>Ga0209656_10000004_pt1 | contig 229587 bp, 196 predicted proteins | sample BogFormECP12_OM2_FD_188239 | JGI IMG/M metagenome (GOLD analysis project Ga0209656, IMG submission 188239) | Bog forest soil microbial communities from Calvert Island, British Columbia, Canada - ECP12_OM2 (SPAdes) (version 2) | ecosystem: Environmental > Aquatic > Freshwater > Wetlands > Bog ...
GGCGACGCTCAGACGGAGCGGCGGAGTCCGGACATACCTTATGTGCCTCGAGCACGAATAGAAGCCTGTCCGCATCGCCGCAAAAATACCTGTGGACAGGTACGCCCGTTTTCATAGAAGGATGACAAAACCATGGTGCTTGCTTGAACTAGCTTCTACGGGGCTTCGATCAGCTCCATTTTTCCCTCGCGGGTGCGGTGCAGAATCATCAGCTTGCCTTTGGGGTCGCGGAACACGAAGACATCGCGGTCTTTAAAGTGGGCTTCTTTGATGGCTTCTTCGAGCGTCATGGGGCGCATGGCGACGGCCTCGTCGGAGCGGACCAGGTGAACCTCTGTGGTTTTCGCCACGGCCGGGTACTTATGCACCATGACGGGTACGGCCGTCTTTTCCGAACCGCCGACTAAGGCTTGCACATCGGTCTGCACATCGCCGCCATCAACTTGCACCGAGTGGCCATTCCATTTCTTGACTTCCTCGCTCTTGCGCGCCGAGCGCTTCTTCGATTGCCAGCGGGTTTTGTATTTGACCGCCTGTTTCTCGAGGTGGTCGAGAGCTTCGTTGACGGCGATGGTCATGTCCTTGGCCTGGGCCAGACCGACCAGCGGGCCATTGCGCGGGCTGATGGTGATTTCGGCTTTGTGGCGGTGCTTTTCGACCGCGAGGATGACTTTGGAATCAAATCGATCGCCCAGAATTTTGCGGATTTTAGTGAGGCCGGTTTCTACTTCTTTGCGGATGGTGGAAGTGACTACGTAGTGTCTGCCAGTGTATTCCACGTTCATGAGCGCCCCTCCTGAAATTCCTTCGTTGAGTTAAAAACGGGCACTACATTTTGGAACTCGCCAGTTGGAACCCTCGGGGGCCAAAGCCCCGGTTCCTTTATTGAATCGTGATCGGCACGGCTTAAAGCCGTGTCCTTCCCGTATTTTTCCCGCTATTTCTTTACCCGGCGCTGGTGCGTGCTGGGGATGCGCATGTCTTCGCGGTATTTGGCCACCGTGCGGCGAGTCACCTGGATGCCCTGCGATTGCAGGATGCGGGTGATCTGCTCGTCGGTCAACGGACGGCTGGGATCTTCTTCCTCGATGAGCTTTTTGACGCGGCGCTTGAGGATCAGCAGCGACGTGCCGCCGCCCTCGGGGCCCTGCACGCTCTCGCTGAAGAAGTATCGCAGCTCGAACACGCCTTGGGGTGTGTGCGCGTATTTGTTGGCCACAGCCCGGCTCACCGTCGAAGGATGCACGCCAATTTCTTCGGCCACCTCCTTGATCATCATGGGTTTGAGTTGATCGATGCCGCGTTCCAGGAAATCTTGCTGGCGGGCGACGATGCAATAGCAGACCTTGGTGATGGTCTGCTTGCGCTGCTCGATGTTCTTGATGAGCTGGATGGCGCTCTTGTAGCGCTCTTTCACGTAGTCGCGCGTGCTCTTTTCGTTGGTGCCGTCGCGGGTGACCAGCTTTTTGTAGGCGGGATTCAGGCGAAGCTGGGGCAGGTCTTCGTCGTTCATGATGACCAGCCACTCGTCGCCGTGCTTGACGAAAGCGACGTCGGGCTCGATGAGGCGCGGCTGCACTTTGTTGTAGCGCAGGCCGGGCCGCGGATCGAGGGTACGGATGTAGTCGAGCGCAGCTTGAACAGCTTCGATCGGGCGTCCGATGGCCTTGGCAATTTCTTTGTGCTGCTTGTTCTGCAGGCCGCGCAGATGGTGGTCGACCACGGCCATGGCGTCCTTCAGAACTTGCTCCGTACCGTTGCCGTTCTTGTGCAGCGCGAGCTGCGCCTGGTGATAGAGGAGCTGGCACATAAGACAAGAACGCAAATCGCGGCAGGCCACGCCGGGAGGGTCAAGTTGGCGCACAACTTCCAGAGCCTCCTGCAGATCGGCGGAAGTGATGTTTGGCTTGTAGATCGGCGCACCGTGAGGCGCGGACACGGACTCGGACGCGGGAGCAACCGCGGCGGCGGAATCTCCGGAACGCGAACAGACCGATGCTTCCGCGCGTGTCTCCCTGGCGTCCTCAGCGGCGGGCACGTGTGCAATTTCGTTGCACACAGGCTCAGCACGCTCCGCGGCGTGGAAATCGGCGTCACCTTCGCCCTCCGCTGCACCCTCAGCCGCGGCTGAACCAGCGATCCCGCGGAGGGGGGAAGGCTCTCCCGCCTCCGCGCCAGGCTCGATCTCGGCCAGGCCCAGGGCTTGCGCCTCGTTCACGATATTTTTTGCGGTTTCGGCGTCGGCTTCGGGCGGAGCGGGGGGCACGACGCCGAGCAACTCGTCGTCGCTGGCGATCAGGTATCCGTCTTCGTTCAAATTGCCGATGATCAGGTCGGCAGCTTCGCGTACTTCGCGGCGCAGGCTGAGCGCGCCCAACTGCCAGGCAAGGTGGTCAGTGAGATTCGTCGGCTTGGAAAGAAAATTTTCGAACGACGGGCGCTCGATGTCCTCCATCTCGTTGTGCGTGCGGTAGCCGGGGTCGAGATAATCCTGGAAAAACGAGCCGAAATCGATCTCCTCGAAGGGATCTTTCTTTTCGACCGCGGTGATGGGATTTTCTTCGTTGGAGGCGGTAGCGGCGCGTTCGCGGTCTTCTTCTTTCTTGCCAACTTCATCGAGCAGCGGAACCGATTCTTCCAGTTCCTCAAGAACCGGGTTCTCGACCATCTCAGCCGTGATCATGTCCTTGAGCTCAAGCTTGTTGAGCGCGAGGACGGACACCATCTGCACCAGGCCCGGGGTGAGGATCTGGCGCTGCGAGAGCTTTACGCTGAGTTTGTGCTGCAGCATCACCATGTCGTTAGTCGTTAGTCGTCGCTATCAGTTACTCCAGCTTGTCGAGTCGATCATCGTGGCTGTCAAGGCGGTGTTCGTGCATCTCGACAATCCGCAGCAGCCTGGCTGTGCCCTCAGCAACTTCGGTGACTAGCTTTGCCGCCCGATCAAGCTGGCGATCATGCTTTTCGCTCTCTAGCGATAACAGCTCCAAATTGCGCGTCAAAGCTTCTAGGCGTTCGTCAATCGTCATCGCTGTTCACCTTCTTCCGTTCTCCGCAAACATCTGGTTTCACGGTTTCAGAGGTATTGATCGATCGTAACTCTTCAATCATCGACCTCAGCTCCGCGACTGCTGCTTCATCCATCTCGCCTGGCCTGTTTACGAGCGGACTTAACTTGTCGCAGCGCTTCCTGTACTCCTCGACCCGAGGCTCTTGTTGTTTCGTCTCCGCGAAGTCGCACCACTCTATCGAATCGGGCGATTCCCCCAGGAAGCGCTCGATAACTGCGGCTGCATCTTCGGGGGTCATGTCCGGTTTCCATGGCACCCCAGAAGTATGCTTCGACGTAAACAAAATTGATGGTGACCAAAGATTCATGTGCGGGTTGCGCATCTAAAACCCTCACCCCAGCGCCTAAAGGCGCTCACCTCTTGCACTTCAGTGGCACGGCTGAAGCCGTGCCCTTCCCAAACCTTGCCCTCCCCGAACCTACACTAGCGAGAAACTCTCGCCTAGGTACACGCGCCGGACTTCCGGGTCACCCGCCAACTGACCGGGCTGGCCCTGACGGAAAATTCTGCCGTCGTCGATGATGTAGGCCCGGTCGGTCACAGAAAGCGTTTCGCGGACATTATGATCGGTAATGAGTACTCCGATGCCGCTGGCCCGCAGGCCGCTGATGATTTTTTGCAAGTCGAGCACGGCAATGGGGTCGATCCCGGAAAACGGTTCGTCCAGCAAAATGAATGTGGGGTTGATGCACAGGCAGCGGGCAATTTCCACGCGCCGGCGTTCCCCCCCGGACAGGGCGTATCCGCGATTCTGGCGGATGTGCTCCAGTCCCAGTTCGTCGATAAACTTTTCCATCTTCTCGCGGCGCTCGTGCCAGGACATCGGCTGCGCCTCCAACACCGCGAGGATGTTCTCTTCTACCGTCAGTTTGCGAAAAACCGAAGCTTCTTGCGGGAGATAGCTGATGCCATACTGCCGCGCCCGGAGGTACATGGGAACGTCAGTGATGTCCTGACCGTCGTACAGCACGCGGCCAGTATCGGGAGGGATCAGGCCAACAATCGCGTAAAAAGTGGTGGTCTTGCCTGCGCCGTTAGGGCCCAATAACCCAACCACTTCGCCCTGCTCGACCGTCAGGCTGACACCGTTTACAACGCGTCGGCCACGATACGATTTGCCAATTTCTTCGGTGGCCAGGGTACGCATTTATCGTGCCATTATCGGGCCGTTTACCGGGCCACTCGCGTTTGAGTTACCACGGGAGTACTTGCTTGGCCTTCTACGAGCACCCTATCATCGCCCCTGAAGAAAGTCAACGAAACCCCGGTAATCTTGCCTTGTTCGGCATCAAAAATGCTGGGCGGTCCGCCGGTGAGGACGAACTTGTCGTCGTGGGCGGTGTAGATCAGGGTTTGACCGTCGGCGCGGCGGTTGGATTGCCGAACCACCACATCGCCTTGCGCGATCATGTGGTCGAGTTGGCCGGGACCGGCAAGTCCTTGTTTCTTCGAGGTTTGGCTGCGGGGCAGGAGGTAGGCGTCGGCGGTTTTGGCGGTCGCGGTAAAGTCAGTGCCCTTGGCGTTGACCCCGCCTTCGTAGTGGGCTTTGCGCTCGGAGTCCGCGTAGGTCAGCTTCGCCGCGGTGATGTAGATGGGACTGGATCCGCCCAGTGGAGTGGCCTTCGCCCCGGTTTTTCCAGCGCCGGGAGTAACCGCATCTTTTTCGGATTGGACTTTCTCAGTTTGGACCAGAATCGTCTGCACCGGCTGGGCCGTTGTGCCCAGGGCGGTCACGAATCGACGTTCGCGGTCGAACTGGATCGTAGGCGCTTCAATAATGTTCGCGTCTTGCCAGAGCCGGGCATTTCCCGAGTAGAGCGCCGTGCCCGGATTGTTGCGGGCAGTCATGCTGTTCGCCGTGACGTGGATCGGCGAAGACGAGGCCAGCAGCGCGCCGTCCGGCTGCTCTTTCAGGTCACTGTAGGTGCTCTTGACGTCGCCCTGGGCCAGAGTGTCGCCAGTAGCGCGGTTGATGTGGATGGACTGCGCCGTGGTCGCCATGCCTCCGTTGGCCACGCGCGGACTGCCGGTCAGCACGAGCATTTGATCGCTGGGCGTGTAGCGCGCCGAGTTGGCCCAGGCTTGCATGCGCTTGTCGGGCTGTAGCCCATCGGTGTAGGCGACGTTGCCGAGTTGCGTGATGGCATCGATGCCGCCCTGGGAAAGAAATGCGGCGTTGACCGAGTCGCTGGTGCTGACGCGGTCAGGCTGGCCGGGAGCCGAGTTGACGATGCGGGCGTTGGGCGCACCGTGAACGTTGGTGATGTGGTCTCGCCCATCGGCGTAGGCAAACTGCGCATCGAACTTGCCCGCCGTCACCACCGTGCGTTGCGTGGAAGCAGCCTGCGCCGCAGAGTTCTGCGCCGTGGCGGGAGCGGTTGCCGGCGGCTGAGTGACCGTGATCTGAGCGGCGCCGGAAGTTACGGCGTGCTCCAGTATGTGCCCTTGCGCCACCGAGAAGTCGATGATGGGCGCCGTGATTTCGAAATCCTGCGGGCCGGATGCGACGCCCTTCCCTGCTGGCTTGTTTCCACTCGCCGCCTTCTGGGCCAGCCGCACTCCGTCGACTGCGTGCACTTTCTGCAGCTGGTTCTGGCCGGCGAAGCTCATGATTGCGCGCCCGGCGTCCCCCTGCATGGGCTGCGGTCCGCTTTGTTCCATGTGCACGTTGCCGGTCATGGTTAGAGTACGAAGCAGGTTCTGCTTGCCTTCCAGCAGGAACTCCGCCTGGTCCGCCGTACTGTGCAGCTCCGGCGGTTGCTTTTCAACTGCCGGATTTGCGGTCTCGGAATTTCGAGCGCCCGCAGAATCTGATGACTTCGCGCTCTCCACACGCGTGTCGCTGGTGACGCTTCCCGTCGCCAGAATCCGCTGGACCTCATTGTCGCGTCCGAGATACAACACGGCTCGATCCGCCTGGAATGTTCCGCCGGGGCGGCTGAGATGAGGATGATCGAGCACCATCTCGTGAGGATCATTAGTGATGATGCCGTGCTCGGCCTCGATGACGGCTGCATCCGGCCCATTCGTCACCACATGAATTTGCGACGATAAGGTCAACGTGTTGCTTTTGCCGGCGTACGTCACGCCGATGGCCCAGCCGGTGGCTTGCGGCATGCGAAATTCAACGCGGGCCTGGGTGACGGCGTTTCCACTATCTTTGTTAAAGACCAGATCGCGGGTCTTCAGGTGGATTGGATTCTTGAGTTCCTTCGGCGTGGACTGATCGGGACTGGCAATGCCCATGGGGTTGGCCACCAGATCGATCTGCACGTCGCCCTTGGCGGCAACATCGCCGGTCTTTTGGTTGAAAGCAAAATCGTCGCCGTAGATCTGATCGAAGCGCGAGGAATCGCGGCCGTAGAGCACGATGCTGACGTTGTGCAACTCGGCGTTGCCGTTGAGTTTGAACTCTTTGACGTTGCTGGCCTGAACGGTAAAGAGCGTACGCTTGCCGTCCGATTTGGAAAACTGAAAGCCGCTGGCCGTCTGCTTGATGTCATATCCAATCTTGCCCGGGACTTGCTTCAACACGTCGGTCGCCCGCCAACGCGCGTAGAAGTACATTCCCGCCACGACCAGCGTGAGCAGCACGGCGGTCGCGGCCAACAGACGACGCAGACGGTAGACTTGGAGCGGCATCTGGGTTCAGTGTAATGCAGGCTAGTCGTTGGCCGTTAGTCGTTGGACTTTAGTCGTTGGACTTTAGTCGTTGGACATTCGCCGAAGAAGCGCGGGGTGCGTCTGCTATCCTCGTAGCGCCGCCGTCCCGGCGGCTGTCGTGGCGGCGTCCCCGCCGCCACTGCGAGTGCGAGGCGCGCTCGCGACGGCCGGCGCGACGCCGGCGCTACGGGAATCCTTGACCGCATGAGCATTCAGCCGCCCCTGCTCGACTTTCATAACCTGCGCGTGATGCGCGGGCAAAAGATCGCGCTCGACGAGTTCAGCCTGCGCATTGGGGCTGACGAGCACGTGGCCATTCTCGGCCCGAACGGCTGCGGCAAGTCCACGCTGATCAAGACCATTATGCGCGAATGTTATCCCGTGGCTAGAGAAGACTCCTGGATGAAACTGCTCGGCCGCGAGAGCTGGGATGTATTCGAGCTACGCGAGCACATGGGCATCGTGTCCAATGACCTCATGCTCTCCTGCACTGGCGACGCCAGCGGTCGGGACGTGGTGCTGTCGGGCTTCTTCAGCAGCACGGCCATCTGGCCGAATCACACAGTCGATGCAGTGAAGATCAAACTCGCCGACGCCGCTCTGGACGAGCTAAAGATTTCGCATCTGGCAGACCGTCCGGTATGCGAGATGTCATCGGGCGAAGCGCGGCGAGTGCTGATCGCGCGGGCTCTAGTGCACAAGCCGGGGGCGTTGCTGTTCGATGAGCCCTGCAACTCGCTCGATCTCGCGGCCCAGCAGAGCCTGCGGCAAACCATGCGTGCGCTGGCCAACTCGGGCACCGCGATTATTCTCGTGACGCACGAACTAGCGGATATCGTCCCGGAGATTGGGCGCGTGGTGCTGATGGATCGCGGACGCGTCGTCGCCGACGGGCCGAAAGAGGAAATCCTGCAGGTCGAGCGGCTGGCAGCACTGTTTGGAGTCAGCGTGGAGATGGTGCGGCGCGACGGGCATTACCATCTGTGGTGAGACGCGCGCTCTCAGGTAGACGGTACCTTGAAATCTCTCAGGGAGAGTTCCAGGCCGCCGTATTCGGGATGATCGTTGTGTCCGATGGTGAAAGCGACATCGAGCACATCGCCCGCAAGCAGCGGCGTTTGTTGCAGGCGCTCGGCCATGTGCCAGCCCAGGGCTTCGAAGGTGATCTTACTCGCAAATCCAGTTCTCAGTTCTCGGTTCTCAGTTCTCAGTTGACTACCCGCGTAGCCTTCGGCGACGGCCGCAACCCTTTCTTCGCGCCGGATTGCTGCTCCGTCGGGATGGCAGCGCGGAGTCGCCAGGATGGCGGCTGGCGAGAGTTCCCGCGACTCCCCCGCTCTGATCTTCAGTTTGACGTGTTTGTCTTTCAAGATCCGCGGCGGTGCGGCTAGCTGCGCGCCGCGAGCGGCGAATACGGGCTCGGGATTTCCCATGCCGTAGGGTTCGAGCAGTTGCAGCACCTGAAACAACTCGGGCGTAATTTCGGACAAATCCAGTTCTCCATCCAGATCGAGAATCGGATCGAAGTCCGCCGGGGTGAGGCGAGCCCGGGCGAACGCATCGAGCCTGCTGCGTAGTTCGGCGACGTTCGCGGCGGGCATGGCGAAACCGCAGGCATGAGAGTGACCTCCGTAGCGCGAGAAAAGATTGCTGCACGACTCGATCGCCTCCAGCAAATGGAAGGCGCGAATCGAGCGGCCCGAGCCGAAAGCCTCATCGCCTTCGCGCGAGATCACGACTGCGGGGCGGTTGTAACGTTCGACAACCCGCGTCGCCGTGATGCCGATGACGCCGCGGTGCCAGTCTTCTCCGTCGACAACAATGCAGTAGGCATCGCACAGCGCAGGATCGCCGGCGAAGCGCTCGTCCACCGCGCGCAGAATTCGCCGCTCTTCTTCCTGACGGTCGGAATTGAGATGGTCGAGTTTGGCGGCCAGTTCGCGGGCGCGGGCCTGGTCTTTAACGCTGAAGAGTTCGATCACGTCGCGTGCCACGTCCATGCGCCCGGCGGCATTGATGCGGGGCGCGATGCGGAAACCAACTTCCCCGGAGGTTGGCGGGCGCTGAGCAGAAATCTGCGCGATTTCAAGCAGCGCCTTCAACCCGGGATTTACCGCCTTGCGCAGCGCGTCCAGTCCCAGCGCGGCGAACACGCGATTCTCGCCGGTTAACGGAACTGCATCGGCGATGGTCGCGATGGCAACGATCTTCATGAACGACATCAGGAGTTTGTTCTGAACATTCGGATCGAGGCGGCGCTGCATCAACCCTTGCGCCACTTTGAAGGCCACTCCCGCGCCACAGAGCTGCTTGTAGGGATACTCGCAGCCCTTCTGATTCGGATTGACGACCGCGAGCGCATTGGGCACGCCGTCGGGACCGGGCAGGTGGTGGTCGGTGACGATCAGGTCGACGCCCAGGCGTTTGGCGGTCTCGGCGGGCGCGAAGGCGCGGATGCCCATGTCGACGCTGATAATCAGGCGAATGCCAGACGCAGCGGCGCGCTCGATTACATCGTCGCGCATGTCGTAACCTTCGCGGATGCGGTGCGGTACGTGGAAGTCGGCTGCGCCTCCGCACAGTTCGATCACAGTCTTCAGGATGATCACCGCCATCGTGCCATCGACGTCATAGTCGCCGTAGATGAGAACGGGCTCCTTGCGTTCGATCGCGGCGGCGATGCGATCGACGGCGGCGCGCAGGCCGGTCATCCGTTCGGGAGCGTGAAGATGAGAAAGCGACGGCGAGAGAAAAATGCCCGCTGATTCCGCATCGGTGATGCCGCGGCGCACGAGCAGTGGAGCGAGGATATGCGCCGCCTTGGCAACGCCGCGAAGCGCAGTATCGGCGCGCAGCGCAGCGATCAAAGGTTCAACCATCGCTCGATCGGTCGCCTTTTGAATCCACCGCATAGATGATGGAGCAGTTTACTACTGGAGAGTTACAGGGTGGTTGGGTTCAGGAGTCCGCCGAGCTCCGCTCGGCCAGGCCGGGTCCCTTCGACTGCGCTCAGGGCAGGCTCCGACCCGGCCCCACACAACTTAGTTTTCTTCGTCCTGATCCGGCTCGTCCATGGTGAGGCCGCCGAATTCGTCGGACACTTCCAATAGATGCTGGTAGCGGTCGTACCACTCGGTGCTGACCTCGCAGAGAAACATCGATCCCTGGTAAGCCCAGCCCAGCTGCAGAAATCCCACTTTGCCGACATGGGCGCGGAGCCAGCGAGCGTCTTCCACGTCGTCGCCGTCAGTGAATTCCGAGTTGGTGAGGCGCTGCACCATTTCATCCAGTTCGGTGCGCTCGAGCGTCCAGGAGTGCATGGTCAGGAAAGCAGCGCCCGCTGCTTTGGCCAGTTCGACGAAATCCTTCCAGCCGTCAGGATTGCCGCCAGTCTCCCACATCACGCATTGCACCTCGTCATAATCCACGTAGCCGTGAAAACGGCGCATGCCATGGCCTTCAACGAAGGCAACCATATCGTCTTTGAGTGTGGAGAGATCGTCTGGAATGGGAGACATATAGGGAGAATCAGACCACCATTGTATGCTGTTCGCAACTTCAGTGCCAGCGTAAGGCCGCGATCAGTGGGCCGGCGTGGGAGCGGGCGTTGGTATGGACATCAGCCCAACAAACATGCGATAGAACTTGTCGCTGTCGAGATCGACTTGAATTTCGACCGGCTGCGCATCAGGCCGCCAACTTTCTTTGGTGGCCCAAGTGAGCGTGTTGCCGTATCCGGCGCCTCGGTCCAGATCTACACCCATGTAGCGAGATTCCCGCTTGGTGATGAGAGTCGGATCGATCCATGCGGCGGCGGCCAACTCGTCCCACATGATGTCGGCGCCGGGCGTGAGCAATGCGAAACGGGCAATGTAGCGGGCGAGTGGCGTTCCGCTGGCTTCGATCTGCTTCACCAGCGCGGCCGTCATGTGGGTCTTGATGGAAATGTCGACCGGCGTGCAGACGATTTTCTTCCACGGGGCGCGCAGCACGATTTCCGCCGCATCCGGATCGAACCAGAAATTGAACTCATGCCGGGGATTGTTCTGGAATTCGGGATTGTCGGTTTGCGGATTAAGGCTGCCACCCATAAAGACGAGTTCCTGCGCCAGTTGCGGAAACTGCGGATCGAGCGAAATGGCCAGCGCCAGGTTGGTCATCGGCCCGCCCTCGTAGATCGTCACCTCATGTGGATACTTATGCACCATGCGGATGAGAAAATGGGCGGCGTCCTCATCGACTGGTTTGGTGGTGGGCTGACCTTCGGGGAGTGGAGGCACGACCGAGGCTTCGTGCCACCAACGCTCATCCCATGCGCCAGCGTAGGCAACCTTGCCGTAACGCTGCTGCCATAGTTGGGATTCCTCCCGCGTGCGGACTAACGGATACGCCGAGCCGGGTACGACAGGAATATCAGTACGGCCCATGATTTCGAGCAGTCGCAGGGTATGGGCTACTTCCTCGTCGCGCCACTGATCTCCACTCACCACGGTGATGCCGAGCACTTCCACCTGCGGAGATTGAATCATGACCATCAGCGTCTGCAGGTTGCTGCCGCCGGGGCCGAAGCAGTCTTCGTTGATGATGACTTTCCGGCGAGGCTGGGCGACGACCGGGCACGCCAGAACAAGAATAAATGCGGTTTCCAATATGGCTTTGCGATGGTTGAACATGAATATCGGTTGAGATCCCTATTCTTGTTGAAAAACTGGAAGGGCAGACCAAGGTGTACTCAGTCTGCCCAAGTCGAGTTGCCGGCTCGTTCTCTCAGAATTTGAGCTTGAGGGCGAACTGAATCAGCCGCGGATTGTTGACAGTGTTGTTGATAACGCCGAATGTGGAGAGCGTGTTTAGGTCCTGCTCTCCGGTGCCGCCGATGCCGTTCAAATAGAACTGCGGATGGTTGAACAGGTTGAAGAACTCGGCTCGAAACTGCACAGCCATGCTCTCATGAAAAGCAATTTCTTTGATCACTGAAAAATCGGTGTTCACGAAACGGGGTCCGTAAACGGGGGCGCGAGGAGCGGTGCCGAGCTCTCCGGTTGGCGCATGCGCGAAAGCGCACGGATTGAACCAGTTTAGATGGGTGTGAATCTCGGTCGGGCAATTCGTTCCACCGGGTTCCGGTCCAGGTTTATTCGGATCTCCGACCATGTTGGGCCGGTCAAAGGAGAACCCGTTGTAATAGAAACCGACTCCAGACGGATTACTGCCATCCACTACAAAAAGCGGAAACCCGGATGTGACGCGTTCAATCAGATCCAGTTGCCAGTTTCCGAGAACGGCGTTTGTCGCCCCGCCCCAAGCGCTACCAAACTTCTTGCCCTTGCCAAAGGGTAGGTCGTAGAGGATGCTCGCGGTAAAGCTGTCGTTCAGGTTGAGCTGAGACAGGCCCCAATCAAGCTTCTGGGTCCCAGGAAGGGGCCAATATATGGCTCCAGGATTCGTGCCCAAACCATCCGGCATGCCGGAATCGAACGTTCGCGACCAGGTGTAGCCAATGAGGGCATAGATGCCATGCTTCGTACTCTTAGTCTCTGCCTTGATCTGGAGAGAGTCGTAACGGGCGCTTCCAACACTGTTATTGCTGGAAACAAGCTGAAACGGATTGCTAGGAATGATCAGCGAAGCACCGCAGCCCAAAGTATAGCCGGACCCGCATGCGGTAGGTGAGCCGATGTTTTCGTTTACCTGGCTGACAAGGATGTGCGTGCTGTGTGAACCTGCATAGCCCGCCGTAAGCACGATATTCCCAGGCATCTGGCGTTCGATGTTGAGGTTGTATTGCTGGATAACGCCCTGCTTGAAGTTGCGGTTCTGCGATTGAATGGTCCCTGTGTAAGTAGACGGGTTCTGCGGCGCGCTAAGCACGGCGCCGCCAGTAACGGGCGTACTCCCGGGAGTGAGGGGCGATACCAGGAAGCCATAAGAAAGTCCGCAGGCTGTACTGCCCAGCGGGGTGCAAATACCCGTCGGGAACGGATCCACTTCGGCATAGAATGGTGGGTTTTGCCACAGCCCCTGCCCCCCCTGATTCCAGGCTGAATCGTGGAAAATACCGTAGCCGGCGCGCACCGCCGTCTTATCGCTTCCCATCGGCTTCCAAGCCAGACCGATTCGCGGTTCCGCGGCGGTCTTGTCGAACTGAATGCCCACGCGGCCGTCGGTGGCGACGCAGACAGTACAACTGCTCAAGGCTGGGCTGCCTCTCGGGACATACCACTTCAGCGTCGGCACATCGAAGTTGGCCTGACGATTTTCCACCTCAGTCGTGGGCGTGGCCAGAGACCAGGCGAATCCGAGGCTTGCGGTCAGATTTGGCGTGACTCGCCAGGTATCCTCCACAAAAGGACGGAACAACTTCCAGCGCCGGCCGCTCGTGCCGCCGAGGAAAGTCTGGTCGTGAGCTGCAAACCCACCCATGCTACCAAGGAGGATGTCGGCGATCTGGTCGCCCGTGGTTGACGAAGTGAACGATACATACCCATCCTGGAAGGCGTTATTCCGGACGTTCATCTCTTCGGCGCGATACACGAGTCCGAAACGAATCTCATGTTTCCCGCGAATCAGGTCCAGGGTATCGGAGAGCGAGTAGACGTTGGTCCCGCCCTGGTAAGGCGCATAGGCTCGGTCGCCGACAGAAAAATAGGTCGACAGCTGGAACGATGTCATGCCGCAGCTGATGCAGTCCTTGGTCGATTGGTTGAGGCTCGCAGGATAGCCCGTGATGCTGTCGCATGCGCTGCCCAGATCGGCTCCGGGAATTCCGATTTTGGCGGCCTCGCAAGTGCCTGTCCCAAACGACAGGATGTGATTGAAGATGCGGTTATAGCCGGCCGTGAACTGATTGATGGTGGTTGGCGAAAAGACGTGAGTCTCCGTTACAACCGCATTCCGACCGTGGTTGTCGATATTCTGATTGCTGCCGAACGCATTCGCTTCCGACCACGTTGGAGAACCGCCGGGAATGAAGTTCGTGGCCTGATCATAGCTGAATCGAGCAAAGGCAGAGTCCTTAGCTGAAAAATTGTGGTCGAGGCGGATGTCCCAAGTGCCCTCGTTGAGTTTCCTCACGGGCGAGTTCACATAGTTAAAGCCACTCGCGGTCGCATTCGGCGTAGCCGACGCGTAGAGCTGTACTACCTCGGCGCCGATGGGATTCACGACGGCTTTGGGAATAATGTTGCATGCAGTGCCCGCCGCTTGAGTTCCCGTTGAGCTCACGGGCTCTGGGGTTGATGGATTCCCGGGGACGCATTGGAAAGGCGTTCCCTCTGCAAATGGATTGGTGATCTGAACGCCGAACGGGTTGTTGCTGTAATCGTAATTCCCGTTGGCATCGGGAGTAATCATCGAGGTAGTCGGCGTGTAACCAGTGAACGTCACGCCCTCGCGCTGTCGCTTCGCTTGATAGTCGAGGAAGAAAAAGGTCTTGTCCTTCTTGATCGGGCCGCCGAAAGAGCCTCCAAACTGATTCAGGTTGAATTTTTGCTGCGACGTACCGAAATATGGGTCCGCATCCAGCTTCGTGTTGCGGAAGAACTCAAACAACGACCCATGCCATTGATTGCCGCCCGATTTAGTCGTAACCAACACCGCCGGACCCGCCCGTTCGCCGTATTCTGCTGAGTAGTTATAAGTGAGGACTTTGAACTCCTGGATATCGTCGATGTTGGAAAAGATGGCAATACCGCCTTCGTCGAGCTGATTGTTGTCGTTGCCGTCGAGTAACCAGTCGGTTTCCTGTTCGCGCGAACCGCCGACTGAAAGCGAGAACGATCCGCGCGTTGCAGCCTCACTGCTGGCGGCGTTCGTAAAGAAACTGTTCGGATTTGTGGATGCGGTCGTGCCCGGTGTCAGCGTAGCGAGCTGCACGAAGTTCCGACCGTTTAGCGGAAGCTCAGAGACTTCCTCCGACGTGATGACCTGGCCGAGGGTCGGTGTGGTCGTCTCTATGGCAACTTCGGTCGCGTTGACCTCAACACTCGTGCTCACCGACGCAGGTACGAGTTTGAAGTCGAGTTCGCGGTGTTCGTCAATCTGCAGGCGGACGTCTTTCGCCTCAGCGGGCTTGAAGCCCTTGGCCTCAACTTTGATGGTGTAATCAGCGACTCCCAACAAAGGGATGAGGAAGTGTCCCGTGTCGTCAGTGAGGGCGTCGCGGGAAACGTTTGTGGCCTGAGCGATGACGGTAACCTTGGCGCCCGACACAACTGCTCCGGAATTGTCTGAAACCGTACCCGAAAAACTCCCGGTGGCCTGACCGTACAGGAGCGGGCTGAACAGACATGCCAGCGTGCCGACAAACACCGCAAAACGCGCCTTCTGGTTCGACATTTCTTGAACCCCTTTCGTTAAGTGCCGGAAAAAGAAAAAACCTTCCCTGAAGTCTGGGAGGCGCCCGAACTGCAAGCACGGCTTATAAATTGCCGGTTACGGCTAAGTCAAGAGTTTTCGTAGGGTTGAGGCCTTCATCCCGGTCATTCTTTGGCGACGGATTATGCAAAAAACCGCTTCGTGGTGTTGATTGTTGAAAGCCCTGGGAACGGTCGGAGCGCCGAGGCCTCAGCAGCGCGCGGCCCATTCGAGATCAAAGCGGGCGCGGTCATAAAACGACTTCTGCGTTCCCACCCCCGTCGTGGACAAGCCGGCGTAGAGATTCGCGCGCCGAACAGCTTCTCCCTCGGGCACTCCTTCAGCAAGAAATACGGCGAAGCTGCCGATGAAGGCGTCGCCCGCGCCGGTGCTGTCGATACTTTTGACGGGAAACGGCGCTACGTGTTCGCTGCCATCGCGACCGGCGAGAAGAGATCCGTTCGCGCCCAACGTGATAATCACTCGTCGAATGCCCCCTGCCACAAGTTGTTCGGCACATTTCCTGGCGTCTTCGACATTCTTCACCGGGCGGCCGGTGATCGTCTCGGCTTCACTCTCGTTCGGAACAAAATAGTCGAGATCTTTAAGCGCACTGAGGTCGACGGGCTGCGCCGGAGCGGGATTGAGGATGCAGCGGATTCCGTGCGCACGCGCGAATTGGATCGTGTAGTAAACCGTCGGCACTGGAATCTCGAACTGCAGCACGATGCAGTCGGCGGATTTCAGCATCTCCGCGGCGGCGTCAACGTCGGCGGGCTTGAGAGCATCGTTCGCTCCCTTTACCACCAGAATGCGATTCTGGCCGTTGGGCTCGACGAAGATAGGCGCAACTCCGCTCGACAGTCCCTCGACTTGCTTCACGTGGGTCGGATCGATTCCCTGCCTGCGGAAATTTTCGATGGTCGCGGGACCAAACAGGTCGCAGCCCACGCGCGCGACCATAAAGACTTCCGCGCCACAGAGCCGAGCGGCGACGGCCTGATTCGCGCCCTTGCCGCCAAACCCGAGATCGAACTTCTCTCCGAAAATAGTTTCGCCCGGCTTGGGAAACTGATTCGTGAAGGTCGTCAAGTCAATGTTGGCGCTGCCAACCACCGCAATTCGAGGGCGCTTTGCCGTAGCCATTGTTGTTCGTCTCAGAAAACGTTGAGGAAGGCCGAGTCTATTCAGCGCACCCGGAACGTGTCAACGGCAGTGTCGCTATGGTTGCGATGGCGGACTCGCCGTTTCTGCTATAGTTTCGGTCCTCGATCATTCCGTCGGGATCGTTAGGTTTGGAATCTTTAAGTTTGGATCGTTAAGTTTCGATCGTGAAGTTCTGGGAGGATGCATGCCCCGCAATGTCCGCTGTGCCCTGATTCAAGCCAGCAACGCGCTTTCCACCGAACGCCCGCTCGCGCAGATCCGGAAAGCGATGATTGACAAGCACCTGAAGCTGATCGAGCAAGCGGCACGCAAGAAGACGCAAATTCTCTGCCTGCAGGAACTGTTCTATGGCCCGTATTTTTGTGCCGAGCAAAACGCCCGCTGGTATGAACTGACCGAGCGCGTGCCCGACGGCCCGACGACGCGCCTCATGCAGAAAGTTGCGAAGAAGCACCGCATGGTGATCGTGGTTCCGGTTTACGAAGAGCAGATGCCAGGCGTGTATTTCAACACCGCGGCGGTCATTGACGCCGACGGGCGCTATCTCGGCAAGTACCGCAAGCATCATATCCCGCACTGCCACCCGGGATTCTGGGAGAAGTTTTACTTCACTCCCGGCGACCTCGGTTATTCCGTGTTCGAAACCAAGTATGCACGCGTCGGGGTGTACATCTGCTACGACCGCCATTTCCCCGAAGGCGCGCGCATTCTCGGATTAAACGGCGCGGAGATCGTTTTCAATCCTTCCGCCACGGTGGCTGGACTTTCAGAATATTTATGGGAACTCGAACAGCCCGCTCACGCCGTGGCGAACGGCTACTTTGTGGGCGCGATCAATCGTGTCGGGACCGAGAAGCCGTGGAGCATCGGCGAGTTTTACGGCAAGAGTTATTTCTGCAATCCGCGGGGCAAGATTATCGCTCAGGCCAGCCGCGATAAAGATGAAGTGGTGGTCGCCGATCTCGATCTCGACATGATCGAAGAGGTGAGAAAAGTGTGGCAGTTTTTCCGCGATCGCCGGCCAGAAAGCTATGGCCCGATTACGACCCAGAGCGGCACATCCGCCGCCGCTGATTAAGCGCGGGACACGACCGCTAGCTCTTACTGCTCATCATGTCGACTCCGAACCCAGATCAACTTCGCGCGCGAATCGAAGCCAGCCCGCTGTACAACGAGGACCTTGCGCCCGCCAAGGCCGAGCGCCGGCACTGGGGAACCTACAACTTCGCCGCGCTTTGGATTTCGATGTCGGTGAACATTCTCACCTACATGCTGGCCGCCAGTCTGATTCAAGGCGGGATGAACTGGAAACAAGCCGTCGCGACCATCTTTATCGGCAACGTAATCGTGCTGGGGCCAATGCTGTTGAACTCACATCCTGGCGCGAAGTACGGAATTCCGTTTCCAGTCCTGGCTCGCGCCTCGTTCGGAGTGCTGGGCGCGAACATCGCGGCCGTGCTGCGTGCGCTGGTGGCGTGCGGATGGTTCGGCATTCAGGCCTGGATCGGCGGCGAAGCCATCAGCACCCTGCTGGCCACGCTGGCTCCCGGCTGGAAGAATTTCCCCTACGGCCCCGGCGTCTGCTTCTTTCTTTTCTGGCTCATCAACCTCGCCGTCGTTCTCAAGGGAATCGAATACATTCGCATTCTGCAGGGCATCAGCGCGCCGGTTTTGCTGGGCGTCGGATTGCTCTTGTTGGGTTGGGCCTACCACGCGGCTGGCGGCTTCGGGCCCATGTTCTCGGTCCCGTCGCGCTTCACAACCTTTCCCGACTTCCTGAAGTTTCTGATCCCCGCACTGAATGGCACGGTTGGTTTCTGGGCCACAGTTTCGTTGAACATTCCGGACTTCACGCGGTTCGCGCGCAACCAGCGGGAGCAGATGATTGGGCAAGCATTAGCTTTGCCCACAACGATGACGCTTTACGCCTTTGTCGGAATCGTGGTGACCTCCGCCACCGTCGTCATCTACGGAACCGCGATCTGGGATCCAGTCCAACTGCTCAGCCGCTTTCACTCACCCGTGGCCGTGGTGATCTCGCTGGTTGCAATTCTGCTGGCCACGCTCAACGTCAATATCGGTGCCAATGTGGTTTCGCCCGCCAATGATTTTTCGAACCTGTGGCCGCGCCGGATCAGCTTTCGCACGGGCGGCATCATCACCTGTTTCATGGGAATCGCGCTGATGCCGTGGAAACTGCTCTCCAGCTACAGCACGTTCATCATGGGATGGCTCGGCGGATACGCCGCCTTTCTTGGGCCCGTGGCGGGAATCATGATCTGCGACTACTTCGTCATCCGGCGGCGCGTGTTGCAGGTGGACGATCTGTATCTTCGGGGTGGTATCTACGAATATTCACACGGATTCAACTGGAGCGCGGTGATCGCGCTGGCACTCGGCGCTGGCACGGCGCTCGCTGGGCTTACGATTCCGTCTGTACGCGTGCTCTATGACTACTCATGGTTTGTCGGCTTCGCCGTTTCTTTCGTGGCTTATTACGCGCTGATGAGGCTACAGGGCCAGACTGCAATTGCTCCGCAGGAAGCCGCTTAAGATCACGCTACGCGTTCTTCGCTTTCGGAAAGTCAGGCAGCACATCGCGCTCGTAAATGTCGAGCGTCTGCTCTTCATCCCCGCACATGAGATAGATGTTGAACTGAGTCACACCCACCGCGGAAAGCGCGCGCAGTTTCTCACGATGGGCCTCAGCTGGGCCAATCAGGCAAAACCGATCGACAACTTCATCGGAAACAAAATCGGCATTATCGCTCTCGACTTCGCAATGGTGCTGGTAATCGTAGTGGCCGCGGTCCTGCACGAAAGAAGTCAACGCAGGCGGCAGATCTTCGGGCTTGTATTGCCGGATGAGATCCATGACATGGTTCGAGACAAGCGCCGGAAACCAGCGCACGCGCTCGCGAGCCACGCTCAAGTCATTCGACACCCACACCGGCGCGGCCGCCATCACCTCGATATGTTTCGGATCGCGCCCGGCGGCGCGAGCACCTTCTTTCACGAAGCCCATGCACCACTCGATCAGCGCCGGATCGGCAAACTGCAGGATGATTCCGTCCGCCGCCCGTCCGGCCATGTGCAGCACCTTCGGCCCGTATCCGGCGATCCAAACTCGCGGAGAATCTTTCGCCCAGCTGAGGCGCGTGGGCTGGCCGTCGTGTTGCACTTCCTTGCCGGAAGTAAGGTCGCGGAACTCGGCAACGGCCGCTTCTAATTGCGACCAACTGACCGGCTTCTTGCCCATCACGCGCCGTGAGCTGTCGCCGCGCCCGATGCCGAGTTCCATACGGCCGCCAGAAATCAGGTTGAGGGTTGCGAACAAGCTCGCAGTCACGGTCAAGTCGCGCGTCGCGGGATTGGTAACGCAGGTGCCCAACCGCATCCGCTTCGTGTTCGTCGCCATCAGCGTGAGCAGAGGATACGGTTCCTTCCACAAAACGTGGGAATCGAAAATCCAGCCGTATTCAAATCCGGCAGCCTCCGCCTGCCGCGTCAGGCCCACGATGCGTTCGATCGAAATGTCGGGCTTCAGTGCGATGCCGAAATGCATGGCCGGTTCCCTTCTTCGAGAAACTATGAGGAACTGATGGTGAACAACCGATGTGAATAACTAAAGGGCGGCAGTGTAGCATAGAATGCTTTTCTCATCTCGGCCAACCTCGCGGCGCCGAACCGACGGAGGACTCGATGGGTTTCGACACGATCATCAGAAACGGTTCTGTGGTGACCGCAACCGATACTTACACCGCGGACGTCGCCATCGTGAACGGGAAGATCGCCGCCATTGGAACGGAACTTCCCGCACAGAACGCCAGCAAGATTCTGGACGCAACGGGAAAGCTGGTCCTGCCCGGCGGGATCGACGTTCACACTCATCTCGACATGCCTTTCGGCGGCACGACCAGTGCGGACGACTTCGAGACCGGTACGCGGGCCGCCGCTTTCGGAGGCACAACCACGCTGATCGACTTCGCGATTCAATACAAAGGCCAGCCCTTGCGCCAGGCCTTCGACACGTGGATGAGCAAGGCTGCGAGCAAGGCCACCTGCGACTACGCATTTCACTGCATCGTCACTGACGTTTCTGGCGGGCAACTTTCGGAAATGAACGATCTGGTGCACGAAGGCGTGACCAGCTTCAAGCTATTCATGGCGTATCCCGGCGTTTTCATGCTCGACGACGGCAGCATTTTCAAGGCTCTGCAAACCACTGCGAAGAATGGCGGAATGGTTTGCATGCACGCTGAAAACGGCAGCGCCATTGACGTCATCGTGCAGCAGGCTCTGGCCGAGGGAAAGCGAGCGCCGAAGTATCATGCGCTTACGCGTCCCACAACCGCTGAGGCTGAGGCCGTCGGACGCGCCATTGCGCTGGCCGAGATGGCGGGCGCGCCCATCTACATCGTCCACTTAAGCTGCAATGATGCGCTGGAGAAAATTCGCGAGGCCCGTGACCGCGGGCTCCCCGTCTACGCCGAGACCTGCCCGCAGTACCTGTACCTGTCTCTCGAGAACATGGATGCCCCAGGTTTCGAGGGAGCGAAATATGTTTTCACTCCTCCGCTGCGTGAGAAATGGCACCAGGAAAAACTCTGGAACGGCCTGAAGCACGATCATCTGCAAGTTGTATCCACCGATCACTGCCCATTTTGTTTCAAGGAACAAAAAGAAATGGGCCGCGATGACTTCACGAAGATCCCGAACGGCGGCCCGGGCGTGGAGCACCGCATGAGCCTGATCTACTCGGGCGGCGTGGCCAGTGGACGATTCAGCGCGAACCGTTTTGTGGAACTGGTTTCGACCACTCCCGCCAAGCTGTTCGGACTGCATCCCCGCAAAGGAACCATCGCCGTGGGCAGCGACGCCGACCTGGTGATTTTCGATCCCGGCCGCAAGCACACCATCAGCGCCGCGACTCATCACATGCGTGTGGATTATTCCATGTTCGAAGGCGTCCAGGTCACGGGCATGCCCGATGTGGTCCTTTCGCGAGGGAGGCTCGTTGTGGATGGCGACAAATTTCTGGGACGCGCGGGACAGGGAGAATTTCTCCGCCGCGCGACTTACGCACAAATAAACGGCTAAGGTTTTCTGAACCGTACAGAGCCTTTCCAGGGGAGAACACGATGTTCACGCCGCCAAGTCTGACGATTGCGCTGTTGATGATGATCGCCAGCGCCATCTGCTGGGGGTCTTGGGCCAACACTTACAAAGGCGTCAAGAATTACCGGTTTGAGCTTTTCTATTGGGACTATGCGATCGGCATTTTTCTGAGCGCTCTGATCCTCGCCCTCACCATGGGGAGCAGCGGCCACGACTCCTCGAGCTTCGTGAATAACGTTCAGGCCGCAGACCCTTCCAACATCGTCTCCGCTCTGATCGGCGGAGCCATATTCAATCTGGCCAATCTGCTGCTCGTGGCCGCCGTCGACCTGGCCGGGATGGCGGTGGCATTTCCCTTAGCGATCGGAATCGCGCTCGTGGTGGGCGTGGTCTTGAACTTCATCCTGCAGCCCAAAGGCAGTGTCCTGCTTTTGGCCGGAGGCGTTGTATGCGCGCTGATTGCAGTCGTTCTCGATGGCAAAGCTTACGGCAGCCTCTCCCGGTCCAAGGGAGGGGCTTCGCGCAAGAGCATCATTCTGTGCGTGGTCTCTGGAATTCTGATGGGACTGTGGAGCCCGTTCATGACCTACGCCATGACCCGCGGGCACTCGCTCACGCCTTATAGCGCATCCACCTTCCTCACTCTGGGAGCGCTGCTTTCCTGTTTCGTGTGGAATGTCTATTTCATGAAGAAGCCTCTGGTCGGCGATCCCGTAAGTTTTACCGGATTTTTCACTGGACCTCCCTCCGGACATTTGCTCGGCCTGATCGGCGGTGGCATTTGGGGCTTGGGGACCGTGCTCAATCTCACGGCAGGCAAACTAACGGGGCAGGCCATTTCCTACGCCATCGGCCAATCGTCGCCCATGGTGGCGGCGCTGTGGGGAGTGTTCGCGTGGAAAGAATTTGCGGGCTCGGGAAAAGCCGCGAAACTTTATCTTGCCCTCATGTTCGTTTTCTATGGACTGGCAATTCTGCTGGTCGCGCGCGCGAATGGCTGATCGCAAGAGATGTTTTTATTTGCCTTTGATGCGGCCGATGAACAATTGCAGGAACCGGCCTGCGTCGGAGGCCAGGCAGACGCGCGCGTTCGGCTTCAGGTCGATCACCCCCTCAATCTCATAGTGATCGCCGTGTAGCATGTTGTTCTCGTTCGACCCCATACGATTGGCAACGGTCTCTCCGCGAGTAAACTCGCCTTTTGTTTCCACATCCACGTGCATGTCTTTGAGGGTTACAAGCGTGGGATCAATCACAACACCGACCGCCAGCGGATCGTACATCGCGGCCCCCTGATATCCGCTCTTCTCCGAGCGCGTCAGGTAGAAGTCCGCCAACTTCGCGATGAAGTCGCTCTCCGGTCCGTGCAGGGCTTGCAGATCCGCCAGATACTTCCGCGTGATGATGGTACGTTCTCCCACGTCGGAACCAACCATCGTCACCATCCAGCCCGCATTGAAAACGATGGCAGCCGCCTCGGGGTCGCCGTAGATATTCGCTTCCGCCGCGCCGTTCACGTTTCCGCCCGTGATCGAGCCGCCCATGATGACAATGTCTTTCGCCAATGGCACGATCGACGGGTCTTTCGAGACGGCCAAGGCAATGTTCGTGAGTGGGCCAACCGGAATCAGCGTGACTTCATGCGGATATTTGTGGATCAGTTCGATGATCAGGTCGGGGCCAAAACGTGAATCGGCTTTGCATTTCGATGCCGGCAATTCGACTCCGGCCAAACCATTCTTGCCGTGCCAGAACTGTGCCGTGATCAACTTCTGATTGAGCGGATGCTGAGCTCCGCCGGCCACCGGCAAATCGCACCGACCGGCCAGCGACACTAACTTGAGTGCGTTCTCCAATCCCTGGCGCCCGTCGACGTTGCCGGGCACGACGGTCAGCGCCTCGACTTTCAGTTCGGGCGAGTTCAGAGCCAGCAGAATCGCCATCGCGTCATCGACACCAGGGTCGGTGTCAATGATCACGCGCCGCGGCGACTGTGCCAGTGCGGTGACGGTAAGACAAAGGGCTACAAGCAGAATGACGCAACGCGCGGTGCAGCATCGTTTCATCGGGAAAGTCCTTCTTAGGGATGGTTAACAGGGCTAATCAGCATGCCGGCGATCGAGGCCGACATCAGGTTGGCCATCGTCCCAGCCAGCATGGCGCGGACGCCGAGCCGAGCCAGGTCGCCTCTCCGGTTCGGCGCCAGCGCGCCAATGCCACCGATCTGAATTCCGATCGAACTCAGATTCGCAAAGCCGCAAAGCGCGAATGTAGCGATCGTAAACGAGCGCGGATCGAGGCTGCCTTTCATCGGGCCGAGCTGCGAGAAGGCAACAAATTCATTGATCACCATGCGCGTGCCGAGGAGGTTGCCAATGGCGGCGGCATCGTGCCACCTGACGCCGATTAACCAGGCGATGGGCGCAAAAGCCCAGCCAAAGACCTGCTGCAGGCTGTAGGGGAACCACGAGATGTAGATATGAATCCAGCCCATCATGGCATTGAGCAGGGCCAGCAGTGCGATGAAAGTAATGAGCATGGCTCCAACATTCAGCGCGAGGTGCAGTCCGTCGACCGTACCCCGGGAAATCGCGCCGAGGACATTGGATTCCTTCTCCATGGCCGGCATCTGCACGCGCCCGGCGGTGAGAGGCTGTTCGGTTTCAGGCACCAGCATTTTCGCGATGAGCAGCGTGCCGGGCGCGGTCATGATGACCGCCGTGAGCAGATTTTTCGGGTCGGCGCCCCCCACGTGAATGTAGCCGGCCATCATGCCTCCGGAGATGTGGGCCATGCCGCTCGTCATCACGGTCATCAATTCGGATTGGGTAAGCTCGGGCAGAAAGGGGCGGATGGTCAGCGGCGCTTCGGTCTGTCCCATGAAGATGCTGGCGGCAAGATTGAGCGATTCGGCGCCGCTGGCGCCCATCACGGTGGTCATGACCCACGCGCCCGCGCGAATAATGAGCTGCATGACGCCGAGATGGTAGAGCACGGCGAAGAAGGCGGCGATGAAGATGATCGTCGGCAACACCTGAAAGGCGAAGATGAATCCCAGCGACGACGACTGTTTGCCGAGATCGCCAAAGATGAATTCCGAACCGTAATAGGAAAAATCGAGGAGATGCTTGGCTCCCGCGCCCAGCCAGGAGAAGAGGCCTTGTCCTCTTTCGGTCCGGAGGACAAAAACCGCCAGTACGAATTGCAAGCCGAGTCCCCAGACCACGGTTTTCAGGCGGATGGCTCGGCGGTTGGTGGAGAAAGCGTAGGCGAGGCCGAGCATGGTCAAAAGGCCGAGAATCCCCGTATAGCGTCCCATTCAGTTTTTCTCCCCGGATTTTCCGATCACTCTGTGAATCAGCGGCCGTTTCGTCGAAGGCGCAACTTCCGCTACCTCGCAACTCGCCTCGATCAACTGCCGGGCGCGCGCCGCTTGCCTTTCCGCGTTGTAGTAGATCGTCGCCATCGCTTCGCCGGCGGCCACTCGATCGCCAACCTTCTTGTGCAGCACGATCCCCACGGCAGGATCGACCGCATCTTCCTTGCGCTCGCGCCCGCCGCCGAGAATCACGCACGCGGTGCCAATCTGCTCGCACTGCATCGAGGCGAGATATCCGGTCTTTGCACTTGTAAGCTGGATTGTGTGCCGCGCCTGAGGCAGACGCTTCACATCGTCGATGACGCGCGCGTCTCCGCCCTGCAGTTCCACCATTTGCCGGAACCTCTCCAACGCCTTGCCCGACGAAATCAATTTCGCGCTCTGCTGTTTCCCTTCCGCAACCGTTTTGGAAACACCGCCGAGATGCAGCATCCATCCCGCCAGTTCCAGGCAGAGTTCCCGCAGGTCTTCCGGGCCGCCCCCGCGCAAAACTTCTACGACCTCGACCACTTCCAGCGCGTTGCCGATCATGTTGCCCAGAGGCTGATCCATGTCCGTGATCAGCGCGACGACCTGTTTGCCCATCCGCTCCCCGGTTTCGACCATGAGTTCGGCGAGGAAGACCGCGTCTTTTTCGTTTTTCATGAAGGCGCCCGATCCAGTCTTCACGTCGAGCACCAGCGCGTCGATCCCTTCCGCCAGTTTCTTGCTCATGATCGATGCGCAAATCAAGTACGGACTCTCCACCGTGCCGGTGACGTCGCGCAGCGCGTAAAGTTTGCGATCGGCGGGTGCAATTTCTGCCGTCTGCCCAATCATCGCGCAGCCGCAGATTTCCAGCACGCGGCGGAACTCTGCGACGGGAAGATTCACGTTGAAGCCGGGAATGGCTTCCAGTTTGTCGAGCGTTCCGCCAGTGTGTCCGAGGCCACGCCCGCTGATCATCGGAACCGCAACGCCAGCCGCGGACGCCAGAGGCGCGAGAACCAGAGAAGTTTTGTCCCCGACACCGCCCGTCGAGTGCTTGTCGACTTTTCTGCGCGGCAAAGAAGAAAGATCGAGCACATCGCCGGAATGCAGCATCGCATCGGTAAGCGCTGCCGTCTCCGCGCGCGTCATCCCTTTCAGCACCACCGCCATCAGCCACGCCGAAACTTGATAGTCGGGAATGCCGCCTTCGGTGTAGGCGTTCACCAGGCCTTCGATCTCAGCCTCCGACAATTCAACACCGTCCCTTTTTTTGCGAATCACATCAATGGCGCGAAAAGTCTGCGGCACAGTCCGTTGGCTCACTGTAAGCGAAATCCTTCCGGGAGAAGTTCGGTAATGTGCGCCTGCTTGGGTCCGGCGGAGCCCTGAAAGAAGATGGTCGCATCCGGGCCGAATTCATAGATCACCTGGCGGCACGCCCCGCAAGGCGAACACGCAACCCCATGATCGTTGGCGACGGCCACGGCCTGAATTTCGATCTTCGGGCCCAACTGGGCCACGGCAGAAAAGATCGCAGTTCGCTCCGCGCAATTCGACATTCCGTAGGAAGCGTTCTCCACATTGCAACCCGAAAACACTTTGCCGTTGGTCAGCAGGATCGCAGCTCCCACGTGGAAGTTGGAGTACGGAGCATGCGCGTTCTTCATTACTTTGATGGCCGCTTGGTCCAGCTTTTTCCGCATTTTGGCGGAAACTTTCTTCTTGGGCATATGGAAGTACCACGCTGTGCAGGCAAAATGTGTTCGCTGAAGCTGCCGAATCGTGCGCCATTGTAAACCCTCCGCGGGAACTCTGGCTTTTTTCTTGCTCACAATCGCGCGAGAAGACCTTCGGAGAATCAGTTTCTCCTTGTCAGATTCTCTGCCGTACAATTGCAACTCATGCGATCGGCCTGCGTTCGAGCCTCACGGCCAGCCAGTCGCATCAAATGCCAGAAGGTAACGCTGCTATGTCGGTCGATCACGACTATCCCAACGTCGCGCGCAAATCAGCGAGCGAGATCTCGTCTCGAGGGCACGAAGGTTCCCAACCAATCGCCACTCTCGACGGACGGCCGCTCCTCGCGAACTCCGGCATTCCTCTCGATCTGAATTGGGTGCAGGAAGTTCGGGTAAACACCAGCGCTGTCGAACGGCGAGCCCAGACACAAGTGGCGCGGCGAACGGTAAAGAAAGAATGGCAGGCGGCCTGGCATTTGCGGGTGATTTCGTGCATGGACCTGACCACGCTGTCTGGCGATGATACCGAGGATCGCGTGCGGCGGCTGTGCGCGAAGGCGCGACAACCCATTCAGCAGGAGCTTGTGCGGAAACTCCGAATCGAAGAACTCGGCATCAAGGTGGGTGCGGTCTGCGTGTACCACACGTTCATCGAGACCGCGCTGCATGCCTTGGAGGGAAGCGGTGTTCCGGTCGCCGCCGTCTCCACCGGATTCCCCGCCGGCCTGTCGCCGTTTGCCGAGCGCGTGGCGGAAATTCGCCGGTCGGTGGGAGCGGGAGCGCATGAGATCGACGTCGTCATCACACGCGCTCATGTTTTCGGCGGACGCTGGCAGGCGCTCTACGACGAAGTCGCCGCGTTCAAGCATGCCTGCGGGGCGGCTCACATGAAAGTCATCCTCGGCACCGGTGATCTGCTGACGTTGCGCAACGTGGGCCGAGCCAGCGTTGTCGCCATGATGGCGGGCGCAGATTTCATCAAGACTTCGACGGGCAAGGAACCGACGAACGCCACGCTTCCGGTGAGCCTGGTGATGGTTCGAGCCATTCGCGAATACGCGCAGCAAACTGGCATGGCCGTGGGCTTCAAACCGGCGGGAGGAATTCGCACGGCCAAACAATCCATCGACTGGCTGGCCATGATGAAAGAGGAACTCGGCCTGTCGTGGACGCGGGCAGAACTGTTCCGCTTCGGAGCCAGCGGTTTGCTGGCAGACATCGAACGACAACTGGAGCATTATGCAACCGGACGCTACTCTGCCGAGTATCGTCATCCGATTGCATAGCGCGATGAATAGTCGCGGAAGAACTTTCATTCAAAGAAACAAAGCGAGTCGAACCCGATGAGCATTGCCGAAAAGTTTGTCACCATGGAGTACGGACCCGCTCCTGAAGATCCCAAAGAAGCGGCAGCGTGGCTGGAGCGCCACGGCCGGCGCTTCGAACTCTTCATCGGCGGAGCGTGGCGGGCGCCCGTGACCGGAGAATATTTCGACACGGTCGACCCTTCGAACGGCGAGAAATTGGCTGCCATCGCACAAGGCAGCGCGGCTGACGTTGACGCTGCGGTTGACGCGGCGCGCGACGCCTCTCCAAAATGGCGCGCGCTCACTCCGCATTTCCGCGCGCGCTATCTATACGCCATCGCGCGGCTGGTGCAAAAACACTCCCGGCTGCTCGCGGTGCTTGAAACCATGGACAACGGCAAGCCCATCCGTGAGAGCCGCGACATCGACATCCCGCTCGTAGCGCGCCATTTCTACCACCACGCCGGTTGGGCGCAATTGCTGGAACAGGAGTTCCCTGAGTACGAACCGTGCGGCGTCGTCGGTCAAATTATTCCCTGGAATTTTCCGCTTCTGATGCTGGCGTGGAAAATCGCGCCGGCTCTGGCGACAGGAAACACGGTGGTTCTGAAGCCCGCCGAGTTCACTCCTCTCACCGCGCTCGTCTTCGCGGAACTTTGTCAGGAAGCGGAATTGCCCGCGGGCGTGGTCAACATTGTGACTGGAGATGGCTCGACCGGCGAAGCGTTAGTAAAACATCCCGACGTCGATAAAATTGCGTTTACTGGGTCGACGGAAGTAGGACGCGCGATAAGAAGCGCGACCGCTGCAAGTCACAAGCGTCTCTCTCTCGAACTGGGAGGCAAGTCTCCGTTCATCGTGTTCGAAGATGCCGACCTCGACAGTACGGTCGAAGGCCTGGTTGATGGAATCTGGTTCAACCAGGGGCAAGTGTGCTGCGCGGGCTCGCGGCTGCTGATGCAGGAAAGCATCGCAGAGACATTGATGTCGAAGATTCGCGACCGCATGAGCAGCCTGCGCATCGGTCCGCCGCTGGACAAAGCGATCGACATCGGAGCCATCGTCGCGCGCGTGCAGTTGGACCGCATCGAGCGCATGGTGGCGCAAGGCGTGGCGGACGGCGCCACTTGCTGGCAACCGCAAGTTGCGTTGCCTGCGCGCGGTTTTTATTATCCGCCGACGCTTCTGAGCAACGTGCATCCCACGTCGATCGTCGCGCAGCAGGAAATTTTTGGTCCGGTTCTCGCGGCGATGACTTTCCGCACTCCGAGAGAAGCGGTTGAACTGGCCAACAACACCGTGTACGGCCTGGCATCGTGCGTGTGGAGCGAGAGCATCAACGTCGCGCTGCATGTGGCCGCACAACTCAAGGCCGGCGTGGTCTGGGTGAATTGCACGAATGTGTTTGACGCGGCCTGCGGCTTTGGCGGATACCGCGAGAGTGGATACGGCCGTGAAGGCGGCCGCGAAGGCTTGCTCGAATACATGGAGCCTGCGTGGTTCAAGCACGCTCCGAAGTTGGCTTCTGCGACCGTCGACGAGAAATCCCCGCCCTTCGACAAGCTCAGGGCAGGCTTTCTCGCAAAAGACGCGAGAAATGGGGCACCCCTTTCGGAGGAAGACAACGTTGTTGGCACCGCCGCGCCGGCCATTGACCGGACGGTGAAGCTTTACATCGGCGGCAAGCAGACGCGTCCCGACTCCGGTTACAGCATGGAAGTGCGCTCGCGCGATGGCCGCCTGTTGGGCGAAGCTCCGCTGGGCAATCGCAAAGATATTCGCAACGCCGTGGAAGCGGCTCGCAAGGCCGAATCCTGGACGAGGGCTACGGCGCACAATCGCGCCCAGGTTCTGTATTACTGCGCGGAGAACCTCGCCCAACGCGGAAGCGAGATCGTCCATCGACTCGCCGCGGCCGTCGGCGAGAAGCAAGCCGCGACGGAAGTCGAACTCGGCGTCGAACGCATCTTTTCGTATGCCGCGTGGGCCGACAAGTTCGACGGCGCCGTGCATAATCCGCCGTTTCGCAATATCGCCATCGCGATGAATGAGGCAATTGGAACCGTCGGCGTGATCTGCCCCGCGGAGGCGCCGCTGCTGGGTTTCCTGTCGCTCGTGCTGCCGCTGATTGCCGCGGGCAACACCGTGATTGCCGTTCCCTCGGAAAGATATCCACTCATCACGGGCGACCTCTACCAGCTTTTCGATACCAGTGATCTGCCCGGTGGCGCCGTGAACATTGTGACGGGCTATGTTTCGCAACTGCTGAAAACGCTGGCCGAGCACGACGATGTCGATGCGATCTGGTGCTATGGAGACGACGCCACCGTCGCGGCCGCGAAGGCCATGTCCACCGGAAACCTGAAGCAGGTCTGGACCAACGAGGGCCGCGTCATCGACTGGTTCAATCCGAAAGTCGCGGAGGGCCGCTGGTTCCTCGAACACGCCACCCAAGTAAAGAACATATGGGTGCCGTACGGAGAATAGCCGAACCGGATCGCCATTGCATTTGTCCCGGCCCGGCGCTAGCATACCCCGGTCGCTTTTATTTGCCCGGCATCATTCTCGGTTGCATCGATCTGCTTGACCAAGTAGTCAGACCAGGTTCGTCAGACCAAGTTAGTCAGACCAAGGAGGACGTATGGGCATCGCAGTTTCCCCGCAAATTCATCCGCAAGTCGCGGAGTTCATCGACAAACCACGAAAGATGCTGATCAATGGCGCCTGGGTCAACGCCGCGTCGGGCAAGACTTTTCCAACGTACAATCCCGCCACCGGCGAGGTTCTCGCCCAGGTCGCGGAAGGCGATCGCGAAGACATCAATCAAGCCGTGAAGGCGGCTCGCCATGCTTTTGAAAACGGGCCCTGGCGCCGGATGACTGCGTCCGAGCGCGGCCGCCTCATCTGGAAGCTCGCCGACTTGCTCGAACAGCATACCGAAGAGTTCGGCTACATCGAAAGCCTCGACAACGGCAAGCCTCTCAACATTGCCAAAGCCGCCGACGTCCCGCTCGCGGTCGACCTGTTCCGATACATGGCGGGCTGGGCGACCAAGATCGAGGGCAACACCATTCCTCTCTCGGTTCCGTACACGCCCGGCGCCAAGTATCTGGCGTACACGCTTCGCGAGCCCATCGGAGTGGTCGGGCAAATCATTCCGTGGAATTTTCCGTTGCTGATGGCCGCGTGGAAACTTGGTCCCGCTCTGGCCACGGGCTGCACGGTCGTACTGAAACCTGCCGAGCAAACTCCGCTTTCGGCGTTGCGTCTCGGCGAACTCATCATGGAAGCCGGCTTCCCCGCGGGCGTGGTAAATATCGTCCCCGGCTATGGCGAAACGGCAGGCGCCGCGCTGGCCGCCCATCCCGACGTCGACAAGGTCGCCTTCACCGGATCGACCGAAGTCGGGAAGCTCATCGTCCACGCCGCCGCCGGCAACCTCAAGAAAGTGTCGCTGGAGCTGGGTGGAAAATCTCCCAACGTCGTATTCAAAGACGCCGATCTCGAGACGGCCATCCCCGGCTCCGCCAGCGCCATTTTCTTCAACCACGGCCAGTGCTGCTGTGCTGGTTCGCGCTTGTACGTCGAGAAGCCTGTCTTCGATCAAGTGGTCGATGGCGTGGCGGAGCATGCCCGACAAATTAAGATCGGCTCGGGTCTTGATCCCGCCTCGGAGATGGGACCACTAGTGTCAGAAGAGCAACTGAACCGGGTTTGCGGATACCTCGAGGCTGGATTCTCCGAAGGTGCCAAGGCCATAGCCGGCGGGCACAAGGCTGGCGATAGCGGATATTTTGTCGAGCCCACCGTGCTGGTCAACACACGAGAAAACATGAAGGTGGTGCAGGAAGAAATCTTCGGACCGGTCGTGGTGGCGATGCCATTCACCGATCCTGAAGAAATCATCCCCCGCGCCAACGACAGCGATTACGGCCTGGCTGCCGCCGTGTGGACGCGCGACATCGGGAAGGCGCATCGCATGGCCGAGCAACTTCGCGCCGGCACCGTCTGGATCAACTGCTACAACATCTTCGACGCGGCGCTGCCCTTTGGAGGTTACAAGCAGTCCGGCTGGGGCCGCGAGATGGGACATGAAGTGCTCAGCAACTACACGCAAACAAAAGCGGTCTGCACGCGGATCGCTTAGCAACGATCGCTTAAAGGCTTGGGCTCATAAACAAAAAGGACGGTGGGTCGGCCACCGTCCTTTATTTATTCATTACTTCCCAAGATTTTTTCGCGGCTCTATTTCTCCATCAGCAGAACTTTCTCCGCATCGTCGATCTCGGTCAGCTTAACCTCGATGACTTCGTTATCCGTGGTCTGCACGTTGCGCCCCACGAAGGTCGCCTCGACCGGAATTTCGCGATGTCCGCGGTCGATCAGCACGCACAGTTGCACCCGCCGCGGCCGGCCGTGGGAAAACAGCGCGTCCAGCGCCGCCCGCGTGGTGCGCCCGGTGTAGAGAACGTCGTCGACCAGCACGATGTTCTTATCCTCGATCTCAAATCCAATCTCTTTCTCCTGCACCACCGGCTTGGGACCAAGCGTCGAAAGATCGTCGCGATAGAACGTGATATCCAAAGTCCCCACCGGCACCTTGGCGTTTTCGATACGCGTAATGATCTTGCCCAGTCGTTCCGCGATCGGCACTCCGCGGCGGCGGATTCCGACCAGTCCCAGGCCGTCGACGCCCCCGTTTTTTTCCACGATTTCATACGCCAACCGCACCAGCGTGCGCTCAATTTCCGATGCGGACATCAGTTGTGCCTTTTGACGAAGGCCCGTTTTGCGGGAAGGAGTTCTTGCATTCATGAGTGGTTGTGCCTCGGGGGCCGTGAGGCCGGCAACTCAATGTAGTCAACGCGCCCGCACAGGTCAAGCGCCTGCGCTCGGAAGGCGTGCATGCAGATTGGGGCTACAACGTACAGGAGGGCTATACGCTGGAATTGTCGACCGGTTCAGCGGCTTCAAGAGTTTCTCCTGAGGCCGCCTCTGGGCCCGGATATTCGGATCGTATGGTCCGTGCAAGCGGAAGATTCCCCTGGCACACCGACGCCAAGTCAATCTCGTCAGGATTTTGGTTCGCAACCTCCGTCGCCACGATTCCGACTCCCAGATTTCTTCCCAGGGCCTTAGCCCGATACAAGGCCGCATCCGCCAGCGCAATCGACTCCTCGGCACAGAGCGCGTCGAATGCGCTGCGGCTCCAGGGATACGCCGCCCAACCGACCGAGCACGTTTTTCTCACCGAGATTCCGTGCCCCAGATCGAACGGCTCCGACGCCATCACTTGCAGAATGCGGCTGCAGAATGCAGGCGTTCCCGCTGGATCGGTGGACCGGCTCATAATCAGGAATTCTTCTCCGCCCCACCGCACCAGTACGTCGGATTTGCGCACGACGGCTGAGAGTCTTTGCGCTACCAGCTGCAACAGCCGGTCGCCCTTAGGATGCCCGTGCCGGTCGTTCACCTCCTTGAAGAAATCCACGTCGACCATGATGAACACCAGATCGCGATGATCCAACTTGCGGATGTCGGATCCCCGCGCACGCTCGTAATTTCGCAGCACCTGCCCGGCCTCGGCCGTGAGGATCTCCTCGAGATAACGGCGGTTCCATACTCCGGTCAGCACATCCGTAAAGGAAATCTCCTGCAGTTCCAGATTCTTACGCTGCAATTCCAGACTATGCCACCGCAGCGAGTGCTCTTTGTTTTCCAGTTCGTCCTTCAGCCGGCACATTTCGTCCAGATTGTGCCGCGACAAGCGCAGCAGGCTCAGCAATTCCTGATCCAGCAGATGTTGTTTGAGAAATACCAGCACGCCCATCACGGTCATGACTGCCACCGTCAGCCACAGCCGGTAAGTGCGGACGTTCTGGGGCGCGTTTCCCCCGAATTGCGCCCATGCCATCATCAGCGGCGTAATGAATACGGCCACCATGGCCAGACGCGCTTTCCAAATTCCGTGGCTGCGAGTCGGGGCTTCCTCGAGCGGTTCCGGCTCTGCGGCTTCGCGCGGCAAGAAGCCGATGCGGACGAACCACGCCATTCCCGCTACCAGCGGGACATCGAACAGGCTGCCCGTGTAATAGAGATGCAAATCGATGGCCTCGCTGGCCGTGACCGAAGCGACACAATAGATCAAGGTGGCGACAACGAGATTGAAGTAGATTCCGCGCCACACTCCCCGGCTCCGCCGCCACACCAGGACCAGCCCCGCCGCCAGCACCAGTTCTTCGCTCACATAGAGAAGATCAAAACTCCTGCCGTATGCCGCCTCGGCGAGGTGCACGTACTGCCACGGGATCACGATGAAGAGATACAGAAACAGCCACCAGGTCAGCAGCAGCGCGAAATCGAGCGTTCCGGCCCGGACCGAGCGATCATCCTGCTGCACGTGCGGCTGGATGGCGACCGCAGCCATCATGGGAACAATGTGCAGAAAAAGAATCACATCTCCCACAAACGGGTTCGGAGCCTCATGCCGCAAGTAGACTTCGATGTAAGTCCACAGGACCTGCGAGGTCAGCCACATGCCCAGGCCCATGCCCATCAGCGCCCAAAACAGCCGGGCTTTCGGGGAAGCCTCTCTTACGTTGGCAAGAAACGCGACGGTGGCGCCCAGTAAGAAAACGCTTTGCAGGATGTCGCCGAAGGCGGTGAGAGCAAATCCGCGCGGGACGAAAAGCGACAGCAAAACATGCGCGCATACCACGGCGCACACGATCGCCGTCCACCTCCGAGCGTGCTGGAGCGGAGATTTTCCCACGTTAACGATTGTATGTTCGCTGCAATGTGCGCATGAGTTACCGGAGTAACCTGGAGACGTCAGACTGAAGTGTGGTGGTTTTTGCACACTAAGAGCGCGGTAACGGTAAACGCCCCTAATTATGAGTTACATAGCGGCATCAGATCTCCGCGGCCAACGAGACAAGCAGTTCTGGGGAGACACTCAGGTCTTCAGTCCTTGCGGTCCTGCAAATACCGGCTCAGCGCATCCTGCCATGCGGGCATGGCAATTCCGTAACGCTGCAGACTCCTCGGCGACAAAACGGAGTAAGCCGGACGCGGCGCCGGACGCGCCATTTGCTGGCTGCTGACCGGACGCACCTCGGTGACCAGCCCGGCGCTCTTCACGATCTCGCATGCAAATTCAAACCACGTGCAATCTCCGGCGTTGGTCACGTGCACAATTCCGCTCGCCTGGTTGCGGCATAGTCCGATAATCGCCCTCGATAAGTCCACGGAATACGTCGGGCATCCCCGCTGGTCATTCACCACATCCAGCGCCGGACGGCTTGCCGCCAGTTTCAGAATCGTGTCCGGGAAGCATTTCCCGCCCGTCCCAAACAACCACGAAGTTCGCGCGATGCAGCACTCCGGCAGCACTTCCAGCAACCGGACCTCCGCCTCTGCCTTCGACCGTCCGTAGACGCTCTGCGGATTCCGGGCATCTCCGGTTTCGTAGGGTGAAGTATTCTTGCCGTCGAACACGTAGTCGGAACTGAGAAACAGGAGTTTCGCGCCAATCCTCTTCGCGGCCTCGGCGACATTCACTGGCCCGTCGCGATTCACCGCGAACGCCAGATCTGAATGACTCTCGCAGCCGTCCACATCTGTGTAGGCGGCGGCCAGCACAATACATTCTGGACGAACCTTCTTCACCATTTCTCGAACCCTGCCCGCGTCGCGAATGTCCACATCTTTTGATCCGAGGCCGACCACTTCGTCCCCGCCCCATTCGCGCATGAGCGCCTTGCCCAGAAGTCCCGTGGCGCCAACAATCATTGCCTTCATTGATGTGGTTTTCTCCGTGCCTCGCCCTGGCCCCTGAACCGCTGTCATCTCAAAACACCCGTTCGCGTAAACGCTGCAGCAGGTAGGCGCCGTAGCTGCTTTTCTTCATGGCGCTTCCTCCGCAGCGCGCCGACATTTGATTGTAATAAGAAAGGACGAGGTTCGCCCCGTCCTTCGCTGCCATGTCGCTATTTATTGTTGTCTCCGCGGTTTCGCCGATACTACCCGGCCCTGCGTTCTGTGCCACTGCTCTCACCGACGGCGACGAACCTCGCAGCGGGCTTTTTTTCTGACGCCTCCAGTTCCCGCCCCATCACTTTGAAGTACGCCTTTTCAATATCTTCGGCTACCTTTTGCCACTGATACTGCTCTTCGATGCGCTTCCTTGCCATTCTCCCAGCGGCCTCGCGCACTGCCGGATTCGCTATCAGGAAGCGCAACCGGTCGGCCAGTTCCGCCGCATTTCCCCGCTGGAATGTGAACCCGGCTCCATCGACGACTTCGCGGTTTTCTGGAACATCACTAGTGAGCACACACAGTCCCGCTCCCATGGCGTCAAGCAGCGCCAGGGACAGGCCCTCCAGATCCGACGGGAGCACGAACACCATCGCATTGGTCAACAATTCATCCAGCGTTTCGCCCGACACCCAGTCGAGCATGCGGATGCGTTCGGTGGCATGCGTCCGCAACTCGCGGCTGTATTCGTCGCAGTAACTCGACCCGCCCGCCATCACCAGCTTGACATCCGTCTCGATCTGCTCAAACGCCTCGATCAACAAGCGGCACCCTTTTTCCGGCGAGAATCTTCCCAGAAACAGTACGTACTTCCCCGGATCGAGCCCCCACTCGAGAATCTTCCTCGGCTCGCTGCGATCCCGCAACACGCCGCCGTTGGGCACATAGAATGCTTCAATCCCGTGGGTCTCGCGGTACCGTCTTTGCAGAGCCTGCGATACCACCATGGTCCGGTTAGGAAAGCGCACGGACGCTCGCTCCCCCAGCCGAAGCACCGCCGACGCCACCCGTCCCCATTTTTTTCTTTGCCAATCCAGCCCCTGGACCGTCACTGTGGTCCTTACTCCGAGCAACCTTGGAAGGAACGAAAGCAGGGCCGGGCCCAGCGCGTGATAGTGCACCACGTCATAGCGCTCGGTGAGCGCGTGGGCTGTGCTGAGCAGAGTGTGGATGACCGTTTCCAGATGCTTCGATCGCACCGTAGGCAGCCGCACCAGGCGCATCCCGTTGTGTTCGGCCAGCGCCGGTGTGAAGTAATTGCGGCAGTAGACCGTGACTTCATGTCCCATTTGCACCAGCCGTTTACCGACTTCTTCGTAATAGGTCTCAATCCCGCTGTATTTCGAAATCACGCCCCGCCCGCCGATAAACGCCACTCGAAGCCGCCGCTGCTCCATCGCAATCGCACTCCCGGGCTGTGATGGCCGGCGGGGCGACTGCCTCACCACGGCAGCGGCTTGTTTCCGGTTCCTCTTCCCCACCACCAAGCCTTCGTACAGGCCGAGAAGTTTCTGATAGTGTCCCTGCGGTGTGTGACCTTGCCGAACTTTTTCCCACCCGGCTCGCCCCATCTTCTCGGCCAGTTCTGGGTTCGACCCAAGCGACCGAATCGCCTCCGCGAGTTGATGCACGTCGCCCGGGCGATACAGCAACCCGGTCTCCCCTTGGTGAATCCGTTCCCGCCTCGATCCCAGATCCGTTGCGATCACTGCTCTCGCTTCGGCATACGATTCAAGAATCGTCTTTCCCATTGTTTCGTACGCGTGGGATGGAAGCACCGTGAACCGAGACTGGGCGATCAGCGCATCCCGTTCCGAGCGTCCCACATGCCCCACAAACTCCACATTCGACAACCTCAGCGAAGCTGCTAACGTCTGCAACTCGGCACGCTGCGGCCCATCGCCGGCGATGACTAGGCGCATCTGCGGAACTTGTTGCATCGACCGCAGCAAGTCATCGATGCCCTTCTCCGCCGATAGCCTGCCGAAATAAAGCAACGGCCGGTCATCGCTGTTCGACTCGCGCAAAGTATGTATCTCTTGAAAATGCGGCAGCACTTCAAACTTGCCTCCATCCCATCCGTGCTCCACGAACTTGTCGCGTACGAACCGGCTAGGGGCAAGGAACAGGTCCACGCACCTGCGATATGTGCCCAGCCAGCGATGAACGTAGGCTTCGGCCGCCAAAGTCATGCGCGCGCCCGTCCCCGGATAACACTGCGCCTTCACCACGTGCCAGAATTTGCCGCCCTTGCACGCCTCACACGCCTCCCCCTGCGCGACTAGGTTATAGCTCGGGCACAGCACCTTGAAATCGTTCAGGTGATACAGCACAGGAACACCCTGCGCTTTCAACTCCCACAGGATCGACGGCGACAGATGGTGATAAATATTCCGGACATGGGCCACGTCCGGCCGGAAATCCTCAATCATCGCCCGGATCCGGCGCCGCGCCTCCCATGAATAAATGGCATGCCCCGCTCGCCACGCCTTCTGCCACCATCCCGACTTCTCCTTGAAATCGATGTTGGGCACGAAGTGCTGATCGTAGAGAGTCGCTTCCCCGTGCGCATCGGCCATCGAAAACAGCGCGACCTCGTGGCCCTGCGCCCGCATCAGTTCCATCAATTCGAACAGGTACACCTCGGTCCCGCTGAAAGGGTAGTTATATTTGTTGCAGTACAAAATTCTCATCAGGAAGGCTCTCTGTCTGCGGGGCAATCCGCTGCATAAATAAGTCGCCGAAGAATTCCAGATTCTTGCTGCGGTTGAAATTGTTGCGGACCTGCACCCAGGCTGCATGCCGTATCCACTCCAGTTCCCGGGCCTCCGAAACCCCGGCCGCTGAAGGCTCGCTGGCAGAAGGACCCGGTGCCGCCATCAGTGAGCGGATGAAGAGCAGGCGATCCACAAAACTCTCCAGCGATCCGGGTGCGTACAGAAACCCGGTCCTGCCCGCAATCACGAGTTCAGGAATCCCGGTGATCGCCGGGGCCAGCACGATTTTCCCGCGCGCCATCGCCTCCATCAGCACCAGCGGAATCCCTTCGCTTCGGCTGGTCAGCACCACCAGGTCGGCCCGGTCGTAGAACGAATCCATGCGCTCACGCGGCACGTGTCCCAGCAGCCGGACTCGCTCCTCCAAACCGCATCGTCGAATCAGTGCTTCCAGATTCCGTCGCTCCGGCCCTGCGCCCGCGATCAGGCACTCGAACGACACATTGCTGCCCCGAAGTTGCCCGCAAGCCCGCACCAGAAATGCATGATCCTTCACGGCATGTAACCGCCCCACAGCCAGCAACGTGAACGGAGCACTGCCTATTCTCGATCCCGAAACTGGGCGTGCCACGCGCTCGGACACTTCCACTCCCAGCCGCGCCACCACGACTTTCGCCGCATCCATCCTGGGATAGCGCTCCAATATGTAACGCCGGTTAAACTCCGACACGGTCAGGCAAAACGCGCAGGCCTCCAGCTTGGCATCCAGATAGACTTCGTGCAGCAGCAAGTCCGAACCGTGGAGCGTCATACTGAACCCCACGCCCAGCAGCCGCGCCGCCACTATCGCGATCCACGACCCGAAATATCCATGATGTACGTGGATATGATCGACTCCGCGTCCCTCCAGAAGGATCGCGTAGCAAGCGCCCAGCCCCGTATGTGCCAGCGCCTTGCACCGCTGAAGGGGCCCTTCGCGGCCGTGGAAAACGACCCGCGCGATCAGAGACGAAATCTGTCTCCATTGCCGCACACAGAGCCAAACGGCCCGCAGCAGAATGACTGCCGACAACCTCTGCAATACCAACTCCGGCACATACTTGCTCGACAAGGCTTTATCGGTCCGCGGTCTCCGCACACTCCCCGCCACCACCCGAACTCCCCGCCGCCGCAGTTCCTCAATCTCCTCCATCACATAAGGTTCGACAACCGACGGAAACCGATTGGCGAGATAGGCAACCGTCATCATGATCCCGAAACCTCGGCTCTTCGCCTCTGCGCGGCCAGCATCCCCGCCATGGTAAACAGCAAGCCATTCACGAACTGATAGCTCATCACGACCATCGCCGCGTTCCCCCAATACACCGCCAGCAGAATCGGCCAAATACGGTGGAACTGCGCATCGAGGAACCCCCGCTTCTCGTCAGCCGGTATTGCGCCGCGGCCCAGCCGCCACATCTCCCACATCAGCCACACATACAGCGCAAGGCCTACCACACCATGCTCCACCAGCAATTCCAGATACGTATTGTGGGGATACAGCACCTTCTCGAAATATCCGCTGACATGCCGCGGCAACTCGCCCGGCATCTGATGAAATCCCCATCCGGTCAGCGGACGCTCCAGAAACATGTCCCAGCCGCCCGCATAAACCGCCGCGCGATAATCCACCGGCCCCCGTTCTTCCAGCCGATCACTCAGAGCGCCACTCGCCTGATGCGAGCTCAAAACCACCAGGAGTCCCACTCCCGCCATCAAAACCAGTCCAACACAAGCCAGCCGTAGCGTGCGGTTCTTCGAAAGAAAGATGAGCGCCAGCACCGTTCCCGCAAATGACAGCCAGACCGCGCGCGTCATGGTGGCCAGAATGGCGATCGGCAACGACGCCAGTACCACCAACGCCTTCACTCCTCGCACACTTCCCCTCCGGTAGGCGTGCAGAGCCAGCAGTCCCAGCAGGTTCAACGACACCCCGTTGGCCACCGCCTGCAGCAGGGGTCCGCGCGCCCGGTCGGCGTGAAACCCCAGGCTCTCATCGAGAATGAACCGGGGAAAAATCAGCGAGTTCGCTCCCGCCAGAAAAGCGATCGCCGTAAAGCTCAGATATGCCAGGACGACGAGTGCAAAAACCTCAAAGTGGCGGAACCGTCGTTCCGTCGTGAACACCAGGCCAGCCAGATGAAACAATGCGAAGGGAACGATGAATTTCGATGCCAGCAGGCTCCAGGTTTCGTTGTCGAACGGCTGCCCAAGAACGCTGGCAAGGGCCAGCACCGTCAGCCCAATCATCGGCCACGCCGCCCGTTCCAGCACAAAGACCGGTTGGCGCGCGACCACCGCCCTTCCCACCACTCCCACAACAAGAAGTCCAAATGCCACCCGGTCAATCTCATAAAACGCCACATCCGGATGCCGCAGCAACATCGCCGTCAGCGCCGCCAGGAACAACAGAGACGGCGCCGCCATCAGCGCCTGCAGCGGACGCAGAAAAGCTTGCCACGCCCAAGCCGAGAGCTCGGCCTCGGTCTCCGAATGCCACTCTCGCAGAGAGATCGACGGCATCAGTCCCCGCTTCCCTGCGCTACAGCCAGAAATGTCTTAAGCAGAATTCGCATATCTGCCCGCAGACTCCATGTCCGGATGTACTCTCGATCGAGATCCATGCCTCGCTGAAACGACGGGTCACGCCGCGCCGTCACCTGCCACAGCCCGGTGATTCCCGGAGTCACGTCCAGCCGCGACAAGTGTTCGATTTCATATCCCGCAACGTCGTCCAGCGGGTGCGGCCTGGGGCCCACTAGACTCATATCCCCTTTCACCACGTTCCAGAGCTGGGGTAGTTCATCCAGGCTGTACCGCCGCAGAAAGCGTCCAAGCCGCGTGATCCGCGGATCGTCTGCGATCTTGAAGAACGGTCCCGATCGCTGGTTGTTCCTCCGCAGATGCTCTTTCAACGTGTCTGCATTGCTCACCATGGTGCGAAACTTGTAGCAGCGGAACGGCCGCCCCTTCCGTCCCACCCGTTTCGCGCAATACAGAACAGGACCTCGTGAATCCAGCTTGATGAGCCCCGTGATCGCGACCAGCAACGGCGACAGCACCGTCAACGCCATGCCCGCCAGGGCCACGTCCGCAACTCGTTTCAGGATCAGGCCCGCCGCCGGCAATCGCTCCGCGTGCAGGCAAATTACGGGTAAGTCGCCGACTCGCTCGACATCCCTCCCCGCTGGCTTGCACCCGAACAGTTCCGGAACAATCTCCACGTCCAGCCGCAAACGCCGCGCCTCGCGCAGCACCGCAAGGGTCAAGCTCCGGTCGTGCGGTGCCGCTAGAATTACCTCATCCACAAATGCCGTGCGCGCCAACCGGGCCAGATCGGTCACCCGCCCGATCACGCCGTTCCCCAACGGCTTCTCGTTGTCCAGAAACCCGCTCACCCTTCGTCCCGCCTCAGGATGCTTCTCCATGTAGGAAGCCACGCGCCTGCCCACTGCTCCTGCTCCCACAATCAGCACATTGCGCAGTTCACCGGCCTGCTGCGCGCGACGGGCCTGCCTCGCGCTCTGCCATCGCCATGCCCATAGCGCGCCAAAGTGCAGCAATCCCGCTCCGCAGAACAAACCGCTTGTGGGCCACGGAACCCCCTGCAAGCCGTAAACGCAGCACATCAAAGCCGTCGCCCATAGCACAGACTTGCCCAGAATGCGTGCCTGCGAACCCAGGTCGCTGCCTTCGGCTTGGAGCCCCTGGGTGTAGCCCATCAAAGTGATCAACGCCCCATGCAGCAACGCGATACCCAAAAGGGAAGCCGGCGCTCCGGCCGCATAGCTGAACGTCCGCACATGGGGGAACGACACTCGCAGCGGCACCAGCAATGCCCCGATCGACAGCCAATTCAGCGTGACCAAGGCGAAATCCACCGCCATCGAGCACACCCATCTGCATGCCATCCGGCTCTGTAGTGGGCCCGGCAGCAGCAACGTCAGTGCACTCTCCTGCTTGCTGGCCGGCGCCTCGAACTCAATCTCCGACACTCTTTCCGTCGCAACCGGCCTGACCGACTGAACCGGCTTCTTTCCGTTGCCACGAAACGCAGGAGTCTCTCCAGGAATCAACCGCGCCCAGTCGACTACCCGCGGCTTCTGTTGCTCCGGATTTAGAAAAGATGAGGCCACTTCAAGTCACTTCCTGTTCGCACCCTCGAATTTCGATCACCCGCGAACGCCGGATGAACTTCGGTCGGGATCACGAACTTTCCCTTGTCGCAAGCGTCAGCACAACCACCACCGTGAAGACTAAAGCCGCCGATAAATCCCCTCAGGAATCGGAAACATCCTGTCGCACAGCACGGTTCCGAGGATGTGCGCCTGTGCCGCCTCGAGCATTCCCTCGATCTTCCGCGCCGTAATCCGCCGCGTGTGATGCGCCGACAACACCAGGATGATTCCATCCGCGAACTGCGCCATGGCCAAGGCTTCGTTCGACTCTCCGGCGGGAGGTCCGGCCACAATCGAGTACTCAAACTCCTTCCGCATCTCGCCCAGATAGGAATGCAACGATGCGGTCGCGCCCTTGTCTCCCTCCCGTTCCGCCGCCGGCACTAACCACAGATTGCGTCGCACCCGGCTCGCAGCCCGGCGCAGCGTGCTTGCATGCCCGGCAGGACGACCGATCATCTCCTGATACATTTCTGCATCCGGCAAAACCTGGGGATACTCACCCACGACGGCGACGTTGCTCACGGTCTCCGTCGCCAGCGCCTCACCGACCTTCCGGCAGATGCTCTTCACGTCCGTCTCCGCGTCCAGCGCGCTGAACACAACTTGCCGCACCGGCCTCTCGACATTCGAAAAGAAGACCGTTCGCACCAAGCCTCGGATCTGTTCCCGCGCAAAGTCTTCCGGATCCCACCCTCTCGCCTCGGGTGCACTTTTCTCCTCCGGACGCACTTCCGCTCGCGCGCTGGTCTGCGCGAACAAAACTCCCGCGCTCATGACCTCTTCTCTCATGCTGAAAGCTTCCCGCGCGCCTTTTGCGGCAGCGATGCCAGAACCGGAGAATGCAGGTACGCCAGCACGTCATCGGGCGTGCGAAATGCCGGGTCGAAATAGTCCGCCGCAAATGCCGCACCCGTGCCTGCCGCTCCGGCCGCGGCCAATCCTACGACCAGCACCGCCCACGCGGACCACACCGGCAAGGCCGGAGCAACCGGGCGCTCCGCGATCGCAACGTTGACGATGCCCCTCTCATCCAGCGCGTCGTCCATCCGCGCTTCTTCCTGCTTCTTCACATACAGAAGATAGCTATCCTCCGCAGCCTTCTCCGTGCTGACCAAATCATCCTGGGTAATCGCGTCCTCGCCCAGTTGCCGAGCCATCGCCTGATAAGCGGCCTCCTGCGCGGAGGTCGCAGCTTCCCGCGCTTGCAGGGCCTTCAATTGCACCTGTGCCCCCTGCAATTCGGACTTCGCCCATTCGTAGTGCACGCTCTTGTCGGTGGTTTCGTCGCGCAGCGGCAACGCATTCTCCGCGGCGATCGTCGCCTCGTTCTGCGCAATCTGTTGGTCGACTTCCTGTACCAGGCGATGGCTGGGCTCGAATTTTGTCAGCAACTGGGTCCGCTTCAGTTGCAGATCCAGCAAACTCGACTTCAATGCCTTCAGCAGCTCAGGATTGTCGGCCATACGAACCTGCGTGGTGGTCCGCTCCGGCAGCTTGGTTAACAGGTCGCTGAGTTCCCACACCCGCTGTTGCGTCTCTGCCAGCTCGATTCGCGTCTGCCGGTAACTGCCATCGACTTCGCTCAATTTCTGCAGCGCCAGATCGCGTTGCTGCGCGGCCGCCACCACTCGGTGCCCCGACGTGAAATGCAGCAGCTTGTGCTGCGATTCTTCCAGTTGTCGCCGCGACTCTCCCGCCTGCTGTTCGAAGAAGCGCAGCTCGCCCGAAGGGCGATGTACTTCCATATGCTTTTCCAGGTACACATTTGCCACCACCTGCAGCACCTTCGCCGCCATCCGCGGATCGTCCGCCGCATAACTGACTGCGATCAAGTTCGTCTTCTTCACCGGCTCAACTTCCAGTTTCTTGGCCAAGCGCCGCGCAGCCCGTTCCACTCGTTCCGCGTTCCCCTCACCCAGCCGCAGAAAGTGAAACCAGTCGCGGCCCGTTCCGGTTTCCTCAACCACTTTCCGCAGGACCTCATCATCGCGCAGCAGCTCCACCTCTGAATTCAATTCCTCCTCCGTGATCGCCATCCGCGTCAGATCGATCGGAGCATCTTCGGTCGCGCTCACCGGAGCGTCGGCACGCCCCCTCCTTACCAGCACTTTCATGTTTGCCTGATATTTCGTGCCCAGAAGCGCATACAGGATCGCCAGCACCAACACCACCCCCGAAACGCGGACGAAGACCCTGCGCTGGCGAAACAAAACCATGGCCAGTTCCCGCATGGTTGGCGTTGGCGTCTGTTCTCGCCCGCGCAGGTCTTCGTCTGGGGGTATGCGCATCGGACAAATCCTTTTCCTAAAATTGCGTTGGGCTCATGTACATGCTCAGGGAAGGCTTGGTCAGAAACCGGGCGATTTTCGAAATCGCATTCTGCGGGACATACACCATGTCCCCCGGCCGAAGATGCATGTCTTCCCTGAGACTTCTTTCCTTCAGCATCTTTTTCAAGTCGAGCAGCCGCGCTTCCACCAGGTCGTCGTTCACTCGCCGAAACAGCACTACCTGGGAGTGCTTCGCCTGCTGGGTCAAACCTCCCGCAATCTCTACCGCCTCGGTCACGGTCGTGTCGGAGTGCAGTTCGTACTTCCCTGGCTTCCCGACCTCGCCTCCCACGATGAAATAAGGATGCTCAAATTCCTTCAGCGCCACCGCCGCCTGCGGATCATGCAGATATCCCTGATATGCCTTCTGCACCGCGCTGCTGAACTCCTGCAGGTTCAGTCCCTCCACCTCCACCATGCCGGCATCTTTCAACATTACGTAGCCGTCGGGCTGCACCGTCAGAGTCTGGTTGAACTCCGGTGCGACGATGAAGCTGATCTCCACTACGTCGCTCGGTCGTAACCGGTAGAGCGGATGGCGTTGCCCTCCGAGCAGGAGGTTTCCCTGGCCATCCGCTCCCCCGGGTTTTGCGGCCGTTGTAGTACCGCCTCCCGCCCCAGCCCCGGTAAAGCTGGATCGAGAAACCTCTCTAACTGCGCCCAGGTCGGTCTTCTCACCCTGCGCGAACGCGGCCGAACCACACTCGAAAATCAATAGAGCGATTGCTGCGAATCGGACGATGATGAATGTGCGTTTCATTTACCCTTGCCGGAGCACGCCTCCCGCCTGAAAACCACTCGCTGGCGCGACCCTCTACTGCGCAAAGTTAGGCTTACTCGTGGAACCCGGCAAGACATGGGAAGTCCCGTACACAAAAGTGGAATGCCTTCCCTTTCCGGGAAAAGGCCCTCGCCGCACAAGCGGTCGTATGCAATCAGGGGCTTGCGGAGATCCGTCCCCCAAAGACATCAGAGAACGCACTTCGTGGAATGTCTCCAACAGGAGTACCCACAAAAGTAGACTTGCATGTTCGTCATGTCACAACGGTCGGAAACGAATCGCCCGTGATTTTCCCGTCTTGAGACAGATGCAGTCATCGCCGTCACAATACAGGCGCAATCAAGACCATTCACACCACGCCCCGTCCGTTCTTCCACAGCCAAGCCGATGCCCGCCGGCATCCGCAGTATCCGAAATCTCGATTCCCGATTTGAGAGTAGTACACAGATTTTGTGCCGAGTTTCCTTGTGGACGCGACTTCCCCTGCCTACAATCGCGGCGTCGGTTCTTTCTAGTTTTTCAGGAGCCTTGCTTGACGCGCCCGCCGCCCGCCGCCAATTCTGACGCCATCGGTGTCCTCATCGCCGACTCCAATCGCATGCAAGCACAGTTGCTGACCAGCGCGCTGCGCCGCCATCCCGAGTTCGATATCATGACCTGCCCGATGGAGATGCTGTCCATCCTCCGGGCGGTCAGCGCGAAACCGCCGCAAATCGCTCTCCTGTCGCTGGACGCGCCCGCCAACGTCGGCGAAACAGTGGCGACCCTCCGCCGCTTTCATCTCGCGCACCCCGAGATTCCGAAGGCCCTGCTGGTCGACACCTGTGACCGCCAACTGGTGGTCAGCGCATTCCGCTCCGGCGCCCGCGGCATTTTTCCCATCACCAACGCCGACCTCCGCCTGCTGTGCAAGTGTCTGCTCCGCGTGGCGGCCGGGCAGATCTGGGCTAACACCGAACAACTCAACTACCTCATGGACCTGATCTCCGAAGTCCCCTCGCTGCGCGTGCTCAACTCCGGAGGATCCCCACTGCTCACCCCGCGCGAGGAACAAGTCGTCGCCCTGGTTGCCGAAGGCCTGGGCAACCGCGAGATCGCCCGCGAACTCAACCTTAGCCAGCACACGATTAAGAAATATCTCTACCGCATCTTCGAAAAGCTCGGCATCTCCAGCCGCGTAGAACTCGTCCTCTACGCCGTCAATAACGGAGATCCCCGCCAGGCCGAATGGCTGGCCGGCGGCACCCGCATCGTGCCTAGCGCATGAACGCTATTGACGTAATGACTCGGATTTCGATATAACGATATCCGACTTATGAAGCACGGTGCTGACAATTTCCTCCCGCTGTCTCCGGCGACTCTGCATATCCTGCTTTCCCTCGCCGCCGACGATCTTCATGGCTATGCCATCATGCAGGAGGTCACCCGTCAGTCAGAGGGGAAGTACAAGCTCGGGCCCGGCACGCTCTACGACAATCTGCAAAAGCTGATTCAGCGTAAATTCGTAGAGGAGCTTGGCCGCCGGCCCGGAGACGACGACCCACGCCGCCGCTATTACCGCCTCACATCGCTAGGGCGCGGCGTTCTCGCGGCAGAAACTGACCGCCTTGCGGTCGTCGTGCGCGAGGCGCGCCTCCGTCTGCAAATGGCCAAGCCCCGGAGGGCCTGATGCTTCGATCTTTCTACCGCTGCTTGCTCCGTCTGCATCCGTCCGGCTTCCGCCAACGATTCGCGGACGAGATGCTCTCGATCTTCGACCAGCGGTTGGGAAAGGCGGCCGCCATCGGGCTGCTCATGGATGGCGCGGCGTCGCTGGTGCGGCAGTGGACGCTCCGCCCGGAATTCTGGCGCGACCTCTCCTCGACATCGCAGCCAGCTGCTGATGGCATTCCTTCCTTCTACACCATCGATCCTTTTCGCCCTCGGGCGAGCGCTGTAATCAACGGCCTCCTGTTGTCGATCGCCGTCTTTTGCCTGACCTGCTTCGCCATCCGCTACAGCTGGATCCACGTTCTGCATGTGCGCATTCCGGAAGTGACGTTTGAGAGACCGGCGCCGATGCAACCGGGTTCCGGCGCGGCGACAAGCGCGCGTTTACAGAGGCCAATAGTCCCGCCGCGATCGCAAGCCGAACCCGCAATCGCTCCCTCAGCCCCACCAGGCTCGTCTGTACAAAGCTCGTCCATACAAAGCCCGTCCGTACAAGATTCGTCAGTACCAGCGCGCTCAGGCCCCGCCAACAACGCCGACAGCCAAAATCATGCCTCGCTGTCTTCAGCTGCGCCGGTCGCAAGCGAGGAAGCTGCAACCTCCGGAGCCAAGTCGCACACCAGATTGCAGAAGAAATCCGTCCGATCGCCTGAGGTGTCACCGTCAACTCCCTCAGCCCAGGCACGCTTGCAACCCGACGCGGGAACCCTTGTCGACCGGCCGCGAGCCCAGCAATTGATCTCACAGGACGCGGCCAGCGCTGCGATCCGCGCCGACGCTGAGGACACGAAACTAGATGCAGCGGCCCGGCACCGTGTGATTAGCGGCGCCGTCGCGGATCTCAGGAAGTACTACGTTGATCCGGGCGTTGCCCAGAAAATGGCAGAGTCTCTGCTGGCCCACGAGAAAAATGGCGATGACGACGCAGCCACAGATGGCGAGGCCTTTGCCGTTCTGCTGACCAGGCAGATGAGAGATGTGAGCCACGACCGGTACCTGATGATGGTTTACAGCACAGTCCCAGCTCCTGAGAACCCGACTGCACTATCTCAAGAAGAGGTTGCGATCTATCGCAAGGAAATGGAAAGAACCAACTGCTCGATCGAAAAGGTCACGATCCTGCCGCACAATATCGGCTATCTGAAATTCAATGCGTTCCCTGATGCTTCAATCTGCGGAACTAGACTAGCTGCTGCCATGGCGTCGTTGAACCACGCCGATGCGATCATCTTTGATGTGCGAGACAACCCTGGCGGCTATGCAAGCATGGTCGCCCTCATCGCAACTTACCTCTTCGATCGCCCCACGCACCTGAACGATTTCTACGACCGCAGCCAGAATTCCACCGAGCAGAGCTGGACGATGCCGCCCGTTCCAGGAAATCGACTGGCCGACAAACCTGTCTTTGTGCTCACCTCCCACTCGACTTTTTCCGCCGCCGAGGGATTCAGCTACGACTTGAAGATGCTGAAACGTGCCACGCTGGTGGGTGAGACGACGTCGGGCCGGGGCCATATGGGGATGGGGCATCGCATCGATGATCACTTCACCATCCGTGTTCCGGGCATGAAGGTCGTTAATCCCATCTCAAAGACCAACTGGGAAGGGACGGGCGTAGAACCGGATGTAAGAGTGAGAGCCGCCGATGCGCTGAAGACCGCCTTGAAGCTGGCAGAAAAAAAGCTGCCGACGAACTAGCCGAACTTCCCCAATTGAAACTCCCGCGCTCCGCGCTGTATAACTTGGGACGGAAACCTCTTGCCCGACACCGCTTCCAACCCGGTCCCCGCGCCCCAGCCAGATCTACCGGGGAAGCCCCGCCGCTGGAGCATCATTGCCGCCGGACTGCTGCTGCTCGCGCTCGCGCTCGTGGTAATCTACACGAGCCGCGCCGCGTTCTTCAGTCCGCTGGCCCTGGTCGTCGTAGCGGCCATCGGACTCGCCGCTCTCCTGCTGGAACTTCGTTTTCGCAAAGACGTCAGCCCGCGCGTCCGCGCCCCGCTCTGGCTCAATGTGCTGGGACTCGTCTTCGCCATCGGCGCCGTCTTCGACTTCCACTTCGGCGCCGACCTCATGCTGGTCGCCGCTCTCGGATCCGTAATCTGTTTTGCCATCAGCGGAACGGCCATCCTGCACGCTCTCCGCAAAAAGAAGGTCTGAATCGTCTTCCGGCTTCCGGCACTCGGCTTTCGGCCAGAACGGATTCCGCTTCCGGAAGCCGAGAGCCGGAAGCCCTATCTCTTAAACTCCACGGCCACCGTCGTCTCCACCACCGCCGGCTCCCCGTTCACTCGATACGGCTCAAACTTCCACCAGCGCAGCGCATCCATGGCCGCCCGCGCCAGCACCTCAGGACCATTCAGCGCGTGCATGCTCACCACCGACCCATCGCGGCCGATTACAATGTCCAGCGCGATAATCCCCTGCAGATTCGCCTTCCGCGCTTCCGCTGGATACGCCGGTTCCACCCGGTGGACCAGCAACTTCTCCATCACTTCCGCCGGAACCTGCGCTTGCGGCTTCTCCGCGAAAGTCGTGTTCGAGTGGTTCAACCCCGACTCCAACTCTTCCCATCCCTGGTTCCATTTCCACCAGAACACACCTGAGGCAATCGCCACTAGGACCAAGAAGAACAGGAAGATGGCCCACCCCAGCCAGCGCCGCTTCTTCTTCGGCGTAGGCGGGGGAGCGCCATCCGAGGATGCGCCGCTTCCCCCGCCGTTGTTGGCTTCCTTGCCCTCCACCGCCGGCGCCGAACTCGCGCCCATCTCCGTCTCTGCCTTCGACTCTTTCGCCCAATCCCGGATCGCCGCCCGCTGTTCGACCGACAGCCCCACAAACTCAAGCCCGCAGCGCAGCCTGTCCTGATGTCGTACCATCGCCCGCATGCGCAGCGGACTGGCCACCAGGGGCAATTTCACTTCAATCCCCACCGTCTCGCCAGGAACCAGTTCCCCCGCCAGCATGGCCGCAATCCCCCGCTCGCACACGTCCACCGCCCGCCCCGGCACCGTGTCCGGAATCCCCGAGCGCAGCACCGTCACGTCCAGAGGCGCCTGCATCTGAAACCGCGGCACCCGCCTCCGCGACGGCCCACTCCATCCCCGAATTTGTACGCCAGCAGCCATTCAGTCCGTTATCTTCTCAGCTCCACAATCTCGCTCCCCCGCGCAAACAACACCACGCTCGCCATTCCGATGAACAACCCATGCTCCACCACGCCCGGCATGTCGCTCAACTGCCGGGCCAGCCCATCCGCATCCGGAATCTGCCCAAACCGGCAATCCAGAATGTGATTGTGCTCATCGGTCACAAAAGGATTCCCATCGGCGCCCATTCTCACCGACACTTGTGCCCCCAGCGCCGCAATCCGTTTCGCCACCAGCGTCTGCGCGAACCGGATCACTTCCACCGGCAGCGGAAACTTCCCCAGCACCGGCACCTGCTTCGAAGCATCCGCCACAATCACAAGCTGCCTGGTCGCCGACGCCACAATCTTCTCCCGCAGCAGCGCCCCGCCGCCGCCCTTGATCAAGCGCAGCTGCGGATCCACTTCATCCGCTCCATCCACCGTGACCGCGATCTCCTGACATTCGTCCAAAGTAGTCAGCGGAATCCCCAGACTCTCAGCCAACGCGCGCGACCGATCCGAAGTCGGAATCCCCCGAATCCGCAGCCCGTCTTTCACGCGCTCCGCCAGCAGCTTGATAAAATAAGCCGCCGTCGACCCCGTCCCCAGCCCGACGACCTGACCATCTTTCACGAACTGCAAACTAGCCCGCGCCGCCGCCTCTTTTTCCTGATCGTTCGCCATAAGCTCTCGCAATTACAGCCCGCATCGCCGTGGAAGAGCGGCCCTTCAGGGCCGCGTCAAAAACGCAGAAAACAGATGAGGGCTTTAGCCCCGGCGCCTCACCCCAAAATCTTCTGCGTGTAAATCAAATACCCCGCCAGCGCCAACCCAAACACGACCGTCAACACCGTAATCAGATCCAGCACAAACCCCGCCGGCTCAAACGTGTCTGAATCCAGCTGCTTCCGCGTCTTGTGATACCGCACCAGCCCCGCCACCACCAGCCCCACGCCCGCGAGAATCGCGGCCGACCCCATCCACACTGAAATCCCCGCCGTCCGCACCGGATGTCCCTCGAGCGCCGTCAACTGCCGCATGGCAATTGAGAACCGCCCAATCGCGAATCCAAACACCACAATCGCCGCCCCGGTCCGCACCCACGCCAGAAACGTCCGCTCATTCGCCAGATGGTCGCGCGCCCGATTCGGATTGGAATTCACATTCTCGCTCATCGCATTATTGGTCGCGGCCGGGTGCCCCATTTCTCGCGCGTTCTTGGCGCGAGAAGTGGGGGGCTTCATTATTCCACAGCTTTCCCGAGCACAGCGCCGCGCCGGCAAGATTCTTGATCAATTCCTCCGCCACGCCATGCCGCTCCTTTAAATACTGCGGATTGTTGTAAGTGACCGAAACCTTCCCCTCCGCATCCTCCGCCACCAGCGCCTTCAGCGGCAGATCAATTGCCAGGCTTGGAGCGCCACCATCAGCGGAGTCCCGCCCTTCGGACTCCCAAAAATCACCACCTTGGTCGCCCGCATCTTCATCCCAACCTCCTCCGCCTCGCCGCTGTAATCGATCACGGCAAACACCCGTAGCCCCTTCTCCGCAAAAGCCGCCTCCAGCCGCCGCACCGTCTCTTCAACCGAATAATGACTGACAACCTGAACCAATCCATTCCCAGACATATCGTTTCACCTCGTAAATGGTTCCTTTCGCAACGATCAGTTCCGCAATTCCTAAGTTTTTCGGCGAATTATAGATTGTTCGGAAAGACGAGAAGGCCCTCCAACGCCAGCGCCCTTTGTGATAACTTTCAAGTTCGGGAAGGCTGCTATGATTCCTCGCTGCTGCCGCCACGTTTTGTCCCTCATCCCGTTCCTGTTCGTCGTCCTCTCCCTCCATTCCCAAACCGCGGCTCCCGACTCGGACAAGACCGCCGCCACCATCAAGACCACCGTTCGCCGCGTGCTGGTGGATGTGGTAGTCACCGACAACAAGGGTGAGCCCGTGACAGGCTTGAAAAAAGGAGACTTCGAGGTCTCCGAAGACGGCAAGCCGGAAGTCATTGCGAGCTTCGACGAACACAAAGGCGCTCCCATGCGACAGATCAAGTTGCCGCCGATGCCGCCGAATGTTTATACCAACTTTCCGGCCACGCAGTCGGCCGATTCGGTCAACGTGCTGTTGCTCGATTCACTCAACACGCCCGCGCCCGATCAGGTCTACGTCCACTCGGAGATGATCAAGCACCTGAAAGATATTCCAGCGAATACGCGGGTCGCCGTGTTCACGCTGGCATCGCGTCTTCGCATGCTGCAAGGCGTCACCACGGATTCGTCGGCTCTCCTCGCGGCCGTCAACCAGCAAATCGCGGCGCAGCCTTCCCCGCTGCTGCAATCCCAAATGGAGAAAGACGCCGACGAGCAGTTCATCAACTTCTTGATGAAGGAACAGCAAGGCCCACCCAACGCGAATCAGACAATCGCCCAACAGTCGGTCGACGCCGTCAGCGCCGAGAAAGCCTTCATGAGCGACACCAGGGCCTATCTCGCGCAATCCCGCATTGCGATCACCCTGGAAGCAATGCAACAACTCGCGCGCTATCTCGCCACCGTTCCGGGACGTAAGAATGTCATCTGGTTTTCCGGGTCGTTCCCGGCGGGCATTCTTCCCAATCCTGATGGGCCGGACCCATTCACCGGCCAGAAAGACTTCCAGTGGGAGATACGCAAAACGTCCGACCTGTTGGCGGCGGCGCAGATCGCAATTTATCCGGTCGGAGCCGAAGGCCTGGCCGCGGATCCGGCCTTTGCGCCCAGCGGCATTGAGATCAGCCAGAAACGCGGATCGATTGCGATGCAAGACACCATCCAGAAGTCGCGCGACGAAGGCTGGGACCGCGACTCAGGCCACGCCTCCATGGAACAGCTTGCCCGGGAAACCGGCGGCCAGGCTTTTTACAACGGCAACGGGCTGGGCGAAGTCATGCAGCACGCCATCGACAATGGCCAGCACTATTACACGCTGACATACGCTCCAACCAATTCGGACATGGACGGCAGATATCGTCGCATCCAGGTGAAGCTCACAAACGGCAAGCACTCGCTTTCCTACCGTCGTGGCTACTTTGCCGACGATCTCCAAACCGCCCTCGCCGCCGGCCAGAAGCCAGAAAACGACCCGCTTCTCCCGCTCATGGGACGCAACCTGCCTGACTACACCCAGATCCTCTACAAAATTAAGGTTGCCCCGTCGAACCCACAACCGCCGCCCGACGGCCCCCCGCGCCGGCACCAACACGGAACTCAAAGGACCGATCACGCGTTACGCCGTCGACTTCGCCATCTCCGTACAGGATCTCAAGCTCGAATCCACCCCTGACGGCGCTCACCGCGGCAACATCGAAGTCGCACTCCTCGCCTACGACCGCGACGGTAAGCCCCTGAACTTTGTAGTCACTAAAAGCGCTCTGCTCGTGCCCTCCAACGCCTTCGCTGGCCTGCAGAAAATCGGCCTTCAGATCCACAAGGAAATCGATGTCCCCAGGGAATACGTCTTCCTCCGCACGGGCATCTACGACGTCAAATCGAACACCGCCGGCACGCTGGGAGTTCCCTTAACCGACGCCGCCACGCCAGTCACAAGTAATCCAGTTTTAAGGTAATCCAGTTTTTATGTGGGGACCGCGGCCCTCGGCTGCCCCCGAGACTCTGCAGGCTGAAATCGTGGTAGGTCGGAACCGCTGAGATTCGCTTCTGGTCTGATTTTTCTTATTTTAAGACGGATCAGCCGCAACTGTTTTTGAGCTCCAGCAATCCAACCCTATCTAAGCACGAGATGAATTCAAGACACCGTCCACCACGACTGTTGACCCATTCCTTGTGCTTTTGGACGTACAATTAAAGAGCTAGCAGAAAGGACAAATCGCGATGAAGACGAAACTTACGACTCTCCTCGGGCTTTGTTTAGTAGTAGCCCTTCCCCTTCTTGCGCAGAAAAAAGAAGATGAGCGTTTAGCAAATTCCGCCACCGTGATGAGGGAGATACTCCAGGGAGACAAAGGCCTCCCGACGAGTGTCCTCAACCAGGCCATGTGCGTGGTAGTTTTTCCGAGCGTCAAGAAAGTTGCCATTGGTGTCGGCGGCAGTTACGGGCGCGGCGCGCTCGTGTGCCGTAAGGGTGCCAAGATGAATGATGCCTGGGGCGCGCCGGTGATGTATGCGCTGGATCAGGGAAGCCTTGGTATTCAGCTCGGTTCCACAGCCACTGACTTTGTGCTGGTGGTGATGCACAGCAAGGGTGTCGATGCGATCCTGAACGGCAAGATGAAACTCGGCGCCGATGCCGCGGCGGCGGCTGGTCCGACGGGCGCACAAGCGACCAGTTACAATGCCGCGGACATGAACTCATCGGATGTTCTGACCTATTCGCGCTCCAAGGGGCTCTTTGCCGGCGTGTCCCTTGCAGGTGCTTCGATATCAGCGGACAATGACGCCAATAAGAAGCTGTATGGCAAGGAGGTGGGCGCCAAAGAGATTGTAACCGGCGAGCAGGCGGTCGTGCCCACAGCCGAACCGCTGGTGAAACTACTCGACGCGACGTCACCCAATCGCAAGTGAGTTGAACGCATCAGCTAGCGACGCATATCTGTGGTTCTGTTTTTCGGGACGCTTTAGCACAAGCGAGTGACCGTGTGTGCCCGGGATCCCGCGTCATTGACCGGGGTTTCGGGCAGCGTTCCGACTCGTCCGATCCGCGAGCGGCTATGATCCGGTCGCGGCGGCGATTACGACTGGACAATCTTTTCCAGCGCAAACCGGCTGCGGATCACCAGGGTCGCTCCTTTCATCTGCATCAGCTGCTTCTTCTTGAAATCGGAAAACAGCCGGCTCACCGTCTCGCGCGTCGTCCCAATGATCTCGGCAATCTCCTCATGCGTGAGTGTGAGCTTCACCTGCGACGAGCCGTCGTCCTGCATGCTCTTGCTCGACCACGAGAGCAGCAGCTTGGCGAACTTCTCTGACGGCGAAGCGGCCAGCCCCAGCGTCCGGATCTCCTCATACGCCGTGTAATAGTTCCGGCTCAGCTGCTGCGCCACGCGCACCGCGATTTCCGGGAAGTCTCTCAGCATGTGCAGCAAGGAATCTCGAGGAATAAAATTCGCCTGCCCCGGCTCCATCATTTCGGCGGTCACTTCATATGGCCGGTTAGAGACCACTGCATTCAACCCCAGCACGTCTCCCGCGTCCGAGATCTTGGTGATGATGGTCTTGCCGTCACGGGAAGAAGTTGACAGTTTTACCTTCCCCGTACACAGAACAAAAACTCCGCGCGATTGCTGCCCTTCAATAAACAGCATCGCTCCCTTGGGATAAACGGCGGTCGATTTTACGTCCTGCAGCCGTTGTGCGGCCTGCAGCGAAAGGTTGCAGAAAAGATGGTCCGTCCGGACCGGGCAGGTGAGGCAGTTATCCAGGATATTCAGACCATAAGGGGTTCGCATGTGAAACCTCCCTTGGGCCAGGAGCTACCAGAATCGTTGCAGCTTGCCTCGGCCCACAGCAGGGAGTGGCACGCCGCGAACCAATCGCGCAGAGCCTCTCTTCGACACAACATATTCCGCAAGTAGTAGACAATAGGATAGTTACGACAGAATTCCCGATATGAAACCCCTGCCACGTCGCGGTAGAATCCCCTGCTTTGGGTTATTTCCCGCACACCCCTGCGTGATCTGGATCACTAACCTTCGTGATCTAAGTACCCAAGCCGGACCTTACCGAAGGCATTTCCTCTTATCTTAGATCTACGGCCCCACCGTCACCTGCAGCAACCCCGGCGTTTCCAGGTACTCGCGGTAAATCAAGTTCCTCGCCGCCACTTCGCCCACCGCGTCCACGTGGACCTTATATCCGCCAAACGGCAGAGTCTCGCCAAAGGGCAATTCCACCGGTTTCGTGCCTGGCCGCAGCACAAAATGCTGATATCCAATCGCCGTCGCCCGCCCATTCGAGGCAACCGCCAGGACGTAGAACGTCAGATCAATATCGTCGCGAGTTGTGTTCAAAACCTCCGCGCTGCCCTCGATCCGATTTCCGTTCACATGCCCCCCCGCCTTCCACTGCAGGCTCAACGCCGAGGTCACGCGCAGCACGAACCCCTTCTGCACCGCTCGTTCCCGCCCGCCGTCCGTCACCGAAACCGTAAACTGAAACTCACCCATGCGCTCGGCGTTCCCGTGCAGTAAGCCGTCGTCCTCCAGTTTCATGCCCGGCGGCAACGTTCCCTTTTCCACCCGCCAGTGCAACGTCGACACCCGTCCGTGCGCCCGAAACCGAAATTCATACGGCGCATGCGGATGGGTATCGGGCAATTCCGAATCGTTCTCAATGACCGGGCCACGATCTTCCTGCGACGCCGCTGGCGCATCCTGCGCCGCCGCCTGTTGCTCACCCGCCCGGGCCCCCTCGATTTGGCAAGCCGTCCCGCACGCCACCAGGATCACCAGACCCGGAATCCACCGCGCCTTTCGCCATTTCTCCATTCTCTCCACCTCATCATGAACCAAATCCGGATGAATCGGCGCGCTCTACGGCCCCTTCCCTACTCTCCCACAATTCTCCTGCTTCCGTATAGGAATGTTCCACCCGAGTGATCTTGCACCGCCGCACTGACGACGGTCACATTGACTTGGATTTGAGATTTCTGACAAACTAACCTAGGGGAGTTGTTGAACGTCCCGCGTTCTCAGTTTCATGGAACTGCTGCTTAATCTCGCGTGGCTGCTGTTGGCGCTGCCGGCCTATTGGTTGTGGCGCGGCTCCAGATCAGCTACGGCTGGCCGCAAGTTCACTTCTCTGCAGTGCCTCCTCGCTTTAGGCTGCATGCTCGTGATCCTTTTCCCGGTGATTTCGGCCACCGATGACCTGCGCGCCATGGGCAGCGAGATGGAGGAATCGCCCGTCAGCAAGCGCAGCGTCCGCCAGGCCAGCCCTGACAAGGCTCCAGCCTCGAAGTGCCCGGCTCCGCCGGCCCTGGCCGGAACGACAGTTGCTTTGATCGTGGGTGGCGAGGGCTGGCTGCCAGTGCGGATCCTGCGTTTGTCTTCGCCCGCCACGCCCGCCCTCGAGCGGGCTGCCCGCGCTCCTCCCCGTTCTTTCCTCGCGTAGTCCCTCGAATCGCCGATGGTTCGTAGCAAAAAATTGGCGCGTTCGTTATCTATCTTTACGAAAATCTTAGGCGGGAAACGAGATATTAGTGTTTGCCGAATCGACGGCGGGACACAACCGCCGGGCCGAAGCCCTTTTCGCCGGCGGGCCTTCGGACGCCGGCCAACATATTCCGGCAAACATGGATGCCGGATGGAGTTCTGAATGCGGTGGAAATTGTTGAGTACTGTATTGATTCTTGGGGCTGTGCATCTGTTCGCCCAAGCCGCGCCTCCGCCCGCGGCGCAACTCTGGACATGGGACCAGGTCAAAGACCGCTTCCATCTGAACAACACAACGCTGATGGCCGGTTTTTTGAACATTGACGAATTGAAGGCGGACGAAATCACCGCCCATCTGCGCCCCAATCCCAACTTCACCCTCTCGGCCGACGGAACCCAGGTTTCCCCCAGTCACGGCGTGTGGCAGCCCTTTGCCGGAACTTTTATCTCGCCCGGCGTCAGCTATTTATTCGAGCGCCGCGGCAAGCGCGGGCTGCGCTACCAGGCCGCCAAGGAAGGCACCGCCATCGGCGTGGCCCAACTGTCCGACTCGGAACGCAATCTGATTTTCAATCTGCGCAGCGCTTTCGTCGGCGTTCTCCAGGCCAAAGCCGTCCTGCGCCTGGCCCAGGACAATCTCGACTACTACGACAAGGTGCTCAAAATCAGCCGCGACCGCTTCCAGGCGGGCGACATCGCCCAAATCGATCTCGACCGCCTCGAACTCCAGCGCCTGCAATACGAGTCCGACGTACAAACCGCTCTGGTCAACTTGCGCACCACCAAGATCAATCTGCTGGCGCTGCTCGACGATCGTCGGCCGGTCGACAGCTTCGACGTCGACGGACCCTTCGATTTCGCCGAGAACCTGCTCGCGCTCGACGACTATCGCAAGCAAGCGCTCGACGCGCGTCCCGACCTGCGCGCCGCCGTGCTTTCCGTCCAGCAGGCCGAAACCAACTACAAGCTGGCCGAAGCCGACGGATCCACCGATCCCACCATCAGCCTCTGGTTCACCCACAATGGCTCCTTTAATAACCCGGACGCCCTGAACACCCTCGGAGCCAGCGTCAGCATCCCGCTGCGGATCTTCGACCGCAACCAGGGCGAAAAGCTGCGGACGAAAATCGACATCAAGCGCAACGAAAAGCTGCGCGACGGCGTCGAAACCCAGGTCTACAGCGACGTGGATTCCGCCTACGCCGTTCTCAACAGCAACATCACTCTGCTGAAGCCGTACAAAAGTCACTATCTGGAGCAGGCCGTCCGGGTGCGCGACACCATTCTCTTTTCCTACCAGCATGGCGGCGCGTCGTTATTGGATTTTCTGAATGCGGAAAGCGATTACCGCACCGTGCAACTGAGTTACGTGAATCTGGTCGGCGCCTATCTCACGGCGGCCGCGCAGATGAACATGTCGGTAGGACGCGAGGTTATTCCATGAGGATTCATTCTCCATCCAAGTTTCTTTTATCAGCAGCGCTGTGTTCGATGCTGGCTCTCGGCCTCGCCGCTTGCAGCAGCGGCAAAGCAGACCCGACTGCCGAAGCTCCCCCCAAGGCCACCGTTGAGCCCGATCTCGACGCCAACAACTTCAAAGTCGACCACCCCGACCAGTTCCCCTTGTTCACGGCAGTCGAGCGCAAGGCGGTTCCCGCGCTGAACGCCACCGGCGTCGTGCAACCCGACATCACCCGCGCCGTCCCCGTGATTTCCCTGGCTGCCGGACGAGTTGTCGAGCTCAAAGCGCGACTGGGCGATGTCGTCGAAAAAGGCCAACTCCTGCTCCGGGTTCGCAGCAACGACGTTTCCGGCGCCTACCAGACCTATCTCAAGGCCGAGAACGACGAGCGCCTGGCCCGCGTGCAACTCGAACGCGCGCAAACTCTCTACGACAAAGGCGCCATCGCCAAGAGCGCCCTCGAACAAGCCGAGGCCGCAGAAACCGACGCCAAGACCGACCTCAACGCCGCCACCGAGCAGTTGCGCACTCTCGGCATCGACAAAGATCATCCCTCCGGCATCGTCGATATCACCGCGCCCATCTCCGGCGTTATTACCGACCAGCAGGTCACCACCGCGTCCGGCGTGCAAGGACTGTCTGGCCCAAACCCTTTCACCATATCCGATCTCAGCTACGTCTGGATCGTCTGCGACGTGTACGAAAACGATCTCGACGCGGTCCGCGTCGGCGACACCGCCGATGTCCATCTCAACGCCTATCCCAACAAGGTATTCAAGGCCCGCGTCGATAACATTCTCCCCGTCCTTGATCCCAACCTGCGCACCGCCAAGGTGCGGCTGGAAATAAAGAATCCCGGCCAGATGCGCATCGGAATGTTCGTCACCGCCACGTTCTACGGCAAGCAGCCAGAGACGCACTCCGCCGTCCCGGCCAGCGCGATTTTGCACCTGCACGATCGCGAGTGGGTTTACACCCCGCTGGGCAACGCCCACTTCAAGCGCCTGGAAGTGGTCACCGGCGGCATGCTGCCCGGCAACCAGCAGGAAATCGTTTCCGGCATCAAGCCCGGCGACAAAGTCGTATCCAACGCCCTCGACCTGCAGAACACGGTGGAGCAATGAGAAGTGTTGACTTGAAACCGGACCAGCAGATTTTTTCGCTGCGTCATTCCGAGCGGAGCCGTTCTACAGGCGAAGCGAGGAATCTCGCGCAAACCGGCGACGCACTTGAAGATCGTTACTGAGAACCGAGAACTGAGAACTTCTAACCCATGATTCGCCGCGTCGTCGATTTCGCACTCAACAACCGCCTCCTGGTCCTCGGGTTGGCGCTCGTGCTGTTCGTGTGGGGCATCATTTCGTTCCACAATCTGCCCATCGAGGCCTATCCCGACGTTGCCGACAACTACGTTGAAATCATCACCCAGTGGCCCGGAATTTCCGCCGAGCAGATCGAACAGCAGGTCACCATTCCTCTGGAAACAGCCGTGGGCGGCATTCCCGGAGTCGTGCACCTGCGGTCGTTTTCGCTCTTCGGACTCTCCGACTTAAAGCTCGTCTTCGAAGACGGAACCGACAACGCCTGGAATCGCGAGCGCGTCCTCGAGCGTCTGGCCCAGGTCACCCTCCCGCCCAACGTTATCCCGCAGATGGGCACCGACTGGAGCCCCGTCGGTCAAATCTATTTCTTCACCCTGCACAGCACCAATCCGCAGTACGACGCGATGGAGCTGAAGTCCCTGGAAGACTGGGTCGTCGAAAAAAATCTCAAGTCGGTCCCCGACATCGTCGACGTCGCCAGCTTCGGCGGACCCACCCGCGAATACCAGGTGCGTCTCGATCCCAACAAGCTGATCTCCTACGGCTTGAGTCTGGCCCAGGTCGAGCAGCAACTCACCAGTAACAATGCCAACGCCGGCGGCAGTTTTATTCAGGAGGGCTTGCAGCAAATCGATGTCCGGGAGGTCGGACTGGTCGATAAAGTTCACGACATCGAGCAGACCGTCATTCTCACCAAGAACGGCACGCCCATCCGCGTCAAGAACATTGCCGTCGTTTCCCAGGGCCCGAAGATCCGCCTGGGCCAATTTGCGCGCGCGTGCAGATCTTGCCCCTACGGCCCCCATGGTGCCATCCAGCATGAAGACGGCAAGATCATCGACAACGACGACGTCGTTTCCGGCATCGTCCTCCTGCGCAAAGGCGCGCCCGCCGATCCCGCGCTCAAAGCCCTCCATGAAAAGATTGACGAGATGAACGATCACATCCTTCCCAAAGGTGTGAAGATCGTTCCTTTCATCGATCGCAGCACGCTAGTCCACTTCACCAGTCACACCGTGCTGCACAATCTGACGGAGGGAATGATCCTGGTCTCGATCATTCTCTTCATCTTCCTCGGCAACGTCCGCGGCGGACTCATCGTCGCCGCCACCATCCCATTTTCCCTGTTGTTTGCGTCCATCTGCCTCGACCTGAAAGGCGTTCCCGCAAACTTGCTTTCGCTCGGGGCGTTGGATTTCGGCATGGTGGTCGACGGCGCCGTGGTCATGATCGAAAACATCGTGCGCCACATGCAATTCTCCAGTGGCACCGAAACCGCCACCGAACGCATTGGCGCGGCCACCCACGAAGTTCAGCGTCCGGTGTTCTATGCTATCGCCATCATCATCACCGCCTACTTGCCTATTTTCACGCTGCAGCGCGTGGAAGGCCGCCTGTTTCAGCCCATGGCCTGGACCGTCGCCTTCGCCCTGGCGGGCGCACTGCTCTTCTCCATCCTGATCGCCCCGGTGTTAGCCAGTTTCGCCTTCGCCAAGGGCGCCAAGGAATGGCATAACCCCGCGATGCAATACCTGACCGAACGCTACCGGCACGCCGTCCGCTGGGCAATTCGCCATCGTGCCGTCACCATTGGCGTGTGCCTGCTCGGCGTGGTCTTAGCAAATTATCTGGTGTTCGGCGGCGCCATCGGTTCCGAATTCCTGCCTCACCTCGACGAAGGCGCTCTCTGGGTCCGCGGCACCCTCGCCCCCAGCACCGGCCCCGACGAGGGCATCCGCGTAGCCAACCAGGCCCGCATCGTGCTCTGCTCGTTTCCAGAAGTTCCGCAGTGCACCAGCCAGGTCGGCCGTCCCGATGACGGCACCGATACCACCGGTTTTTTTAATACCGAATTCTTCGTCGACTTGAAGCCCAAAGAAGAATGGCGCCCCATTTTCCACGAAGACAAAGATGAACTGATCGCCGCCATGCAGCGCGAACTCGACAAGATTCCCGGCGCGCTCTGGGGCTTTTCTCAGCCGATTGAAGACAACATGGAAGAAGCCGTGAGCGGCGTCAAAGGTGAACTCGCCACCAAGGTCTACGGGACGGACCTGAAAATTCTGGAAGCAAAAGCCGACGAGATCACCGCAGTGATGCGCCAGATCAACGGAATCGAAGATCTCGGGGTCTTCCGGGTGCTCGGCCAGCCCAACCTCAACGTCACCGTCGACCGCGATGCCGCAGCCCGCTACCAGATCAACGTCGCCGATGTGCAGGACGCCATTCAAACCGCGGTCGGCGGCAATGCCGTCACCCAAGTGCTCCAGGAAGAAGCGCGCTACGACCTCGTCCTGCGCTATCTTCCGCAATATCGCGACACCAAGGAGGCGATTGAAAAGATTCGCTTGCTCTCTCCCACCGGCGAACGAGTCTCCCTCGCGCAACTCTGCAAGATTCAGGTGGCGGATGGAGCCTCGGAAGTCTATCGCGAGGGCAACGAGCGTTACATTGCGATCAAATACAGCGTCCGCGGCCGCGATCTCGGCAGCACCGTCGAAGAGGCCATCAAGAAGGTCAACGAGAAGGTGCAGTTGCCCAAGGGCTATCACCTCAAATGGGAGGGCGAATACGCCAGCCAGAAGCGCGCCAACGCCCGCCTGCTGATCGTGCTGCCCATCACCATCCTCATCATCTTCATTATTCTCTACACCATGTTCAAATCGTTTAAATGGACGATGCTGATCATGGCAAACATCGCCATCGCCCCCATCGGCGGCGTGTTGGCCCTTCTGCTCACCGGCACCAACTTCAGCGTGTCGTCGGGCGTCGGCTTCCTGGCTCTGTTCGGCGTGTCGGTGCAAACCGGCGTCATTATGCTGGAATACATCAACCAGCTGCGGGTGCGCCGCTTCACCATCGAAGACGCGGCGGTCGAAGGAGCAGTATTGCGCCTCCGCCCCATCATGATGACCATGCTGGTCGCAACCCTGGGCCTGCTGCCGGCAGCCATGTCGCATGCCATCGGTTCCGACTCGCAGCGTCCGTTTGCCATCGTCATTGTCGGCGGACTCATGGCCGCCCTCGTCATGAGTGTCTTCCTGCTGCCCACGCTTTATGTGTGGATCGCCAGCGATCGCGACATCCTGCCGCATGCCGAGCCGGGATTCTCCGAGGGAGAACACGTCGACTAGGCGGCTATCGCATGAACGGTTTCGGGAGGGCACAACTTGAGTCGCGCCGATCGGGCAACGTGCCGATTGCACAAACGCGCCCATTGCACAGATCTGCCGACTGCACAAACCGCGCCGATTGCACATACGTGCCGATTGCACATACGTGCCGATTGCACATACGTGCCGATTGCACATACGTGCCGATTGCACATACGTGGAAGAGCGGCGCTTTAGCGCCGCGTCAAGGCGCCAAGAATTCGCGGGCTTTAGCCCCTGAGGACTGAACCCCGTTCTTTTAGTAAACTGTTGAGCCGCTCCTCTCGGCATAAGCCCCGCATTGTTCAGACTCCTTGTCGAGGATGGGCCTGTAGTGTAAGGAACACGGCGGCGTCGATCTCCATCGCGCTCGCAGATGCAAGTTCGAATCTTGCCGGGTCCACCATCCCTCGCCAGCGCCGCTCGCCGTCGGCGGATGTAATATTGTGAGTACGTTCGCCGGCTGCCCGGTACCAAGCCATGTCCGAAAACTCCGACCCGCGCATAGAAGAGATCCTATCCCGCCACCAGCTTGACCTCGATCGGCTGAAGGAAGCCCTGGCCCTGCTAGGCGTGATCTCCTGTTCCTGGTGTCAGAAGTTTTTCCGCCGCACCGATCCTGGCGCGCTCTTCGAAGCGGACGTCCCCGTTTGTTACGGCTGCATTCACGAATGGTGGCCGCACCGCTGCGCCCAGCTCGACGTCAAAGACCGCGAAGCCCTCGAAGGCAAGCTCGTCTTCTGGCTGCGCCAGTACCATCACGCCGAATTCTTCAAGGACCCGGCCAAACTCCCGGAAGCTTCCCTGCAGGAACTCCACTTGGTAGCCAACTGTTTGGAATGCCACGGAACCGGAAAACTCATGGATCAGGAGCGCTGCCGCTACTGCGAAGGCCGCGGCACCGTATGGGTCATCGTTTCCCGCAAGCGCGGCTAGCAGCTCTCAGCTAAGGTAAACCTCGCGCGGCTTAGGGGTTGCCCGAACCCGGGCCCGTCAAACAGTGAGTGAATCGCCGATTTGCGTACACAAGTCGGAAGTTGAGGTTCAGGAGCCAGTTTGAATCGCAACCCAGTGGGACCTCATAGAACAGGCGGGAACAGGGGAGGTCAAGACGCCATGTGGAAGTGCGCGGCAGTCCCAGAAAAAAATATGGCTGGCGGGGGTTCCTGTTAGCCCCGCCAGCCCGGAAGATGTCGAACTCAGATGTCGAACTCAAAGGTTCGTCTCGCGGAGGACTGATCGTTTTGCTGACTGCGATCGGGTTCGGTGTCGGCGCGTTAGAGCTTCGGAGGCGGCAGCGTGGTTTGGCAGGTCTTCTCTGTGCCCGGAGGACACAAGAAAATCGGACCTCCATCCGCGACGGGAACGGGCTGAACGCTCGCTGCCATGAAAGTGGCTACCATTCCTACCGTCAGAATCGCGATCCTGATTGCCAGCTTTGCATTCATCTTTACCTGCATTGTAGTGCTCCTTAGTCCTGGGATTTGTTTCTCTTGCTCGGGCCGTCCGTCGCAAGTGCCTTTACTAATGCAGGCCGCGTACCAAAGCTGGCACGTGGGCAATGCGGCTCCGGTCACGAAGAATTTGGCTGAAACAAAGGGCAAATCAATCTTGCCGCCCGGCTTGAGGTCGGTCCCGACTCCGGCAGAAGTCCGACAACCCAAACAAAAGCGCTACTGGATAACATTTATGTTAGGTCCAGGGCATGCACGGCGGGCCCGAGCCCGGAGCATCCGGGTATACTCATTGCGTCATGAGCGATTCGGGTGAACAGGGTGTTTCTCCTACGGGCGGGGCTCGCCTGGAAGTCGTTAGCGGACCTCTCAAGGGGAAGCTATTCCCCCTGACCGGGGATGAGATTTCGATCGGTCGCGATCCGTCCAACGAGGTCTCCCTGCTCGATTCGCTGGTGTCTCGGCGCCACTGCGTCATCCGCAAGGAAGCGAACGGGTTCCGGCTGCAGGATCTGGAGAGCCGCAATAACACTTTTGTCAGCGGGGTACCCATTCGGGAGAGGGTGCTTGTCCACGGGGACCAGATCCGCGTCGGCAACTCGATCCTTATCTTCCAGGGACCCAGCAGCGAGTCCAACCCCCTCAACGCCTCCCTGCAACTCGATGCGACCCCCATGCCGGGTGCCGCAACCGTAGTCCTCCGAAAAGAGGATGCCCGGTACCTGCAACTTTCCCGGCCTGAGGCCCTGCCAGCCAACGCAAAAACGATTCGCGACCTGAATGTGCTGCTCGAGTTCAGCCGGACCTTGAACTCGGTGCGTGGCCTGGCGGCCCTGCAAGAGAAGGTGCTGGAGTCGGTTCTCGCGATCGTCCCCGCGGATCAAGCCGCTGTCTTATTGACTGAGGAAGGGGTTGCAGGATTTTCTTCGATTGTGGGCAGGCACCGCCGCCTCGGGCCCAATCAGCCGATTCATGCCAGCCAGACTATTCTGAACCGCGTGCTGGAGGAGAATCTCGCGGTGCTTTCCAACGATGTCCAGAGCGACGATGCCTACCGCGAGGCCGAGAGCTTGATCGAACACCGGGTCCACTCCGTGCTGGCCGTGCCTCTCGAAGTACAGGGCAAGATGTTGGGCGTGATGTACCTGGACGCCAGTTCTCCGGGCGCGCGTTTCGACTCCGACCTTCTGCAGCTCGTCGCCACGCTCGGAAATATCACAGCCCTCGCCATTGAGAACGCCCGGCACCTGGAGAGACTGGGAGGGGAAAACCGCCGCCTGTACGAAGAGCTGAACATCCACCACAGCATGATCGGCGAAAGCAAGGCCATGCATGAGGTGTATGACTTCGTTTCCCGGGTGGCGGGGCGCGATTCGACGGTCTTGATCTCGGGCGAGAGCGGCACGGGAAAAGAGCTGGTAGCGCGGGCTGTCCACTTGAACAGCGGCCGGGCCGACAAGCCTTTTGTCGCGATCAACTGCGCGGCCATCACCGAAACCCTGCTGGAGAGCGAATTGTTCGGGCACGAACGCGGAGCTTTCACCGGCGCAGTCTCGCAGAAGAAAGGAAAGCTCGAGGTCGCCGAAGGCGGCACGGTTTTTCTGGATGAAATCGGGGAGCTGGCCGTCCCCATGCAAGCCAAGCTCTTGCGCGTTCTGCAAGAGCGGGAGTTCGAACGAGTCGGTGGAACGCGTCCCATCAAACTCGACGTCCGGCTGATCGCCGCGACCAACCGCGACTTGAAAGAAGCGTCGCGCACGGGCACGTTTCGCCCGGATCTTTATTATCGCCTCAATGTCGTGTCGCTCCACATGCCGGCCCTGCGCGAACGGCGTGAGGATATTCCACTGCTGGCGGCATTTTTCGCGGCGCAGTATGGCGAGAAAGTAAAGCGCCGTGTGTCTGGCATTTCTCCCGAGGCGCGGGCCTGCCTCATGCGCTACGACTGGCCGGGCAACGTTCGCGAACTGGAGAACGCCATCGAGCGGGCGGTGGTGCTGGGCTCGACGGAATTAATCCTTGCCGAGGACTTGCCGGACTCGATTCTGGAAGAAACCGCCGCCGATGGCGAGCCGGTAAGTGCGCTGCACGATGGTATCCGAGAGGCGAAGAAAGTGCTGATCGAGCGGGCTATCGAACAGTCGAATGGAAATTACACCGACGCCGCGAAACTCCTCGGCGTGCACCCCAATCACTTGTTCCGCCTGGTTCGCACCCTGAACCTCAAGCCCAAGCGTCAGCGGCAGGGCTAAGGGATATCATTCTCAGTCGATGTCTGCTTCACCAGCAAGTGCGCTATTTGTCGGCGCGAGCCAGCACAGTAGTCGCGATGTCACGCCAGTCATCGTGACTAGTAAAGAAAAATCGTCAATGAGCGTAATCGCGATATTTCGCCAACCCACCCGCTAATTTCCATCAGGGCATTTGGAGGGAGTCGGTGGCGGCGGGGGTGGCGCTGGCGCCACCAGGAAACCATTTAACTGCGCAGTTGGGATCGCGTAGAGGACGCCCACCGTCAACCAGCAGTACAAGGCGAGCGCAGCCACCGGAACGCCGACCAGCAGGGAGACCGCAAGTCTCCTCGAAGGCAGATGAACCGGTTCGTTTGCCTTCCTGAGTATAAAGAACCTCCCCATTGGCAGAGCTAGTCCAATCACCATCAGCAAGAAAGCCAAATGCAACTCGACTACATCCCGGGGCCAACCCGGTCCTAAAATCGCGGCGGAGAGCAACTCAGGAAACGTGAATGAGGGGCGCTCGCGGATCAGTAAGGGAATGATGGAAAGGATAAAGCGTGGAAACGCCCAGAACCACACGATGACAAACATCACGAACCACGCCGGGCGAGAGCGCTTCGCATAGCCCGTCCAGACAACAATCAGCGCGACGAGAATAATTGCCAGCGATGCGACACTCTGGGCTTCTCCCCGGAACTCGACCCTATCCATTGGCGCGAGCAAAATGTGAGTTAGAGAGAAGTAATTCCACAAGGATGGTCGAATGAAATAAAGCAGCGCAACCGTATGGAGCAGACTGGATACAAAGACCGAGTCGAGGCGTACTCTCACGGCAGTTCCCCCCTAAAGATGGTGCCTACGTGACCACTTTCTACTCCAAGACGCGACGATTTGCTAGTCAGGCTGATGAAATCAGGCCAGTAGTCCGCACGATGTGCGTTTATTGGTGACCTTGGCAGTTTCCAAGGTCACCCAGTCAAATCGCTCTGGCTTGACGAAATCCACCCCTGCTCTTACGCCGCCTTCGTCTCCACCAGCGCATCATATTCCTGCTGCGAAGCACCCGGCAGCAGCACCCACATCGTGTACACGCCGATCGCGGTGCCGAACGGGATATTAAACAGCGAAATGAACGACAGCACCAGCGTCACGACGCGCGCCCAGGGTTCGCGATGCAGCAATCCCCAGCCCGCGAAGAATCCGCACGCCGCCTTGACCAGAACAATGATCCCCAGCGTAGTCACCAGCGCGCTCAAAAATCCCGTAGGCACTTCCGGCGGCGCTCCCATTTCATGCAAATGCGCGAATAAGGTGCTGCCCAGAACCACCAGAATTAATCCGCCCACCGCGTTGAATGCCGACATGGCCAGCCACAAAATGCCCAGCAGATGTACGTGCGACTGCACCCGGCCCGGCAGTGGCTGCATCAACGACACTGGCCCGACGACCTGCTTGCCGCACCGGCTGCAATACGCCTGCCCCGGCTGTGCCGCTGCGCCACACCCATCGCAGAACATGATTCCCTCCCCAAGGTCTGCCGCCGACCACCCTGCATTTCACAAAACACGCTCAACATCACTCCATAGAGGATACGCAGAAATCCCGCCGCAGTTCCGTGTTTCGCAGTCACGCCTTCCCGCGCGATCTCCTCGCACACAGAATCAAAAAACGAAGAGGCCGCCCGGCAACAGGGCAGCCTCTTCTTCAAGGGAGAATAGTTCCAACGGAGCTTAGAAATCCGTCAAAACTTTCTGCGCAAATCTTATGAGTCTAAAAACGGGGGTGTCAAGCGATTTTTGTGAAATAAATGTCTTTGTTTTCAATTAGATACAGAATCAATCAATACTGCCCGCGAGTGTGCCAATTTGAGACAAAAGGCCCCCAGGAAGACCCTAAGCCGATCTATCTAAAGGCACTTACCGTGCGTCGGGAGGGCCTCAGGCCGGGTTTTGCGGAACCTGCCGGCTGCCGTCCGTCCCCGTTTCGGGCGGTCCTTGAACGATGGTTTCAGCGACGATCGTTTCCGTCAGACGGAGCGAAATGAACTCCATCTGCTCCGGCCGGTCAAAGACTTTGTCGGGATACCAGCGCTTCATCAAAATGCGGATTCCACCAAACGCCACGCCCGCCACAATCGCCAGTCCCGCGAGAATCCCGCAGAGAACCACGATATTGAGAATCAGCATGTACAGGTCGCGCACCTGCGGATTATCGGTCGGCTGATTCCAAGTGACGCTGGCTTCGTAATTCACCATCCCCAGCAGAGACTTCGCGTCGCTGTCCGACACGCCTCCGCTGGCGATCACCACGATCGGCCCCGTGCGCTTGTCGAAGAACGAACCCGCATTTTCAATGCTCGAAACCCCGTCCTGCGGCTGCGCCATCTTACGCGCGGCGTCGATGCGCTGCAGATGCAATGCCGCGAGTTGCGGCGTGGGATACGAAATCAGCATCAACGTCGCTTCCCCGCTCGGCGTGTTGTAGCGCCCCAGACTCACTTCCGAACTGGTGTTAAAGTCCACCAGATCTGCGGAAACCGGCGCTGCCAGCGCCGTCAACGCGGCCGGACCCATCACATATTTTTGCGTGTTCGTAATGTAGCCCTGGTGCGGCATGAACTCGATAAAAGTGGGCAGATTGGCCAAACTTCCGATGGGACGCGGCAACTCTCCCGCCAGTTCGCGCAACTGCGCTCCCGACATGGCCGACTCCCGGCTGAACTGCGCGTCCACCAGCACATGCCCGCGGTAGAAGAGCACGCGCTGTCCCAGAGCCGCGGCCTGATCGCCGATCTTGTCTTCTTTTGTGTTCTCCGCCATCATCTGCGGCTGCAGATAAAACGTGTAGGCGCCGAACGCGCCGGAGGCGTCAGCAAACCGCGCCGCGCGGATCTTCAGCGTGCGCCCATCGTCGCGGGTGTAGGTGGCAAGGGCTGCGTCCGAGAAGCCGTACTCTTTCAGCACCTCAGCATTGGCCGGATCCGCAACTGTGGGGTCCGTGCTCGTCTGGGCCGAGCCCTGCATCTGCCATCCGCCAAATTGTGGGGGAAGAATCGCGGGAGCCGGCTCCGGCGAACGAGCCGGTTTTTGGGCCGCTGGCTTATCCGCCGCGACAGCCATGCCCAACAGGCAGGCGAGAGAAAACAAAACACCAGCAGAACGGGAAAAACTCATGCATCTCCCCGGATTTCGCGAACCGTCACGCTAATTAGACCACAAAGCGCCAAGAAAAGTTTCCATGGCCTCATAAGTGCTTGATTGGACAGCCTTTTGCCCGGCCGTCTCGCCCTTCCCCCTGCCCGGCCACGAGGTTGGTTACCTTCAGGCATCACCCTACACATTGGGGCCATTCACAGGGCGCGACTCTCACGGCAAACTAGCAATGGGTAAACGAATGCCATCAGATGTAACCGCGAATAATCGACGCGGGAATCGCACCAAAGCGGTGATTCCCGTAAGAGTAAAAGGCCAGGACAGCGATGGAAAACCTTTTGAGGAGCTGGTCATTACCCTGGATGTGACTCCGGACGGAGTGCGTCTGGGCTCGGTCCATCACCAACTGAACCTTCAGGAGGAGCTCACGATTTTCTATCGCCAGCGCCGCAATCAGTATCGCGTGGTCTGGACCAAGAAAATGAAGGGGACCTCTGAGTTCCAGGTCGGACTGCAGGCGCTGACTCAGGACGCTGAAGTGTGGGGGCTGAATTTTGCCGACTATAAGCGGCAGCCCCTTCCACAGCCGGCGGTTGCTCAGCCCGCAGTCGTTGCATAAGGGAAAGGAAGTTCACGGATAAATTTATGGCGCATTCATTCCGCAATCTTTCATTCAGCCATGCGTGGCTGAACCGGCTCTGGTCCGACGAGCAAGGTCAGGACATCGCAGAATACTCGGTCATGCTGGCCGTGATCCTCGTCGTCGTGGTGGGCACGGTCCGTCTGATCGGCTCGAACGCCAACAACGTCTTCTCGCAAGTCGGCAGCGCCATCCAGTAGTCCGAAAAGCTCCCCAATCAGGATCGTGTGCCCCACTCTTGTCGCGCCCTTTGCGACAGAGCCTGCCCTCAGCGGAGTCGAAGGGGTGGGGTTTTTGATTTTCGACGTTTAGCGTGGAGCAACCATCGTTTGTTCCTCTTCCGAAAATGATTAGTCCAAGGTCACCTCAGACAGGACCCCGGATCGATGAGTGTATGGCGATTTCTCGCCAACAACCCGTGGAGAAGGTATGCTGTTAGTTGATCCCCGAAATGAAAGAGAGCGGCCAGACGACGAGCGGGAGTTGGTGGTGGACACCGCTCCTACATCGAGTCGCAAGACTTCAAGAACGTGAAGATCAGGTTTTTCTGATCCTGTCGCTGGTGATCGGCGCATTGACTGGCTTGGCGGTCGTCGCCTTTATCGTGCTGACCGAACGAATGGGGATGCGGCTGTACCCGGTCGGCGGTGCTCGATGGCGACGCCTCCTGTTTCCGGTCGTGGGTTCGCTCGGCATCGGATACCTGCTGTATCGCTATTTTCCCAATGCACGAGGCAGCGGCGTGCCCCAGACCAAGGCTGCGCTGTTCGCGCGCGAAGGGCGCATTACTCTGCGCACCGTGCTCGGTAAATTCTTCTGCACGTCGGCAACACTTGCCAGCGGAATCCCCCTCGGGCGCGAAGGGCCTTCCGTGCAAGTTGGAGCAGGCATCGGTTCCGTGCTTGGACGGCTTCTCGGCCTGCGCCCCGAGCAAGTAAAGAAGCTGATTCCCGTGGGAGCGGCGGCAGCCATTGCCGCCGCCTTTAATACGCCACTGGCTGCCGTGGTGTTTGCGCTTGAGGAGATCATGGGTGATCTCCACGCGCCAGTTATGGGCGCGGTGGTGCTGGCCTCGGCAACTTCGTGGGTGGTCCTGCGCGTGTTCCTCGGCAATCATCCCCTCTTCAAGGTTCCGCAATATGCACTGGTCCATCCGATGGAGTTTGCGGTCTATGCGGTGCTCGGCGTGGTTGGCGGTGTGGTTTCGGTGGCCTTCACGAAGCTCCTGCTGGGCATGCGAGCACGCTTCTTGCGGTTCTCGCAGAAAACCGTTTGGTTTCAACCGTTGGCGGGCGGGTTGCTCGTTGGACTGATGGGTTGGTTTGTGCCGCAGGTTCTGGGCGTTGGCTATGGGTTTGTCGGCGACGCGTTGAATGGAAATATGGCGTTCAAAATGATGCTGCTACTGGTGGTGCTGAAACTTTTCGCGGTCACCACCAGTTATGCTTCGGGCAACGCGGGCGGTATTTTTGGGCCGTCCTTGTTCATTGGCGCGATGGTGGGGGGCACGGTAGGGACCGTGGCGCATCACTTGTTCCCCGCTTACACGGCGACGCCGGGGGCTTACGCGCTGGTTGGAATGGGGGCGGTCTTTGCCGGAATCGTGCGCGCTCCCATGACGTCGGTGCTGATGATCTTTGAAATGACGCAGGACTATGCGGTGATCGTGCCCCTAATGATTGCCAATCTGGTGAGTCTTTTCATTGCTTCACGATTGCAGCATGAGCCGATCTACGATGCTCTGGCCGTGCAGGATGGCATACACCTCCCCACGGCGGGGACACGCCGACACGGGCGGCGTCAGGTCGTGGAAATCATGCAAAGTGCGAGCCTGTTGCTGCCTTCCGAGATCACCGTTCGGGAAGCTTGGGAACGGGTTCGCGCAAGCGAATCACGAGCATGGCTGGTGACCGATCGACGCGGCGTCGTTGGCGTCATCAACTTTTCTCGGCTGGAGCGAGAACTGGCGGAAGGTGCAGATAAGAGGCTTGGGCAGTTGCTGGATGCGCTGGCTTTCCCGCACGTCCACCCGGACCAAGGACTGGACTTGGCGCTCGAACGCATGGGGGCAAACCAGATCGAAATCCTGCCCGTCGTGAACCGTGCGGATGTGCACAGGTTGGAAGGCATAGTGACGCTAAGGGATGTACTGGATGCATACGGTGTCAAGCGCACCTGATCGGACTTGGGCTTGCTTGTCCCCCGCCTGACGCGCTAGCCGGAAGCAACTGTTGTAACCAGACGATCACCCTCTTTGAGCGCTGCCGTTGTGATCTGGCGTGACCGCCGTTACTGCCCCGCGGCTTTGTCCATCTTGCTGGCCACCTTCACGCCGCTCAAGCCATCCACATACTTCGCGATTCCGCGGTAGAGCGACTCGGCAATGCGCTGGCGGTATTCGCCGTTCTCCAGACGATGCTCGTCGGTAGGATTGCTGACAAACGAAATCTCCGCCAGGATCGACGGCATGTTGGCGCCAATGAGAACAATGAACGGCGCTTTCTTCACTCCACGGTCGCGGATGGCCGGGCTTTTCGCTGCCAAGCCGCCGTGTAGCGACTCCTGCACGTCTCCGGCGAATTCGCGGGACTCTTCGATTTTTTCCTTCAGCGCGATTTTCTTCACCAGATCCTGCAGCTCGTAAATGGATTTTTCCGAAACCGCGTTTTCCCGCGCCGCCACTTCCAGCGCTTCCGGCGAAGACGTGAAATTCAGGTAGTAAGTTTCCACGCCGCGCGCGGCCGGATCCCGGCTCGAGTTGGCGTGGATCGAGATGAACAGGTCGGCGCGCTGCTGGTTGGCGATCGCCGTGCGAGTTTCGAGTGGAATGAACGTGTCGTCCTTGCGCGTGTACACCACTTCGGCACCCAGCCGCGTCTCCAGCAACTTGCCCAAGCGACGCCCCACTTCGAGCACCAGATCTTTTTCCTGCAACCCATTGGGACCAATGGTTCCGGTGTCGTGGCCGCCATGGCCCGGATCGATCACGATCCGGCCAATCTTCAGCCCTAGGGCGCGAATCAACGACCGGTCGCCGCGCGCCGTGGGCTTGGCTTCGTGAACATCCTTCGCGTCGTGAATATCCTTCGTTCCGTGAATGTCCTTCGCTTCGTGAAAATCAAGGTCGGTTGATTTACGGCTGGCGCTCAGCCGCGATAACGACTTGCTGCGCACGGAACCAGTGGCCGGATCATCGCTTGCCGCCTTCTCGTCGGGCGCAGGCGCATCGGGATCCGGCTCACTCTCCGTCGTATGGGAAGGAGCGACAGGCGAGGCGGACGACGCATGCGAATGTCCCGCCGGAGGCGTGACCTTCGCGGCCTTCACCGGAGGCGTGTCATCATCATCGCCCGCTTCCACGATCACTTTCTTGATGGGGCCTGCGGTGGTGTTGTTGTCGACCACAACCGTCTTCACTGGCTCAGACGGATGCGGATCAGGCGGATGCGCCTTCGAACTTTCCGCTGCATCCTTCGAAGTGGCGTTCGCGTCGTCGTGAATCTGCTCCTTCTTGCTGACCGGCTTGCCCGCCAGGGCCTTCATGTCGGCCTTCAACTCAGACTTCGGCAGCTCTTTGGGCGCGTCCTTGGCGACATCTTTCAGAACATCGTTGTTCTGAAATTTGGGAACATCTTTAGAACCGTCGGCCTTCGATCCGGCCTTCGGCGGAGCTTCCACATCAGCCGTCGCAGTGTCAGCGTCCTTGAGCTCTCTCGCGCGGGCCATCCGGCTGTCCTTCCCGTGTATATCCTGGCCGTGTATATCAATAATCAGCCGGTACGGATTCGGCAGCAGAAACGCTTCATAATCCGAGAGATCGGCCACCTCGAGCACAACCCGCGTGCGCCCCGGCTGAAACTGCGCCACCCGAATCTTTTTCAGGAACCCATCATCCACGTCGAAGCTCTTGCCCACCAGCGTCGACGCCAGCTTCGTACCCCGCAGATCAAAGAAGATGCGGTCGGGACTCGCGATGCGCTGCGAGCCAAACTTGATCTCGCTCTCCAGGTCGATGGCGACCCGCGTGTAATCCGGCGCCGACCAGTGCCGGATTCCCGTAACCCGCGGCAGATGTCCCGCCCGCGCAACGGACGACTCCGGCGCACTTGCATCAGTCTTAGAATCCGCGTTCGCTTCAGCTTCAGAATCAGGATGCGAGTCAACGTCCGGCCGCGGAGAATCCTTGGCCGTTTTGCTCTTGTCGGCGATCTCCTTGCCCGGCTTCTTCAGAACAGCCGCCTTTTTCTCGGCGGCGGCATCACGCTCAAGTTCCACGACCGCCTGCTGCGCGTCTTCTACCAGCCGGTTGTGCGGATAGCGGTGCAGAAACTCCTGAAACACGCCACGGGCCTGCTCGGGATCATTCAAGTCGTCTTTGTAAATCTCGCCAATCGTGAACAAAGCGTCGCATCGGTACTTGCTGCCGGGATACTCCTTCCTCAGAAACTGATACTGGGCAATGGCTTCATGCAGAATCTTGTCGTCGTCGAAGCGCCGCCCCATTTCCACCAGCGTCTCCGCCACGGCCACCACGCTCGGGTCGGCCTTGGTCGACGTAGGGGCTCCGAAATAGACGTTGCGATAAGAGTTGATGACCCGCTGGTAGTCGTGCCGCGTGCGGTCGCCCGGAGGACGCCCGTTCAGTGCTTCCCGCATGCGCTCGGCGGCGGCAAAGCGGTCGCGCGCCCACGCTTCACTATGATGTGACTCACTATGATGCGCGCGGGCATGGACCTGCACTCCAGGAAGCGCCACCAGCAACAGCAGCGCTCCCCAGCGCAAGCCGCGCTGGCTCGATTTCATTGTCAAAGTCGTCGGTCCGTTACTGTCTCGATCCAACGTTGCAGTTGAACTGCCTAGGTACCTGAGAGATTCCAAATACAACTTTGCTTAGGGTGCCCCATTTCTCGCGCGTCCTTTGCGCGAGAAGTGGGGATTTTGAAACCGCTTGCTTCCAAAACAGATGCCGCCAACCTAATCGGTGTTGCTAATGTAAAGCACCCCCCGCGCATCTCGTTGCACCCGCACGGGATCATGCGCCGGGCCAGACGGAGAAAGATCGAACCCTCCGTAGTAGAGGTTCGTAATCCTCCGCACATAATTCTGAGTTTCGGCATAGCGCGGGACGCCCGCACTGCGCGCCACCGCCCCTGAACCCGCGTTATAGGCAGCCAGGGTCAGATTCACGTCGCCGCCATAGTTTTCCAGCAGTTGCTTCAGATGCCGCACTCCCGCATCCACGTTCTGATCCGGATCAAACGGATTTCTTACTTTCAGCTCCCGCGCCGTCGAGGGCATCAACTGCATCAGCCCCATGGCGCCCTTGCGCGAAACCGCATTGGAGTTGAAATTCGATTCCACCTTGATCACCGCCCGCACCAGGTTCGGATCCACATTGTGCCGGGCCGCAGCCATCACGATCGACGAGTCCACTTCTTCCTGCGTCGCCTGATGTCCCCGGGCGTTGGCCGCCAAAATTTTCGCATTCGCCGACTGCACCGAATCGTGGCCATAGTACTGAGTGACGCCCTGAGCGAAGCCCTGGCTGACCTCAGCCGCGGCCGATCGCGCCGCCTGCATTGAGGGCGTATTCGCCGACGGCACCGGCTTCCAGCGATTTTCCTTGCTGCTCCAATAAACGAACCTCGAGCGTTTGGGCTGCGGAGCTTCCACCGGCCGCACGTGCACTGGGGCGGGATCGTTCACATAAACCTTGCGCCCGTGTTCGTCGGTAGGAGTAATCACCTGAGGCGTATCTTCGCCTTCGTTCACCATCACCGCCGCCCACGCACGCGGCGGGGCACAAAACAAAGAGAAGGAGGTCGCAACTGCCGTCGTAGCCGTCAGCATCAGTGCGAGTTGCAGGCGCTTTCGCATCATCCGGGCGTTTCCCTTTCACCGAACCTTCGCTGGAGGGCCATCCAGACAAATGTTTACCCTCCTACCTGTTCTACCCGGAACCTGACGGAGAATCGCTTACCAGAGTAGAACGATTATAGGCGGGAGCTAGGACGTGGGCAATCTCTCCGAAGGGAGTAGAACCATCGGAGTAATCGTGGTAACTGGTTGAAAAATATATCCATTAGAACGCTCTAGCACGAATAGTGGGCAAGCCCAAGGTAACCACCGAACCGGTTACCCCAGTTCCTCGCCGGGAATGCTCCCACGACTCGTTGTATTGGGGGGGAGTTCTGTCCACTCTCGGACAGTGAGTTTCGAAATCCGGACGCCTTTCGCCGCCGCCCGTCCCGAACGTGACCGCCAGGTCTCGTGGCAACAATCAGTTACCCCAAACCGCTCTTGGGCACTTAGGATGCTCTCTACTCCTCCACTTCATACCCAGGAGCCGCCAATGCCCTTCCACAACCTGCGGATCGCCACTCGCCATCTGTTGAAGTCGCCGGGCTTTACCGCCACGGCCGTGCTGATGCTCGCCCTCGGAATTGGGTCCACGACCGCAGTCTTCTCGGTCGTTGAGAGCGTCCTGTTGCGGCCGCTGCCCTTTCCGCATCCCGACAAGCTGGTCTCGCTGGGCGACATTCTGCAGGGCGCCGATGTGGGAAGCAACGGCGAAGCCGGGGTCACCGCTCCCGACATTCAGAACTACACTCGCGATACCCATAGCTTCGAGAGCCTGGGCGGGTACAAGCCAGATAGTTATGAATTCTCCGGAGCGGGCGAGCCGGCACAGGTGAACGCGTCGCGGCTCTCGGGCGGGGTCCTGCCGGCTCTGGGCGTCGCGCCTCTGATGGGGCGCTTCTTTACCCAGCAGGAGGACGACCAGCAAGTGCCCGTAACGGTCGTCAGCTACTCGCTCTGGCAAAACCGCCTGCACGGCGATCCGGTCGTGCTGGGAAAAAAGATCCTGCTCGATCGCAAGCCGTATCTAGTGGTCGGCGTCATGCCGCGCAACTTTGAGTTTCCCCTGATGCCCGGGCACCTGAACAGCAGCGAGCTATGGATTCCGATAAGTTTCACCCAGCAGGAGCTGACCACTGGAGCGGCCTCGTGGAGCTTCAGGATGGTCGGCCGGCTCAGGCCGGGGATCACCGCCGCGCAGGCGGAGACCGACGCCGCGCGAGTCGCCGAAGAGACCATGCGCAATTACCCCGCGTTCATGTCGAGTCTTCATATACGCGCGGTGGTGCACTCCCTGCATGAAGAAACGGTTTCCGAGGCGCGTCAACTGGTGCACACGTTGTTCCTGGCGATCTTTGTGGTGCTGTTGATCGCATGCGCCAATCTGGCCGGGTTGCTGCTGGTCCGCGCCATCCAGCGCCGCCGCGAAATTGCGGTACGCATGGCGCTGGGAGCGAGCAGCGGGGCGCTCCTGCGGCAGGCAATTCTGGAAAGCCTGGTATTGAGCGTGAGCGGAGGCCTGCTTGGCCTGGCTCTGGCCGCGGTCGCGGTGCGTGTGGGCGTAAGCCGGTTGCCCGACACTCTGCCTCGCCTCAATGAGATCTCCCTCGATTGGCAAGTAGTCACTTTCGCCATGGTCCTTGCGGTGCTGACCGGCCTGGTTTGTGGCCTGGCTCCGGCTTTCGCCGCCCTCCGGACCAGCGTGAATGACACTCTCAAGGAAGGCGGCCGCACTGGCACGCCCGGCGGCGCCCACGCCCGGCTGCGTTCCGCCTTAGTGATCGGCGAAATCGCCATCGCCTTAGTGCTCCTGGTCGGTTCCGGCTTGCTCTTGCGCAGTTTTGAGAAAATGCGCGCCGTCGATCTCGGCTTCCGCCCCGACCATGTCCTGGTAGCTTCCTACTCGCTGCCGCGTCAACAATATCCAAGCCAGTCCGCGGTCGATCAATTCAACCAGGAACTCCTTCGCCGCTTGCGCCAGCTTCCCGGCGTGAACTCGGTGGGGCTTACTTCGTTTCTTCCGGCCGGGGGCAGCCAAGGTAACACCTCGTTCATCGCCGAAGGCTACGTCCCCCCAAAGGGCGCCGGCCTGAACCTGGCTACCTACATCCAGATCCAGGGTGATTATCTGCAGGCCATGGGAATTCCGTTGCTGGCTGGCCGTTTGTTCACGCCCGCCGACAACGAGAACTCGCAGCTGGTCGCAATCGTCAACCACAAATTTGCCGAACATTACTGGCCCGGCGGAAACGCCATCGGGAAACGCTTCCGCATCGGCATGCCGGAGACGCCGGCGCCCTGGTTGACAATTGTCGGCGAAGTCGCCGACGTGAAGGAGTATTCGCCCGACCTGCCCGCAAAAGAGCAGTACTATCAGCCCATCGATCAGAACGAAAAATCCTTAGGCTCCCTGGCCTCGCCAGCCGATCTGAATGGCAACGGAGGCTACATCGCCCTACGCACCGCAATGGAGCCGGAGCAGATGGCAAATGTTCTGCGCTCCACCGTGCGCTCGATCGATGCACAGCTGCCGCTGACCCAGGTGCAAAGCATGCAGCAAACAGTTTCCGATAGCGAAGCCGAACGCCGTTTCAACACCGTGCTCATCTCCACCTTCGCCATCGCGGCCGTCCTGCTGGCGGCGCTCGGCATCTACAGCGTGATCGCCTTCTCGGCCGCACTCCGCGAGCAGGAGATGGCCATCCGCATGGCCCTGGGCTCGCAGCGGGCGGGAATTCTCAGCCTGGTGTTTACCTCCGCGGCCAAGCTGGCCCTGACAGGTTGTGCCCTGGGATTGCTGGGCGCGGCGGCCGCCTCGCGTTTGCTGCGAACCCTGGTATTCGATGTGAGCCCCTTCGACCCGCTCGTACTCACACTAGCCGCTGTCCTGGTGCTGATACTCGCCATGGCGGCCTCTTTGCTGCCAGCCCGCCGCGCCGCTTCCATCGACCCCATGAAATCACTGCGCGCGGATTAGTGCAGGGACTTTTGAGTAAGTCACCGCGCCTGGTCATCCCGAGGAAAGCGATGGGAGTGGTGCATTCCCCCTTACACGAGTTTGTCATCCTGAGCGTAGCCGTTCTTCAGGCGCAGCGAAGGATCTCCCGCTTAACCGGCCTGACGCGTAAGCCAAGCTGCACCACTGCCAAAGCGAAGGACCGCTTGCAACCCCTCACCACCAGCGGCTCCCAATGGAGTTTCCAACACGCGGCCTTCGGGACTACTCCTTCTCCAGCGCCGCCGCAAACGCATCCAGCGACAATGACCGCAACAAATTCCGCCGCATCCCGCGCTCAACTTCCGCCAGCCGATCGGACGCAGCCGTGATCCACTCGAAGTCGGCCGACTCCGCCAGTCGTTTCAGGTCAGCCGAAATGTCGGTATTGCGAATCAGCTCCGGCGCACCCGCCTCCATCGACGCCAGATCGCGCAGCAACGAATAGAGCGTGCGAATCAGTTGCTCGGTCTTCTCCCGCCCTTCCGCCCCGGGCCGGTACGACTCGGTGACCTTAAACAACTCGCTGTGCTCCCCACCCCGCAAAGCCGAGTTCAGGATCGCCAGCGCATGTCCGCGCGCCGCCACATAAGCCGCCAGATCGAACCCGCGCGCCCGTCCCACCGCCCCCTCCGACAGCCGCGCCACCAGCGCCCGCTCGGCCGCCTTCCACTCCGGACGATACTCGGCCAGATATTTTTCAATCTCCCCCGCCGGCAACGCGCCCAGCGTAAACACCATCGACCGCGAACGAATCGTCGCCAGCAGTTCCCCCGGATTCTCCGTCAGCAGAAAAATCGTCGCGAACTCCGGCGGTTCCTCCAGCACCTTCAGCAGCGAATTCGCCGCTTCCTTCATAAAAGCCGAGTCCGTAAAGATGTAAACCCGCTCCCGACCCTCCGCTGGCCGGTAATAAATCGTCTCAATCACCCGCCGTACCTGGTCCACCTTAATCATCATCTGCGGAGGATCGGGCGGAATGATGAGCACATCGGGATGCGTCTGCACAAACAGCCGCGTCTCTTTCTTGTCGGTGTCGCGCAGATTCTCGCGCGCCTCCACGGCCTCGGCAAAGCGCGCGTCCAGATCGGCCGCCTGCGCGATGCGGGTGCAGTTGGCGCATTTCCCGCAGAAATCCGGCAGGCCGCCGGGCACGGTGGGCGAAAGACAATTCAGCGCCTGCGCCAGCATCAGCGCCAGCGTGTACTTCCCCGCTCCCTGCCCGCCCGAAAGCACCACCGCATGCGGAAAGCGCTCGCGCGCCAGCATATCGCGCAGGCGATGGACGGTTTCCGCGTTGCCGTAGAAATCAGAAAACATAAAAATCAATCCAATAACATGTCATCCTGAGCGAAGTGACCGGTCGGCAAAGCCGAGCGGTCATGCAGTCGAAGAGCCTGCCCTGAGCGCAGCCGAAGGGACCCCGGGCCCGTCGGCACAACCCGCGGCGCGTCGAGGAGTTTCGGCCGGGCGAATCACAACTTCAACTTCTTCCGCACCACTTCCACAATTCTCTCGTGCGTCTGTCCCGGCGTGCCGCGCGCGTCGACCATAACGACCCGCCCCGGCTCCCGCTTCGCGATCGCCATATACCCGTCGCGTACGCGCGAAAAAAAAGCCCGCGTCTCCTGCTCAAACCGGTTCTCGTCGTGACCGCGGCTAGCTGCTTTCGAATTGCGCTTATTCCTTCGCCGCGCCCGGCTCACGCTGGCCGCCGCGTCCGAATCCAGCAGAATCGTCAAATCCGGCTGCAGATTCCCACACAGCACCCGATGCAGCTCGCGCACCGCCTCACTGCCCAACCGCCGCCCACCGCCCTGATAAGCCTCCGTCGAATCCGTGAACCTGTCACATAAAACAATACTGCCCGCGGCCATCGCCGGTTCGATCACTTCGGCAATATGCTGTGCCCGCGACGCGAACATCAGCGCCATCTCCGCCAGGGGAGCCAGCCCCGCCGTCCCGGAATCGAGCAGCACCTTGCGGATCTTTTCTCCGGTCGCTGTTCCGCCCGGCTCGCGCGTCTCCACCACTTTATGTCCAGCGGCGCGCACCACCTCCGCCAGCTTCCGCATCTGCGTGCTCTTGCCAGTACCGTCAAGCCCTTCGAAGGTGATGAATTTTCCGCGCCGCGGCATCTGCGGAATCATAGCAGCGCCCGCGTCTCTCTGTACCATCGCACCCACAGACTGCTATAGTTTCAGCTTCGCATCAGTGGGATTCACTTCATCACACATGGGGGCCCGGAAAGAATGAAACTCGCAAGAACCTTGGGAGCAGTCTGTATGGCACTCGTGGCAGTCTCCGCATTCGCCGCAACCACACCCACCGTCACCATCGCGGTCGACGCCACGCACGCTCCCCGAAAAATCTTCCACGCCTCGCTGAAGATTCCCGCCGCCCCCGGCGACCTCACGCTGTATTACCCCAAGTGGATTCCCGGCGAGCATGCCCCCGACGGCCCCGTCATCGACCTGGCAGGCCTGAAATTCTCCGCCGGCGGCAAGACCCTCAAATGGCGCCGCGACTTGCTCGACGGCTTCACTCTCCACGTCGAAGTCCCCGCCGGCGTAACCGAAATCACCGCCGAACTCGACTTCCTTTCGCCTGCAACCTTCGAAGGCGGATTCTCCGCCGGTTCCTCCGCCACCGACAAGCTGGCCATCATCAGCTGGAACCAGGTCCTGCTTTATCCCAAAGGCTGGAAGTCCGACGACATCAACTACTCCGCCAGCCTGAAGCTTCCCGACGGATGGAAGTTCGGCACTCCCCTTCCCGTCTCCGGCCAAAGCGGAAATGAAATCCACTTCGCCACCGTTTCCCTCACCACACTGGTCGACTCTCCCGTCATCACCGGAGAATTCCTGAAAATCGTCCCGCTCGCCCAGGACCCTCTCACTGAAATGGACATCGCCGCCGACAGCGCCGCCGCCCTCGACGCTCCCCCGGAAGTCTGGGATCACTACAAGAGTCTGGTCGACCAGGCGCAGAAACTTTTCGGCGCCCACCACTACCGCGACTATCACTTCCTCTACACTCTTAGCGATCACGTCGCCCACTTCGGCTTGGAGCACCATGAATCCGACGACAGCCGCGTCGCCGAAAACGCCCTTGTCGACGACATGGCGCGCAAACAGTCGGCCAGCCTTCTGCCCCACGAATACGTACACTCCTGGAACGGAAAGTTCCGCCGTCCCGCCGACCTCGCCACTCCCGACTACCAGCAGCCCATGCAGGACGATCTGCTCTGGGTCTACGAAGGCCTCACCAACTATCTGGGCGTCGTGCTCACCGCCCGCAGCGGTCTGCTAACGGCCGACCAGGACCGCGACTCTTTGGCCATCACCGCCGCCGCGCTCGATCACACCCCCGGCCGCGAATGGCGCAACCTGCAAGACACCGCCGACGCCGCCCCGCAACTTTATTTCTCTCCCCGCGCGTGGGGATCGTGGCGTCGCGGCGTGGATTTCTACGATGAGGACACGCTGAACTGGCTCTGGGTCGACGTCCTCATCCGCCAGCAGACCAAGGGCGCAAAGTCGATCGACGATTTCTGCCACCTCTTTCACGGCGCGCCCAGCACCGGACCGATGGTCAAGCCCTACACTTTCGACGACGTGGTCGGCGCGCTCAACCAGATCGCACCCTACGACTGGCGCGGCTTCTGGACCGAGCGCCTCACCAATCACGGCCCCGGCGCTCCTCTCGGCGGCATTGAAGGCAGCGGATGGAAAGTCGTGTATGACGAGACTCCTTCACCGATGGAAGGCGGCCGCGGCCGCCGTTTCGTCGGCACCCGTTACTCGCTCGGCCTCGAACTCAGCGCCGATGGCGCCATCGCCGACACTATTGAAGGCATGCCCGCCGCCCTGGCCGGCATCGGCCCTGGAATGAAACTAGTCGCAGTCAATGGCCGCCGCTTTTCCTCCGAAGTTCTGAAAGACGCGCTGAAAGCCGCGAAAGACAGCCCCGCGCCCATCGAACTGCTGGTCGAAAACACCGACTACTACAAGACCTATAAAATTGACTACCACGGCGGAGAAAAATACCCCCACCTGGTCCGCGACGAATCAAAGCCAGACCTGCTAACCGACATCCTGAAAGCCAAGTAGCGCCGGGTCTCGCCGTTGATCGTGTGAACTTGATTGTGCGAATTTGACGTGTGCATTGGATTGTGTGGGACCGGGTCTCTGACCCGGTCAGGCGGTGCGAAGCGCCGCTGCCTCGACTCCCCACCGGTTCCGTGGTGGCAACCGTGGAAGAGCGGCGCTTCAGCGCCGCGTTAAGCTACTCACGTTCGCAGGGCTTCAGCCCCTGTGGTACTCTTTGCTTCGAAAATCCAAAACAAATTCTCATGAAACTCTTCCGCTCTATCGTCGGCTCTATCCTTGCCCTGCTCTCCTTCTCCTGCGCGTCCCCCCTCGCCCCTGCCCAATCCATCCTCGGCTTCACTCCCACCTCCGCTGCCCGCGAATCCAACATCGAATCCAAATTCAAATCCATTCCCACGCCCGATGAAGAGCGCCGCCAGCACCGCATCTTCACCTCTGAGCCTCACGTCGCCGGATCGAAGCGCAACAACGAACTCGCCGACTACATCGCCGCCGAATGGCGCAAGCAGGGACTCGAAGACGTCATCATCCGCCGCTACGACGTCTACGGCACCAATCCCAAATCCGCCTCGCTCGAAATGATCGCGCCCGTGCACTATCAAGCCGTCCTCCGCGAAGCCCCACTCCCCGGCGACGAAGACTCGCAAAATCCCGCCATCAGCGGCGCCTGGCTCGGCATGTCGATCTCCGGCGAAGTCACCGCGCCCGTCGTCTACGCCCACAGCGGCAATCCCGAAGACTACGACCTGCTCCGCAAGAACGGAATCACCGTCAAAGGCAAAATCGTCCTCGTCCGCTATTCCAATCCCTACAGCTATCGCGGATTCAAAGCCCTCACCGCGCAGCGCGAAGGCGCCGCCGCAATCCTGATCTACAGCGATCCCGCCGAAGACGGCTACAAGAAAGGCAAAGTCGATCCCGACGGCCCCTGGGGCCCGGAATATAAAATCCAGCGCGGCGCCATCACCTACGACTTCATCGTCCCCGGCGACCCGCTCACTCCCGGATGGGCATCAATCCCCGGCGCAAAGCGCATTCCGATTGAAGAGGCGAAGTCCGCGCCGAAAATTATGGCCCTGCCGCTCTCCTGGCACGATGCCAAGCCTCTGCTCGAAAACATGGACGGCCCCGCCGCCCCCGAAAACTGGCAAGGCGGCCTGCCTTTCCAATATCACCTCGGCGGCGAGCGCGTGAAAGTTCATCTGAAAATCGAGATGGACAACGGCACTCAACCTTACTATGTGGTCGAAGGCCGCATCCGCGGCTCAGAATTGCCCGACGAGTGGGTTGTGCTCGGTAACCACCGCGACGCCTGGGTCTTCGGTGGCGTCGACCCCTCCAGCGGCACCGCCTCGATGATGGAACTCACCCGCGCCATGGGCCAGCTCGCCCAAGAAGGCATGCGCCCACGCCGCACCCTCGTCGTCTGCAGTTGGGACGGCGAGGAAGTCGGCCTCACCGGTTCCACCGAATGGGGCGAACAATTCGCCGACGAACTCCGCGCGAAAGCCGTCGCCTACATCAACGTCGATGGATCCACTTCCGGCCCCGATTTCACTGGCCAGGCCGTCGCCTCGCTCGCGCCCATGCTGGAAGAAACCACGCGCACGCTGCAAGATCCGTCAGGACAGACTCTGTACGACGCATGGAAAGCGACGATCGACCGCAAGAGAAAACAAGGCTCGTCAGCGGCACAGTTCAACGATTCCGGCGTCAGTGGGTCTACCCTGGCCGACACGCGCATCGGCAGCGGCAGCGACCACACGGTCTTTCTCAACTTCGTCGGCATGCCCGTCCTCGGCCTGGCATTCGACGGCGACTATGGCGTCTACCACTCCGGCTACGACGACTTCTACTGGATGAACCACTTCGGCGATCCCGGCTACAAATATCACACGCTAATGTCGCAGCTCTGGGGCGTAACCGCCCTGCGCCTGGCCAACGCCGACCTGCTCCCCTTCGACTTCGCCAGCTACGCCAGCAATATCCGCCAGTTCGTAAAAGAACTCGCGAACAAAAATAAGCTTGTCATCCTGAGCGAAGTGGCGGGTTCGCGAAGCGAAGCCGCCACGCAGTCGAAGGACCCCGTGCCCGCCCGCACCACCTGCGGCCCATCAGGGAGTTTCCACCAAGTATCCGTTTCGAACTCGGCCGCATCGACCTCCACAACTCAACTCGACCTGAGCAAAATAGAAAAAGAAATCGACGCCTTCGAAGCCGCCGGCCAGCGCCTGAATGACTCACTGACCCGCAAACTTGCCTCAGGAAAAATCGATCCCAAACTCGCCCTCACCCTGAATCACGGCATGATGCAAGTCGAGCGCAACTGGCTCAACCCCGACGGCATCCCCGGCCGTCCCTGGTTCAAACACATCCTCTACGGCGCAAGATTCACCTACGCCCACCTGGAATTGCCGGGATTAACCGAAGCCGTCGAAGCCCAAGATTGGGCGACAGCGAAGCAGCAAGCAGAAATCCTCCAGCGCGCGCTGGTCAACAATACCAAGCTCCTCAACGAACTCAACTCAGCCATTACCCCCTAAACAAGCCTTGTCATTCCGAACCGGTCTGAAAGACCGGTGAGGAACCTGCTTTGGGCGCCAGGCACGGTAGAGATTTTGACGTTCAGTCTCTGGCTAACAACGAAGGAGAACACTGAGGCGCGAGAAAAACTCGCGGCGGAGGGCAAGACCGGGAAGGGCACGAGGTTCACTCGTGCCGCCAAACGCCAGAAACGCCTCGCGCTTCAGCGCCTGAGGTCCGCCTCTTCTGCCGCGCTGGCCCGCATCGAGTCTAGCGCCCGCACGAGGCCAGAAAACGAATGAAGTTCTGATATACACCGCGGCACCGTTGTGCTATACAAACTCCGTTTGGCGGAGGATGTATGCCGGACGGCGCACCGGATTTGAGCACGAAACCCCAGCGAATCATCATTAGAGTCTCGCCCACGCAGTTCAACAGACTGAGCGAGCTGCTCACACCGAAACCGGATAAAGCATGGAAGGAATGGCTCAGGCCCATCGCTGTTCCCGTTCTGATTACCGCTCTCGGGGCACTGCTGGCGCAGAAGATCACAGAGCACTACAGCAAGCACCAGGAAGTTCTGGCCCAAGCCCAGGCTGCGGAAAAATATCTACCCTATTTCGAGGCGGGCCATTCCCATCAACAGCGCTATCTGGCCTTACAATCTCTCATTCAGATCGGGAACTACGACGCTGCCGCTGATCTCCTCGCGGCGCTCCCCCACGATTATCAGGGCGCCAAGAGTGTGTTGAACCCGCCTAAGCCAGGTCGGAGCGGAGAAGACACCGAACCGGAGCCGCCTGCACCGACCGAGGACGACAAGGCTTTCGCCAATGCCCTGATCTTATATTCCAGAAAGTTGCTTCCCAGGCTCTGTTACGGTGCGGCCCTTGAGGACCAAAACCACGACACCCTCACGGTGAATAACCTGGAAACTGTAAAGCTCTTGCTGGAAGGCGACGACGGCTTGAGCCAGGTCGAGTCAGTCGCGTTTCCGGGGGCGGACGCGCCCGGTCTCTCTTGGATGCAGCGAATCGCATTGCGCTTGGACGACCTTACAGGCGGTGTAGCTGATCCGGAAACCAGGGAGTCCCTGCATCTGCAGCGATTAGGTGCGCTCGTCGCCATCAGTTCAAAATTAGACGAAATTCGCCAGGCCGACATCGACCGAAACTTTCCGGATTCTTCGTTGCAGCGGACACTGGAACGCTTCTCACGTCTGCGTGAACCCTTGGAGAAGCTTGCACTTGGGAATGAAGCGTCTCAGCCCGATCCCGAAGCCAGGGCGAAGGCCCTCACTGCTCTGGTCGGCCTGGACCCTACATGGTTGGGCCCTTCTCCGCAGCTGAATCTGCTGCAGCGGACTCTGCTCGACGAGAAATCGCCGTTCGAATTGCGCGAAGCGGCGATGAACGCATTGACGGCGCCACGGAACCTGACGACGGACGCAGTCGAATCCCTGCGCCGACTCGTGGCCGGAAGCTGGTCCGACAGTGGCAACAAATTGGTCGCCGACCTGTCGCGCCAGCACCAGGTTGCGTCAGCGCTTCTCGTTGACGCATTCCGCCAGAGGCTGGCGAAGAATGAAGAACCCGATGACAGCTTGATTGCGAGCTGGCTCAACTTCAGCAAAGACCCCGGCTTTCTGCTGGATTCCTTCGAACAGAGCCCCAGACACCGGCAGCTGGCAATTGTCCGCGTACTGTACCGTGCCGTGCGTCCCCCGAACAGCGACCGAAGCATAAACGAAAGAGTTCTCGACTTTGCCCGCACAAAATCGAAGAGTACCGATGCCGCGATTCGCGAAGGCGCGTACACGGTGCTGTTTAGCGGCCCTCATGATGTCAGCGAACCCGCGCTCACAGAGGCTCTGAGCGACTCCAGTCCGGCGGTCGTTCAGCAAGCTCTACGCCATATCAATAGGAGGCAGGGATGTGATCTGCTCGACACTGCATCGGCCAAGATATCCGCTGTGGAGCCCGCGGGCGCAAGATTCCTGCTGGAGAATCTGGAGACCGCGGCCCAGGAACGGTGTAAGCCTGCTCAATAGGGGCCAGTCGCGTCGCACTCTATCAATCAGAGAGATTGTAAATCCGATGACTGTCAGCCTTCCCTTAGCGCTACGCCCCCCTCATCTCCCGCTCCATCACTGCCCGCAGCGCCTGATTGATCCGTGTCTGATACCGCCGTCCGCCTTTCTTGAACCAGGCGATCACATCGGCATCCAGCCGCAGCGTCACCGGCTTCTTGATCGGCTTGTAGTACTCCAGCACGTCCCCCATCGAAACCGGATGCCGCTTCCCTTCCTCGGCCGACGCCGATTGGCTCAATCCCTTGCGCCGTCCGGACTTCCGCCGCGCCCCGGCAGTTGATGACTTGGCTGCATGCCGCACGCTCTTCCCGCCCTTCGCAACTCGTTTCTTATTCTTCATACTTTCCAATATACCTATATGACTGTACGTACACAATTGTAAACAATGTTCCTGCAGGAACATATGTAAATCTTACCCACTCTGCCTAACCCGCCAGATCCTCAGGACTTATCTCCTCCGGCCCCTCTTCAGCCATAAAAGCAAACGCCTCCTGTGGCACCGGATTCTGCCACACCGGCGCGAACGACTGCCGGTGCAGCGGCGTCGGCCCCAACTCGCGCAGCGCGGCCAGATGTTTCGGCGTGCTGTATCCCTTGTGCGAGGCCAGCCCATAGGCAGGAAACACCGCGTCCCACTCGCACATCATCCGGTCGCGTTCCACCTTCGCCAGAATGGATGCTGCCGCGATCGAAGCCGAGAGCGCGTCGCCATGAATGATCGGAACCTGCGGCTGCGCGCAGTCCAGGCGCATCGCGTCGACCAGCAGATGATCCGCGGCAGGCGCAAGGCGCATCACCGCCTCGCGCATGGCCGCTCGCGAGGCATGATAAATGTTGATCTGGTCGATGCGCGCCGCGTCCACGGCCGCCACCGCCCACGCCACAGCGTGCTCGCGGATGCGCTCGGCCAGCACCTCTCGCCGCTCCGGCGGCAGCAGCTTGGAATCGCGCAGCCCGCGCACCCGGTAGGCCGGATCAAGAATCACCGCTGCAGCTACGACACATCCGAACAGCGACCCCCGCCCCACTTCATCCACGCCAGCCACCAGCCGCGCACCCGCTGCCCATGCTTGCTTCTCATAGCGCAGCGTGCAGCGCAGCTTCTTCAGCAGGCGGAGCTTGGCCGCCGACGGCGACAGCTTTCGTACTGACGGCAATTCCATCACAGACCCTGAGCTTGTTAATCATCTTCTTCGAGAGGACGCATTTCGTGCAAGCGTAGTTTCACTTTTCGACTTTTCCAGCCGTGGCACGCGCGGGCCAGGCCTCCCCCACTCGGGTAACGCCCAGCAGTAACACGCTCTGGATTACGGTCGTACATTGCCCGGTCGTACATGTACTGGTAACTTCACCGCAGTTGTGACCGAACGCGAGAAGCCTTTTGGAACGCAAAACCAACACGCAATCGGACGGCCTGCTGACAGGTAAGCTCGTGCATCTGGCGCTTCCTGTCCGCTGGACTCTGGTCGGTCAGCAAGGGCGCGGGCCGGCGGAGATGGCGTGTACCTATGACATTCACCCGCACGGCGCGCGGTTGCTCAGCGCGCGCGCGGTCAATCTGGGCGACCTGGTGATGGTAGAGCGCGGGCGCCACAAGGCAATCTGCCAGGTGGTCTGGGCCGGCGATCCTTTGTCTCCACTGCGCGGGCAATTCTCGGTGCAGTGTGTCGAAGGCAGGACGCCCTGGGAGGAAGAATTACGGCAGATGCAGATCCAAATGCAAGGTCATAGTGAAGAACAGTATCAGCCGGTCGTGCTCGATGGCTTAGGCTTAAAGAGCAAATCGATTCGGGGGTTTGACCGGCCCGCGGCCAACCGGCGGCGGCGTCCGCGCTTTTACGTCGAGGGCCAGGCGGAGGTGATCGACGGCGTGCAGCGCGTTGAAGGCGAGGTGCAACAGATTTCGGAATATGGCGCGCGCATCGCGGGCACAGAGATCCTGCGGCCCGGAACCGACTTCCGGCTGACGTTGAGCATGTTCGACATCACCGTGGCCGTGAAGGCGCAGGTGAAATATCTGGTGGACAATCTTCAGATGGGCGTGGAGTTCCAGGAAATCCGCCGAGGCGACCGCCCGTTGCTCAGCTACGTATTGAGCAAGCTGAAAACGAAGAGGGTCGAGGAGTTCGCCGCAGTCGAAGTGGTACGGGAGCCGCTGGCAGTGGCCGGTTAGCTGGAAGACATACAACGCCCTCGCCGATTAGCTGCACTGACAAGCGAGCCGAGCTTGCCCTCGGCCTGGCCGGGTCAGAGACCCGGCCCCACATAATCGAACCTAGCTTTTTTCCACGTCGCGCAGGCGGGCAGCCTTGCCCCGGAGTCCGCGGAGGTAGAACAGCCGGGCACGGCGAACCTTGGACGAGCGCAGCAGTTCGACCTTGTCGATCACCTTAGAGTGCACCGGGAAGATGCGCTCGACGCCCTGACCGAAACTCATTTTGCGTACGGTAAAGCTGGCCTGCGGTCCGTTGTCGCGCTTGATGACCACGCCTTCGAAGGCCTGTACGCGTTCCTTGTCGCCTTCCTTGATCTTCACGTGCACCCGGACGGTGTCACCGGGGTGGAATGCGGGAATGTCGGTGCGTTGCGATTTGGCCAGCAGCTTTTCGATGATTAGGTTTGACATTGTCGTTTTATCCTTCGTCTTTCGATTCCGAAAGTCTTCCTTAGTCTCTATCGCGCTTGATCCGCGCCAAAATCTTTGCGTCTTCGTCGCTGAGCACCGCACCTTCCAACAGATCCGGGCGGTTGCGTAACGTTTTTTCCAGAGCCCGCTCGCGGCGCCAGCGGCGGATCTCCTGATGATCGCCGTTGAGCAGGACCTCCGGTACAGCCATCCCGCGAAAATCCGCGGGGCGCGTGTAGTGCGGATAGTCAAGCAATCCGCCGGAGCCGCAGGTGGAATCCGCCGCGCCGGCCCCAGTCTCCACGTGCGCGGTGAACGATTCCTGCCGCGTCGAAGCCTCATTGCCCACCGCACCGGGCAGCAAGCGCGTGACCGCTTCGATGATCACGGCCGCGGCCAGTTCACCGCCGCTGAGCACGTAGTCGCCGATCGACAACTCGCGGTCGGCGATGAAATCGGCGACGCGCTCGTCCACCCCCTCGTAGCGGCCGCAGATCAGAACGATGCGATCCAGCGCCGCCAGTTCCGCTGCAACTTGCTGGGTGAAACGCTGGCCCTGCGCGGAAAGCAAAATTACGCTATCCTTAGCAGCGCCAGCCAGCCGTTGCTCACGCGAAGCCAGCTGGAGCGGTTCTAAGCAATCAAAGATCGGTTCCGGCTTGAGCACCATGCCCTCGCCGCCGCCGAACGGGCGGTCATCCACGGTGCGGTGCCGGTCGTGCGTAAACTGCCGCAAGTCGTGGACTTCGATTTTCGCCAGGCCCATTTCGCAAGCCCGGCGGGTAATGCCGTGATCCAGCGGTCCCTGGAAGAAGCCGGGAAAAATCGTCAAGATATCGGCTTTCATCTCTACAAACCAGCGGAACTCGAAATCTCGTTTTGAAAGGGCGCGGCTTTCAGCCGCGCCAAATAATGTTGTTATCTTTCAGGACCTCTGCGGCGCGGCTTAAGCCGCGCCCTTTCAAATCCCTGCTGCTCCTGCTTCTCTTCGGACGTGACCGGGGCATTGATTTCCAGCATGCCATCGGGAAGGCTCATGCGCACTTGCCGCTGCGCTATGTCGACGCCTTCCAAGTACGCTTCGGCGAAGGGCATGTCAAACTTCTTTCCCCCGCCGTTCGCCACGATCAGCAGCGGCGCTTCGCCCGCTCCGAACTGAACATCTTCGATGCGGCCGATTTCGCGGGCGCGATCGAAAACCACGCACCCGATCAAATCGCTGACGTAAGTCCATCCCGGTTCGAGATGCGCGCGCTCGTCGCTGGGAACCTGCAATTCCGATCCGATCAGAAGCTCAGCTTCGGACATCGAATCGACGCCGCGAAACTTCAGAACGATCAGGCCCTTGTGCGGCCACAAATCCTCGACTAGCAACTCGCGCCGCGAGTTCTGCGACTTCAAGTCCTGCGGCTTCGCGAGCGCGAACAACTTCATGCCTGCGGCGAAGCGTCCGGGAACGTCGCTGTGCGCTTCTGCGGCGACTTCGCCATGCCGGCCTTGCGTCTTGACCACGCGGGCCAGGGTAATAAAATCGCCGCTTGAATCGCTAGCCAACTCCGTCCGAGAAACCTCAGGGGCTAAAGCCGTGCTCCGTGCAAATCCTTAACGCGGCCCTAAAGGGCCGCTCTTCCACATTTCTACTCGATGATTTCGAGCGTGTAGCGCCGATGGGCCCGATGTCCGGCGGCGCTCAGCAGAGCACGCAGAGCTCGAGCCGTGCGGCCCTGGCGCCCGATCACTTTGCCGACGTCGCTTTCGGCGACTTCGAGTTCAATGACGTCGTCGTCGAATTTCTCGACGAAGACCTCGGCGGGGTTGTCGACCAGCGCTTTCGCAATCAGTTCAACCAGAGCGCGCACATCTCCAGAGGACTCAGTCATAGTCTGCATTCTCACAGTGAAATGAAACGATGCGGCCGCCGTTTCCCTCAGCGGCTCAAGCCGCGATCCTCTTGCGGCGTTGACGGCACGACTCGAAGTCGTGCCCTTCCCGGGGTCGTGCCCGCCCGGCTTGCACTGCGCGGGCGTCCCGAAAAGTGCCGCCAGTTTAGGCGACGGAGGCGGTGGCCGGGGCCGGAGCCTTGGTGAACAGTTTGTTCACGCGCTCCGACATCTGAGCGCCCTTCGACACCCAGTACTCGACGCGATCGCGCTTCAACTCGACGCTGGCAGGATTGGTGCGGGGATTATAGGTCCCGACCACTTCCACCGGACGGCCGTTGCGGGCGCGCTCCTTTTCAATCACCACGATGCGATAGTGCGGTTGTTTGCGCGCACCACGGCGCGCCAGACGAATCATTAACACAGGTCTTATATCCTTGTTCCGGAAGAGTCCGGTGAGATCGAGGCAAACTCTTATTATGCCGAAGGTTAGGCAGAATGGCAAGGGGCGCGCCTGGCAGAGTGGACATCTAACATCCTACCTGTGATAGAATGACGGTGTGGGGAAGAAGCCGAAGAACCCCGAACCGGTCCGATCGACCGTCAACATTGGTCATTTGACGGGTAAGCGGCGCGGGGCGATGGTGAAAGAGGAGATCGTCCAGCGTGGTTCCGAAGTTGTGAAGTACAGCCTGGCTTACATCAACCCGCGGATTTGCGGACCTGACAACGGGCGGGTACTTGGATATGACAACAGCCACGGGCACCACCATCGCCATTTCATGGGGCAGATTTCTGCCGTAGATTTTCCCGGATATGGGGCGCTAGTGAACCGGTTTCAAGAGGAAGTGGAAGAGCTCTGGAGAAACGAAGATGAGCAAGGAAGCTAAAGTTCGCGTAGTGACCGACGGGGTCGACGGTTTCTTTAATCGCGCCCGCGGGCATGCTCGAAAGCTGGATCGCGGCGAAAGACTGGAGGCCGAACTGGTGATCGCTTTCGAGGACGCCGGCGAAATGATGAAGGTGCTGTCGGCAGAGCGTTTGCGCGTGCTCCGGGCCAGCAAGAAGGCGACTCCGGTATCCGTTCTGGCTGGCGAACTCAAACGCAACCCGCGCGCGGTGAGCCGCGACATCGATCTGCTGGAATCGTTCGGCCTGTTGCGCACCCGGTACGTCCCCAACCCCGGGCATGGGCGGCGGAGGATTGTGGAATCACGGGCCAAGACCTACCAGCTGATTGCGAGCATTTGAGGGGCGAGTAGCGGGTCCTTGTTCCGGAGGCTAGCTTTCCGCGAGTTCGACTGATCCTTATCTCTCCTCGGCTGTAAATGCACGTTGCCCTTCATGCCCCTTGATTTCGAAGGAGTTCGCTGGCGCGGCCGTCGCAGGCGCCACCTCGGTGATGTGGATTCGCATGACGAGCTTTCCATCTTCGCGCACACCAACCTGTCGGGCGACTTTGAAGCCGCTGAAGTCTTCAAAATCCGACCACTGCGTTTCGACTCCGCTGAGGTAAGTTTTCAGCAGCAAACCAGAATCGTCGAACCAATAGCCGCGCGCCTGTTCCGGATCGAGTTTGCCGTCAGGGCTTTCATAGCCGGCCAGCACGCGGACCGTCCGGACACTGTCCACCACGTCTCTCTTGATTCTCCAATCCGACTCGACGAAAGTGTCCATGGCCGGAATCGGCTCCAGAGTCTTCAGAACGAAGCGCAGCAAGCCGACATCAGGACCCTCGGCGAGTTCGTAGCGCTTCTCTCCATTTCTTGAACGCACGTAGCGACTCTTGCCTATGGACGCTTCCCTTCGCCACTGGCTGTTGCTGAGCCATGTGTCTCGGTATTGGCCCTTGTCAACGATCCCCTCGCTGGTCTTGGCCTCGAACTCGGCGCGGAGCAGGTAAGGTTTGTCAGATCCAGCGGCAAGGAAACTGACTTTTCTGCCGCGCTCGAAATAGGTACGACCGCTCTCGAAGGTTTCGACACCTGCCGGACGCACAGTTTTGTAGGGCATGGTGATTTGCGACATCGCCTGAACCGGCACTCCGTTTTGCAGGAACGGCTGGAAGCGCATGGCCCGGATCCGCTGACGGCCGGGTTCGTTGATGGCGGAGTTTTCCGAGACGATCGAACCTATCTCTCTTACCTTTCCTTCACGATCGACGACGACGTCGGTGGTGACGTTTCCTTCGAGGGAGCCGTCTTGAAGCGGCGGCCACGCTACCGGTGCCTCGGGTTGCAGGTTCTTCCGCAGGGAAGTCTCGTCAAGCAGCACCGTCCGGAGCGGCTGCGGATCTCCGCCCTCCGCGCCGGCATTGAAAAAGTCTGGTAAACCGGCCGCAAGATCTTCAAGCGTGGTCACTTTCGCTGTAACTTCGGGCGAGCCCCAACTTACGGTGCGAGCAACCATTCGCCCGTGGAAGCTCTGATAGTCCTTGAAGCCTCCGCCCCACCCGAATCCATAGGCGTAGAGCAACTCCCCGGTGCTTTGGCGCAGAGCGACTCCGGACCGCTGGATGTTTCGAACCTCGGCGGTGCCAGTGGGCGTGGTCCAGCTTATGTTGACATGTCCCATGAGCGGCCGCATCTCAGCCTTCTTTACCTGTTCCAGCACCTGATTGAGGGGCGGCACTGGACGAATCAACTCCACAGCGATCTCGCGCAGCCATTCAGGAAAGAAATCACCCTCATTCTTCTGCCAGTCGCGGGCACCGTCAACGACTTCGATCTGATGGAATTCCGGCGAGCGGACTTCGCGTCTCCATCGCGTAGGCGACTCCCACCATATTTCCACTTCGCCAGTTCGATCGGAGTCTTTATCGCGCTCGAAGCTCGGCGCAAGCACCGCTCTCAGATGGAACGGTTTCGTTCCAGCCTGATCAAGGGTGATGTGCTCCACGGCTTTCTTGACCTCGCCGACTGGGTTTTCGGCGTGAACGGCGGTCGGCAACAGGAGGGCAGTGAGGATCGCGATCCACGATTGGCAGCGCATGCGGGGAACTTTAAACTCTTCTCCTGCTAGACTCAAGCCTCTGGAGGTGCGGTTTGCCGGGGATCTATATTCTTTCTGGAGTGCGGACGCCGATTGGGAAGTTTGGCGGGGCGCTGGCTTCGTTGACGGCGGCGGACATGGGCGTGGTGGCGGCGAAGGCTGCGATGGAGCGGGCTGGGATCGAGCCTGCGCAGGTTGACGAGACCATCATTGGCTGTGCGCGGCAGGCGGGGGGCGGGCCGAATGTGGCGCGGCAGATTTCGGTGCGCGCTGGCGTGCCGCAGGAAGTTCCCGCGTTCACGGTGAACAAGGCTTGCGCGTCGGGGATGAAATCGATTGCGCTGGCGTATCAGTCGATTCTGCTGGGGGACGCGAATTGCATCCTGGCGGGCGGGACGGAGTCGATGTCGCGCGTTCCTTATTATCTCGACGGGGCGCGCTGGGGATACCGGCTGGGCAATCAGGAAATGGTGGACGGGATGTATCGCGACGGATTTTTCTGTCCGCTGGCCAAGATGGTGATGGGCGAGACCGCCGAGGTGCTGGCCGAGCAATACAAGATTACGCGCGAGGAGCAGGATGAATTTGCGCTGGCGTCGCAGACGCGGGCGGCGCGGGCCATTGCGGCGGGGCGGTTTGACGCTGAGATTGTTCCGGTGACGATCGAGGGAAAAAAGGGGACGACCACGTTTGCGCGCGACGAGCATCCGTTTGCCGACGCGAGCATGGAGAAGCTGGGGAAGCTTCCGCCCGTGTTTTCGAAAACAGGAACGATCACGGCGGGCAATTCTTCCGGCATTACTGACGGGGCGGCGGCAGTGGTCGTGGCCAGTGAACATTTCGTGAGGCAAAACAATCTGAAGCCGCTGGCGAGAATCACTGCAGTAAGTTCGGCGGGAGTGGATCCGCGGACGATGGGGATTGGGCCGGTTCCGGCGCTGCGCAAACTCGAGGAGAAACATAATCTGCGGCTGCACGAGTTTGGGCTGGTCGAGTTGAACGAGGCGTTTGCGGCGCAGGTGCTGGCGTGCGACCGCACACTGAATTTCAATCGCGACCGGCTCAATGTGAATGGCGGGGCGATCGCGCTCGGGCATCCCATTGGGTGCACGGGGACGCGCATCACGGTGACGCTGCTGCACGAGATGCTGAAACGCAATACCAAGCGCGGCGTGGCCACGTTGTGCGTGAGCGGCGGCATGGGGATGGCGCTGGCGCTGGAGAACGTGGTGTGAACCGCGCGAAACTTCTGCTATGCTTTTCCGGTTTTTTCAGTTGGGGCGAGATCGCACCGCGAAGGTTGCGGCGGCGATCCGATAAGGAGGCTCTCGTGATGCGACGCATAGTGAGTCTTTTGTGCTTGGCGGGGTGCATGGTGATCGGCGAACGGGCGCTGGGGCAGGAGTTTTCTGCGGACGTGGTGAGCCAGAAATCAGACAACGCGGGAATGAAGAAGGTCTACGCCACGAAAAACAAGGTGCGGTTCGACGTGCAGCGGGCGAATCCGTCGATGGGGCCGACTGCCGTCATCTTCGATGACACGCAGCATAAGTACATCGTGATCATGGCGGAGCGGCACATGTACATGGACGCTCCGGTGACGATGGTGAGGCCTGTCATGGCCCATTTCTGGCGCGTGGACGATGTGAACGACGCTTGCCCGGAGTGGAAGAAGACCGCGGAAGAGACGGGGACCCTCAAGAACTGGGGCAGTTGCACAAAGATCGGCAGCGACACCGTGAACGGACGCAGCGCGGTGAAATACGAAGGCGTTTCCAACAAGGGCGAGAAGAGTCATTATTGGCTGGACACGAAACTGCGCTGCGTGGTGAAGACGGACGAAGGCTCGGGCTTCGAACTGCGCAATATTCAGGAAGGTTCGCAGCCGGGGAGTTTGTTTGAGATTCCCGCGGGCTTTACCAAGTTCGATATGGGGAGCATGATGCAGCGGCCCCAGTAAGGGCGCTCACTACCGGGGGACAAGGAGCCGCACTTAGGAAAGCCGCCCTGGGCTGCATTGCGGTGGGAAAACTCCGGACCTATACTCAGATCAGCGATCCGTTGGCGAATCCCACGTCTCGCAAAAACCGCGAGACATGGGGCACCCGCGTTTTCCGGGAGTCAATGAATGCCTTTATCCGCAATGATCGTGGACGACGAGCAGCTCGCCCGCGACGAACTCGCTTACCTGCTGAAAAATTCTGACGACGTAACCGTCGTGGCCCAGGGCAAGAACGGGCTGGAAGCCGTCAACCTGATCAAGGAGCACAATCCGGATCTGGTTTTTCTCGACGTGCAAATGCCGGGGCTCGACGGCTTCGGCGTCATCAAGAAACTGCTCGACAAGAAAATCCCCCTGCCCAAGATTGTCTTCGCCACCGCGTTTGATCAATACGCGGTGAAGGCCTTTGAGGTGAATGCGGTCGATTATCTGCTGAAGCCATTTGACAAGAAGCGGGTGGCGCAGGCCATCCAGAAGGCGCGGAGCAAGCAGGCATCCGATGGGCTGCCGGCGGAGAAGATTGAGACGCTGGTGCGGATGATCGAGTCGCAGAAGCAGCCGGCCGCGAAAATCCTGCTCAAGACTGTCGGGCGCATGTTTCTGGTGGACCAGCGCGACATCTGCTATGCCTGGATCGAAGACGGAGTAATTACGGTGGTGACGGGAGGGGCGGCAGGCATGGAGGGACAGTCCAACTGCCGCACGCTCGAGGAACTGCTGGACAGTCTAGACACCAATCTTTTTTGGCGCGCGCATCGCTCTTACCTGGTGAACATCAACCGCATCCGCGAAGTCGTCCCCTGGTTCAAGAGCTCCTACCAGTTGCGCATGGACGACAAGAAGCAGACCGAGGTACCGGTCAGCCGGGCTCAAACCAAGCGGCTGCGGGAACTGTTCCGGCTCTGAACTCTCCCTGCGGCACTGACAGACACGGGCTTGCGGTTGCGGGGCGAGCGAATCGAGGTGTGCCCGCTCAATGTTTGTTCGTTCGACATTGGTTCGTTCCACCAGCGTAAACAGATCGTCGATCAGCGTACCGGAATACATTCCTTCCTCCCAGATTTGTAAACGTCCCCCTCAAAACTGGCTTGCAAGGCCGCGTTCACAACGAACCCGGAGGACGGCGAGAGGAAAGAAAAACCGTCCTCCGGTCTGGGGGAGGGCTCACACGGCCAGAGCCTGCAAAGCGGTGCGATCGCGAATGACCAGGGTCGATCCATCCAGACGAATCAGCCTCTTTCTCTTCAGATCGCTCAACAGCCGGGTCACGGTTTCACGGGACGAGCCAATGCGCTGCGCCATCTCTTCATGGGTCATGGAGGAATGCAGGCGAGTTTCGGCATCCTCCGAGACTTGCGTCGGCGAGTGTGACAGGAGCAACCTCACGAGCTTTCCCGCGGAGGAACGAGTGAGCACCAGATCGTGGATATCGCGATAGGCGGATTGGTAATCGCGGCTCAAGCACAGTGCAGCGTGGGAGCCGACCTCGCTCTGAGACAGCATGAGTTCGAGCAGGTGATTGCGATCGAGAAAGCTCAACTGGCAGGGGGTGGAGGTCTCGGCGGTCGATTCATAACCCACGCCCGAAATCGTGGCACTCAGGCCGAGCGCTTCGCCGGCTTCCGCGGTCTTGAGAATCAGAATCTTACCTTCGCGCGAGGTGGTGGAAAGATTCACTCTGCCGGAGCAGAGGATGAACGTTCCGCGCGGGTTTTGGCCCTCGACAAACAGGATTGCTCCGGCGGGCAGCGTGCTTTTGTGGCTGATCTCGTTCAGCGACCGCAGCGCGGTTTGAGACAAACCGCAAAAGAAGCCCTGCGTGGGATTAGTCCACTGCATACAGTCGTCGATCATCTCCAGGTCGCAGGGCGACTTCATATTGGTCTCCGTGGCGGGCAACCGTTTCTTCTTAGGGACGCACCCCGCACCAAGACCTGCCAGATGGTGCGAACTCGAAAGCAGGGCCCGGGCGTGGGCACGCGTATCACCATGCGAACTCTGGGCCGCCGCCAGTAATTCCCAGGCGGCACTGGGCTCCTCTCGCTGTTCCCACTCGACGTGACAGGCGAACAGGTAGAAAGGATCGACTTCCTGGGGGTGCGTCTGGGGACTGGGCTGAAGATCGGAGCCTGGCGTGTTTGCAGCCTCAAGAGCGCTGGCTGGCGTCAATTCCAGCGGCGAGGAAACCCATCCCGTCGTGAGGTCGGAATGATCGCCGACAGCGGAACCGTGCGGGTTAGGCGGGCGCGCAACTGACGGCAAGAGGCCGGTGCAAGCGCCTGAGAGAAACGGCGGATATCGGTTCGAGACTCCCACTTATCACCCCACAAAACCGGCCACCAAGGCCGGGAACTTACTTTCGAGTGGAACCAAGGCCTTCTCTGCGAGGTCGGGGGGAAGCACTCGCCGGCCAGAGCAGAGCAGATCAACTCTTATGCACGTTGTGTTCCGCAAATGGGAGGAGATCAGAACAGGGAAACTTCCCTGTTTGGAATAAGTTCCAGAATGAGAAAAATGAAACCAGCGGCGGGAAGCTGTCGGCAAGTCGGCACCGGTGCCGATTAGTCGTCAACGCCGGACCCCGAGGTCAGGAGCTCGAGTAGTCGGCGCGGGTGATTTTCAGGCGCTGCATCTTCGATTGCAGGGTGGTGCGCTTGAGACCGAGCCGGTGTGCCGCTCCATCTGGCCCGGAAAGCACACCCTTGGTTTCCCGCAGGATGCGGATAATATGCTGGCGTTCGGCGTGATCCAGGCTGTGATCTGCGGTGGGGTATGAGCCGCGATCTGGCAGAGAGTCCGGGGCATGGGCTTCGTCGCGCAGTTCCGATAAGGGAACTCGCAGAGCATGGCCCTCGCTCACAATGACCGAGCGTTCCATGAGATTCTCCAGTTCGCGAACGTTGCCCGGCCAGGACCATTCGGTCAGCGCCTTCATGGTTTCACTGGGGATGGTCTCGATGCTGCGGCCCATGCGCTGGGCAAACTTGCGTACGAAGTGGCGGACCAGCAAGGGGATGTCCTCCCGGCGATCGCGCAGGGGTGGCACGCGGATGGGAAACACGCTCAGCCGGTAGAACAGGTCGCTGCGAAATTCACGCTCCGCGATGCTTTTGGCCAAATCGCGATTGGTGGCGGCGATCAGGCGCAGGTTGACTTTGATGGTGCGATTGCTGCCCAGCCGTTCGAACTCCTGGTCCTGAAGCACACGCAGCAGCTTGGGCTGCAGTTCGAGGGAGATTTCGCCGATTTCGTCGAGAAACAGGGTTCCGCCGTCGGCGAGTTCCATGCGTCCAACCTTCTGGCTGACCGCGCCGGTGAACGCCCCCTTCTCGTGCCCGAACAGTTCGCTCTCCAGCAGACCGGTGGGGATGGCGGCGCAATTGACCTTGATGAAGGGACCGCCTTTGCGCCGGCTCAGACGATGGATCGCCTGGGCAAACAGTTCCTTCCCCGTTCCGGTTTCCCCGAGAAGCAGGACGTTAGCCTCGGTGGGTGCGACGGTAGCCACTTGCTCGAGCGTCTGCTTGAGTGCCGGACTGTCGCCAATAATCTCGACGAAGAGGCCCTCGGAACGGGACTCTCCTTCCAGATATTTTGTTTCCGTCGACAGCTGCTGTTTGAGGGCGTCGATTTCGACTGCGGCCCGTTGATTTTCGAGAGCCACGGCGAACTGTGCCGCAACTTGATTGAGCAGCGTCAGGTCTTCCGGTTGAAAGGCATCGGCGCGGGTGCTGCCCAGCACAAGAACTCCCAGGGCGGCTTTGGGCCGAAAAACGGGAACGCAACACAGGGAGCGGAGACCTTCGGCGAGCAAGTTCTTGGTAGTCTCGGCTTCGAAGCCCTGCATTTCCTGCTTCGAGAAAATCAAGGGAGTGCGCTGCCGCAGTGCGAGGCCTCCGGGACTGTTCTGGGGGCTGATTTGAACAGTGGACAGAAATCCTTTGCCCATGGGGAAGTCCTCCGCCTGGCGGATCAGCAACCCGCTACCGGCATTGTGCAGTTCGAAGCCGGCGTACTCATGGCGCAAGAGCCGGCGGATGCGGGCCGAGACGTTCAGAAAAACCCGCTCCAGATTCCCGGTTGAGGCCATGATGCTGCTGACGTCCAGCAGCATCTGCAGCCGGTTCATCTCTTTGTGGAGTTTCCCGGTGACATCCTTGAGCGATTGGCGCAGGCTTTTTTGCGCGCTAACCTCGACCACCACCAGGCCGATTCGGGTGACTGTTCCGGAGGCGTCTTTGATCGGAAAGTGATTGGCAACCCATTGCCCGCTTCCGGTTCGCGACGCGAACAGGGCAGAGACATCGAGGTTCAGCACTGGCTCTCCGGTAGAGAAGACGCGTTGAACTTGGGGCTCGATCGCGTCTGCGAAGTCGCCCAGGATATCGCGAACCGTCCGGCCGAGGTGATCCGGTGCCGGGATGCCATGGATTTCCGCCAGCGTGTTGTTGATGGCCAGATAGCGAAGCTGAGAATCGAGAATGGAAAGGCCCACGGAGGAGGAACTGAAATAAGTCGCGAGCAATTTCTCCGGCTCGCTGAGAGCTTCGAGGTGGGCGAGCGGAATGGGTTGGCCCGCGTCTAAGTTGCCCGCATTATTCGGCATAGAGAGGAACCTCCGCCGGAGGGAAATCGCTGGGCTGCTGGCAGGAAAAAGGGGAGAAAAACAGAACTGCAGCTGCACCTGGGAGTGCAGGCTGACACTCTGATTCGGACTTCAAGCGTGGCGCGCTTGAGGGGTGCACAGATACAACTCCCCTGTCGCCGCCTCCCCCTCAAAAGGCGGGCGTTGTTCGGTTCGATCCCCGAATAGCGCACATTATACGCACGGAATCATGGGAATCAACGTTTTCTTCTCCTTGTCACGTTTTCAGGAACTAGCGGTATGGTAGTATGGTGGTCAGTCCATTTCGCAGCGAAGATTCAGCCGGGAACTATAATCTTCTCGTGGCCCGAGGGTGGGAGAGCAAATCGGTCGAAGCACAGCAGGCCGAGGCGACCGAAAAATCGTCCAAGCGGCGTGCCCCGCTGAGCACCGAAGAAGCGGCACGCTGGCGCGAGAAAGAGAGTCTTCGACTGTCGCGCCAAAGAGTGCTTCAGCAGCTGGCAGCGGCCCAGAATCCCCGGCACCGCAAGCTGCTCGAAGACACGCTCGCCGATCTGGATGAGAAGCTAAAGAAGTGAAAGACTGACCTCGGACCTCGGACCTCGGACCCCAGACCTTAGACCCCAGACCTTAGGTCTTGGGTCTTACGTCTTAGGTCTGAGGTCTTAGGTCTGAGGCCCGAGGTCCGCCAGTCCGAGGTCTGACTTACTCACGTATAATGTCTGCGTATGACAGCCTACGTCTACGTCTCGCTCAAGAAAAGCGTCCTCGATCCGCAGGGCAAAACCATTCAGGGCGCGCTCAAGAAGATGGGCTACAAAGGTCTGGAGAGTGTGCGCCAAGGCAAGTATTTTGAGCTCACGCTGGACGGGGGACTCGCGCCCGCCGAGGCGCAGGCCGAGGTTGAGCGGATCGCCCGTGAAGTGCTAACTAACCCCGTTATTGAAGAGTTCCGTTTCTCCCTGGCCGAGTAAGCCCGGGTCGGTTCAACCTGGCCCGAGTGAACCTGACTCGAGTAAATACGGGCCAGGAAATCCTTAGAGGTTTCTCCATGTGTGGCATTGTCGGTTACGTTGGTAAGAAAAGTGTAGTTCCGATCATCATTGAGGGGCTGCGTCGGCTGGAATATCGCGGCTACGATTCGGCGGGCATTGCCGTTGCCGGCAACGGAGACGGCCTGCAGTTGCGGCGCGCCGAGGGCAAGCTACGGAACCTGGAAGAAGTCATCCGGCTGAAGCCCCTCGACGGCACCTATGGCATTGGGCACACGCGCTGGGCCACGCACGGACGTCCGACGGAAGAAAACGCGCATCCTCACCGCGACTGCACGGGCAAGATCGTGGTGGTGCACAACGGGATCGTGGAGAACTATCTCAGCCTGAAGAAAAAGCTGACCGAAGAAGGCCACAAGTTCACGACTGAGACCGACACCGAAATCATTGCGCATCTGGTGGAGAAGTATTCGGCAAGTTCGAACGGGCGGCGGCCTTCGCTGGAAGACGCGGTGCGGCAGACGGTGAAACAACTGACCGGAGTTTTTGCGCTGGCGGTAATTTCAAGCGACGAGCCCAACAAGATTGTGGCGGCGCGCAACGGGCCGCCGGCGGTGATCGGACTGGGCAACGACGAGTACTTCGTGGCCTCGGATGTACCCGCGATCCTGAATCACACGCGCGACATCTTCTTCCTGGCGGACGGGGATATGGCCGTGGTCACGCCCGACGGCGTGCATCTTTCCGATTTCGACGGCAGGCCCGTCCAGCGGCAGATCCAGCATGTTACCTGGGACCCGATCCTGGCCGAAAAGGGCGGCTTCAAGCATTTCATGCTCAAGGAAATCTATGAGCAGCCGCGCGCCGTTCGCGACACCACCCTGGGCCGGGTCTCGCAGGATACCGGCCACATTTTTCTCGACGAGATGCAGATCACCGAGGCAGAGTTTCGGGGCGCGGAAAAGATCAACATCATCGCCTGCGGAACCAGCTGGCATGCCGGACAGGCAGGCAAGTTCATGATTGAAACGCTGGCGCGAGTGCCCGTGGAAGTGGACTACGCCAGCGAGTGGAGATACCGGAACCCGATCGTGGACGCGAACACGATCACGCTGGTGATTTCGCAGTCGGGCGAGACTGCGGACACGATCGCCGCCCAGCGCGAAGCAAAGTCCAGAGGATCGAAGACGCTGGCCATCTGCAACGTGGTGGGATCGATGATCACGCGCGAAGCCGCGGGCACGATCTACACTCATGCCGGGCCGGAGATTGGCGTGGCTTCGACCAAGGCGTTTACCGGGCAGCTCACCGCGCTCTACGTGTTCGCGATGTATCTGGCGCAGGTGCGCGGCGCCATGACGCCCGAGCAGGCGCGGGCGGCAATGCTCGAACTGACGCGCATTCCCGGAAAACTGGAAACCGTTCTGGCTCACGACCCGGCTTGCGATGAGCTGGCCAAGCGCTACCAGAAAGTGCACGACTTCCTGTTTCTGGGGCGCGGCATTCATTATCCGATCGCGCTCGAAGGCGCCCTCAAGCTGAAAGAAATCTCCTACATCCATGCCGAAGGATATCCCGCAGGCGAGATGAAACACGGTCCCAACGCCTTGATTGACGAGAATCTGCCGGTAGTCGTGATTGCAACGCGCGACGTGAACAATCCCGGCTCGTTGCTGCGCTACGAGAAAACGATGTCGAACCTGAAGGAAGTGAAGGCGCGTTCGGGAGTGGTGATCGCACTGGCTACCGAGGGCGACGAAGAGATCAAAGAAGCCGCGGATCACGTGCTATACGTTCCGCCCGCTCCGGAAGAGCTGTCGCCGATCCTGGAGATTGTCCCGCTGCAGCTGCTGGCCTATCACATTGCCGTGCGCCGCGGGTGCGACGTGGATCAGCCGCGGAACTTGGCCAAGTCGGTGACGGTCGAATGAGGTATTTTAGATGCGCGCAGGCTCGATGCTGAGCACCTCGATGCCGTCAGGTCGCCGGGCCTGGAAGACGATCCTCCATTTTCTGTTCGGCGTCCAAGAAACGTAAGTTTCTGGAAACGTCTTCGGAACAAATGGTAGAGGCACTCCTGTCTGTGGATTCCTTGCCAGCGCCACAAGCGTTTCTTTAACGAGTTCTACATCGTCTGCTGTCGGGTCTTGTTCTGTGAAGCGTACGAAGGCAGATTGCGCAACGTTGACCGGGGAAGACATAATTAGGCCAACTGCCCTTTCCTATGCGCGTCTCGGACGAACTCATCCAGCGTTACAACCCGATTCTGCCGAATGTCGTCGATTGCTTGGTTGATTGCATTCGTAGATGCATCCCCGCGCTCGACCATAAACTTAACCAGGAACCCAAGGCTGGTACCCAGAACCCCCGCAATCGTCAAGGCCAACGCAGCCAACTTTATGAATTCCATGCCCTCACTCCTAAACCGCGCCATAGGCGTGCGCCAAAACGAAGGAAGTGGTCACCAGACATAAGCAGCCTAACCCTATCGAAATACAACTCCAAAGCAGCTTATTCTGCGCGCCTTCAAACACATAGCGCCTGATGAACATTATAACCGAGCTGAGTAGGAAGTTAGCTCCGACGACGGTTATGCCAATCACTGCCGAGTGTGCGCCATAGGCGACGTTGATGGCGTCATTCTCAAATATAGCGCCCGTGGCTCCAATTCCGAGCACAGCAAAATCCAAGGCCATCTCGAAGGTAACGTCCCACGTAGGAGGACCTATACTCGATGCGGTCGCAAAGACTACAAAGGCGAATCCGAAAACCAGAGGAACGACGATATGGCCGAGCAGGACCCACCACATTCCGGGCCTCCTGAAACCGGCTAAGTATAGTTCCGGCGGGGTCAGGACACAATTCCCTCAATAGGAACCACCGTGTGGCTGTGATGACCGAGGAATTCGGCCAAGTCGGTCACGGTCGAATAGGCTGGCCGCGATCAGCTAGATCCCGTAGTTCAGGCGGCGCAGTTCATCTTTGTAGGCTTCGCGCTTTTCGGTGACCTTGAGGTGCGCGTCGTGCTCTTTGAAGTGAGCGGCGTCCCACTTCTCCCATGCGATCATGGAATGGTCGGGAGTGGCCAACGCCTCTTCCGCGCGGATGGCCTCAACCCATTCATCGACCGCTTTCTTGTAGTCCAGGCGCAACTGGTCCAAGTCTTCTTTGCTCATAGGGCTTGAGACTAGTTCTGCACCGCCGCCTGGTCAATTGCAGACGCCGAATTTCACGGAAAATTAACACAGGCTCTTGCCCTCGCCCCAACCGCGTCGCGCCGGCCGGCGTCCACGTCTGCGGGCACTGCGGCTCAGAGGTGCAGGGCATCCATGTGGGGGTTCTCGTAGACGTCGTCTTCTCCCGGATAGCGCAGCTCTTTTTCAAACTTTCCGTTTTCCTTGGCTAATGCCCAGATCAGACTCTCTCCGGCCGGGAGGATTTTCGGCTGGCGGTCATAGACGTCATCTTTGTAAGCGTATTCTGCATCAACCGGCTTCCATCCTTTCTTTTTGAACATCGTAATCAAGTCATCAAGAAACAGCGCGTTCAGCGCATTGTGATGCAGCACCACCGTATGTCGTACGGAACGCCCGACTACGCGCAGGGCCAGCGAATCGTAGAACTGCGCCCGCTCCCAGATGTGCTGCAGAAAAAAGTCGCGGTATCCGGCGAGGTCGGCGTGGGGCTGTGCGTCGACCCGCTTCTGCAGGCGCGCCGCGATGGCCCAGTCGGAAGCGTCAATGGTGGCTCGGCCGATGCGATAGCCGTGCTCTTGCAGAAAGACGCGCATCCCGTCGCGCTTCTCCACGGTGTCGCCCTCTTTGAAGAACGGATAGCGAAACATCCGGGTGAAATGATGGTAGTCGCGAATGAGCGGTTCATTCTTGAGAAGGTCGGCTTCGAACTCGGCCAGCGTGACTTTCTTGAATCCGTCGGGATCGGCGTCGGTGCTCACGTTGAAGTACAGATGGGAATACGAATGATTGCCGATGAGGTGGCCGGCCCGATCCCAGGCGGCGATCAGTTGTTGCCCGGAACTACTATCCGCCCGCTTGCCGCAGACGAACAGGATTGACTTGAGGTTGCTGGCGGAGAGCGTGGCCAGAATGCGCTGGTTAAGTTCCTGCCAGCTCAGGTTGGCGCCGCCGTCGGTGGTGGGGTCATCGAAAGTGAAGGCAATTTCCGTTGCCGCGGCCTGGGCTGACGCTAGCGGGACGTGCGCCAGCATCGCGGTGATGGCAGTATCACGCAGAAATTCCCTGCGATTCATGGTTTTTTCTCCGCCCGGATTACTGCGTGGCTAGTCTTGCGGTCTTTCCTCTATCTTTTCGCGGCCCCGGTTTTCGCAGCCTCGATATCGGTACGGCGAAAATCGTCTCCCTTGAACAGCAAGGGTTCGTCCATTTCCTTGGCCAGCGCGTAGGCAAAGCAGTCGCAGAAATTCAGCCCTGCCTTGTGGCGCGTTTTGCCGAAGTCGTAGTAGGCACGACGGGCGATCTCCGCCTGGCTGGGGGTCACGGCTTCTACCGCAATGCGGGATGCCCGAAAAAACTCGTCGAACCGGCGGCTGGAAATGGCGCTCCTGCTACCGTCAATGACCACGGCTGCCTCCAGATAGTTGGCCGCGGAAATGCGGCTCTGTGCGGCAGATGCAATCGCCCGCGAAAAGTCCCGCGCCTCCGGTTCGGCGCGCAAGATCGCCACGATCACCGACGAGTCCAGAATCATTTGGGCAGTCCTTTCTCGTCATAGAGCAACTCATCGATGTCGATGGATTTATAGGGCGCCTTGAGGTGGGCGGCGCACTCTCTTCCAATCTTCAGAATGCGCTCCGCCATATCTTCCCTGGAATTTCCGCGAACCCGCTCCAAGCGCTCGCGAATCGCCTCACTCACCGCAACGGTCATGCTCTCGCCCGTGGCGCTGGCCAATTCCCTCGCCAATCGGTGGGCTTCCTCGTTTTTGATATTCAGGCTCATTCTACCTATCTACCATGCTGTTCTACCATTCTACCATAATGCGTCCGCAATCAACCAGCGCTCAACGCGGTCCGGAAAAAGTCTTGAGCAGGTTCCGCAACCGCAGCAGCACTGCGGCTAGCGCCGCAATCGCGCCCAGCCATACCGCGAAGGCCGTTTCCACCACCCAGGCTGGCGCCGCTCCCACGCGGTGCAGCAGGAACGGGAAAAAATTCCACGTCGTGATGTGGACGTAGTCCCATGGATCCTGCGACATGGCTTCGGTGTTCAGACCCCACGCGTCCATTTTGCCCAGAGTGAAGGCGGCGATGTTCTTGAAGCGCAGACCGATCACGAACGTGGGATGGCCGAGCGTTTCCATCTGGTAGATTTCGAGCGGCAGCCAGAAGGCCAGCGACGCGATTTGGATGACGAGGCTGGCGGCGATGAGTACGAGGCCGCCGCGCCAGATCCAGGGGCTCAGATTCGCGCGATAGCGCACCAGCAGCGGCACCGCGAGCAGCGCCACCATCTCTACGGCGGAGGAAACATAGCGATCTCCCCAGGAAAAATCTCCTGCCCAGTAGGCGTAGCGGGCATAAAAGCTGAGATAGCCGGCGAGCAGCAGCAGCGACGTTACCGCATAGGCACGTACTTCGGTTGCAAGCCGCTTCCACAACAAAACCAGCAGCACGAGCGCGAGCACGAGAAGAGGATCGAACAGGAAGATCGATTTTTCGGGCTTGAAGAGCGCGCCCAGAACTCCTTCATGAAACGGCGTGCTCCAGGGGAAGTTTGCGGGCAGGGTCGGATCCTGCAGGCGCTGCTCTTTTGCGAACAGCACGAGGTACGTGCCGGTCCACGAGCCGAACCGGTAGAAATGGTACCAGCGATCGACGGCTAAAAAGACGGCGTAGGTGGGCGCGGCAACTTTGCAGTAATCGACGAAGCGCCGCCCCAGAGAGCGGCCGTCCGCTCGCTCCAGGCCGAGCACGGCCAGCAGGAAGATGCCTCCTGCAATCAGGTCGAGCCCGGTGGTCAGCCGAGTCAGCAGATTCAGGCCAAGCGCGGTGGAACCCACCCAGAGCGCCCGGCGGCTGCCGATGCGCAGCCACTCGTACTGGAACGAAAATCCCGTCAGCGTCAGCAACATAATGTAGTTGTTCTCCTGCATGTTCTGGGTGTAATGCAGGTGGGTGGTGCAGAACAGCAGCGCCAGGACGCCGGCTACGGCTTCGTTCGCGGTAAAGCGCAACTGGCGCAGCAGACGGAAGGCGATCAGCGCCGTCAGCACATTGAGCAAAATATTGGTGCAGTAGCTGACGACGATGCTGCGCACGGCAGGGTCGTCCTCATACTCGGAAAAAATGGGCCAGTGCGAAACCCAGGTGGCGACCAGATCGGCCGGCAGCATGAGCAGCGATTGTCCGATGCCGTACCAGCTATAGACTTGGCCCCCGCGGCCGTGCAGGCCGAACTCGGGATATTCGTTGGGAAAGACCTGCGGCTGTGAAGTCCAGAGCCAGTGGGTGGTTTGCAGCCGGTGCATGGTGTCGGCGGTGCCGAGTTCGCCGGATTGCACCACAAAGGCGAGCAGCCCCGCCGTCAGACACAACAGAAATAGAGGATCCCGCAGCCAGCCGCCCAAGCGTGTCATTGCTTTGGATGGTAACAAAACCGGCGCGGGCGTCGTGGCGTCGGGGTCGGCGCCTGGGGCCGTTTCGGCCGCCTGCGGCCGACCGCTTTTGGGTGGCGCAGCGCTTCCAGCGCTGCGATTCAGGCAGTTAAACTGGACGGCTTTAGCCGCTGAGGGACCTCATCCATGACAAATTCCGGGCGGGCCGAACCGTAGGGATAGTCAGCGTATTCAGTTACCAGTCCTCGCTTGATCGGATTCTGGCGGATGTATTGTTTGAAGTTGTAGTAGTCATCGGCTCCGCGCACTCGCCGGTCGTAGAAGCTCTTCTCCCAGATATCGCCGGCGAATTCCAGTTCTCTTCTTGCCCGATAGGAGAATCCTCCCTTGATCAATTGCAGGGATCGTTCGAGGCTGAGCGTGGGCGAGATCAGCAGGTGAAAGTGATCGGGCATCAGCACAAATTCGTGCAGCAGAAAGTTCTTGTGGTCTCGATAATGGAACAGCACTTCCACAAACAGCCGCGCCATCGGCTCTCGGCGAAACAGCGGCGTTTGTTGAGCAGTGGATGCGGTGATGAAATAGACGCTGTATCCGGTATTGCCTCGGGGTGGTGCGGCCATAAGTACCTCAGCGGCTAAAGCCGTTTTCCCATTAGCCACCTTATCGCAGCGCTGGAAGCGCTCCACCCAAAAGCATTTTTTGCAGAATGCCGTTCCGATTTGGACTCACCGCCTAGTTTCTTGAAGAGGACCCCGTGTCTCACCAGCTCTCTCGTACCCAGTGGCTTTCGGCACAGCCTTACAGCTTCCAGACGTCTAGGCTCATCCAGCGAACGCGTAAATTCCCTCGCATCCTCTTCGATCTTTGCGACATCTAAACCTTGACAACGATTCACTCAAGTCTTAGCATGTTGCTTGGCGCAATCATTGTCGCACTGATTTTAAAGTACTTAGCTGGTTCACAAGGAGCTACTTATGGGAAAGATTATCGGAATTGACCTGGGGACTACCAATTCCTGCGTCGCGGTCATGGAGGGCGGTGAGCCCAAGGTGATCCCTAATGAAGAAGGAGGGCGGACTACGCCTTCCGTGGTCGGCTTTACCAAAACCGGCGAACGGCTGGTGGGACAAGTCGCCAAGCGGCAGGCCATCACCAATCCGGAGAACACCGTTTATTCGATCAAGCGGTTCATGGGGCGCCGCTATGACGAAGTCACGGAAGAGATCAAGATGGTGCCCTACAAGGTCATCCAGTCGGGCGACCACGTCGCCGTGCTGGCGCAGGGCAAGGAGCACACGCCTCCGCAGATTTCGGCGCTGATCCTGCAGAAGCTGAAGAAGGCGGCGGAAGACTATCTCGGCGAGAAGGTCACCGAGGCGGTCATCACTGTACCCGCGTATTTTAATGACGCGCAGCGGCAGGCTACCAAAGACGCCGGGCAGATTGCCGGTCTCGAAGTAAAGCGCATCATCAACGAGCCGACGGCGGCCGCGCTGGCCTACGGTCTCGACAAGACCAAAGACGAAATGATCGCCGTCTACGACTTTGGCGGCGGAACGTTCGACATTTCGGTGCTGGAAGTGGGCGAGGGCGTGATTGAGGTCAAGGCCACCAACGGTGACACTCACCTGGGCGGCGACAACCTCGACCAGCGCATCGTCGACTGGCTGATTGACGAGTTCAAGAAGGACGAAGGCTTAGATCTCAGAGGCAAAGGGAACGAGATGGCGCTGCAGCGGCTGCGCGACGCGGCTGAGCGGGCGAAGATCGAGCTCTCGACAACCATGGAGACCGAAATCAATCTGCCGTTCATTACGGCGGATGCGAGCGGGCCAAAGCATCTGGTCAAGAAGCTGACCCGGGCCAAGCTCGAAGGGATGGTCGAAGACATCATCCAAAAGTCGGTGGGTCCGTGCAAGCAGTGTTTGAAAGACGCGGGCCTCGATGCCAGCAAGATCAACGAAGTCGTGCTGGTCGGCGGGCAGACCCGCATGCCGCGCATCCAAGCGCTGGTGAAGGAACTGTTTGGACGCGAAGGGCATAAGGGCGTGAATCCCGACGAAGTGGTTGCGATCGGTGCGGCGATTCAGGGTGGCGTGCTGGGCGGCGAGGTGAAAGACCTGTTGCTGCTGGACGTGACTCCGCTGTCGCTGGCGATTGAGACGCTGGGCGGCGTAGCCACGCCGATGATCCCGCGCAACACGACGATTCCGACCAAGAAAACGGAGACGTTCTCGACCGCGGCCGACAGTCAGACCTCGGTTGAGGTCCACGTGCTGCAGGGCGAACGGCCCATGGCGGCGCAGAACCGGACTCTGGGCAAGTTCCACTTGACCGGGATTCCGCCGGCTCCGCGCGGTGTGCCGCAGATTGAAGTGACGTTCGACATTGACGCCAACGGCATCCTGAACGTGACCGCGAAAGATATGGCCACGCAGAAGGACCAGAAGATTACGATTACGTCGTCTTCGGGACTGTCGAAAGAAGAAGTCGAACGCATGGCGAAAGAAGCCGACGCGCACGCAGCCGAAGACAAGGCGGCACGCGAGTCGATCGAGGCCAAGAACCAGCTCGACTCGATGATCTACAACATCGAGAAGATGCTGCGCGAGCAGGGCGACAAGATCTCCGGCTCGGAGCGCGGCGATGTTGAGAACGCCCTGGCCGACGCCAAGAAGGCGCTGGAGTCGAACGACAAGGCGACCATGGACAAGGCTCGGGAGACGCTGACCGCGGCTTCGCACAAGCTGGCCGAACAGATGTACAAGGCGGCGCAGCCGACGCCGGGAGCAGGTCCGGGCGCAGGCCCAACCCCGGGCGCAACTGCCGGCGGCGACCACAGCGGCAACGGTCAGGCCAAGAAAGACGAGGGCGTCATCGACGCGGAGTACGTGGACGTGGAAGACAAGAAGTAAGCTGTCATCCTGAGCGGAGTGGATGCTTCGCGAATGCGAAGCATCCACGGAGTCGAAGGACCCCTTGTGTGTTTTGCAGCGAAATGGACTTGGAAGGGAGTTCTCACGAAGACGTCAGGTGTGTGGTAGAAACTCCCTGATGCATCACAGCCCAAGTTGAGAGTCACGGGGTCCTTCGACTGCGTTGCCGTTCGCTTTCGCGAACGGCAACTTCGCTCAGGATGACAGAAGTTGGGTGCTCTAATGAAAGATCACGAATATTTCGTGTACATCGTGTGCAGTCGTTCGGGAACGTTGTACATCGGAATGACGAACAGCATCTATCGCCGGGCTCTTCAGCATAAGCGCGGTGAGATTGAAGGGTTCGCCAGCACGTACGGGTGCAACCGGCTGGTGTACTACGAAGGATTCGACGACGTTCACAAGGCAATCGGGCGCGAAAAACAATTGAAGGGCTGGACTCGGGCGAAGAAGATTGCGCTGATTGAGTCGAGGAACCCGCGGTGGCAGGATCTGGCTGAGACGTGGGGGGCGCAGATGGCGTTTGCTGGTGAGTCGATCAAGAGCAAGTAGGCCGTACATGGATCGCAGCAGCTTTTTTTTGAGGAGAGTGAAGTGGATTTTCAGGTGAATGGGGAAACTTACTTTGTGAGCCTAGCCGAGGATGAGCCGCGGTGGCTCGTTTTTGTGGAGGGTGCCACGGGCCCGCGGCGCGTCCCGGTGTATGTGGATGAGGCCGAGCTCGAGGATCTGAAGATTGTCGTTGAAGACAAAGAGCGCCGGAGGATCCTGAATTAAACTCGGGCTGGTCCGTGATCCGATTTAAGATTGCGCGCGATGGCAAACACCCCCAAGAAGGACTACTACGAAATTCTCGGCGTGAAGAAGTCGGCTTCGGCGGACGACATCCGCAAGGCGTTCCGCAAGCTGGCGCGCAAGTACCATCCTGACGTCAATCCCGGGGACAGGGCGGCGGAGGAGAAGTTCAAGACGCTCTCCGAGGCCAACGACGTTCTCAGCGATCCCAAGAAGCGCAAAATCTACGACCAGGTCGGGTTCTACTCCGACAATATTGATCCGGCAACGGCGGAGGCCTATGCTCGCGCAGGTGGCGGCGCAACCGGAGGAGCCGGCGGATTTCCGGGCGGTGTTCCGGGTGGGACGCACGATGGCGGCCAGGGCAGCGGCGTTCCCTTCGATTTTAGCGGCTTTGACTTTTCTGATCTGGTCGACAATGCCGCCCGTGGAGCCAGCAGAAGCCGCGGCAGTGGCGGCGGCTTCCGCGACATTTTTGAGGGAATCTTCGGTGGGCGCGGCGCTGCGCGGGCCGAGGAAGGTCCCGAACCTGGGACTGACCTCGAATATCAAGTCAACGTTCCCTTCTGGACGGCGATCCGCGGCGGCGTGATGCGGCTGAGCATTTCGCGGCAAGACGTATGCTCAACCTGCCACGGGCAGGGTTCGCTCGAAGCTCCCGGCAAGTGTCCGGAGTGCAACGGGACGGGGCAGATCACCCAGACCGGCGGGCGGATGAAGTTCAACGTGCAATGCCCGCGCTGCCACGGGACCGGCAAGAATCTGACAACCTGCCCTACCTGCCACGGCGAAGGCACAGTCACTAAGACCGAGCCGCTGGAGGTGCGCATCAAGGCCGGAACCCGCGACGGGCAGCGCATTCGCGTTCCGGGCAAGGGTAACGCCGGGGCTCACGGCGGCGCGCCCGGCGACCTCTACGCCATCATCCGGACCGAAGAGCATCCCATCTTCCATCGCGACGGCGACGACATCTACCTGACCGTGCCGGTCAGCGCGACCGAGGCCGCGCTGGGAGCGAAGATCGAAGTGCCCACGATTGACGGGCGGGCGCTGTTGAAGATTCCTCCCGGGACGCAGTCCGGGCAGAAGCTGCGCCTGCGCGAAAAGGGCGTGCCTTCGGCGACGAAGGAAGGCGTACGCGGCGACGAGATCGTCGAGATCACGGTGACCGTGCCTATGCCGCGCGACGAACGCACGAAAGAACTGCTACGGGAACTGGCCAAGCTGAACCCGGAGGACCCGCGGGCCGAGTTGTGGAAGCAAGTCTGAATCCCCGCGCCCTGTCGCTCTTTGCCCAACCCTCGGGTCCGCATTACCTCCGTACCACACCCGCCGCTTGCGAAAATTTGCAAAATAATTCAAAAATTTCTTGCAACTGTGGAAATTTGCCGTAATCTCACAATTGCGAACTAACTTCGCCGAAATGCCCGGGAATCGCATCTTAACCCGGGAGCCGCGAGAATAAAGTCTTCATTTCTGGAGATCGGAATCGAAGACCAGACTTTGAAGACCAGGGGAGACGCGGTGGTGAGAGTGAGTCGCTTGAGGAGGAAGACATAGAAATTGGCAACAGCTAGCGCTCCGCGTCGACAACTCGAAAATCCCCAGCCCCTCACCGCCGTCCCCAATCGGAAGAAATTCGTCCGCCTCACACTTTGGCCCCTGGTCGCCGCCACCTTCTTTATGGTGTCGGGAGGAACCTATGGCACCGAAGAAATCGTGCATGGCGCCGGCTACGGACGCGCGATCCTGATCTTGATGCTCACGCCGCTGCTCTGGAGCCTGCCTACGGCTTTCATGATTGGCGAGCTTTCGAGCGCGCTGCCTTACGAAGGCGGCTACTATGCCTGGGTGCGCCGCGCCATGGGCAACTTCTGGGGATTTCAGGAAGCCTGGCTCTCGCTGGTGGCCTCCATTTTCGACATGGCGATTTATCCCACCCTGTTCGTGGCCTACCTGACCCGGATGTTTCCGTGGTTTCAGGAAGGCAATCGCGGATGGTGGGTCGCGCTGGCCGTGGTGATCGCCTGCGCCCTGCTGAACATTGCCGGAGTGAAGGTGGTCTCGCTCACTTCGCTGTGGCTGTTTCTCGCCCTGTCGGCGCCGTTCGTGGCGATCGTGGTGCTGGCGCCTTTCAAGGTTCACGCGCTCGTGAACGCCGTGACCAAGCCGACCACCTCGACCGTCGACATTCTGGGCGGACTGCTCATCTGCATGTGGAACTACATGGGATGGGACAACGCCTCGACCATTGCCACGGAAGTGGAGCGTCCGCAGCGGACTTATCCGCGGGCGATGCTGGTCGCCGTCTGCATTGTGGCGGCCAGCTACATTCTGCCCTTCGCGGCGATGTGGATGACCGGGTTAAAACCGACGGCATGGGAGACGGGCTCGTGGGCCGATATCGCCGGACTGGTGGGCGGCCCGCTGCTGCGCATCCTCGTCGTGCTCGGCGGCATGATGAGCGCCTTTGGCATGTTCAACGCGCTGGTCATGAGCTATTCGCGTCTGCCTTTGGCCATGGCGCAGGATGGCATGCTTCCGGCCATCTTCGGCAAGCTGCAGAAGAAATCGCGGGCGCCGTGGGTGGCGATTCTTGCTCTGGCCACGGGATGGGCGATGTGTCTGGGCCTGGGCTTCGAGCGGCTCGTGACCATCGACATCCTTCTCTATGGCGCCAGCCTTCTGCTGGAATTCATGGCGCTGGCGGTGCTGCGCTTCCGCGAACCGGAACTGGCGCGTCCGTTCCGCGTGCCGGGCGGGCTGTTTGGAGCGATTGCCATCGGCATTCCGCCCATGCTGCTGCTGGGCTTTTCGGTAATACGCAGCGAGCATGAGTCGATCCTGGGCATGAGTTCGTTCGCCTTCGGGATGATCCTGATCGCGGCGGGCTTCGTCGTCTACTTCATCAATCACGCGCTTAAGCCGTCGGGGTGGACGGCTTCGGTGGAGCAAAAGCCGCAGCCGGCGTCGTAAGCAAGAAATTCTTGGCCACGCATTCACGCGGATCAGCACGGATTCACATCCGTGACGATCCGTGATGATCTGTGGCCATTTCTGTTTCTGCTATAAAATGAGGCGCGATGACGAAACGCAAATCCAAGGGCGCCTACATGATCTCGGCCGTGGCCGAGATGTATGGGATTCATCCGCAGACGCTGCGGCTTTACGAGCGCGAGGGACTACTCAAGCCCTCGCGGACGGAAGGCAACACGCGCCTCTACACCGACGAAGATTTGCAGCGGCTGGAGTTCATCCTGTCGCTGGCGCGCGACCTGGGAGTGAACATCAGCGGCATGGCCATCATCCTGCAAATGCGCGAGCGCATGGAGGAGATGCAGCGCCAGATTCAGGAGTTCGTGCAGTACATCCAGCAGGAAGTGCTGACCCGCGCCAACGCCGCCGCCGATCCGGCGAAGGGGGCGATTGTGCCGGTGAGACGGCAGATGATCGCACCGACGATGCCTCCCAAGAAGCGATAAGTTCCACTTGTCATCCTGAGCGACGCAATGCTCTGCGCGAAGTGCAGAGCATTGCGGAGTCGAAGGACCCCGTGCTTGCCTGCAGCGCAATCGGCATTGCGGGAATTCTCATGAGTGCGACGGCATCGTGGAAACTCCCTTTCGAGTTTGTCGCGCCGCCTGCCAACGCGAGGTCCTTCGACTGCGCAGCCGTCCGCTTCGCGGACGGCAACTTCGCTCAGGATGACACTGGTTAGAGGTATTATCTAGGGTCACCCAATGCTCCCTTTCAAGCTCGTCTACAGCGACGCCTACTACCTGCCCATCGGGGACCACGTTTTCCCGGTCGAAAAATACCGCCGCACTCGCGACCGGCTGATCGCGCAGGGAGTTGCTGACACCAAAGATTTTCTGGAGCCTGAGCCCGCGGCGGATCAGGACATCCTGCTGGTTCACACGCCGGAATATGTCCAGAAGCTGAAGACCGGCACGCTCAGCCCGCGCGAAGAAATGGAAATGGAGGTTCCCTACTCGCGCGATCTGGCGGAAGCTTACTGGCTGGCGGCGGGCGGATCGATCCTGGCGGCACGGCAATGCCTCATCGACCGCGTCTGCATCAGCATCGGCGGCGGATTTCACCACGCGTTTCCCGACCATGGCGAAGGGTTTTGCATGATCCACGATGTGGCCGTGGCCATTCGGACGATGCAACGCGACCACAAGATTCGTACTGCGATGACCCTCGATTGCGACGTGCATCAGGGCAACGGCACGGCCGCAATTTTTGCCGGAACTCGCCCCGCGGCTGCTCCGCTGCCTTCGTCGTCAGCCCCAACCGTCCATCGGCGCCCGGGCGCGTCTCGCGGAGGACCGCACCCTGGCAAGCCGAGCGGCACCCATGCCGGCGAAGTCTTCACCATTTCGCTGCACCAGCACAACAACTATCCTCTGTATAAGCCGCCCTCGTCGATTGACGTGGACTTGCCCGATGGCACCGGCGACGACGACTACCTGGCGTGGCTCGACAACGCTTTCAGTTCCGGCCTGCGGCAGTTCGAGCCGGACCTGCTGTGCTACGTCGCCGGCGCCGATCCCTACCGCCTGGATCAGCTGGGTGGACTTGACCTGACGATCGACGGATTGAAGAAGCGCGACGAACTCGTCTTCCGCATCGCCCGCGCCCGCGACATTCCGGTGATGGTGACTTTCGCCGGCGGCTACGCGCAAAACGTCGAAGACACCGTGACGATCCACAGCAACACGGTGATTGCGGCGAAAGAAGTGTTCTCCACGTCGGTGGCCTCTAAAACGTTGTCATCCTGAGCGGAGTGGCTGCTTCGCGTAGCGAAGCGGCCACGGAGTCGAAGGACCCCGTGCTACTCGACAGCACGACGGACCCAGAAAGGAGTTCACTGCCTGGCGGCGTCTGCTTAGATCGTTGGGAGGACTCCCAGATACGCCATTGCCTCTGCAAGCGAGCACGGGGTCCTTCGACTGCATTGGCGTCCGCTTTCTGCGGACGCTAATTTCGCTCAGGATGACAGGGCACGAGGAGTGGACTGACTCCTGCTGATAAAATAGCCAACATCGTATGTTCGAGAACTTACAGGAAAAACTACAGCGCGCGTTCAAAAGCCTCCGCGGGCAAGCCCGGCTCACCGAGGAGAACATTGACGAGGCGCTGCGCGAAATTCGCCTGGCACTGCTCGAGGCCGACGTCAACTTTAAAGTCGTCAAGCAGCTCATCGACCAGATTCGCGCCAAGGCCGTGGGCCAGGAAGTGCTGACCGCGCTCTCGCCCGGCGAACAGGTCATCAAGATTGTGCGCGATGAACTGGTCGAGATTCTCGGCAAAGACACGGCGCGCATCAAATTCGCTTCGCAGCCGCCCACGGTTGTGCTCATGGCCGGCCTGCAGGGTTCCGGCAAGACCACAACTTCGGGCAAGCTGGCGAACTGGTTCAAGGCCGGAGGCCATCGTCCGCTGCTGGTTTCGGTGGACGTGTACCGTCCCGCGGCCCGCGAGCAGTTGAAAGTGGTCGCGCAAGCGGTCAAGAGCCACATCTACGAAGGCGAAGTCGGCGAGGCCAATACGGCGACAGTCGAGCGGCTCGTAAAGGAAGCGCGGCGCGAGGCCATCGTTTCCGGCTGCGATGTGCTGATCGTCGATACCGCCGGCCGCTTGCACATCGACGACCAGCTCATGGACGAGATGCAGTCGCTGAAGAAGCTGCTGAACCCGTCGGAGATTCTGTTCGTGGCCGACGCCATGACCGGACAAGACGCGGTCCGGTCGGCCGAGGAATTTCACAAGAAGCTATCGCTGACAGGGGTTGTCCTCACCAAGATGGACGGCGACGCGCGCGGCGGCGCGGCGCTGTCGATCCGTCAAGTCACCGGCCAGCCCATCAAGTTCATCGGCGTCGGTGAAAAGTACGACGCGCTGGAACCGTTCCATCCCGACCGCATCGTCTCGCGCATTCTCGGCATGGGAGACATTCTCTCGCTGATCGAGCGCGCCGAATCGCAGATCGACAAAAAGAAGGCGCAGGAAATGGCCACCAAGGCCCTGACCGGCGATGGCTTCTCGCTGGAGGATTTCCGCGACCAGCTTCGGCAAGTGAAAAAGATGGGATCGATGAAGAGCCTGATGGGCATGCTGCCCTCGATCGGCCCGTTTTCAGGCCTGCAGAAAGCCGCCGACAACGTGGACGAGAAACAGATCAATCGCGTCGAGGCCATCATCAACTCGATGACGTCGCACGAGCGCAACCATCATGAAGTCATCAACGGCAGCCGCCGCAAACGCATCGCCCGCGGATCAGGCACCAGCGTGCAGGAAGTGAATAATCTTCTGCGCCAGTACGCGCAGATGAAAAAAATGTTCAAGCAGATGGGCAAGCCCAGCTTCGCGCGCAGGCTGGCGGGGATGAAGCTGCCGGGGATGTAGAAGGGCAGTTGCCAGTGGCCAATGGTCAGTTGCCAGTACAACCCAACCACTTGTCATCCTGAGCGAAGTTGCCGCGAGCGAAGCGAACGGCAACGCAGTCGAAGGACCCCTAATAGCTGTGTCGCACCACGATCATGAAATGGCGTTCTCTAGAAGAGTCCTCTCCCAGTACTGACGTGCGCGCCTTGCGCGAGATTCTCGCCGAGCGCAAGGAACTGATCGCGAAGTACGTTCTGGCGGAGACGCAGGCCATTCACGCGCAGGCCGTCGCGGAACTCAAGTCTCGGAATCTCGCGGCGGGGATCCTGCCCGTGGGCGCGAAAGCGCCGCAATTCGAACTACACGATCACGACGGTAAGACCGTTTCATCTTCTGAACTGCTGGCCAGAGGAAAGCTCGTGATCTGCTTCATCCGCGGCCGCTGGTGCCCGTTCTGCGTAGGTCAGGTGGAAGCCATGAACCTCATCCTGCCGCAAATCGAGCAGGCCGGAGCAACCCTCCTCGCCATCTCGCCGCAGACGGTGAAGCAGTCGTTTTTCATGCACGATCAGCACAAGCTGCGCTTTCCGCTGCTCTCCGACGCGGGAAACAGAGTGGCGCATCAGTTTGGACTGACGTACCGCGTGCCGTCGCGGCAGGAAGCAGTCTACCGGCGCGCCTTCGTGAACCTGCCTTTCACCAACGGCGATGAAAGCTGGGAACTGCCGATTCCGGCGACCTATATCATCGATCGCGACCGTGCAGTTCTGTACGCGTCGGCGAATGAAGACTACACGGAGCGGCCGGAACCAGGCGAGATTGTGCTTATGCTGCAAAAAGCGATCCAGGAATCCTAAGAAATTCTCGATTCCCCCACGACCGTGGAAGAGCAGCCCTTCAGGGCCGCGGATAGCGTCAGAGTATTTGGGGCTTCAGCCCGTGTGGTCGCGTTCCTCAGGGGCTGAATCCCGCATTCATTTTGCACGAAACGCGGCGCTGAAGCGCCGCTCTTCCACGTTTTCGGTACACTGAATACTCATGCATTACATCTATGGCATCAACTCCGTGACCGAGGCGCTGAAGGCGCGCGGGCGGGCCTTCGAGTGGATCGGCATGGCCAAGGAGCGCCATGACATCCGCCTGCAGCGATTGATTGAAGACTGCCGGCGGCTCGGCGTGAACGTGCGCTTCCTGGAGCGGACCGAACTCGACAAGCTGGCGGGCAACACCGCGCATCAGGGCGTGGTCGCCGTCACTTCGGCCAAGCAATACAACGATCTCGAAGATGTCATTGCCGCCAAGCGCGCGGAATATTCTCTGTTGGTCGTGCTCGATGGCGTGGAGGATCCGCACAATCTCGGCGCGATTCTGCGCACGGCCGACGCCGCCGGCGCCAACGGCATCGTGATTCCCGAACGTCGGTCGGCGAGCGTGACGGGAACGGTCACGAAGGTGTCGGCCGGCGCGAGCGAGCATATGCCGATCGCGAAGGTCACGAACATCGCCCGCACCGTGGAAGAACTAAAAGAGCACAACGTGTGGACCGTGGGTCTGGACGAACGCGCCAAACAGACTTACTACGAGATGGATTACAACATGGACTGCGCTCTGGTTCTGGGCGGGGAAGGCAAGGGCCTGCACGATCTGGTGAAGCGGAAGTGCGACTTCCTGGTCTCGGTTCCGATGCTCGGGAAAGTCCCGTCGCTGAATGTCTCGGTCGCGGCTGCGGTTGTGCTGTTTGAAATCGTGCGGCAGCGGCGCGCCCGCGCAGCTTCAGCGGATACGAAATGAAGTTCCACGAGAAGTTCCGCAAAATGAAGTCCGTCTGCAAGATCCTGATTTTCCTTTGCGTCCTCTGTGCCTCTGCGTTGAACGGTTTTGCCGTCGACCGCGAGGCGTTCAGCATCACCAACTACGATCTCAACGTCCAGGTCGAGCCCGAACAGTATCGGCTCGGGGTCCGCGGCAAAATCATTTTGAGGAATGATTTGCAGACGCCGCAGAAGATTGCCGTGTTGCAGATTTCGTCGTCGCTCGGCTGGCGATCCATTAAAGCCGGCGACAAAGCCGTGCAGTACCTCACGCAGCCTTACACTTCTGACATCGACCACACCGGCGGCCTTTCCGAAGCCATCGTCACTTTGCCGCAGCCGATCGCGCCCCAAGGGACCGTCGAACTGGAGATCGCCTACGAAGGCGTCATCCTGCTCGATGCGACTCGGCTGACTCGCATCGGCACGCCCGAGGACGCGGCGACCAGCACGGACTGGGATCAGGTCGGCACGAGCTTCACGGCAGTGCGAGGCGCGGGATATGTGGCGTGGTATCCCATCGCAACTGAAGTCGCGAATCTTTCCGAAGGCAACAGTTTGTTCGAAGTGCTGGGACGATGGAAAACACGCGAAGCTGGATCGAAGATGCATTTTAAAATTGGGGTATCGAGGGATGGCTCCGAACCTCGACCGGAGTTGCTGGTCAATAACGCATCGTGCTTCGTGCTTTACGAAGCGATGGGAGGCATCCAGCAAGTCAGTGCGGATTGCACCTACCAGCCGCTGCGCCTGGACGTCCCGACTTTTGTGATTGCGGACTACCAGGTTCTCGAGCGGCCGGCGATCGAGGTCCGCTACTTGCACGGCCACGACTTCGCCGCCGCAAACTTCGCCGACGCCGCTGAAAAGATTGCTCCGTTCATCACCGAATGGTTTGGACCGCAACGCGAAAAGGCGAAAACAGCCGATCTGGCCGATTCCCACGCCGCACCGTTTGAGAGCGGCTCGCTGTTATTGACTCCGCTCGCGAGCAACGACTCCAAGCTTGCAGGTCTGTCTGCAGCGCATCAACTTACGCACGCCTCTTTCTCGTCGTTCCGTCCATGGATCGAAGAAGGCCTCGCTCACTTCGCGCAGGCTCTCTACCTCGAGCGCGAGAAAGGACGCCAGGCCGCGCTCGATTACATCGGTCTGCACCGCTCTTCGTTGAGCAAAGTCGACTCGCAGTCGACCGTCCCCAGATCCGAAGATGAGGTGAACCGGTCGCTCGTCAACACGACCAGCGACGAACTCTATCGCAGCAAAGCGATGTGCGTCTGGTGGATGCTGCGCGACATGGTCGGGGAGGCCGCGCTCAAGAAGGCGATCGCCGCCTACCGTCCCGAGCAGGACAAAGACCCTTCCTACATGCCGCGTCTGATCGCGGCCCAAACCCAGCGCGACCTGGAGTGGTTCTTCGACGACTGGGTCTACCGCGACCGCGGGCTGCCGGACTTCAAAGTGGAGTCCGCTTTCGCACGGAAGACCATGACAGGCTCATTCATGCTGACGGTTACTCTCGATAATCTGGGCACAGCCGGGGCCGAGGTTCCCCTCATCGTCAAATTCGCGGGCGGAGAAATCAAGCAGCGGCTGGAAGTTCGTGCCAAGAACAAGGGCGTGATTCGCGTCGAGGTTCCGTCCGCTCCGCAGGAAATTGTGGTCAACGACGGCAGCGTCCCCGAGAGCGACCTGACGAACAACACGCTCAAGGTCGAACCGTGAGAAAAATAGCCGGACCTCAGTCTAGTTTCGGCTCGACGTAAACTCGACTAGTCTTTCGAGTTTTTCCGTCGCCGCACCGGAATCGATTGACCCTGCCGCCAGCGGGATCGCATCGCGGATGTGGTCAGCTCGGCCCGCTGCCACCAGCGCGGCCGCGGCGTTAAGCAGCACCACGTCCCGCCGCGGCGACTTCTCTCCGCCCAGGATCGCGCGAATGATCGCGGCATTCTCCGTGGCATCGCCGCCGGAAATTTCTTGCAGCGTGGCGCGCGCCATCCCGAACTCCTCGGGTTCCACTTCGTAAGACCGCAACGTACCCTCGCGAACTTCCGCCACGCGCGTGGGGCCGGTAATCGTGATCTCGTCCAGGCCGTCCAGCCCGTGCACAACGAGTGCCCGATGCAGGCCCAGCATACTCAGCGCTTCGGCCAGCTTCTCGACCAGATCTAACGAATACACTCCCACCACCTGCCCGGAAGCGCGCGCGGGATTGGTCAGCGGGCCGAGCAGATTGAACATGGTGCGCATGCGCAACTCGCGGCGCACGGTCTGCACCTGCTTCATGGCCGGATGCAGATTCGGCGCATACAGAAAACAGATTCCGACTTCGCGCAGGCACTGCGCCGCCCGTTCCGGCGAGAGCTGGATATTCACGCCCAGCGCTTCGACCACATCGGCCGAGCCGCATTTCGAACTGATGCTGCGGTTACCGTGCTTGGCCACGCGGACGCCCGCTCCGGCGGTCACGAGTGCCGTCGCGGTGGAAATGTTGAATGTGCCGCTGGCGTCGCCGCCAGTGCCGCTGGTGTCGATCAAGGATGTATCGACCAGAGAGTCGCCGGGAGATGCTTCAGCCAGAGCGTCGCGGCCCGTACCGCTGACTGCGATTGCGTCGGTCACGTTGACGCGCTCAACCGGCAGCGGAGCCGCCGCCGCGCGAATCGCCTCGGCGAAGCCTACGATCTCCTCGACCGTCTCGCCCTTCATGCGCAGCGCGATGAGCAGTGCGGCGATCTGCGCGTCCGTGCACTTGCCCGCCAGCACCTCGGACATCACTTCGCGAGCCTCGGCACGGCCGAGCGACTGAGCATGGTTCGCAATGCGATGCAGGGCGTCGAGGATCATTGGATCACGCCGAATTGTACGGCAAGACTGCACTTGGGCGCGATCCTGACGGGCTCTACTTCGTGGCCGCCCGGCCCAATCTCTCCGAGAAATATTCCCGCCAGTTTTCCGGCAGGGCTGCCGTTTGAATGGCCTTTAGGAGCAAATCCTGATTGTATTTCTCCCGGACAAAGAGCCGGTTTATTTCGGAGATCGTAACCGAGTCGCTTTCCCGATGAAGCAACTGGAAATTATCCCCCGCCGCGACCGCTCCCTCCTGCTCGACCGAAAGGTAGAACCCGCTGCGGCCGCTGCGCAGGAATCTATCCAAAATATCGTCACGCTGAAACCTGGCAGCCAGCTTGTAGCATGGAGTCCGCGGCTGGCGGACCATCACGATCGAAGAGCCAATCTGAAAGCGGTCTCCAACGTGAAGTTCGTCCTCCGCCACACCCGTCGTCGTGAAGTTCTCTCCGAACATGCCCCAGGTCAAATCGAGGCTGGGCAACTCCTGGCGCCAGTAAGGATAATGTTCCGAAGGGTAAGCGTAGACCGCTTTGTGAGGCCCACCATGCACGCTGAGATCGGCCTGGCGGTCGCCGTCCAGATTCAACGTGCGCAGTTGGACGGGACCTGACACGGGCTTTTTGAAAATTCCAGTGTTGATGGTCGCACCTCGATAAACCAACAACTGCGGTAGCGCGACATTCAGGGACAGGAGTTTCATACTCAAGCTCGCAGCGACCCAACCTCGACACTGACTAGACTTTGTTGGATGTGCGTCACCGGAGAAAGACGCAGGGAGCGAAACGTTTGCCCTAATTCCCTGCCCTTCTATAGAATTGTAGGTTTGCTGCCCGCAGTGCGACGCCGCAAGCACGATCCTTCCGATTCTTAACTGACGAGCTTCTTTTATGAAAATCCATGAGTATCAGGCAAAGGCAATTCTCAAGAAGTATGGCGTAGCTGTGCCACGCGGCGCGATGGCCGCCTCGCAGGACGAGGCCGAAGCTGTCGCCAAAGAATTATTAAGCTCGGGCGCGAGCGGAGTGGTGGTCAAGGCGCAAATCCACGCCGGCGGCCGCGGCAAGGGCGGTGGCGTGAAGATTGCCAAGTCGGTAGACGAAGCCGGCGAACTCGCCTCCAAGATGCTGGGCATGAAGCTGGTGACGCATCAGACCGGGCCGGAGGGCCGCATCGTACGCCGCCTGCTGATCGAAGAAACGTTGCCCATCGAGAAGGAACTCTACCTCGGCATTCTGGTCGACCGCGCCGAGGGCAAGCCGGTTTTCATGGCCTCGGCCGCGGGCGGCATGGAGATCGAGCAGGTCGCCGCTGAGAATCCGGACGCGATTCTGAAGCAGCACATCGATCCCGGCATGGGCCTGGAAGCGTTTCAGGCGCGCAAGATTGCATTCAAACTCGGCCTGGGTGCGAAGCAGATCAATCCCGCAGTGCAGTTTCTATCCAGCCTTTACAAGGCATTCCTCGACACCGACTCGTCGCTGCTCGAGATTAATCCCTTTATCACGACCACCGATGGCCGCCTGTTTGCGCTCGACGCCAAGATCAACTTCGACGACAACGCGCTGTTCCGCCATCCTGACCTGCGCGAGTTGCGCGACATTACCGAAGAAGATCCGCTGGAAGTCGAGGCCTCGAAGTACAGCCTGAACTACATCAAGCTCGACGGCAGCGTGGGCTGCATGGTGAACGGCGCCGGTCTGGCCATGGCCACCATGGACATCATTAAGTACGCCGGCGGCATGCCCGCGAACTTTCTCGACGTGGGCGGCGGCGCGAGTTCGGAGCAGGTGGAGCACGCCTTTGAGATCCTGCTCAGCGACAAGAACGTGAAGGCGGTGCTGATTAACATTTTCGGCGGAATCCTTCGCGTCGACACACTGGCCACCGGAGTGGTCGAAGCCGCCCGCAAGACCAACATCAAGCTACCGATCGTGTTGCGCCTGGAAGGAACGAACGTCGACGAGGGCAAGAAGATCCTGATGAACTCGGGATTCAACTTCGTCGTCACCGACACCATGAAGGACGCAGCCGATAAGGTGGTCGCGGCCGCCCGGGGCACTGCGGGCGTTACGGAATGGCGGTAAGAGCTACAGGGATTAGGGGCTAGGGATCAGGGGCCGGTACTCGGAATCGTTTCGGCTGCCCCCCGACCCCTAGACCCTGGCCCCTTCTGTAAGGAAACGAGGTTTATTTCATATGGCAATCTTAGTTAATAAAGATACGCGGGTAGTGGTACAGGGCCTCACCGGCCGTGAAGGCACGTTTCATGCGAAAGCCAGCCAGGCGTACGGCACGCAGATCGTCGGCGGAGTAACGCCGGGCAAGGGCGGCACCACGCACGAGGGCTGGCCGATTTTCAATACGGTGCGCGAGGCCGCCGACAAAACCGGCGCCAACGCCACTGTAATTTTCGTGCCTCCACCGTTTGCCGCTGACGCCATCATGGAAGCGGCCGACGCGGAAATCGACCTGATCGTCTGCATCACCGAGGGCATTCCGACGCTCGACATGGTGAAGGCGTGGGAATTTCTACAGGACCGCCGCTCGCGCCTGATCGGGCCAAACTGCCCGGGAATCATCTCGCCGGGCAAATGCAAGATTGGCATCATGCCGGCTTCGATCCACAAAGAGGGACCAATCGGCATCGTCTCGCGCTCGGGCACGCTGACGTATGAGGCGGTGCATCAGCTCACGCAGCGCGGCATCGGCCAGTCGACCGCCATCGGCATCGGCGGCGATCCGATTATCGGCACGAATTTTATCGACGCCCTCGACCTGTTCAATCGCGATCCCGAAACCGAAGCCGTGATCATGATCGGCGAAATTGGCGGCAACGCCGAGGAACTCGCTGCCGACTTTGTGAAGACTCACATGAAGAAGCCGGTCGTAGGCTTCATCGCCGGACAGACCGCCCCTCCGGGACGCCGCATGGGACATGCCGGAGCGATCATCTCCGGCGGCAAGGGCACCGCTGCTGAAAAGATCAAAGCGCTGGAAGCTTGCGGGATTCGCGTGGCCAAGTCTCCCGCGGCGATGGGGGAAACGCTGGCGGCGGCGATCGGAGTGAATGTCTAGCGCTCTGGAACAGCGGTGAACTTCGAACATGATTTTGGAACGACCGTGGAAGAGCGGCCCTTTAAGGGCCGCGTAAGTACGCAAGAGATGACGGGGCTTCAGCCCCCGCGGACCTCATATCTAAGCGCGACCGAGGATCAACAACCGAAATGAAAACTCTGCAACGCACCTTCACCATCATCAAACCTGACGCCGTCCGCAGAAATGCTGTCGGCGACATCATCGAGCAATTCGAAAAAAATGGATTCCGCATTCTCGCGATGAAGATGCTGGAAATCTCGAAATATCAGGCCGAGCAATTTTATGCCGTGCATGCCAGCCGCCCATTTTTCGGTACGCTCACCGACTTCATGTCCAGCGGGCCGATCGTGGTTCTGGCGCTGGAAAAAGAAAACGCGATTGCCGATCTGCGCGCGCTGATGGGCGCCACCAACCCGGCCAACGCCGCGGAAGGCACTATCCGCAAAAAGTGGGCGACCAACATCGAGCACAATGCCATTCACGGTTCGGATGCGGAAGACACGGCGCGGTTTGAGCTGAGCTTTTTCTTCGCGGGATACGAGTTGGCGAAATAGTTCTCGGTTCTCAGTTCTCAGTTCTCAGGATCTGAGGGCGAGGTCGGTTTTACTGAGAACTGGGAACTGAGAACTTCTTTATGCCGATGGTCCAAATCACAATGCTGCAGGGCCGTACCGCCGATCAGAAGCGCAAGATCGCAAAGCGGATCACGGATGCTTTGGTAGAAGAAGCCGGAGCGCGCCGCGAAGCAATCATCGTAGCCTTCAACGAAGTCTCGAAGGAAAGCTACGCCTCAGGCGGCGAGTTGATGGCGGACAAACACTGACACGTCGCAGACTTACTGGGAACTGGACACTGGCAACTGGCAACTCTTACTACCCCAGCGGCTCAAACAAATGCCCTTCCACGCGGTCGGCGATCTTGGGCAGATCCTTCTTGGCGTGCTGCAGAAAATAGGGCGCGGCGCGGTGCGCTTCGAGCGCGGCATCGTCCTTGTACTGTTCGTAGATGAAGTAGCGGCGTGGCTCGGTCTTGTGCCGGTGCACCTGGTACATGGCACAGCCCGGCTCCTTGCGGGATTGCTCGGTCAGCTTCTCAAACAGCGCGGCAACTTCAGCCTCGTGCCCAACTTTCGCCATCCAGGTAACCGCCAACACCACCATCGTTTCGCTCCTTCCCCGCTCGCAGGTCAGCCGGGGAAGATATTCTAGGCTTTCTTTGCGGCCGCCTTCAACTCCGTAACGAACTCATCCATCAGAATCGTATGGCTGCGGTCCGGCCCGGTCGAGATCATACCGACCTTCGCCCCCGCTTCCTTCTCGACGAACGCCAGGTATTCCCGCGCCAGTTTGGGCAACTTCTCGTAGTCCGTGATGCCCTGGGTCGATGTCTGCCAGCCCGGCAGCTTCTGGTAGACGCATTCGATGTTGTCGTAGCCGATGGCCTGCGCCGGAACTTCCGCCGTCGGCTTACCGTCGATCTTGTAGCCGACACACACCGGAATTTCGGCGAGCTCGTCTAGCACGTCAAGCTTGGTGATCACCAGCCACGACGTGCCGTTGATCATGCCCGAGTACCGCAGCAACGGCAGGTCAAGCCATCCCGTGCGCCTAGGACGTCCGGTCACCGCGCCGTATTCGTTGCCGCGCTTGCGCAGATTGTCCCCGGCGTCGGTTTTGTCTTCGCTGGGGAATGGTCCCTCGCCCACGCGGGTGCAGTACGCCTTGCTGATTCCAATCACAGAATTGATGGCATTGGGCGCAACGCCAGTGCCGATGACCGCTCCCCCCGAAGTCGCGCTCGACGACGTGACGAACGGATACGTTCCGTGATCAATGTCGAGCATCGTGCCCTGCGCGCCTTCGAACAAAATCGACTCACCGCTGTTCAGCGCCTGATTCAACAGCACGGCCGTGTCGCAGACAAACGGCGCGATCTTCTCCGCCGCCTGCGCGTATTCTGTGTACATCTTGTCGGCGTCGAGCGGTTCGGTGTTGAACAGCGCGTGCGCAATCATGTTTTTCTCGCGCACAGCATTCTCGATGTGCTTCTTGAGCAACTGCAAATCGAGCAGGTCCGCGACCCGCAGGCCGCGGCGTCCCATCTTGTCTTCGTAGGCCGGACCGATGCCGCGCGAGGTGGTCCCGATCTTGACTCGTCCCGGAGCATTCTCCGCTGCTAGTTCAATCATGCGGTGGTAGGGCAGGATGACGTGAGCGCGGTTGGAAACGAACAAGTGACCGTCGATCTTCACGCCAGCTTCACGCAACGCGCCCGCCTCTTTCAGAAACGCGATCGGGTCGAGCACTACCCCATTGCCGATCACGCTGCGGCAGCCGGCGCGCAACACGCCGCAAGGAACGAGCTGCAAAATAAATTTTTTGCCGTTGATGATGACAGTGTGCCCGGCGTTGTGTCCGCCGGCATAGCGGGCCACGACCGAGAAGTTCTCCGACAACACGTCGACGATCTTCCCCTTGCCCTCATCGCCCCACTGGGCGCCGACGATCACCGCGGTCTTGCCTTTTTTCAATTGCAACTCCAGTCAGGGAGATTTCGAGCAGGCAGAGTCTGCGCTGCCCCCGGGGTCGCACACTCCTTGCCCGCAGGGATGCCTTCACAAAAAATTACTGGGATAAGAGCGGAGAAGACGTGTACGAGTTATCTTATCGCGTCTAGAAGGCGAATAGCAACGCAGGGGCGCCCACGATGCTCGATACGGTAAGATGAGAGCGAAGGAATGTTTCGTCGAGGAGGTCCGATGAAAAAGGTGTTCCACTTCGACGCTCCGCGCGAGAAGTATCATTGCGACGCGGCCATCCTGTGGTGCTTCGACAACCGCTTCGAACTGGGGTTCCGCAAATACCTGAAGCGCATCGGCGTCGTGAATTCCGATCCCATCAAGATTGCCGGAGGCGCCAAGTGCATGGCATCTCCGGAACATGAATCCGACCGCGAGTTCGTCCTCGATCAGATTCGCAAATCCATGCGGCTGCACGGCACGCGGCGCGTCATCCTGATGCTGCACTCCGATTGCGGCGCCTACGGCGGCCTGGCCGGAGGATTCGGCGGCGACGCCGGTGCCGAGGCCGCGCATCACGAACGCGAACTGCAGCGCGCCGCCGCCAACCTAAGGGCCGCGATTCCCGGCGTCGAGGTGCAGGGATATTTCGTCGACTTCGATGGCATCTGGGACGCAGAAATCGGCGCGGCCGAGGAAACCCGTGCACCCGCGGTAGCCTGATATCAGAGTGGAGCTTATTCGTCCGCGGAGGCGGGAACAGGCTGGTAGGCGCGGCAGGACTCGAACCTGCAACCGCCGGATTAGAAATCCGATGCTCTATCCGTTTGAGCTACGCGCCCACGCGAACCAACAGGATTCATTTTACCCGCAGTTGGAGCGATCCCAAACCTCGCATCGCACGAACGCGCCAAATTAGTTCTGAGTCGCCAGAGCGCTTTCCCAGGCTGGGGAATCGGACGCTGCCAGCGCCTCTTCAACGCTCGGTATCTTCCATCCCTGTAGCTTCCTGCTCAAATTGGCGGCTTCGTCCGCAGCGCCAGTCTTGCGATAAGCGGTAATCAGGAGTTTCATCGACAGGGGATTCGCCGGGTCGTCTTCCAGTTGCGGAATGGCCTCGGCATATTTCGCTTGGGCCATCAGCAGGATTCCAGCAGCGCCATGATAAATCCTCTGCGTGTTGACGCTCGAAGCGGGCGACGCCATCTTCTCCAGTTTCGCCACGAGCTTTCCGGCCCCGCTGAGGTCGCCCAAAGCCAGCGCGCGCTCTGCACGTACCCGCAGGATTTGCGCCTTCTCTTCCCCCAGATCGAGCTGCGCGACTTTTCCACTTGCCGCCGCAAGCAAGGCGTCCGCCTGGTCCAGATTCTTCATGCCGGCCGCCTGATCCGGCTCATACATGGCCATCACCCGGTGCGCCCGCGCTTCCCAGATCCACTGCTCCATCGTGTGAGCCTTGGCAGCGGCATCCAGATACGCTACGTCCGCTTCCGCATATTTTTTCTCGCGGACATAAGTCAGCGCCTGCTTCTGCTGGTATTCGGCTTTGGCCCCATTGCTGGGAGCATCGTGAATCGCCTTCTCATATTCCTTGCGTGCCTGCGCTTCTTCGCCCATCAGCGAATAGGTCTCGCCCAACTCTTTTTGCGATATATAAAATGTTGGATCGATCTTCAGCGCAATCCGGTATTGCTCCAGCGCCTCCTGATATCGCCCCGCGAAACGCAGCATTTCCCCGTAGGAATCGTGCGGATTCGGCTCGTTGGGAAGAAACTCCATGTACTTCGCCGTGTACTCCAGCGCCTTATCGACGTTGCCGAGGCGCGAATAGAGATAGCCCAGCTGGTTGTAACAGGTGGCGTAATTCGGGTCTTCGGCCAGCGCCCGCTGCGTCAGCTTCATCGAGAGCTGATACTCGTCCTGCCATCGGAACAGCCAGTAGCCAACCAGAAAGTTCAGGCGCTTGTCATGAGGAAACATGGCCAGCATATCGTTCATGGCCATAATGCCTTCCACGTAGCGATTCTCGCGCACGCCCGCCATCCAGCGGACCAATAACTGCTCTCCCGGCGTGACATTGTGAATAAGAGCTTTGGCCTTGGCTCGGTCACCGGCTTCTTCGGCCGGATCGTTGGTGGTAAAACAAATCCAGACGTAAGCCTGGACAAAACTCGGATCGAGCTCGATGGCTTCGTTCCAGTCTCTCAGGGCAAAATTCCACCGGTGATTCTCATAGTGGACCATCCCAGACTCGAAGTACCGCGCAGCGGCCTGCGAAGCGGTTGTCACGGGCAGCTTGGCAGAGCTTACGCTCCCTTGGATATTGAGCGACCGCGCCATGCTGGGATACCGCGGAGCTATCCTGGCCGCAACTCTGCGGGCGCCGCCAGGGGATTCCTGGCCAGGAACTTCATGGGCAGCGAACACCAGTATTGACGCAAGAGAGAATAAGCCGACCGCAATCCGTCTATTCATGGGGGGTAAATTTCCTGTCCTCAGAATAGGGGAGACTCAGTTTTCGTCTAAGATTACGTCGGTAATGAAGCGCGGAGTTTGAACCTCTGCTGACATGGACCACGCGGTAACGTCTGGCAGCTGGCTAGTTGGTGGGCGCTATAGGATTCGAACCTATGACTTCCACCGTGTGAAGATGGCACTCTACCGCTGAGTTAAGCGCCCAACGCTTACAGAACAACAACTTGCGGTATTCGATTTTAGCAGCGTGGGTCCATTTGGGTCCAATCGCCCAACACTGCCCGGCGCCGTCCATTTAGAATTGCGGTCGTCTTAGAGCTGGCGTCGCTAGCGTTCTCTCGCTGAGAAGAGAAACCGAGAAGAGAGCCGCTAGCCCGGGAGGCAAGAATGCAGATCTCATGCGTGGTGAATGCGCTAGAGCTTGTGGTGGGGCTTTGGAGGCGGAAGCAATTCGTCCGGAAGTCAGTGCCGCGCGGCGCGAGCACGGTACTCGTGGCTGTGTTGTTGGGAGGCGCGGCACTGGCCCAGGGTGGTCCACTGGTTTTGCAGCGCGGTGGGCGAGTGATTTTGCTGGAGCCTTATGCTGCGAACATTGTTCGGATAACGATGAGCATCGACAAGGCAATGGCGACTGGCGCTCCGGGTTATGGTTTTGTGGCAAAGCCCTCCGCAGGCGAATGGACGCACGAGCGCGACGCGGAAGGCGGCGAAGTGTTCCGATCGGCACGAATGGTGGTGCGGTTGGGGCCAGGAGATACTCCGGCTGAGAAACTGCCGCAGCCGATGCCGCTGGATGCGCTGAATCGTCAACTGCGCGAGCGCTACTTTGGCGGAGGCGGCGGGCATGGTCCTTACAACGATGCGCTGCTGGTGACAACGCCGGGCGGGAAGATGTTGCTGCACATGAATAACTGGAGAATGGAACCGGAACGCGCGGACGTCGCCGCGCAGGACGCCGGCGCAAAGGGCAACTCGGTTGCAGCCACCTTCGATTCGCCCGCCGACGAGCACTACTACGGCCTGGGGCAACAGCAGAAGGGCTGGATGGACCTGCGCGATCACGAAATCCGCTGCTGGCATGACTACGGGGCGATTGGCGGCGAGGACGTTTGCGTGCCGTTCCTGTTGTCGAGCCGCGGCTACGGGCTGGTGTGGGATAACCCTTCCAAAACGACGGTGGACCTGGGGTTCAATGGACGGAATACCTGGTCGTCCGAGGTGGGAGACCGTGTTTCGTATTTCGTCATTGCAGGGGATACGAGCGACGAGATTTACCAGGGCTACCGCCTGCTGACCGGCGTGACGCACATGCTGCCGAAGGCGGCGTATGGATACATCCAGAGCAAGGCGATTTATCCAACGCAGGAACAAGTTCTGGATGTGGCCAGGCAGTATCGCCAGAAGAAGTTGCCGTTGGACGTTATGGTCGTGGACTTCCTCAACATGACGAAGCAGGGGGAACTGGATCTCGACCCGGAGCGCTGGCCGGACCCGGCAGGGATGAATCGTGCACTACATGCGATCGGAGTGAATACGCTGTTGAGCGTGTGGCCGCACTTTTCCCGCGGCACTCAGTTTTACGACATGCTGCAGAACAACGGCTGGCTGATCCATAAGCCGGACGGAACGCCTGATCCGGGATGGACCAAGGAAGTCATCGGACCGAATCTCGACACCACCAACCCTGAGGCGGCGAAGTGGTTTTGGGAGAAGATTCGCGACCGCTACGTGAACCCTTACGGATTCGATTTCCTGTGGCTCGATGAGACCGAGCCGGATATCGATCCAGCGGGAGATGTGTTCTCGATCGGCTCGGGTATTCGGTTCTACAACGTCTATCCGCTGTTTCACACGGCATCAGTCTACGAAGGCTTCCGGCGGGATTTCGGAGACAGCAGAAGAGTGATGATCCTGGCGCGTGCCGCGTACCTGGGCGCGCAGCGTAACGGCACGGTTTTCTGGTCGAGCGATGTTCTTTCCACGTGGGACATGCTGAAGCGCTCGATTCCGGCGGGCCTGAATTTCGCGGCGACAGGGCTGCCCTATTGGGACACGGATATCGCAGGGTTCTTCTCGCCGCAGATTCCCGCAGACTACCACGCAGGGCACAAGCCGCTGATCGATGGATCGGATGCACGCGACACGATTGCCAACTATGAGGACTATCCCGAGCTGTTCGTGCGGTGGTTCGAATGGGGCGCTTTTCAGCCGATCATGCGAGCGCATGGAGAGAGAGCTCACAACGAGGTTTGGTCGTACGGCAAGCAGGCGGAGCCGATTCTGGCGAAGTATCTGAAGCTGCGCTACCAGCTTCTGCCCTACACCTACTCATTGGCGTATCGCAGCTACCAGACAGGTGCTCCGTATATGCGCGCCCTGTTCATGGACTTCCCAGCCGATCCGAAGGTTGCCGATATTCCGGATGAATATATGTATGGACCGGCGTTCCTGGTGGCTCCGGTAACCGAACAGGGCGCGACGCACCGGACGGTTTACTTGCCGGCGGGTTGTGACTGGTACAACTACTGGACGAATGAGCGGCTGCACGGCGGACAGACCATTGTGGCGGATGCTCCCATCGATACGCTGCCGCTGTTCGTGAGGGCCGGAAGCATTGTGCCGCTTGGGTCAGAAGTGGAGAGCGCGCAGCAGACTCAGACGATTGCGTCGCTGCGCGTATATTCGGGAGCGAATGGCAGCTTTACCCTTTTCGAGGATGACGGAAAGACCTACGCCTACGAGAAGAACGGCGGCTCAATCACAGAGTTGAAATGGGACGATGCCGCGAATCAGCTGACCCACAATGGCAAGCCGGTATCGAGGGAACTAGGTAAGACAACAGTGGTCGTGATCGGCAGATAGCCGATACCGGCTGACACGGATCACCGCCGGGCAGCCGCGCTAGGCAACTGCGAACCGCAGAGGTTTCACCAGTTCACGTGCTTCACTTCACCGCGCTGCGCGGAGCCGGAACCACCACGACTTTCTCCGGCGTGATCTGCAGCATCGACCGTCCGCTGACGTGTACGAAACTCAATTCGCGCGCGGCCAGCAGCGCGTTGACGGCGTCCTTCACCTTCGAGCGCGCGATGAAGTTGCCAAAAAACACTTCCAGGTCGGCCTGCTCGATCGCGACCACGCAATCCAGATATTTCGACAGCAGCGCGGTGAGCGCTTCCTGCACGGACAATCCCACGCCCTCCTTCACCGCGTCCGGCGCCCAGCGATAGAGCACGTCCCACACCGAGCCTTCACTGGCTTTGTAATCCACGCGCGTAATGCGCAGCTTCGACCACAACTCGCCCAGCGCACCATCCAGCGCCGGAAACGATACGCTCCCGCCCAGCACTTCCTGCATCTTCTGCTTCGAGATCGGCCCATCGCGCCGGATCAACTCGAACGCATCGCAGGCCAGCGCAGAATAAGCAGACCGCGACCCCGCCTTCGGCGACAGCTTGGGATTGCGTTCGCCCACCAGCGCATAAAAATAAGGAAACACCGACGCCGCCACGAGAAAGCCATTGTTCTCGTCGAACAGATTGGCCTCGAATGCCGCCCGCTCGCGCAGCAAGCGCACCATCAGTTCGGTCGCTTCCGCCGCCCGCGGATCCTTAAACGCATGCTGCCATCCCGGCAACCGGTCGTCCGACCCGACGAACGCGCCAATGAACGTCGGCACCAGCAGCGCCGGCCGCTGCGGATACATCAGGCAGAATCCCACCTCTTCGAGAAACGCGCGCGCCTGCTCAATCGTCCGGATGGGTTTGCCATCCAGCCGCCACTTCTCGCGACGCAGTTGTTGAAGTTCGAGATCAGTCATGTGAGTTGCGAGTCGCGAGCCCTGAGTCCCGAGCAAACCCCTCGCTACTCGGGACTCAGGACTCGGGACTAGATCCTCTTAAACGCCTTCTGAATGTCCTTCACAGAATACCTTAGAACCACCGGCCTTCCATGCGGACACGCCATGGGATGGTCGGTTTTCGCCAACTCCGCCAGCAGCCACTCCATTTTGTTCTGCTCCAGCGGCATGTTCACTTTGATGGCGGCGTGGCACGCGATCGACGCCGCAATGCGCGCCCGAATCTTTTCCAGGTTCAGCGACTGCTCCTCGCGCGAGAACTGATCGAGCAATTCATGCAGCATGCGCTCGACCGCCGACGCGTCCACTCCGGCCGGTGCGATTTTCACCGCCACACTGCGTGCGCCGAAGGGTTCAGCTTCGAATCCGTTGTGCTGCAGTTCGTCCGCAATCTCGGAAAACACCGCCTGCTGCGCCGGGGACAACTCCAGCACGATCGGCATGAGCAGGCGCTGGCTCTCGACTTTCTGCGCCGCCCGCTGCTTGAGGATTCGTTCAAATAACACGCGTTCATGCGCCACATGCTGATCCACAATCCACAGCCCATCTTCGTTCACCGCCAGGATGAACGAATTCCGAATCTGTCCTACCGGTTTCAAGGTGCCGAGAGCGGACAACGTCGGCTCCTCTTCGCTGACGTCAAGCGCTGGAGCACACCCGTGATCGGGAATCACCTCGGGTCCGCGGGCAAGGGAAACCGCCGCATTCGCCTCGACCGCAATTCCGCCCTCAAACTGAAAACGCTGGGAAATCGGCGGCGGAACCGGCGCCTGCAAGGCGAATCCCTCGGCTTCCGGCTCTCGCAATCCGGCTTCCGGAAGCCGAACGCCGGAAGCCGGAAGCCCCGGCTCACCCGGCGATGGCTCCCAAGGCTGCGCGCCGGGCGTCATCGCCCCCGGCGTCAGCGACGTGCTGGCGGTCGCGTGCGCATGCATCTCCGTCACAAACTGCGGCACCGGACGCGCCTTCATCAGCGCCGCCCGCACCGAGTCGCGCACAAAATCATGCATCACCGATTGCTGCCGGAACCTCACCTCGGTTTTCGAGGGATGCACGTTCACGTCAACCTCGGCCGCCGGCAACTCCAAAAAAAGCAGCACCACCGGATACACCGTCGGCGGAATAATATTTCGATAGGCCTCGGTCAGCGCGTGCTGGATCAAGCGGTCGCGAATCGTGCGTCCATTCACAAATACAAAAATCGAATTGCGATTCAGCTTCTGAATCTCCGGCTTCGAAACGAAGCCGTGAATCCGCATCTCGCCCGGGGCTTTCTCTGTAACCTCGCCACCTGCAACCTCGCCATCCTCCTCGACCTCCTTCCGCCGCCACGGCGGAGGCTGCGGCAAGCCCACGCGCTCCAACGCCTGCCGGGCCGCGACTGGAATTAACTGGTCGAGCGTCTCCTTGCCGAATACTTGATACACGCGCTCGCTGTATCCCGCCACCGGAGGCGCCACCAGCATGGCATTTGCCGCCGAGTGCAGCTCGAAATGTTTCTCCGGATGCGCCAGCGCATAATGCGTGACCAGCGACGCGATGTGCGACAACTCGGTCGACTCCGCCTTCAGAAATTTCTTGCGCGCCGGAGTATTAAAGAAAAGATCGCGCACCGTAATCGACGTACCCAGCGGCAACCCCGCCTCTTCGACGCGCGCAATCTTCCCGCCATTAATTTCGACCACGGTCCCCGCCGCTTCTTCCTCCGCGCGCGTCTCCAGCCGCAGCCGCGACACCGACGCAATCGAAGGCAGCGCCTCCCCGCGAAATCCCAGCGTGGCCACGCTCAGCAGGTCTTCGGCATTCTTGATCTTCGAAGTCGCATGGCGCTCAAACGCCAGCATGGCGTCGTCGCGCACCATGCCGCATCCATCGTCGGTGATCTGGATCAGCTTCTTCCCGCCCGCCTCCACGCTGATCTTGATGCGCGTCGCGCCCGCGTCCAGCGCGTTCTCTAGCATCTCCTTCACCACCGACGCTGGGCGCTCCACCACCTCGCCCGCGGCGATCTGGTTGGCAACGGTCTCGGAAAGTACGTGGATTCGGCCCATGGAAGGTTCTCAGTTCCCGGTTCTCAGTTCTCAGTTTCCTGGTGGTGAGGGATCAGTGGTCAGTTTCGCAGATGGGAGATCGGAAGGCAAAGATAGCATCCGTCGGCAATTCAGCAGGATGCACGAAATCGGGGAGGGCACGAGTTCCACTCGTGCCGAAAAGAAGCCCCTCGAAGAGGCGGCTTCCAGCCGCCGGGGAGCGGGCCTCAGCGGCTAAAGCCGCGGTCCTTAGCAGCAAGCTGCGGCACGACTGGAAGTCGTGCCCTTCCCGGTTGTTCGCGCGTGTGAAGGGTCCGCGCGAGTGGGTTCCATGTTTACGAGCAAAAGGCAAAGGCGACGGCACGAGCCCTATTGCACCACGTTCACCGTGAACGTGGGCGCGGGACTGACGGTTGCGCCGTTCGACGTGGCGTTCACCGTGATCGTGTAGTTGCCCACGGGCGTTCCCGGGTTCGATTGGCCGCTATTGCTGCCGCTGCAGGAAGCCAGCCACAGCGTCGAGAATCCCATGACCAGGATCAATCCCAGGAAGCGCATGCCGCCGAGCGAGCGCCGGCGCGTCCCCGCCGTCAGCACCAGGCCCAGCAAGCCCGGCAGCAACGCCGCGTAGAAGATCCGCGCGCCCCGGTCGGAAAGCCGCTGCCTCGCCGAGGTGGGCGCCATGGTCGTGACGTTGAAGGTGACCGTCCCCGAGGCGTTGGTGGGCAGGGGCGCTTTGCAGGTGGACTCCGTCAGGGTCGGCGGCTCCGTGCAGGTGAAGCTGACCGTTCCCGTGAAGCCGTTGGCCAGCGTCAGGGTGAACGTCGCGTTCGCGCTCTGCCCTTGCGGCACCTGGAAGGTCGTGGCCCCCGTCGAAGTAAACGTAAACGGCGTCGCCACCGTCAATGCAATAGCTGGAGTTTGATTACTCACATGGCTCGCAGTGCCGCTGGTTCCGAGGCTGGTAGTGGCGTAGATGACGACCGAGCCGCTCGAGTCGCCAGCCGTAATGGTTGCCGTCGTGGTTGCAGGGCCGCCGTCGGGCGTCACGCTCGAGGGATTGAACGAACAACTAGTGCCCGTGGGACCCGAACAGCTGAAACTGAGCGGGCCGCTGAAGTTGTTGACCGGCGTGACGGTAATCGTCGCCGTGCCGCTTTGCCCGGCGTACACGCTCAGGCTGGAAGTCGAAGAACTCACGGAAAAATCAGGAGGATTTTTCAGAGCCACGGCGAGCTTATCCACGTCCACCGAGCCCAGTCCCGTGGCCATATCAAATCCCGCCGTCGCGGAATAGCCGATAACGCCGCCCGAAGGACATTGCAAAGCCGTCGGCTGGACTGACGGGGTTCCCGCTTCACACGCCACGTGGTTGGTGCCGGTCGTGATGTCATGAAATGCCGAAGGAGCCGTCGCCGCCAACTGATACAGGGACTTATTGATGTTGCCTTGCCCGGCGCTCGCGGTGTACTGGTTCAGCAAAGCCACGATGCCGGCAAACATCGGGGCCGAGACGGAGGTGCCGCCGACAAGCGAAGGGTTCCCGAGGCCAAGCGCGTCCGTTATGCCCGTGGCCCCTCCCGGGTTACAGCTGCTGCCGCTGCCTGTGTCGCCGAGCTCCGACAGCTGAGTGCAGAAGATATAGCCGGGAAAATTCGGGGTCGCGAGGAAAACGACATCCGGGACCATGCGCGTCGTCTGCCCAGACACGTTGACGGTCTGCCATGAAGGTTGGGTAAAGCCGGAGACGCAAGCGGAGAAGTTTGAGTTCTGAACGGCGCAGTTGCTGGCGCCGCCCCCGCCGGCCCCTATGCCGATGTCTTTCTGCGCGGTTGCCAGGGAGGTAATCGGAGACCACGGTGGGATCAACGCCGTGTTACCGAGTCCATTCTGGCAGAACTCGTAGCCGTTGCCGGAGGTCTGCCCCTGGCAGAACTGCAGGAACTCGTCGCCGTCATCCCAGGCCTGTTCGGGAACGTAGGAGATCGCAGTGCCGCCATTAGTAGGGTTGGTTGAAGGCGTGTTCCAATATTGACTGCCAAAGTCTGCCAAGGGGACAGCTGTGCCGCCAACGGCCGTCACTTCCGGGCTGCTGGCAGGGTAACTCACGGCCAACCCGAGGGTAGCGAGGCCCGTGCTGGACAGAGTGGTGGGGGGGCCGTTGTTGTCGCACGCTGCGGCGCCGGTGTCGCCGCTGGAATTGACGAAGGTGATGCCCTCGGAGTTCGCGAACTGCAGTTCTTGTTCAAACAGCCGCGCCCCAAGCCCATTGGCTTCGCCGATGTTTTCGTTGAACTCGCAATCGCCATAGCTCAAGCTGATCACGGGCGCGAGATTGTTATCGATGGCATAGTAGAAGGAATTGAACGTGCCACCGGAACTCGCGGGGGAAGTCACGAAGATGATCTGCGCGCCGGGGGCGACAGCTCCGGACCACTCGATGTCCAGGTCGGACTCGCCGAGGTCTCCGGCAGAGACTTTGCCGGGGCCCCCGTTGACCGGAACGTAGCTGAAGTGCGGGTCGCTGCAGGCTGTGATGATGTCGTCAGGGTATGCGGCCTGGGTGGTGCAGCTGATCGGAGTGATCCCGAAGCCAGTTCGAAAATTATTAATATCCGACTGATAAACTTCGGTCTGCCCCATGATCGCTATTCTCTGCCCGGTGCCGTCAATCTTCGGAGTCGCGGTTAAGAGCGGGTTGACGTCGTATATCGTGTAAACGTCGCCCGGCGCGATGTACTGGGCTCCTATGGTGGAGCTGTAGTAATCCGGGCGGAGAGGCTTTACGCCCATCGGCTTGAGAAGGAAATCGTCGAGCCCGTGGATGCCGGAGACAATGCCCGCAAGAGCGGCAGGAATCGACGGCGCCGTGGCGTTGGCATAGTGCAACTCGCCCTTCACATTGTAATGGTGGATTTCCGTGCCGAACGCGCTCTCGACCTGGGCCGCGGTGCCGCTGAAGGAAATCCAGTTGCGCCCGCGGGCCGGCTGAATCATGGTGAATCCTTGCGCCGACAGCCAGGCCACCATCTGCTGCATGTCGTTCTGGCTGAGGCCGAAACGGTCGGCGTACTGCTCGGGGGTCAGCCATTTATGGTAGTTCGCCGACTTTCGGTCCTGCTGCTGCGCCAGGAGTTGCTGGAGTGCGCTCTCCTGCGCCGCGGTGGGCGCGGTCAGCAGAGTAATCGTCCCCAGTTGCATGGCAGGATCCACCCGGCCCTGGTCATATTCCGGCAGCGCCTGGTGCCGGATGTTTCCTTCCAGCACATGGCTCTGACCATTGGACAGCGATCCGGAAATTCGGTCGGACTGGGCAGCAAAGCCTAGGCTGGAGAAAAAGCTGGTGATCAGGAGAACGGGCAACAACACCTTAACGATTCGCATCGGGACTCCGGGCAGATTGGATGCCTGCTGTGTTTAAACTTATAACGACTTTATCCCTCTTCGATCAAGGCTGCCGCCTGGAAGGTTGTACGGTAGCCAAAAAGTTAACAACTATTCGGCCAAGTTCAGGCTTTCTCGGCTCGCCTCTCGGGCAATCGCCATGGAAACCGGCGGTCTAACCATGTCAACGGCACCAGGGCCTGAAAATCACGGAATCTCACGGCCGCTGCCGTATACTGCCCCTGCCGATCCCAGCATGCCCCCAGCGAACGCCGCCCAATCCCGCCTCGCCTACATCGACTGGATGCGCGGACTGGCCTGCCTGCTGATGTTCCAGACCCACTGCTACGATTCGTGGCTCAGCCCTCAGGCACGCCAGAGCCGGTTTTTCATGTACTCGCAGCTGGGTGGAACCTTCCCGGCTCCGCTGTTTCTGTTCCTGGCGGGGATTTCCTTCGCGCTGGTCACCGAAAAACTCTGGCGGAAAGATCTCGCGGCGGCACAGATTGCCGGCAGCACCATCCTGCGGGGCGCCGAGATTTTTGCCTACGGCCTGCTGTTCCGCCTGCAGGAGTACGTGATTTCGTGGGGCTGGGCGCCCAAAAGCGATCTGCTGCGCGTCGACGTGCTCAACACCATCGGCCTTTCCATGATGCTGATGGGAGTGATGTGCTGGCTGGTGGAGATCATGTGGGGACAGCCGCCCTCGGCAGTCCCGCCGGGCGAAGCCCGGCTGCCGAATGTCAAAGCCGACTCTCGGCGACGTCTCGCCTTAGTCCTGACCGCCGCGGGCACGGCCTTGCTCATTTCGCTGCTCACCCCGCCCCTGTGGACAACCTGGCGCCCGACCTGGCTGCCGTGGCCGCTTGAGTCCTACGTCGACGGGGTACACAACCTAGGCGTGCCGCAAGCTGGCATCTTCCCGGTTTTTCCCTGGACAGCTTTTGCCTTCGCCGGCCTCGCCGTTGGATTTATTTTGCAGAGCCCATGGGCGCGCGCGCAGGAGCCGAGAGCATTTTTCTCGCTAGGCCTGGTGGGCAGCCTGCTGATCGAATTCGCCCGCTGGCTCGACGCGCAGCCGCGCCAGCTTTATGCTGTCTACGATTACTGGCACACCAGCCCAAGTTTTTTCCTCATCCGCGTAGGCATGTTGCTGGTGATTCTGACCGCCACCTACGCCTGGTGCCGCTGGGGTCTCGGGCAATGGGGATTCAGCCCGGTGATCCTGCTCGGCCAGGCCTCACTGCTGGTCTACTGGGTGCACATCGAATTCGTCTACGGTCGAGTCTCCATCCTGCCCAAACACCGCATGGGGATTGCCGCAGCATCGGCGGGACTGCTGATAATTTCGCTCGCCATGCTGGCCCTGGCCTACGTTCGCACCAGGACGAAGGGCCGCGGCCTTGAACTGCTGCCGTGGCTGCACCGCGCTCCCGCGCCACTGGGTCAATAAGGGTAAACGACCTGTTTACGCCACCCTGGCCCGAACGCTGGATACGAGTGCATTGTAAACTACAAGCAACCATTCGATGCACTTCCGAATGCACTGAAGGTCTGGAAACCTTCCCTATCTGGTGGAAATCCTGCAACCTCGCCAGCATTGAGTTGTGAACATTTGGCGAGTGTCCCTCTTCCTGGTTGTATTCGCGTTCCGATGCGTGGCATCCACGGTCGCCGTCACCACCACCAGCCTGCCCAGCGGCACCATGGGAACCGCCTATTCCGCGGTCATCCAGGCCAGCGGCGGCTGTACTCCTTACGAGTGGACGATCGCATCCGGCGCGCTGCCAGTCGGCGTAACCGCGACGGCGTCCAGCTCGACGACATCGTTGAACCTCGCGGGAACGCCGAACGCCGCAGGCACCTACTCCTTCGGCGTGAATGTCACCGGGTGCGCTGGGTATGTCTATCACGTTTCGTACAACGTCGTCATCGCGGCATCCGCCGTTGCCATCACCACCACCAGCCTACCCAACAGCACAGTCGAAACCGCCTATTCTGCGGTCATTCTGGCCAGCGGCGGCTGCACTCCCTACATGTGGGCGATCGCACCCGGCGCGCTGCCAGCCGGAGTAACCGCGACCGAATCCAGCACGACGACATCGTTGAACCTCGCCGGAACGCCGACCACCGCAGGCGCCTACTCCTTCGGCGTGAATGTCACCGGCTGCGGCGGGCGTGTCTCCCAGGTTTCGTACAAAGTCGTCGTCCAAGCCACGGCCAACCATGTGGTGGACCTGAACTGGGGCGCTTCCACGTCGGCCGACGTCGCCGGCTATAACGTCTATCGTGGTCCTGACGGAGCAACATGGACGAAGATCAACTCGAGCCCGATTGGTTCGGTGCTCTACAGCGATTCCACCGTCGCTAACAGCACCACGTACTACTATGCGGCAACAGCACTCGATATCTACGACCACGAAAGCGGCAAGTCAACCGCAGTCAAAATAGCTGTTCCCTGACGAGCCCTCGCAGGGCGCACGAACGCCCCTAAAGGGTGCGGCGGCAAACTTGATCTGTCAGCAATTTGCCCCATCAAGCACGTCCGTAACTTTCACGCATCGATTCTGTCCACTAGCCTGAGCGCGAGAGGCGCTTGGGGGGAGGATTTTATTATGGGTAACCGGCGTGGGCTTTGGATCGGCGCGAGTCTGTTGATCGGCGGCGTAATCATTTGGGCAGTGGGGCAGGCCGTGAACCCGAGCAGCGGGGACACGGAGTTTAAGAAAACACTGGAATCCATGAAGCAGGTCAAAAGCTTTCGCGGCGCCTATATCGAGAGCGCGTCGAGTTCACATTCCGAGCGGCTGTGGGAGGTGGATTGCAACCGTGTCATTGTCCACCAGCAGTCGCACGATGCGCAGGCCAGCACGGATTCTCCTTTCGAAATGAAAGATGAAGAGTTGCTGGTGGGCGACCAGAGGTACACCCGTGACCGCGACGGATCCTGGGAGAACAACGGGTCCGTAGGTCCCCGCTTTTCAGCCAAGTGGTATTGCGACAACCTTGCGCGCGGCACCGTTCGTGATCTGCTGCCGGATATGTACACCATGATCAGCCACGCCATTACCGAACAAGGCGACAAGAAGACGGTCAACGGCGTTCGCTGCCGGGAGTGGAAGTTCGATGTAAGGACCGCCCTCTCTTCCCAGAAGGGTTCGGTGTGCATCGGCGTGGACGACCATCTGCCGTACGAGATGACCACGGAAAACGGCGGCCACTATTCCTACTCCGATTACAACCGCCCCATCCAATTCGAGGCGCCTGAAGCCGCCCTGCAACCGGCCAGCTCAACTGGCGGATCGAACTGAATCAGCCCTGAGGACAGGTGACAGGAAAAGGTTTCTACCCATGCCGACGGCAACTTCGAAGTCGGTGTGGCAATTGCAATCACTGACCCGCCACAAACTCCACCACCTCGTGTTCGGCCCAGCGCCCATCGTCGGCAGCATCGCCATTACGCTCCCCCGGATTTCTCTCGCCCGGATTTCTCTGACCCAGAAACGCGCAGTGCCCGCCGTCCTCGGTTTCGACGTAGGTAATGTTCGGATTCGTGGCAATGCGCCGCAGAGTCTCCGGCGTCAGCCGAATGAACGGATCGTTCGCGGAGTGAATGATCAGCGTCGGCACCGCAATCCGGTCCACTACGTTGGCTGCCGCAGCCCGGGCGTAATAATCGTCGGCCCCGGCAAATCCGCAGTAGTGCGCCGTGATGCGGTCATCGAACATGCGCAGGCTGGAAACACCGCGCAGCCGCGACACATCAAACTTCCCGGGAAAGAGGCGCGCCTTGAGCCGCAAACGCCGGAACAACTGCATCAGGAAGTAGTACTCGTAAATCCGATTCCGCGGCTCGTGCAGCGCGTCGGCCGACGCCGCCAGGTCGATCGCCGGACACACCGCCGCCACCGCCCGAAATTGCGCCGGAGCATTTCCGTCTCTACCCCACTCCCCCGCCAGCTTCAGCACCAGGTTCCCGCCCATCGAAAACCCAATCAGCGCGAAGCGCGAGACGCCGTCGTTCTCGATCACGTTCCGCACCACCGCGGCCACGTCTCCCGACAAGCTTGAGTTGTAGAGCGTCGGCGCAAAGTGATCCATACCGCCGCAGTTGCGCTGGTTCATGAGCACGACGTTCATCCCCGCCGCCAGACCATCCCGCGCCACGCCCTGCATGTACTTCGAATCGGAAGACCCCTCGAGCCCGTGGACTACGATCAACGTCATCGCGTTGGCGCGATCTTGTTTCTCCGCGGTCTGAGCCCCCTGCCAGTAGCACCAGCAGCGCACCTTGATCCCTGGTTCAACCTCGACCAGCCGCTCTTCCGCCGGAGGTAAATGAATCTTTCGTGGCAGCAGAAAGCTGGCAATGGTCTGCACGTCTCCGCCACGAAACCAGCGCCGCGCTCGAAATGGCGCACGCCCCGTCCATCGGCCCGGCGCCGTCACCAGCGCGGCGTCAGAACTGCCTCCATCAGAACTTGCCCCACCAGGATCAGGGATGGGAGCACCACCCGGAATTTGCGAACTCGCCACAAATTGATTCTAATAGAGACAGCTCCGGAGTCGCCCATGCCCATCTTCGAATACATTTGCCAGGAATGCCATCACCAGTTCGAGGCCCTCATCTACGGCAAACAAAAAGCCGAGTGTCCCAAGTGCCACGCCACCAAGCTGGAACCGCAGCTCTCGGTCTTCGCCGTATCGGCCAAGAGCTCGTCGGCCTCGGCGTCGCCAACCCGCGCCTGCGGATCGTGCGGCGATCCCCGCGGCCCTGGCGCCTGCTCGCTCGGCGACATGAACTAATCGGCCCAAGCTGTGCCGGACCTCGATCGCCGGGGACGTCGATCCCAAAGCGGACACGTCTGTCGTTTTTCTCTTGTTCTGGGCAACTTCTACTCGCACCCGCGGTTCCAATGTGGCAGACTTTCCGTGTCAGCTCTCGGCGGAGCCACGTCCCAGCCCCCGGAGGACTATATGTTTCCACGCGCTCTCGAGTCCCCTGTAAAATTCAGCGTTCTCGGTCTCACGTACCTCATCTGCGTCACGCTGGCAGCATGCAGCAGCAGCCCACAGCCGATCATCTGTGGTGGCGCTTCTGGGGGCGCACTGTGCATGAACCCCAACCCCCTGCTCTACGCCACCACCACCTCGAACCAGGTCCTGCCGTTCTCCATCAGCAATTCGTCAGGTTCCCTGACCCCGCTCACGGCCGCCGCCGGTCCAGCCAACTCCGGCAGCATTGCCAACCTGGGACACTTTCTGATGTTTGACGACCCCTCCACCAACGCCGTCGACAGCTACCAGGTCACCGGCGTCGGAACTTTGACGACCGTCCAGGGATCGCCGTTCCCGCTCGGAACCGCCGTGGGCGGCCCCACCAGTATCCTGGCCGCTCCCTACGGATTTTTCTACGCCACCGAGCCGAACGGCACCATCTTGGGCTTCAGCACTCCCGACGACGGCACGCTCACGGCCGCGGTTCCCGATTCGCCATTCCCGGCCGGAACCGCGCCTTCGCAAATGGCAGTGTCTATTCTCAATCCCACTTCCCCGGGCATTGCGGCCTTGTACGCTTCCGAAGAAGGCCCCAGCAGCGGCATTCTTGCCTACACCATCAACAGCTCTGGATCGCTCACTCCGGTAGCCAACTCACCGTTCCCCACTTTAGCCGACTGGAGCTCGGGCTCACTTCTGGTGGCAAACTCGTATCTCTATGTCTCTCTCACCAGCAATGCGTCTCTCACCGATTTTGGAAAAGTTGCCGCTTTTGCCGTTGACCTGAACAGCGGCTCTCTCACGGCCGTGCCCGGCTCGCCCTTCGCCGTGGGAAACGCTCCGTCGGCTATGGCCGTAGACTCGTCCAACCATCTCTTCGTGATGAACGCGGGCGACCACACCGTCTCCGCCTTCAACATCGAGAGCAATGGCATGCTGACCGCTATCGGCTCGCCCGTGGCTGCCGGAACAGCAACCGGCGGGATCGCGCTTTATCCCCCATACCTGTACGCGGCCGACACCAACGCAGGCAACATCCTGATTTTCCACATCGACCCCTCGACCGGAGCCTTGTCTTCCGCCGGGTCGATGAAGGTAGCGAGCCCGCCCTTGGAGTTGACGGTCGTCAATCTTCCGACGGTGTAGAGGGCTTTGCATGAACTTACCGCCGTCGCGAAATGCAATGTATGAGGTTACCTGAGACGTTACCGGCTCGCACCCTGGTCCTTTTTCTCGGGCCCACATGCACCACCGTTACCTGTCCGCCCGGTAGCGCTCGGCATAGTCTTTGCGGATGGATTCCCCCAGACCCCAGGAACGGCGCGGCAATCGCTACTCTCTGAAACTTCCGGTTTCGCTCACGCTGGCCCGCAAGAAAATGCACGCCTGCTCCGAGAACATCAGCCTGGGCGGCATTTTGCTTTCCAGCGCTTTTCTGATTCCCGAAGGTTCGGTGGTCGATGTGGCCGTTCGCGTTGCCGCCCTTCCCCAACCGGGCACGGAAATGAGCGCTCGCGGCAAGGTGCTTCGAGTGCAGCCGAAGGAAACTGGAGGCTTCTCCGTTGCCGTTGTATTCGACCGTCCGATCGAGTTTAGTTTTGATCTGAAGCCGGGATCGGGCGGCCAGACTGAAGCCCTTCGCAGCCCCCAACGGAAGACCAAGGCTGCCACCGCCGGAGGCATGAGCGCGGCCTCGGCCTGGCTGATGGAGACATAACTCCGATTCCGGTTGTTCATCCCAAGTGCCCGCACGCCGCCAGCGACTGCTACACTTTCTAGCAATGCGCGTCAAGATTCTCGGCTCGGCCGCCGGCGGAGGATTCCCCCAGTGGAATTGTGTCTGCCCCAATTGCCGCACCCTGCGCATCGGGACCTTCCCCGGCAAAGCCCGCGCCCAGGCGCAGATCGCCATCAGCGCCGATTCGCAATCCTGGTTTCTGTTGGGAGCCTCTCCTGACCTCCGCGCGCAAATCGAAGCCAATCCCGAACTTCACCCTCGGCAGCAGCCCGACAAAAAACACGGCAAGAAAGATGTCCGCCAGTCGCCCATCGCCGGCGCCGTTCTTGCCAACGCCGACATCGACCACGTACTCGGCCTGCTGCTGCTGCGCGAATTGCAGCCGCTCCGCGTCTACGCGGCCGATTCCATCCGCCGCATTCTCACCGAAGACAATTCCATGCTCGCCATGCTGCAGCGCGTTCCCGGCCAAGTCACCTGGAGCAGCTTTGAGCCGGGAACAATGTTCCCGCTCGAAAATCCTGCCGGCGAAGACTCCGGATTGCGCTGCCGGGCTCTCTCGCTGGGCACCCACTATCCTGCCTACGTCTCGCCCCAGCGCCAGAGCAAACTCACCTTCGATGAAGCATCCCTGGGCCTGATCGTCGAAACGCCGACCGGCAAGCGCCTCGCCTATATGCCCGCTGTTCCGCAGATCGATGACATCCTTCTACGAGAACTCGATTCCGCGGACGTGCTGCTGTTCGACGGCACTTTCTGGAGTGATGACGAACTGATTCTCACGCAGGGCAGCGGACAAACATCCCGTCAAATGGGACACGTACCCGTCTCGTCCGCCGAAGGCAGCCTGAGCAAGTTGGCGGGACTGCGCCGTCCGCGTAAAATCTATGTACATATCAACAACACGAATCCCATGTTGAACGAGGCTGGCCCCGAGCATCGCCAGGCACGGGACAGCGGCTGGGAAATTGCGGAGGACGGATGTCAGTTCGACCTGTAGATGCGAGCGCGCCAGACATTGCTCATCCAGAGGCTGTTCATCCCGACGCTGTTCATCCAGACGCTGTTCTGCTCTCGTTCGACGAACTGCGCTCCAAGTTGCGAGCGGTTGGCGAGGAACGCTATCACCACCGGCATCCTTTTCACCTGATGATGCACGAAGGCCGCCTCAGCCGCGGACAGCTCCAGGCCTGGGCTCTGAACCGTTACTACTATCAAAGCATCATTCCAATCAAGGATTCGATTATCCTGTCGCGCGGCCCCGATCCGTTCTTTCGCCGCGCCTGGCGCAAGCGCGTGGTCGATCATGACGGAGACGCGACCACGCACAACGAAGGCGGGATCCTCCGCTGGCTGAAACTCGCCGAAGCGACGGGCCTCAACGCCGATCAAGTAGTGGCCGGAACCGGCATCCTTCCGGCGACGCGCTTCGCGGTCAACGAGTACCTCAACATCGTGCGCAACCGCAGCCTGCTCGAAGCAGTCGCCTCGTCGCTGACCGAGCTGTTCTCACGCGACTTGATCTCGCTGCGCATGGAGAAGATGCGCCAGCATTATCCCTGGCTCTCAGATGGACTGGATTATTTCGAGGCGCGCCTGACGCAAGCCCCGGAGGACGCGAAGTTCGCCATCAACTACGTGTTCGAAAATGCAAAAACCCGGGCCGAGCAGGAACTCGCCATCCAGGCCCTGCGCGACAAATGCGACATTCTCTGGGCGCAGCTCGACGCGCTCTATTTCGCCTACGTGCAGCCCGGTTGGCCCCCGCCAGGTGCGTTTCACATCGAGGCGAGTTAGCATGGCGAGTCACACAAAACTCTGTCATCCCGACCGGAGCGACTCATTCCTGAAGGGAATGAGCCGCGGAGTGGAGGGACCTGCTTTTTCTTCGGCTGTCCGTCGTGGGTGGGACTTACGTCTGATGATGCCGCACATCTTGTGGCTCAGGACATCAGCATGACGCCTCCCTCCGATGCAAGCCAGCCGCGCCTCGCCGCCGGATGCCGCTGGGGTCCCGCAAGCAAGACTGGCAGCGAAGAGGATCGCATGATCCTGTTCCCCGAAGGTGCCATCAAGCTGCAGGGCACAGGACGCCAAGTGCTGGAGCACTGCGACGGCCAGCGCACTTTCGGCGAAATCATCGCCGAGTTGCAGAAACAGTTCAGCGCCGCCGACCCGGAAAAAATTCGCTCGGACATCAGCGTATTTCTGGAGCAACTACAGAAGAAGCGAATCGTGGATTACTAGCGGCCCACGTTATAGTATCATTAGGTAATACCTTGGAACACCTATGGCGAAACCTTCTACAACCAGCCTGAAGCTTGATACTGAGGTAAAGAAGCGCGTTCAACGGCTGGCCGCCGCTCGACGCCGGTCACCGCACTGGCTGATGCGCGAGGCCATCGAGGAATACGTGGAGCGCGAGGAAAAGCGCGAGCGATTCCGGCAAGACGCGCTAAATGCCTGGGCCCAGTATCAGACAACGGGGCTGCACGTCACCGCCGAAGACGCCGACACCTGGTTGGCCAAGCTCGAAGCGGGCAAGGACGCCGCTCCTCCGAAATGCCGCGCCTGAAGTGGTCAGAACCGGCGCTGCTGGATGTGGCCCGCCTTCATGCCTTCCTGACTCCCAAGAGCCGAGACGCCGCCAAGCGCGCCGTCAAAGCGATCCGGCAAGGTGTCAAGGCGCTAGCCAGGCACGCGCAGATGGGCCGCCCAGTTGAAGAAATGCCGCCGGAGTTCCGCGAATGGGTGATTGAGTTCGGACATGGCGCGTATGTCGCGCTGTATCACTATGACGGAAAAGAAATCGTGATACTGGCGGTTCGTCACGGACGTGAAGCCGGATATTGAAGTGCAAGCGGATCGGGGATCACTAGGCCCAACCCAGTTCAGGCCGCTAGAGTCGAGCTCTTCTCAGCCTCGGCTGCACCGATTACGGTGAACTCGAAAGCCGTGGCGTAGAGATTTAAGGGATCGAAGTCACCCGGCATCTGGCCGCTCGGTTGCTTGACCAGCCAATCCACGAAAATTTCCATAAACTTGGAATGGGCCGAGGACACTATAGAACTGCTCCAAGACACGTAATTTCTGAGAAACAGCGGCGTGAATCCGATATCGTAGTCAAGCTTCGACGACCAACAAAACTCCTTGAACTCATTCTTGAAACGCCTGAAGACCCGTTCCCAAATCACCTCGTTGTCATAAATCGGAAAGAGGGAAGGGTTATAGGCGTGAAGGAACTTTGAGACAGCCATGACTGGGTAGCCAGCGTTGGGTTTGATGCCCCTGACGCTCTCCAGTCGAGACAGAAGGGTCTCTTCTTTGCCGCGTCCTGCAAGGCTCAGCAGGGAGACAGGACCGCCCCATGCGAATTCACAGAATTCTTTTCTGATTCTGTCGAAAGTTTCTCGCGAGGACCAGCAGGCACTCATGCAAGCACCGCGGAACACCTGCCAACCGCACAGGATTCTATATATCTCGTCGAAAGCCTCCGAATCAGGTCTCGTAGGGTCAAAGGCCCGGGCTGATGCTCGATACAGCCTCATCTTCTCTTCTATGTCCCAGCCCTTCGCACGTGCGAACTTGCCATACTCCTCCAACGCACGCTGTTGACCAGCAGGCTCAAAATAATCACGAAGCATCATTTGCTCACCCCTCGAAAAACGAAATCAGTGCCCCGGAGCGGCGTCTACTTCCCGTTCCTCAACTAACTCGCCCCTATCGGCCAGCGACATAGCCTCCCGCACGGCGGCGCGAAAGTCGGTATCCTCCGCGAGAAGGCGAAGGAAGGTGTCCTTCACTAACTGCTCGGCTTCAGCGCCTTCTTTCGGGGCGATGTATCCGCGCCGCGGTTCCAGGTCGGCAGCGGAGAGCGGCCCAGCCGGCATTTTTGCAATCTCCGCGCCGATGAGGAAGCTGATGGCTTCACTAGGCGTGGGCTTTCGAATGCGTCCGGTCTCGTACATCCATTCGGCGAGCTGCCGCAGTTTTTCAACCCTCTTGATTGGAATGGAGAATGCCGCTGTCTGGGTTGTCTTCATCGAGTGCTCCAGGCGCCCCTGAATCTTAGATCAGCGTAACGGACAAGCTTCACCTCAGGCAAGTTCGGCTGCCGCAGCATCGCACCTTGCCTTCCGTTCGGAATCAGGCGATCATGCCAGAAGTGCGGCAGGCACCAAGCCGATCGACATGCTCAGCTGACTAGGATATAGCAGGCAGAAACCCGCCCAATGCTTCCCCATCCTCTGGCCCTCATCGCCGAAGTCACGCACCGCTGCCCGCTGCACTGCGTCTACTGCTCCAATCCTCTGGATTTGGCGGGCACGAAGGCGGAGCTCTCGACCGACGAGTGGACCAGCGTCTTCCAGCAGGCGGGAAAGCTCGGCATGTTGCACGCGCACTTCACGGGCGGCGAACCTTTAGCTCGCCCCGATCTGACGGAACTCATCGCTGCCGCGCACGCCGCCGGACTCTACACCAATCTCATCACCTCAGGCATCGGGCTCAACGAATCGCGGTTGCAGGAACTGGTCAGAGCCGGGCTCGACCACATTCAGATCAGCTTTCAGGATTCGCGCGAAGACGCGGCGAATTGGATTGCCGGAGCGAAGGCGCACGCCCACAAGATCGAACTGTCGCGGGCCATTCGCCAGCCGATTGACGGGAAAAAGATTGCCTTCACCGTGAACCTGGTCGTGCACCGGCAAAACCTCGACCACCTGGAAGAGATGATCGCATTCATCGAGCAGCTCAGCCCCGAGCGCGTCGAGATCGCGCACACGCAGTATTACGGATGGGCGCTCGCCAACCGCGCCGCGCTGCTGCCGAGGCACGCGCAGCTGGAAAAGGCAGTGGCAATCGTGGCCGAGGCCGAGAAGCGGCTCGCCGGGCGAATTCGCATCGATTCGGTCGTGCCCGACTACTACGCGAAGTATCCCAAAGCCTGCATGGGAGGCTGGGGACGAAGATTAATGCTCATCAATCCCGCAGGCAAGGTGCTTCCCTGCCATGCGGCGGAAGTTCTGCCGGGCCTGTCGTTCGAGAACGTGCGCGAAAAGACGCTGGCCTGGATCTGGCAGGATTCATCCTCGTTCCGCCGCTTCCGCGGCGAAGACTGGATGCCGGAGCCGTGCCGCAGTTGTGACCGCCGCAGCGAAGATTTCGGAGGTTGCCGCTGCCAGGCCTTCCTGCTGGCCGGCGACGCCACGATGACCGATCCCGCATGCTCGCTCGCGCCTTCGCACGGCATCGTTGAATCCGCCGTGCGTGAGGCCAATGCCGGCGCCGCCGGCGCGCAGCCTGCTCCGGCATCGTCATTCGTGCAGTTGCAGAAGCAGAACGCCGGGCTATGGAGTTACCGCACAAATCCAGAATAACTTCTGCCCGAATAGCGCTTTCGCGTCAAAAGCGCACGCCGATGGTAATGGGGCGCAAGTCAGTCGTGATGCCGTTGTGCTTGCCGTGCAGGTAGCGGAACTCGCCGTAGATCTCGACTTTCGGGTTGATTTTATGGGTCACGCCGAAGCCGAAGTTCTCGCCAAGTTCGTTCTGGCTCGCATGCAGGAATTTTCCAGTTAGCGGCAGGCCCGCTACGTAGCACGGCCCCCACCACAGGAAGAACGAGTTGCAGGCCGATCCGGGAATGGCGGTCGAAGAGTCCAACTTTCCCGAGCGATGATAGAAACCGGGACCAAACAAAACGTAGCCGCCCCACTCGTTCGTCACCGGAAGGTTAATGATGGGATCGAGCATGAGCGAGTAGACATGGCTCGTCGCTCCCGGCGCCTGCGCCAACTGCAGCGCCGAGTCCTTTAACGGCAAATTGTCAAACTGGAAATCCAGGCGGAATCCGAAATACTTGCTGTAGTTGCGAGCCACGCCGGCGTCCCCGACGCCGCCCCCGCCACGCACAAAGTCCTGGGTAGTCCCGCTGGGGAGATTCGCTCCCCCGCCCACGTTGAAGACCCAGTTTTTGTACTCTTTCACCTTGGGCTTGCGCGCCGACCCTATCTCTCCCGGCGTAGCCTCCTGGCCGGACTGCGGTTTATCGGACGGCTGTTGAGCCGGGGGTTGTTGGGCCGAGGGCTCTTGGGCGGGTGCCTGCTGTGCCGGGGTTTGTTGGGCCTGAAGAGTTGTGGCTCCCACCAGAATCGTCGCCAAAATCAACGTCGGAACGACCCTGACTCCGGGAACCGCCGCGAACTTTCGAATCATTCATTCTCCTCCCGCTGCCGGGCTTGGTTGCAGACCTGAGCGCTCAGCCATACCTCGGCCGCAGCCTTCTTCCGCATACGTCGTACGCATACGTTTGTAAAAGACAGGCGCTTCTGGAAACGACAGGTCCGCGATGCTCCCGCCGGGATTGCACTCGCAGCAGGCAGGCACCATATTACCAACTTTGATGCCGATTCCGCCCGCGATGCCGCCCATCCTCCCGTGGTTGGCAGTTTCCGGGAAACGCTGATCGCACGTATGATAGGGAATTCCATTTTCTCCGTTGAGAGATTCCTTGCCCGATCAGACCTCAAACCCGGCGGCGAATGCGGCCCCTACCAAGCCAGATCGAACCTCCGCCTGCCGCGTCGCCCTGATCGGCTTTGGAACGGTGGGCCGCGCGGTCGCAAAAATACTGTGCGAGAACGGCGATGGCTCTCTCCGCCTCACTCACATCTGCAATCGCAACTTCGAAAGAAAGAAGCAGCCGTGGGTTCCCAGCGACGTCATCTGGACCGACAACGTGGCGTCGGTGCTGAACTCCGACGTCGACATCGTGATCGAGCTGATCGGCGGCCTCGACCCCGCCGGCAAAATCGTGCGCAGCGCGCTCGAGTCCGGGAAATCTGTGGTCACGGCCAACAAGCAACTGATCGCTCGGCATGGCCCCGAACTTCTGCAACTGGCCAGCCGCAAGGGATGCCAGATCGAGTTCGGCGCCTCAGTGGCCGGGGGTGTTCCGGTTCTTCCCGCGCTTCGCACCGGCTTGTGTGGAGATCGGCTGCACGGCATCGCGGGAATTCTGAACGGCACGTGCAACTACATTTTGAGCCGGATCGAAACCGCGCGAATCCCCTTTAGCGAAGCACTCGAAGAAGCGCAAGCTCGCGGGTATGCCGAGGCCGACGCCTCCGAAGATTTGGATGGCGGCGACGCGCGCGCCAAACTCGCCATTCTCGCGCTCGCCGGACTGCACACCCAGGTCGCGCCGGAATCGATTCGCGCCCGCACCATTCGCGCGGTCGATGCGGTGGATTTTGACTACGCCGCGGAACTGGGCTGCACTATCCGCCAGATTTCGCGGGCCGATTTGAAGGACAACACTTTGTTCGCCGACGTGGGCCCGTGCCTGGTTCCCACCGACTCGCCCTTCGGACGCGTGCAGAGAAATCTCAACCTGGTCCTGACTTCCGGCCAGTACGGCGGGGACATGGCATTTCTCGGCGCGGGCGCCGGCGGCGATCCCACCGCCGTGGCCGTCGTCTCTGACGTGATGTTTGTGGCGCAAAGCCTCTCCGGGGGTAAGAGAGAGCTAGCAAGCGGCGTCTCTACGCCCGGGATCTTCACGCCCGCGATCAGCAGCGATTTCGAGACCCCGTGGTACCTGCGGTTTTTCGTGCGCGATCAGCCGGGAATTGTGGCGCGCCTGGCCCAAATCATGGCCGCACATCACTTGAACATCGACTCTCTGTTGCAGAAGCCGGGCTTTGACAAATCTTCTTTGCCGTTTGTGATTACGCTGGAGCCCTGCCGCGATTCTCTGCTGCATCCCGCGCTGCAGGAAATGTCCGGGCTGGAGTTCTCCCTCCGGCCGTGCCTGTGCCTGCCGATCCTGCGCTAAGTCCGTTTGTGTGGGGGAAAAAATCAGCGCCGGCCGTCGCAGTAACTCTGCGTACGACAAGCCGGCGCCAGCCGTGATGCATTCGGAAGAAGCTAATTCCAGAAGGGATTCTTAAGACCCGCCGGCCTGAGTGCGCTATCGGTTTGCGCCTCCGTCCCCGACTCGTCCGAGATTTTCTCGTCGATGAAGCGGGACGCCGGTGGTGCAGTCAATTCTTCTTTCTTTCCGGGAGACGGATTAAAAGGATATTCTGATTTCATCGCCTAAACCCCCACCTTGATGATCTAGCTTTATTTAACACCCCGGCGGCCCTCCACTGACAGCGAAAATTTGAATGACTCGCATCGAAAAACCTGCGCCGCCGAATCCTCAGCTTGACCCACGTTCGGACCGCGACGATGACGGCAACTGCAGGAACTCCTCCCGCGTCATCGCATAGAGTTTTTCCTCGGCTGAACCTTCCGTGGCGCCGGCAATCATTCGCTCGAATTTCAGCCCGGCCTTTTGCAGCACGCGCTCCGAACTTACGTTCTCAGGAGCGCATCGGCCCTGGATCCGCGTAAGTTTGATTCCGTCAAAACCGAACCGCAGCATTGCCTGCAACGCCTCGGAGGCCAATCCCTTTCCACGATATGGCCGGGCCACGAAGTAATTCACCTCTCCACAATATTCCAAAGCACCCGAGTCGCTCTCGTAGCCGATCCGGCAAAAACTGCAGTTGCCGGCAATCACTCCAGTCTCTTTGAGCACCATCGCCCACGGCCCCATTCCCCATTCCCGGTACGATCGCAAACAGAATTTAAGAAATTCGTCGGCGTGCAGAGTCTCATCCCATCTAGCGACGTGGGGGAGATCGGTTTCCCGAAATTCCCGCAACCGCAGGCGCTCGGTGTCGAGTTCGCTCATCTTCAGCAGCATTGGAGTTCGTCGCTGTGTCCGAGGACGTGCCGGACGACCGTCTCGCAACCACACATGCTCGTCTTGGAGTTATCATACTCAACGAGCTTCCGATTGATGTCGTCGCAAATTTGAAAGGTAGTTGTGCAGTTTGAGGCGGGGGATTCTTCGACGGCGTCATCCTGAGCGCAGCCGTTTTTCAGGCGGAGTGAAGGATCTCGCGCGGAACGCACCAGAGGCTGCGTCAGGTGCGCGCGAGATCCCTCTCTTCGCCTGAAAAAACGGCTCCGCTCGGGATGACGCCAACACGAACGAAGACTGGCCAGATTCAAACTGCAGTGCCATTTGAAAACTAGAAATTTCGGAACAACGATTTGAAAATAACTTCCCGAGAAGGCTTCTTATGAAATACCGCAAACTTGGCCGCACCGGTTTCGAAGTCGGCGACATGGCCCACGGGTTGTGGGGCATGAGCGGCTGGAGCGGCTCCGACGACAAGGAATCTTTAGCTGCGATGCAACTTGGCGTGGATCTCGGCTGCAACTTTTTCGACACCGCCTGGGCTTACGGCGAGGGCAAAAGCGACGGACTGCTGGGCGAGATCATGTCTCGCAATTCCGGCAAGCGCCTTTATGCGGCCTCGAAGATTCCTCCCGCCAACGACCGCTGGCCCGCTCTGCCCGAGTATAAGTACAGCGACGTTTTTTCGCCGCAGCATGTTTTCAAGTACGCCGACCTCATCCGCAAGCAGCTGCGCGTCGACACGATCGATCTGCTGCAGTTCCATGTCTGGGATGATTCGTGGACCAGCGAGCCTGACTTCCGCTCGACGGTCGAACAACTGAAGCGCGACCAATGGATTCGCTTCTTCGGGCTCAGCATCAACCGATGGCAGCCAGAAAATGGCATCAAGGCCCTGCATACTGGGCTCGTCGATGCGGTGCAGGTGATCTACAATATCTTCGACCAGGCGCCGGAAGACGAGCTCTTTCCCGTCTGCCAGGAACTGAACATCGGAGTGATTGCCCGCGTCCCGCTTGACGAGGGCAGCCTCGGCGGAAAAATGACTCTGCAAACTACTTTCCCGAAATCCGACTGGCGCTCCGGATATTTCGGTCCCGAGAATCTGTCCAAGACCATCAAGCGCGTCGACAAGTTGAAACAAATTCTCCCTGCCGGCATGACTCTGCCGGAGATGGCGCTGCGCTTCATCCTGTCGCATCCCGCGGTGAGCACGACGATTGCGGGCATGCGCAAGCTGGAGAACGTGCGGCAGAATATCGCCACCAGCGACGCCGGGCCGCTCGACACAACTTTGCTCGCGGAGCTGAAAAAACATCGCTGGGACCGCACGCCGCAGCACTGGTCGGATTAGTTTGGTCCGACCGGGGCTGCCCCTGCGACTGCTGGTAGTAAGCTGTTTGCGTAAGCTACGCTCGCTTTCAACCCGGCGCTCGCCGCCCTGATGAAAAAAATCTCTTTGCTCCGGAGTTCGTTTCTTGCAGTGGCCTCACTGGCTTTGTTGCCGACCATTCTGCAGGCGCAGAACCCACGCGGCTCTCTGCGCGGCAGCGTGCAGGACGCAACCGGAGCTCGCATTCCCTCCGCAACAATCGTGGTGCGTGCGGTCGATTCGTCGCTGCAGCGCGAGGCTGCCAGCGAAGACCGCGGCGAGTTTCGCATGGATGATCTGCTCCCCGGTACTTACCACATGACGGTGACCGCCCCAGGATTCGCGCCCGCACAAGCCGATGTATCCATCGCGGTCAGTTCGGTGCGTGAAGTCGCGGTCACGCTCAAACCTGCGGCTGCATCGCAAACGGTCACCGTTAAGAGCCTGGCATCCTCCATCACGACTCAGCCCATCGATCTGGACAGCGCCGTGCACGGCGGAGTCGTCGGCAGCCAGGACCTCGAAGCGCTTCCGCTCCCGGCTCGCAGCTTCGCCAACATCGCTTATCTCGTGCCCGGCACCGAACCGGTTGAGCCTTCCGATCCCACCAAGGCGCGCATCACTGCCGTCTCCACCGGCGGAAGCTCGGGCCTGAACAATGAACTCTCGGTGGACGGCGCCGACAACTCTGACGACTGGATTGGCGGCTTCCTGCAGAATTTTTCGCCCGACGGCATCCAGGAATTTGCCGTGCGAACGTCGAATGAAGACGCCGACACAGGCGGCACGACCGCTGGCTCCGTCGTAGTCACCACCAAACGCGGCAGCAACGAGTGGCACGGCGACGGTGCGTTCTACGAGCGCGCTGCAGCGCTCAATGCCCGCTTCCCGATTGAGAATCCTGCGCAAACTTGCACCAACGGAACCTGTGTCAACAATCCCAAGCAGCCCTTCTCGCGTCAGAATTACTTAGGCACGCTCGGCGGGCCGCTGGTAAAGAATAAAGTTTGGTTCTTCACCTCATTCGAGCATGTGCATGAGAATGCCAGCATCGCTTACAGCCCCGCCAGCATCAAGCAATTCGACGCGTTGGGGCAGTTGGCCGCCGATGGCCTGATTCCCGGCATCCCCTCCATCGCCGTCCCGGCCACGGTTCCCATTCCTTTCCGCGATTACCTCGGCTCCGTCCGTTTTGACTGGAACGAGTCGCCGAAGTCGCAGTGGTTTTTGCGCGCCTCGGAAGACGGCTACCTCACGCACAACGCACTGGTCGAGCAGGGCACGCTGCCTTCGACCGGCCTGACCACGCACAATAACTACTGGAACACGGTCGTCAGCAATACTTATACGTTCAGTCCGACCTGGCTCGGCTCTCTGGTCGTCGGCGCCAGCCTGCTGCATCTTACGCAGACCCGCAACTCGGATCTCGGCTTCGCGCTGGCGTTTCCCTTCAGCTCCACGGCGCTGACGATTTCCGGCTTCGAGACTTTCGGCGACAACCAGTTCGCCACTCCCATCACTCTGTTCCCTGACCTGCGCAATCAGGATAAATATCAGTTCCGCTACGACCTGAGTCATGTGACCGGTGATCACGCCTTCAAGTTCGGAATCAATTTCATCCACGAACCGGTGCTGAGCGGCGCGTTCGCCTCCACGGCGGAGCAGTTCATCCAGTATCCCTCGAATCCCGATTGCTATCTCAATCCTCCCGGCGCCGACTGCGGCGGCATCACGACTCCGCTGCCGTTTTATTACGTTCCGCCGACCGCGCAGTGCAATCCGGAACCCAGCACGGCTGCCAACATCGCTTGCGCATTTACTCCCGCCGGCGACGGCAGCTTCTCGCAGAACGTGCAGCGGCTCGCGTTCTACGCTCAGGATTCGTGGCGAGTCTCGCGCCATCTCACCGTCAACTACGGCCTGCGCTATCAGACGACGTTCGGGCTCTTCACGGCCTCCGGACAAAGCCAGGCCGCCAATTCTTCCTTCGCCGACTTAGCGCTCCTGGGTTATCCCTCTGCAGTTCCGCACGACGATCGCAAGCAGTTTGGTCCCCGGCTCGGGATCGCATACTCTCCCGGCAACAACGGGACGACGGTCATTCGCGCCGGCTTTGGCATGTACTACAACGACCTCGCGCAAAACGGCTGGGCCACTGCATTTCAAGCGGTCAACCCGAATTCCGTCGCGCCCCCGTCGCTCATTGACCCCAACTACAGGACGCCCTACGCCATTCACATGACGGGCGGAGTGCAGCATGCCCTGAACGCGCATTGGACGCTCAGCGCGGATTACACGCACGAACAGGGCAACCACGGCTATCGCGCTTATCCCTACACAACTCCGACTTTTCCCGTCGCCGCCACCGTCTTCCATTCCGACAACCGCTCCAGTTACAGCGCGCTGATGCTGCATCTGCAAGGCAACACGCGCCGCTTCAACCTGGTCGCGAACTACACGCTCTCCAAGGCGCAGACCTGGGGATGCCTGCTCGGCGAACTGTTTGACTATGTAAATGGCGTCTGCAATCCGCTGCAGCCGTTCGGTCCCGGCGACTACGGCCCCTCCGGCGAGGACGTCCGCCATCGCTTTGTGCTCGCGGGCACCTTGCACATCCCCGGCGGTTTCGAGGTGAGCGGCGTCGCGCAGTTCGAGAGCGCGCGGCCCATCACCATCACCAACTCGGACAACTCCGGACGCATCTGGGTGAACGGCGTGTATACCAGCCTCGACGAATTCCGCGGCACGCCTTACCTGCAGACCGACCTGCGCGTCACGCGTCCTTTCAAGATCGGCGAGCGCTGGCAGATCAGCCCGTTCGCCGAGTTCTTCAACATCTTCAACCGCAACAATCCCGGCGCGAATTACGCCGTCAACGTCACCCAGCTTCCAATTCCCTCCGCCCAGATGCAGCCCAACGCGAGCGGCATCACCAACGTCACCAGCATTTGCACGGCTGCCGACTGCTCCCAGACCGTTCCCGTCACCAGCCTGAAGCAACTCGAAATTCCCGAAGGCGCTCTGGGAGATTTCTTCGGGCCGGGCACGACCGTGGGAATTCCGTTCGCCGCGCAGTTGGGCGTGCGGGTGAATTTCTAGACATCGATGGGAGCGCTGCTAAGGAGACGATGGCGGCCCCGGAGGGGCTCGAACCCCCAACCCTCAGTTCCGAAGACTGATGCTCTATCCAATTGAGCTACAGGGCCGTGATACGAGATGAGGCTGGAGTCGAGCTTCGCTCGACCGGGACAGCCGAGAGCCAGCCCTGAGCTTGCCGAAGGGGCGGCTGTCCCCACAAAATCTTACCTTGGCGAAAAATCTGGGGTGGGAAACGGGAATCGAACCCGCAACCGTCGGAGCCACAGTCCGGTGCTCTACCAGTTGAGCTATTCCCACCACTCCGATTGATTATAGATCACCGGGCCGCATCAAGCGACTCCAGAGCGCTCTTGGCCACTTCGACCGGCAGCGGCGCATAGCCCAGAGCGGAACACTTCTTCTGTCCCGCGGTCAGCACCCAGCGCAACAGTTCCGTCAACACGCTCTTCTTGCTCTTGTCCTCTGTCTCGGGCAGCAACAGCCAGGTGTAGGTCGCAATCGGATACACGGCCTGCCCCGGCGGGTTGGTGATGGACACGCGAAAATCCTGGCCCGCAGTTCCGGCTGAAGTTCCGGCCGCAGTTCCGGCCGTGGCGGCCGCGGCCGCGGTCACGCTGGAGAGACTCGCCTTCACAAATTCTCCGGCGGCGTTGCGCACGGCCCCAAAACTGAGCTCCTGCTGCAGCGCATAAATGAATTCGACGTACGCGATGGAATTTGGCGTCTGTTGCGCCGCCGAGGCCACGCCCTCGTTGCCTTCCGCTCCAATTCCCACCGGCCATGCCACGGTGGCGCCCGCGCCGACCGACGCTTTCCATTGCGGGCTGATCTTCGACAGATAATCGGTCCAAACGAAAGTCGTACCGCTGCCGTCCGAGCGATGCACCACAACAATGTCAGCGTCGGGCAGGCCGACACCTCGGTTTGATTCCCGGATCTGCGGATCATTCCATTTGCGAATCTTTCCCAGGAAAATCCCCGCCAGCACTTCCGGCGTGAAGTTGAGAGTCTGGCGAACTCCCTTCACTTGATAGATCACCACCACGGCCCCCAGAACTGCCGGCACATGCACCAGACGCTGGTGCGCGCCCGCCATGGCCTGGTCTGACACCGGCATCTCGGAAGCCCCGAAGTCTACCTTGCCCTCTTCCAGCTGCTGGATTCCCTCCGCCGACCCGACCGCGTCGTAACTGATGTGCACGTTAGGGTGCTGTTCCTGAAACAACTCGAACCAACGCTGGTACAGCGGCGCGGGAAACGTGGCCCCGGCGCCGCGCAATGTTCCCGCGACCTGCGCCACCGGACTTGCCTCGGCCGGTTCTGGCGCAGCTTCTCCCTTAATCGCCGCGAGCAGCTTGCTCACCATCTGCCGTGCCAGGTCATCCGAAATACTGTTCCACGGAAAATTGCTGGGGCTCACCAGATACGACCAAAGCGTGCTGCCGTCTTTGCCCACCACCTCGACCGACAGGAATCCGCCAAATGTTGGCTGGCTCGCGCTGTGGGAGTGGGGACTCAGAGAGGTTCGACCGGTGATCCAGATTCGGCCGGTCCCTTTGATCAGCGCATCGGATTCCTTGGGATCAGCGACGACCTGAACTTCGTGACTCTTTCGCAGCCGCTGCACCAGCCGCTCGCGCATTTTGGCTGCGCCGTTGTCGGTCCCAAGCGAATCCACGTAGATCTTTTTGACTTGGGAAAGGCTCTCCGCAGCTTCGGCAGAACCGCTGGTTGCGCCGGCCAACAACATTGCCAGCAGAGCGCAAAACGAAAACACGAACCTAGAAGCGCGAGACAAGAGTCGATCCTCCGCGGAATGCGATTCTATTCTATCCGCTCGCGAAGCGCCCATGTGGGGAACACCTAGCCTCGTGGTGGGAACGATCGCTCTCCAGCTTTTAATCACCACGAAGGGCCGAGAATACAGAGAAGTCGGTAAGAGATGTTCCGTGAGGACAGGAATTTGAAGGGGAGGGCACCGAACAAGATCACTGACCACTAACCCCTGACCACTGAATTCTACCCGCGACCCACGCCCACATACTCAAATCCCAGAGCGCGGAGCCGTACCGAATCCAGCAGATTCTTGGTGTCGACGATGACGGGATTCTTGAGCAGGTGCTTGATGCGGTCGAAATCGAGTGCACGGAACTCCGGCCAGCCCGTGCCCACGACCAGAGCGTCCGAACCTTCCGCCGCCGCATAGGCAGAGTCGCAATAACGCACCGTTCCGTTGAGACGCATCTTCGCCTCGGGGATCGCCACCGGATCATAGGCCCGCACGTGCGCACCTTTTGAGACCAGCGTTTCGGCCAGCCGTACCGACGACGACCCAGCCACGGAATTTGTGTTCGGCTTGAACGCCAGTCCCAGAATGCCGACTTCCTTGTTCTCGACCGAATTCAGGGCCACGGCAATTTTCTCGACCAGGCGGTCGGCCAGCAGATGGTTCACGTCACGCGCGGCACTCAGCACTTTCAACGACACGCCATGCGCCTGCGCCAGTTCAGCGAGAGCGTCCATGTCCGATTCCGCGAATACGCCGCCCATGCCCGCTCCGGGCTGCAGGCAGCGGGGAGCAATTTTCTTGTCGAGGCCGAGAGCCAGAGCCAGGTTCACGGCGTCCGCGTTCACCCGCTCACAGAGCGCGGAGACTTCGTTGATAAAAGAAATTTTGGTGGCCACGAATGCGGTCGCCGCTTCACGCACCAGTTCCGCCGTCGCCTGGTTAGTCACAATCACCGGGACTCCGCGCATCACCAGGGGATGAAAAATCTGCTTCAGCATCTGCACGGCTTCTCCCGAGGTCGATCCCAGGATCAGGCGGTCGGGCCAGTTGAAATCCTCGACCGCGCAACCATCGGTAAAGAACATGGGCTGCGACACGATCGTGGCCTGCAAGCCGGCGTCTTTGATGCTTTTTTCCAGCGCGCTCGCCGTGCCCACGGGACAAGGAGTCACAATCGTCAGAATCGGAGGCTTTGCAGCCAGCCGCGTAATGCGCATCGCCACATCGTTCAGAGTGTCCGCTTTGTCTTCCGCGAGAAAAATAACCTGTGTCTTGCGGGCAAACGACTCAATGTCGGTGGAGTAGGCCAGCCTCCCCGCCCGCACATTGCGCCGGATAATCTCTTTCAGATTCTTTTCGAAGAAAGGGACATTGCCCTGGGCCATCTCGACCATGCGCGTCCGGTCAGGATGACAACAGGAAACTGGAGTGCCAAAATCTGCCAGGCAGGCCGAAATCACCGTTCCCAGGTACCCCGAGCCGTAAACTCCGATCTGCATGTGTCTCTCCCCATTCCGAACCCGGAAACCCGCGCCAGAATTGGCCTTTGAGTGGAATCTCCGGATACTTGCCCTACTCTTTATCTACAGACATGGGAGCGGCTTTTCAATGCACGGGAGGGTGATGTACCTGGAACATGCCGACTGAGCAAGAGTAACTTGAGGAAGTAGTAACCGAACAACGATTACGGCAGGCCATCGCGAAACGTACGTTTTAGCGCGAAACCAGCGTGCGCCCGAGCCGCACCGGAGCCAAGTCGACCCAGCAATTGAGGGCGTCTTCGCGCACCTCTTCACGCACAAAGATCAGCCTTTCCAGCAAGATGCGACGGCTTCCCGAATACTTGGCCCAGCGCTCGCGGGCCATCTGAAAGGCAGTCTGGGCGGGCTGTTCGGCGGTCATCTTCACGATCGTGAGATGCGGAATGTACTGCCACTCTTCCTGGAACGCCAGCGCTTCGGTATTCAACTTGCTATGCAGTTCGCTCATCCGAGCAGCCGCGCCGTCTACTCGGATGTACACCGTGGGAGTCACTGGAGCAAACGTCTCCACGTTGCCCAGGGTCACTTCGAAAGGCTCCTCGAGGCCGCAGATTCGTTCGAGCACCTGCAGCGCCGAACTCTCCGAACCCTGAAGCGGACGCGGCGGCAGGATTGTCAGGTGCGCCGCCAAAAGAGGGAGGTCGGGATGCAGCTCGCGCCGCAGGTTTTCCACGAACTCTCCCGCGGGATTTTTCAGGTACGCCACCAGCGCGTAACGCGGCTTCTGCATACTGATCGAAAATTATACAGCCGCTTCGCGATCGGGGCACCGCTTAATGAAGGCAGGTCGCACAACTTCGCCCAGCCCACTCAACGCGGCGGGCGGACGGGCCTTGTGCGAAAACTCTGGCTCAAAGTCCGACCGCCCCCCGCCAAAGAGAGACTCCCGGTGCCTCATTTATAATGAACCTGTCGGGGCGTAGCGCAGCCTGGTAGCGCACCTGCCTTGGGCGCAGGGGGTCGTAGGTTCAAATCCTATCGCCCCGACCAATAACCCTGTACCCAAAAACTCTGGTCCTATAGTCGGCCGTTCGCCTGCAGCAAGGCTGTGATCTCCCGTTCAAAGACCGAGATGTCGGTAGCGCCCATGTGTTTGGAGTAGATACGGCCGTCGTGGTCTATCAGGAAAGCGATCGGCAATCCCAGAACTCCTCCGTAAAGCTCGCCAGTCGCGGCGTTACCCATGACGACCGGATAGTTCATGTGGAAACGCTGGTAGAACTCGCGGACGGGTTCCGGACCATCGTCCATGGAAATGCCAACAATCTGCAGGCCCTGAGCACGATACTTATTCTGCAATTCCACAAAGTGCGGGATCTCTTCCCGGCAGGGGGCACACCAGGTTGCCCAGAAGTCCAGGAGAACCAACTTGCCCCGGTAGTCGGAAAGATGAAGTTGCTGTCCGTTCAACTGGGGAAGGGAGAAGTCAGGAGCGAGAGGGTGCTCGGTGGGTTTGGCCGCAGTGCCGGGCCGCCTGTGATGACCGGCGACGAAGTAAAGTCCCGCGACGACGGCGATCGCCGCAATGCCGATCAGAAGTTTTCTCCAGAATCTAGAGCGCAGAGCCTACTCTCCCTTGGCAACTGGATAGCCCTTATTCACCCAATCGGCGCCAAAATTGTCGGCGATATAGAGCACCTTGACGTTGGTGAAGCCCATGGCGCGCAGCGCGTCGTCGGCAGGCTTGACGTTTGGACAATGGCTCCAGGGGCAACAGCCACAGTAAATAACGATGAATTTGTTTCGGGGTAGAGGTTGAACGCGGGTGCGCAGTTGCTGGAGGCCGGCCTCGCTGGAACCAGGGCCAATGTACTCGGAGCCGGGAATATGAGCCTGCTCGTAGAGAACGTGGGAGCCGACCTGGATCAGGAGCGGCTTTTCGCTCTTGGGTGACTGAAGGATCTTGACCAGTTCTGCCGGGTTGATCAGTTGCGAACTGGATAAGGACGTTGCCTGATAAGCCGGAAACACTGCCAGGGTCGCGGCGCCTGAACGAGTTTGCGTACGTGCACGAAAGGTCCACACTGTTGCTGCCATACGTGCCGCAGTTCCGGCCAGGACGATCAGGAGAATGATGATGGCGAGTTTCACCGGTGAAAGTTTCATTGGAATCCCCTTCGGCATTATCGGCGGTTCATTGCCGACCCGCAAGGCATCATCAGCTCCGCTTTAGGAAGTGGATCAGATTGCGATGAGCCCGAGGCGGATGAGAAGGAGGGAAGAGATCGCCACAATCGCCCAAAGCAAGATTCCCTGCAGTAGAGGACGCACGCCCACTTCTTTTAATGTTGATCTTGAAATCCCTGTGCCGATCAGATAGAGAGTGACCGTCAACCCAGTCTTTCCCAGGGCGCTGAGTTTGGGATAGAGCCAGCCGAACCACGGCAGGTAAGTATTCGCTACGGCGGCAAGACAGAAAAGCAAGATAAACCAAGGCCATTGAACCCGGGACTTGGTCTTTTTCAAGATGGCCACCGCAATTGTCAGGGGAACAATCCACAGCGCTCTAGCCAGCTTGATCGTGGTCCCGATCATCAACGCCTCGGAACCGTATTTGGCGGTTGCGCCCACCACCGAACTGGTGTCGTGGATGGCAAGGGCGGACCACAATCCGAATTGAGATTGCGTGAGGCGAAGAGCGTACCCGATGACCGGGAAGAGAAACAAGGCAACCGAATTCAACACGAAGACGGTTCCGAGCGAGACGGCCATTTCTTCTTCTCCGGCGTTCACGACCGGCCCAACGGCGGCGATCGCGCTCCCGCCGCAAATGGCGGTGCCCACGCTGATCAGGAGCGATGGGATGGGTTGCACCTTGAACAACCGTCCAATTCCCAGACCGAGGAGCATGGCACAGGTTATGCTGACTGCGGTGTATGCGAACCCGGATCTGCCCGCGCGCACGACCTCCTGCAGGTTCATGCCGAAGCCCAGCCCAACAATGGATGCTTGCAAGAGGAATGCGGACAGTTTCTTAGAGTCAGCGTGATAAGGGTGGGCGAACGACAAGCCGTAGATCAGCCCGGCCAGCAACGCCAACGGAGTGGAAATGAGACCACTGGCAGCGACGACCAGGCCGACGAAGAAGATGTTCTTGGTGTTCTTCAATCGTCAGTGTCGCTGCACCGATATCTGCCTGTCCAGGCAGTAATTCTTGTTACGGAAATTCTCCATGGGGCTCCTTTGACATTATCTGCGCTCGATCGCAGGACCTGCAAGAAAGGGGCAGGCAGGCCGCCATGAGAACTCGCTCCCTTCGAAATGTCCGCTAGCAAGCTCAAGCGGACGGATGCTTGAGAACCTCTGCCAGTGCGCGCATCCGCATGGAGTCGGCCGGAGTCTTCGCGGTGGTTGAGCTTTGCTCCAACGAGGACGCCATCCCCTGCAATTTCGCCAGGTTCTTATTGCTCAGGTGCGAACTCTCGGCGCTCTTGATCGCCTTCTGCAGCTTTGAGATTTGGCTGGCAGGCAGAGCCTGCGACCGCGATAGCTGGTCCACGTAGGCTTTTGCCACGACCAACTTTGCCGGCCACTCGATCTTTTGCTGGTTCTGTACATTGAGCTCTGCCACTTGAACGGTTTTGGCCGCGTCGATTTCGTTCTGCGTCAGGAATTTGGTCGGCGTCAGCTGAAACACATCCAGGCCGCGGGCAATCTCCGAACCGTAAATGTAGCCGTTGTACCAGTAGGCGGACCAATCGCCGCCGAGCACCAACATTTTCGGATCAATGGGGCCGCGATCGAAGTAGGCAATCTCGAAAGGATTCACCGGATCGGTGAAGTCCATCACAGAGATGCCGCCCTGGTACCAGGCCTGCACTTCCACATCGCGGCCGGGAATCGGTATGAGAGAACCGTTGTGGGCCACGCAGTTCTCCGTGTCGCCCTGGGCGGCGGGCAGCTTGTAGTAGTTGGCGAAACTGAGCTTGTCGTCCTTCAGGCGGAAGATGGCGTCGGCGCCCCACTTGTTCGGATCGTTGGGACGGCAACGCGCGCCCAGGCCTCCGCCCCACTCGTCAGTGAACACGACTTTGCTCCCATCGTTCGAGAACGAAGCCGAATGCCAGTAGGAATAATTCGGATCGTTCACCGCATCTACTCGCTTGGGATTGACCGGGTCCTTGATGTCCAGCAGAATTCCGTTGCCGGAACACGCACCGGCTGCCAACCCGATCGCTGAGTACACCGTGATGTCGTGGCACTGATCGGTGTCCTCCGGCTTCTCCGCACCTTTCTTGCCATGGGTACCACCGTTGTTCAGGCCGTTGATCGCGCCCGTGCGTGGATCCATAAATACCCGCGGACTGGAAACGATCTTCGCGTCCTGCGGCGCAGCCACGGGAACTTTGATCACATCGATGCGAAACAGCGCTGTGTTCGGATCTTTGTCGGGCTTTTCTCCGGAGCATCCTTCCAGTTCTTCGGATTGACGGACGAACGAGGTTCCCGACACGTAGATGTAAACATTGTCCTTGTCATTCGGATCGAGCACCAGGGTGTGGGTGTGGGACCCGCGGCAGGTCTGCACGGCCGCGACCTGCTTTGGATTTGAGACGTCGGAAATGTCGAAGATTCGTACGCCGCGGAAACGGTCTTTTTGCGCAGCTGGAATGCGGTTCCGTCTTTCTTTTGCCTTGTCTTTATCTTTATCTTTCTCTTTATCTGCATCGGCGGTTTTCGCTTGATCGGAATCCTTGTCTTTGCCGGCGTCGGCGTTCTTATCGTCTTTGTCCTTATCTTTATCTTTCGCTTCCTCTGCCGGTGCGGGCTCGGGCGGAAAGCCCTGGGCGCCGCAATCCAGACGTCCGTTGGGCATCTCTACCGACATGAACAGGAGATTCTTGTACACCGACACATCGCCCTGCCCACCGGGGCAGACCATCGATGTCAGCAATGCAGCTTTCGCCGGATTGGAAATATCGAAGATATTCACGCCATAAAAATTTCCCTGGAAAAGGTGGTTGCCCTGGAATGCGAGGTCGGAGTTGGCGAAGGCCAATTGCGCGATGACTAACTGAAACGGCTTGGGCATCTTGGACATCCTGGCTTCGGACACGCCCATTTGCCCGAGCGTCTTCTTCACCTTGGGATCGTCCGCGTCGGAGGAGCCTAGCTGAAAGGCGTCGGGCTTCTTGAGCAGCAAGAGATGCTCGATGCCCATGGAGGTTTCGCCCGCATCGTAGAGTCCGGGCGTCAGCTTGGCTCGCGGGTCATTCGGATCCGACCCGTTCATTCCGGGGGGGAGTGGCGGAGCCGGCTCGGGCGCAAACGGATTTTCTTGTCCCTCGGCATCTTTTTTCGGGGCGTCTTGCTTCTGGGCTTCCTGGCCAGACGGCGGGTTCGCGGGCTGCGCCTGGGCTAGCGTTCGGGTCGCCCCGAAACCAAAAAGAAGCATAGCTCCCATCAACCACAGGATAAAACTGGACCCTCGGTTCATCGTTTCTCCTTATTGTTTCTTTTCCAACATGGCCTGCATGATTTTTATCTCGGCGCGTTGCGTGTTGTCGGCATCGGTGGCGAAGTTGAATAACTCGGCATCCTGTCCAGCGCCTGCGGTGTCGAATAGATCTTTTACCATGGTCAATGCGCCGTTGTGATGTTGAATCATTCCCGTTAGAAATAAATGATCAAACTCGGCGCCCTTCGCCTTGCGCAGGGCTTCCATCTGCTGCGGCGTGAGCATTCCGGGCATCAGGGCCATCATGTCGTGCGGCATTTCCATGCCTGGCATTTCCATGCCCGGCATGTTGGGCATCGACTTGGGAATGGATTCGCCGCGGGCGGCCAGCCAGCGCTTCATGAACTTGATTTCGTCGGACTGGGAGCTGCTGATGCGCGCTCCCAGGGAACGCAGGTCTTTGTTCTGGGTATGGGAGGGAATCATCGCCGTCATCTCCACCGCCTGCGAATGATGGAAGATCATGCCCTGCATGAACTCTACGTCCGCCGGCGACCGTGGCGGCAGGGTGGGTCGCGTGGACGAGGGCAGGGTTTTGGTCGGCGTGCCCGGCGCACCCGGTTGCACCACCACAGGCCTTGCCGAATCCGGCTGCTGGCTAAGCGTGGCGGGGACGATAAGAACTGTGAAAACGCCGGCGGCGAGCAATGCACGCCGCAAGACTCCCCGGCTAGAGCCGGGCTTGAACTTGGGCTCGCGGCGAACAGTCATGTGCCTGCGGGTCGGGATGGGAGGGAAAATCTTCATTTGGGGCAAGGACGAAATCTTTTCATGAAACAGTAAATTGTTCAACGGTTCAGATTGACTTTTGACATTTCGGATGAAACCATTGAAAGCACAGGGCGGATCGCAGTTTGCTCGCGAATCCGAATAAGGTTCCAAGCCCTTCCGTTGTGCACACCGCGAGTCTCACGCATTGCACCGCGGAACTTCTTGCGAGGGAGCCAATTATGACAGCCGTGCCTGCGGCTAAGAAGCGGTTCGATTCGAAGACATTCCTTTCGACGATCAACGGCGGTCGAACCATCACCGCCTTTGCCAAGAATAAGAGTATCTTTGCTCAGGGCACCGCCTCGGATGCGGTTTTCTACCTCCAGCAGGGAAAGGTGAAGCTTAGCGTTATTTCCAAGGCCGGAAAGGAAGCCACCATCGGCATTCTGACCGAAGGCGACTTCTTCGGTGAAGGTTGCCTCACGGGTCAGGCGCTGCGCCTGTGCTCGGCCACCGCCATGACCGATTGTTCGGTGATGCGAATCGAAAAGAAGGTCATGGCGCAAGTGCTTCACCGGGAACATGAATTCGCCGATATGTTCGTGGCCTATCTGCTGACCCGCAACCTGCGATACGAGGCAGACCTGGTGGACCAGCTTTTTAACTCCAGCGAGAAGCGGTTGGCGCGAATCCTGTTATTGCTGGCTCATTTCGGCAAGGAAGGCAAGCCGGAGACGGTAATCCCCAGGATCAATCAGGAAACACTGGCAGAGATGGTGGGCACAACCCGGTCGCGGGTCAATTTTTTCATGAACAAGTTCCGGAATCTGGGCTTCATCGATTACGACGGACGGAACCAGTTGCAGGTCCACAGTTCCCTTCTCAGCATCGTTCTCCACGACTAAGGCGCCTCCAGTACTCGGCTTCCGCGCGCGATGGCGGAGATTCAGAATCGCCAGGTGTTCCACCCTGTCCCTACCTCATGGCACTAGCGTGCGGGCCGCCTGACTTTGGTGCCATGGCGATGGCACGTTCAGGCGTTGACCCACTACTTAGGTTTGGTTACTGTTGGTGACTGCCGAGCCATGCTTCTCCCCCCTATGATTCCGAATGGGTGCTCTCGAGAAGATTCCGATATTCCTGATCACAGGCGTGCTGGTGATCATCTTTGTCTGCCTGAAGCACCACGCGCGCAGCGGCCGTCTCACACTTTGGACGGTGGCCTGGACGCTGGTGTTCACCCATTTCCTGGCGCAATTACTGGAACCGGATCACGGCCCCGTTCATTCCCTTCTGCTGGCGGTTGATTCCGGATCGCTGCAAGCCGCGGTGGTCACTTTTCTGGTCTCAGTCTCTTCGGCGGCGGAAGACCGTGTAAAGCGGGCTCGCCTGCTGCTCGCGCTGGGTGTGCCTTCCGTGGCGTACGTGGTGTGCAACAGCTATGGCGTGCAGGCGCGGTGGCCTTACGTCTTGTTCCTTGCGGCCTGCTTCGGCGGGGCCGCGACCTTCTTTCTGCGCGGCCGGAAGTTTTCGTCGTACCCGGCAGCGGCAACTTTTCTGGGCTTGCTTGCCGGAGCGTGGGCGGTGGCTGGCGTGCTCCGCGGGTCCTTTGAGGAAGGGGCGATTGCGCTGATCGGAATCGGGTTCATTTTGGCGGGTGGGTTCATTTGCCGAAATCATGGGCGCTGGTCGCCCGCGGTTCTGACCATCGCTGCGGGATTCGTCAGCTGGGGAGCGGCGTTTCCCATCCGATTGTTGCTCGATCGTTTCACTCCGAGCCTGACGATTCCTGCCGAACTGTGGAACACTCCCAAGATCTTCGTGGCGCTGGGAATGATTCTGGCAGTGGTGGAAGACAAGTCAGAATCGATCGCCGGGATGCAACACAAGGCCGACCGGCTCGATCGCCGGTTGGAACGCTTCTCGGCGATCACGACCCGGCTGCTGGGTGGAGCGGCGTTGGATGCGATTTGCCCCGCCATCGCTGCGGCGATTACCGAGGTCAGCACTTTCAGTATGGCGGTGGTCCAACTGGAAGATGCGGACGGACGGTTGCGGGTGGCTGGTTCCAGTGGGCTGGCAGAGGAGTCTCTGCGGAGCCTGCAGGCGCAAACCCAGGATTGGACGCTCGATCATGTTAAGAGCCTGTGTTCCAGCGCACAGCGCATGGGCAAGAATTCGTACTTAGTGCTGCAGCAGGAAGCTCTTCTCTTTGCGCTGCCGGAGAACCCGAATGCGCAATGGAGGACGGGCGAAGAACTCTTGATTCCGCTGTGCTCGGATGGAGGCACATGCCTGGGCTGCATAAGACTAGCTGCGCCGCGAGATACGCGGACGATCCATACGCTGGAATTGTCCCACATCGAAAGGCTCGCAACTGACGTTGCGCTGGCCGTTGAACTGCAATCCTTGCACGCGCAGTTGGTCTGCTCGGAAAAACTGGCGGCCCTGGGGCAACTGCTGGCGGGAGTGGTGCATGAGCTCAACAATCCGCTGACCGCGATCATGGGATACGGCGAACTGATCCACGACGCGATTGCGGCGCCGCAGGCTCGAGATCAACTCGCGAACCTGGTGAATGAAGCCCGGCGCATGAACCGCATTATTGACAACCTGCTCCGGTTTTCGCGGCACGGTGCGCGGGACGCGCAGGTTGCGCAACTCTCTCCGGTCGTGCAGCAAGTGCTGGCGCTGCGGGAATATTACACCCGCACCCGCAACGTGCGAGTGGAAGTCGACATTGCCGCGGACTTGCCATTTCTGGCGGTCAGCGAGGACGAAATCAAACAGATTCTCCTCAACCTGCTCAACAATTCGAGCGATGCGCTGGAGGGAATGGCGAGCGCCAAACAGATCAGCATTCGCGCTTACCAGCGAGGTCCACGGGCGGTGATCGAAGTCGAGGATACGGGCCCCGGCTTCGGCAATCTGAGCCGCGCCCTGGATCCGTTCTATACGACGAAACCTGCGGGCAAAGGGACCGGCCTGGGGTTGAGCGTGTGCTACGGGATTGTCAAGAAACGCGGCGGAGACCTCGAAATCGAAAACGTGAAGCCGCACGGGGCGCGGGTCACCATCAAGTTGCCGGTCGCGGAAGCGCCGGCCGAACCACTCTGGGCCGCCGTGGCCCGGGCCTAAATTACTGCCGCAGATTGCGCGGATTATTCACGCTGAGTTTCTTCTTCGGGATTCCTTTGGTGTGGCAATCGATGCATTTGACGAAATGAATGTTGTGCGGGCTCTTGGCGGATTTGAACGTCGTATCCATGGTTTCGACGTTCAACCCGCAATTGGAGAGCTGCGGGTGGCAGGTGGCGCAGGAGGCCCGCGTCTTCTGGCCGTGTCCCTGGTGGCACGCGAAGCAGCTCAGTCCTTCGTGGACGCCGACTGCGGTGCGGTCGTCGCCCGAAGCGACCTTCATTGTGGCTAGAGGCGCGTGGCACTGATAGCAGAGCGCTTGGCGCGCGTCTGGGCTGATCTTAATGATTCTGTCGCCAGCATCTTCATGCATCGTGGGCAGGGGAAGCCGCTCAAGTGCCACGTAGTCCAATTCCCGCCGGTCAAACAACGCCAGCGACGGCCGAGAAATTTCCTGGATGGGCCCGGGATTTTCGGGCTTCCCGGTCGCGCGAACCAGCAGAGGTCCCTGGCGGTGCATTTGATGGCAGGCCAGACAGGGGATAGCCGGCTGGCCAGCCAGCTTGGGATCGCGCAGCTGCCACGGTCCTTTTCTGTCGAGAGGGCTTACCAGGTCACGGATACCGCCGTTGAAGTGCATGCCATGGCAGCGCAGGCAATCGTCCATCAAGTGCTCGCGGTGATTGTGATCGGCGTCGAGAAAAATCTCCTTGTAAGTGGCGGCGTGCGGCCCCGCGGCCCAATCCGCATACTCCTGCTGATGGCATTTCTGGCAGCGGCTGCCCATGCGCAGCACGTCGTCGGTCTTGAGACGGACTTGCTCAGGAATTTCGCCGCGCAAGTGCTCCGACAGGCGACGGATGTTCTTGAGGTGAAACCCTAGCTCGAAGGTGAAAACTTCGCCGTGGCAGTCGGAGCAGGGCACATTGCGGTGCGTCGAAGTGTGCCAATCCGTGTAGGGCTGCCAGATTTCATGACAGCGCGCACAGGATCGTCCACCGGAGTAGCGATAGTAGACGCTGGCGCCCGGCAGGGTCAGGAACAGCATCGCGGCCACCACGATGGGCACGGCCACGTAAGTGCGCCGGTACCAGGGCTTGCGGTCAGCGGTCATGGTTTGATCGGCCATGGTTTGATCGCCCTAAGACGCACCATGAGTTCCTTTCCAGGATTTCACCAGTTGATCGGAGGCGTAATACGCGATCGCCATGATGGTGAGCGCCGGATTGAAACCGCCATTGGTGACGTGGACGCTGCCGTCGATCACAAACAAGTTGTCCACGTCATGCACGCGGCAATACTTATCGACGACCGAGGTCCGCGGATCGTCCCCCATGCGGCAGGTGCCAGCCTGATGCTGGCCGCCGCTCAGGCCGGAGCCAGGCAAGAACGTCCAGGTGGTAATCGCCCCGGCCTCCTTGAGCCACGCCTCGGCTTTGGAAGCTAAGAACTTGCCCACGACCTGGTCGTTGGGATGACGGTGTCCAGAAAGGCGAACCACCGGAATTCCCCAGTAATCCTTCACTTTGGGGTCGACCTGGACGCGGGACTCAAACACCGGCATCTCCTGGACCGGCCCCATCACGCCGATGCTGCGCCGATACCATTGCCGCATGTATTCTTTGTGCGCCCGGCCCCACCGCGGCACACCCGGCGCCCGCCAGCCCACAAACTGATAGGGCAGGCGGATGAATTCGTTGGCCAGCATGCCGCCGCTGGTCAATCCTTCGCCCGCCAATCCGTGATTGCCGTGGTTGAAGTCGCAGATGGCGATTCCGGCGCCCGGTCCAAGATCATCGTAGACTTCGAAATCAAACAGCCCCACCGCGCCCGTATAGGCGTGACCCTGAAGATTTCTTCCCACCCAGTCGTAGCGATTGCCCAGGCCGCTGGGGAACAGACGGCTCTTGGAGTTGAGCAGCAAACGCGCCGACTCGTTGGCCGAGCCGGAAACCACGACGAGATCCGCGGTCTGTTCTTGCAGCCGCGACTGGGAATCGAAATAGGCCACGCCCTTCACCTGGCCCTGCGAGTCGGTGAGTATCTCTTTGACTATGCACTCGCTGCGCAGTTCGCAATTCCCCGTGGCCAGCGCCGTAGGAATGACTGTGTTCTGCGTGCCATTCTTCGCGTCCACCTCGCAGGCAAAACCCACGCACCAGCGGCATCGCATACAGGCTACCCGCCCGTTGTAGGGAACCGAATTGCGCAGCATCGGAATGTCGAAGGGATGAAGTCCGAGCCGCTCGGCTGCAGGTTTCAGAACCTGATATTCGCGATTCGGCGGAAGCGGCGGCATGGGCAGCGGACGCCGGCGCGGCGAGCGGAAAGTGTTATTCGAGTCGTCGCCCGAAACGCCGATTTCCCACTCAGCTTTCTCGTAATAAGGCTCCAGGTCGGCATAGCTGATTGGCCAGTCTTCCAGGGTGCTGCCCGCGATCGCGCCGTAGGTCGAGCGCATGCGGAAATCTTTTTCCAAGTAGCGCCAGGCCATGGCACCGTAACTGGCAGTGCCGCCTCCAACGCATGCGGCATTGTTGTTGTATTCGCCGTCGCTGGGCTTCAACCGCTGTTCATGGCCTTGCTCGTCGACGAAAACCCGCGGGTTGCGGTCTTCGTCGGGCCCGAAAGCATTGCCTAACACCGTGGTGCGCTGATTGCGCAGGTCATCTTTGCGGCAATCGAAGGCGGTGTACCACCTCCCCCGTTCCACCAGGACCACAGTGAGTCCCGCTGTGGCGAGTTCCTTGGCGACAATGCCTCCGCCAGCGCCAGCGCCCACCACCACCGCGTTAACGTGTTTGAGCGCCATTCACTTGACCTTTGAACCCACGACTGGCACAGATGCTGTGTTGACGTCATAGTGCAGCCTGCCGCGGATCGGCGGATAGGGCAGGCCCAGCATCTTCCAACTGGTTCGCTCGCGGTTGCCGCCGTGCCGAGGATCGCCATAAAAACCCTGCATGGTTTGATCCACCAGCAGCGCGAAGAATTCGGAGGAAGAAATCTGCTTCCACGCCTCGCTCGGCGCCCGCCCTTGTTCCATCAGGCCCAGCAGTTCAACCTGCCTGGCCTCGGCCAGAGCAACGAAATTCGCGCCGCAGAGCACCCGGCTGCTCGTGTCGACCGCGGCAATTCCCTGGCGATAGGAATTCCGCAGGTGCCGCAGCGGCCCGCTGAGCTGGCGGTCAATGTAATTCACCACGCCGGCCCAGGCGGCTCCGGGATTTTCGTCGGGAGGAATAATCTGATCGCAAATTGCGGCCAGGGTTCTGGCTTCATCCAGCGACAGAAATCTCCAGGGACTCCTGCCGGCGGCACAGCCAATGCTCGATCCGGCCGCAGCCGCGGCGACCATGGCGGCTTGCAGAAATTTCCGACGGCTGAGCCTGTAGGCTGGTTGCATTCCCAGTTCCGCTTCTACCCGAACTGCAAACATGCGCCCGATCGGTGGTTTGGTCTGTGACCCTAGTCACGCGAGGACGGGAAAGTCCTAAGGCCTAATGCGATTTGCCGCCGATCTGTAAATAGACTGTTACACTCCACAATCCCCTTCTGTTCCTGAGGAGGTTAATGATAGTTTCTCGGGATACCGAAAACGGCCCGGGTTAGTGGGGGCCCGTTCTCGATACGTTCAGCCTGACGATCGCCCCTGCAATCCTGTGGGCGTAGAGAATTTGGATGTGCAAATTATGGAAGGCAACGAATTTGACCTGGTAGTGATCGGCAGTGGGCCGGCGGGCCAGAAAGCCGCCATTTGCGCCGCCAAGCTGCGCAAGAAGGTCGCCATTGTCGACCGGAAAAAAACCATTGGCGGCGTCTGTGTGCACACCGGCACCATCCCCAGCAAGACCTTGCGCGAGGCTGTTCTCTATTTGAGCGGCTTTCGCCAGCGCACGTTCTACGGGCGCGGGTACGTGCTCAAAGATCGCATTGCCATGTCGGACCTGACGTTTCGCGCGCAATCCGTGATGCTGCGCGAGGTCGAGGTGATTAAGGCGCAACTTCGGCGCAATTTTGTGACGACCTACGAAGGCGACGCGCGCTTTCTTGATCCCCATACGGTCGAAGTCAGATCGGATGACGGCTCCCAACTGCTGCGGGGACAGCACGTGATGATTGCCTGCGGCACGCGGCCGGCGCATAGCGACGATATTCCCATTGACGGCAAGCGCATTTTTGATTCCGATCAGGTGCACTGTCTGGAGGAAGTTCCGCGCGATCTGGTGGTGGTGGGCGCCGGGATTATCGGGCTGGAATATGCGTCCATGTTTGCCGCGCTGGGGGTGAAAGTCACGCTGCTGGATCAGCGGCCGATTTTGCTGGATTTTGTGGACCGGGAAATTATTGAGAGTCTGTGCTTCCAGTTGCGGCAACTGGGAACGGTTTTTCGGCTGGGCGAAAAAGTGGTTTCGATCGGGCTGGATGAAGCCCGGGACCGGGTGTTTGCCAAACTGGAAAGCGGCAAGAATGTTCACGGCCAGGGATTGCTCTATACCATCGGGCGGCAGGCCAACAGTGATTTGCTCAACATCGAGGCGGCTGGACTGTCGTCGGATGGGCGGGGCAAGCTGGTGGTCAATGAACATTTTCAAACCGCGGTGCCGCACATTTATGCCGCCGGAGACGTGATTGGATTTCCCGCCCTGGCCAGCACTTCCATGGAACAGGGCCGCCTGGCCAGTTGCCACATGTTTGGAACTCCCGGCAAAATGCCGTCCAATCTGATTCCCTACGGCATTTACACGATTCCCGAGATCTCCATGGTCGGGTACACGGAAGAACAGTTGACGCAGAAAAAAACTCCCTACGAAGTCGGCCTGGCTCGCTACGCCGAGCTGGCCAAGGGACAGATGCTGGGCGACGAACAGGGGCTGCTGAAACTGATCTTCGATCCGCAGTCGCTTAAAGTGCTGGGAGTGCACGTGATTGGGGACCGCGCGGCGGAGATTGTGCACATCGGCCAGACAGTGATCGCGCTGGACGCGACGATTGAATATTTCCGCGATGCGGTGTTTAACTATCCCACGCTGGCGGAAGCTTACAAGGTCGCCGCGTTAGACGGACTGAACAAGCTTTAGCCAACAAGCTTTAGAACAATTGCGCGTGCCACGGTCTTGTTTTCCGGCGTCGTTTTCAGGTCTGGCCTACATTCCATTGGAAACCTATTTCCCATGAACATACTTGATCTGGTCGTCGGCAAGCCTATCAAAACCAGTGACGAGCGGGCCGAGCAGATCGGCCCGGCACAAGGCATCCCGATCTTTGGTCTCGACGGACTGAGTTCCGCCGCGTACGGCCCGGAGGCTGCGCTCAGCCTGCTGATTCCTCTTGGGCTGCTGGGCGTGCGCTATATCGTTCCCGTCAGTGGAGCGATTATCACGCTGCTGGTGATCGTGTACTTTTCTTACCGGCAAACCATCGCAGCCTATCCTTCCGGCGGTGGCTCATATACCGTGGCTCGCTTCAATCTGGGCGCATCGGCCGGATTGCTGGCCGCGGCGGCGCTACTGGCGGACTACATTCTCACGGCTGCCGTAGGGATTTCCGCGGGAGTGGGCGCGTTGGTCTCGGCTGTTCCGTCGTTGCTGCCGCACATGGTTCCGCTGTGCGTGGGCATTCTGATCGTCATCACCATCTTCAACCTGCGTGGCGTGCGCGAAGCTGGTGCGGTTTTTGCGGTTCCTACCTATCTGTTTGTGGGAACTCTGCTCATTACTATCGTGGCAGGGGTTCTGCGGGTGCTGTTTAGTGGAGGGCATCCCACACCGGTGGATCCTCTTCCGCCGGCACCGCCGGTGACGGCGGCGGTGAGCGCCTGGCTGCTGCTCAAGGTTTTCGCCAGCGGGTGCACGGCGCTGACGGGCGTTGAAGCGGTCAGCAACGGGGTGAAGGCGTTCCGCGAGCCCGCGGTGAAAAACGCGCAGCGCAGTCTGACCGCAATTATTTTTCTGCTGGCGGTGCTGCTGGCGGGAATTTCTTATCTCGTCAAAGTGTATGGAATCGCCGCGACCGATCCTGGGGCCCCTGGCTATCAGAGCGTGCTCTCCATGCTCACGTCCGCGGTTTTTGGCAAGGGAATCTTCTACTATGTGACGATCGGCTCGATTCTGCTGGTTCTGTCGCTTTCGGCCAACACCGCGTTTGCCGATTTTCCGCGGCTTTGCCGCGCCATCGCGCAGAACAATTACCTGCCCCACGTTTTCGGATATCGCGGGCGGCGGCTCGTTTATACCTACGGAATTGTCGTGCTGGCGGTACTGTGTGGCAGCGTGCTGATTCTTTTTGGCGGCGTGACCGACCGGCTGATCCCGCTTTATGCGGTGGGCGCGTTTCTGGCGTTCACGCTCTCCCAGGCCGGCATGGTCATGCACTGGCGTAAGAATCGCGGGCCGGGATGGGTGAAGAGCGCACTGGTGAACGGGCTCGGCGCGTTCGTCACCGGAACCACCACGGCGGTCGTGCTGGTGGCGAAGTTCATGGAAGGCGCGTGGATCACGCTGCTGTTCATTCCCGTAACCATCTTTTTCTTCTCGATCATCCGCCGCCACTACCACCACGTGAAGGCGCTCACCACCTGCAAGGTTCCGGTGGATGCGGCCGGGCTCAGCCAGCATCCCATTGCGGTCATTGCCATTGACCGCTGGAGCAACATCACGCGCCAGGGCATTGAATTTGCCGCCCGGCTTTCCCCGGAAGTCATTGCCCTGCACGTGGAACCCAGCGAGCATTCCGAATTACTGCAAGACGACTGGGAACAGTATGTGGTGCAGCCCTTTCGCGCGCAAGGCAAGGAACCGCCGCAGCTTCAAATGCTGCCTTCCCCTTACCGCTTTGTCATTGTTCCCATCGTTCAATTCGTGCTGGATCTTTCGAAGAAGAATCCCGGGCGCAGCATTGTTGTGGTCATACCGGAGCTGGTGGAGGACCGGTGGTACGAATATTTCCTGCACAACCAGCGTGGGCGGCTTCTGGAATGGGTGCTGCTGGCCCGCGGCAACCAGCGCATCTTCACGGTGAGCGCTCCCTGGTATGTCGGGCAACAGGCCCAGCCGTGTCGAACCTAGTTTGTCAAAGCTAGCCGGATGGAAGCTGGTCCGACCCGCATTGACTGATTTGTCCGCATTGCCGGTGGAACCAGCCAGAGCATTTCGTAGTGTCCTAAATTTTGGGACACCACCCGGCATTTCGAGAATAGGAATGCTGAGGCAGCTGTGCTAGCATGAATGAAGGCCTAATTCCACGGTTTCTGTGAACTTGCCACGGTAAACTAGCCAAGTTCCCTTCTCTCTACACAGAGGCAGCCCTACAGAGGCAATGAAGAGGCATTCCGCTTGGCGATAAACGATACGAAGAACCGATCGATGTTGGTGAAACGAAAGACCGATGTTCCGGATGACGAGGTGAATGATCTGCTTCCCCAAGACACACAATCTCCGCAAGAAGTTGACGATTTGCTGGGCTCCATTGCTACGCGCGGCCTGGATGTAGTGGAGGGCGAGACGGCCTCTCCCTACGCCGCTCTGGAACGAAGTCTGGCGCAGGACAGCGAAGAAGTCGAGCTCGATCTGACGCCGGGGGCTCCGGACTCGGCCAGCGACCCGGTGCGGGTGTACCTGCGCGAGATGGGCGCTTCGCCGCTGCTGACCCGCGAAGAAGAAGTGGAGATTGCCAAGCGCATCGAGCGCGGACAGCTCACCGCGCTGAGGGCCCTCTCACGCTCGCCGATTGTTATCCAGCAGGTGCTGGCGCTGGGCGAGGACCTGAAACGCGGGCTGCGCTCGATCAAGGACCTGGTCGCTTTTGATGAGGAAGAGATCACCGACGAGATTCTGCAGAAGCGGGTCGACGATATTACGGGCCGCATCGACGAACTGAACAAGCATTACAAGACCGCCAACCGGCTGGCGGAGCGGCTGGCGACGATCCCGGCGAAAAAGAAGCCGAAGGAATTCCGGCGCTGCCGCGGGCAGCTGGGGCGGGAGATGGTGCGGATTTCGCTGATCATCCGGAATCTTGGGTTGAACCACGCCGAACGCAAACGCTTGATCGAGAGAGTCAATAAGACCATCGAACTCATGCGTTCGCTGGACCGCGAAGTGGTGAGCCTGGAAGCGAAAATCAACGGCACACGCAGCGACGAACTCAAGAAAAACTATCGCGCGGCCCAGCGCGCGCATCAGGTCGAGATCAAAAGGCTCGAGGACGAAGCCGGAATGACGTTTCCGGATCTGCAGCGCACCCAGCGCAGGATGATCCAGGGCGACATGAACGCGGAACAGGCTAAGCGCGAACTCATTGAAGCCAACTTGCGCCTGGTGGTTTCGATCGCCAAGAAATATGGCAATCGCGGGCTGCAGTTTCTCGACTGATTCAGGAGGGCAACGTCGGGCTGATGAAGGCGGTCGACAAGTTTGAATACCGGCGCGGCTACAAGTTTTCGACCTATGCGACGTGGTGGATCCGGCAGGCCATCAGCCGGGCGATTGCGGATCAGGCGCGGACGATCCGGCTGCCGGTGCACATGATCGAAGTCGTGAACAAGCTGATTCGGACTTCGCGGCAACTGGTGCAGGCATCGGGGCACGAACCGACGTCGGCGGAGATTGCCAGGCAGATGGACATCCCCGAGGCGATGGTGCGCAAGGTGAAGAAAATCATGCGCGTGCCGATTTCGCTGGAGACGCCGATTGGCGAAGAGGGAGACTCGCACCTCGGCGATCTGATTGAAGACCGCACGAAAATGTCTCCGGCCGAGGCCATCCTGAACGTGAACTTGAAAGAGCGCACTGCGCATGTGCTGCGCACGCTGAGCCCACGGGAAGAAAAAATTATCCGCATGCGGTTTGGCATGGACGATGGCTCCGAGCACACGCTGGAGGAAGTCGGGCAGTCGTTCGACGTGACCCGCGAGCGCATTCGGCAGATCGAAGCCAAGGCGCTGCGGAAGCTGCGTCATCCTTCGCGGTCGGGGAAGCTGCGGTCGCTGCTGGATGATGTACAGGAATGATTTACGGTCGTTCCGTGCCGTGCGATGGCGGTGCCCCGAAAACTAAATATCCCCTTGTCATCCTGAGCGAAGCGAAGGACCTATGCACTTTGTTGGCAGCACCTCGCTGCGGGCAAATTAGATAGGTCCTTCACTTCGCTCAGGATGACAATAGATTTTTTGTGCCCTGTTTTTCAACAGCGAGCTGATTACTTTCTAAACAGTTCACCAGACGATAAACATCTTCCTCCGTTCGCCTCAGCCGAATTTCATCTCCTTGCATGACCGGTATCACGCCCATCTGTGATCTTGGTCACTGATGCCCATTCTGGAAAAGAAGATAACCACTACATTCGACTCGATTGGGCTGGCCAGCACGCCGTAAGGCAGCCCAGGAAGGGAGACTGTCGGAAGGCGAATCGGGATCGCGCACGCTCACTGGTAAAAGTTCTTTTCATACGTTTTCATATTTCTCTACCAGACAATCCCCGATCAGTCTCCCGACACTCCCGCCGCGGTCGAAGCCGGAAACCCAGAGCACGTCAGGCAAGTTGTGGCGCCTAACACTACGGCGCCGTGACCTTGCCCGATCTCATCTCGGAACCGGCCAGGGCTCGTTGTTCGCTGACCTCGACGTTGTCAAGGGAGACTGTCCATGAAGACAGGCGAGAGAGACTCGATTGCGGCACATCTCAAGAAAAGTGGTGTGTCGCGGCGCAGTTTTCTGCAACTCTGTTCCACCCTCATCGTAGCCGCCCCTGTCGGCCTGAGTCTGACCAGCCGAGCCACTGCGGCGCAGGTGGCCAAGATCGTTGGTAAGGCGCGCCGACCCTCCGTCATCTGGCTGCACTTCCAGGACTGCACAGGATGTACCGAGACGCTGCTGCGGACCTCAGCTCCCGACGTCGCCCACCTGATCCTCGATGTGATCTCGCTCGATTACCATGAAACGCTGATGGCGGCTTCGGGAGCGCAGGCGGAAGCCGCGTTGCGCTCGGCCATTGCCGACAACGCCGGAAAGTATGTTCTGGTCGTGGAAGGTGCGATTCCCACGCGGGACGACGGCATTTACATGGAACTCGGCGGCCGGCCGGCCATTCAGGTGGTTAAGGAAGTCGCGGGACAGGCGGCGGCGGTCATCGCCATCGGGTCGTGCGCATCGTGGGGCGGAGTGCCGTCTGCCGATCCGAATCCCACGGGCGCGGTCGGCGTCGATTCCGTAATTTCCGGAAAACCAATTATTAATCTGCCGGGCTGCCCGCCAAATCCCTACAACCTGCTGGCCGTGGTTCTGGAGTACGTAACCATGGGACGACTGCCCGAACTGGATCAGTTCAGCCGTCCGCGCTTTGCCTACGACCGCGTGATTCATGAGAACTGCCCGCGCCGCGCTCACTTTGACGCTGGCCGGTTCGCCGCCGCGTTTGGCGACGAAGGCCATCGCAAGGGATACTGCCTGTACAAACTCGGCTGCAAGGGGCCGGTGACGCACGCCGCTTGCGCGACCCGGCACTTCAATGAGATTCCGGGCGTGTGGCCGATCGGGACCGGAGTACCGTGCGCGGGTTGCACGGAAAAGGGCGTGATCTGGCAGATGGGAACATTTGAGACGGTGCCCATCCATCTGGCGACGCCTCCGGACACGTATCCTCCGATCTTCAGCACGTCGGGTCAAATCAAAGTCGGCGCCGCCGCGCTGGTGGGCGCGATAGCGGGCGCGGTGGGCGGAGCGACGTGGGTAGCCTCGCAGCGCTTTCAAAGCAGCGCTGAAGCGGGGGTAACGCGAATTGCAGCCGACCGCGTGCATGCTGAACAGGAGAAAGCGTCCATCGAGGAATTAGACGGCAAGAAAAAAGAGGACTGACGTGTCCATCACTCGGCGACAACTCTTCTCAGGCATTGCCAAGGCGGGAATCCCGGCCGCCGTGGCGGTCACGGTCGGCACCGACGTGCTCCACGCGGACGAACCTATCCCCGTGCCTAGCGCCGCGGTGGGATTGCTCTATGACGCCAGCGTGTGCATCGGATGCAAGGCCTGCGTCGCGGCTTGCGCCGAGGCGAACGACACGCCGCCCGATACGCGCGGCGACCAACTGCACCAGGCGCCGTCCGATCTGAATGACATGACGCGCAATGTCATCAAGCTCTACAAGCCGGAAGATGGTTCGGCGTTTTCCTTTGTGAAGCGGCAGTGCATGCACTGCCTCGATCCGGCGTGCGCGGCGGGTTGTCCCTTTCAGGCGCTGCACAAGGATCCGGAAAGCGGCATTGTCAGCTGGACTGCCGAAAAGTGTATCGGCTGCCGTTACTGCACGATTACGTGCCCGTATCACATTCCGCGCTTCCAGTGGATGGGATTCAATCCGCGCGTAACCAAGTGTGAGTTGTGCAAAGACCGGCTGGCTGAAGGATTGAAGCCGGGATGCACCAGCGTATGTCCGACCGGCGCGGTGATTTTCGGTCCGCGGTCGGTGTTGCTGCTCGAGGCCAAACAGCGCATCGAGAAAAATCCGGGACGCTACTACGAGGATCGTGTCTACGGGGAAACCGATAACGGCGGCACGCAGTCTTTATATCTGTCGAAGGTTCCTTTCGAAAAACTTGGGCTTCCGGAACTCGGACCGGAGTCGGTTCCGGCGCGAACGCTGCGGTGGCAACGGCGCTTTTATCAGTACTTCGCGCTGCCGGCACTGCTCTATGCGGGGCTAGTCCAGGTGATTCGGAAGAGTCTGAAGGGCCATGAAGAGGAAGCCCACGAGCGTGAAAAAGAAACCGGATTGAGGGCGCAACTATGAGGTCGCAATCATGAGTGCCGTGACGACCACCGCAGCCACAAATATCGATCGCTCTCGGAGCACCCGCTGGGAACGGAATGTTCCCGTCTACGGGTTCCCGGTCGTGAACGGATTCTTTCTGGGCCTGTCGGCGCTGGTCGTAGTGGCGTTCGTGCTGAGCGGGTACCGCGAACTGGCGGGACTGGGCCCGGTCAGCGGCATGAATGACGCCTACGGCTGGGGAATCTGGAAGACGTTCAACCTGATGGTGCTCACCGCGCTGGGTTCAGGCGCGTTCGCGGTGGGCATTGCCGCCTGGGTCTTCCGTTGCAAGCGCATGCATTCGCTGATGCGCATGGCGCTGCTGACCAGTTTTCTGGCTTACGCTTGCGGCTTGCTCTTGCTCGGCATTGATGCCGGGCGTCCGTGGAATTTTTACTGGATCGTTTTCCCGTGGCGCTGGAACATGCATTCGCCGCTGGCGGAAGTCGCAATCTGCATGTCGATCTACGCCATGATTCCGCTGGCCGTGGAAAACATTCCGCCGGTCCTCGAACGGCTGTGGTATTTCGATTCCCGCCTGCGCCCCGGCGTGGAGCGCATCGAAAAAAGGCTCCACTACTTCTTCCCGTGGATCATTGCGGCGGCGTATCTGCTGCCGGGCATGCACCAGTCGTCGCTGGGAGCGTTGATGCTGCTGGCCGGCGAACGCGTGCATCCGCTCTGGCAGACTCCGTGGCTGCCGGTGCTGTATCTGGGCGCGGCCACGTTCATGTCATTCGGCTGCGTGGCCGGAACCACCATGCTCTGCTGCCTGGTGTGGAAACGGGTCATGGACATGGACGTACTTGACGAAGCCGCGCGCATCACCTCGTGGCTGATTTTTGGTTGGATGGGACTGCGGCTGGTCGACATCCTATTTCGCGGAGCGCTGGGCACAGCGTTTCACTTCGACCGCTTCGCGGGAGTGTTCTGGCTGGAGATGATTCTGATCGCCACCGGCGGAGTGCTGCTGCGCCGCGCCGCGCGCGACAGTTCACCGCAGCCCATGTTTATCGGATACATCCTGAGTTCGTTCGGCGGCATGATCTACCGCTTCAGCCCCACCACGCTGGCCTTCCGTCCCAATCCCCAGGCGCTGTATTTTCCGGCCACGATTGAAGTGCTGGTTTCGCTGGGCTTCATTTCCCTGGGCATCGTGGGCTTTCTCGTCGCGGTGAAGCGGCTGGCGATTCTTCCCGCTCCGCTCAGCGAGTGGCACGACATGGCGAGTTACTTCCGCTTCCGGCGGCCGTACATCCGGTGGACGGGCTATTTCAAGTACGGACATTTCGGCGAACACGAAACCCCTGAGGCTTCCGGCTCGGATCAAACAGGCTGGGAGTAAACGGGCTCGGAACAGGTTCTGATTAACAGCAGGCTCTTATGGCGAAACGAATCACCATTGATCCCATCACCAGAATTGAAGGCCACCTCCGCATTGACGTGGAGGTCGACAACTACGCGGTCAGCAACGCATGGGCTTCGTGCACCATGTGGCGGGGCATCGAAAAGATCCTTCGCGGCCGCGATCCGCGGGACGCATGGCTCTTCACGCAGCGCTTTTGCGGAGTCTGCACCACGGTGCATGCCATGGCCAGCGTCCGCTCGGTGGAAGATGCGCTGAAGCTCGAGATCCCGCTGAACGCGCAATATATCCGCAATCTGATTCTGATCGCGCACGCGCTGCACGACCACATCGTGCATTTCTACCAGCTTTCGGCGCTGGACTGGGTGGATATTCTGCAGATTCCCAAGGCCGATCCGGCCGCGACCTCGAAGCTGGCGGAGACTCTGTCGCCGTGGACGCGGAACTCACGCAACGAACTGAAGGCCGCGCAGGATCGCGTCAACGCCGTCGCCGGCAGCGGGCAACTGGGCATCTTCGCCAACGGCTACTGGGGACATCCGGCGATGCGGCTGTCGCCCGACGTGAATCTTCTGGCTTTCTCGCATTACGTGCAGGCGCTCGAGTACCAGCGCAAGGCCCTGCAGGTTGTCGGCATCCTCGGGTCGAAGACGCCTCACATCCAGAACTTGACGGTGGGCGGCGTGGCCAACGCCATCGATCTCGACAGCACGTCAGCTCTCGGCATGAGCCAGTTGGAGATGATCCGGACTTTGTTGGAAGAGGTGGTTCAGTTCGTGCAGCAAGTGTATTTCGTGGATGTGTGTGCCGTGGCCGCGATGTATCCCGAGTGGTTCAAGATCGGCAGCGGCGTACGCAACTATCTTGCTGTGCCCGATCTACCACTGGATAGCCAGGGTTCTTCCTACGATCTGCCGGGTGGGTACATTCGCAACGGCGATCTCGCTGGCGTAAAGAGTTTCCAGACAGCGTCGGATCCGATCTTCCGCCAATCCGTGACCGAAGATGTGATGCACGCTTACTATCAAGGCGAAAAGCCTCTGCATCCCTGGTCCGGTGAAACCGAGCCCGCCTTCACCGGCTGGGACGCGAACAAAAAATACTCCTGGGTGAAGGCGCCACGCTTCAACGGCGAGCCCATGCAGGTCGGGCCGCTGGCGCAGGTTTTGATCGGCTACGCGCAGGGCCATCCGCTGACCCGCAAATACACCGACCTGGCGATCGAAAAGATTGCCGCGATCGGTGGAGTCCGCGCCACACCCGCTGCGCTGCATTCCACGCTCGGCCGCCACGCCGCCCGCGCCATTCGCGCCTGCATGCTGGCGGAGCTGGCGCAGAAGCACTTGCAGTTGCTGACCGATAACATCGCGAAAGGCGACTACACCGTTCGCAACGTGCCAGTTATGCCGACTCATGAAGTGGAGGGCGTGGGCACGCACGAAGCCCCGCGCGGTACGCTTTCGCACTGGATCGTCATGAAAGACGAGAAGATCAAGAACTACCAGGCGGTCGTTCCCTCCACATGGAACGCGAGCCCGCGGGACAAAGCCGGCGCGCATGGCCCATATGAAGCCTCGCTGCTGCACACTCCGCTGGCCCGGCCGGAGGAGCCATTGGAAGTATTGCGCACAGTGCATTCGTTCGATCCCTGCATGGCGTGCGCGTGTCATGCGTTCGATCCTTCGGGCCGAAAGATCGGAGTGGCGAAAATCCTGTGAGAAACGTATTGATCGGCGGTATCGGGAACGTCCTGCTCGGCGACGACGGCGTTGGGCCGTACGTGGTGCGGCTTCTGGAGTCGATGTACTTATTCGAGGAGAGCGTCGAACTGGCCGACCTCGGCACTCCCGCGCTCGACCTCACTCATCAGATCGTCGGGCTGAAGGCGCTGATCCTGGTGGATGCCGTGGCCAGCGACGACGCTCCGGGCACGCTCGCGCTTTACAGAAAAGAAGACATTCTGCGGGAAGCGCCGGAGCAGCGGCTTGATCCGCACTCGCCCGCATTATCAGAGTGCCTGCTGACAGCCGAAATGCTGGGGGCCATGCCACAACACGTGCTACTGGTGGGAATCACGGGCAAGTGCTATGAGCCGGGGCACCCGTTAAGCGCAGCGGTTCGTCAATCGGTGGGACCGGCGATGGATGCTATTCTTCAGCAGCTGCAGCGGCTGGGATTTGCGTTCGGGAAAAAGCTTTCGCCCGACGAACCCGGCTTCTGGTGGAGCGACCACGAAAACTTCGCTCCCGTCGAAACGCTAAGCTAACTGCCGCTAATCGCTCGGATCGTTGCCGGCGGCGACTTCAAGTCGGCCATACGCTAGCTGGTAGTTGTACCGGGCGGTGACTACCTGGGCACCGGCGGTTGCGGCCAACAATTCCGCGTCGGTCAATTCAATTATGTTGCCGACACCAGCCGAATAGCGGCCTTCCGCGAAGGCCAGATTCTCGCGCGCTTCCCGATCGGCAACCGTGGCCAGATCAATCTGCTGCAGGGCGACCGTCGTGTTGGCGTAGTCGGTGTAGACTTCGCGATCGACTTGCAGCCGGGCAGATTGCAGGTTCGACTCGGCCGCGTTCCTGGCCTGTTCGGTCTCGTATAGAAACGCGCGGTTGTAGCCGCCGGAAAGCAGCGGCTGCAGCAGGCTTTCGCCGAATCCCAGGTTCCAGATCAGGGGAAACCGCAGGTTCTGAAAATCGGCGAAGCTCGAGAAGTTCAGGCGAGGCTTGAAGTTCGAGCGCGCGGCCACAACGTCGCCTTGCGCCGCGAGGACCACCTGGCGCAGCGCCTGCAAATCGGGGCGGAGCGTTTGTGCTTCGGTAAGATAACTATCCACCAGGTCGAGTACCTGGGCCGCTCCTAATACATCGATGAGCGTAAATGTATTTTTTACCGGCAGGCCCATGGCGGTCGCCAGGTCAGCCTGAGCAACTTTCAGATCGGACTGCGCCTGCACCAGATCGAGTTGCGCGTTGGCCAGTTGGACCTCCTGCCGGGTCACGTCGATCTTAGGCACACGCCCCACCTGAAAAAAGGCGCTGATCTGTTCCAGATGCTTGCTCTGGTCCTGCACCGTTTTCTGGCGCACGTCGACCAGTTCCTGCGCCGCGAGCACGCTGAAGTATCCAAAGCGCACGTTGAGCAGCGTTTCCTGGCGGACCCGGTCCCGGTTTTGTTTCGCCTGCGCCAGTTCCGCCTTTCCGCGTTCCACCGAGCCGCGAGTCAAGCCAAAGTCGTAGATGTTCTGGCTAAAGTTCAAGCCGGTGTAGTAGTAAGGAGAGTTCGACCAGCGTTCGCCGTTGTATTCCCCATTCGCGATTCTGGGAGAAGTCCCTGGCAGTGGCGCGTAATTATAGGTCTGCTGGTTGTGCGTTGCCCCGAAGCTGAGATGGGGAAGATAGGCCGACCGGCGTTCCTTGAGATGGGCCTCGGCCACGTGGACTTGATCCTCCGCGGTCGCAAGGTCGGGCTGATTCTGCTCGGCGAGGCGATAGCAATCGGACAGCGACAGAAGTCGGTCCTGCGCCGCGGACACGGTGCTCGCAATGATCAGGGCCAGGGCAAGTCCGGCCCAAGAGGTATGCTTGTTCTTTCTATTCTTTCCCATGAGGATGGATGTTCTGAATCGGCGCACGAAATAATTCAGTTGCCGGGCCGCAGCACTGGCTGCACCTTCCCGCCTTCCGGCACGCGCTCTCCAATATTGCGGGCGACGCGCTCGCCTTCGTCCAGCCCGCTGAACAGTCGCGCGGTTTCGCCGGTCTGCTCGGCAACCGCAACTTGCGTGAATTTAATTGTGTCGTCGGGCTTGACGACGGCCACAAACGTCTGCGTCCCACGAACGATAAGCGCGTCGGACGGCACCTCGACGTAGCGCGGGGTCTGCACCTTCAACTCAGCCTGCACGAAGCTGCCGGCAAGGATGCGGTTGTGCGGATTGTCGACGTCGATTTCGACCAGCAGAGTGCGCGTCTTGGGATCGATTTCGCCGCTGGTGCGCGTGACCCGCGCCTCCACCTTCAGATCCGGGCGGGCCTGATCGAGAATCGTGACCTCATCTCCATTGCGCACGAACGGAGCATGCGCCTGGTCCACATAAACGTAGATGCGCAGCCGCGAAGTCTCCGAAACTTCGACCAGGGGCAGCGCGCTGGTTTGCGACGTGGCCGCATTCTGAATGAGCGCGCCGGGATCGGAATAGCGCGCGGTCACAGTTCCGCTAAAGGGAGCCTGCAATTGCTCGTACGACTTCAAGGTGCCGATCTGCTCCACATTCGCTTTGGAGACGGCGGCGTCGGCTGTGGCCTGATCGGCGTCCTGCTGCGAAATCATTTCTTTCTTGACCAGTGTCGCGGCGCGGTTGGCAATGAGTTCTTTGTTATGCGCATCGGCGACCGCTGCCTGATATTGCTTGTCGGTTTCCGGCGATTCGATCACCGCGAGGAGTTGGTTGGCGCGGACGAAATCGCCCTTGTCGACGCTGATGCTGCGCAGGTAGCCGCTGACCTTGGCATACAACACGGCCGACTGGTAGGGACGCGCCTCGCCGATCAGACGTATCGTGTTGGAGCCTGCGACTTGGTGAGCGGTGGCGATTTCGACGGACGGTCCTTTTTGTCCTTCGACCGTCAGTTGCTCGGCCGCAGCCTCGACGTGGGCGCGCTGGCGAGTGAAGAGAAGAAAGGCCATCGCACCCGCAACCAGAACGACGAGTATGCCGCCGAGATAAAGCCAGGCAGATCCGCGGCGTTGGCCCTGCGAATCCGGCATCTTCCCGTCAGGCATCAATGTTCCTCCACTTGAAACACTTCGCCGCGCGCTTCGGCGGCGAATTTCTCATCGAGCAAGTGCCGCGTGGGAAAATCCTTCCGCAACAGGGTATAGACCACGGGCACGACGAACAGAGTAACGACGGTGGCCACCAGCAATCCTCCGATCACAGCGCGGCCCAGCGGAGCGTTCTGCTCTCCCGCCTCGCCCAGGGCCAGCGCCATGGGAATCATCCCGATAATCATAGCGAGCGCCGTCATCAAAACCGGCCGCAGGCGCGTCTTTCCGGCCTCCGACGCGGCCTCGAGGGGCGAGATGTGCCGTTCGACGCGCGCGTCATTGGCGTAGCTCACCATCAGAATCGAATTCGACGTTGCGATGCCCACGGCCATGATCGAGCCCATCAGTGATTCTACGTTGATGGTCGAGCCGGTCAAGGCGAGCATCCACAAAATTCCTACGAGAGCGCCTGGCACCGCGATCATGATGATAAAAGGATCCATCCACGACTGAAACAGCACCACGATCAGCAGATACACCAACGCGATGGCGAGAATCAAGCCCAGCAGCAGACTGCGGAACGACGAATTCATGACTTCGTACTGGCCGTGCACGGTTATGCGCATGCCCACTGGCAGTTTTCCCAGGCCATCGATTTTTTTCTGAATGCCGGCCACCACCGAGCCCAGGTCACGGCCCTGCAGGTTGGCGTTGATGTCGATGACGCGCTGCACCGTGTAATGGCTGATCTGCGCCGGCACGGAGTCCGGGGTGATGCGCGAAACATTGGCCAGAGTTTCATACTGCGGTTGCGGGACCGGTTGCGTCTGCGGCGTGCTGGCGGCCTGCAACGGCGCCGCCGCCCCCGGCAGGCTGAGCGGAGTATTCATCAGCGTCTGGACGGAATCGAAACGCTCCGGCGGAATGCGCACGGCCACGATGTAGTTGACGTTGTTGGCCGGGTTCAGAAAATATGACGGCGCAATCAGCGCGCTCGACGACAGCGAGATCAGCATGCTGTTGGCAACGCTTTGTTCGGTCAGGCCCAGTTCTGCTGCCTTCTCGCGGTCCACACTGACGCGCAATGCGGGATAACGGATCGCCTGCTTGACATGCACGTCGACCGCGCCGGGCACGGTTCGGATTTCATCTTTCAGCTTGCGAGCGATTTCGTACGACTGGTCGAGATTCGGCCCTTCTACTTGAACGTCGACTGGCGAAGGCACGCCGAAGTTCAGCACCTGGCTGACGATGTCGGCCGATTGGAAATAGAAACTCGATCCGGGAAACTCGCGGGGCAATTGCTGGCGGATCTTTTCCATGTAGCCTTCGGTGGGATGATGCTTGGGCTTCAGCGCGATCAGGACTTCGGCGTCCATGTCGCCAACGTTGTCGGTAGGTACGTACGCCAGGTTGAATGCAGTCGGCAGGCCCTCCAGATCGTTGATGGTGTCGATTTCGTCCGGCGGGATAATTTCGCGAATCCTGCTTTCCACTTTCATCAGCAACTGTTCGGTATCTTCCAGGCGCGTGCCGATCGGGGCACGGACGTGCAGTTTCATTAATCCCGCGTCGACGGTCGGGAAGAAGTCCGTGCCAATGATGAAGGGGAGCACTGCGCTCACGGCGAACATCAGTCCGAAAATGCAGAGGGCGAAAACGCGGTGGTGCAGCACCAGATCCAGCACGCGTCCGTAGCCCTCTCGCAGGCGTTCGAACGCGTGCTCTCGCCGGCGGTTCAGACGGCCGATCAGGCCGGGATGTTCTTCCTTGGCCTCGTCGGCTTCGCGATGGCCTTCGAAAAGAATTCGTGACAGCGTCGGCACCAGGGTCCGAGAGAGCACGTATGAAGACAACATGGCCAGCACCACGGCCAACGCCATCGGCGTGAAAAGATATTTGGACGCGCCGGAAAGCAGAACCACCGGGAAGAACACGATGCAAATGGCCAGGGTCGCGACAATCGCGGGCACGGCAATCTGGCTGGCGCCGTCGAGAATCGCCACCGTGATCGGCTTGCCCATGTCGAAATTGCGATTGATGTTCTCGATTTCCACGGTCGCATCATCGACCAGCATGCCGATGGCGAGCGCCAGGCCGCCCAGGGTCATGATGTTGACGGTGTCGCCGCTCAGGTTCAAGCCGATGATGGCGGTGAAGATGGCCAGCGGGATCGACGTGCACACCACGATCACGCTGCGCCAGCTTCCAAGAAACGCCAGAATCATCAGCGAGACCAGGATCGACGAGAGCACGGCTTCGCGGACCACTCCGATGATCGCCGCGCGCACGAACACAGATTGATCGAAGTCGATCTTCAGGTCCATCCCCTGCGGCGCCGAAGCCTTAATGATGGGCAGCGTGTCGCGCGTCGCTTCGACCACCGCCAGCGTCGACGCATCGGAATGCTTGAGGATGGCGAGGTAGGTAGCACGCTTGCCGTTGACGTGCACGATGCCGCGTTGTTCGGCGAAGCTGTCAGAGACCTTCGCCACATCGCCCAGCAGAACCGTCGCCGAACCTACGACCTTGATCGGGATGCGGCTGAACTGCGGCACGGTGTCCGGACTGGAATTAAGTTGCACGCTGTAGTCGGTGTTGCCGATGCGGGCGTCGCCCGCGGGCAGAATGACGTTGGAGGTCTGCAGCGCGCTGACGACGTCGCCGGCCGACAGACCCTTGGCTGCCAGCGCCTGCGGGTTGATGTCGATAATCACCTGCCGTTCTTTGCCCCCGAACGGCGCGGGCGTCGAAAGCCCGGGGATGGTGAACAGGCGCACGCGAATAAAGTTCACGCCGTAGTCGTAGAGTTGTTGTTCGGGAAGAGTTTTGCTCGAAATCGTGAGCTGCGCCACCGGGACGTTCGTAGCATTGAATTGGATTACGTTGGGCGGCGTGATGCCCGGAGGGGCGATGCGCAGAATCGTGCTGGATACTGAAGAGATTTGCGCGATGGCGGCGCCAATGTCAGTCCCAGGCTGGAAGTAAACCCGCAACAGCCCGACTCCGGGAATCGATTGCGATTCGATCCGCGAAATTCCGTTGACGGTGGTGGAGTAAGCGCGCTCGCTGATCAGAACGACGCGGCGCTCCATATCCTGCGCCGAGAGTCCGGGATAGGTCCACACCACTGCGACCACCGGTATGTCGATGACCGGAAAGATGTCCACCGTCATGCGCGTCAGCGACAGCACGCCGAGGATCATGATCAGCAGGCAAGAGACGGCAATGGTGTAGGGGCGCCGCAGCGCCAGTCGCACTAACCACATAATTGGATCGTTGACCTAGCTGGAACCGTCGCAGGCCGGGAAAGGCGCCTGCTTTCCGACTTTAGATTCCGTTGAACCTCAATCGATCGTAAAGAAACGTAAGTGTCTACTGTGACCAAATGCCGCGCCACATCGCATCCTGCGGGCATTTCATCTTCTGGCTTTCGAATCCATTTAAGAATACATCTCTTCCTTTTCGCTCAACAACTTTGGGGCATGACAGTTTATGATGACTTCCAGTTGGACCTGACGCCCATGCCTGGAAAAACTGCCCTTGTCACCGGAGCCAACGGAGGCCTCGGAACGCACGTAACGAAAGCCTTGCTGGACGCCGGTTTCGCCGTCGCCGGTCTCGCGCCGAAGATCCAGCAGTCCGAGTTCGACCACCCAAATTTTACCGCGCTTGCTGCCAGGCTTGACAGTCTTGACGCCGCGAAGAAGGCAGCCGATTTAGTTATCGCCCGCTTCGGAAAGATCGACGTTCTGGCACACCTGGTCGGGGGCTTCTCTGGAGGCCAGTCGATCGCCGACACCGATGATGCCACCTTCCAGCGCATGTTCGACCTGAATGTCACCAGCGCGTTTCACATTTTACGAGCGGTTATACCGTACATGCGCCACGCGGGCGCGGGACGCATCATCGCCATCGGCAGCCGCGCGGCTGAAGCTCCGGGCGCAACCGTCGGCGCCTACAGTGCGTCGAAAGCAGCGCTGGTCGCGCTGATCCGGACCGTTGCCCTCGAAAACAAGGACGCCGGCATCACGGCCAATGTGATTTTGCCCGGTACTATGGACACTCCCGCCAACCGCAAAGACATGCCCGGAGCCGACACCTCTCAATGGGTACAGCCCACATCGGTTGCCAGCCTGATCGTGTGGCTCGTCGGCGACGCGGGCACGGACGTAACCGGGGCGGCCATCCCCGTATATGGCCGAGGGCTGTAGGTGCGTCCGTTGAAGCGCGATTCCCGAATTGGGAGTAACCCTTTAGTAATCTCCGGTGCACAATTTTCGCGGCATGTTCACATTCCTGAAATATTTTGCACGTAACATAGTGGAAGAGGGTTCCTCATGGGGTCAGCCCGCATCGCCAAGTCGTTGCCGCTGCAAGTAGCTGCGATCTGCTATCGTCGACGCGGGACGGCCATTGAGTTCCTTCTGGTTAATACCAATGGCGGCAATAAGTGGACTTTCCCCAAGGGATCGACCGACGCCCGCCTTTCGCATAGCCAGGCCGCCGAACGCGAAGCCGCCGAAGAAGCCGGCGCGCTGGGAACCATAGAGCCGCGGCACTTTCACCTCTACATTCACTCCAAGGGCGTGTTCTGGCAGCCCGGCGGCGTGCAGGAATTTGTGGTCAAGGCCTTCCTGATGGAGATCCACCAGATGCGGCGTCCCGACGAAGGCGATCGTCATCCCACCTGGTTCAGTCCGGCGGAAGCCAAGCGCCGTCTGGCCAAGGGCCGCGAAGTGAAATATTCGCACGAGCTCGAAGCCGTGATCGACCGCGCCCTGGAACGCATTCAGTTCCACCACGAGCTCTGGGGAGCCTATCCGGGACCGCGCAACGGCCGACCAGCCGCTGCCTCGAAGGACCCCATCGCCGAAGTTGTCTGGCCATAGAACTCGGTTCCGAGCACTCCCTGAGACTCCGATTTTGGGTGGCGCAGCGCTTCAAGCGCTGCGATAAAGCCCCGTCACTCGCCCCCGGTATTCGAAGCAAACACCCCTAATCACCTCGGGCGCTAAAGCGCAAAATCAGAAGAGCATCAATCGCTGCGCTCAAAGCGCTGCGCCACCCAAAGTCAAACCTCGCCGAGCATATTTCTCGGTACTCGGCGCTCGGTACTCGGTACTGATTTCATGAGACGATAAGTAGACACCATGATTCAGCTTTCCGGCGCCGGAAAACGGTTCGGCCACAAACTGCTCTTCGAAAACGCGGACTGGCTGATCACGCCGCACGACCGCATCGGCCTGGTCGGCGGCAACGGGACCGGCAAGTCCACGCTGATGAAGGTCCTCGCGGGCATGGACACGTTCGACTACGGCAGCCTGGTCATAGCCAAAGGAACCTCCGCCGGGTACCTTCCGCAGGATGGCCTGACGCTTTCCGGCCGCAGCGTTTTCGCCGAGTGCATGTCGGTGTTCGACGATCTGCGGGCCATGGAGACGGAGCTCGAATCTCTGACCCACAGCATGGCCGAACTCGACCACACCAGCGCGGAGTACGCTGCTGTCGCCGACCGCTACCACCGCGTGGAACATGAGTTCCGCACCCGCGATGGATACTCGATCGAGGCGGAAGTCGGCCGAGTGCTGATGGGTCTGGGGTTCACCAAGGAAGACTGGCCGCGCCTGACCGACGAATTTTCCGGCGGATGGCAGATGCGCCTCGCCCTCGCCAAGCTTCTACTGCAGCAACCCAACCTCTTATTGCTCGACGAGCCGACGAACCACCTCGATCTCGAAGCGCGCAACTGGCTGGAAGAATACTTGCAGAATTATCCGAATGCTTTCGTGCTGATCTCGCACGACCGCTATTTTCTTGACGTCACGGTCAACAAGATCGCTGAAATCTGGAACAAACGCTTCTGGTTCTACACCGGGAACTACGACAAGTTTCTGGCGCAGAAGACGCAGCGCAATGAACAACTCACGGCCGCCTACCGCAACCAGCGCGACCGCATCGAACAGCTCGAAGTGTTTATTAACCGCTTCCGCTACCAGGCGACCAAGGCCAAGCAAGTGCAGAGCCGCATCAAGGAACTGGAAAAGATCGAGCGCATCGAGATTCCGCCGGAAGAAAAGACGATCCATTTTTCGTTTCCGCAGCCCAAGCCCAGCGGCCGGATCGTGGCCGAGTTCGAAGGCGTGGCCAAAAGCTATCCTTCCAAGGATCGATCAGGCAAAAACGGCGGCGCCGACAAAGAAGTCTTCCGCAACGTCGACTTCATGATCGATCGCGGAGATCGGATCGCTCTGGTCGGCGTCAACGGCGCCGGTAAGTCCACGCTGATCAAGCTGCTCGCCGGAACGGAACAGGTCACGCGCGGCGAATATCGCCTTGGCCACAACGTGGAAGCCGATTACTTCGCGCAGGATCAGTACAAGGAACTCGATCCCGACGCCCGCATCCTCGATGACCTTGGCGATGCAGCGCCCGGCCGCGGCGAGACCGAACTACGCGGACTACTGGGCTGTTTTCTTTTTTCCGACGAGGACGTGTTCAAGAAGATCGGCGTGCTCTCCGGCGGTGAGCGCGGGCGCTACGCGCTGTTACGCCTGCTGCTGCATCCCGCGAATTTCCTGCTGCTCGACGAACCGACGAACCACCTCGACCTGCGCGCCAAAGATGTGCTGCTCGACGCGCTCATGAAGTACACCGGCACGGTTGTCTTCGTTTCCCACGACCGCTATTTCATCGACAAGCTGGCCACTCGCGTTTTCGAAGTTGGCGGCGGCAAGGTCGAAGTCTTCCCCGGAAATTACGAAGATTATCTGTGGCGCAAGCAGGGCGGCCAGCACGTCGCACCCACGCTCGACGATGTCCCCGGAGCGAGGACGGCAAAGACCGAGCCAGCCCCGCTGAAACCAGCCGCGCCCGACCATCCCACCAACGGAAATCGCGGGGGCGAAGCCGCGGCCGACGGATCGAAGAAGCGCCTGAACCCCATCAAGCGCAAACAAATGGAAGACCGCATCCACGAACTGGAAGAAGAAATCAGCCAGACCGAGGATGCCATCGCACGTCTGGAAACCGCACTGCAGAATTTCGTCAGCGCCGAAGAGAGCCAGCGCCAGTCGCAGGAACTCGGCCAGCACAAAGCCGCCCACGCCGTGCTAATCAAGGAATGGGAAGAGATGGCCGAAGCCCTGCAGGGCTCGGACTGACGCGAATCCCACCTCCGCAGGCGTACACGATACTTCCGTAATCTTAGGGAAAACCTAACGCCTGTGCGATAGTCAGATTGGCCTGTTGGCCAGCAACCGCCGAAGGCCACAAAATTTAAGACCAACCGCAGGAAATCGGTGCCAGGGGCCCCAGGGCGAGGCGCCGCGCGGGAACCCAAGGAAGGTCGCATGCTTCAGTCGTCGGATTACTCGTTCAACCCGAAGGCCGGCTCACCGGCTCCCAACCTCAACCCGAACAACCCAATCAAGACTGTCACCGCTCCTGTGGATCAGGCCACCATCGGCCGCACGTTGGTCATCAAGGGCGAAATCAGCGGCTCCGAGGCTCTCTACATCGACGGCCGCGTCGAAGGCAAAATCACCATGCCCGAGAGCCGAGTCACCATCGGCCGCAACGGCAAGGTCGACGCCAGCATTCAGGCCCGCGAAGTCGTGATCATGGGCAAAGTGAATGGCAACATCGAGTGCAGCGATCGCGTGGATATCCGCGCCGAAGGCGCAGTCAACGGCGACATTTCCACCGTGCGCATCAGCGTGGAAGACGGCGCCGCGCTCAAGGGCGGAATTCAGGTCCGCAGCGAAGGCAAACAGAACGCGCAGCCGCAGGCCCAAAAGCCAGCCGAGGCGCCCAGGGCCCTGGCAGCCACCGCCAGCGCATAATCGGGCGAGAAAGATTCTCTCGTTACGGACAAGGGGCACGCTCGCGCGTGCCCCGATGTTTTTGGTAGCGCCGCCGTCCCGGCGGCTGTCGCGGGGCCGTCCCGGCCGCGCATGCGAGGCCAAGATGGCCTCGCTACAGCCGGCAAAGCCTGCCCTGAGCGAAGTCGATGGGATGCCGGCGTTACAAACTGCTGGTTACTTCTTTTCCGCGGCCCGCAACTCCAGTGCCGCCGAATTCATGCAATAGCGCAGGCCGGTCGGCGCCGGACCATCCTCAAACACATGCCCCAGATGAGCGTCGCACTTGGCGCAGCGCACTTCGGTCCGTACCATCCCGAACTGTGTATCGCGATGCTCCACCACGCCACCGCCCTCGTCCGGCTTGGTAAAGCTCGGCCAACCCGTCCCTGAATTAAACTTCGTCTGCGAATCGAACAGCGGAGACCCGCAGCACACGCAGTGATACATCCCCGGCTCTTTCGTATTCCAGTATTTCCCGGTAAACGCACACTCCGTCCCCGCCTCGCGGGTCACATGATACTGCTCCGGGGTAAGCTTCTGCTTCCACTCGGCTTCCGACTTCACGATTTTTTCTACCGTGTTTTCGGCCATAATCAACTCCATTTCAATGATTTCTTTGACGGTGATTGGATGCTTTAAGGCTCCCAATAGTGACACAGTCCTGCGTCCACCGCAGGGCTAGCCTTCTGGTGATGGTTTATGATATAAACCAGTTCATGCAGGACACTACCGATGCTGACGTGCCCGTCGACCGCGAGCGGCTCAGGTATGTCACAAGACTTCTGGGCTCTCCGCCGGGACTTAACACGGCGCTCTTCGGAACGCTCCTTTTCTTGGTGAATGCTGAGGAAATTTGGCACTGGCTGAACGGATGGTGGAGGCTCTTGGCAGGGCTGGTATGGCTGGCATTGCTACTTGCGGGTTGGAGAATTTACATAGCCGCACAAGAGTGGATCCCCGAGTACTATCAGCGACGGTTTGGCTCTGTTCAGGCAGCACGAGCGCCGGTTTCTAGGTGGAACGCCATTTTCTCCTTGGCCTTGCTTTTGGCCTTCCCTGTATTGCTTTTCGTCGGTCGCCCCCTCGCACATTACCTCGACCCTGTTGCTTCTCACCTACACTTGATGATCTCTGATCCTGCTCGACAGATCAGTCTGTGGCCCGCGGTTTTTTGGGGGGTGTTGCTCTGTAGCAGCTTGCGGTGGCACATGAGCCGTTTTGAACGCCAAAGGCTGTGCTTCATACTCGTAGGAATGATCAGTTTTGCTTCCATTGTCTCTTACGCAATATGGCATCCAGATGCAAAGCAACTCGGCTTGTGGAAGATACTGAACGCTGGCGGGTTCGGTCTCAGCCTCATAGCGCTGGGTTTGTACGATTACACCAGCCTTGTTCTCCTGTTGCCAAAGAGGGCTGCTGAGGGAGACGATGAGTAACGAAACCAGCGTACTCCCTTCGCCGAATCGGCTGATCCACGAACCGGCTCGGCTGGCGATCCTTACGGTTCTGTCTTCGTGCGCCTCTGCCGATTTTGTCTTTCTTCAGAAAGTAACGCGACTCAGCAAGGGAAACCTATCTGTCCAACTCACCAACCTGGAGCAGGCCGGGCTAGTCATTATTCACAAGGAGATTATCGACAAGAAGACGCGCACGACCGTCAGTCTCTCGAAGTGCGGAATTGTTGAACTTACCAACTACTGGAAAACTATGGACGAGATTCGCGCTCACGCGACTGAGGAGAACAAACGCCGACCCTCCGGACGGACGGCGCCGCACACCGTCCTTTCACCCGAACCCGCAACTTAGCTACTTCTCCACATCCTCCCCAACCTTCCGATACTTCCCCCGAAAGAACAGCAGCGGCTCGCCCTCCCGCACCACCACATCCTCGACCTCGGCAATAAAGATGGTATGGTCTCCGGCCACTTCCGCCGAATGCAGCCGACACTCCAGGTAAGCCAGCGATCCATGCAGCACCGGAGTCCCGTGCCGGGTGCGCTCAAAGCGCGCTCCGGCCTCGGCCTCAGCGTCCTCGTGCGAGCGCTCGACCCTCGCATAGTACTCCGAAATTGCACGCTGATCCTCTCCGAGCACGTTGATCCCGAAACGTTTCTTGGCATGCAGATGGGCATGCGTGCGGGTTTTGTGATCCACGCAAACCAGCACCAGCGGCGGATCGAGCGACACGGAAGCGAACGCGTTCGCCGTCATGCCGTGAACTTCGTCCTCCAGGTCGACGGTAATAATCGTCACCCCGGTGGCGAAGCACCCCATCGCTTTGCGAAATTCAGAAGGATTCAAGCTCATAGCGCGCCGCAACCGCCTACATTACCACGACACGTTGTATCATTCGATGGAAGTGGCCGTCACCTCCATCTCGCCCGCTATGCCTATTTCCCGCGGAGATGCCCTGCGCCTGATTCGCTGCCCCGACGCCGATCTCCCCGAACTCCTCGCCGCCGCCCGCGCCGCGAAAGAACGCTTCAAGCCCGGAGTCATCACCTACTCGCGCAAAGTTTTCCTCCCGCTCACCAATCTCTGCCGCGACTACTGCGGATACTGCACCTTCCGCCGCGATCCCGGCGACCCCGGCGCGCATACCATGACCCCCGACGAGGTATTAGCGGTCGCCCGCGCCGGCGAAAAACTCGGCTGCACCGAAGCCCTCTTCAGCCTCGGCGACAAGCCCGAACTGCTTTTCCCCGAGATGCGTCAGAGCCTCCGCCATCTCGGCTACAAGTCCACGCTGCATTATCTCGAAGCCATGTGCGAACTGGTCCTGCGCGAGACCACGCTTCTCCCGCACCCCAATCCCGGCCTGCTGAGCGCCGAATGGATCGCGCGCCTCGCCGCCGTCTCCCCCAGCATGGGCCTGATGCTCGAAACCACGAACGCCGCGCTGCTCGCCCCCGGAGCGGCCCACGACAACGCTCCCGACAAACTCCCTGCCAAGCGCCTGCGTACTATCGAGGACGCCGGCAAGCAGAATGTCCCGTTCACCACGGGCTTGCTCATCGGCATCGGAGAATCGCTCGAAGATCGCGTCGACACGCTGCTCGCGATCCGCGACCTGCACGACCGCTACGGACATATCCAGGAGGTGATCGTGCAAAACTTCCGCGTCAAGCCCGCCATTCCGATGGCCGCGTGGTCCGAACCCACGCGCAGCGAAATGCTCCGCGCCGTAGCGGTAGCTCGATTGTTACTCCCCAAAGTCAATATTCAGGCACCGCCCAACCTGTCCGCGCCTTACTATGATGATTTAGCAGACGCCGGCATCAACGATTGGGGAGGAATTTCGCCGCTGACCCCCGACTTTATCAATCCGGAAAAGCCCTGGCCGCATCTGGAGCAATTGCGCCTGCGCACCGAGGCCAAGGGATTCTCCCTGCGCCAGCGCCTGCCCGTGTATCCGGAATTTCTTCCCGCACTGGCGGCCCGTCCCGCTCTCCTGTCAGAAAAATTGCGCGCCGCCGCCGATGATTTTGGTTTAGCACAAATAAGGACGGCGGCATGATCTGCGTGCTCAGCGGCGGCACCGGCGGCGCCAAGTTCGTGGACGGTCTCCGCCAAGTCATGCCCGCCGAAGACATCACCCTCGTCGTCAACACCGGCGACGACCTGCTCTGGTGGGGCCTCTACGTTTCGCCCGACATAGACTCAATCACCTACGTGCTTTCCGGCATGCTCAGCCGCGAGCGCGGATGGGGCGTGAAAGGCGACACTTTCCTCTGTCTGCAGGCCATGGGACAACTCGGCGAGCCTACGTGGTTCCACACCGGCGATCGCGACCTCGCCATGCACCTGCTGCGCTCGCGTCTGCTAGCCGAAGGCAAGACGCTGTCTGACGCGACGACGGTGATCTCTGAAAAACTTGGAGTGAAAGCGCGCATTCTCCCGATGAGCGACTCGCGGGTGGAAACCCGCGTGGATACACCTGCGGGCGAGTTGAGCTTTGAAGAGTATTTCGTGCAGCGCTGGTATCAGGACCCGGTGAACTCCGTGCGATTCGCGGGAGCTTCCGACGCGGAGCCGGCGCCGGGAGTCATCGAAGCCATCGGCTCGGCCGACGCGGTTCTGATCGCCCCGAGCAATCCCATCACCAGCATTGGACCAATCCTCGCCGTGCCCGGCATTCGGGAAGCGCTGATCAGTGCTCGGGGAAAAATCGCTGCGGTCAGCCCGATCGTGGGCAACGCTCCGGTCGCGGGTCCGGCGGGAATTTTGATGGCCGCGCAAGGGCTGCCTTGCTCGATCGCAGGAGTCGCCCAGGCCTACGAAGATTTTCTGGACATCCTGATCTGCGACACGCGCGACGCCCGTGCCGCCGAAACACTTCGCAGAAACGGTCTGCGCGTGCAGTGTGCGCAAACCATCATGCGCAGCCCCGAAGACAAGGCCGCTCTGGCACGCGAAGTGCTCTCGTTCGTTTCGTTGGTCCCGCTCCCCGAGAGCGAGCCCCAGGCTCAGGGAAACGCTTTTCGCCGTTTGGATCCGCAGCCGTGATCGTTGCCCCGATGATTCTGGTTCCTGTCAAGAACACGTCTACGGCAAAACAGCGGCTGGCCTCGGTTCTCGATCAACCATCTCGCACCGAGCTGGCACAGGCCATGTTGCAGGACGTGCTCACCACACTTCACAACTGGCTCGCTCGACGAGAAGGCGCCCGCCCTGCGGTTGCCATCGTTACCAGCGATCCCTACGCAGTGAAGCTAGCGACTGAATATGAGTTCGAAATCGTTCCGGACCCGGACAATCCCGGAGAAACCGGTGCCATCGAGATGGCCACTCGCGTCTGCGTGGAGCGGGGCGCCGACAGCACGCTGGTGATCCCGGCTGACATTCCTCTGATTGCAGCGTGGGAACTCGACGAGATTCTGAAGCACGCACCCGCGGAAGGCAGCGTGCTCGTCCCGGCCGGCGACGGACGCGGCACCAACGCCATTTTTCGCCAGCCGGCAAATTTATTTCCGCTGCGCTTTGGCAACGACAGCTTCAAGCCGCATCACTCCGCCGCGCAGGCCACCGGGAAGCCGTGCGTCGTGCTGAACCTTCCGGGAATCGCGGTCGATGTTGATAATCCCTCCGACCTGCAGCAACTGATTTCGCTGCCGGGCGAAACCCGCGCCCAGCGGCTGGCGCGGCAATGGGATCTCGCCGACCGAATCCAGGCCACGGAATCGGATGAAGTATGAGCAAAGCCGCGGGCAAGTCAGCACGGCGGGACAAGAACCTAAAAGAAGCTGGCGCCGACCTTCGCGTGATCCCGATCCCGTTCGTGGACGAAATCCACCCTGGCGACTCACTCGCTGACAAACTGCTGGAAGCCCTGCACCAACGCCACCTCGGCTTGCAAGCTGGCGACATCCTGGTGGTGAAGCACAAGATCGTCTCGAAATCCGAGGGCCGTCTGGTCGATCTGGCCACGGTGCGACCCTCCACCGAATCCATCGCCTGGGCGAACCAATATGCCCTCGATGCTCGCGTTATCGAATTGGCTCTGCGCGAGAGCCGCTCCGTGATCCGTCGCAAGAACGGCGTGCTCATCACCGAGACGCACCACGGCTTTCTGTGCGCCAACAGCGGCATTGACGTCTCCAATGTTGACGGGGGCACTCACGCGCTGCTGCTGCCGGAAGACGCAGACCGCTCCGCCGCCAGGCTACGCCGCGCACTCAAGCGCCGAACGGGCTGCGCGATCCCGGTCATCATCACCGACAGTTTTGGCCGGCCCTGGCGGGAAGGCTTGACGGAGTTCGCCATCGGCATCAGTGGCATGAAGCCTCTGCGCGACGACCGCGGCCGGCGCGATCCGCATGGGTATAAGTTGAAGGCCAGCGTCGAGGCCGTCGCCGACGAACTAGCGTGCGGCGCCGGACTCGTCTGCGGCAAACTCAACCGCGCCCCCGCCTGCATCGTCCGCGGATTCCGCTACGACGCGAGCGTGGGTGGAGTCCGCGCCCTGCTTCGCCCTGCATCCACAGACCTATTCCGGTAGACTGTTTTGGACACTTCTTTCCTGGTCATTCTGGCTTTTGGGTGGCGCAGCGCTTTTAGCGCTGCGATAAAACGCTGATGGAAGATGGGGCTTTAAGCCCCTGAGGTCAAAGAAACCCATGCCCCGCGAACTTACACTTTCAGAACTTGAATCCTTCCCTTCCCTCGACTGGTCTGATATCGCCTCGCGCCTGACTTCGGCGGCGCGCTCGTCTCTGGAGAAGGTCCTCGAAACTCAGAACGGCGCCGACTTGTCGCTGGAAGAGTCGTATGCGCTGGCTAACTCCGAAGGCGACGACCTCCTCGGCCTGCTGGTTGCGGCCAACATCCTTCGCGCCGAGCTCGCCGGCAACATCGTCACCTACGTGGTCAACCGCAACATGAATTTCACCAACATCTGTTTCGTGGGATGCAAGTTCTGCGCCTTCAGCCGCGGCCCGCGCGAGGCGGACACCTACTTCCACACACTCGACGACATGGCTCGCAAAGCCGTCGAAGCCTGGCAACTCGGGGCCACGGAAGTCTGCATTCAGGGCGGCCTGCCGCGCGATCTTCCCAAATTCTATTACCGCGACATTCTCCGTGCCGTGAAGAAGGCCGTCCCAGACATGCACATCCACGCGTTTTCGCCCATGGAAATTGTCTACGGCGTCGAACTCACGGGCATGCCGCTCGCCGACTATCTTTCGATGCTGCGCGACAACGGCCTGGGCACGCTGCCCGGCACGGCCGCTGAAATTCTCGATGACGAGATTCGCCACATCCTCTCGGCCAACAAACTTTCGACCGCGCAGTGGGTCGAAGTCATCCGCACCGCGCACCGCTGCGGCATCCGCACCACTTCGACCCTCATGTACGGACACGCGGAAACTCCCGCGCACTGGGTCCGCCAGATGCGATTGCTGCGAGACATTCAATCCGAAACCGGCGGCTTCACCGAGTTCGTCCCACTCGGCTTCGTCCATCAGAACACGCTGCTCTACCAGCAGGGACTGGCGCGGACTGGGCCGACTCTGGCCGAGCATCTCAAAGTGCACGCGCTGGCCCGGCTGTTGCTGGCCGGATCGATCAACAACATTCAAGTTTCGTGGGTGAAGCTGAACCGGCGGCTGTCGCAACTCTGCCTGCACGCCGGGGCCAACGACTACGGCGGCACCTTGATGGAAGAAAATATTTCGCGCGAAGCGGGAGCCACCGCCGGCCAATACACCAGCCCGGAAGATTTTCAAGCGCTGATTCTGGAGATGGGCCGCATCCCCGCCGAGCGCAACACGACCTACTCGCGAATCCAGATCAAGGTTCCGCTGAATGAAGCTGACTTTACGGCGGAGCAGCCGCTGGAGGCTGAATTCGCATGAGCGCGAGCGAGACCACGACCTCCAATCCCGCAGGCGCCACGGGGATCCGCCCTATCGCGGTCATCGGAGGCACCGGCCCCGCGGGCATGGGCCTCGCCCTGCGCTGGGCGCGCGCCGGAGAAACTATTATTATCGGTTCACGCGACGAGCAGCGTGCGCAATTGGCAGCTGTTACCATTCAACAGAAAATCGGCCCGGGGGCCAAAGTGTCCGGCATGGAAAACAGCGCCGCCTGCGACGCCGCCGACATCCTGATGCTGACTGTTCCCTTCGAAGCCCAAGCTTCGCTTCTCAAGCAACTCAAACCGGCCATGACCGACGGCAGCATCCTCATCGACGCCACCGTGCCTCTCGCGGCCAGCGTTGGCGGACGCGCCTCGCGGACGCTCGGCGTCTGGCAAGGCTCGGCCGCGCAGCAAGCGGCCGAACTCGTGCCCAAAGGAGTGAGCCTGGTTGCCGCCTTCCACAACCTTTCCGCGGAACTGCTCAACGGCGACGCTCCGGTCGACTGCGACGTCATCGTCTGCAGTAACGATTCCGACGCGGCACAACTCACCCGCGAGCTGGCAGCCAAGATCCCCGGCGTCCGTGCCCTCGACGGCGGCCCGCTGCAAAACGCCCGCATCGTCGAGCAAATCACGGCCCTGCTCATCGGCATGAACATCCGTCACAAGGGCCACGCCGGAATCCGCATCACGGGCCTGCCACCGTCGGCGTATCGCTAACGTTTTCACGACACGCCGGTAGTGGCTCAGTTTGAACTTTCAAAGTGTGGCGTCATCCCGAGCGGAGCCGCTTTTCAGGCGCAGCGAGGGATCTCCCTGAAAATCGTGCCTTGGGAGATCCCTCCCGCGGCTGAACTGCGCCGCGGTTCGGGATGACGCAAGGACAAAGATTCCAACTGAGCCACTGCCGACAGCGCCTTCGCCATTTCCCACGGCGACGTGAAGTGCTATGCTTCCGCTCATGGACAACCGTTCAATCAGCGATGTCGGTGGAACCTCCGGCGGGCTTGGAATGTTTCTGCTCGGTTTTGCCATGGCCTGCATTGGAGGCTTCCTCATCACCCATCAGGTGAGCGTCGTGGGTTCGTACTGGAGTTTCTGGGGAGGCAGCAGTTTCGGGATCACGCTTTTGCCCATGCTGTTCGGCGTGGGGATTTTGTTCTGGAACGGCAAGAGCGTGATCGGCTGGCTGCTGACCGTGGCAGGAGCACTATTCATTTTCGCGGGCATCATCGCCAACATGCATATTTATTTTCAGCCGACTAGCCTATTCAACACCGTGGTGATGCTGATTCTGCTGGCGGGTGGATTGGTTTTGATTGCGCGATCACTGCGGCCGCATAGTTCCAGGCCAAGCGAGTGAACCAGTAAGAGTGAACCAGCAAGAGTAGACCAGCCAGAGTAGACCAGCCATGACCGATCCCAACTGCCTCTTCTGCCGCATCATTCGCGGTGAGATTCCCGCCAAGAAAGTTTACGAAGACGAACACGTGTTCGCCTTCGACGACATCCATCCCCAAGCGCCCACGCACATTCTCATCATTCCCAAGAGACATTTTGCGGGATTGAAAGAGGCCGATGCCGCCGACGCCGAGCTCATCGGCCGCTGTCACCTGGCCGCCGCCCACATCGCCCGCCAGCGCAACATCGAGCAAGGATACCGCACCGTCCTCAACGTCGGTCCCGGCGCCGGACAGTCGGTGTTTCACCTCCACGTCCACCTGCTCGGCGGGCGCCCGCTCGCCTGGCCTCCGGGATAATCCGACCGCTTTGGATCGACTCTCGCGGATGCTTAGCGCACGAAAAAAACCCACGGCTGCCGTGGGTATAAGGCATTTCTTTATAACGGAAGTTCCCTACTGCACCGTCGGCTCCGGCTCTTCCGGCGCGCCGTGTCTGCGCAACAACTGCGGCAGGTTCTGCGAAAATGCCGAGCGCGGCAGCACCATGTCGCAACCCACTTCGTGCGCCTTCTGCTTCAGGTCGCCCTGCACGTGCGACAGGAATCCGATGATCGACGTCCCCTTCTTCAGCTTGCTTTTCAGTTTCGGAATCAGGGTCAGCGGTTTCACGCTGGCAAGGTTCAAGTCGAAAATAATCAGCGAAGGTTTCTCTTCGCCGTTTTGCGACATCCGCTCCATCAGATCCTTGTCCGACTTCACGAACTCGACCTTCACGTTGAGCTTGCGCGCGGTTTCCTGGATCTTCGCCATGAAGAATAAATCTTCGATAAAGGCAAAGATGCGCGAGTTGGCGTCTTCGCTGGCGCTGGTCACCGGCAATGGTTCCGGTTCGGGCTGCGGATATTGGGTGGCAAATCCGGGCCGCTGGCGCCCGCCTTTGTGGCCGTTGTTGTTGTTGCCTCCGGCCATGGCCGCGCGGTAGCTGTGATCCATGGGCGCGGTGTAGATGCCGTCTTTGTTTTCGCGGCTCAACCCGGGGCCGGGCCGCTGACCGCGCTGATTGTTAGGACGGCGTCCGCGCCGCCTGCGTCTTCCTCCCCCGCCACCGGAGGGTCTTCCTGGTCCTGCGTTCATAGTCCTCTCAAGCTGTTTCGCACTGGTTGCAGAATTTTTGACACGAATCGCAAAGGCCCGCCAGTCGCGCACTCCCGCGGTCCCGGACGAAGCTCCGCCGGGCACTTGGAATCGGATCAGCGCAGTTGCGGGTAGCGACTGGACACACTTACTGGACACACTATGGAACGAACCCCAACTCTCAAAACGAACTGCTATTCGCGAATGAAACCGTTATTTCCTAGCTGCGTATCGATTTTCCGTTTATCGGATCCGTAAGGCGCCGGCTCGGATCGGCTGGCGCGGAAGGCCTGCGCGGGAACGAGGCCTAAATGAGAACAACTTTATGGTACTCGTCCTGGCCCAACCGCGCAAGGCCCAACCGACGCGCTGTTTTGCACAGGAGGACATGAACAGCCGGATTCCGGCCCGGGCCCGAACTTTCGATGTTTCTCCGCACAGAAGCCAGAGGAAGTCTTCACTCTGTGCTCGAGACGTCCCGCGCCCACTGCTGTGCCTGCCAGTAAAATCCGGCAACATCGTCGCAATCCAGATGCAGGCTCTGCGACAACGCCGCCGACGCCCCCCACTCGCCGCTCTCCTGCGCCAGCATTAACTGAAACACCGGACGTAACCCGCTCGGCTGCCCCAGCAACACCGCTTTGGTCGCATGATCCAGCGGAATTCTCTCCAGCACGTCCTCCATCGGCATTTCGAGCATGGCATCGATCAACGACAACAGACCCAACAGAAACAAATCGGAATCCCCGTGCGGCACCCGCGGCGACAGCAACTCTCCAAACCGGGCCCGCACCAGCGCCGACAACACCAGGTCGCTGGTCCTCTCCTGGCCCGCGCCGACTGCGGCCACCAGACGCACCCACCGGCGCGCGTCGCGCTCTCCCAGCATCGACAGAGCGTGCCGCACTGAATGGATTTCGCTCTTGAGCCCGAAGATCGCCGAATTCAGATAGCGCAGCAGACGGTAGCACACCGACGCTTCCGCCTTGATCAGCTTTTCGAGCGCGTCCACATCGAGTTCCGGGCGCGAGACTTCCTGCAGCATGCGCAGATAATTCATGCGGTTGGCCGGCATGTCGTGCGTGTTCATCATTTCCGGCCGGCGGAAAAAATAGCCCTGGAAATAAACAAACCCCTGATCCCGCGCCCGTACAAATTCCGCATGGGTTTCGATTTTCTCGGCCAGCAGCCGGCAGCGCCACGGCCCGAACTGCTTCATCATGGCCAGCCGTTGCTCTTCGGTGGTCAACTGCATTTCCACCTTGATGATGTCCGCCAGTTCCGCCAGCGCCTCGCGCGGATCGTCGGCTACATAATCGTCCAGCGCGATCATGTATCCCGCTTCTTTCAAGCTCTGGCAGGCCGTCACCACCTCCGGATCGGCGGGAACCGTTTCCAGAACCTCCACCACGGTGATCGTCGAGGGCAGCAGCGTAACCAGGCCCTTGACCAGCGTGTCGCGCGTGCAATTCACAAACGCCCGCCGGCCATCGCACAGCACATCCAGCCCCATGAGGAGCGACCGGTCGAGCGTCGCTCGCGACGCCTCATCCGTGTCTCCGCTGAACGCATTTTCCAAGCCGTCCCGAAACAACAGCTCGTATCCGAAGACTTTCTCTTCCCGGTCGAAGATCGGTTGCCGTGCCACATAGCGCAACGGCTTCACTTCCCGCGCCCGAGCCTTCGCCGCACCTGTTCCCGCTGATTGATCGTTCACGTCTTTCTTATCGGCAAACCGGCTAGAAACCTGAAAGGGCGCGAAAGACACTCGATCGCGGGAGAAAATTAGATGGAAAACTTGAGAAGATGAAAACAAACTCGGAAAACAAATCGCAGCGCGGGTGCCCATTTCTCGCGCGTATTCTTGCGCGAGGAGTGGGGATTATGGTTCTTCAGTTGAAATCACATTTTGTGATCTCAAGATTCCTATGCCGGGTGCCCCATTCTAGCCGCGTCTCTTGCGGCTAGAGTGGGGATTCGCTAGGCCCTCTGCACTCCGTCCAACTTTACCAGCGCCGCCACAATCTGCCCCGACCACTGCGCGACTTCATCCTCGCGCAGCGTTCGCTCCCCCGACTGAAATCTCGTTCGTAGCAAAATAGAATACTGCCCTATCGGGAGTGCCCCCCCGCGAAAAATGTCGATAGGATTGAGTTCGCGCAGCGCGGCTATCCGCAGCGCGGTCACCGCCTTGCCGATTTCCGCAAACGACACCGCGTCATTGAATATGAACGAAAAATCACGCTGCACGGCGGGATATTTTGAGAGGGGGATAAACTTCACGTGATGGGGCCCCCGCTCGTAAAGCCGGTCCAGGTCAAACTCTGCCACAAACACATACTGGCGTAACTTACGGGCTAAGATGATCCCGCGGTCAAGCTGGCCAAACTGCGCCACCGTCGCGCCATCCACGAGCGCCCGCGCCGACCGCCCCCGATCAAAATACTCCGCCGTTTCCCGGTCGTACGTCACCTCGCCCGCAAATGTCTCCAGCAAATTTTCCACGTCACCCTTTAAACCACGAAGGGCCTCGGCCACTGAGTCGGCATCGGCGTTGACATTGGGCGGTTTTCCAGGGTTAAGCACGCTTAGCGCGCCGGATAAAGTCGCGCCGAGGCAAGCCCGCCTCGGCTCCACACGTTCGCCGTTCGACATCAGATAAGCGCTGCCCATTTCGAACAGCCGGACCTCAGCCACGTCCCGATTCAGATTCCACGCCAGCATGTCGAGCATTCCCGGAACCAGCGAGGTGCGCATCACCGATGCTTCTTCACTCAGCGGATTCTCGAGTTCGAGCACCTTCGCCTCCGCGGAGGACGATGAAAACCTCTCCGCGTCGGCGTGCGAAATAAACGTCAGCGACAGAGCCTCGTTGTAGCCCAGGGCCAGCGCTCGCGTGCGAAAAGCCGCATCCATCGCCGCATGCGGCAACTCGGCGACTGCGCCGCTGTAGGCTGGCAGTGTGTTCTCAAATTTGTCGTAGCCGTGGAGCCGCGCGATTTCTTCGATCACGTCGATCTCGCGCTCCACATCGAGCCGCCAGCTGGGAATGTGCACGCGAAACCGCGCTTCATCCTGCCCCTCAGGAACCACCGTGAAACCCAGCCGCTTCAGCAGTCGAAAGATCTGCCCGCGGTCAAGACTTCCGCCAAGAATGCGATGCACGTCGGAAACGTGCAGCACCACCGGAGCCTGGTCCATCGGCTTTGAGACTACGTCGATCGCGTCGCCTTGCAGCATACCTCCGCCGGATTCGAGAATCATTTGCGCCACCAGATCGCACGACAGCACAGTCGATTCGAAATCCGCTCCGCGCTCGAAGCGGTGCGAAGCATCGGTGTGCAGCCCGTGCCGCCGCGCCATCTTGCGCACGATTCCCGGATCCCACCACGCCGACTCAATCACAATGTTCCGCGTCTTTTCGGTGATCATGGTGTCGTAGCCGCCCATCACTCCGGCGAGGCCGACCGGCTTTTTCGCATCGCACACCACGAGATCTTCGGACGTCAGTTTGCGCTCAACGCCGTCGAGAGTCTTCAACGTCTCGCCGTCCCGCGCCTTCCGCACAACAATCTTTCCACCCTCAAGCAGGTCCATGTCGAAAACGTGCGTCGGTTTGCCGATTTCCCACAGAACGTAATTGGTAGCGTCGACGGCGTTCGAGATCGGCCGTTGATCGAGCAGTTGCAGGCGATGCGCGATCTCCTCCGGAGAAGGCTTAATGTGAGTTGCGCGAATCACGCGCGCGGAGAAACGCGGACAAAGCTCTGGGTCTTCGACGGTGATCGGAAATGACGCATGCGGCGCCGTGGAAGAGCGGCCCTTCAGGGCCGCGTCAGGACCGTCCAGGTTGGAGGCGGCGTTAGCCGCTGAGGTCAGCTTCGGCTCGATCGCTCTGAGCGGCAGATCATAAATCGCCGCGGCCTCCCGCGCCACGCCGTAATGATTCATCGCGTCCGGGCGGTTCGTGCCGATCTCCATCTCAAACACAGTATCAGCGCCCGTACCGCGGATGCCCTCGACCGAAATTCCAACATTGGTCAAGTCTTCAGCCAGCCGCCGGTCGTCCACCGGGAGATCGACGAAGTCACGAATCCATTGTGGAGAAAGTTTCATGGAATTTGGCCATTAGCTCTTGGCTCTTAGCTAAAAGCCAAGAGCTAAAAGCTAAGAACTGCGTTATCCAAACTGCTGCAAGAACCTTATATCCCCTTGAAAGAACAACTGAATATCATCCACCCCGTACTTCAGCAGCGCGAGCCGGTCCACGCCCATGCCGAAGGCGAAGCCGGAAACTTTCTTCGGGTCATATCCGTTGTCCTTCACGAACTCGAACACATTCGGATCGACCATGCCGCAGCCCAGCACCTCGATCCATCCCGTCTGCTTGCACGGACGGCATGCGTCTGCACCGCGCTTACCGCTGCCACCACAGATGAAGCAGGTTACATACAATTCCGCGCTGGGCTCCGTGAACGGAAAGAACGACGGGCGAAAGTGCGTCTTCACCGACGAGCCGAAGAGCGCCTTCATGGCGTGATCGAGCGTGCCTTTCAAATCCCCGAAAGTAATGTTGGTGTCGACGGCGAGGCCTTCGATCTGATGAAACATGGGCGAGTGGCTCGCATCGGGAGGATCGTTGCGGTGCACGGTGCCAGGAATCACGATGCGAATGGGCGGGCGCATTTTTTCCATGGTGCGAATCTGCACTGGCGACGTATGCGTGCGCAGCAGCAGGCGCTCGCGCTGCGGCTTCGATTGCTGACCGGCGATGAACAGCGTGTCCTGCGTGTCGCGCGCCGGATGGTTCGGCGGGAAATTCAGGGCTTCGAAGTTATAGTAATCCGTCTCGACCACGGGCCCCTCGGCGACGGAGTAGCCGAGTTTCTGGAAGACGGAGACAATCTCGCGCCAGGTCTTCATGACGGGATGCTCGGCGCCGATCGGACGGCGGATGCCGGGAAGCGTGATGTCGACTCGCTCGGTTGAGCCGGGAGCCTGCCTCGTGGTCTCCCAATCGAGATAGAGCTCCTCAGTCTTATCGACCGCGTGTTCAACTTCTAACTTGATTTCATTGACTCGGCGGCCAGCCTCACGCTTGGCGTCTTTTGGAGCCGCTTTCAGCCACAAATCGTTCACTTGTGTAAGCAGTCCACTCTTGCGGGCAAGCCATCGATCGCGGAAAGCCTTCCAAGCGGTCTCGCTGCTGCAGGCGTGGTCCGCTTCTTCCTTCAGCGCCATGAGCAGTTGCGCCGTCGCTGTGTCCAGCGCCGCCGCCGAATAGTCCGTCAGTTTGGGAACGGTGTATGTCACGATGACTCACATTTCGCGCCGGTAATAAGCGTTGTCATCCTGAGCGCGCTTTTTGCGCGAAGGACCTATGCAACTCCCGGCAAACTGCACAGGTTCTTCGCTTCGCTCAGAATGACAAGGTTGAGTTAAAAGAAAGAAAGCTGGACGGCACGGCTGAAGCCGTGCCCTTCCCGAGTCGCCGCGCACAAGCTGAGAGCTGACAGCGGTTCTACGCAGCCCCGCCGATCGCGCCCTTGGCCTGCGTCGCCAGGCTGGCAAATCCTGCGGGATCTTTCACCGCTAGATCGGCCAGAATCTTGCGGTCCAGTTCGATCCCGGCCACCTTCAGGCCGTGAATGAACTGGTTGTAGCTCATCCCGTTCAGTTTGGCGGCGGCGCCGATGCGCACGATCCACAGCGAGCGGTACTGGCGCTTGCGCTGCTTGCGCCCGGAGTAGGCAAACTTCAGCCCGCGCTCGACCGCTTCTTTGGCCGAACGGTACAGCTTTGACTTGGTGAGGAAATATCCGCTGGCGCGCTCTAGTATCTTTTTGCGCTTGGCGCGGCGTTTGGTTCCGCGTTTTACACGAGGCATGGTGTTCTCCTTTTTTTATTTCAACGTACTGGCGGCTGGAGGTAAGGACGATTCGCATGGCAGCGATCGACGACCTCTTCACACGCCCGAAATCAGGGATCAGGGACAAGTGATCAGGGATCAGAAAAATCGGTTTGCGCTTTTCTGACCCCTAGCCCCTATCCCCTGCCTCCTGACTTCTCACTGATACGGAATCATTCGCAGGACCTTGGCGAGATCTCCGTCGCTCACCAGGCCGCCGTGACGCAGCTTCCGCTTCTGTTTCGTGGCCTTAGAGGTCAGGATGTGACGCAGTTTCGCGTGCCCCCGCTTCACTTTTCCGGTTCCGGTTTTCTTGAAGCGCTTGGCCGCGCCCTTGTGTGTTTTCAGTTTCGGCATAAAGTCCTCAATAAACAGCCATCGGCTTGCAGCCATCAGCTGTCAGTTTCAATTTGTTCTCGCAGGATGTCAGATGACCGCTCAGGCGAGACTTGTGATTCCAAAAAGGCTTGTCATTCCGAGCGCAGCGAGGAATCTGTCTTTCCCTACGACGCGGGCTTGGCGATCTGCGCCGGAGGAGCGCTCGGGCCGGGCGCACTCTGTGCCGCAGCCTTGTGCTTCTCTTCCCTCTGCTTTTCTTTTTCCCGTTCCTTCTCCGTCTTTTTCGGAGCCAGAATCGCGTGCAGCGTGTTGCCCTCTTGCCGGGGACGAAACTCCACGATGCTGTGCGGTTCCACGTCCTTGATCAGGCGCTCCAGAATCTGGCGGCCGAGCCCAGTGCGCGTCATCTCGCGTCCGCGGAAAAAGATGGTTGCCTTGACCTTGTCGCCCTCATCCAGAAAACGCAAGACATGATTCTTCTTGGTCTCGTAATCGTGGTCGTCCACATTGATGCGGAACTTGACCTCTTTTACGGTGATCGTTTTCTGGTGCTTCTTGGCTTCGCGCTCTTTCTTTTCCTGCTGGTAGAGATACTTCCCGTAGTCCATGATGCGGCACACGGGAGGCTGCGCGGTAGGCGAAATCTCAACCAGGTCCAGATTCTTTTCGCGGGCTTTTTTGATGGCTTCGTAAGGCGGCATGATGCCAAGCTGCTGCCCTTCGTCGTCAATCACGCGGATTTCGCGCGCCCGAATACGATCGTTGGTGCGGATAAAACGCTTATCGATACAGTCCTCCGTGCTCTAAGCGACTGAGAATAAAGAATTATAACATGACTCTATGGATTCGGAACTGGCCTCAGGTCTCGCCGGTTGCTCGCACGAACCATGCTACCATTCCGCCATGCCGATCACCGATACCAGCCCCGCTGCCAGAGCGGTTCAGTTGAGAATTGAGCGGGCCACGACAGGGGAGCAGCGTCTTCTCATGGCGCTTGAGATGAGCCTGTTCGCGCGCGATCTGGCTGAGGCAGGCATTCGCCATGAACATGCCGGCTGGACCGATGCGCAGGTCGCACGCGAGCTTCTCCGCCTTGCTTTTCTGCCAGATTCCTTGCCACCGGGCCTGCCATGACCGCGTCCGATGTACTTCGCAGGATTACAGGCGCGCTCACCGGCGCCGGCATCCCCTACATGCTTGCCGGATCCTTTGCCAGCGCCTACTACGGAGCAGTCCGCTCCACGCGCGACATCGATCTTGTGATCGAAGCTACGCCAGCGCAGTTGACGGACTTTATTCGAAGCTTGCCCGCGGAGCAGTACTACGCAGACTTGGACGCAGCTTTGGAGGCCCACAAAAGGGAGTCGTTATTCAACGTCATCGACATGACGACCGGCTGGAAGATCGACCTCATTATCCGCAAAGCCCGGGCTTTCAGCCGCGAGGAATTTCGCCGTCGCCAGTTGGTCAAGCTGCACGACCTTGCTCTCTTTGTGGCAAGTGCGGAAGACGTAATCGTCTCGAAGCTGGAATGGTCAAAGCTCGCGCAATCCGCGAGACAAATGGAAGACGTGGCTGCCATCTTGCGAATGCGTTCCGAGTCTTTGGATCGTTCCTACCTGGAAAAATGGATTGTGGAGTTAGGATTGGAGAGCCAATGGAACGATGCTCAGCGAAGCGCGCGGCTCTCTGATTAGAATGTCACAGCCCGTGTCAAAGCCCGAGGTTATCGCCTATGTGCCGCAACATTAAAACCCTCTTCAACTTCGATCCGCCGGTCACCGACGAAGAAGTGCGCGCCGCTTCGCTTCAGTTCGTGCGAAAAATCACCGGCTTCAATAAACCGTCCAAGGCCAACGAGGCTGTGTTCCTGGCCGCAATCGACGACGTGGCTGCCATTTCGATTCGCCTGCTGCGCTCGCTCGAAACCACCGCGCCTCCCAAGAATCGGGAAGAAGAAGCCGCCAAAGCAAAGGCTCGCGCTGCGGAACGTTTCGGGACTTAGCTTGGAGTCAAAGCGCGCGGGCCGAGCCGTTCAGGGCTTTTGCCAGTCGACAGAATAAACATCTTGAGTTCCGGTGTCGCGGAGCAGCAACGGCGAGTCGTCCGGCGCAAGAGCAAGGCAGCCGCCGTAGCGGCCGGCGGTGGCAAAATTCTTCAGGTCGGCGACTTGCTCGGCCCTATGGTCGCTGATTCGAATGCGGACCACTGCATTCTTTCCCCCGTTATCCAGAACGTAGACGTACTGTCCGTCGTGCGACCAACTCAGCCAACTCAACGAACCCGTGGCCAGTTCAGCCCACTTTTGAGTCTGGAAGTCAAATAGGAGGAGGGTCTTTGAGTCCGCCGAGAATGCAGAAACGTAGCGGCCGTCGGGCGACCAGCGAGGCGAGAACATCCCTTGCGAATCGGGCAGATCGGTAACTTTGCGGCTCGCCACGTCGAACACATGAATCGCCGAGGAACGGTCATTCGATTCATTGCTGAAGACGATCTTGCTTCCGTCGGGCGAAAAGTTCGGGTCCAGCTGTTGGCGCGGATCGTCCGGCAGCAGTTGCCGCGGGCTTCCGCCATCGGGGGAAACTTCATAAATTCTTGCCGGCTTGCCGGCGCTCGATGCGAACTCGAAGAAGATGATTTTCTTGCCATCGGGCGACCAGCGCGGCAGCACGGGATACATGGGAGGATACGTCAGTTGCAGGCGCTCGCTCCCGTCCATCCGGCTTCGCCACAGTGTGCCCTCACGATAGGAAACGTAGGTCACCCACTGGCCATCTTTTGAGAAGGCAACGTATTCCGCAGAAATACCGCCGAGGAAGGATGAGAACTGTCCGCTCTTCTGATCATAACGCACCAACTCGCCGCGGTAGTTCTGGCCAACCAGGAACAGCTTCTTACCGTCTCGGCTGGGAAGCGGAGACGACAATGACAGTGGACTTGAGGTCAACGCAAAGGGCTTCGGTTTTGAGTGAAACCAGCTGCCTTTTCGGGGAAGAGCCCAGATCTGACCGTTCGATTGGAAGACGAAATACTTCCCGTCGGAGGTCCACTTGCCGCAACATTGGTCTGGCGGATCGTGCGCGCCGCCGAGCAAGCGATGCAAATCCGTACCCGCCACGGACACTTCCCATAAGAGTTGCTGGCCGGTGGTTCCAGCACTCTCCGTGGTATCGAACTGCACGTGGCTGTTGTCCGACGACCAGGTCACGTTCTTGATGTCACCCTTCACCGTCAGCAGCTTGTGAAAGTCCGTTCCATCCGCCTTGGCCACGAACAAATCGCTCAGGTCGCTGTAGGCGAGCATCTTGCCGTCAGGAGACCAGGCGGCGGTTTCTCCCGAGGCGTCTCCGAGTCTGCGCGGAGAACCTCCAAGAATGGGCAGACTCCAGATCGGCCCGCGCGGAGGCGCGCCGCGCCCATCGACCACGAGAAGTTCCGGTCCATCCGGAGACAAATCCACGGGAACCATGTCCGGAGAAGGCATGATCGAGATTCTTCTGGGCTCGCCGCCCGAAATCGACATTTCGGCCACACCATGGCGGGCGAGGCTTTCCGAACTTCCCGCGCCTAATCCCAAGTAGAGCCTGGAGCCGTCGGTTCCGATGAGCGACTTCGGTTGGCCGTCGTGAGTAAGCTGCATGTAGTTGGAAACCGTGGGAAGTGGTGCGGGCTGCATCCAGAAATAAGCCGCTGTCGCTACCAGCACAACCCCCAACGCTGCGGCGGCGAGCAGAGTGGGGTAACGATGGGGCTGTTCTTTGGTTGCGATCTTGGCTGCCCTGGAGGTTCCGTCCTTCTGGATCGCGTGCGCGCCGGACGGCGCCGCCAATGCCGAATCCGACAGTGCTTCCAGGGCAAACGCCAGATCGGAGGCGGACTGAAAACGTTGCTCCGCGTTTTTTTCCAGGCAGCGCAGCACCACTTTCTGCAGGGCCACCGGAGTCTCGGGCGCGAGATCCGATATGGGCACGGGATCTTCATTCAAAATCGCGCTCATCGTATCGGCCGACGTTTTCCGCTCGAACGACCGCTTCCCCATCACCATTTCATAGAGGATCGCGCCGAAAGCGAAAATGTCGGTGCGATGGTCGGTCTCGAGTCCGCGCACCTGCTCGGGCGACATGTAGCCCACAGTGCCCATGGCCACGCCGGGCAAGGTGAGAGTGGGAGCCGGGTTCGCCGCCGGATCATTGGGAGGAATTACTTTTGCCAGGCCGAAATCCAGAATCTTGATTCGCCCATTCTTGGTGACGAACAGGTTGTCGGGTTTGAGATCACGGTGGACGATTCCTTTTTCGTGCGCTGCCGCCAGGCCATGCGCGATCTGCACTCCGTAGTCAATCGCTTTGCGCAACGGCAGCGGCCCGCGCCTCACCGTCTCAGCCAGCGTCTTGCCTTCCAGAAGTTCCGACACCAGATAGGGAACGCCCGCGTAGGTTCCCATCTGGTAGACCGCAAGAATGTTGGGATGATTCAGCGCCGCGGCCGCCTTCGCTTCCACTTCGAAGCGCTGCAGGCGGTCGGGCGCCGTCGAGGCCAGCTCGGGCAGAACCTTGATCGCGACGTCGCGGTCGAGCCGCGTATCGCGCGCCCGATACACCTCGCCCATGCTGCCCGCTCCGAGGGGCGACAGAATTTCGTACTGACTGAGTCTTGTGCCAGGGGCCAGGGGCATTGATGGCCAATTATAGACCGCCAATTATAGACCCCGCGCGGATGAGAGCCCCATCGTGGGATTCGCTTGACACCCACAGAGCGCCCTTGTAATCTCGCCAACCATCGGCATGAACGGAATCGGGAGCGCGATCCGACCGAAGACGAATTGAAACTACTGCTGGAAACCCGCGACGTTGGGCGAGTCACGATTGTGCGCTGCAAGGGGCGCCTGGTGGCCGGTGGCGAGACCGAGGCCCTGCGCGCGCACGTGACCCATCTGTTGCGCGACCGGCGCTCGATCGTGCTGCACCTTGGAGAAGTGGTGTTCATCGACAGCAGCGGCCTGGGAACCATGGTGCGCGCGCTGACCAGCACGCGCCAGGCGCACGGCGACTTGAAACTCTGTGACGTTCCCGAGCACGTCCGCAAGGTGCTGCAGTTGTCTCATCTGACCAAATTGTTCGACTGCCACGAATCGGAAGACACCGCCGTGGCGGCGTTCTACCGCAAGCCAGTCCAGGCCGAGCAGCCGGTTTCGATGGGGCGAAGCGTGTTGTGCGTCGATCGCAATGCCGACGTGGTCACCTACGTTCGCGAACTGTTACACCGCGCCGGATACGACGTCCACACCAGCAACAACCTGCGCGACGCCTTCATCCTGATGCGGGTCTCGCGTTTTGATTTGCTGCTGCTGGGCGCGGAAGTCACCGCCTCGCCCGCCACGGAAAAATCTTTCCGCGAGGCCAGCGCCAAAATTCCGCTCATTGAGTTGGGGAGCGAGTTCTCCACGCTTGAGGCCGGAGAAGCTACTTCGGCTCTGCTGGAAAGAATCGCAGCGCAGCTGCAACTGGGCGCGGTTTCCTAGCCGGCTCCCACCAGGGCTCCATCGACCACGTCTTCAATCTGGGCGCGCAGCCAGCGGTTTGAGTCGTGCCGTCCGCGCATGCGCAGCTTCAGGTAATTGTCGGTGAGGGCTTCGGTAAATTCGCCGTTGGCATCATTGCCCACAACATTCAGTGTGATCGCGTCTAGCGGCTTGCCGAGGAATCCGCGCATGAACGCCCGCTTCTTCTCGGCCGCCAACTCGCGCAGGATGCGGTTGCGCTCGCGGGCCAAGTGGACAGGGACTTGATTCGTCATTGCGGCAGCCGGAGTTCCCGGGCGCGGCGAATAAGTGAAAACGTGGAGGTAGGTAAACGGCAGTTCCTGGATCATGCGGCGCGTGGCCTCGAACTCGGCGTCGGTCTCGCCGGGGAATCCGACCATAACGTCGGCGCCAATGGCTGCAGTGGGCATGGCCGCGTGAATCTTCTCGATCTTCTCCCGATAGTGCCAGGGACGATACTTGCGATGCATACGGCGCAACACGGCGTCGCTGCCGGATTGCATGGGGACGTGCGCGTGCTTGGCGATACGCGGCGAAGCGGCGACCAGAGAGATCAGATCGTCGCTCCAGTCCATGGGCTCGACCGAAGAAATGCGAAGTTTTTCGAGAGCAGTTTCGGCGAGGATGGTGCGGATGAGAATATCGAGAGTTATCTGCTGGAAAGCGGCGTCAGACGTCTGAAGTCTGGCGTCGAGATCCCGTCCCCACCTCCCCAGATTGATTCCGCTGATTACGACCTCGCGATACCCGGATTCCACCAGGACGTTCACTTCGCGAAGGATGCGGTCAATCTCGAGCGACCGGCTCTGTCCGCGCACAAAGGGAATCACGCAGAACGAGCAGCGGTTGTCGCATCCGTCCTGCACCTTGAGATTGGGGCGGGTGCGTTCGTTGGCGGCATCGAAGACTGGGGCGGCGAGCAGTTCAGTGTGAGCAAAAATGTCGGAGACGAAGATGGGGCTGGCGACTTGCGGGTCGCTTGGGGATGGCGCAGTCAGACTTGTCAGAGGGACGAAGGCAGGTCCCTCGGAGGCTAAAGCCCTGTGAAGCGAGGCAGGCTCAATCGCAGCGCTAGAAGCGCTGCGCCACCCAAAATCTGGCTCACTGCAATCCGGCTCACTGCCGCAGCTTGAGTCGGGAGCTGAGTTGGCGTCCGTCGCGCCAACGATTTCCGCGAGTTGATGTTTGTGCGAGTTGCCGACCACGAGGCTGACGCCGGGCAGCGCCGCGATCTCCTCGGGCGCACGCTGGGCGTAGCAGCCCGTGACTACGATGCGAGCCTCAGGATTCTGCCGGCGCACGCGGCGGATCGCGGCGCGCGCATCCTGGTCCGCACCGGCAGTCACGGTGCAGGTGTTCATCACCACCACGCTGGCCTGTGCGGGAGACGAGGCGCGCACCATGCCACGCTCCTCGAACTGGCGTTCGAGGGCGGCGCCATCAGCCTGAGTGGCCCGGCAGCCAAAGTTCTCTACAAAGTATCCGGACACAACTCTTATGGTAACCCACACTTCCGCCGCCGTTGATGCAGAGAAGCAGCAGAGGCGTGGATTACGCCGAAGCCGCAGTCCTGCGCGACTGAAAACATTCGCGGCAGAAGACGGGGCGGCCTTGCGTGGGACGGAATGGAACGGTGGTTTGTTTTCCGCAGCCCGAGCAGGTGGCCTGAGTTTCGATTTTGGTGTAGCGATAGTTCTGTCCGGGCGCGGGAGGCGCACCGAGCACGGAAACCCGCTTGGTCTTGCAGGCTTTGCAGCGCTTGGGTTCGTTCTTGAATTGCTTGTCGTGAAAGAAAAGCTGTTCCCCGGCAGTGAAAATGAAATCACTCCCACAGTCGATGCACTTCAGCACCTTGTCCTGAAAATCCATTGAGGATGGCTCCCTTCAGCCCGTTTCCGCGCGCCCACCTGCGGGGAAAGAACTGCGGTGGTTCACCGAAAATACAGGTTTTGTACTGCTCCCCTCGTAAAACCCCTTGGACTCGGCCCGCCACGCACCCAGGAAGGGCGTGGGTACTGACTATCGTGCTTTATATGCCGGAAGATGAGTATGGAACTCCCTGCTTGCAGCTCAACTGGTGGGGGGCCAGACTGAGCAGGGCCGCCCCGGGACGGAGCGGCCCTTTAATGCGTTAATCCTGCTCTTTGCGAGTTTTCTTGCGAGCTCGCTTACGAGCGAGAGCGGCCTTCACGCGCTTTTTCTCGCCGGGCTTCAGATAAAAGGAGTGGCGCTTAACCTCCTTGATAATGTCTTCCTGTTGCACCTTGCGCTTAAAGCGGCGAAGAGCGTTCTCGAGGGATTCCCCCTCTTGAAGTCGTACTTCTGCCAAACTGACACACCCCCAAACCCGTCCGGATGGACCGAATAGTTATTTCAAGGATTTGACCGCAAGTCAAGAGGTTGCCGGGAAATATATGGACAGGCCTGTTCGTAAAAGGAATTTGAATCATTTTGAGACGATTTTAAAGTGGGCCTGCCTTCTCAGAATATGAGCTTCAGGCCCACCTGGATTTGTCTCGGAGCGTAAGCGGCGTTGGGCTTAGTGAAGTTGCCCGGCAACTCGTAGTACCCGGGGTAGGGGGCGATGTTCGCCGTGACGGAGCTTTGGACGAAAGTACTTGCCGACGAGATCAGGCCGTTCGAAGTGATGGTGACACGCTGGTTGTCGCGGTTGAACATATTGAAGGACTCGGCGGTCAGGTTCAGTTTGTAGCGTTCGTGGAAGCGCAAAGTTTTGCCCAGGCGAAGATCGGCGGTGGCGTAGTCGGGGCCGGTGAAGGCGTTGCGGCTGTAGCCGGGAAGGCGGTCGTTAAGGTCGTTGCCGTCCTGGTTGGGATCGCCGTTCACGGTGGCGCTGAAGGGGCGTCCGCTGCCGTAGTTCACGATCGAAGAAATTTTCCAGTCATTGAAAACGCGGCCGAGAAGTTCGTTTCCGCGATGAAACGGGCGCGGCTCGACCGAGAAGGCGGCCACCAGGCGCTGGCGCTGGTCGGTGACGCTGGGTCCGCGCTCGGCGCTGGGATTGTAAGAATTTTGGACGGTGGCCGGCTGGCCTGCGACGAGGGCGTCCTGGCCGTCGTCGATGGCGTGGGCATAGGTGTAGGAGAGACGCAGATAGGATCCGTGGGCGACGCGGCGATTGATGGAAAGCGTGGCCCCGTTGTAATAACTGGACGCCGCGCTTTGGAATTCGTCGATGGCGCCGAGTTGCGCGATGGGGCGTCCGAGGGGATTGATGCAGGGCGGAAATGGGCAGGTCAGCGACTGGGTGAACTGCCAGGTGGCAAAGGAATCGATGGTGTAGTAACCACCCTGAAAGATCGATCCGGTGGAGTCGAAGATGGGGTAAGTCACGGCGGTGGGCTGTGGGAGATTCACATCGAGAGCGCGGATGAGATGTTCCCCGCGAACATTGAGGAATGAGAGGGCCACGGTGGTGTGGCCGGCCACTTCTTTTTCCAGCGTGAGGCTCATTTGCTGCACGCGCGGCGTGACGAAATTGGTGGCGAAGGCAGAGACGTCGTTCGTTACACCCTGGGTGAATCCGGCGGGCAGCGAGCACGATGCGGCCATGACCGGACAAGCCACCAGCGGGTTGGGATAAGCGGGAAAAACCTGGTGGTCGTAATAGTTGGTGTTATTGAGAAAGACTTGTGAGTCGGTGATGCCATTTTCGGTTTGAATGACCGAGTTGTAGATCTGGGGAATGCGGACGAAGAAGATGCCGTATCCGGCGCGCACTACAAGCGGGCGAGTTTTGCCGAAAGAGTAGGCGAGTCCGGCGCGCGGAGCGAAGTTGTAGGGTTGGAACGGAACTTTGCCGGAGGGTGGGAACAGCGGGTTGGAGATAAGCCCGGCGGTGGTAAAGGTCTGCAGATCCCAGCGGACGCCGAGACTTACGGCGAGGCGGTCGGTGACGCGGAGGGTATCTTGCGCGAAGGCAGCGTATTCGTCGGTGTTGGGGTGCGAGGTGGCGCTACCGAAGTTCTGCAGATAGTAGTGCGGAACCTGGTGGGCGTAAGCGCGCAGGGGCGTGAGTTCCAAGCCGGCTTCCATGGGCGCGAACGTAAAAGGATCAACCTTGAGGGGATAGAAAAGGTATTCGCCGCTCTGCTGGCTGGGGAAGAAATCGTAGAGCCATGTGACGAGGCCGTCGCCACCGAACTTCCAGGAATTGCGGGAGCCCTCGATGCTGACGGTTTCGGCGAGGTGGAGGCGATGCTCGCGCGTCTGGCGGGGAAGAAGGTCGGAGCGTCCGATGCCGTCGAGGATGTTGGGAATCTTGGTCAGGACATCACTAGTGTTGCTGTAGGACTGTTGCAGGTCGCGGGAGAACTGGGCGCGGAGATGACTGATCCAGCGCGGCGACAGGTTGGAGGTCAGCGAGAGGCTGCCGGTTTCGGTGGAGACAAGTTCCTCGCCATTGTCGCTGATGGAATTGTAGGTGACAGGGCTGGCGGGGTCGAGGAATACGTTGTTCGCTCCCCAGTAACGCGTAGTCGTGACCTTGAGCGCGAGCTGGTTGCGTGGAGTGAGATTGATATCGAGCTTGGCGTAGGAGCTGTTGCCGATTTGCGCGGCGGGATATTCCCCGGCGAGCGAGGTCAGTTGCGCGGCCGCGCCGCAGACCAGGTTTTGGTCATCAGCTTCGTAGTCGCCGGGCGTGTAGGGCCCGGCTCCGGCCTGAGGGATGACCTGCGTGCCGCCGCCCACGAATTCGACGACATTGGGATCGTGGAAGATGTGCTGATCAAATCCGGCGAAAAAGAAAACTTTGCTGCGCTTCAGCGGACCGCCAATAGTGCCTCCGAACTGCTGCTGGCGGTTGTGCGGCTTGAGAGTCTGACTATTCCCAACGATGCCCTGACAGGGCCATCCCCCGGCTGGTTCCTCGGGCGCAACCGCCTGGTCCAAGAACGCATCGGCTGCTCCCATGGAGCTGTCGCGGAGATGGTAGAACGCCGTGCCATGCAGGTGATTGGAGCCGGACTTGGTGACGACATTGACGACGGCGCCGCCGGAGCGTCCCTGCTCGGCGCCGTAGGAGTTGCTGGAGACGCGGAACTCCTGCACGACTTCGGTGGAGACTACGTAGGGAGCGCGGTCGCGTCCGCGAGGCTGGGCGAAGAAGGCGTTGTTATAGTCGCCGCCGTCCAGGAGAAAAGTGTTCTGGAAGCCGCGAATGCCGCCGAACGAGAGATCGCCGTTGGTGGAGGAGTTAAGGCTGCGGGGATCCTGGGTGACGCCGGGAGATAACAAGGCGAGATCGGAGAAGCGGCGGCCGTTCAGGGGGAGATCGCTCACAGCGCGTTGGTCGAGCAGCGTAGAGACGGCGCTGGGCTGGGTTTCGACCAGGGCCGGCGCGCCCGAGACCGTGACATTCTCATGGACACCGGCGACGGAGAGTCGAAACTCGAGCGCGGCTACGCCGCCGACATCCACATGCAACTGGGGCGTGACTTGGGGCGACATCCCCGGCGCAACCGCGCGAGCGGAATAGTCGCCGGGCGGCAGCAGATCGAGAGCGAAGCCGCCTTGGGCGTCGCTGGTCGCGGAGTAGCGGACGCCGCTCGCAGTGTTGACCACGACGATCGAGGCTTGCGGAATGCGGGCGCCCGTGGAATCGAGGACGATGCCGCGAATGGCTCCAGTAGCGGAGTCCTGCGCGCTGAGGCCGGCGGGCAGCATGGCAAAAAAAAGGATGAGAGTTCTGAACAACAAAAGACGCGTCGAAAGCATAAGCTCGCCCCTGCGTGCAGAATCGTGATCTCGCGAGATCAGCTCAGAGGGACGGCCCGACGCGCGTTTACCGGACGCGAGACGGGAAGTTCCGTGGAGAAGTGCCGGAGGGCGCGTTGGCAGCATGCGCGGCCGGAAAACTGCTCCGCGGGATATTTGGAAACCAAGATTTGTATAGCATGGCTGGAGAACAAAATTCTGTGATGTGGACCGATCTTTTTTGGAATCGTTCCCGGAGTGGGAATGGAAAGGCTTTGACCACAGGGACACAGTGAAAAACCGGGATTTCAGCGGCTTCTTCGCCTTGGCTCAGGGCCTTACGCCGGAGCGTGTTCTCGTGGTATTTTCAGTTTCCTTTTGAAACCATGATTCAAGCCGGAATATGATTCGATCGTTCAAGGGCGTGCGGCCGGTGATTCCAGCGACCTGCTTTGTGGACGACTCGGCGCAGATTATTGGCGATGTAGTGCTGGGCGAGCATGCGTCGGTTTGGATGAATGCGGTGGTGCGCGGGGACGTGCACGAGATTCGGATCGGCGCTCACTCCAACGTGCAGGACAACAGCGTCCTGCATGGGATGAAGCAGCAGTGGGGAGTCTATTTGGGAGAATACGTCACGGTGGGGCATTCGGTTACGCTGCATGGCTGCGTAATTGAAGACCGCTGCCTGATCGGGATGGGGTCGATCATTCTGAATGGCGCGAGGATTGGGGCAGGATCGATTATCGCCGCGGGAACGCTGATTCCGGAGGGTACGGTGGTCGAGCCGGGGTCGTTGTGGATGGGTTCTCCGGGAAAATTCCGGCGCAAGCTGGAAGCGGCGGGTCAGGAAACGATCATGCGGTATGCGAGGAATTACCTGGGCTATAAAGATGAGTATTTGAGGGAGAGATGAGCCGCGAGGTGGCGAATACTCAGCACTGAGTACTCGGTATGCGGCACTCTAGAATTGTCATCCTGAGCGGAGCAGGGCGGTGAGCAAAGCGAATCGGCCTGCGGAGTCGAAGGACCCCGAGTTGGCTGGCGCCTTCGCCGAATGCGGCAAGGCGTTCTCACCATGCCTTCGATGACTCGAGTTTTGTGGAGGAAACTCCCGGACGGGGTTGTAGGCGATGTCGAGGGGCACGAGGTCCTTCGACTGCGCGAGCTCATTCGAGCTCGCTCCGCTCAGATGTAATGAAAACCAAAAAGGCGTGCCTCCAAGGGTAGAGTACGTGCTCGAAGCACAAGCCCTGAAGGAGGCACGAGATGATCCACGTAGGCGTAGATCTTCACCAGAGATTTTGTTACA
>Ga0209656_10000005_pt1 | contig 195349 bp, 169 predicted proteins | sample BogFormECP12_OM2_FD_188239 | JGI IMG/M metagenome (GOLD analysis project Ga0209656, IMG submission 188239) | Bog forest soil microbial communities from Calvert Island, British Columbia, Canada - ECP12_OM2 (SPAdes) (version 2) | ecosystem: Environmental > Aquatic > Freshwater > Wetlands > Bog ...
CGAGCGAGCCCCACAAAACATGAATTGGCAACACTTCGTCGATTTGCTTCATGGGGAAATGGCGAGCGGCGCCATTGGCAGTTCGCTCACCCGCCTGGTGTTGGCGGCCATTTTCGGTGGCATGATCGGCCTGGAGCGCGAACTCAAGCACCGGGCCGCCGGCCTTCGCACCAATATGTTCATCTGCTTTGGCGCTGCCATGTTTACGCTGCTTTCCGAAAGGCTGGCGGGCGTGCCGTCGGACTCGGCCAGAATTGCGGCGCAAATCATCCCGGGCATCGGCTTCATCGGCGCCGGCTCCATTCTGCACACGCGCGGGCTTACCACCGGCCTGACCACGGCAGCCACGTTGTTCGTAGTCGCCTCGGTTGGAATGGCCACGGGCGGAGGCCTTTACCTCACAGCCATGTTCGCCACGGGACTGGTCCTCCTGTCGCTTTTTCTTCTCGGCCATCTGGAAGAAACTTTCAATATGAAGCTGCTGATCATGGGCTATGAAGTCACGGGGGTCAGCGTCGAAGAAATGAGCAACGAGGTCAATCGCATTCTGGAAGGCAATCACCGGATGATGCAAAACACGCTCACCGGCAACACCGGCCAGCACATCCGCCTGCGCTTTGATGTCGAGGGCTGCAATCGCGAGCAAAAGGAACTATTGCAGAAGTTAAAGGCGTCGACGGTTCTGCTCGGCGTGGCCTCCCTCGGCCCGGTTGACATCGAGTGAACTCCACCATCCGCACCATTCCGTTCGTCAAGGCCAGCGCCTGCGGCAACGATTTCCTGCTGATCGACGGCAGCCTCGCTCCGCCCAATATTGAGGACTTCACCCGCCGCATCTGTGACCGCCACAACGGCGTGGGCGCCGACGGCGTGGAGTGGATGCTCCCGCACTTCACCGCCGACGTGGAAATCCGCTTGATCAACGCGGATGGCTCTTCCGCCGAGATTTCCGGCAATGGCACACGGTGCGTCGCAGCTTACGTCTGCTCCCAGCTGGGTAAGGAGCGGATTTCAATTCTGACCGGCGCCGGCGTGAAAATCTGTCAGCTGAAGTCACGCCGCGACTCCGACTATGAGTTCGAAGTCGAAATGGGTCAGGCCGTTGTCGAAAAAGAACTCGCACTGAAGATTGGCGCCGGGGAAGTACACAGAGAGGTACGCGGCATTCCGGTGTCGATGGGCAATCCGCACTACGTGATCTTTGTTCCAGAGTTTGCGCCAAATTGGCAGCCCCAGGCTGCGGAAATCCAGCGCAACTCGCACTTCCAGCAAGGTATCAATGTTGAGTTCGTCGCGGTCGACAGCAAGTACGATGTGAGAGCTCGCTTTTTTGAGCGAGGCGTCGGAGAAACGCAGTCTTCTGGCACCGGCTCCTGCGCCGCGGCAGTGGCTGCAATTACGGCGGGCCGGGCAGTCTCGCCGGTGAAGGTCCGCGCACCCGGCGGAATTCAGACCGTTCGCACGGTGGGCAGTAACGTTTTCCTGCGCGGTCCGGCACGGCTGTTGTGCCGGGGAGAATTTTTTCTGAGTTAGACCCTGCTCGGCTGCTCCGATTGTCGGACAGCCTTGAAACCTATGTCCTCACCCGGCCCACAGCCCGTCAAGCCGCCCGCCCTTCGCCCCGGCGACACCGTGGGCATAGTCGCGCCCGCCAGCAACGTAAAGCGGGCTGAGCTAGAAGCGGGCTGCGATGCGCTGCGGCGGTCAGGGTACCGGCCGTTTTATTTCGACTCCATTCTGGAAAAAGATCTTTATTTTGCCGGTTCCGTCGAGCGCCGGGCACGCGAATTGGAGGAGATGTTCGTGCGTGACGACGTGCGGGCTATCGTGTGTGCGCGTGGCGGTTACGGCGCCAATTATCTGCTGCGGGCGCTCGATCTCGAAAAAACAAAGGCGCATCCCAAGATTTTCCTCGGCTATAGCGACATCACCACGCTGCTGACTTACTTTCACGACGTTGCGGGCTTCGTCACCTTTCACGGCCCGATGGCCGCAAAAGATTGGTCGCATGGAAACGGAGTCGACCTGGCATCCTGGCAGGCGGCTGTTTCGGGCACGACGCCGTGGGATGTGCCGATGGGCGCGGGAGTCACCGGATTGGTCGAGGGTGAGGCAGAAGGTGTTTTGTACGGCGGATGCCTTTCCATCCTGATCGCGTCGCTGGGCACGCCCTACGCAATCAAGACGGCCGGCACGATTTTGTTCCTCGAAGACCTCGCCGCCAAGCCCTATCAGATCGATCGCATGCTGATGCAGTTGAAACTGGCCGGGCATCTCGACGCCGTGCGCGGCATTGTCTTCGGAGAAATGCTCGACTGCGTTCAGACCGCAAATCAGGACTACACTCTGCAGGAGGTCGTCACCCGCGTTGTCGGCGACCTGGGAGTTCCGGTCGCCTTCGGCGTAAAGTCGGGTCACGTGACCTCGGGCAACATCACGCTCCCATTCGGGGTGCGCGCGAAACTGACAGTACGACCCGGTCAATTGACGCTGAAGATTCTGGAAGCAGCGGTTACGCTGTAGCAGCCGGCGAAAAGGCGTTGTCTCGGAAGGATGTACTTAGCAAAGATTGGATTTTGGGTGGCGCAGCGCTTTCAGCGCTGCGTTAACTGGTTTGTTTAGTCTGGGCTTTAGCCCCAGAGGTAATTGCTCACAGACAAAATGAACGACAGAAAACACATTCAATTGATCGGCATCTGCGGCACGGCCATGGCTTCGCTGGCGGGAATGCTGAAGCAGCGCGGATTTCGCGTGACCGGCTCCGATGCCGCCGCCTACCCGCCCATGTCGGATTTTCTGCGCGAGCTGGGCATTCCTGTGGCGCAACCCTTCGATGCCAAAAATCTAGACCCTAGCCCAGACCTGGTCGTGGTTGGCAATGCCATGTCGAGGGGCAACGTCGAACTCGAGCACGTTCTCGACCAGCGCATTCCATTCTGTTCGTTGCCGCAGCTGCTGCACGATGAATTTCTGCGTGGCAAGGAAGTGCTGGTCGTCGCCGGAACCCACGGCAAGACTACGACGACTTCCATGCTGGCATGGATTTTCCATTCCGCCGGACTGCAACCCTCATTTCTGATCGGCGGCATCGCCGAAAATTTCGGTTCGAGTTTTCATCTCGGTGCCGGCAAGCACTTCATCCTTGAAGGCGACGAGTACGACACGGCCTTCTTCGATAAAGGCCCGAAATTCCTCCATTATTTTCCGGACTCAATCATTCTCACCTCGGTCGAGTTCGATCATGCCGACATCTACAAAGATCTCGATGCCGTGGAGACCGCTTTCAAACGCCTGGTGAATCTAATCCCGCGGCGCGGACGCATCGTGGCCTTCGACGGCCTCACTGGAGAGTCTGCGGAGAGCCCGAGCCTCGACCGTTGTCTGGCCAAGGCATTCTGTCCCGTCGAGCGCTACGGCGCCGGGCCGCGCGCGAACTGGAAGGTCACCAACCTGCGCCTCGAACCCGCGCACACGACCTGGACCGTCCTGCACGATGGTCAGCCCTGGGCCGATCTCGAATTCCCGCTGGCCGGCGAGTACAACGTCTGGAATGCCACGGCGGCCGCCGCGCTCGCAGCTTCCTGTGGCGTTTCCACAGAGGCCATCGCCGCCGCGCTGAAATCTTTCAAGAGCGTGAAGCGTCGCCTCGAAGTAAAGGCCGAGGTGAACGGCATCACCATCATCGACGACTTTGCCCACCACCCTACGGCGATCGCAGGAACGCTGAAAGCACTGCGGGCGCGCTACCCTGGCGCGCGACTGTGGGCCATTCTGGAGCCGCGTTCCAACACTTTGCGTCGCCGCGTCCTACAATCCGACTTGGCGCGCAGTCTGGCGCAGGCCGATGAAGTCATCGTGGCAGGCGTATTCCGTTCGGAAGCGGTTCCGGAAAACGAGCGCCTGGAGTTGCCCGCGCTCGCCGCGGAGATCGAGCGAAACGGCCGGCGGGCACGGCTTTTCGCCGACGCCGACGCCATCGTGCAGACCGTCGCGCCTGAAATGCGCCGCGGCGATGTCGTAGCGATTCTCTCGAACGGCGGCTTCGGCGGAATCTATGAAAAGTTGCCGGCACGGCTGAATCACCTGACGGGGAACGGATGAATCTTTCTCAATGTGGTCGGCGAATTCTGCGGCTGGCGCTTTGCGCCGCGGTGCTCGCCGCATTTTCCTCGCTCGCGCAGTCTCCGCCCACGCAGCCCGCTGCGTCCGTCGCGTATGCCGTCGATCTCTCCTCCCCCGAGCAGCATCTGGGGGACGTGCAGATCATCCTGCCCGCGGGTGCTGCCCAGCGCGAACTTCAGCTTCCGGTTTGGAACGCGCTTTATCAGGTCCGCGACTTCGCCCAGTTCGTGAACTGGGTCCGTGCCAAAGATCGTTCCGGCAATCCGCTCCCGCTGCGCGAAGTCGATAAGAGTCGCTGGCAGATTCAAGGCACGGCGAACGGCGCGATCGTCGAGTATCAAATCTACTCCGATTCCCCCGGACCCTTCGGCGCGCAACTGAACCCGCATCATGCCTTCTTCAATCTGGCGCAGATTCTCATGTATCCGGTCGACGCGCGCTCTGCTCCTTTCACGGTGCGCTTCAGCCATGTTCCTGAGGGATGGCACATTGCTACTCCTCTGACACTGGCTTCCGAAGGCGAGTTCAGCGCTCCAAATTACGATCGCCTGGTCGACTCTCCCGTGGAGATCGGCAACTTTCAGGAGTCTGGCTTCGACGAAGCCGGTGGCCACTTTCGCGTAGTAGTCGACGCCGACCCCGCCGACTACGACATGGCGAAGATCGTGGCTGCGCTGCACAAGATCGTCGTCGCCGCGACGACCTGGATGAACGACCGTCCCTTCGACACCTACACATTTATCTATCACTTCCCGCGCGGCCCGGCCGGTGGCGGCATGGAGCACTCTTATTCGACGGCCATCGATCTGAATGCCGACTCGATGAAGCAATCGCTGGAGGCTCTCACCGGCGTCACGTCGCACGAATTCTTCCATCTGTGGAACGTCAAACGCATTCGCCCCCAGACTCTCGAGCCGGCCGACTACACCAAGGAAAATTACACGCGGGCGCTGTGGTTCAGCGAAGGCGTCACCAGCACCGCCGAAGGCACCATTCAATTGCGCGCAGGCCTGATCGATGAAAAACAATATCTGAACGAGCTCAGCGAAGAGATCACCGAACTCGAACGGCGCCCGGCGCACCTCACGCAGTCCGCCGAGGAGTCCAGCCTGGACGCATGGCTCGAAGGCAACCCGTATTACCGCCGTTCCGAGCGTAGCATCTCTTACTACAACAAAGGTGAGTTGCTGGGCGTGATGCTTGACCTCCAGGTTCGCGAGGCCAGTCACGGGCAGGCGTCCTTGCGCGAAGTGCTGCAATGGATGAACGCGAACTACGCCAAGAAGAATCGCTTCTTCAACGATTCCGATGGCGTTCGCGCAGCCGCCGAGGCGGTCAGCCACGCCGACCTGAGTTCGTTCTTCACGAAATATGTAGCCGGAACCGAAGAGATTCCCTGGGACGATTTTTTCCGCACGGTCGGCCTGCGCGTAGAGGCCGTCACCAACAACGTGCCTGATCCCGGTTTCATCGCATCGCGCAATTTCGATGGCCCCATGTCAGTGGCAGCCGTGACGCCTGGCGGCGCTGCCGAGCATGCTGGCTTACAGGTCGGCGACACCATCGCTGAGCTGCAGGGCAAGCCCGCCGGTCAGGAATCCCGCGAGGTTTTGGCCGAGCTGACTCCCGGCGATACGGTTGCCGTCAAGGTCCGCTCACGCCGCGGCGGTGAGCGCGAGCTGAAATGGAAGGTCGGCAGCCGTCAGGAAATCTCGTACGAAGTAAAGGATCTCGACCAGGTCACCTCCGCGCAGCGCGAGCGGCGCATCGCCTGGCTGAAAGGCGAAGCCCAGATCGCCCCGGCGACGACCTCAGCAGCTGCGCCAACCGGACCCGCACCAGCAGACGCGGTAGCAAGTGGGGTTAGTCAAACTGGGGCAAAAAAATAATGATCCGCACGCTCCTCATGCTCACCTTTTGGGCGCTGGCCACTCCGCTGGCCGCGCTGATCGGCTTCCCCGTGTCCTTCATCACAGGCGACGTCAAACTTCTCTATCGCCTCTTCATGTGGGGCGCGTGGGCCGGCGTGTGGGTGACCGGAGTGCGCGTCCAAACCGTCGGACTCGATCAGTTCGACCACTCGCGCAGCTACATCTTCATGACCAACCACGTCTCGAACATCGACCCGCCGATTCAGATTCCGCTCATTCCCAAGCGCACGTCGGTGATGGTGAAACAGGAATTGTTCAAAGTCCCAATTCTCGGCCGCGCCATGCGCATGGGATCGCTGGTGCCGGTCGACCGCAGCAATCGCGACGCCGGCATCGAAGCCGTCCACGCGGCCAAGTCGGTCATCGAGCAGGGACTCAACATGACCATCTACGTGGAAGGCAAGCGCTCTTTCGACGGCAAATTGCTGCCGTTCAAGAAGGGCCCGTTCTATCTGGCGGTCGAGTGCGCAGTCCCTGTAATCCCGGTCACGATCGTGGGCACGCACTCCATCATGCCGAAGGCAAGGTTCGCCATCAAGCCGGGATTAGCAAAAGTGATTTTTCATCCGCCAATCGAGCCGCAGGACTTCGGCGACCGGGATCGCCTGCTGGAAAAAGTTCGCGCCGCCATCGAAAGCGGCCTGCCGGAAGAGTTTCGCCACGTAACGACAACCTCAAGCGGTGCCTCAGTGCCGGCCGAGCGATGTTTCGACGGAATCACCGTGGAAGAGCGGCCCTTCAAGGGCCGCGACAGCGATTGAGAAACAAAGCGGGGCTTTAGCCCCTGTGAGTTTATTCCTTGTCTTTCTTCCCCCGTACCGCCCGGGCAATCTCCGGCAACCGAGGCAGGATCGCCGAATATTTCAGCCACAGCTTGTGATCGACTGCAGGCGCCCCGCTCACCACCGCCCCTGCAGGAATGTCATGAGCCACGCCACTCTGCGGTGTGACGATCGCATCGTCCCCGACCTTGCAGTGCCCCACCACCCCCACCTGCCCCGTAAGAATCACGCGCTTGCCGATCTCCGTCGACCCCGCCAGCCCGACTTGCGCGCACAACAGCGCGTCTTCGCCGACGCGCGATCCGTGCCCCACCTGCACCAAATTGTCGACCTTCACCCCGCGTCCAATGCGTGTTTCTCCCACGCTGGCGCGGTCGATGCACGAATTGGCCTGCACTTCCACGTCGTCTTCAATCACGACCGGCGCGGGCTGCGGAATCTTATGCCAGCGTCCCTCGGCAGTTTTTGCAAACCCGAACCCGTCCGCCCCAATCACCACTCCGTTCTGCAGAAGGACGTTGTTGCCAATGCGGCAGTTCTCGCGCACCACCGCGTGCGCATGCGCGAAAAAGTTGTCGCCGATTTTCGCGCCGCTGTAAATCACCACATGCGCCAGCAACACCGCATTGGCCCCGATCTCGACCCCGTCACTGATGACCACATACGGCCCGATATGCGCATTGGCCCCAATTCTCGCGCCGGCATGCACCACCGCCGTCGGATGCACTCCGGGCGCATACCGCACCGGCTGATGAAATAGTTCGAGAGCGCGGGCGAACGTCAGATAAGGATCCTTCGCCCGCAACATGGCCGTAGAAATTGCCGGGAAGTCCTCGCCCACGATCACCGCGGAAGCCCGCGTAGTCCGCGCTGCAGCCGAGTACTTGGGATTCGACACAAACGTAAGTTCGCCCGGCCCAGCCTGTTCAATCCCGTTGAGGCCAGTGATTTCCGTGTCGGCGGACCCGTTTTCCAGATGCGCGTGCAGAGCAGAAGCAATGACAGAAAGTTTCATGTGAATGGATGAAGTCGCGAGTAAATCCTACACCAGACGCGCTGAAGGCGAGCGAACAGTCGCGCGCGCGAGGAGAAGAGCGAACTAATCCGGCGCGGACGATTCTGGAATCATCCGCACCGGCGATTCTATTGGCTAACCGTCAGGGCGAAGTTCGTAGTATGAGTCAACGATCCGCTCGTGCCCGTCACCGTCACGTTAAAGCTCCCGGTCGGTGTCCCGGTTACGACATTGAAACTCCCGGCACCCGACGCGCCTCCGCCCGGCGTGGGATTCGTCACCACCACCGGATAGCTGCCAATGGCGGCCATGTCATTGGACGTCAGCGAAATCGCCAGCTGCGTCGCACTCGCGTAACTAGCGGCGTGCGCCACGTCGTTGTATGTGACTGTGGAGCCGCTCACGAAGCCCGTTCCCGTAATCGTCAGTGTCTGCGACTGCGATCCGGCCGCTTGCTGGGTCGGCGATATTGACGTAATCGAAGGCACCGGGTTATTCGGGGGTGGTGTCGTCCCGCCGCCACCGCCACAGCTGGGCACGGTCAGGAGCAACGCTACAATCAAGAGCGTTGGCAGCGCCCCGCGTCGCCGCCAGGCCGGAATCCCGATCAGGCAAATCCCTAGCAGCGGAAGCATCGCGATGGTCATCCACCCGAGTCGATGGCTTTCAATCGCAGCCCGACGCCGCATTTGCCCGAGCGGTGTTGTCGTAATCATCATCGTGGTTGAGCTACCTACGGTGACCGTCGGAGGGCTAAAACTGCACGTAGTCTCGGCAGGTAGCCCAGAGCAACTGAAGTTGGTAACGTTGCCAGTGAACCCCGAGAGAGCTGAGGTGTTGATCGCCACCGTCTGCGACTGCCCTTGCGGCACCGTAACCGGATTCGTGTTGGGGCTGAGCGAGAAGTCCGTAACGGCGATGTAGTAGGCGCCCGAAGAACTCGCAGGATAGTTCACATCGCCGCTGTATTGCGCCCAAAAGTTCATAGACGAGCTTGGGGTCACCGTGAGTGTCGCCTGGCACGCATAATAGCCGCTGCTGTCCGTCGTCTTAGCGCATGCAATTGGCCCGGCAAGTGGCCCATTGACCGAGTTGCTAAACAAAGTAACTGTGCCCGTGGGGTAAGTTGTCTTGTTCGTTGTGTCGACGAGAACAGTTTCGGTGACGCTGGCACCTGCTTGAATGGTCGGGCTATAAGGGTTCGCTGAGACGGCCGGTTGCGGAAGTTGCACTGTGATGTTCTGAGCTGACGATGTGGAGGCGGCGTAGTTTGTGTCTCCGCCGTAACTCGCCGTAATGGAATAGACCCCTACTGTTGGGAACGCGTTGGCATTTGTGAGGATGCTTGCCTCAAGCCCGGGCGACTGGGTATAGGTCACAGCACCCCCAAGCACTGAGCCGTTAGAGTAGAAGGTGACGGTGCCTGTCGGCACGACGCCGACGGCGGTTGTATCCACGACAACTGAGATTAAGGCGGCCTGTCCGACAACCGCACCGGAGACGTACGGCTGCGTCAGGGTAGTAGCTGCCGGCGTAATCGTGATCGCATTCGTCGCCGAGCTGGCGGCGAAACTGTTATCCCCCGCGTACGCCGCCTTCACCGAATTCGTTCCGCCCGGAAGCTGAACTGTGAGGTCCTCGGTGTACCCATCACTGTTCAGCGTGTACATTCCGGCGTCGAGCGTGCTTCCATTGTTGGTAAGAGTCACGCTTCCGGTCGGACACGCCGTCGCACCCGAAGTGGCGACCGGCGCACACAATTGTCCCGCCGCATTGTCGACGTTCACCCGCAGGATGTATGGGCTTCCGTAGACTGCCGTGCTCGTGTTGCCGCTGAGGACGCTCCCGCTCGAGTTGAACGTCACCAGGAACACCTGCGGCTGGCTATTCTCCTTGTTCACGGTCACGCTGACTGCACTCGAATCGCTCGGCGCATAAGTAGAGTCCCCCGGATAATGCGCCGTCAACGAATATGTTCCGCCCGGCAGCAATTCCGTAGTTCCCGTCACCGTTCCGTTGGTCAAGTTGAACCCGGCAATTCCCTGCGAGGTATTGTTCGTCGTTGTGGGCCCGAGCAGCGAAATCGTTCCCGTCGGTGTTCCTGTGCCCGTTTGCGGCTTGACCGAGGCCGTAAAAGTCACTGCCTGTCCGTGCGTGATCGGCGTCGGCGTCACACCGCTCAGCGTGGTGGCCGACGGCAGCGTCGACACCGAATTCCACTTCGTGACCAGATTGTTCGCATTCACCGAGCCCAGGCCCGTAGCCAGGTCATAACCTGCGCCGGCGTTGTAGCCACTCATTACTCCGTACGCATCGACTCCTGTAGTTGGCAGGCAGTTCGGGCTCCCGGCTGCACACGGTCCCGCATTCGTTCCCACCGTCACATCGTTGAAGATGCAGGTGCTCGCTTCGCCTGGTGCCGACTTGCAACTCGCCCCTGCCTTCGCCGCCAGTTTGTAAAACACGTAGTTCGCGTTTCCCTGCCGCCCGTATTGCTGGTTGACCAGCGCCATAATTCCTGCGAAGGCTGGCGAGGAAACCGACGTTCCTCCGAAACCCAGAAAGGTGTTCGGGCAATTGCCGCCTTGGTCCGCCTCGCAAACGAGGTACGCCTGTCCCACGAATCCCGGGCTGGCGAACAACGAAACATCGGGGATATCCCGTTTTCCATCGGTAGAGAAGCTGCCGCTCCCGGTTTGCCATGTGGGGCGAGCATACCCTCCCGCACAGCTCGCCGGCGTTGACCCGCTCGGAGTGGTGCAAGCGCTAACCCCGCCTGAGCCGCCCACCGGCACATCGAAGTAGGGAATCACCCGCGAGTCATTGCAATTCGTCTCAGCGTTTGTACTGAAGCCGGAGAAAGTGCCAAAGAGCGCGTTCGTGCATGAATCATTCCACGTTGTTTCCGGAATGTAGCCCAGCGCCGATTCCTGCGTGGTTGGGTTATTGGTAAGGCTCCAATACGTAGCGGGATTGCTGAAATCATTGAAGTCCGTGCCGCCCACGGCGACGTTGTACGGCGTCGAAGCATACCCGCTCACCTGCAGTCCATACTGCGCCGGGGCGGGCGACTGGGCGTCGAAATTGTCGCAGCCCGCAGAACCTCCGTCGCCAGCCGAAATAAATACCGTGATGCCCTGCGCCGAGGCCTGCTGCCACAGCACGTTATAAAACTGGTTTCCTGCCGTTCCGATCGCCAGTTCGCACTGCCCGTAGCTCTCGCTCATGATCGGAGCCAGATTCTGCTCCACGATGTAAACCGCCGACAAATCGATCCCGAACGTCGTTTCCGTCGACTCCGAAATCACAAAATCAATCGTCGCGCCCTTGGCCACGGCGCCCGACCACTCCACGTCAATATCAGCCTCTGACTCGTCGGCCTGGATGCCAGGATCGGGCCCATTCCAAATAAACACCGGGTCATTCACCGGCAATCCAAAGAAGCTCCGAAACGCCTCCACATCCGACATTTGAATGTCAGTTTCTCCGACAATCGCGATCGTCACTCCCGTGCCGTCGATGCTCTTGCTCTGGTTATTCCACAGCGGCAGCACGTTGTAGATCGTCGCAAAGTCGTAAGGGCTCACCCCGTACGCGCAGGCGCTGTTGCTCTCATTATTTTCGATACATCCGCCGGGAAAGGTGAGCAGTGGATGTGCGCCATAGATCTTTCCTGTCTTCGTGTCGCGCGTGAATTGTCCAGCGGGAACATTCATCGCCTTACGCGGAAAATTATTCAGTGAGCTGATTCCCGCCACCGCCGGCGTCAGCGCCGTAGGAATCTGTGGATCGCTCGCGTTTGCCCAGTGCTGCTCCCCGTTCACGATGTACTGATGAATCGTTGTGTGGAAGGCTTCCTGTACCTGGCCTGCCGTGCCGGAGAACTCCAGCACGGTGCGTCCCTTGGTCGTCCCGACTTGGAATCCATGCCCCTGCAGCCACGCGGTAATCGTTTGCATGTCGCCGTCGGTGGGTCCAAACTGCTGGCCGTACTGTTCCGGCGTCAACCATCTGTGATAGTTCGCCGACGCCTTGTTCTGCTGATCGTCAAGCAACTGCCGAAGAGCGTCTTCCTGGTCCGCACTCCGCTTCAGCACCAGCAGCATCCTCGCCATGGGCAGGCTTGCCGGAGCCGTGCCCAGATCGAACTCCGGCCGCGCCAGGGGATGCGTATTGCCCTGCAGTGTCGTGAGCTGTGACTCGTCCACGCTCTGCGTGATCAGCGGGCGCGGAGCCGTGGGGGCTGTCCGCACCACCTCCTGAGCCAGCATGGGTACGCACAGCGTTATCGCCAAGACCGCTGCGATCAGACTGGCATTCGCCGCGGAGGGGCAGCGGTTGAGACACGACACCGGAATCGTCGGCATGATGACACACCTATCGATTGAGATGAACTGAATTGCTGTCCACGGGAGACGGATCAGACAGGAGGAAGGGAAGGTTCTGATTGTCTCTCTGCCAGGCCTGAGCCCGGCGTGGACCTCACACGCTACATGAACCCGTCTCAGAATTCAACGCCTTTCGGCACGTCCTTTTCGCGCTACTCCTCGAACATGGGAACCTGCCGCTGATCCTGCGGGCGCCGCTGCCGCCGGGTGGCGCCGATCACGGCTAGCACCGTGAGCGACTCCAGCGCTGTGCGCGGCACGAAGATGCGCTGCGTGTTCGAGCGCTGGTCTGGAGGGTTTACCAGAAATCCTTCGGGCGTGGTCTGCATCAGGTCGGCGGGCATGAGACCTTCGAGGATTTCGCTGTCTTTGAAACGCAGCCGCACCCACAGACCTTCCGATCGCGGGCGTGAAGTGAACGTCTTGCGCGTCAGCGACTCGGAGTCGCCGAACTCGCGTACGAAGTACACGCCCTTGATCTCGCGCAGGTCCATCGAGATCACCGTCCCCGAGGTATTTAGCAGTTCCAACTTGCCCTCGTGGACAAACTCAGCCGGCGCCACATAGCCCGACACCGTGTCGCGATCCATCTTGCGGACAATCACTTTCTTGTGGGTCGAAGGCATAGAAGTCAGGGGCTAGGGGACAGGGGTTAGGGCTTAGGGTATGTATCGATTGCTTTGGCTAGCCCCTAACCCCTAATCCCTGGCCCTGCTTGCCAATTCTCGCACCTTTTCGCATGCAGCGACCGGAATCCGCCTTGGCAGTAGCCAAAATGTAAACGGTGTGTTATTTTCTATTGCTTGCCGCAAAGTTTCCACTTCGTATAAGTACTTTGTATTAAGCCACTTGCATTCGGGTGGCTTAGGGGCTTGATTGCGCGATGCCCTGGGCTGTGGAAATCTTGTGGAAAGTTTGGCAGCTGCGGGTTCCCCCGGACGCGATTGCACAGCAAATCGCGCCCGGAACTTGGCCCTGACTGCCGCTTGAAAGCGAATGGCTGACTACATTTACACGATGGAAATCCGGCTGACGCCGGACCAACTGAAGGGCGTCGGCTTGGTGCAAGACGTAGCCCGCGCCGCGGGCATGAATCTTTACCTCACCGGCGGCGCCATCCGTGACATCATCAGCGGCTTCACCATCCGCGACCTCGATTTCACCGTTCAGGGCAATCCGCTCAAACTCCAGAAAGATCTGGAAAAGGCGGGCGCGAAGATCACCGCCGTCGAAGAGGACAGCCGCACCATCTTCATCTCGCTGCCCGGCAACGCCCGCGCCGAAATCAGCATGGCGCGCACCGAGCGCTTCGAGAAAACCGGCAGGCCTCCAATCGTCACGCCGGCCACCATTCACGAGGACCTGCGGCGCCGCGACTTCACCGTCAACGCCATGGCGCTGTCGCTCAACGAAGGTTCGCGCGGCCTGCTGCTCGATCCCTTCAACGGCGTGGCCGATATCGAGACCAAAGTCATCCGCATTCTGCACAACTATTCGTTTCTCGAAGATCCCTCGCGCCTCATACGCGCCACGCGCTTCGCGGCCCGCTTCCACTGGCTGCTCGAAGAGCGCACCCAGGCTCGTTACGACGCGGCCAAGGAAGGCAAGTACATCGACCACATTCTGCGCTCGTCGATCGGCCACGAAATCGCGGCCCTGGCGCACGAAGACGATCCCCTGCACGTGGTCAAGATGCTCGAAAAGGAAGGCTGGCTCGAGATCCTGCACGACCACTGGACCGTCGCCAAGGTCGATACGAACGGCATCACGCAGCTCATGAAGACGCGCCAGCAGATGGTCGACATGGGCTACGCTCCCGACGCCGGCCCGGCGTTCATGTACTTTCTGACCGCGCACTTCTCTGACAAAGATGTTGCGGATATTCAGAAGCTGATTCCGCGCAAGGATCTGGTCGAAGCCTGGCGCGACATTGAAGATCATGCCAAGGAACTTGCGAAGCGGTTGATGGGCAAAGAAGCCGCCACGCCCTCGCGCACCTGGCAGTTGCTGTCGTCGGCTCGGCCGGAAATGGTGCTGTTTCTGGCTGTGACGGCCAAGCAGCAGTCGGTCGAACAAAAGATCAAGAACTACCTCACCAAGTGGCGGCAAGTGCAGCAGAAGATTCCGTTGCCCGAAATGACGGAACTGCTCATCACCCCGCAGTTGCCCGAGTATCCTAAGCTGGCGCACGAGGTTTTCCTGCTCTTGCTGGATGGTAAGCTGCGCTCCCGCACCGAGACGCTGAAGTTCCTGAAGCCGTATGCGCCGCCACCGCCGCCTCCGCCGCCCGCACCGCGACGCGGACGCGCTGCCAAGGGCGCCGCCGAGGCCCCCGCGGCAACCGCAGCTGTGCCCGGGAAACCTGGGCCAAAGGGGAAGAAGGGAAAAGCCGCCGTTGTCGCGCCAGTTGCTCAACTCGCAGCGCCGGCGGCCAAGCCAGCCGCAAAAGCGCCGGAAAAATCCAAGCCCGCCAAACCCGCGCCCAAGCCGGCAAAGCCCGCCGCGAAACCAGTAAAAAAACCCGCACCCAAGACGGCAGCGAAAAACGCGAAGGGAAAAAAGAAATAGCGCTGTCTCTGCAAGACAGTTTGGCCTCGGGCGTTCTAACCGAGTAGGGCCGCCGGGCGCGGCTTTTCGACCGGTACGTCCCCGCGGCATCGTTTGCATGTCATAGAGATTTCAAGAGATTATAAATTGTTCGCTGCTGGCCAAAGCGGGCCTATAATGAGTGTAATATGCGTCGCCTGATGCTGATCCCGGCGCTCGCGCTCTTCCTCGCAGTACCGCTGTGGGCGCAGCATGGCGGAGGTCACGGTGGTGGTGGTGGCGGGCATGCTGGCGGCGGTTTCGGCGGAGGCCACGCCGGTTTTAGCGGAGGCCACAGCAGCGGCTTCAGCGGTGGTGGCCATGTTTCTGGTGGCGTTCGTTCTGCCCCCGGCGTGTCACGTGGCTTCGCGCGCGGTCCGGCATTTTCCTCACGCAGCGCCTCGAGTCGTCCCTTCCTGCATGATGGTTTCCGAGGAAACCGCAATCGCACCTATAGGTACCGCAACGGCTGCTACGGTTACGGGTGCCGTGGCTATGGCTCTTACTATGGCTCGTACTATCCATGGACGTACGGCTATTACGATCCCTACTGGTACGATCCGAACTGGTTCTGGGATTCGGATTCCTCTTACGACGACGACTCCAACCAGAATGTCGCCGAAGCGGCCGAGATGAACCGGCAAAGCCTGGCGCAACAAGCTGAAGAGCAGCAGATGATGCGGCAGGAGCAAGCCGACGGCGACCAGGATCTGTACGCGCGCCCCGTGCCGAGGCGCCCGGTTCCGCACGAAGCAGAAGGTGCGCCAATCCTGCCCGATACGATGTTGGTCTTCCGCGACCAGCACAAGCAGGAAGTACGCAACTACGCCATCGTCGGCCAGACCCTGTGGAACTTCGCTCCGCAGCACACCGAAAAAATTCCACTTTCCGATCTCGACCTGCCCGCGACCACGAAAGCCAACGAAGAGCGCGGGGTGACGTTCCGGGTTCCAGCCAGCGGCGAAGCTCAATAACCTGTTCCGTTGCGCCATCACCACGACCGCTTACAGCGCCGTTTGCCCCTTTCGCTGCATCCAATCCAGCATTCGCGCCCGCGACGTTCCCTTTTCGCGGCTGAGCTAGTACAGTGAAATCAAGCGTTTAGGTCATGTACGACGCGCTACGGGGAACCTGCAAGAACACGAGTGAAACGCGGGACGAACCCTGTCCGGGTGTTAAAATTAAAGAATACCTACTATGCCTTTAAAGACACTGTTTCTCAATCCTCCATCGTTTGAAAATTTCGACGGAGGCGCCGGCTCACGTTGGCCCGCCACCCGCGAGATTGAAAGTTTCTGGTATCCCGTGTGGCTGGCTTATCCGACGGGCATGTTGGAGGGGGCCCGGCTGCTCGATGCGCCGTCGCATCACGTCTCGGGCGAAGAGACGATCAAGATCGCCCGCGACTACGAGTTCCTGGTGCTGTTTACTTCCACGCCGGGATTTCCTGGCGACATCCTGCTGGCGAAGGCGATCAAGCAGGCGAATCCCAAGATTAAGATTGCGTTCGTCGGACCGCACGTGACCGTGCTGCCGGAAAAATCTCTGCGCGATTGCCCCGAGATCGATTTTATTTGCCGCAAAGAATTCGACTACTCGGTGGTCGATTATGCCAAGGGCAAGCCACTGGCGGAGATTCCCGGCGTATCGTTCCTGCAGGAAGACGGAAAAGTCGTGCACAATCCCGACGCTCCGCAGTTGCAGGATCTGGACGCGCTGCCGCACGTCACCGAAATCTACAAGCGCGATCTCGACATCAAGAATTACAACGTGCCGTTCCTGCTGCATCCCTATGTGGCGCTCTACACCACGCGCGGCTGCCCGGCGCAGTGTACGTTCTGCCTGTGGCCGCAGACGCTGAGCGGACATCCCTGGCGCAAGCGCTCGACCGATGACGTTGCGGCGGAAATGGCCAAGGCCAAACAGCTTTGGCCCGAAGTGAAAGAATTTTTCTTCGACGACGATACATTCAATATTCAGAAGGCGCGCACCATCGAACTCTGCGCCAAGCTGAAGCCGCTCGGCCTGACGTGGTCCTGCACCTCGCGCGTGACCACCGATTTCGAAACCTTGAAAGCCATGAAGGAAGCCGGATGCCGCCTGCTGATCGTCGGCTATGAATCGGGCGACCCGCAGATCCTGAAGAACATCAAGAAGGGCGCGACCGTCGAACGCGCCCGCCAGTTCACCAAAGACTGCCACAAACTGGGCTTGGTCGTGCACGCCGACTTCATCCTCGGCCTGCCGGGCGAGACGCACGAAACCATCAACAACACCATCGCATTCGCCAAGGAACTCGACTGCGAAACCATTCAGGTTTCGGTGGCGCACGCCTATCCGGGCACGGAACTCTACGATCACGTCGTGAAGAACGGATTCATCCTCGGCGACAACAAGATGGTCGACGAAGGCGGACATCAGCTGGCGCAGATTCAATATCCCGGGCTGCCCGCGGATGACATCATGTCGGCGGTGCACCGTTTCTACGACGAATATTATTTCCGGCCGAAAGCCGTGTTCCGCATCTTGCGGAGGGCGGCGTTCGACGCCAATGACCGCAAGCGCCTGTACAAAGAGGCGAAGAGCTTCATGAAGCTGCGTGCGGCGCGCAACAGAATGGTGAAGCAGCACGCTGCGGAGGCCGCAGCCGCGGCCGAGCCGGTCAAAGCGTAGGAAAAGCAGGTTTCAAAGTTTCACGCTTCAAGGTTTCAAGGTGCGTTCCTTGGATCTGCTGGCGTCTTTGAGACCTTGAAACTCTGAAACCTTGAAACCTGAGCCTAAGTGACTTTTCGCAAGTATCTGGTGCTGGCTGGCGTCACCGTCTTTGGAGCGGCAGGTGACTCCGTGCTCTCGCACGGGATGAAGCAGGTCGGCAACATTTCCATCCATCATCTGCCCAGCGTAATCCTCGCCGTTCTCAATCCAGAAGTCGCACTGGGCATTCTTCTCCTTCTGGTCTTCATCGTCCTCAACATGACCGCGCTCTCGTGGGCGGATTTGACTTACGTCCTGCCCGCGACTTCCATGGGATACGTCCTGCTCGCCTTGAGCGCGCGCTTCATTTTGCATGAGCAGGTCAGCCTGCTGCGCTGGCTCGGCATCGTCCTGATCTCCGGAGGCGTCGGATTCATTGCCGGGAGCCCCGCGCTCACCTCGCATTCCCATGAAGACCCAAAATCCCCACTTCTCACCGCCAAGGACGCGGCGAGAAATGGGGCACCCGCTGAAGAAGTAGTTTCTGGCGGAGTGGAATCATGAAACACGCTTACATCTGGGGCGGGATTCTCACCATCGCCTTCTTCTCCGTCGTCGGCGATGTTCTGCTGGCGCGCGCCATGAAGCAGGTCGGCGACGTGCACGCCCTGTGGCGCCGCTCCGGACTGTGGACCGTTGTCAGCCGAGTCATCTCCAATCCGAACATTTTCCTGGGCGTGGCCGCCATGACCGTCGCGTTCTTCACGCTGCTATTCGCGCTCTCCTGGGGAGACTTAAGCCTGGTCGCCCCCGCGGCGGCATCGCTCACTTTTATCGGCAACGCGTTCGCCGCGAAAATCTTCCTGCATGAAAAAGTGGACCGCCGCCGATGGATCGCTGCTGTGCTGGTCGCGGCGGGCGTGGCGCTGCTGGCCGGCTAACAAACGCATTCCAGATTTCCACACAAAATCTCTTGCGCCGCAATCCCGACAGGTGCATACTTTCGCGCAAAGGGGTTCTCCTATGCACAGAATGGCATTGCTCATCATGGTCGCACTGCTCAGCGTCAGCGCAGGTCATTCGACTTCGCCGGCTGCGGACTGGGCGATCAACGCCACGGCAATTGAGGCGTGCAGCTGTCCACACTTCTGCATGTGCTATTTCAACGCACATCCTGCAGTTCACCACGAAAACGGAAAGATGGAACACTTTTGCAAGTTCAACAACGCTTACAAGGTCAATAAGGGACACTACGGAAACATCGATCTCACCGGCGCCAAGGTATGGCTGCATGGCGACCTCGGTGGGGATTTCTCACAGGGCCAGATGGACTGGGTTGTCGCGACTTTCGATAAGAGCACCTCGGCCGAACAACGGCAGGCGCTGGGCGAAATCCTGGGGCACGTATTTCCCGTGAAGTGGAAGTCCTTTCAGACGGATGAGGGGGACATCGATACATGGACCTTCGATAAAGACCAGGCTCACGCCACGCTTAACGGAGGCAAGACGGCTGAGATCAAGCTGAAGCGTTTTCGAGGGATGACGGACGATCCGGCGGTGCTGAAGAACGTTAAGTACTGGGGTACACCGCGGAACGATGGTTTTGTCATGATGCCTAATGAGCTGGAAACGTACAAAGAGGGTCCCAAGGCCTATGAGTTCAAGGGAACAAACGGATTCATGCTCACTTTCGACATGACTTCAAAAGACGTTCCTGCGCCGAAGGGCTCTTCGATGAGCTACTGAGGAAGGTTTTCGTACGCCTGAATGCGCCGGAGCCTTTCCGGCGCATTTTTTCTGTTGACCGTCCCGATCCGGTGGAAGCTAAAGTCGGGCGGGCGCAGCGTCCGGTGCTACACGGGCTGGAGCTGGAGCAGGGTAGAGCACAGCGCTCAGCCGCGGGTATCGTCCGGCAAAGAAATAGATCGAATACGCGGGAAAGAACACGATGGCGGGCACGGAGACCAGCGACACCAGATAGAGAAAAACTGCCAGCAGAATGCAGCCGACCACGATGGCCAGAGTGATGGTTCCCGCGTTCCAGGTCAGCCCGGCCGACTTGCCGGTGAGAAATGCCAGGACGCCGATTCCGATGCTGGGAATGACGAAGAGCAATCCTAAGATGACCGTGGCGATGGCAATTATGATGCCCACCACGATCGCGAGCACGATCTTCATCCCGAGATAAGCGGCGTAGGCGCCCTTCTCGGCCATCATCATCGGCCACAGCCGGCGCCATCCCTCCATGGCGTCAACGTTCTCCAGAGCCATCTGGGGAACAACAAAATCTTTCGTCAGCACGAAAATCACCGCCGTGATCAGGGAGAAGGCGACGAGCACCAGGAAGAGAATGACTCCGCCTGCCACCAGGGCGGGCATGTGTTCATTCGGATCTTTGAACCACCCTTTAGTGAACGCCAAGGCCACGGGAATTCCAACCACCACGGCGATGCCCGCCAGGCTGAGGAGAGCGTAAAGCAACTTCCACACGAAGTATCGCCAGCCTGGGCCCAGCCTGCGGCTCCAGCTCCAGCGGATGTGACACTCTCTTGTGATGATGCTGTCGAACAGGACGAAGCGCATCACGCTTCCGACGTACATCATGATGATTCCGAGGGCAAGCCCGGCGATTACCAGCGCCGCGAGAAGCGCTCCCAGAGCGGCCAGAAGCGCAGGATCAATTCCCAGAGAACCCGGGAACCCAGGGTGCGGCGCAGCCCCGGGATGTTGGGGAACGTGGAAGTTGGAGCTGTTGCATCCGTTGGAACCAAGTTCTCCCGCGAGCAGCCCGACGAAGGCGAGCCTTGTCCATTGTCCAATCCGAAAGGATTTGAACAGCTGTTGCTTGGTGTGTTCTACCGCGAGCGTGATTGAGTCGGATGCGGTGATGGGCAACTTGCACCTCGGGCTGCGAAACCTCTTCAGCAGCAAGGTACTAAGAATTGAGCGGCGGATCAATCCAATTCGGTAGGGAGGAGATTTCACTGGCCAGGTACTCCACGATTCCCGTCCATCGGTGGGCTGACCCAAGATGGTTCGCGGGTGAGAGCAGCCGAGCTTCGCTCGGCCCGTCTGGGTCTGAGACCCCGGACCCACACGGACCAGCCGAACTTAGAACAGGCGCATGAATCCTGTGGCGGGCAGATCGGGTGAGAGAAAGTGAGAGTCTTTGAATCCTGCGGCGCGGGCCAGCGCTTCGGCGGCGAGATAGCCGCTGCGGACGGCGCCTTCCATGGTTGCGGGCCAGCCCGTGGCGGTCCAGTCCCCGGCCAGGAATACACGCGGCCAGCCGGTGGCGGGGCCGGGACGATGCGCGTCGATTCCCGGGCGCGGGGAATACGTGGCGTGCAGTTCCTTGATTACGGTGGACTTCACGAGGTTGGCGGAACGCGCGGCGGGAAAAAATTCGCGGACTTCGGCGAGGGCGAGGTCGACGATCTCAGCGCGCGATTTATCGATGAGCGTCTTCGACGAGCTTACGACCAGTTCGATGTAGCTTCCGGTTGCGCCGCCGTTCGCGGCCTGCGTGCGCATCGGCTGCAGACGCGACTTGTGAAACATCCACTGGATGGTGCGGTCGAGGAGCACGGCGTGGTCGAGATCGGAGATTTGGCGGTCGAACCACAGGTGGATGCCGGTGATGGGCGCGGTTTCGAAGTGCGACAGTTGCTCGCGGATCGGCGCGCTCTCGGGGGCTTCCGGGAGAACTCGGTCGAGCGCATCGAACGGCAGGGCGAGAATCAGGTGGTCAAAATCCCCACCCTGTCCCGGCAAACTACGCTGGGACAAGGGTGGGGCACCCTCGCTTGAATCATGCTGCCGATTTTCTTCCTGGCTCCGGAGCTGCAATTGAACGCGCGATGCGTCGGCCGTGAAGCCTTCTACTGGTTGGCGGAAATGCAACTCGCCGCCGCGGGCGCGGATGTAGTCTCCCGCTTTGTTGTAGAGATCGGTGAGCGGGACCGCGGGCACTCCCATGTGGCGAGCGGCAGGAGATTTCATGGATTCGCGCACGACCTGGGCGGCGGCGGAAATGGAAATCAGGTCGAGTTCCTCGCTGAGAGCGCTGACCAGGATGGGCCGCCAGAAGCGGTCTATGGCGGTTTTGGTTTGACCGTGCTGATCGAGCCAGTGCTGGAAGGATTGTCCAGTGTCGCGTTGCTTGGTCAGCGTAAGCGGGACCAGCGCGCGGGCGATGGCGAACTTGTCGGCCGCGCTCAGGAATGAAAAGTTCAGGAATGAGGGCGCGGGGTGCAGCGGCGCCGGAAGTGGCGAGGATTTCATGATGGAAGTGCGGCCGCCGGGCTCGATGAAGGTCATCTGGTCATACCAGCGGATTTGATCGGCGACGCCGATGCGCTGGTAGAACTCCAACAGGTTCGTGCACACGCGGAAGAGCACGTGCTGGCAGTTGTCGACGACTTCGCCGGTGCCGGGATGTTCCCACGACGACGCGCGGCCACCGAGGAAGGGGCGCTTCTCAAACAGCGTCACGCGGAAACCCGCGTCGGATAAGGCGCAGGCGGCGGCCAGTCCGGCGAGGCCGCCTCCGGCGATGGCGACCGTGGGTTGGGATGAGGTGGAGGGCATCGAGTCAGATTCAGATTCGCTAGAACATCCCCACTTCTCGCGCATAAAACGCGCGAGAAATGGGGCACCCGGCAAGTCCTAAACGCCGGGTTCCTCCACTGCGCTCGCTTTCGCTCCGCTCCGGTCGGAATGACAAAAATACTTGCGTCACAGGATTCGCTTGATGAAGCCTTTCCCGAGGATGCGCAACTTTTCCCACCGGCTGAGGGAAACTTTGGCGGTGAAGACGTCGTATTGTTTTTCAGCGATGCGATCGAGCAAGCGGCGGTAGATGGTCACCAGCACCCACAGGGCGGGCTGGCTGTCTTCGGCAACGTAGGGAATTAAGGCTTCGCCGGAGGCGTAGAACTCGCGGGCGCGGTCGGCCTCGAGCGCGAGCACGGGGCGGAAACGCGCAGGGTCGGGCGTTGCGAGCAGTTCGGAAAAGGACAGATTGAACTTGGCCAGGTCTTCTTCCGGAAGATAGATTCGGCCCAGGCCGGCGTCTTCTTTCACGTCGCGAATGATGTTGGTGAGTTGGAAGGCGAGACCGCAGCGCTCGGCCAAGGGCTCGGCCGCGGGATCGCGATATCCGAAGACGTGAATGCAGACCAAACCAACGACGGATGCGACGCGATAGCAGTAGAGGCGCAGGTCCTCGAAAGTTCTGTACTGCACGGTCAGGCCGGAGACGTTGGTTGGGGCCGATGCCTCGGCGTCTTCAATGTCCATGGCCGTGCCGAGGGCGAGTTCGTCGAGCAGCCCGGCGGGAATGGAGAAGCGGCGCTGGGCATCGGTCAAGGCGAGCAGGATGGCGTCGTCGGTGGGTTCGCCTTGCTGGGCGCGGTGGAGGGCGGCGAGCCAGGTGTCGAGTTTCTGGCGGCGTTCGAGCAGGCTGAGCGAGGCGTCGTCGGTGATGTCATCACAGCGGCGCATGAAAGCGTAGACAGCGCAGAGGGCTTCGCGCTTGCGGCGCGGCAGGACGAGGAACGCGTAATAGAAATTTTTCGCGGCCGTCCGGGTGATGCCCTTGCACACGGAATACGCCATGACCAGCTGCGGGGGAGCCGGGGTCCAGGGAATGGGAAGCTGCTGCGTCCCGGCGCTCATGTTTGTTTAACCCCTAAACCCGGCTTGGCCCCCGAACCTTTGCCTGCCGAACCGAAAAGTTTGCTGATCGCGGCGCGCGCGACCAGGGCGAGTTTGCGGGGCTTCGAAATGGCGGGACGGTTTCCCAGAACGGCGTAGTCCTGTTTTTCGATCGCGTTGAGGATTTCCTGGCCACCGCGGCTGAACAGATCGAGATCGATGGCCAGTTCGCGATCGACTTTTTGAATCAGCGGCAAGCCCCGGCGGAACCAGTCGCGGGCGCGCTCGACTTCGAACTTCATCAGGGCGCGGAAGGCCGGCGTGTTCTGATCGCGCGCGATTTCGTCTTCACTGACGTTGAAGCGCCGCAGGTCTTCGAGCGGAAGATAGATGCGGCCCTTGGCGTAGTCGACGCTGACGTCTTGCCAGAAGTTGGCGAGCTGCAATGCCGTGCAGGTGAAGTCGGAAAGCTGCTGGCGCTCGGGGTCGCGGTATCCGCAAAGGTAGAGCACGAGATGGCCGACTGGATTGGCGGAATAACGGCAGTAGGCCAGAACATCGTTGAAGGTTTCGAATCGGGTTACGGTTTGATCCTGACGGAAAGCGATGAGCAGGTCGGAGAACTCGTGCTGCTGAATCTCGAACCGGCGCACCGTTTCTGCGAGAGCGACGAATACGGGATGCTTCGGAGCGCCGTGGTAGCAGGCGTCGAGTTCGTGCTGCCACTGATCGAGAAGCGCGAGCGAGGCGGCGGGTTCGCCGACTTCGTCGCCCAAGTCGTCGGAGATGCGGCAGTAGGCGTAGACGTTGAAGAAATGTTGACGCAGGCGGCGGGGCAAGAACCAGCTGGCGACGGAGAAATTTTCATAGTGCGAGCGGGCCAGGCGGGCGCAGTATGCGCGGGCGTCGGCGAGCGTGGGCGCGGAGGCGGGGATGGCGTAGCTGGCGGGCAGGCGGGACCAACCGAAGTTGGCGGGGGTGGTCACGGGCGGGTTTTGGGTGGCGATTTGGGTCACAGTCTGTGTCAAAGTTACGATACGTTCCCACGGACCGCGCGGTCTATCAACAGCACTTGCTGTCCGCGGACCCCGGGAATTTCGCTCCGTATGTCCTTGAGGACCTGAACGAGTAGAACAGAACCCGCAAGTATGGAGAGCATTCCCACCGCCTTGACCCAGCCCTTTGCTCGGAACAAGAGCCAAATTCCCACCAGCAGTAATAGTGCGGCGAACCAGGCAAAATAGTTGGTGGCGGCTACGCCCAACACTTCTAACCACGAGCGAGGTCTCTCACCAATAAACGACGCGGCCCAAAGTAAAGCGGGTGTAACCATGCTCGCCTCCTACTAACGATAATGTGGGGTCGTTCAGGAATCCACACGCACGGCACGAAGACCGTGACCCACACAGTGTCAGACCCCCTCGGCGCATCAGTGGCCGGGGATGATGGCGGTTTTGATGTCGCCGCCGCGGTTCAGCATGTGGCGCAGAACCTGCTGCAGGCGCGACAGCGGCGCCTCGCCGGTGATGTAGTCGGTGGGGCGAATCTTTTTGGCCGCGATCAATCCGAAGGCCCGGCGTACTGTTTCCGGGGTGTGGTGGAACGTGGCTTTCAGAGTGATTTCGGAATAGTGCAGGCGATTGGTTTCAAGTTGCACTTTCGTCCCACTGGCGCAGCCCCCAAAGAAGTTCACCGTGCCGCCCTTGCGGACCATATCGACGGCCCACTCCCACGCTTCCGGCTTGCCCACGGCTTCGACGACCACGTCGCACCCGCGCTTCTGCGGAGAAAGGGCGCGGACGGCATCGACCACATTGGATACCTTGGTGGTTTGAACAATCTCATGCGCGCCCATGTGCTTGGCAGCTGCGACCTGTTCGTCGCGTTTGACGACGGCGATCACGTTGCAGCCGATGGCGCGCGCGACTTGTACAAACATCAGGCCGATGGGGCCGCCGCCGAGAATGGTGACGGTGTCGCCGATCTCGACGCCGGTTTCATGCAGGCCCCGCAGTACGCAGGCCAGGGGCTCGGTCATGGCCGCTTCTTCGACGCTCACGCCGGGCGGGATGATCAGCATGTTGGCTTCGACGATGCGCTTGGGCACGCGAATGTACTCCGCGTAAGCTCCGTTGTTGAACAGGAGATCTTCGCAGAGGTTCTCCTGGTGCTTGGAGCAGTAGAAGCACATCTGGCAGGGAGCAGAGTTGAGGGCCACGACCCGCATGCCCTTTTTGAAGCCGTTGACGCCGGCGCCGACCTCCTCGATGACGCCGGCCAGCTCGTGGCCGAAGAGAGCGGGAGGAACGATCATGCGGGCGTGATAGCCGCGCTGGTATACCTTGAGATCAGTGCCGCAAGTCAGAGCGACCTGGACTTTAACCAGAACCTCGCCGTCTCCCACACGCGGGATTGGCACTTTTTCAATCTTAAGGTCTTCTTTGCCGTACAAGACGGCAGCGGTCATTTTTCCATTCACTGCGGGCTTCCTTCCCAAGTACTGCCGGGCTGAATCATGATCTTCATTGACGAAGGCTGTGGATGGGCTGCCAGTTCCAGGGCTTGCGGGCTCTGCGGGAGCGGGAAGCGATGGCTGACTAGCCGTTCCAAGTCCATTACACGGTCCATGACAAAACGGATCGACTGTTCCTGCAAGTCGACCGATGCACTATAGGACCCCACCAGAGTTTTCTCATCGACACAGATGGCTGCCGGATCGATCAATGCCTCTCCGTGTTGCGTTTGCGCAAAAAGCAATACCCGTCCCCCGGGACGGGCCGCATCCATTGCGGTACGAATCAGGGAGTTGCCGCCGACCGCGAGAATCACCGCATCGGCCCCACGCCCCTCAGTCAACTCGCGGACACGGTCGACCACATTCGCCCGCGATGCATCAATTGTAAGGTCTAATCCGAAACTTGCCCCTATTCTAAGCCTCTCGGCATACAAATCGGAAGTAATTAAGGTGGCCCCGGCCTGTCGGGCGAGCACACTCAGTATGATGCCGATAGGGCCTTGCCCGATGGCCAGGACGGTTTCGCCGGGGTGCAGGCGCAAGGCTTCGATCCCCTTCATACAGGTGTTGACCGGCTCGACGAAGCAGGCTTGCTCGTAAGAAACGCCATCGGGAATGCGGACGGTACCGTGCTCGACGATCCAATCCATGACCCGGACATATTCGGCAAAACCCCCGCCAGACGGCTCAAATCCAGCGGTGCAGCCGACTTTCTTGTAAGTGGCGCACTGGGCAAAAGTCTTGTTCTGGCAATAAAAACATTGGCGGCAAGGGATGTGGTGGAAGACCATCACCCGGTCGCCGGGGCGATACGTCTGCACGCCTTCGCCGACCGCGGCCACCACCCCGGAAGTTTCATGTCCGAAGATGCGGGGCGCGGAGTGCGAGCCTGTGGAAATCTTTTTCAGGTCAGTGCCGCAGACGCCGCAGGAATGCACTCGGACCAGCATTTCTCCCGGGCCGATCTTCGACACGGGGACGGTCTCTAGACGGACATCGTTCACGCCGCGGTAGACCGCAGCTTGCATGGTCGCTGGGATCACATGCGGATGACTTTCGACCGCAGACTGTCCGGCAAGTGCCATCGCTGCATTTTAGATGATATGGGGGGTGAATTTGCTTCAAAACCGGGGAAGGGTGCCCAATAGTAACGGCGGAGCCCCAGGGCAGGGGCGTACCTTGCGACATTAGGGAAGCTTTAGGAATCCGCAGGCGAGACGCCAGCGGGCCAGGCCGGCAAGATGCCGGCGCTACTGGCAACGGCTTTCATGCTATGCTGCGCAAAACTTCGGCTTTCCGGATTTCGGACGAACAGGATGACCTGTGCTGATTGAAATGCGGCTCGAGAACTATGCGGTGATCGACAACCTGGTGGTGGAGTTCGGGCAGGGCCTGAACTTGCTGACCGGCGAGACCGGGGCTGGGAAGTCGATCCTCGTGGATGCGCTGGCGCTGCTGCTGGGGGACAAGGCTTCGAGCGATGTGATCCGTGCGGGAGCGGAGCGGGCCGTGGTGGCGGCGGTGTTTGAGGCTGAGAGTGCAGGGGGAAGTGCGGCAGAGAAGCCGCTGGCCCGAATTCTGGAAGAGAACGGATTGGACGAGTCCGACGACGGGTCGCTGATTGTGCGCCGCGAACTTGCGGCCGGCGGCAAGGGGCGGGTGTTCGTGAACAACCAGCCGGCGACGGTGGCCGTGTTGCGACTGCTGGCGCCGCATCTGGCGACCATTCACGCACAGAACGAATCCATTTTGTCGTTTGACGGTCCGGCGCGGCTGGGATTGCTCGACGCGTTTGCGGGCAGCCAACGGGAGATGGTGGAAGCGGGATTCTCCGCGTGGAAGCAGATTCGCACCCGCATCGAGGAGTTGGAGCGCGGCGAGCAGGACCGGCTGCGGCTGGTGGATTTGTGGATTTTCCAGAAACGCGAAATCGAGGAAGCGCGGCTCCAAAGCGGAGAGAACGAGCGGCTGGAAACGGAAAAGCGCGTGCTCGCCAACGCCGAGAAAATTTACAACGCGGCCATGAATGCGTTTGACTTGCTGTACGAAGGCAACGGCTCGACGGCGTCGTCGCTGCGCGCGGCGCAGAAGCAGGTTGAGGAGCTAGCTCGGTACGAGCCCAAGTTTCAGGAAGCTTTGGCGGCCCTGGAAACGGCGCGCATCAGCGTCGAAGATGTGGGCGCGACCGTGCGCGACTATGCGGGAGGAATTCACGCGTCGCCGGAACATCTGGCGCAGGCGGAGGATCGGCTGGCGCTGCTCGACCGGCTGAAGCGCAAGTATGGGCCGACGCTCGAAGAAGTGATTCAGTTTGGGGCAGACGTGGCGCGCAAATTATCGGAGGTCGAGAACAAGGACGAGATTCTGCGGGGACTGCACAGCGAACTGGCGAAGGCGGCTGGGGAATATCTGCAGGCGGCGCGGGGGCTGTCGAAGAAGCGTGCGGAGGCGGCGCGCCGTCTGGAAAAGCTGGTCGAGGCGGAGATCAACGACCTGGCCATGAAGTCGGCGTTCCGGATTGAGATGACGAGTTCGGAAGAAGAAGGGAACTGGACGGGATCGGGCATCGATCAAGTCGTGTACATGATTTCGACCAATCCCGGTGAGCCGTTGCGGCAACTGGAGCACATCGCTTCGGGCGGGGAATTATCGCGGGTGATGCTGGCGTTGAAAGCAAGTGTGGAGGCGGGAGCCGGGCGGGAGACGGTCAAAAGCCCCACTTCTCGCAAAGGGCGCGAGAAATGGGGCACCCAGCGGACTTTGGTGTTTGACGAGATTGACACCGGGATCGGCGGGCGGGCGGCGGAAGCGGTGGGGAAGAAGTTGAAGTCTCTGTCCCGGTCGAGCCAGGTTTTATGCGTGACCCATCTGCCGCAGATTGCGACCTTCGGCGATCATCACTACGTTGTCGAAAAGAAGGAAGACAAAAAGGAATCGGGCGGGCGCACGCGGACCACGATTCGCGCGGTGACCGGCGAGGAGCGCACCGAAGAAGTTGCGCGCATGCTGAGCGGGGCGAAACTGACTGAGACTTCGCGCAAGCACGCCGAACAGATGATCAGGGCTAACGGATAAGGCTAACGGGTAATGCTAACGGCTGAGGATGCGGATGCCTTCGGTGCGGGTCTCCGCCAACGTGGTTCCGGAACTATCCGCCACCTTGATGGTGAAGTTGACCGTGATCTTGGCCTTGGTTTCGACGGGCTGACCGTTCTGCAAGACAGGCTTGAAGCGCCATTCCCTGACCGCTTCCTGGGCCGCTGAGGCGAGGATGGCGGGACCGCTCAGCACGTGAATATCCTGAATGACGCCGTCGGCGCCGATGATGGCCTGCAACACCACTGATCCCTGCACATTCATGTGCTGCGCCAGCAGCGGGTAGGACGGCTGGGGAATGTCTGCGGACATCCGCTCCAGTTCGGCTGCATTGGTGGCCGGGGCAAAGGTGGCGGCGGACTGCGACGGGCGCGTGAGCTCAACTTTGGTGGTGTTGCTGCCGGGGTGAATCTTGCGGTGGGTGTCGCCGGCTACGACCTCAACGTCTAGAGGAGGCAGCGCGGTCCGCGTCACCGTGGCGGGCGCGTCGGCGGGCTGCGTCTCAGGAGCGGGCTTGGCGGCCGGAGCCTGCTTCTTCGTGGCGGGAACCGGAGCTGGCTTGGCGTGGTTGACGGCGGGCGGAGTGGATTGTGCTGTTTTGGACGAAGCGGAGTATTCGGCTCCATCCCATTCCAAGGCCGCTGGTTCAGAGCCGAACCAGAATTGCCGGTCCTTCATGACTACCACGCCCAGCGCCACCACCAGGATGAAGAGTGCGAGCAGCAGCCTGCGGTGCTGCCGGTCTTCATAAGCTGATCGAGCCTGGGAAGCTCTTGCGGTCGGTCTTGGTGGTAGTTCCAGCATTTCTAGGGGACCTGGTTTTAGGGAACCTGGAATTCTGCCCAACGACCTCAATATGTTGCTTCATCTGGCCAGCGAGGGCAATGGCACGGGGAGGGGGAGTTGGTGGCACGACCGGGCCATGTCGGGGAAGATCGGCCGGGTGTGAATTTGTGATCCGGAGATCGATGCCTCGTGATTTCCGTCACTGAGCAGCGGGGAAATCTTCGATATAGGCAGGAAGATGAGCCCGCAAAACGAGAAGGATCGGGCGGCGTGGCTGCGCGGGCCCTCGGCCAAGTGCGAGGCTGCGCCAGTGAGTGGTCCGGCTGGTCTCGCGGCTTGGAGGCTGGTGCTGTTGGGAGCGCCCGGCGTGGGCAAAGGGACGCAGGCCGATCTGCTGCACCAGCGGCTTGGCGCGTGCCATCTCTCGACCGGCGACGTTTTCCGCGCGGCAGGAAGCCGGAGCGACTGCGAGCAGACCCCGGCCATGATAGAAGCTCTGGGATACATGCGGCGCGGCGCGCTGGTCCCGGATTCGACCGTCTGGGAGATGGTGCGGGAGCGAATCGAGTGCCTGCGCTGCGGCGGTGGGTTCATCCTGGATGGATTTCCGCGCACGCTGGCGCAGGCCGAGTCGTTGCAGCAGTTAATGGACAGCGAGAAGCTGGCTCTGACGGCGGTGGTGAACTACGATTTGCCGTTCAGCGAGATCGTGGCGCGTCTCGGCGGCCGCCGAACGTGCGAAAAATGCAAGGCAGTGTTCCACATGACCGAACGTCCTCCTAAGGTCGCGGGTTGCTGCGATCGCTGCGACGGCAAACTGTTTCAGCGGGAAGACGATCGGCCGGCATCGATCACGGTGCGGCTGGAGGCCTACGAGCGGAGTACAGCGCCCCTGATCGAGTTTTATAAGAAGCTCAGCCTGCTGGTTCAGGTAACGGCCACGGGATCGCCCGACGAGATTTGCGCGAGAACGCTGGCGCTGCTCGATCCGGTGCGCATCGAACGGCCAGCCTAGCAGTGGCGGAACCCGGCGCCGGGCGAACCAGCAGCCTTCCATTCAATGCATGGATTACGCACTTCGCTGCTAATCCCAGCGCTTTCTTTGGCTTACGTTGACCATCCCGGTACTTTCCGGTAGTTTAATAGCATCGCCACAATGGGGATCGTGTACCCTGAAGGTATGGGTTTTGTGGCGATTCTTACTTGGAAATGCATCTAAACGGGTAGTCAGTGGGGTGCAATGGCTGGAATTCTAGCGGAGACTGACGGGAAGACCTTACTTTTGCTAAAGCCACGCGGCTTTTGCGCGGGCGTGGTGCGGGCGATTGACGTGGTCCGGATTGCGCTGGAGGCGTTTGGGCCGCCGATTTACGTGCGCAAAGAGATCGTCCACAACAGCTTTGTCGTCGAGGAACTGCGCGGCAAGGGCGCAATTTTCGTCGACAGCGAGGACGAAGTGCCCAACGGCGAGCGCGTGATTTACAGCGCGCACGGAGTCTCTCCGGAAGTGCGCGAACACAGCGCGCGGCGAGGCTTGCGGGTGATTGATGCGACCTGCCCGCTGGTGACTAAGGTCCATGTGGAAGCGGTGAAGTTCGCCAAGGAAGGCTATTCGCTCATCCTCATCGGGCACAAGGATCACGATGAGGTGATTGGAACGCTAGGCGAGGCTCCGCTGGTGACGCAGGTGGTGGGATCGCCGGAGCAGGTGGAGTTCTTGAGCGTGCCGAACCCGGAGCGCGTGGCTTATCTCACGCAGACAACGCTCAGCCTGGATGAGACCAAGGATATTATCGCAGCGCTGAAGAGGAAGTTTCCTAACATCAAGGGGCCGGCAGCGCAGGATATCTGTTACGCCACGGAGAACCGGCAGGTCGCGGTGAAGGAAGTGGCTTCCGAGGCGGATTTGCTGCTGGTGGTGGGATCGGAGAACAGTTCGAACTCCAACCGGCTGGTCGAAGTGGCGCGCAACCTGGGTACGAATGCGCATCTGATTGATAGTTGCATTGACATTGAGCCGGAGTGGCTGAAGGGCGTGAAGACGATTGCGCTGACGGCCGGTGCTTCGGCGCCGGAGTGCCTGGTCGAAGAGACCGTGACCTTCCTGCGCCACAAGGGATTTGACAACCTGCAGGAACTCGAAGTAATGCCGGAAAACGTGCGCTTCGGGCTGCCCCCGGAGATTGTGGAGGCGATTGCTGCCGCGCCGACGAATGCGAGCGGGGATTAGTTGGGTCGCCAAGCGGAATTGGATCTTCGCCGGAATTAGAACGAGGTGAGGAATGACGATCGATGAGCGCCTTGACCGGCTGACCGAGCGGCACGAATTCCTGACCCAAAGTGTGGAGCTTCTCGCGCGCACGACTTACGAACATAGCCAGCAGATTCACGAGCAGAGCCAGCAGATTCACGAACACAGCCAACAGATCACGGAGATCATGGAAGCTGCCGCAAGGCTCCTGCACATTGCGCAGATCCACGAACAACGCCTTACGCGGCTGGAAGGTGGCGAGCAATGATCGTCGCGGAGTCCTCGGCGAGGCAATGATCGGTTTTCTGGTCTGACTCAACGTTGCGCTTGAAACGGAGTAACGAATTCATGGAGACAAACTCCCCCGATGGCAATCTGGCTTCCGCGCCCTTAGGTTCCAACCCGCAGCTTCGCTTCGGCAAAATTGAAGGATTGGGCAGCCGCGTGGGCGCGGCGATCGCAGCCGCTAAGAAGTTTCTGTTCTCGCAGCAGCATGACGAAGGCTACTGGTGCGGCGAGCTCGAAGCCGATACCACGCTGGAATCGGATTACATCCTGCTGCACACGCTGCTGGGTACGGGGAACCCGGAGCGCTTCCAGAAGGCGGCGAACTGGATTCTGGGCCACCAGAACGAAGACGGGGGATGGAGCATCTATGCCGCCGGGCCGTCAAACGTCAGCGCATCCGTGAAAGCCTACTTCGGGCTGAAGCTGGCGGGATACACGGCGGATCATCCCGCGTTGCAACGCGCCCGCAAAAAGATTCTCGAGATGGGCGGCGTCACTGAAGTTAATACATTCACCAAGATCTACCTGTGTTTTTTTGGCCAGTATGACTACGACGCGGTTCCGGCCATTCCGCCGGAGATCGTGCTGTTCCCCAACTGGTTCTGGTTCAACATTTACGAAATTTCTTCGTGGTCGCGCGCCATCCTGGTGCCGCTGTCGATCTGCTACGCCAAGAAGCCGTTCAAGAAAATTCCGCGGGAAATGGGCGTGGAGGAGTTGTTTGTGGGAGGGATGCAGAAGTCGCGCATGCATCTGCACTGGGCGAAGAAGCTGGTTTCGTGGCGGAATTTCTTCCTGTTTCTCGACCGCATGACGCACTGGCTGGAGCGCGTGCATGTGCGGCCGCTGCGTTCGATCGCCCTGAAGAGTGCGGAGAAATGGATGCTGGAGCGCTTCGAAATGAGCGACGGGCTGGGCGCGATTTATCCCTCGATGATGAATGCGATCATCGCGCTGCGCTGCCTGGGATATTCGCTGGACGATCCGCAGGTGATTCGCGCGCTCGATGAATTTGAGAAGTTGGGGATTGAAGAGGAAGACACGTTCCGCATGCAGCCTTGCATGTCGCCGGTGTGGGATACGGCGTATGCCATGTTTGCGTTGGGCGAGGCGGGAGTTCCGGCGAACGATCCGCGGATGGTGAAGTGCGCCGACTGGATTCTGCAGAAGCAAGTGCGCAATGTGGGCGATTGGAAAGTGAAGAACAAGAAGGGACAGCCGGGCGGCTGGTACTTCGAGTTTAACAACGAGTTTTATCCGGATGTTGATGATAGCGCAATGGTTTGCCTGGGGTTGAGCCGGGTTGAGCATCCCAATGGACGCTACCAGCGCGAGTCGGTGCAGCGCGCCATTGACTGGATTTTTTCCATGCAATGCAAGAACGGGGGCTGGGCGTCGTTCGATAAAGACAACGACAAGATGGTGTTCGAGCATATCCCGTTTGCCGATCACAACGCCATGCTCGATCCGCCGACGGTGGACATTACGGGGCGCATCCTAGAGATGCTCGCGACTTATGGGTACGACAAGAATCATCCGGCGGTGAAGCGGGCGATCACCTTCATTAGAAAAGCCCAGGAGCCGGATGGCAGCTGGTTCGGGCGCTGGGGCGTCAACTACATTTACGGCACGGCGCTGGTGCTGCGCGGACTGGAAGCGATTGGCATGGACCTGCACGAGCCTTGCATTCAGCAGGGCGCGGAATGGCTGCGCATGGTGCAGAATGCCGACGGCGGCTGGGGCGAGACCGTGGGTTCGTACGACGATCCGAGCCTGCGCGGGCAGGGCGAGAGCACCCCGTCCCAAACCGCGTGGGCGATTCTGGGATTGCTCGCGGCCAACGACATCCGCAGCGATTCAGTGGCGCGCGGCGTGGCCTACCTGCTGCGCACGCAAAGAAAAGATGGGTCGTGGGATGAGCCGTTCTTTACCGGCACTGGATTCCCGCGCGTGTTTTATCTGATGTACCACCTCTACCGCGATTATTTCCCGCTGCTGGCGCTGACCACGTACGCGAAGGTGATGGAAAAGGCGGGGAGTTAGCGCGCAGTTCCAACCGTGTCGAAATATTGCAGCCGGTCGTGGGGTTCACTCCGTCGGTGAGCGTAATGGGGCATGTTACGACAGTAATCGCCGATCACTGACACCAGCGATGACAATTCTGGATATGGTCACAGCGGTTACCAACGATAGCTGCCTACCGCCTTCCTTCCCGGTGTCCAATTCAAGTATGAGGCTGCTTACCTTTGTTAAACGGGCAGTGCTGGCCATCGCCGTAATCGCGATCCTCCTATTGGCCGGAGTTTCGATCTATCTCCGGGTTGAGCAGCATCGGTTTCGTAGACAGGCTGAGAGACTGCTGTCAGACGTGCGTGACTTGGAATTGAAGAGGGCAGATGCAGCGGAGGTGCGCCTCACTGTCAGGAAGTGGGGTTTTGAGGAACGGGGTGAGCGACCAGGCGTGCCCTGTACCGCGGACGATTGCATTTACCAACTTCGACTCATGCCTCCCGCCAGGGCAAATAATCTCGCGGATCCCTTCATGTCGGGAGAGAGTGCGCGCGTTTTAGAATTGTTTGGGTTGCGTCCGACCCTCGTCGGGGCGTGGCTCCGCATCCGGGGAGGAGCACTCCGATCCGTTTCTTTCAATGTCTGGACGCTGGGACGAGGATGCGGCGAAATCGGCTGTACGCTCGTCGCTGAAGCCGGCACCTCGGGAGAGAGCGGTTGGAGTAGTCGTCAACGGCCTGAGGCCAAGCTGAGAAATTCACTGCTGCACCCGGACTATCTCGTCGGAACGTTTCCTGCTGTGCTGAATGCCGACACCGGAGGCTCGCCTTCAGTGATCATTTGGGCCGAGCTCTCGCCAGATGCGAGCGCTGCAGACATGTCGCGGTTGATGCAGTTTGATCTGAGCTGCCTGACAAGGCTTCGCTCGTGCAAAGACCGGGATCTGATGCCAACCGTCTGGGCCCAAACTGTTGCGGATACCCATGAGTCACCGAAGAGCCTGACGTGCACGCCGGAATTGTTGCGACACGTGACGCAGCTCGCGGATGTAATTGCGATCGTCAGGCCCAAAACAATCGACCTAAGCTCTCCCCGGTACGAAGGCTTACCGTCACTACTGCCGCACGCCGAAATTGTCGGCGTGATAAAGAAATCGAGGTACTCTCGACTCAGCAATGGCTTGGCGGTCAATGTTGGCGTCTACAGTCCAAATGTGACGAACACCGCCGACACGGGAGCCCCGATTCGAGCAAGCCAGCAGTATCTCTTTCTTTTGCAAGATAATTACGGCGGGAATGCGCTCTACCCATGCGGCATCCTGACTTTCAACGCTGCGAATTTGGCGATGGTGCACAATACGGCTGGTGACGGAGCAGACTGAAGGTTCGATAACTGTCGTAAGCAGGCCGTTTCACTCAAACCCCAGCGTCGCAGCCGAGGGCGCCCGCTTCCCGTGCATTCTTCCGACCCTACAGTTGTCCGAACTGTTTATACTGATCCCGGATGCAGTTCGAGTGGGATCTACGGAAAGAAGTCTCGAACCGGCGTAAGCACGGCGTTGGGTTTCGGGAGGCCGCAACGGTCTTCGGTGATCCTCTGGCGACGACTTTTCCAGATCCTGATCATTCAGCATTCGAAGAGCGCTTCCTCACCATTGGAGAGTCGGCAAGTGGGCGAGTGCTGGTTGTGGCCCACAGCGAGAGTGGCGAGAATATGCGAATCATCAGTGCGCGGCGGGTCACGCGCCGCGAGAGGGAATTCTATGAAGAAGCCCGTTAGTCGCCGAAACCATGATGGGATGAGGTCTGAGTACGACTTTGCCTCGATGAAGGAAGGAGTCCGGGGCAAACATTACCGGGATTATCGAAACGGGACGAACGTCGTTCTGCTTCAGCCTGACGTTGCCGAGGCGTTTCCTACGGAGGATGCCGTAAACGAAGCCCTGCGGGGAATACTCACCACAACGCGTGCCGTGCGTCGTACCGGGGGGCTGTCTGACCGTGCGGTAGGGGCGACTCCGAACGCATCCAAACCCTACCGCCGCAAATAATTGGTTTGTACATCGGCTTGTCGCTCGGGATAGCTGTCTGGATTAAGATGCCGACCCCTTCATGAAAGCTTTCGTCACTGGCGCTACCGGATTCCTTGGATCTCATGTCGCCCGCGTTCTTGCGAATCAAGGCGCGGAGCTGCGGCTGCTAGTGCGGCCAACCAGCAATCTCAAAAATTTGGAAGGGCTGAAGGCTGAGACCGCCACCGGCGATCTGCGCGACGCTGCTTCCCTCGAAAAAGCCATGTCCGGCTGCGACACGGTGTTTCACGTCGCGGCTGACTACCGGCTCTGGGTGCGCGATCCGGAGGAGATGTACCGCTCCAACGTCGAGGGGACGCGGGCGATTCTGGAGGCGGCGCGGAAGAACGGCGTGCGACGCGTGGTGTATACCTCAAGCGTAGCGACCATGGGATTTACCAGTGATGGGCATCCCGCGAATGAGGATTCCCCCGTTTCGCTGGCCGACATGATCGGGCCTTACAAGCGGTCGAAGTTTATGGCGGAGCAGGTAGCGCTGGAGGCGGGTCGCAGCGGGATGCATGTGGTCACGGTGAATCCGACGACGCCGGTGGGAGAGCAGGATGTGAAGCCAACGCCGACCGGACGGATTGTCGTCGATTTCCTGAAGCGCAAGTTTCCCGCTTACGTGGAAACGGGATTGAACCTGGTCGATGTGCGGGAATGCGCGCGGGGGCACGTGGCGGCATTGGAAAAAGGGAAGTCGGGCGAGCGCTATATTCTGGGCGGAGAAAATCTTACGCTGAAGCAACTTCTCGACACTCTCGGAAAAATATCAGGGCTGCCCTCGCCGAAGGTGAAGTTGCCCTATTTCTTCGCGCTCGCCGCGGGAGTGGTCGACGAAACGGTGACAGGGCGCTTATTGCACCGCGAGCCCCGGGCCACCGTCGATACAGTGCGCATGGGGAAGAAAAAAATGTTTGCCAGTTCCGCCAAGGCGGAGCGGGAACTGGGGTGGAAGATCGTGCCGGTGGAAAGTGCCTTGCGGCGGGCGGTACAGTGGTTCAGGGACAACGGGTATGTCAACGGATATGTCTAAGATCGCCATTGTGGCCGCGCTGGAGCGCGAAGTGCGTCCTCTGATTAAGGAGTGGCGCGTCAGCGAGAAAGAAGCCGGCGGCAGACGTTTTCGATTTTTCGAGAAGGACGACATTGTTCTGGTTTGCGGTGGAATCGGAGCAGAAGCGGCGCGGCGGGCGGCGGAGGCGGTGATCGCGCTTTACGCGCCCAAGGTGGTCTGTTCAGCCGGCTTCGCCGGAGCGCTTGATCCGGACCTGCGAGTGGCGGATATCATTCAGCCCCGGCGCGTGATCAATGCGAGCGACGGCAGCAGCGTGAACCTGAATCGGGGCGAAGGCGTGCTGGTCAGCTTCGGAGCGGTAGCGAGCCCGGCGCAGAAGGCGAAGCTGAGAGATTCGTTTTCCGCGCAGGCGGTTGACATGGAAGCGGCCTCGGTAGCGCGCGCGGCAGAAGCCCGTGGAGTTGGATTCGCGGCGGTGAAAGTGATTTCCGACGAATTCGATTTCAGCTTTCCGGCGATGGAGCGGTTCGTCGATCCCAGCGGACGTTTTCTGGAAGGTCGATTCGCCTGGTTCGCCGCTGTGCGGCCGTGGCTTTGGCCACAGGTTCTGCGGTTGGCGCGGAACAGCGGCCGAGCCTCGCGCGCACTGTGCGACTGGCTGCGAAAAACGGACGTGGCATCGACTCCGGTTTCTTCCGATGCTCAGTCCCTGGAGGCGATGAACCGCCAATGAGGCGAGAGGCCATCTCGATTCTCGCGTGGGTCATGATGGCAGCGCCGTTGCTCGGCCAGAATACTCCGCCCACCACCCTGTATGCCGAGAGCTTCCGGCAGGGCTCAACCCACATCACCGAGGAGAGCTTCGACGCGAGCCTTAGTCCGGCGAATCCGACGTACCGGGAGCGCATTAAGGATTCGACGGGCAACGATCGCTACGAGATGACGATCACGCCGCTGGTGCTGGAGGGCGGCAACCAGATCACGTCGTGGCGAGTGTCGCTCAAGGATTTGCGTCACACGATCTACAACAACATTCTTGTGGCGGACCAGGTGCCATCGCCGGATGCGAAGAACAATCTGTGGTGGCTGAACCCGAACCGGTTCAGTGCAGTGCCGATTCGCGCCAGGCGGATTATGAAGGTCGACGGATTCTATGTGGTGATCCAGGTGAAGGATATGCACTTCACCCCGCTGGATTCGCCGTATCTGGATTCGATGACCGTGCAGTTTGCCTTCACCAATCGCGATCCCCGATCAGGTCAGTAAGCCCGGCAAGTGAGGTCCAGCGCCCCGGCAAACATTTCATTGGCGGATCAGGTACGCGCGCAAAAGGGTGTGGGCGGGTTCATCTATAATTAAGAAAGATGTTCAGTTTAATGGCATTCTCCTAAACACAATGCACTTCTTCCCCTTGCTGGTAGTGTTCGTCGGCGGCGAAATCGTCGACATGCTTTCCAACACCGGCCCGGTGGCCAAGCTGGTTCTGGTTGCGCTGCTGGCCTTCAGCCTGGTTTCGTGGGCGATCATCCTGACCAAATGGAGCCTGCTGCGGCGGGCGCGGATGCAGAGCGGGCGATTCGTGCGTGCCTTTCGCAAGGCGCAGCGACTGCCAGATATGGCGGCCGTGGCCGAGCAGTTCAAGCCCAGCCCGCTGGTGGGCGTATTCGAGGGCGGATATGAAGAATACAAGCGGCAGGCCGTGACCTCGGGGACGATTCGGAATCTGCTGTCGATCCAGCGCGGGATGCAGATTGGGGCATCGGAGGAAATCACGCGGCTCGAGCGGAATATGCCGTGGCTGGCGATTACGGCCGCCGTGACGCCGTTTGTCGGATTGTTCGGCACGGTGTGGGGCATCATCGATGCGTTTCAGGGATTGGGCACGGCGGGCGCGGCGACGCTGCGGGCGGTGGCTCCCGGCATTTCGGAAGCTTTGATTACCACGGCGGCCGGATTGGCGGCGGCGATTCCGGCGGTGATAGCCTATAACCTGATTGGCGCGTCGATCCGCGAGCTTGCCGCCCGCAGCGACGATTTTGCCCTTGAATTCCTCAATGCGGTAGACAGCCAGGCCGCGACCCAGGTTTCGGCGGAGACGAAGCGCTGATGGCCTTTACTACCTCCAACGGACGCACCCAGTCGGCGCTGGCGGATATCAACATCACCCCGCTGGTGGACGTGGTGCTGGTGCTGCTGATCATTTTCATGGTCACGGCGCCGGTGCTGCAGTCGGGAATTGACGTCAGCGTGCCGAAAACGAAAACAGTGCGCGAGATCACGCAGGAACGCCTGGTGATCACGATCAATAAAGATCAGCGTGTCTTTTTGGGTAACGACGCCATCAATATTAATGAGATTGGAGGCAAGTTGCGCCAGAAGATTCGGGATCCGCGCAACCAGTTTATTTTTGTGCGCGCCGACGAAAATGTTCCCTTCGGCGCCTTTGCCACGGTGATGGATGCCGTGAAACAGGCGGGGATTACCAACGTCAGCATCGTGACCCAACCTCTCGTGCAAAATGGCAGCAAACGCTGAAATCTATTTCGAGCATGACCGCTGGGCCCGCGCGCTGGCGTGGTCGGCGGGATTGCATGTGGGAATCACCGCATTTGTGCTGATCTTTTCGCTGGTTCTTTCCGGACGAAGCGGTGACACCTGGGGCGCGGGCGGGGGCGGGGAAGCCATCGGCGCGACCCTGGTCAGCACGGTTCCGCTGCCCGCTAATCCTACCCAGACACAGAACGTGCTGGCGAACGAATCGAAGGGGCTGACTCAGTCACAGCCCAAGATTGAAGAGAAGGCGCCCGACGCGATCGAGATTCAGGGCAAGAACGCAAAGATAAAGCCAAAACCGAAGAAGAAGCAGGAGACGGTCACTAAGGAAAAGCCGCAACCCGCGCCCGAAGAAGAGAATAATCAGGTCGCGTTCGGAGAAGGCGGTCCGGTCAGCGGGCCTTACGGAACATTCAGCGCCGGGGGCGCCAAAGGTGGTTTCGGAATCACCGGAGGCGGCGGTGATTTTGGCACAAAGTACGCCTGGTACGTGCACGTGATTCAGCAGAAGGTGGCAGACAACTGGCTGAAGTACGAGGTTGATCCGAGAATCACGACCGCCCAGCGCGTGTACATCACTTTCGATATCGCGCGCGACGGCCATCCTGCGAACGTGCAGGTGGAGCAGTCCAGCGGCGTGCCTTCGCTGGATATATCCGCGGTGCGGGCGCTGCAGCGCATCGATACTTTCGGTCCCTTGCCACAGGATTATTCAGGCAGCAAGATTTCAGTGGAATACTGGTTCGACTACAAGAGGTAAACGCGTAGAGTAAATACGCAGGCAGAATCGAAAAAAGTAACCGGCATTGAGTCAGTCGGAGAGGGAAGAATCCTTGCAAAGTGTTTCCTATCGGGATACGATATTATCGTACGGAGTATGTTTCTCCCCCAAACGGATGGACGAGAGCGCTAGACCAACTTTCCGCCGACGGCCCCGCAGCATCCTCGGCCTTTTGATCGCGCTGGTCCCGATTGTTCTCTTCCTTTTCTCTTCCACACTTTTCGCTCAGGACTGGGTCAAGACGGGCACGAGCCTTGGGGTGGAGAAGGTGCGGCTGGCCGTTCCTGACTTCAAGCCTTCGACCAACGATCCGCAGAACGCCGCGCTGCTCACCACTTTCAATAACACGCTGTGGAACGACCTCGACGTCTCCGGCGTAGTCGAGCTGGTGTCGAAGAGCTTTTATCCCCTGCAGGTTCCGGGGCAGCCGCCGGAAGTCAATTTCCTGATGTGGAACGTGCCTCCTCCCAATGCAGCCATGCTGGCATTCGGCAATCTGGGTGTGGCCGCGGGAAAACTGACGGTGCAAGGCTGGCTCTACGACGTGAAGAATACCCAGTCCCCCCAGGTTCTGGGCAAGCAATACCAGGACACGGCCAGCGATGCTTCGGCGCGCCTGATGGCCCACAAGTTCGCCGACGAAATTATTTTTCGACTGGGCGGGGGCATTACCGGAATTGCCGAGACGCAGATTTATTTTGTGAGCGACCGGACCGGGCACAAAGAAATTTGGTCGATGGACTATGATGGCTCGAACCAGCGCCAGCTTACTCATCTGGGCTCGATTTCGTTGTCGCCGCGCGTATCGCCAGACGGATCGCGCGTGGCCTTCAGCAGTTTGACCAAAAGCGGCTGGGAGATCATGATGTACTCGCTCGACCTGAACCGGACGGTGAGTTTTCCCCACATGGGGGGAACGAATCTGTCGCCGGCATGGTCGGGGGACGGAACCAAGCTGGCGTTTTCGTCGTCGCGCGGCGGCTCGTCGGAAATTTATGTGGCGGATGGGTCCGGCGGGAATCTACACCGCATGACCACGGCTGGCGGGCCCGATGTTTCGCCGGTGTGGAACCGGAAGACGAACGCGCAGATCTCCTTTGTCAGCGGGCGCACGGGATTGCCGCAGATTTATACAATGGAGGCCGACGGCACCAACCAGCAGCGCATGACCGATCAGGGCTATGCCGTGTCGCCGAACTGGGCGCCCAACGGCCAGTTTCTTTCGTTTGCCTGGGTGCGGAAGTATGGCCCGGGCGAGCCGGGCGCGTCCGATCTTTACCTGATGGATATCGCCAGCAAGCAGTGGGTGCAGCTCACGCACGACGGCGGGCGCAACGACTTTCCTTCCTGGTCGCCGGATGGACGGCACATCGTGTTCCAGTCCAGCCGGTCGGGCAAGGAAGAAATCTGGACCATGCTGGCCGACGGCACTAAAATCCAGCAACTGACTTTTACGGGACGCAACACCCAACCCAATTGGAGTTGGAAATAGTAAATACGCTTCGTCTGACCCTGGAGGTAAGCCTCTGGGATCGCAGGGAGGAAATAAAGTGAAGCATCAAAGCAAGAAGTGGTTTCTGCTGATCGTTGCACTCAGCGCCATACTGACGCTTGGCGCTTGCAAAAAGAAAGCGGCCCCGCCGCCGCCCCCACCCCCGCCGGCACCCCCGGCCCCAACCGCTTCCATCTCGGTGAGTCCGAACGCCATTCAGGCGGGACAGTCCGCGACGCTGACCTGGCAGACCAGCAATGCCACCGACGTTTCGATCGACGGCATCGGAGCTGTCCAGCCCAACGGTTCGCAGAGCGTGTCTCCGACCGATTCCACGACCTATCATTTGACGGCCAAGGGAGCGGGTGGCTCGCAGGAAGCGACCGCGCGGCTCACAGTCACCCAAGCGCCCCCACCCCCGCCGCCTCCGACTCCGACGGTCACGGACGAGGACTTGTTCGGCCAGAACATCAAGGATGTCTACTTCGATTACGACAAGTCTGACATTCGTGCCGACCAGCAGTCTTCGCTCCAGGCCGACGTGGCGTTCCTCAATCAGCACGGCAATATCAACTTCACGATTGAAGGACACTGCGACGAGCGCGGCTCGACCGACTACAACCTGGCTCTGGGTGACAAGCGCGCCAACGCGGTGAAAAACGCGTTGACTTCGGCCGGCCTCAGCGCCAGCCGCATCAAGACCATCAGCTACGGTAAGGAAAAACCCTTCTGCACAGAAAGCAACGAAGCTTGCTGGCAGCAGAACCGCCGTGGCCATCTTGTCTATCAGAAGTGAGGATTGAGCGGGGGGACGCCGACGGCGTCCCCCGGTTCATCTTGCGCGGAAGAGCGCATTCGTGTGCCCCGAAAGCGCGGCGCGCTGAAGAATTGCCGGCACCCCCATTGCGCATTCCGGTTCCCGTGCGCCCTTTCTGCGTAAATCCTCACAGCCTTGTGGGACAATCAAGACATCTAACAAGATTGGCGGTTCAGGGAATCCTCTATGAAACCACATCGTATTTCCGTGCTTTTCGCGTTGTTGTTGGTGCTCTGCCTGGGACTGGCTCCAGTTTCGGGGGCGAACAAAGACATGGTGCAGTTGCAGACGCAGGTGCAGCAACTGCAGGAACAAATGACGGCCATGCAGCGCGGCTTCGACGAGCGCATGGGCGTCATGAAGAACCTGGTCGAGACGGATACAGACGCGGTCAATAAAGTGGTGACAGCTATCAACGGCCTGCAAACCTCGATGGCCAAGCAGCAGGGAGACGTGGGGTCGAAGGCTGACCAGCTTTCCGGGCAGATTCAATCGCTCAACGACACCCTGGATGAATTGAAGGTGCGCCTGGCCAAGGTCAGCAAGCAACTGGAAGACATGCAGGCGGCGCAGCAGAGTCAGGCGGCGCAGACGGCCACGCAGCAAGCGCAGCAGCAGGCGGCAGCGACGGCGCCGCCTCCGGACGTCCTCTACAACAATGGCGTGCGTGATTACAACGGTGGCAACAACGATCTGGCCACACAGGAATTTTCGGAGTACATCAAGTTCTATCCCAACACCGATCTGGCCGGAAACTGCTATTTCTATCTCGGCGAGGTTCAGTTTCGTCAGGGTAACTACCAGGCGGCGGCCCAGAGCTACGACCAGGTGCTGCAGAACTTTCCCAGCGGAACCAAGACTGCGTCAGCGCAGCTGAAGAAGGGATTCGCTCTGATCGAACTCGGCAAGCAGGATGACGGGGTCGGCGACCTGCGGCATGTGATCCAGCGCTATCCGCACTCTCCGGAGGCGCTGCAGGCACGGGACCGGCTGCGCAAGCTGGGTGTTGCGACCACGGGGAAATAATTTCGGGAGATGCGGATTGAAGCCGCGTGGACGGGCGTAAACTGATCTTGTAAGAAATTGTTGCCGAGGTTTCATCATGCATAAAACGGACGACCAGGACACAGCGAAAGGCGCCACCGAAGCTGAGGATCACAAAGTACCGGGGAACATCGGCTTGCAAGAACAGCTTGGTCATCGCGATCAGGACCCGATGTTGAAAGACGCAGACTCGGATTTTCCCGAGCCTGGGCAAAATCCCGAACACAGCGGCGAGCCACGGAAGACCGCGTAAACCAGATTATTGAACAGAAACGCGAAAGGCCCTCTTGTGGAGGGCCTTTAGTCGTTTCGCCTGAATGTTGCGAGCTAGCGCAGTTCTTCCATCACTGCATCGAGCACTTCCTTCCCCGGCCGCGTCATCGAATCGGGCAGCGTGGCCAACGGTTGGTCGACAACGTTCAGCATGTCGATGAAGTTGGGAGCTTCCGGATTCACATAGAACACGCCGGTCAGCACTTCGCCCTTGTCGTGAGCTTCGGTGAGGCGGGTGATGGCGCGAATCTTGTCGGTCGGATCGTAGTCTTCTTCCAGCTTGCGCAGGCGCAGGTGCGAGCCGTCGTGCATGGTGACTTCGACGGTCGAGCCGGGATCGTATTCCACGTCAATGTCCTCGAAGTGGGGAACGAAGCTGACGTCCTGCAAAGTCTCTTCATGTTCTTTCACGTATTTATAGGACTTGGTCGAGCCCTCGTGATCGTTGAAGGTGACGCAGGGCGAAACCACGTCGAGCATGACCGTGCCCTTGTGTGCGATCGCAGCCTTGAGCATGGCGCTGAGCTGGCGCTTGTCTCCGGAGAACGAGCGGCCGACCAGCGTGGCGCCGAGTTGGATGGCGAGCGCGCAAGTGTCGATCGGCGGAAGGTCGTTGACCACGCCGGATTTCAGCTTCGAACCCAAGTCAGCCGTGGCCGAGAACTGGCCCTTGGTGAGGCCGTAGACGCCGTTGTCTTCAATGATGTAAATGATCGGCAGATTTCGGCGCATGAGGTGGACGAACTGGCCGATGCCGATGGAAGCGGTATCGCCGTCGCCGCTAACGCCGATGCAGATCAGCTTGTGGTTCGCCAGCAGGGCTCCGGTAGCGACCGAAGGCATGCGGCCGTGCACGGCGTTGAAACTGTGCGAGCGATTCATGAAGTACGCCGGAGTTTTCGAAGAACAGCCGATGCCGCTCGGCTTGATGAGCAGTTCAGGCTGCACGCCCATCTCGTACATTGACTCGATGATGCGCTCCGAGATCGCGTTGTGGCCGCAGCCGGCGCAAAGCGTGGTCTTGCCGCCTTTATAGTCCATGACGGTGAGGCCGATGCGGTTGGTCTTTGGTCCGGGTGCGGCTGCGCCGGGCTCGACGGTTGTGGTCGACATTTATTTCCCCTCCATGCTGGTCAGTTCGTCGGTGATGGACCGCGCGTCCAGCGGCAGTCCGGTGATGTGGGCGATGCTGCGCAGGCGCGGGGTCAGCTCCGGTTTGAGGTCGAGTTTGAGCAGGGTCAGCATTTGCGCGTCGCGGTTTTGCTCGACCAGATAAATGCGGTCGTGCTGCTCGACGAACTCGTGCACTTCGCGGCTGAAGGGATACGCCTTGAGGCGCAGGTAGTCAGTCTCAACGGCGTATTCGTCGCGCAGCTGATCGCGGCTCTCAGTAATGCCCCAATGCGAGGTTCCGTAGCCGATAATTCCGATTTTCGCGTTCTTGCCTTTCGTGATCTCCGGCCGCGGAACGAAAGAGCGCGCGGTTTCGAACTTGCGGTTCAGGCGCTCCATGTTGTTCTCGAAGTCGTCGGCACGCTCGCTGTATTGGGCTTTCTCGTTGTGGCCGCTGCCGCGCGCGAAGTACGCCGCCGCGGGATGGATGGTTCCCGGCAGCGTGCGGTAGCCGATGCCGTCTCCGTCGACGTCTTTGTAACGGGCGAATCCGCCCAGTCGGTCGAGATCTTCCTTGCTGAGCACCTTGCCGCGATTGATAGGCGTTGTCGGATACTCAAACGGATCAGACATCCAGTTGTTCATGCCGAGATCGAGATCGGACATAACGAACACCAGCGTCTGAAATTGCTCGGCCAGGTTGAACGCTTCGGGCGCCATGCTGAAGCACTCGGATACGGAGCAGGGAAAGAGCATGATGTTCTTCGTATCGCCATGCGAGAGGAATGCCGTCGAAAGAATATCGCCCTGGGAAGTGCGCGTCGGCAGGCCGGTAGAGGGGCCTACGCGCTGGATGTCCCAGATCACGCCGGGTACCTCGACGTAGTAAGCGAGTCCAGCGAATTCCGACATCAGCGAAATGCCCGGACCGGCGGTGGCCGTCATGCTGCGCGCGCCCGCCCAGCCTGCGCCGATCACCATGCCAATGGCGGCCAATTCATCCTCGGCCTGCACGATGGCGAAGGTCGCTTTGCCGTCGGGGCCGATGCGGTATTCCTTCATGTACTCAATCATCGTCTCGACCAGCGACGACGACGGAGTGATCGGGTACCAGGTAACGACCGTGCATCCGGCGAACATGCAGCCGAGAGCGGCTGCGGAGTTGCCGTCAATGATGATCTTGCCGGCGGTCGCGTTCATGCGCTCGATGTAGAATGCCCCGCGCTTCTGCAAGTTGGCCTTCGCATAATCGAACCCGGCTTGGGCCGCGGCCAGGTTTAGATTGGCGGCCTTCACTTTCTTCGCGAACTGTTTGCGGATCGCCTTCTCAACCTCACCCATTTCGATGGTGAGCAGGCTGGCGACCACGCCGACGTACACCATGTTCTTGACCAGCTTGCGCAGCTTGGCTTCGGGACACACAGCGGCGACCAGCTTGTCATAAGGAACGGAATAAAAGATGAGATCGTCGCGCAGCTTGTGCAGAGCGAGGGGCTCGTCGTAGAGCACCGCTGCCCCGGGAGCCAGCGACATGGTGTCTTCCACGGCCGTCTCGGAATTCATGGCGACCAGAAAATCGATTTCCTTCTTGCGGCCGATGTAGCCGTGCTTGTTGGCGCGGATCGTGTACCAGGTCGGAAGGCCAGCAATGTTCGAGGGGAACATGTTTTTGCCGGAGACCGGTACGCCCATCTGGAAAATGCTGCGCAGCAGCACCGTGTTTGAACTCTGCGAGCCGGAACCATTGACCGTCGCGACCTGAATGCTCATGTCGTTGACGATGCGTTTCTGCCCCACGCCTCCGGACGATTCCCGGGGCGCGACATCCGTAGTGGCCATTCCAATACCTTCCTTCAATTAGCGGGCTGAACCCTGTCGCCCTTGATTTGTGGATTGCAGTGGAGGAAACAGTTCATTATAACGGCGGAGTCAGCGCTGCGTCGCGTCAAATTGCTCGCCTGTAGCGGGGAGGAACCTGTTTTGGAAACGGGACAAGCCGTGAATTCAACCTTCTGTCTTGTAGAACTGGGCCATGTTACGAAATTTATTATATCGGGACACGAGCAATTCAGCAGGGGGGATTTTCTTAAGTGCGGCGTAATGTTTCTGCAGGCTGGCGTCGAGCAAGTTGGCTGCGGCTTCGTGGTCGCGGTGGGCTCCGCCTTCTGGCTCGGGAACAATGTCGTCGATGCAGCCCAGTTCGCTGAGGTCGGTCGCGGTAATGCGCATGGCCTCGGCGGCGAGTTCTTTCTTGGTCGCGTCGCGCCACATGATGGCGGCGCAGCCCTCCGGAGAGATGACGGAATAAATTGAGTTTTCCATCATCAGCACACGGTCGGCTACGGCGATCGCCAGCGCCCCGCCGCTGCCGCCGACGCCAATCACGGTCGCAATGATGGGGACTTCAAGCCGCGCCATTTCGCGGAGATTGTAGGCGATCGCTTCGGCCTGCCCGCGTTCTTCCGCATGGATGCCAGGGTAGGCGCCGTCGGTGTCGACCAGGGTAAAGATGGGGCGGCGGAATCTCTCGGCGAGTTGCATGATGCGAATCGCCTTGCGGTAGCCCTCAGGGTGCGGCGTGCCGAAGTTGCGGTAGACCCGCTGCTTCATGTCGCGGCCCTTCTGGGTGGCGACGATCAGCACTTCGTCGCCGTGGAATCGCGCCATGCCGCAGATGATGGCGGCATCGTCGCCAAAGCTGCGATCGCCGTGAATCTCGCTGAAGTCGGTGAAGACGCGCTCGATGTAGTCGAGCGACTGAGGACGCTGCGGATGCCGCGCCAACTCGGTTTTCTGCCAGGCGGTCGGTGGCGCATTCATTTCGATCCTCAGAGTCTCGATGCGGTTCTGCAGTTTGACGATCTCTCGGCGGGTGGCATCATCGGCGCCGGGATGTTCCAGTGCGGCGACCTGGCGCTCGATTTGCTCCAACTCCTGCTGTACTTTTTCAGTGGCGGCCATGCTTTATGAATAGCCCTGTCATCCTGAGCGAAGCGAAGGATCCCTCGCTAGCCTGCACTGCCGATGGCTCTCAAGGGAGTTTCCACCACCGCCTCAGGTTCGCCTTGTGGCCGCGCCGGACTCAGTTGGAGTCACTAGCTAATCTTGCGATAGCTATTGCGCCCACACAGCTGCTCGACTCGCGCGATGAACGCACGATCCGGCATCACATTATAGCCTTCCGCTTCCATCACTACCATGAAATCGTCCAGGCGTTCCACATCGAACAATACTTTAGCATCGCCTTTTCTTTCCAGAAACAGTGCGTGTAAGTCGTCAACGGTGGACTCTGAGGTGGTCTCAAGCGGGATGCGAATGCGGATGTAGCTAGGAAGCGCAACCTTGGCTTCTTCCAGCGGCTGGATTTCCGCCGCCGTGATCTTCGGGTTGGCGCCTTCCTCGATGCGCACTCCGGCTTTCACCAGCACGGGCACTTCGAGTTTCACTTTCTCGCCGATCTTCTTGTAGGCCTCGGGAAAAACGATCATGTCGATCGACCCCGACATGTCTTCGAGCGTGGCCTGGGCGTAGTAATCGCCCTTCTTCGATTTGAGCACTCGCACGTTGCCGATGATTCCGGCAGTCACAATGGTCTCATCTTTGCCGGTCGACTTGGTCATGGCGGCGATTTCTTCGACGCTCAGCGCTTGCAGGTCAGAGAGTTTGTCTTTGTATTTCTGCAGAGGATGGCCGCTGATGAAAAACCCGAGAATTTCTTTTTCGGCGGTGAGCCGGGTGTGCTCGTCCCAGTCAGGAATGTTGGGCAGTTTGTCGTTGTGCGACTCGGTGTCTTCCTGCTGAAACACTCCAAACAGGCCGTGCTGGCCCGATTCGGCGTCTCGCTGGGCTTTCTGCGCCTGCTCCATCGCCTTGTCGAGGACGGCCATCAATTGGGCGCGCCGGCCCATGGAGTCCATCGCGCCGCTCTTGATCAACGACTCCAGCACGCGCTTGTTGAGCAGTCGCAGGTCGACGTTCTCGCAGAATTCAAAAATCGATTTGAAGCGTCCGAGTTTCTTGCGGGCGGCCACGATCGATTCGATGGCATTGCCGCCGACATTCTTCACCGCGGCCAAGCCGAAGCGGATCGATTCTCCGTGAGGCGTAAAGTTGGCGTCGGAGACGTTAATATCGGGAGCTTCCACGGCAATGCCCATCTCGCGGCACTCATTGATGTACTTAACGACGTCATCGGTTGAGCCGGTCACCGAAGTCAGCAGGGCCGCCATGAACTCGACGGGATAGTGCGTCTTCAAATAGGCCGTGTGGTAGGCGAGCAGGGCATACGCCGCCGAGTGGGACTTATTGAAGCCGTATCCGGCGAACTGCGCCATGAGATCGAAGATCTTCTCGATCTTCTTGGGCGGAAATTTTCGCTGCGCGGCGCCTTCCACGAAACGTTCGCGTTGCTGCGCCATCTCTTCGGCTTTTTTCTTGCCCATGGCGCGGCGCAGCAGGTCAGCTTCACCCAGCGAGTAGCCCGCCAGGCGGTTGGCAATCTGCATCACCTGTTCCTGATAAACGATCACGCCCAAAGTTTCCCGCAGAATCTCCTGCAATTCCGGCAACTCGTATTCAACTTTCTTGCGGCCGTGTTTGCGGTCAATGAAGTCGTCGATCATGCCGCCCTGGATCGGGCCGGGCCGGTACAGTGCGTTGAGAGCCGTGAGGTCCTCGATGGAATTCGGTTGGTATTTTCGCAGCACATCGCGCATGCCGTGCGATTCAAACTGGAAGACGCCGGAAGTCAGTCCTTTATAGAAAACTTTTTCGTAGGTTGCGTGATCTTCCAGCGGAATCTGTTCGAGCGTGATGGCCGTGCCGCGCGTCTGCGCGATCAACTTCAACGCGTCGGTGAGAATCGTGAGCGTGGTCAGGCCGAGGAAGTCCATCTTGAGCAGGCCCAACTTGTCGATGGCGACCATGTCGAAGGCGGTCACAATTTCGTCGTTCTTGGTGCGGTGCAGCGGAACCAGATCTGTGAGCGGGCGTGGGGAGATCACGACTCCGGCGGCGTGAACCCCGGAATTGCGCACCATCCCTTCCAGCTTTTTCGCGGTCTCGAACAACTCGCGGATCTGGCCGTCTTTCTCGATCGCCTCGCGCAGTTGGGCAGAATCTTCGATGGCCTGCTCCAGCGTGATGTTCAGCTGAGTGGGGACCATCTTCGCGATGCGGTCGACGTCGGCGTAAGGGATGTCCATAGCGCGGCCAACATCTTTGATCGCGGCTTTCGCGGCCATGGTGCCGAAGGTTATGATCTGCGCGACGTTGTCGCGGCCATATTTCTGCGTGACGTACTGGATGACCTCGCCGCGGCGGTTCATGCAGAAATCGATGTCGATGTCGGGCATCGACACGCGCTCGGGATTCAGGAAGCGCTCAAACAGCAATTCATGCTGCAGCGGATCGATGTCAGTAATGCGCAGCGCATAGGAAACGAGCGAGCCGGCGGCCGATCCGCGGCCCGGGCCTACAGGGATGTCGTGTTCGCGGGCGTAGCGAATGAAGTCCCAGACAATCAGGAAGTATCCGGGGAACTGCATCTGCTGGATGATCGCGAGTTCACGCTCCAGCCGCTGCTCATAGTCGGCGATGGAATGCTTCAGCTTGCCCTGCTCGTGCAGCGGCCGCAGGGTTTCCATGCGGCGGGCAAAACCTTCGCGGGTTACGTGGACGAAGTAGCTGTCGATGGTGTAGCCGGGCGGAACCTCGAACTGCGGAAATGGATTCGCCACTTTCTCAAGACGAAGACTGCAGCGTTCGGCGATGTCCAGCGTGCGCGTGAGTACCTGCGGCGAATCCTTGAACACGCGGTACATCTCGTCGTGGTTCTTGACGAAGAACTGGTTCCCCTCAAACTTCATGCGCCCGGTGTCGTGGATCGACTTGCCGGTCTGGATACACAGCATCACGTCCTGCGCGTGGGCGTCGTCTTCGCAGAGGTAGTGGCTGTCGTTGGTAGCCACCAGCGGCAGGCCAAGATCTTTCTCTAGCTGGAACAGGCCGGGATGGATGCGGTGCTCCATCTCCAGGCCCTGATCCTGAATTTCGAGATAGAAATTCTCTTTGCCGAAAATGTCGGCAAAGGTTCCGGCAGCGGCGCGGGCGGCGTCGTAGTTATTCTCCATCAGGCGCTCGGCGACTTCGCCTTTCAGGCATCCGGAGAGGCCAATCAAGCCGCGGGAATGTTCGGCGAGAAACTTTTTGCTCACGCGCGGCTTGTAATAGAAGCCGTGCAGCGAGGCCTCTGACGTGATCTTGACCAGATTGCGGTAGCCTTCTTCATTTTCGGCGAGGACGAGCAGATGGTTGTAGGTGTCGCCTTCGGGCGCGGCACGGTGGTCATCTTTCTTGCAGATGTAGAGCTCGCAGCCGACGATCGGCTTCACGCCGGCATGCTTGGCCGCGTTGACGAAGTGGACTGCGCCAAAAATGTTGCCGTGGTCGGTCATGGCCACGGCGGGCATCCCAAGGTCTTTCACCCGCTGGCAAAGTTTTTCGACATCACAGGCGCCGTCGAGCAGGGAGTAGTCGGTGTGCAGGTGCAGGTGGACGAATTGAGACATGGGTCTATGGATAGTCTAACGCAAAGGAGATGGGGGAAAGGTGTGGACTCCTGTGCGTTTCGGGGGATAAACCATCGCACTAGAACCCGTCCGAGCCGAGGCGATGGTTCGGCGGCCCTCAGAAACACAGACTTGCATGAGTGATGTATACTTTCTCAAATTCGAAGCGCCAAGAAGTCAATTCCCCGGGTCATCTCGTAGGGTTTGGAGGCCGTATGGGAGTGCTCCGGTCCGACGAATTCAAGGACGATCCAAAGCTGGAAGCATGCGCAACGACGCCCAGCGCACACCTGCTGGTTGGCACGCCTCCGGGGCCGCACATCTTAAAGATTCAACTGGCGCTGGAGCGTCTGGTGCCTGGGGGCCCGGCAATCTCCGCCGCTGAAAAATCGTCCATGTCGTATGGCCTCACGACCGCCGCCGCAGTGCTGAACTACAAGAGAACGCACGTTCCACCCATCATCAATTTCAGTTACCAGAGCGCTCCCGACGCAATCGTTGGCCAGATGACGATCAAGGCCATGGACGACGACTTGGAGGGTACACCCCTTCCTGATCGCGACGCCGTCGCCGATCGCGCCCTTGCCGCAAGCCGCGCCTCGTTGCACCTGGCGCTGAACCACCTCAAGAACCTGCGCAACGATATAAACGCTTTGCCCGCCTCCTCTGATCCGGCCTTCAGTGGTGCGATGGCAATCCTGCTTTCGAAACATAGGAGAAACATCGCCGTCGTAGCCAAGCGTATGATGCTGACCCCGGATCCGAGCAGCGCGGCCTTCCGCGATGCGCTCGACAAAGTGATTGCGCTTTGTGACCGCAATCTCGCCCAGGCCAAGACCATTCTTGCGGCAGGTACTACTGGCTTGTGCGATCCATCGAATGCCCGCAATGCCGCCGGCTTGCCCCATGCCTGGACCCTCGCCAGCCAGCCCGACCCGAAGACCCATTTGTGCGAGCCATTCTTTACTTCAGACCCGCTCGATCTGCAACGCGACGTGATTACTCATGAATATTTCCACCTTCAAGGATTGTTGGATATCTCAGTCAACAACACGGCTGACGCACTTCGCAATGCCAACACGATTGCGCAGATCGTTGCGTTCTTGGCAGACCGCTTCCGGCAGGTAAACTCAGACGGCAACGAGCGCGCCGTTCCTCCGCTTCCTGCTCCATGACAGGCATCGCGTGGCAGCGAGCATTTTTTATTGCACAGTCAGTTCGGTGGGGTTAGAGAGAAACGGATTTTCGATGCCCGCAGGACCTTCCGCCAACCAAGACACTCGGAAGTCGCGTCTAGTCCGCGCCTGCCCCCACAGCCTGCGCTTTCTGCAACAGCCGCCGGGCCTGGGCAATGAGTTCCGCGACTTCGAAGGGCTTCACGAGATAGGGGATGCTGTTCTCCTGCAGGAAGGCGCGTTCCTCGCCCTGTTCGACTGAGTTCGAGAACGTATACAGGACGTGACCTTCCATGGCCGAGCAATTCTCCTTAAGCCACTGGAAGGATTCTTTGGCGTTCCACTGGCCGGGCATCTTGCCGTTCATGATGAGGGCATCAAAGGGTTCGGAGAGCAGGCGAGTCTTCACGTCCTGGCTTGTCTTGGCGGTCACGACCGCGGCGCCGGAACCGCTGAGCACATCGCGCTCGAATTCGAGCACAGCTTCTTCTTCCTCGACTAGAAGCACCCGCCCGTGGATGGCGCCCTCGTGCAGACGAGGAGCAGGCTTGCCCGCTTCGAGTTCAGGCTGGGCCGCTACGGCCGCGGGCAAACGCACCTCGATGACCGCGCCTCCGTCGGGAGCGTTGTTGGCAGTAATGTCGCCGCCATGTTCCTTCACGATGCCGTAGCAGATGCTGAGTCCGAGTCCGGTGCCCTTGCCCACGCTCTTGGTGGTGTAGAACGGATCGAAGATGCGCTTGGGATCTTTGATGCCGGCGCCGTCGTCAGTAAACTGGGTACAAACGTGCCCGCCCGCGTTCGAGATTTGAATCTTGAGCTTGCCGCTGCGTCCAGTCTCAAGAATGGCATCGACCGCATTGTTGATGACGTTCAAAAATACTTGCTCGATCTGATGCGGGTCGGCGACAACTATGGCAGGTTCGGACGGAATGTCGCGCTCGACTTTAATGTTGTTGATTTTGAGATCGTAGTCGCGCAGCGCCAGGGTTTCTTCGAGTATCTTGCGGATGTCGACTTCGTCGCGTTGCGGCTTGCGCTGGCGGGCGAAGGAAAGAAGATTCTGCACCACGCGATGAGTCCGCTGCGCCTGCTTGAACAGCTTGCTGACGTAATCCTGAGCGCGGACGTTCAGACCTTCGGTTTCGAGAAGCTGCGCGTAGCCGAGGATCGCCGTCAGCGGATTGTTAAGCTCGTGAGCGACGCCTGCAATCAACTGCCCGACGGCCGACATTTTTTCACTCTGCAAAAGCTGTTCTTGCGTCTTGCGCAGATCTTCATAGGCACGGCAGGTTTCTTCGTACAGTCGGACCTTTTCGATCGTAGTGGCGAGCTGCCGGCTGATGGCCACCATCAGATTTTCGTCGTTGCTGGAATACTGGTATCCCAGGTCGCTGCACAGGCCCATGATGCCGACGGGGGCGTCCTTGCCCCAGAACAGGACCCAGATCCAGGCGCGGTCGCCGTCGGAGCGCATGAACTCGGCCACCTTCGGCGGAAGGTGCGGCAGATATTCCGCAGTGACCACCTCGGTGCGCGAGCGCATGATCAAATCGCCAAAGCCTTCGGTAAAGCAGATTTCGGCGGCGCGCATCTTGTCGCGGCTGCGCGGCCCCCAGGCGGCGCGGCGACGATAGGTCGTGGTGTCGCTATCGGACAGATAGACGGTTCCGCTTTCGGCGCCAAACAGTGTGACCACCTGCCGCAAGGTCAGGTTCAGAATTTCGTCGAGATCGAAGGACTGCGCCGCCACCACGGCCATCGCGTTCAGAGCGTTCAATTCACGGTTGCGGCGCCGCATCTCGTCTTCGGCGCGGCGCTTCTCCGTCATGTCGAGAACAAACCCCTGATAGCGCTCGATGTCACCCGTAGCGTTGCGCGTGGCAAAGCTGCTCTCCACCGCCAGCAGAAGCGAGCCGTCCTTGCGGCGCAGGGTTACCTCGAAATTCCGCACGTAGTTGTGATCTTCAATTTCGCGGCGGAAGGCTTCGCGCTGCCTGGGGTCGACGCAGATTTCCGAATTCAGGTTCAGCACCAGCAATTCTTCGCGCTGCTTGTAGCCGAGCATGTGCACGAAGGCGTCGTTGCAGTCAATCAGCATGCCTTCGGGGTTGGCCACATAAACCCCTTCCTGGACCTGCTCGAAGAGCAAGCGATACTTTTCTTCCGCGGAACGGCGGTCGGTAATATCGCGCACCACGTGAATGGTGCCTCTTTGCGGGCTGCCTTGCTCGGTGTAGATCGAAGTCGAAACCACCGAGAAGCCGCCGAAGCAGGGATCGGCGCCCTCGGTGAATTCCTCGTCCCCGCCCATGGCGCAGTAGGGACATCCCGTCCACTCGCCGAAGGTGTGCGGCAAAGTCGTTTCGCAGGAACTGCCGACCACGTCCGCGGCCGCCTGGCCAAGATTTTCGAGCAGAACCTGATTGGCCTTGATGATGCGGAAGTCGGCGTCGTGGGCCAGAATGATGTCGTGAATCGAGTCGAAGGTGTTGATCCACTGCCGCTGCGAGCGCAGCACTTGCTCCAGCAGGCGGAAGTTTTCTACGGCGACCGCCAGCTGCTTGGCGCAGGCCTGCAGAAACTCGAGTTCGTCCGGCATCCACCGCCGGCTCCCCCTGGTGCCCAGCAGCAACAGCCCGATGGGCGATTTATTGCCCACGACCGGGACCATCACCAGATGGTGAATCTTCTCGTTTTCAAGACAGAGCTCAGGTTCAGGACCGGCGGCCTCGCTGGTGGTTACGAGCGGCGCGGGCTGATTTAACAACTTGGTGATGTCGTCATTGATCTCGGCCATACCGGCATCGCGGAGGAAATCCGGGGACAGCCCCGCGGCATGAGTCGCGACCAGGTGCTCGCCTTCGAGCAGACGGAACCACGCGGCTCGGACCCCGCTCAAGCCTTGCAATTCCTCAACCGCCGATTGCACCACGCTTCCGTATTGCTGGGCGGTGGCTATGCTGCTGGTGATAGCCTGCACTGCGCGCAGCCGTCGAGTGCGTATGCGGGCCTGATCCAAAACAACGAGCAACATGCTCAGGCCAAGGGCGATCTCGGCTGCCAGCAAGGCCTCGGGCGGAATTCGGTCGGTAAATGGCGCCCAGGAAAGGTGAAGCGACAGCAGACAGAGCGCGAGCAGCCACGCCGAGAGTTCACGCCGTCCGCGGCGGGCGCGCAGCAACGCAATCGCCGCCGTTAGCAGAATGATCCGGTAGCCAACTTCCACGGCCACGCGCAAGGGCAGGGAATCGGGCCATACCAGAACTCGGGCCCCGGCAAACCCCACCAGGATGGGCGTAATCACCATTAAGGGAAGGATCAGGTCCCGGCCGCGCGTATAAAGCAATACGGCTCCCGCCAGCAATCCCACGGCGAGCACAAACGTCGCCTGCACCGCCACCAGGTCAAACGGCGCAGGTATTTTCGCCGCCAAGCAATGCTCGGCCAGACGCGACGCCACCAGGACGGTCCAACCCAGAACCCAAACTTTAAGGTAGTTCTCGCGGAAGGCGCGCAGCACAAGCAGAGAGGCGCCCAGCAGAATCAGCAAAGCCAATTCTGCCGCCGTGGGCTGGGCCAGACCAAGTTGGGCCAGACCAAGCCTTGCCGCCGAATTCCAGATGGACCAGAGGGCTGCGCTCATCACTGTGCGGACGTACGTCTTCCTTGTTCTTAAATATCACGGCCCAGTGTTTTCTCCATCGAGTTTCCGGACCGCATTGATTACTTTCGGCATCTCGCTGGTGGGTTACAATCGCCGATAGACTTTCGTGTGTCCCCATGCCAGATCGCATTCTTGTAGTTGACGACGAAGAACCGATTCGGGAAATCGTCGCCTCCATGCTCGGTACTGCCGGATACGCCTGCCAACAGGCGGCTTCCGGCATGGAAGCCCTCGCCGTCCTCACCTCAGGGGAAGAGTTTGAATTGATGCTCTCCGACCTGATGATGGCGGACCTGGACGGCATTGGCCTGCTGGAACGAACCAAGGAAAGATATCCCGACATGCCGGTCGTGATGGTTACCGCCGTTCACGACATTTCTGTCGCGCTCGCGGCCATTCGCAACGGCGCCTACGACTACCTGCTGAAACCTTTCGAGCGCGAGCAACTGCTGAACACCGTCAGCCGCGCCTTGGAAAACCGCCGCCTCAAGGTGGAGAACCGAACCTACCAGACGAACCTGGAATCTCTGGTCAAGGCCCGTACCGATCAGTTGCAGAATGCGATGGCGAACCTGGAGCGCTCCTATGACATCACTCTGGAGGCGCTGGGCGACGCGCTCGACCTGAGAGACGCCGAGACCCAAGGCCACTCCAAGCGAGTCACGGCCTACACCATTGCTATTGCCAAAAACATGGGCCTGCCGCGCGAGCAGATCAACGTAATCGCGCGCGGAGCATTCCTGCACGACTTCGGCAAGATCGCCATACCCGATGCCATCCTGCGTAAGCCAGGCAAGCTGACGAAGGAAGAGATGGAGATCATGAAGGAGCACGCCTACCTCGGGTACCAGATGCTCAAAAAGATTCCCTTTCTCGCCGAGGCGTCGGAAATCGTCTTCGCCCACCAGGAAAAATTCGATGGGACCGGTTATCCCCGCCAGTTGAAGGGAGAACAGATCCCCCTCGGAGCGCGAATCTTTTCCATTGCCGACACGCTCGATGCCATCACCTCCAACCGTTCGTACCGTGCCCGCCAGCCGCTGCAGGCGGCCCGTGAGGAAATCGAGAAGTGGTCGGGACGCCAGTTCGATCCCGAGGTAGTAAAGGTGTTTCTCGAAATGCCGGACACAATCTGGGAGGGTCTGCGGGAAGACATCGACTCCCAGCGCCCGTAGCGTATTCCACTGGGGCCAGAGGCTACAGAGTCGCCGGCGCGGGGATGCCGGGCGGCGGAGTCGCTCCGAGCGGATCGACCTGAAGCGTCAGACCATCGATTCTGCGTACCACTATGAGTTGCCCCACGGGCAGGGACGAGGAAGCAATCGCGTCCCACAGTTCGCCGTGGACAAAAACTTTACCCTGCGGCGAGAGCGCACTCTGCGCGACGCCCGTTTCGCCCACCAATCCTTGCGCGCCCGTGACGATTTTGTTGCGCCGCGCCTTCAGAGCGATGGTCATCAGGAAGGCGGTGATCAGCCCGAGCGGAATGCTCACGGCCAGCGCGGTCAGCAGGTGGACTCGCATCTCGGGCACAGGCGAATCGACCAGCAGCAGCCCGCCTAGCGTGAGCAGCGTGATGCCTCCGATGGTGAGAACGCCGTGTGTCGCGAACTTGGCTTCGGCGGCGAACAGGGCGAAGCTGGCCAAGATCAGGACCAGCGCCGCAAAGCGCGTGGGAAGAAGATTCAGCGCAAAGGCCGCAACCAGGATGAACACAACCCCCACGGTGCCGGGGACCACCGCGCCGGGATGATTGAATTCAACGTAGAGCGCGAACGCCCCGATGGCCAGCAGCAGGAACGCGACGTTCGGGTCCATCAGTTCGTCGAGGATGTGTTCCTTGAGAGTCATTTCGAAAGGAACAAACGATTGCCCGGTAAGGTCCAGCGCAGCGGATTCCCCGTTGAAGCGTTTGAAATTCTTGCGCTGCATCTGACGGAACAAGTCTTCCGGACCCGACGCGACGTAGTCGATCAGATGCGCGGCCAGAGCTTCCTGCTCGGTGAACGACTTGGATTCGCGCACCGCACTCTCGGCGGCTTCGACGTTGCGTCCGCGCTTGGAGGTGACGGAGCGGATAAGGGCGGCAGTATCGTTTTCGATCTTGCGGTTCATCTCATCATCGGGCTTGACTTGAACTGGACCAATGAGCGTGACCGGATGCGCCGCGCCAGCCGCCGTTCCCGGAGACATAGCGGCTACGTCAGCCGATTCAAGAATGAATATTCCAGCAGAACCGGCATGACCGCCCGTGGGCGTCACGTAGACGATGACCGGCACGGAGGACGCCGTGACCTTCTCGATGATGTCCCGTGTAGAACTGACGAGGCCGCCGGGCGTATTGATCTCGATCAATATCGCCTTGTCGTTTCGCCGCTGGGCCTCATCGATGGCGCGGGCAATATACTCCGCGCTGATGGGCTGAATGGTGTCGTCGACCACCACTTTCAGGACTTGGGCGGAGACTGGCGAAGAGACAGCCAGAAGAGTGAAGGCGATCAGGGATAGAGATATAACTGCAATTATTTTTTTGTGCGTCTCTGGTAAAAGCTTTGTTTTTCTTGCGTTACCGAGCGCTGGTGCGACTGTCGGACGGCAAAATCTTGAGACTACAGGACTTGCCGGTAAACTATTCCGGAATAAGGAGTTAGCAAGATGATTTTCGGTCAGGGTTCCGCGAGATGGTCTGCAGCCAAACACAGATTCGTAAAACTCAACTAGATCTAGTTTAACAGGTTGAGAGGCATTGTTTGCGGGCGGGACGCGGGAGAATTCGCTTTGGGGAGAATGGGTTAGAGGCACGCGACAAGAATTTGCTTGACACCGTCAGATATTGAGTCCGTCCGGCGGGTGCGCGGTGTGTTCCAAAACCTTCCAGGGTGTTTGACTTGACTTCTGTGTCAATTGGACTATGGTGAAAGTAGAACCTCTACCTACCAAACGGCAGGTAAGCCTCCGTCCAACAAATTCTTCTCGTTGGAGTTTAGTCATGACCACGGCATCTCCCCCATGCCTGAATCGTACCGATTGGAGACCTCTGTACAGGGCCGCCATTCTGGAAACCAACAGGACAGTTGTCCCACAACGAGTCTCGGAAGCTGAAGCAGCCGTGATAGCGAGAAGACGAGAAATCTTTTACGCTGACGGAACCGCCGAGGAAAAAGAAGCCTTGGAAGACGCACTCTATGCCCTGCATGCGTTCCAAACCGCCTGCCAGCACGGCGAAGCTGCGTGATTCCGCCGTCGCGCAAGCATCAAACTGGCTGATGACCTATCTCTGGATCTAGCCCTGCCAAACATGATTACCGCACGAGCACTTTACAGTTTCGGTAGGTAGTTGCTTGGACAATTGTTTTTTGCAGATGGGGCACGGTTTAGTCATCAAGTACGTCATGGTCTTACTCCTCGGCTGAATCACCCGAACGGGAGCCGGTTACAAGTTCATAGTTTCGGCTGGTGTGACGGGGCTCAGAAGTTGATGTTACCAACTCGGGTCCGACTAGTCTGGTCAAGAACGCTCACACCAGACTGAATCACCGAATCCGATTCGAACTACGTTTCGTGTGGCAGGCGCGCCTTACGCGCCAGTTCAGCCAGATCGTGGATTGGAACGTCCGCCGACTTCGTCTTTTGACGGTGCTTCGCATGATGGTCCGTCGCAGGGTTGAGCAGCCTCATTGCTGTCAATCGTCTCGGCGCACTCACCTTGTTCGTCGTAATCGCAGATGCGACCGGGATGGGCTTGTTTGCATTTCTGGCATAGTTGAGTAGCCATTCCACTTCCCTCCAATTTGCGACGAATCGTATCGCAGATGCCACCTGAGAAACTCGCTTCACACCCGACGCACGAGCCACACAATCACCAGAATCACAATAATTGTTCCGACTATACCCATACCTAACATAATCCCTCCAGTCGAACACGTGGGGCATCGAAGTCACCCCTGTAGACATGATGAGGCCAGATTCCGGCTTTCGTCTGAGCAAAACTAAACACTATGCGAAGAGGCGAACGGCGCAAGCTTGTGCTATCCCGATAGAACTCATTGACCGCGTTCTCCCGCTTTCCGGAGCAATGAGTGGAAAACGCCAGTAACGTCATGCGATGCAATACGATGCGTCCAATGCCCGGCTTTCGCCGCAACTGCCTATAGAAGAATACAGGGCAAATACTGTCGAGTTTGAGGTCGCTATAAATCCTGATCCCGTTCATTGTGGTAGCCGTGCGCGAATTCAACGGAGGAAACTTTATGAAACACTACGCATTCCTGCTGGCTGCAGTTGCAACCATGGCCGGTCTTGTCGCCCTCATTGCCCCTGCACCAGGACACGCGGATGGCGAACCCGCCCCGATCTTCGTTACAGAAATCCCTCAAGGGTACCGCGACTGGAGGTGGATCGCCTCGGCCCACGAAGCCGGCAAGCTCAACAGTTTAGGTGCCGTCTTGGGCAACGATGTAGCAATTGCGGCCTACCGGGAAGGGAAGCTTCCGTTTCCCGACGGCACGATCATTGCTGCTCTGCATTACCACTATGTCCCGTCGGAGGAAAACAACAAAGTTTTTGGCCAGGCTCAATCTTTTGTTCCCGGCGCCCCCACGAACATTCAGTTCATGGTCAAGGACTCAACCAAGTACGCCGCAACCGGCGGCTGGGGGTTCGCCCACTTCGCAGACGGTAAACCCGGCGACGCGGCGTTTATGAAAAGCTGCTTCCCCTGCCACGAGAAGGCGAAAGCGACCGATCTTGTCTTTACTCGTTATGCACCCTAATGCTGAAGACTAGAGCAAGAATTGGGCCGGGATTCACTGAGGGTGCGCGGCGACTGACTCGTCAGGATGTTGAGCGACGGTCCATCCCGGGAGATCGGTGCTGCCGGTGATCAGGCGCGCTCCGCGCTCATACGTGACATAGGACCACGCCCACTGAATGAAGACCAGCAGGCGGTTGCGGAAGCCGATGAGGAAAAGAATGTGAACGAACAGCCACGCTAACCACGCGATGAAGCCCGAGATGTGAATGCGGCCAAACTCGGCGACCGCCGCGGCCCGTCCGATGGTGGCCAGGCTGCCTTTGTCCCAGTAATGGAAAGCGGCCGGACCAGTCTGCGACGTGAGTTCTTCGCGAATTAGTTTGGCGACGAAGCGGCCTTCCTGGATCGCTACCGGGGCGACGCCAGGAAGCATCTTGCCGTGCTCGTCTTTCAAGGCGGCGAGGTCGCCGATGACGAACACTTCCGGATGGCCGGGAACGCTGAGGTCGGGCTCGACCAGCACGCGTCCGGCGCGATCGACCGGCGTGCCCAGGTTCTTGCCGAGCGGGGAAGCGGCTACGCCGGCCGCCCACAAGATTACGGTCGCGGGGAGGCGCGTGCTTCCCACATCGACTGCACCAGGTTCAATCTGAGTCACCATGGTCGAGGTGCGGACTTCGACTCCGAGGTGATGCAACTGTTCCTGCGCGCTGCGGGAAAGATCCTCGGCGTAGGCGGGGAGAACGCGGGGACCGCCCTCGAGCAGCAGAATATGCGTGCGCGCGGGGTCGATGGAGCGGAATTCATGGGCCAGAGCGTGGCGGGAGATTTCGGCGAGAGTGCCGGCCAGCTCGACTCCAGTGGGTCCGGCGCCGACGACCACGAAGTTGAGCGGAGTCGCGGTTTCGCCCGAGGCTGCCTGCCGCTCCGCCAGTTCAAACGCCAGCAGCACGCGGCGGCGAATTTCGAGCGCGTCTTCAATCGTCTTGAGGCCGGGAGCATAGGGCTCCCACTCATCGTGACCGAAGTAGCTGTGGGTTGCGCCCGCGGCAACGATCAGGTAGTCGTAGGGAATTTCACGGCCAGAGGTGTTCACGACGCGGCGTGCAAGGTCGAATCCGGTGACTTCGGCCATCAGCACCGCGATGTTTTTATGCGAGCGCAGAATGGAGCGGATCGGCGCCGCGATCTCGCCGGGAGAAAGTCCGGCGGTGGCCACCTGGTACAGAAGCGGCTGGAAGGTGTGGAAATTCTTGCGGTCGATGACCGTGATCTGCACGGGCAGGTTAGCCAGCGCCTGCGCGGCATTCAGGCCGCCGAAGCCAGCACCGACGATTACGACTCGGGGTAGCGACTGGCTGGTCATCTTGCTGGTCACCTTGCTGTTAAAGCCCCACGTCTATAAGATTCACCGCGATGGCAGACGGTTCCAGAAGTTCTTCGCTGCAGGTTCCTCGGGCCACCTCTTTTCCTTTGTGGCTCCGCAGGGCCATGCCTTCGCTCGCTGACCTGATCTTTCTCGCGCTGCTGGGCGCGCTGGTGTTTACGCCGCTTTCCGTCAAGTTGCTGAACGACGCCGGCATTGGCTGGCACATCCGAAACGGCCAGCATATTCTTGCCACCCACACGATCCCGCGATTCGATTCGTTTTCTTTTATTCTCTGGCAACCCTGGTTTGCCTGGGAATGGCTGTATGACATCGCAGTCGGGAAGTTGGAAGCGTGGTGCGGGTTGAATGGCGTAGTGTGGCTCACCGCGGTCGTAATTGCGACGGTGTTTGCCGGGACGTTTCGGTTGGCGGTGGCGCGCGGCACGAACCTGTTGCTGGCGTTGCTGCTGACGCTGCTTGCGATCTCGGCGTCGATGATTCACTTCCTCGCTCGTCCGCATGTGTTGAGCTGGCTCTTCGTTCTCGCGTGGTTCTGGATCCTCGATTCCACCGATCGGGATGGATGGCCGGGCCTGCGCGCACGATGGCTATGGGCGCTGCCGCTGTCGATGTTGCTGTGGGTGAATGTGCATGGCGGATTTCTGCTCGGGTTTGTGCTGTTGGGAATTTATTGGCTGGGGTCGCTTTGGACATGGCTTACTGCGCACGAGACTCGCCTCGAGGACTCGCTGCGGAAGATCGCGGCAGGTCGGCGCGTGCGCCAGTTAACCGGCGTGGGACTGCTCTCGATCGCAGCCACCTTCATCAATCCGTATGGATGGAAGCTGCACGCGCACATTTACGGTTATCTTTCGAACCGTTTCCTGATGGATCACATCGATGAATTCCAGTCGCCCAATTTCCACGGCATCGCGCAGAAATGCTTTCTCGCGCTGCTGCTGATCGCCATCGCGGCTCTGGCTGCTGGTGGCCGCAAGCTGAGACTGAGCGAGATTCTGTTGCTGCTGTTCGCGGTGTATGCCGGACTGTATGCCTCGCGGAATATTCCCGTTTCGTCCGTGTTGTTGGTTCTGCTGGTCGGGCCGTTGAGGCCTTCGCTTAAGTCCTGGGGCTTTGCCCAGAGAATGAGCGTCGTCGATTCCCGCCTGCGCGGTCACCTCTGGCCAATCCTCGCGACGGCTGCGGTTCTTATGATCGCTGCCAGCGGCGGGCGCGTGGGCTCGAGCCAGTGGATGAATGCACACTTTGACCCCAGGAGAATGCCGGTCGAGGCCGTGAACTTTATTGAGCGTAGCGGCGTAAGGGCTCCGATTCTCAGTCCAGATTACTGGGGCGGCTATCTGATCTACCAGCTTTATCCTCACAACCCGGTTGTGATCGACGACCGGCATGACTTCTACGGCGAACCATTCTTGCGGCTTTATTTGAAGATGATTCACGTCGAACCGGATTGGGATGAATTCTTCAAAGTGCACCTGGTCGGTTACTTATTGTTGCCGAGAAGCGCGGCGCTTACGACGGTCATAAGAGCAACGCCGGGATGGAAACCGATTTATTCCGATGACGTGGCAATCCTGTTCATGCGGACCGGGCTAAGCCATGAAGATTCAGATCATGCCCCGAGCCGATGAATTTCGGTTGCGTATGCGCCCGGTTCCGAAGATGATGAAGCATGGTCCCGGAGGTTTCACGCCCAGCGCATGATCCGACTGCTGAGTAAAGAATTCAGGCCTGGTTCGCTGCGATGGGCTGTGTGCGCCATCTTTGCCTTCACGCTCGCGCTGGCCGGCTGTTCGGGCTCTTCGTCGTCCGAATCTTCTTCCCCGCCGCCGGGGAATCCGGTGGGGTCGAACCTGACTCAGGTGAGTTCGGATCCTTTTACCGTCGGTCCGGGCCAGCACGCGACGGAAGTTGAACCTCACATGCTGGCGAACGGCAACACGCTGGTGGCGGCGTTTCAGACGGGGCGCATAGCACCGGGGGGTGCAACCGACATCGGATGGGCGACCTCGACGAACGGCGGAACGATCTGGACCCACGGATTTCTGCCGGGGCTGACGACCGGGGAAGGGTCAGGACCGTACAGCGCGGCCAGCGATCCCGCCGTGGCTTATGACGCGAAGCATGGTATATGGATGATTGCGTCGCTGCCCCTCTCCAATACTTCTCAGACGCCGGCCGTAGCGGTGAGCCGCTCCACCGACGGGATGACGTGGCAGAATCCCGTCAGCGCCGACCCAACGTCTTCTAGTTCCGACAAGAATTGGATTGTGTGCGACAGCTGGCCCAACAGTCCCTACTACGGGAATTGCTATCTGGAGTGGGACGAGCCCCCTACCGACGAGATTTTGATGAGCACTTCCACCGATGGTGGGCTGACCTGGGGAGCGGCAACGCCGACCGCGAACCTCGCCCAGGGAATCGGCGGCCAGCCCCTGGTGCAGCCGAACGGGACCGTGGTGGTGCCGATCGAAGCGTTTGTAGCGGTGGGCACAGGTTTCACCACTCTCATGTCGGCCTTTGTTTCCAGCAACGGAGGACTGAGTTGGACTGCCCCAGGAATGATTTCGAACATACAGGTCCACACCGATGCAGGAGGAATTCGCAGCGGGCCCTTACCGTCGGCGGCCGTGGATGGCGCGGGCACGGTCTGGGCAGTGTGGGAGGATTGCCGGTTCCGCGCGGGCCCCGCGATCTGCTCGACCAACGACCTGGTATACAGCACGTCGACCGACGGCGTGACCTGGACGGCGGTGACGCGCATCCCGATCGACGCTACTTCGAGCACGGTGGACCACTTCATCCCGGGGATTGGGATCGATCCGGCCACATCGGGCGCCGGGGCGCACGTGGCGCTGCACTATTATTACTATCCGCAGAGCAGCTGCACGCTGTCGACATGCCAGCTCTTCGTGGGCTACATTTCTTCGGCGAATGGGGGCTCGACCTGGAATGCCCCGGTGGCGCTCACCGGGCCGATGCAGCTGGGCTGGCTGCCGAATTCGCAGAACGGGTTGATGGTGGGAGATTATGTCGCGACGGTGTTCACGGACGGCGTGCCGCACGGGGTGTTCGCCGTGGCTTCGGCAATTTCAGGAACCACTTACAGCGAGGCAATCTACACCGGGCAGGGACTGACGGCGACGGCGGCGGGACGGCAGCTGTCGTCGGCCGGCGACAAGCCGCTGCACCAATTGTCAGACAAGATCGAGCAGGAGCGGCCGGAGAAAGGCGTGATTCCCCCGTCGCGGCGCAGCAGCCGGCGCGCGAAATAAGTTCGATCAGGCGTGCACGACGTGCTTCTCCGATAATCGGTTCTTCATGGACATCAGCCCAATGACGACGGCCGCGGACGCTAACGAGAATTCGCTGTTGGAGCACGGTGCGACCTCGGCTTCGATGTTTTCCCCCAAATGTGCCCTCTTCACCAAGTCCGCCGCCACCATGTGAAAGCGGGTGTGGTCATACTTCAGCTTGGCAAACTCAGGCAGAGCCGAGAAGCGTGCACCCGCGCCGTAGATCCATTGCCCCAGCACACATTTGTAGTCAAGACGGACTTCTGCGGGGCGCAGGCTAAGATCGTGGTTAGCCAAGGAGGTGCGCAGCCTGTGTTTCCACCTGCTGTGGATACCGATCGCTTCGTCGAAATTCATGGCGGCACCTGTGGGGAAATTGTTCCCCATCTTAGATATCGGCGGGAATGACGGGAAGGATCAGCGTGGATGGATGCGGGCGTGACGAAGGATTAGGAGGATTTTAGAATCGCCCGTTCGTAGGAATTCTTGTAGTGGCTCAGTTTGAACTTTGTCCTTGCGTCATCCCGAACCGCGGCGCAGTTCAGCCGCGGGAGGGATCTCCCAAGGCACGATTTTCAGGGAGATCCCTCGCTCCGCCTGAAAAGTGGCTCCGCTCGGATGACGCCACGCTTTAAAATTTCAAACTGAGCCAACTGCCGGAATTCTTCCTAGAATCGGTCGTTCGTATCGATGCCGAAACCCAGGATGGCGGTGACTTCCACTGGCTGGTCGCCGCGCTTGGCAGGTTGGAACTTCCAACTGCGCAGGGCGGCCAGGACTTTGGCGGTCATCTCAGCGGGTCCGGGTTCGCGCACGCGGAAGCCTTTCAAGTTGCCGGCTGTATCGAGCGTGCAGGTCAGCACCATGCGCGCCCGCGGCAGGCCGTCGGGAAGTTCGCTGCGTATGCTCTGCGGAGCGGTAAGCCCGCCCGGCTGGTTGCTCGGTACAGCCTCACTGAACTGCATGACCACCGCACCCAGGGAAGTATCGATATAGGTCGTGTAGGTCTGGCCGTGCAACAGGTTCTTGTAAGGCTCGAATGCGCCCCCGGAGGTCGCGGTCGCGACGACGGTGACTCCTAAAGTCTGACTGTGTTTGATGGCAGTGTGCCCCGCTGCGGCGACTTCACCGCCGGAGGGATCCGATCCGAAGCTGGGCAGATTCACGATGGTGCTGCCGCCGCTGATGTCGACGCCGCGGACGGCGGGCGCGCCAGCGGGCGCGTTTCCGGCGCCGCCCGGGCCCGCTGCCGGAGAGATGCCGCCGCCTGAGTTCGGATCGGAGCCGTGTCCGGCGTCAGCCCTGCCAGCGCCCGGGCCAGCGCCATTCAGTCCGCTGCCCGGAGCGTTGCCCCGGCCAATGCTGGCGCCGCCTCCGGCGCCACCCAGGCCTGGCTTGTCTCCGCCAGAAGGAGAGATCGCGAGAGAGCCGTTTCCTCCGCTGCTGGGCAAGCCAACTTTAGGGCCGGGCTGGCTGGAAATTACGGCACCGGAATTGGCTCCGCTGCCTCCACTGCTGGGCGGGGCGAGGCTGGCGCCAGCGTCCAGCGGCGCGCCCAGGCCAGTGCCTTTGCGGCCCAGACCCAAGCCAGAGCTTGCCGAGCCTCCGCCAACGGCGGGTGGAGGGGGAACGATGTTGTTGGCCAGCAATGTGCCGGACGGAACTCCATGGCCGCCTGCGATGTTACCCGTACCGCCCCCGCCGCCGGATAACGAAGGCGGAGGTGGAACGACGGCAGGCGCCGGGGCAGGGGCTGCGAGAGTGCGGTTACCGATGTTGCCGGAGGCGGCAGTCGAAGGCGGCGGAGCGACCACATTTGGTCCCAGCGATGTTCCCGCGCCATTGCGAGTGCCGCGCGGGACGGCGCTCGCGCTGACCGCTGGCGGAGGCGCGACGACGTTGGTGGCCAGCGAAGTTCCGGCCTCGTCGCGAGGACGGCTGGCAGGAACCGAGGGCGGCGGGGGCACGACTTCAGTCGGGCCAAAGAGTTTGCCCATCAGGCTGCTCATGAACGATCCGCCGACCGGTTGGCTTGGCGGCGGGGGGACAACCGCCTTCGACGAATCTGGAACGCTGCCGCTGGAGGGACGGCGCATGTCCTGTGTGACGTCTGCCGAAGGCGGAGGCGCGATCACAGACGGTGCGGGCAAATTCAACTTTGAGTTCCGCGTAGTGGCACGTTCCGGAGCGGATACTGGCGGTGGGATTACGGCCGGATTGGTCATCCGCACGGGCGGGTTGGAAATCTCCCGGCTCAGTCCGCCGGGCGCGGGCGGAATTACGTTGCCGGCGAGCGCGGGAGTCGAACGTGCCTGATCGCGGGCCTGATCCCGGACCTGATCACGGAGAACGCTGGGAGCGGGCGCCACTACTTGTGTATTGAGAGTTGGCGCAATGGACGAGCGGTCGCGCGCTACGCTGGGCGCCGGAGGAATCACGGACGGGGCCAGCGCCGGAGCTACCAGTGTGCGACTGCCGGAAATCGTGGGCGCGGGTGCGATCAGCGTCGCGGTGAGATTGGGCGCCGTGAGCGGCCGATCGCGCGCCACCGTGGGCGCCGGAGCGATCACCGAATCGAGTTGAATCCCGTTGCGGGTGTAGTCGCGGATTACATCCGGAGCGGGTGCGACCAACGTCGTAGCCAGATTCGGTGCAGTGCGTGTCGAGCGCAATCCTTCCACCGGCGGAGGGCCCGCATCCGGCTTGATGGCCAGAAGGTTGGCCACCGCGTCGGGCGTGGAGGGAAGCTTGAGGTTGGGAGCGTCCACGACCTTCGGAACCAGCGAGCCGCCGCGGGCAATCTTAATGGTCTGGGTATGATGGTGAGCTTCGTCGCCGCCGGCGCGCCCGGTGGTCCCGGCCTCGGCGCCGCCCAAATCCTCGGTGCGGGGAAGTTCGTCGCCGCTGTAGTAGATCACGTCGTGGCTGGAAAATCTGGGAGCGACGAAAGGCCGCAACTCCGCAACCTTCGCCTGCACCGCGATCGCGGCCAAGATCAGAAACGCCTCCAGGAAATACGAAGGCAGCATGATGCGCAACGGAACCAATCCGAAGGGAGCTTCGCCGGCGAGGCGGCGCTCCGAGCGCGCCAATGCCGGCCCGATCGCCCCGAGGAACTCGCGCCAGGGCGACGACCATTCGACCAGCAGCTTCGGGGCATCATGCACCTCGACCACCTCGACCGCTTCTTCGACTTGGAGGGTTTCACTCACGCGCGCGGTAGTCCACCATCTTTTTCAAGCGTGATTTCAATTCTATCTCCCACGGCGGTTCCCGTATCCGCCGCAGTGCTGCACGGTAGTTCCAGTACGGTCGCGGCTTCCGCTCGCACCGGAGCAATACGCCAGGGCCGTAAGCCGCTCTGGATATGGATAACCGTCATCGCGCGATCCAGATAAATCACGTCGATGGGGAACCCCATGCCCAAAGTATGAACGCCGTGGCAGGGAACAATCCACAGGCCGAAGCCGTTACGGAAGTCATTCGAGCGGAGTCCGAGCAGGCCGCGCAACCGCGTCCAGTGCGTGTCGGCCACCGCCAGCGCGGTGGCCAGGTACGCCTGGCGGCTTTGGTTGAAGGCCCGGCCGTGCGAGGAAAAAAACGGCATAAAATGCAGATGCTCCCCAGTTCCGTGCAGTTGTCTGTGCGGCCTTTCTACTTCCCGCCCGAAACCGGTCCCAGTTGCCGGATCAGCTCAATGATGGCCGGTCCGATCGTGACAAAAATAATCGAAGGCAGAACAAATATCACCAGTGGGGGGACCATCTTGATGGTGGTTTTCGCAGCCTGTTCTTCGGCCCGCTGCCGGCGCTCCGTGCGGAGGGAGTCGGAGTGCACGCGGAGAGCCTGGGCGACGCTGGTGCCGAAGCGGTCGGTTTGAATCAGTGTCCCCACCAGAGAGCGGATGTCGTCAACCCCGGTGCGGTCCACCAGGTTACGAAGAGCTTCGGCGCGAGGTTTGCCGGCGCGCATCTCGAGGTTTACCAGATGGAATTCATCGCTGAGGTCGGGATGGGCGTGATGCAGATCCTGGCCCACGCGCATCAAGGCTTGATCGAGCGCGAGACCGGCCTCCACGCAGATTACGGTCAGGTCGAGGGCGTCGGGCAGGCCAAGGCGAATGCGCTGCTGCCGGTTCTTGATCATCCGCTTCAAAATGAAGCGCGGCAGAAAAAAAGCGAGACCGGGAACGCCGACGATCAGGAACAGATTGTCGAAACCGGAAAACAGCGCGACCGCGGCAAAGGCCGCCGCCGCCATCACAACGCGCGCGCCGAAATAGTAGTTGACGTCCATGGCGTCGCGCAGTCCGGCCTGAATCAGCCAGGCGCGCGTGCGGGAGACATCCGCCGGGGAGAGTGGGATAGCGCGGCTGAAGGGGTCGAGCGCCTGCTCGATGCGTTCCTTGAGCGGGGCCTTGTTCTCTGCCTGTTGTTGCCGTCCGCCCAGGGCGCGCAGCCGTGCGCCCAGCACGGAACTGGGGGTCACCACCGCCGCTCCGAAGGCGAAGACCGCCAACACCACGGTGAGGAACACGACGATGACCAGGATCAGAGGCAACATGTCTTTTCCTAAACCTGCTTTTTAAACCTGCTTTTTTAAACCTGGATCCGGATGATTTTCCGGATCACGAAATATCCAATCGTCTGCAGCGTAATTCCGGCGACCAGCAGCGTATGCCCAATCGGATCCGAAAAGAGCGGGCGGATAAAAGTGGGATTGAGCACTATCATGACGGCAATGATGATGGGCGGCATCCCCATCAGCAGCGCCATCGTAAGACGGCCCTGGGCGGTGTAGACGCGCACCTGGCGCTGGATTTTGAAACGTTCGCGGATGACGTAGGACAAGTTGTCCAGAATCTCGGCCAGATTGCCGCCGGTTTCGCGCTGCAGCATGACGGCGGTGACGAAGAACTTTACGTCGACCAGGGGCATGCGTTCGGTGAGATTGAGCAGAGCGTCGCGGACGGGCATACCGAATTTTTGCTCTTCATAGAGCTGCCGGAACTCGCCCGAGACGGGTTCGGCGACTTCGTCGGTAATCATTTCGAGCGCGGTGGTCAAGGCGTGTCCGGCGCGAACCGCGCGGGCCAGAGTGTCGATTGCCTCGGGGAAAAGTTCCTCGAATTTTTCGAAGCGCTTGTTGCGCCGGTACGAAGCGTAGGAATACGGGAGCACGAAGCCGAGCAGCATCCCGATCCACGCGGCCTCGACGCGCTTGGTCAAGGCATAGGCCAGGAATGTGGCAGCGATTCCGGCTAGCGCCGACATTCCCAGAAAGTTTCCGGCGCGAATCGACATTCCCGCCTGCGCCAGCATTTTCTGGATGTCGGTAACCCGCGCCGACCGCCGCAGCATGGCGTCCAGAGCGGGAATCTCGCTCAGTTGCTCGTCGCGCAGGAGGGCGAGCTGTTCCTCCGCGGCGAGTTCCGGCACCTTGCGCTCGCCGGCCAGCCGTTCCTTGATGAGCCGGGCCTGGGCGTTGCGCTGGTCGAGCAGCGAGCCCAGTGCAAAAGCCGCGACCGCGACCACGACGAACACGAGAAGCGCAATCAAAGCTGCCTGCATGTCAGTTCTCAAACCTCGGTTTTCGTTTCAAACAGCGCCGGACGCAAGCGGGCTCCCGAGGTCGCCAGGCGTTCGGCGAATTGCGGACGCACTCCGGTCGCCCGGAATACGCCGCGCACCTTGCCGTTCTCATCGGTGCCCGTGCGGTCAAAGCTAAAGATGTCCTGCATGGCGATCAAGTCTCCGTCCATCCCGGTAATCTCCGAGATCGTAATGACTTTGCGGGTGCCGTCGGAAAGACGCGCAATCTGCACCACGGCATGCACGGCGGATGCGATCTGGTGGCGCACGGCGCGCTCGGGAATGTTCAGATTCGCCATCGAAACCATGTTTTCGACGCGCGCCATGGCGTCGCGCGGAGAATTGGCGTGCACGGTGGTGAGCGATCCCTCGTGGCCGGTGTTCATGGCCTGCAACATGTCGAAGGCTTCCTCGCCGCGCACCTCGCCCACCACGATGCGGTCGGGACGCATACGCAGGCTGTTGATGACCAGTTGCCGCTGGCGGACCGCGCCCTTGCCTTCAATGTTAGGCGGGCGCGTTTCCAGCCGGACGATGTGCTCCTGCTTGAGCTGCAATTCGGCGGCATCTTCGATGGTGACGATGCGGTCGGAGTTGGGAATATATCCGGAGAGCACGTTCAGCAGAGTGGTTTTGCCGGCGCCGGTTCCGCCGGATACCAGGATATTGAGGCGCCCTTTGACCATGGCCGAAAGCAATTCGAGCATGGACTCGGTGAGGGTCTGGTTCTCGAGCATCTGGCGCGCGGTTACGGGCTCGCGTCCAAAGCGGCGGATGGAGAGGCAGGGGCCGTCGATGGCCAGCGGCGGAATGATGGCGTTGACGCGCGATCCGTCGGCCAGGCGGGCATCGACCATGGGCGACGATTCGTCGACTCGCCGTCCCACTCGCGAAACGATGCGCTCGATGATCTGCATGAGATGCGTATTGTCTTTGAAGGACAAGCCGGTGAGTTCGAGTTTGCCGGCGCGCTCAATGTAGACGCGGTCGAATTTATTGACCAGGATGTCGGACACGGTGTGGTCTTTGAGCAGCGGCTCGAGCGGGCCGAGGCCGAAGATTTCGTCGAGAATTTCGCGCGAGAGCCGTTCGCGCTCGGCGAAGCTGAGGGGCACGACTTCGCTATTGACCGCGGTGCGGATGACGACCAGCACTTCATCGCGCGCCGAGTCGCCCGAAGTTTTGCCCAGTTTTTCGAGATCAAGGCGGTCGAGGATCTTGCGATGCAGGTCGGCTTTGACCTGCTGGTAATCGGTGCGCTCGAACGATTGAAGATTGGCCATTGGGTCCCTAAATCTGCGTCGCGAAATCTCGTCTCGAAATCATGTCCTAAACCAACTTGAACCTAAACCGATTTGAACAGCGACCACGCCGCCCGCTTCACGTCGGCGTCATTGCGCGTCAACTCCTGCGCCAGTCCGGAGAAACAGCGGGCGATCTCGGAGTTTCGCTGATCCATCACCGGCGTGCCCCGGTCGATCGCTCCCGATACGGCGAAATACTGGTTCGGAATCCGCCACAGCAGTTTGGCGCCGACCGCGGCCTCGGCGTCGGCTTCACTGAACCCTGCCACTTTGCGAAACCGGTTCAGAACCAGGCGGACGCGATCGCGGCTCCCGGCCTCTCCCAGATATTGCTGGACGCGGGCCGCGCTCCAGAGTGAGGCCACATCGCTGCAGGCGACCAGCAAAACCGTTTCTGAAAGGCTGGCGATGAGGCGGCTGGCGGCATCAAAGCGCGACGAGACGTCGACCACCACATAACGGTAATGCGTCACCAGCATGTCGAACAGGCGGACAAATTCGGCGTTGGAAGGATCTACCGCGGCGGGTACGTTGGTTCCGGCCAGCAATTGCAGGCCGCCGCTATGACGCGTCATGAAGCTTTTGAGCAGGTGAGCGTCCATGCGGTGAAGATTGCGCGTGGCGTCGGCCACATTGAATCCCGGCTTGAGATTCATGTGCAGCGCGGCGTGGCCGAGGGGAGCCATATCGACCAGCGCAGTCTGCCCGTAGGCGGATTGCAAGGCCAGCGCCAGATTGACGGCCACCGTAGTGGCTCCGTTTCCGCCCTTGGCGTTAATGACCGAGAAGACTTTGCCGCGAATGCCCTCCTGACCTCCGCGGCGTTGCGCGGCCTGCAGGCGCACAAAGGCGTCAATCAGATCCGCCGTATTGGCGGGACGTTCAATGAATTCACGCGCTCCCGCGCGCATGGCGTTGACGATAACTTGCGGCTGGCTCAGATTGCCGACGGCAAAAATGGCAGCGTCGGGCATTTCCTGATGCAGGAGTTCTATCGCGCGCAGGGCCAGAGGAGGATTGTCGGCGGGAATGTCGACCAGAGTCACGTCAGGACTCGCACTGCGCACCCGCCGCGTTACCGGATCCGACGGCGACACCGGAAAACTGGCGCAGGTGTGAACCGTGCGCGCCACACTGGTGCCGTCGACGAGCACCTGCAGCACGGCGCGATGCTCGTTATCGGTAGCGATAATGACGACTGACAATTCTGACATAACAACCTGGCCGTGTTCCTCGTTGCAACGAAGCTTCGTGCCAGCCCTCACAGGCCGCTTACCGCTCGCCGCCTACTTGCTCTTATCGAACTTGCCGTCGTCTATGAACGGCTTCGGAGTCTTGGGCAGCGCAGGCTGCTCCCCGCTGGCAGAAATACGGTGCACCGTGCACAAGACCATCAATTCCGAATTGCTTTTCTGCAGGCTCTTGCTGCGGAAAAAATTCCCCAGGATCGGTATGTCGCCGAGCCCGGGAATCTTGTTGTAAATGTCGGTCACCCGGTTATCCATCAGGCCCGCGATCACAAAGCTCTGGCCATCCTGCAATTCAAATTCGGTTTCGGCTTTGCGCGTGCTGAGCGCGGGTACGGTGAATCCGGAAATCGTCAGCGCATTGGCGTAGTCGAGCGTGCTCACTTCCGGCGCCACTTTCAGATGAATGTTGCCGTTGGGCATGATGACCGGAGTGAACTGCAGGCGCACGCCAAATTCCTTGAACGAAATCGTAACCGCGGTGAAGCCCTGGCCGGGTTGCACGATGGGGAAGGGGAATTGACCTCCGGCTAGGAAGCTGGCTTCCTTGCCATTGACCGCGATCAGATTGGGCTCGGCGAGAATCTGCAGAAGATTCTTGGTCTGCAGAGCTTCAATGACGGCTCCAAAATTAATGTCCTGGCGAAACAGAAAAAGGTTCAGAACGTTGTTGATGGTCGACGTTGAAGTAGTAGCACCGGCTGAGTTTTGCCCGCCCGCGTTCAGGGTCTGAGGTCCAAAGCCGCCAAACTGGCCTGTAGTCGCGGTCCCGATCGTGTTGGCTGCGCCCGTGGAAATGAAGTTGGTCCCCATCTGGGTCAGGGCGGTGCGGTCCACTTCGGCGAACTTTACCTGCAGCAGCACTTCCTGAGCGCCGACTGGCCCGAAGGTCAGCACGTTTACGACTTTCGGAGAGTAGGCGCCGGCGAGTTCTCCGGCGCGCTTGGCCACGTCCTCGGTGGAAACGTGTCCGGAGAGCACGACGGCCGCGCGCGAGGGCGTGACCGTGATTTGCTCGTCGGGAAAAACGCGGTGCTCTTCTTCGGTGCAGGCGCTGACGTCCACATCGACGCGCAGATCGAAGCTGCGCGAGCGTTCCAGTTCATCCCAGATCAGCAGCGAAACTTCTCCCGGAGATTTGCCGTGAACCAGAATCTGCGTGGGCGTGATGGGTTGGGCGTATGCGATGCTCTCGTCGGTAATCGAAATGCGCCTTAGCCGCTCGGTCGTATTAATGAGCAGCGATTTGCCCACCATCACCCGCAGCGGCGCCGATCCCTGGGGCTGTTGCGACTGCGGAGGAAGTGTCGCGGTCTGCGTACTGTTGGGTGCTGGAGGCTGGGGGGGCGTATCCAACTGCTGTTGCATGATCTCTGAAAACGCAGGCGCGACAATGGCGGCGAACACCCAGGCCCCGAGCAAAAACCGGCGAACTTTCATTTTCAGATGCCTCTCCCTGTGAGGAAACGACTAGAGTTTTGTCCTGCCTGGAAGATCGAACTCATGGCCCTCAATTCGTCCCGCAATTGTCCTCCGAGCACTTCACGACTTCTGGTTTCTTGTCGCCGTGGTAGACCTCAACGGTGACGCCCGTGGGCGGGGGTGGAAGAGGCGGCGTCTGTTTCTTGGCCAGAGTGTGATGAACGGCGGGTGGCGCCACTGCGGCGGGAGTTCCCCGATAGAGCCCTCTGGAATTGGAAGATGGTACTTCGTCTTGTTTAGTATCGAGCGGATTGCGCAACGCGAGCTGAATGTGGCCTTCGGAACTGGCCAGCGTGAGCCGCTGGGCGTCGTCGGGCGAAACCAGCAGGGTGATGACGGCCGTATTCTGGGCCTCCCCGGTGGCGGTCCGTTCCAGAGTGTGGCCTGAGGCCAGCACCGCGACATTCTGCAGAACGGTGGTCGTCTGCTCTTCGCCGCCCGCGCCCGGTGTTCCCGTAAGCAGGACGTCCACGCGAGTACCCGGCGTCACGAATCCCGCCACGGACACGACTTCATTGACCCTGACAGAAACGGCTCGCATGCCGGGAGGGATGAGCGAAGGCAATCCGGATCCGGCATTCTCGCCGGCCAACCGATTGGGCAGGATGAATTCTCCCTTGGAAATAGGAACGATGACACCGTGGCCCAACACGTCGGAACGTTTGCGGGGCGCGCCCGGCGGCAGATCGGTGGCGGGAATCCTGATGACTTTTATATCGTGCTCATCCACTCTCGTGCCCACCTGCAGATCTTCGGCCGCCACGATCACGTCCGCACCGGCCTCGGCGCCCGAGCCGCTCTTCGATTGCAAGTTCTTGTAGACATATACACTTGCAAAGAAGCCAAGCGCCAGAGCCAGAACTCCGATCATCAACAAACGTGTGCGGTTCATGCTGCTCCGTTATAAAGTTAGACTTCTGCCGGCCAAGCCGAGTGTCAATGTCTCTTTGTGCATCGCTCGAATTCTTCCTACTGGATGGAACTGGCGACCGAGGAGAACACGGTATTGGCGCTGGACCCAATCAGTTGCACGGTTCCAACGACAATGACAAGAATCACCGCCAGCATCACCGCATATTCCGCGATATCCTGTCCTTCCTGTTCGCACCATAGTCTGCGTACAAGCTCCATATGCATACCTCGTTGTTGTGTTTTTCGAGATCGAGCGGAACACACCCGTCCGAACTGCGCCGGACCCGCCCAAGATTTGCCCACTCGACTAGGCTAATCATACCTTGCAATCTGACCGAAGGGCGGTAATTTCTTGCATACCCGGGGGCAAAAGAGGTTACTGCTGGATGCACCTTCAAACGGGTTCTCCGGAGGTCCCAGCCCAGGACTGGCAGTTTGCAGGTGGGTTGGTCCCTGCTCCGGCGGTCGAAAACGGCTCTCCAACCACCGTGATGGCGACGGCGGCCACCAGCAGGCCGGCAAGGATGTCAATCAGATAGTGCATCTCCAGCATCAAGATCGCGCCGAGCAGCAGCACATCATAACTGGCCAGCACAATCGCCATGCCTTTCCAGCGGCGTAGAAACCACAGCACAATCAGCGGTTGCACAATGTGCATGCAGGGCAACGCAATGAAGTAGTCCGTGGAAATGCGCGCGATGGGCTCATGCCGCCAGAGCGCCAACGCGCGCTGGATCAGCGTCTTTTGCAGGTTGTAACACTGCAGGCTGGCGGGAAAGCGCGAGAAGTGGCCGGGGCACAGATAGAACGGTCCCTGTGCGGGCCAGATGAAAAACATGACGAGCGCAAGATAGTAGGAAATCAGGATCGTCCCCACGAATTGCAATGCGCGCGTTCTGCCCTCGCACAAAGCGACCAGGATCATGGCCGCCCCAATCTGTGGGAACATTCCGAAGTAGATGAATTCCAGCACCCGAAAAAAAGAGAGCGGAAACGTCTGAACAGCCCAGTGGGTGAGTGCAGAGACCGAGTAGCCGTGCAGCAGCCACCGGTCAATGGCGGCCAGAGCCGGGTCGGTGGCGAAGCCGAAGCGCACCGAAACGAGGGCGCAGTTGTAAGCCAGAATCATCAGGAAGCCGAAAAACAGGTAGCATGCGGGCGCGAGAATCGCGGTTGCGGAACGGCGCAGCCCTGACGCTGGTTGCCGGTCAAGAAACTCAAGCACAGCGGCGGCATCGACGGTCAGCACCAAGGCCTTCACCCCAGTCGTGGCCCATGCCAGAATGGCAAAGAAGAGAAGCAGAGGAAGGATGCGAAACGGGTTCTCTCGAAAAGACGCCAGAAAGGGGTCCAGTACCCGCTCCCGCGGCAGGCCGATCACGCCGAGGACGACTGCCACGAAGATGGACTGCGCAGCCAGAACAATCCAGTAAGCGATGCCCAGGGTCATCCAGTCGAATTTGAGCGGAAGATGCTGGCTGCGCAGAACCGGGATGAGAGCCAGACACAACAGCACACTGATCCAATAATGCCAGTTGCGTGGTTTCATCGCGATCTTCACTGAGATATCCACGAAAAAGCCTCGCACTCCAACCACCACATGAGAGCCACACAGCCGGCAGCATGGTTCGTGCCCCACAGTTGTAACATGGGGGTCTGCTCAGGACTCGCGGTTGGCTGGTGGAAAGGGAAACACTCTACTTTGCGGACACGTCCGCCATTCGTCGCCGCACTCGCTCTGGCTCTTGTGGCCTCGGCGAGCACATGGTTCTATATGAACCGGATTCTGGTTGCGCAGCAGACCGCCGACGCTGCGCTGCATGGCCGGCCACGCGGCAATTTGTCGGACCTCTATCCGCGCTGGCTGGGAGCACGCGAACTACTCCTGCACGGCCGCAATCCCTACAGCGCGGATATTACCCGCGAAATTCAGCAGGGATACTACGGCCGACCGCTTGATCCACGGCGTCCCGACGATCCCAAAGATGAGCAGGGGTTTGCCTATCCAGCCTATGTTGTGTTCTTGCTGGCGCCGACCGTCGATCTCCGGTTTGGAACGGTACAGACCGGCTTCCGCTGGCTTTTGGTCGGATTGGCGGCAGCAAGCGTGTTGCTCTGGCTCCGGGCGTTAAGTTGGGCGCCATCGTTCCGCACGGCGCTGATCTTCATCGTCCTCATGCTGGGCTGGTTGCCCATGGTGCAGGGCATCAAGCTACAGCAACTGAGCTTGCTGGTGGCAGGTTTGCTGGCAGCGTGCGGCGCGTGCCTGGCGGGTGGATGGTTCCTCTTTGCTGGAGGACTGCTGGCCTTGGCGACCATAAAACCGCAACTGACCTGGCCGCTTATTCTGTGGTTGTTGCTCTGGGCCGCCAGCGAGTGGCGTTCGCGGCGTCGTTTCGTATTCGGGTTTGGATCAGTCATAGTCCTTCTCGTGGGCGGAGCACAACTGCTGCTACCCGGCTGGTTGCGGATGTTTGTCGAGGCCATTGGCCAATATCACCGGTACACGCAGAATCAATCGGTGCCGGTTTGGTTGTTTGGTTCCATCCCAGGCCGGATCCTGGAGGCCGCCAGCGTGGTCGTCTGCGCCCTGTGCGTCTGGCCGATGCGTAGAGAGCCCTCTTCCAGCGCGGCATTTGGACGAGCCTTCGGCCTGGTGCTGGCCCTGACAGTAGTCATTGTGCCGATGTCCGCGCTGTACAACCAGGTGCTGTTGGCGCCCGCCATTCTGGCGTTGTTGCAGAGTGAGAGTTCGGGCCGGCGCATCCTGCCGGCGATTCGGCTGGCACGCGCGGCCGCTGGCGTTTTGCTGGTCTGGCCATGGATCGCTACTCTGGGGTTGAGCCTGGCTTTCGTCTGGCTGACACCCGCGCTGCGGCAGCGGCTTTGGCCGGTGCCCTTTTATTCCAACTTCATGGTGCCCATCTCCGTCTTTGGCATGGCGCTGCTGGATGCCTGGTCGAACCAACCCCGCAGCTTGCGGGAGAGCGCGCCCGCAGAGTAGTCTGTTCGAGCAAGCGAAGTTGCTGCGTGCGCGACGCCTGTCGTCCCCCGCGAAGGCGACCGGCGCGCAGATCGCTAATCTAAAGATCGATAATCAAGAGATCGATAATCAAAGATCGCTAGTAAACGATCGCTAATAAACGATTGACCCGTCGACGATCCGTCATCCATGGCCCTGACCGCAATCAGTCATCACAGTTCCGGCTCCGGTGTATTCCCCGCTCTTGTGTTCGTACTGGGAAGCGAGCAGAAGAACATCGTTCTGAACCGCACTCCGTTCACCGTCGGCCGGAAAGTCGATAAAGATCTGGTGATCGCCGACCCGCGCGTCTCGCGCGACCATGCCCAGATCATGCAGGAAGGCCAGGATTTTTTTCTGGTCGATCTGGGCAGCAAGCACGGCACGTTCGTGAACGGAGAGCGCGTCCAGCGCCAGAAGCTGGAGCGTGGCGACCGCCTGGAGTTTGGGGCGCGCGATTCGGCTTACATTTTGTTCAATCCGGCGCATGCCACTTCCAACACGGCGCGCGAATTTCTCAGCCAGATTTCCGGCATTCAGATCAAGCAGGAAGCCACCGACCTGGAAAAGCTCACACTGTTTCTGGAAGCGGCGCGCAAGCTGAATACGGCGGGTGTGCTCGACGAGATTCTGATGACCATGCTCGACGTCACGCTGCAACTGACGCGGGCCGAGCGCGCCTATGTTTTTCTCAAGGACGAGGAAGGGAAGCTCCGGCTGGCCGCCGGCCGCAACTCCAAGAAAGAGCCGCTGCTCGACGACAAAACCATTTCCCACTCCATTCTGGAAGAATCGCTGCGATCGAATTCGGAATTTCTGCTGACCGACACCAGCCAGTCGCTCGATCTGGCCGGGCGGCAGAGCATTGTGGCTTACGATCTTCGAACCGTGGTATGCATCCCCCTGCGCAAGCTGGTGGTGCAGGCGACGCGCGACGCGCAAACCCCGCTGCACGACGCCAATTCCGCCGAGGCCATGGGAGTTCTTTACGTCGACTCGCGCTTCGCCTCGCGCGATATCAGCGGCGTGGGCCAGGACATTCTGCACGTGATCGCGACGGAAGCGGCGTCGCTCATCGAGAACGCGCGTCTGGTGCAGGCCGAAGAGGCCGCCCGGCGCTACCAGCAGGAATTGGCCATCGCGGCCAGTATTCAACAGCGGCTGATGCAGGTGAAGATTCCCGAGGTGCCCTTTGCCCAGCTGCGCGGCAAGAACCTGTCCTGTAAAGAAATCGGCGGAGACTTCTTTGATGCCGTGAATACGAAAGAAGGGCTGGCGGTAGTGCTGGCCGACGTCAGCGGCAAGGGAGTTTCGGCGGCGCTGCTGGCTTCGACCCTGCAGGGGATGATTTATTCGCACCTGAGCGCGGGTGTTCCGCTGCTCGATGTGGTGTCAGCCGTCAACCGCTTCTTCACCGAGAAGCTGGTCGGCGAAAAGTATGCGACTGTGTTGTTAGTCCGGCTGCGGCGCGATGGCGAACTCGAATACGTGAATTGCGGCCACGTGCCGCCGCTCCTGGTGTGCGCCGGAGAGGTGATCCGTCCTCCGCATGGCAACGTCCCGGTGGGCCTGCTGGCCGACGCCACTTTCGAGAGCGCGACCTGCCAGATGAAATCCGGCGACCGCTTCATTCTGGTGACCGACGGCGTCACCGAAGCGGAAAACGCCATGGGCGATTTCTACGAAGACTTCCGCCTGGAAGCGGCCGCCGCCAAGTCTCCGACGCTCGAAGGAATTTTCTCGTCGGTGACGGAGTTCTGCGCCGGCAATCCGCTGAGCGACGATTGCACGGTGGTCGAGTTGTGCTACAACAGCGTGGAGCAGTAAGGCGGATTCCCGGTCTTCCCACCCTCGGCCGTCTGGGCCGCTCAATGCGTGTAATGGCGATATTTCGCTAACCGAGAGTGTGATCTCCTTGGAGTTCGACGGATCGCTCCATTCTGACAAGGCTGCTAGCGTGGCTGGCGTCGATTCGCGGAAGCGGATCGCTGTTTGACAGTCCCGCTATATAAGACTAGGGTTGTAATTGAGGTGGTCACCACCTTCCCCTCATTTCAGGTTCTCTGAACTAAGTCAGCCCATCTGAAGCAGTCTTTCTTAGCAACTCCCAACCCTAGGAGGTTGCCCATGTTTGCACGCAATATTTCTATCCATCTGAAATCGAATACGCTCTCGGAGTACACGCGAGCATTTGAAAAAGATGTCCTGCCTTTGCTTCGCAAGCAGAATGGTTTTCTGGACGAAATCACTTTTGCCGGTCCCGGCGGAGTGGATGTAACGGCGATCAGTCTGTGGGACAACAAGAACGACGCGGACAACTACAACACCAATGCCTATCCGCAGGTGTTGAAGACGCTGGCCAGGTTTATCGAGGGGACGCCCCAGGTGCACACCTATGACGTGGTCACCTCGACCCTCCAAAAGCACGAAGTCCTCGCAGCAGTGTAAGGACGCTCTGTTTGTTGGCTGGAGGAGGCGGAATGACTTCCGCCTTCTCGCGCCACCAAACGACCTGCACTTGATCACGGAGGAGGAGCCATGCACTTAGCGTTGCAAAACGCAGAAACTATCAATCGCCTGGTAGAACAGGGCGAAGTACTTCTGAACAGTTTCCACCATGAGCACCAGAAAGACCCCGAGGGGGTGGAAACTGAATTCGCGCGCGGCGAACTGGTAGGCTGGCGCTGCACCTTACACACCTTGTATCGGGATTGCGCCGAAGACATCGTTACCCGCGTTATTACTAGGACACGCTTGGCCATTCCCGACGGGGATGTCCCAAGCGGTGCTACTCATGAGGCCATCCTGCACGAAGTTGAGCGGCTCCACGAAGTCAGCGAGCGTCTTGCGATACTGGCGGGGCAACCTCCGCATGGGTCATGGGGCACTCACGAGGATCCGGTCGCGGATAATCGTTATTTCGGCTGAAAGATCTTGCAACCACACCCTTGCGCTTGGTTACCAATTCCCTCTTCAGTTCTGAGTGTGGCTCCAGCGCATGTGCCGTTCCTGTGCTCGAACCGGCGATGGGCGCACCCGCAATATTCATTTGGGCACAAATGCTCAGGCTCGAAGACCTCTCCAAAATACATAGGCGCCGATTCCCACCCGCATTGAGAGCATTTCCAATGTACCCCCTCCTTAGTCGAGTCTTCATGCTTGTGCAGGTGTGCCATGCAAACAATTCTCCCGTTGAAGGATTCGGGGCCACGCGATGCCCCGGTCCCGTAGGGACCCACCGAAAATAGCCGCCAGTTCCACTGGCGGGAACGCGCAACCCCAAGAAACAACCGTGTCCCGTAGGGACACCTGAACTAACCAGAGGCCTCGGCAGCATCGATTCCCACACAACGAAAACCGCGTTGTGTGGGCCACCCGCCTAATCCGGGAATCGGCGGAGGACAAAAAGCCCCGCTCTTGCGAGCGGGGCTTTGAGTTGCATAGATCCTTCGCGCAAGAAACGCGCTCAGGATGACAACGCGGGCGAGGGCGGACGAATGCGTCCGCCGCTACGTGTTTAGTACATGTCGCCCATGCCGCCGCCGCCACCATGTCCGCCGCCGGCGGGAGCTTCCTTCTTTTCAGGAATCTCCGCGACCAGGGCTTCGGTCGTCAGCATCAACGACGCGATGGAGCCGGCATTCTGCAGGGCGGTGCGCACGACCTTGGTCGGGTCGAGCACGCCGGCCTTGACCAGATCCTCGTACTCGTTGGAGAAGGCGTTGTAGCCGAAGTTGATCTCCTTGGAGTCGAGCACCTTGCCCAGAACGACAGCGCCTTCTTCGCCGGCGTTCTCGGCGATCATGCGCAGGGGCTCGGTGATGGCGCGCTTGACGATGTTGATGCCGATCTGCTCATCGCCTTCGGCCTTCACCTTTTCGAGCACGCTGGCGCAACGGGCCAGAGCTACGCCGCCGCCGGGGACAATGCCTTCTTCCACGGCCGCGCGGGTGGCATGCATCGCGTCTTCCACGCGGGCTTTCTTTTCCTTCATTTCGGTTTCGGTTGCGGCGCCGACTTTGATGACGGCTACGCCGCCGACCAGCTTGGCCAACCGCTCTTGCAGCTTCTCGCGGTCGTAGTCGCTGGTGGTCTTGTCGATCTGGCTGCGAATTTCTTTTACGCGGCCTTCGATTTCAGCGTGCTTGCCCTTGCCTTCGACCACCGTGGTGTTGTCCTTGTCGATGGTGATCTTCTTGGCCTGGCCGAGATCGCCGATCTGCACGTTCTCGAGCTTAATGCCGAGATCTTCCGTGATGGCCTTGCCGCCGGTCAGGATCGCGATATCCTGCAGCATGGCTTTGCGGCGATCGCCGAAGCCAGGAGCCTTGACGGCCGCGACTTGCAGCGTTCCCCGCAGTTTGTTGACGACGAGAGTGGCGAGCGCTTCGCCTTCGACGTCTTCTGCGATGATCAGCAGCGGCTTGCCGGACTTCGCGATCTGCTCGAGCAGCGGGAGCAGGTCCTTCATCGAGCTGATCTTCTTTTCGTTGATCAGGATGTAGGCGTTCTCGAGGGCGACTTCCATGCGCTCGGGATCGGTGACGAAGTAGGGCGAGAGGTAGCCGCGGTCGAACTGCATGCCTTCGACGACTTCGAGCTGAGTTTCGAGCGTCTTGGACTCTTCGACGGTGATGACGCCGTCTTTGCCGACCTTCTTCATGGCCTCGGCAATGATCTTGCCGATGGTCTCGTCATTGTTGGCGGAGATGGTGCCGACCTGGGCAATCATTTCGCCGGTAACGGGCTTCGACAGCTTGTCGAGCTCGCCGTTGACGCGGTTGCCTTCCTTGTCGACTTTGCCGGTAATGACGGTGACGGCCTTCTCGATGCCGCGCTTCAGGGCCATCGGATTGGCGCCGGCAGCGACGGTCTTAACGCCTTCGCGGAAAATGGCCTGGGCCAGAACGGTGGCGGTGGTGGTGCCGTCGCCGGCGATGTCGGAAGTCTTGGAAGCGACTTCACGAACCATCTGGGCGCCCATGTTCTCGAGCGGATCGCGCAGATCAATTTCCTTGGCTACGGTGACGCCGTCCTTGGTGATGGTCGGCGAACCGAACTTCTTTTCAATAACTACGTTGCGGCCCTTGGGGCCGAGGGTGACTTTCACGGCATCGGCCAGGACATTAACGCCCCGGAGGATCGCCTGCCGTGACTCTTCTCCATGAATGATTTGCTTTGCCATTGCTTTTATCTCCTAATTAGTTTGCAGGATCTGCCTGCGGTAATTTTCTTGGCTGGTGGCTGTCAGCTACCAGCCGTCAGCTTTCAGCCTGGAACCTGTTGCCGCGCTCGTCAGTATCAGGGTCTAGCTGATGGCTGAGAGCTGACGGCTGAGAGCTATTTCTTGCTTCCGGCGAGTTCTTTCTTCGACGGAGTCGCGGCGCCGGTGAGGATGCCGAGGACTTCCTCTTCTTTCATGATGATGAACTCTTCGCCATCAATCTTGATCTCGGTGCCGGAATACTTGCCGAACAGGATGCGGTCGCCCTCGTGGACGGCCAGAGGGAAGGTCTTGCCTTCGTCGTTGGTGCGGCCTTTGCCAGTGGAGATGACTTCGCCTTCCTGCGGTTTGTCTTTGGCCGAGTCGGGGATGATGATGCCGCCACGAGTGGTGGAAGCCTCTTCCACGCGACGGACCAGAATGCGGTCATGGAGTGGTGAAAATTTCGCCATGGTGTGTTGCTCCTTTCAAGGATTTAGAAGGTTGTCTGCTTGAGTTGATCTGCTTAAACCTATGATTTGGTTGGCTTGGGCACTGTTGTTAGCAGTTAAGCCCCACGAGTGCTAATTCTAGGATGTGAGTGGAGAATTGTCAAGGGGTGTTACTGGCCAGCTTGCTGGCGAGATCTCGATGACGGATCGGTCGCTGGAGAGTCCATAATACTTGCGCTGAGGAGAGTCACCCCCATGAAACCCATCCGAATGCTCCTACTCTTGCCGTTACTCGTCTTGATCGTCACGCCGCTTGCGAAGATCGGGGCCCAGGCGCAGTCCTCTCAGTCAACTCTGCAGCCAACTCTGGCTTCGGACGTGGATCGCGAGATCAGTGCGGTCGAAAAGCAAATCGTAGACGCTGCCGAGGCCATGCCCGAAGAGAAATTCAACTTTTCTCCTGAGACCTTGAACATTCCTGGCGACGACTACAAAGGTGTGCGCTCGTTCGCTGTGCAGGTCAAGCACATCGCCGCATCCAACTACTTCATTTGGTCGCATATCACGGGCGACCCTGTGCCCGCATCCATCAAGGACGGCAACGGTCCCGCCGAGATGAAGACCAAGGCCGACATCTTGAAGTTCCTGCGGGACTCTTTTGTGCTGGGACACAAAGCGGCGGCCATGCTGACGCCACAGAATATGATGGAGTCGCCAGCGGGCAGTAAGTCCACACGGCTGCACCTGGCCGAATTTGGCGTGGCCCACGCCTACAACCACTACGGGCAGATGGTGGAGTATTTGCGGATGAACGGGGTCGTGCCGCCGGCCAGCCGGGGAAAATCGGACTGACTCGCCGTTCAAACTTCAGACTCCATACGTAAAGCGTTAGCCGTTAGACTTTAGACCACAAACAGGTGTACTCCCATGAAACGAATGCGCATGCACCGGCCGTTGGCAGTACTCATCCTTGCGGTGAGCGCCTTGGTACGGGCCTCCGCAGTTGCGAACGCGCCGCTGGAACAACCATCGCCGGCGCCGCCATCTCCCCGGGTAGTTGACCTGAGAGCGTCCGATGGTACCGTTCTTAAGGCAACCTACTTTGGCGCGGCAAAGCCAGGTCCTGGTGTGCTGCTGTTGCACCAGAGCAACCGGACACGCAGGGCTTGGGATGAACTGGCCGCGCAACTGGCGGCGGCTGGTATCAACACCCTCACGGTTGATATGCGCGGATATGGCGAAAGCGGCGGCACAGTTTCTGACGGGCGGACCGACGCTGGCGACGTTGAGATAGGGTTTCAATACCTGGTTTCGCAGCCCGGGGTCAAGCGCGACGTTATCGCTGTTGGGGGAGCCGGCTGGCTCGGCGTCGACCGTTCCGTCAAAGTGGCACGGCAACACTCCGCTGAGGTGAAATCGCTCGCAATGCTTTCCGGAGAGACCCTGCCGGATGGCCTGGAATTCCTGCGGCAGGCGTCCCAACTGCCCGAACTGTTCGTCATGTCTGACGACGATGAATACCCACCTACGCAAGAGGCGATGGAATTGCTCTACATCACCTCCTCCAACCCGGGCAGGAAGTTCGTCCATTACTCTGCGGCGCAAGAGGCGCCGTGGATATGGTATGAAACCAGCGACGCCAGCAAGGTTCCCGCCAAGGGTGGCCACGGAACCGACATGTTCAAGCCTCATCCCGAGCTGCCGGGCATCATCGTGAATTGGTTTGTGACTACGCTGATCAAAACGCCCGGTCACGCGCCCGCCGATACCGTTGCATGCGCCGCCACCATCGATCAAATCCGGATGCCGGGTGGAGTTGCCCAGGTGACACAGCAATTGGTGGAAGCCCGGCGGAAAGATCCCGAGGCGCAGTTGTTCCCGGAAGTTACCGTCAGCATCATAGGCCAGGACCATATGCGCGCCGGAGAGCCGAAGTTAGCAGTCGAGGTCTTGGAACTCCTCCTGCTCGCTTATCCGGACTCGGCCGACGCACACGAGACCCTTTCCGAAGCTTATTTGAAAAATGGACAGAAGGATCTGGCAAAGCAGCATGCCGAGAAGGCCTTGGCCCTGCTCGACTCTCATCGCCTACCGGCATCCTCATGGACCGATACGGAGCCCTACCGCGGTGAGATTCGTAGCGGCGCGCAAGATGTACTCAAGAAGCTAAATGCGGCACCTTGATGGATCTCATGGCCTGGTGGAGGGGAACTGCGCGCTTCAGGCCGCGCAGTGAACATGACTATTACAAAACACTACAACTTTCAGAGGTAGCTGCGATAACCGCAGGTCGATCCTATGCACTACGCTACTTCGACCGGCCGAGCTCAGGGCCCACAATCCGTTGGGGCACCCGCCAAATTGGGGGCCAAGAGAAAGCCTCGGGAATCTCTCTGCATACTTGCGGACTGGCGCGGGAGTAGCTGAGAGTACAGGGAATTCAGCCGGTCCCAAATCAACCATCAGGATGGAATCTGTGCAACCTATTTCTTGTTTACGCTGCAGGCGCGAAATCGAGGCAGGCCACAAGTCAGTTGCGGTGTATATGTTTGCGCAGACCGTGGGGGTGAAGCCGCGGCAGAAGTCGGGGGCGCAGCGGATTTGTTTTTGTCCGCAGTGTGCGGTCTCGCTGGCCATGGGGATGCCGCCGGAGGGCGCGCTGAACCTGGCGGCGTGGGACATGATCCGCGACCTGGTGAGCGCGGAGCCGTCGCTGAATCAGGCGGCGTGGGAGAGCTTGCGGGGCGTGGCCCTGCTGGGTTCGGGCGAGGAATCTGAGGCTAAGGCGAAGTTTCGGCGGGCGGGGTAAACTAACGCAGGGTTCAACCGTCAATCATCAATCATGCCTCGTTCAACTATGCCTCCCACCATTGGTAACGGCAAGATCTGCTTCCTCCAGATTCCCACGACGGACATCGCGCGCTCGGCGGACTTCTACAAATGCGTCTTCGGCTGGAACCTTCGGCAGCGGGGGGATGGTCGGACGGCCTTTGACGACGGGGTTGGCGAAGTGAGCGGGGAATGGGTTCTGGGGCGGCCTCCCTCCTCCCAGCCCGGACTGCTCGTGTACATCATGGTCGACAACGTGGCCGCGACTGTGGAGGTGATCCTGGCCAACGGGGGTGAGATTGTGCAGCCGATCGGTGCGGACGCTCCCGAAATCACCGCAAGATTTCGTGATCCGGGTGGGAACGTGATCGGAATCTATCAAGAGCCGGCCTGAATTATGAACCACGGGGCTGAAGCCCCATTCATTTCTTCTGGGCTTAACGCGGCGCTGAAGCGCCGCTCTTCCACGGTACTTCACGGGCACGGTGCTTTACGGGCCTGTAAACGCTCTCGGGCGGTCAACGCCCTTAGAGCTGTAAACGCTCTTAGACCCTTGTCGCATGCGACGGCGCTGTCAAAGCGGTGCGAGGTCCTTGATCGCTATTGCGGCTTCTGGTCGGCGTCCGGTTTCTTCTTGGCCAGGGAGCGGACGTAGTTGACCAGGTCCCAGTTCTCTTCGGTCTTCACGCGCGGACCTTCGGCCGGCATGTCGTTGTGGCCGTTCTTGATGATGTAGAAGATCTCGCCGTCGGTGCGGTCCTTGAGCGTGGCGGGATCGGTGAAGTCGGCAATCTTGAGCTTCATGTCGGCGGCGGTTTCGCCTTTGCCGTCGCCGTCTTTGCCGTGGCACATGACGCAGTCGATAGTCCACCACTTCTTGGCGCGGGCGAGGGATTCGGGACTGGACTTCACCGGATTCGCTTCGCGGGTGGCTTCAACCGGGATCGAGGCGTAGGTCGGAGACGTCGGTTGGGTCTTAGAGGTTGAAGGCTGCTGCGCGGATAAGAATGGCGCTACGAGAAAAAGGGCGGGAAGAACCAGTGTGAATCTTGCCACAGGAACCTCCTCTTGAGACTCAAGAGTGGATTACGAGAGGATTGTAGCACCGTGCGGGCGGGGCTCTGTGACGGAGATCACAGAGAGCCGTTGCTCGCGGCGGTTCGCTCCCGGCATCATCCTTGAATGGCCTAGGCAGAGACGCGGCCAGCTGCGTCTCTACGACCGGGTCGCGTATTATGTTTCAGACTTATGAATAAGAAACTTCGCGTGTTCGCCACTTGCGATATTGGGGAAGCGATTGAACTGCTGCGGCCGCGCGGATATGAGGTTGAAGTGTATCCGCATCCAGAGGCGCCGGCGAAAAGTTTGATTGTCGAGAAGGTGAAGTCCGGCGTTGATGGGCTGATCACGACGCTGCGCGATCCGATTGACGGGGAAGTGTTTGAAGCGGGCAAGGGGACGCTGAAAGTGGTAGCGCAGTATGCGGTGGGGTTTGACAACATCAACCGCGCGGACGCCAACCGCTACAAGATTCCGTTCACCAATACCGCCGATGTGCTGACGGAAGCGACGGCGGAATTTGCGTTCTTCATGATGGGGACGCTGGCGCGGAAAATGTGGGCGGCGGAACACTTGACGCGAGAACTCAAGTGGGGATACTGGCATCCGTATCTGCCGTTCCTGGGAGATGAAGTCACCGGGAAGACCGTCGCGGTGATTGGAACTGGGCGCATTGGGCTGGCGTTCATCAAGAAGTGCGTTGGGTTCGATATGAACGTGTTGTGCTATGACCCGGCGTATGAGAACCATGAATTTGTGAAGACGATTCAGGAGATCAATGACCTGCGGCACGCGCGGGGGCTGACGAAGGAAAAGGCGTGGATCAAGTACGTGCCGTTCGAAGAGGCGCTGCGCGGGGCGGATTTTGTGAGCGTTCATGTGCCGCTGCTGCGGGCGCGGGAGAGCGCGACGCCAACGTATCATCTGTTCAATGAGAAGACGCTGCACCTGATGAAGCCGACGGCCTATCTGGTGAATACTTCGCGGGGGCCGGTGGTGGATGAGGCGGCGCTGGCGCAGGCGCTGCGCGAGAACTGGATTGCCGGGGCGGCGCTGGATGTTTATGAGAAGGAACCGCTGCCGGCGGATTCTCCGCTGCGCGATCCGGCGATTGCGGACCGCTGCCGGCTGATGCCGCACTTTGCCAGCGCGGCGCGGATTACGCGGCTTTCGACCGATCCTGACAAGGGGATGGCGGGCCGGTGTGTGCAGGGACTGATCGACGTGCTGGAGGGCAATTACGGTGGCGATCTAACCAAGATGCCCTATGTGGTAAACAAGGAAGCGTTTGGGAAGCCGTCTTAAATGGAGAGGAATCGGTCAGGCAGCGGTGTTTATATATGAGGCATCAGAATGTTTCATGGTGGCGCGGGACCCAGGTGCGCGTAGAATATGGGCTTCAAGTTATCGAGTTCAAGGACTGGCATGAAAAAACGACTTTCGCTGATTGTTCCTTGCATGCTGCTTTGCGCTTCGGCCTTGGCGATGGATTCCGACGGCCAGCCGCAGTTGAGACTGGAGCCTGCGCCAAAAGAAGTGCAGATCCGCGGCGGCGGGTTTCGGGTGGGACGGCGGACCAAGATTTTTGTGCTGCGCGGGCATCAGTCGGAGGACCGCATTGCCGCTGAAACGCTGGCGGAAGAAGTTGCCGACCAGTCCGGGCTGAAACTCAACATCGTGGGCATGAAGCCCGCGGGCAAGGCCGAGGGCGGTGCGATTGTGCTGGCGCGGTTGCAGGATTCGCGAGTGCGGCACTTTCTGGCGCGCAACGGACTGCGGGCCGACGACCTGGTGGGCGATGATGGCTACCTGCTGTTCTCCGACAAATCGCATTTGATCGTGGCAGCGAAAACGGGGCAGGGATTGTTTTATGGCGTGCAAACGCTGCGCCAGTTGCTGAAGCCGGCGGGCAAGGGATTGATTTGTCCGGCAGTGGGGATTCGCGACTGGCCAAGCATGTCGAGCACTCCGGAGCTGGCGAAGCGGGAGTTTCGCGCGCCAGGCGACTAGCGACCGTTGCCGTTATTTCAGGCGTCCCGCCGGGACGCGGTTCCATTTTTGCTGTCTTACCCGGCGTTGAAACGCCGGGCTATTTTCAAGTGCGCCTCCGGCGCATGGGTCCCTCTTTTTCCTCTCATCGCATAAAATCCATCCATCCTTTGACGACCATGTTTTCTGAACGAACCAACTGGAAGCTGGCGCAGAACCGGTTTACGCGGGCGCTGGAAGAAGTGCGCGCGGGCGGGGCGCGAGTGCTCGACTTGACGGTTTCGAATCCTACGCGGGCGGGGCTGCGTTATGACGACGCGGCGATTTTGGGGGCGCTGGCTTCGCCGCGGGCGCTGGATTACGATCCGCAGTCGAAGGGGCTGCTGGCGGCGCGCAAGGCCGTGGCCGGTTATTACCGGGACAGGAGTGGTCGTGGTGAGAGAGGCGTTGCGAGCCACGCCTTTACGGATGGGACTGGAGTGGATCCCGAGCGGATCGTCCTGACTACCAGCACGAGCGAGGGGTATTCGTTTGTGTTTCGGTTGCTGTGCAATGCGGGGGATGAGTTGCTGGTGCCGAAGCCGAGTTATCCGCTGTTTGAATTTTTGGCGGATTTGCAGGATGTGCGGTTGGTGCCATATCCGCTGATTTATGACCATGGATGGCAGATGGATTTTCCGTCGCTGGAGCGAGCGGTGACGGAGCGGACGCGGGGGGTGGTGGTGGTGCATCCGAATAATCCGACGGGATCGTTTGTGCACGCCGGGGAAGTGGGGATGCTGAATGCATTTTGCCGCGAGCATGGGCTGGCGGTGATCGCGGATGAAGTGTTTCTGGATTACGGGCTGACTAGCGATGCAGCTGTCAGCAAGGACCATGGAGGGACGGACGCCCTCGTCCGTCCGGTCGAGCGAAGCTCGACAGCGCCGTCCGCCGTAAGCTTCGCAGCGAATCAGGCTGTGCTGACGTTCACGCTGAGCGGGCTGTCGAAGATTGCGGCGCTGCCGCAGATGAAAGTCGCGTGGGTAGTGACGAGCGGGCCGCCGGAGTTGGCGGCGGAGGCGATGGGGCGGCTGGAGGTGATTGCCGATACTTATCTTTCGATGAATGCGCCGGTGCAGTGGGCGGTTCCGGCGCTGCTGGAGCAGAGGAAGAATATTCAGCGGCAGTTGATGGAGCGGGTTCGGGCGAATCTGGCCGAGTTGGACCGGCAGTTGGCGGGGCAGAAGGCTTGTTCGCGGCTGGAGGTGGAGGGGGGATGGTACGCGGTATTGCGGGTTCCGGTGACCCGGTCGGATGAGGAGTTGGCGATTGAGTTGGTGCGGGAGAAGGCGGTGGTGGTGCATCCGGGACATTTTTATGATTTTCCGGGGGATGGGTATTTGGTGCTGAGCTTGATTACGGCGAAGGGGGAATTTGGCGAGGGGATTGGGAGGGTGTTGGGGTATTTGAGCTCGTAGGTGCGGGTTCGCGTGTCGTGGAAGAGCGGCGCTTTAGCGCCGCGTTAGGCGGCAGACAGATCTGGGCTTTAGCCCCGGCAGGGCCTAAAGGCCTGTTCTATTTTGGATCGGGGGACGCGGCCCTAAAGGGCCGCTCTTCCACAAGGCACGCTCTTCCGCGAGGGGCGCTCTTCCACGGAGAGCGAAGACTTATCGTTTTACAAGGAACGGGTTGCTGTCTCTTTCTTCGCCGATCGTCGTCAGCTCGCCGTGGCCGGGGACTACTACGGTTTCGTCGGGGAGGGCGAGGACTGTGTCGTGCAGGGAGCGCATGATTTTCTGCATCGATCCGCCGGGCAAGTCGGTGCGGCCGATGGATCCGGCGAAGAGGGTGTCGCCGGCGATCAGCTTCTTTTCAGCGGGGAAGTAGAGGCAGATGCTGCCTTCGGTGTGGCCGGGGGTGTGCAGGATCTGGGCGGTGTGGGACCCGGCGGTGACGGTTTCTCCGGTGGTGATGCTGCGATCGATTTCTACTTTGCCGGGAGGGGCCACGCCGATCCAGGCGGCTTGGGCGTCGAGCATCTTTAGAAGAGCGTAATCGTTTTGGTTGAGCAGGATGGGGGCGCCGGTGGCGGCGCGGAGTTTCATGGCTCCGCCAACGTGGTCGATGTGGGCGTGGGTGATGACGATCTGCTTGACCTGGAAGTTGTGCTTGCGGATGAGGGCGAGGACGGCGTCGATGTTGTCGCCGGGGTCGATGACCATGGCTTCGTGGGTGGTTTCATCGCCGATGATGGAGCAGTTGCATTGCAGCGGGCCTACGGGGAGGATTTCGTGGATCATATTTTTTTGGATCTGGGGATATTGTAAATAGTCGCGAGTTGCGAGTCGTCAGTCGTGAGTGGGAAACGAAGAATCTCCACCTCTCGCGCAAGGGACGCGCGAGAAATGGGGCACCCGGCGGAGAAAATCGACCACAGCGGCTGAAGCCCGTCAATCCTCCGTCTTTAACGCGGCCCTAAAAGGGCCGCTCTTCCACGGTCGTGCGTGTGTCCACGGCTTTGTGCCCGCATAATTCAGGACTGGTACTTGCGGCGAGGGGTGTGGCGGGGAGACAATACGCGCGCGTGGGAGGGAGGAATTGTGGCAGCTAAATACCGGCAGCATGGCTATCAGGATCGCGACTACGAGTCGCGCAAGGGAGCGGGAGAGAAGTTGGGCGAGAAGCCGGGTGCGGCGGCGCCGAAGCGTGATAACACGTTTGGTCCGCGGCCGGTGAATCTGCCGGGGACGCATGCGGTTTCACGGTGCACGCAGTGTGGGACTTTGCTGCAGGGGATGCCGGCGGACGGGAAGTGTCCGAAGTGCGGGTTTGAGTTGCATTCGTGCAAACAGTGCACGTATTTCGATCCGGGGAGCCGGTTTGAGTGTATGCAGCCGGTAAAGGTGCGCATCGCGAAGAAAGATGAGCGGAATGCGTGTGAGTTGTATGAGATTCGCGTGACGCGGGAGAAGGAGACTTCGACTCCGGCGAGTTTGCGGCCTAACGATGCGCGGGCGGCGTTTGAGAATTTGTTTAAGAAGTAGAAGAAAGAACGATAACCACAGAGGGCACTGAGGATCACAGAGGGTTCCGCTCAAGCACGGCCCATGGATGCGACGAGCATCTTGAACAGTTCGGGCGCTGGAACTGTACGAACAGATGGTTGCATAGGTCCTTCGCTTCGCTCAGGATGACGACGCGCTCAGGATGACAGCCTTAGGGCGAGCCGCGAGCGACTAAGGTTTTCGCGTTGGTCTTAGCAGGATCTCACTCATAAATGATTGCGGAGACTGGGTCACGAGCATGGCCACGGCGTGGGCGATGTCGTCGGGCTGGAGCATTTTGGCGGGATCTTTGCCAGCGTGCGGCGTGAGTTCGGTTTCGGTGGAACCGGGGCAGATGACCGACACGCGGATATTGTGCGGGCGCAGTTCTTCGGCAACGGAGTAGGTGAGGCCGTTGAGTCCCCACTTGGATGCTGCATAGGCGGCGCCGTTGGGGAGGGGATTTTTTCCGGCGAGGGACGAGATGTTGATGATGTGGCCAGAGTAGCCTCGGATCATCAGCGGGGCGAAGGCGCGGATGGTGTAGTACACGCCGCGCAGGTTGGTGTTGAGGATGCGGTCCCAGTCTTCGGGGAGCAGCATGTGCAGGGGCTCGTTGAGGCCGGCGACGCCGGCATTGTTGACCAGGATGTCGACGCGGCCGAAGGTGCTGTCGACGCGGGTGGCGGCGTATTCCAGCTGGTGCAGGAGGGTCACGTCGCAAGGGATTACTTCGGTCTTGCCGCCGGCTTCGAGGATGGTGCGGGCGGTGGAATCGAGGGTGGACTGGGTGCGTCCGCAGAGGACGGCGGTGGCGCCGAGTTGGGCGAGCATGCGGGCAATGGCTGCGCCGATGCCGCGGCCTGCTCCGGTGACGACTGCGACTTGCCCGTTCAACGGACGTTCGGTGTCCATAGTAGAGGGTCTCCTGCGCGCCGCTTGGGGGCGCGTCGGTAGCGGATGGGAACATCCGCCCCGTCCGCTATGCGCATCTTAACAATCGCATCTGCAACAATAAAGTGGAGGTCGAACCGGAAGTCGCTTGCCTTCGGCAGAAGAGGTACTTATAATCCGGCCAACCGGGAAACAGGGTCAGGCGCTTTTGCGTTCGAGCAGGTCACCCCTTGTCCCCGGGGCCCTGCCAGGAAGCCCGGCATTCCAAAGCAGGATCCGAACGCAAAGCGGTCCAGACGGAATGCAGTTGCTGCTAAGTTTGAAAAGACGTTTCCGGGAAAAGCTATTTCCCGAAGTTCCTATTTCCCAAAGAACCAAGGAGCCATACTGATGAAAAAGATTCTGCTTACGGTTGTGCTTGGGGTTGCCATGGTCGCAGGGGCGCAAAGTGCCACGCCGCCAGCGCAGCAGGGACAACCGGCAGCGCCGCCGACCTCGAGCGCGAACCCGCCAACGGGGAGCGTGAACCCGCCGACGGGAAGCGTAAACCCGCCAACTGGCCAGGCGGCGCAGAGCACGCCGGCTGCAGCGCCGGTGATCAAGGATCCTGCGGAATACAACGCCTACGTGAGTTCGGTCGACCCCGCGAAAGATGCCAACGCAAGGATTAGCGGGCTGGAGGCGTTCCTGGCGCAGTATCCCAACAGCGTGATGAAGAATCAGGCGCTGGAAATTCTGATGGGCACGTACCAGCAGGCCAACAACCCTAAAAAGACGATGGAGACGGCCACGAAGCTGGTAACCGCGGATGCGTGCAACGTGCGCGGACTGGCGCTGCTGGCGTACTTTGACCGGGTGATGGCGCAAGGCGGAGATCCGAACGCGAAGCAACTTTTGATCGACGGCAAGAAATACGCGCAGCAGGGTCTCGATTGCATGCCGAAGTTCACCAAGCCCGACGGCACTTCTGATGCGGATTTTGGGAAGCAGAAGGACCAGATGAACGCGATCTTCCACGCGGCTCTGGGGATTGCGGAGTTGCAGGACAAAGACTTCGCCAATGCGGCCAAAGACTTGAGGGTTGCCGTGGACGGGAATCCTGCAGATTTCAGCGTGGTGTACCCGCTGGCGCTGGCGTATTTGGGGCAGACGCCGCCCGACTATCAGAACGGAATCTGGTTTGCGGCGCGCGCTTCGACGGTGGCGCCGGCGGCGGCCCAGGCCCAGCTGGAGAAATATGCGCGCTCGCAGTATGTGAAATTCCACTCGGCCGACGACGGCTGGGCGGATGTGCTGGCCGCGGCCAAGGCTGGCGGCGCGCAGGTTGCGATCAAGCCGGCGCCGACTCCGGCGGAACAGTGTCACGCCATGGTGCTCGGGAAGAAGCCGGGAGAGATGAGCTTCGCGGAATGGCAGTTTGCGTTCACCAACTGCGCTCAGGAGGATCAGGACGCTGTCTGGAACGCCATCAAGGGCAAAGCGGTGCAGATGAATGGCACCGTCATCAGCACGACCCCGACCGAGTTCATGATTGCGGGCAGCTCGGATGACATCGACGCGAAGAAGGCGGACATCACGCTGAAGTTCGAGGACAAGGTTCCGAAACTAATGATTCCGAAAGACGGAGCCAGCTTCGACTTCCAGGGCGAGCCGGCGTCGTACACGCCGAATCCGTTCATGATGGTGATGGAGAAGGGGCAATTGCTGAGGAAGGCCACGCCCAAGCCGGCGGCACCGGTGCATCACAAGCCGGCCGCCAAGCCAGCCCAGTAACGACGTTCGTTTGACGGTAAGAAAAGGCAGCCCGCGAGGGCTGCCTTTATTTTTTGAGTCGGGCTCGGGCGTTGCGGCTTGAGAGCGCGTTGGAGGAAATGCCTATCGAGGCCTCGAGTGCCGGACGGATGGTAGAGGTCCTTCGACTCGAGAATGCTTCCGCTTCGCGGAAGCATTCTCTCCGCTCAGGATGACCGAGTGCGAGAGTTCAGCTAGCGGACGATCTTCTTTTCCAGAGTGACGGGGCGGGCGCTGCGGGGCGGGCGCTTGACGCCATCGCGGAGCTGGCGGACGTCAATCTTCAGCTCGCTGATGGTGCGGCTGAGGGTGTTGCGGTGCATTCCCAGTTCGCGGGCGGCGCGGCACTGGTTGCCCTTATTCTCTTCGAGCACGGTCAGGATGAAACGCTTTTTGAATTCACGCACGCCTTCGGAATAAAGAATGTTGCTGCGGTACATTTGCAGGATGAGTGCTTCCAGTTGATCTTTCACGATGCATTTCTCTCTTTGCTATGAATTTTTCACTGCACCGCGGCCTATTTCGGCGGGGAAGCAGGGATGCCGGATAACTTCTGCGGAGCGTGATGGAGCAGATCCAGGCCCTGATAAAAACGGGCACGCAACTCGGCGGGAGCGAGCCAGATCGCAGCCCGGCCGACGGCCAGGAAGTAAGGCGCGAGTTGCGAATTCTGCAACAGGGCCGAAGCTGGTTTGAATGCCGTCATTCCCATCAGAATCACCGCTACCATCAGCCCGCCCTTCAGCAGCCCTAACACTGCGCCGAGGAAACGGTCAAAGCCGCTGAGGCCGGATTCTTTCATCACCCAGCGTGCAGTCCTGGCGGCGATGCCGAACAGAAGCACGATGGCAAAAAAAATGATGAGAAAACCGAGAACCTCAGCTAACCACACGTTCTTCAAAAACGATTCCAGCCACTCCGCGAGGCCGCGGTATCGCCACGCAGCCACGAGGTAGCCCACGACCAGCCCGGCCAGGGTCAGAGCCTCGGAAAAGAAGCCCTGCATGGCCGCTGCAACGACGTTAACCAGCACCAACGCGCAAATAATCCAGTCCGCAACGGTCATACCACGCTCCTGCGGCCTGAGATCGTACCAGAAACACAGTTCCACATCCAACCGCTAAACATCCAGCTTGTGCCCCGTCAGCTGGAAATATGCCTCGAGATATTTTTCGCTGGTGCGAAGAGCCACGTCCGGCGGCAGAGCCGGGGCGGGCGGTTGCTTGTTCCAGTGAATCTGCTCAAGGTAGTCGCGAACGTACTGCTTGTCGTAGGAATCCTGCGGCCGTCCCGGAGCGTACTTGTCGGCGGGCCAGAAGCGGGAAGAATCAGGAGTGAGGACTTCATCGGCCAGAGTGATGCCCTTGGCGGTGCGTCCAAACTCAAACTTGGTGTCGGCGATGATGATGCCGCGCTGCAGAGCGTAGGCTGCGGCCTTCTTGTAAACCCGCAGCGTGAGATCGCGCAGATGACTGGCAGTCTCGACGCCGACGATCTCACACATCTGGTCGAAGGAAATATTCTCGTCGTGTCCGGATGTGGCTTTGGTCGAGGGCGTGAAGATGGGCTCGGGAAAGGCGTCGGATTCCCTAAGGCCCGCGGGAAAGGCGATGCCGGAGACCTTGCCGGTGGCTTTGTATTCTTTCCACGCGGAGCCGGAGATGTATCCACGCACGACGCACTCGACAGGGAACATTTCGGCGCGCTGCACCAGCATGGAGCGGCCGCGCAGCTGGTTGGCGTATTTGCGAACGGCCGGCGGGTATTGGTCGACATCGGCGGTGATGAGGTGATTGGGGACGATGTCGGCGAGGTAGTCGAACCAGAACAGGGAAATCTGGCTGAGGACGTGTCCTTTGTGCGGGATGCCGGTGGCCAGGATGTAATCGAAAGCAGAGATGCGGTCGGTGGCGACGAAAAGCAGTTGCCGGTCGCCGACGGTGTAGACGTCGCGGACCTTGCCGCTGGCGTGAAGGTGGAGATCGGGGAAGTCAGTTTGTAAAAGAACGGAATCGAGAAGTTCGGGGCTCATGATGAAATTTTACAGGGGAGCGAGGCGTATTTTAGCTGGTCAGAAGAAAATGTCAACGACTCTGATCACATCGCGGGGAACGATGGGAAGTCCGTTTAAGGGAAAGAAGTTGACAGGGAGCGAATGGGCGGGAAGGCTCGCGGGACAAGGGGTTCGGCCCGGCTAGGTTGTGGAAAAGCTGAGGATGGAAGTGGAAAAGTGGTGGAATTCGAGTGGTAAGTTTCCCTTCAAAACTTCTGTGGCCACCGCCGCGTTCCATGAAATACGCGAATGACCTCAACGGTATTATCCTGGACTCGATAGGGAATGACGTAAGGCGTGCCGGGCACAACCAATTCACGGGTGCCAACTACTCTGCCGGGCCTGCCCGTCGCGGGATGCCTGGCGAGCCCCGCAACTGCCGTTTCGATTGCCTCGACCACTCGTCCTGCAGCTGCGGGGCTGTCTTGAGAGATGTACTCAGCCTCGGCGTCGAGATTGGCTCGCGCTTCGCGAAGCCACTTAACGCGCACGGCGCGTCCACTTCTTGAATGTCTGCTCCATTTCTTTGTCCGCAGCGAATTCGCCTCGATCCGCCTCCGCCAGGCCCTTGATGGTCTCCGCAATCTGCCAGTTATTCAATTCGACATATTCACGAATCGCTTCCGCCGCCACGAATGAGCGGCTTCGGTTTGTGGCCTCGGACAGGCGATCAAGTTGTTTCTTCAGCTTGGGATCAAGGCGAAGCGTGAGTACGGAAGATCCGGCCATTGTAGTCTCCTGTATACATTGTACATCAGGCGTAGTAGCTTCGCAGTGACGCAGAACTTCGCAAGCTGCTGGCTTATACCGGCGCTCCAAACCGCACCGACACTAGTTTCGAAACTCCCGGTTCCTGCATGGTGACTCCGTAGAGCACCGGGGCGATGCTCATGGTTTTCTTGCTGTGGGTGATGAGCACGAACTGGGTCTGCACGCTCATTTCTTTGACGAGGTCGGTGAAGCGGCCGATGTTGGCCTCGTCGAGCGGGGCGTCGACTTCGTCGAGGATGCAGAACGGGCTGGGCGCGTACTGGAAAATTCCGACCAGCAACGCCAGCGCGGTGAGCGCCTTTTCGCCGCCGGAGAGCAGCAGCACGCTCTGCAGGCGCTTGCCGGGAGGCGAGGCCACGACGTCGATGCCGCTCTCGGCGCTGTTTTCTTCGTCGGTCAGTTTCATGAAGGCGTGGCCGCCGCCGAAGAGTTTTTTGAATGTGGCTTGGAAGTTTTCGTTGATCTTGGCGAAGGCCTCTTCGAACTTTTGCCGCGAAATCTGATCGATCTCTTTGATTGTTGCTGTCGTGTTCTCGATGGAGGAGATCAAGTCTTTGCGCTGGGCTTCGAGGAACGAGTGGCGCGCGGCGGTTTCTTTATATTCTTCGAGAGCCATCATATTGACTGGGCCCATGGCTTCGAGCTTGGCGCGCATGTCGCGGTACATCTGATCCTCGGCGGCGAGTTCGTCGCCGGTGACTGGGGCGAGAGTGGTGTCCGCCATAAGTGCAACCCGTTCGACGCCGAGTTCGTTGAGGCAGGTCTCGGACATGTATTGCGCGTCGGATTCAAGCTTGGCGGCGGCGGCGGACAATTCGCCGCGGCGATCGCGAGCCTGATCGAGCAGCAGGCGGCTGTCACGCAGGAGGTCGTCGATCTCGGTGAGGCGGGCGCGGAGTTGTTCGGTTTCAAACTGTAGAAGGCCTTCACGAGCTTGCGCAGCGTTGCGCTCGGCGTCGAGGTCGGCGGCGTGCTGGGTGAGTTGCTCGTTTTCCGCTTCGCGCCGCAGCTTTTCGGCGGCGGCGGATTCGATTTGCGAAGCCAGGGCGTGTACGCGCTCGCCCATCTCGGTGAAGAGAGAATCAATGCGCTGCAACACGGCGGCAGCCGAGCGGTGGCGTTCTTCGAGCGTGGCCACGCGAGCCGCGTGCTGCGACGTGGTCTGGGCCGATTCTTCGCGGCGCTGGCGGAGCGCGGCGAGAGATTCCTGGGCCGAGGCGATTTGCTGTTCGAGCTGGATGCGCTGCAGTTCCAAGGCTTCGATCTCGGACTGCCGCGCGCAGACGATGCCTTCCTGCTCGGCGCGTTCGGCGGCGAGGCGTTGCAGCTCGCGTTGCGAGACGCTGAGGCGTTCGCGGACGCGGGTCATCTCGGAGTCGAGTTGCTGCAGCATGTGGCCGGACGTCATGGCCTGATGTTCGGCTTCGCGTTTTTCTCCGTCGAGGCGTTCGAGCAGGGAAGTGAACTCTTTGATTTCGCGGCCGAGAGTGAGCACGCGCATTTCCTCGTCGCGCAGAGCACGTTCCAGATCTTCAAGCTGGCGGAGGACTTCGCGCAGCTCGCGCTTCATCGAGAGCGGGCCTTCGGCGCGCTGCTTGCCTCCGGTGACGGTGACGTTGTGGAAACACTCGCCGGCCTGGGAGAGGAAGAACGCGTCAGGATTTTCGAGAGCCAGTCCGCGAGCGACGCCGGATTCAGGAACGATGTAACCGTCGCGCAGTTTGGGCAGAATGACTTCCAGCGATTTGCCGAAACCGTTCAGCACGCGAATCGTATTTTTCAGGGGCGTGATTTGCGCGGCGGGCGGAGCACAGTGCGCGGCTTCGTCGAGGATGAAGGAAAACTTCGCCTGCGCGTCTTCGGGATGAACCAGGAAAGTGGCGCGGCCGTCGACGCCGGTGCGCAGCATGCGCAGGCCTTCGTCGGCGGCGTCCCAGGATTTCACGACGACGTAGTTCAGTTCGTCGCGCAGGAAATCTTCCACCACGTGCTCGTAGCGCGGCTCTACTTCGAGGAAGTCGGCGAGCACACCGACGGGCGCGAGGCCGGATTGCATCACGCCGGACTGGAAGAGGCGGCGGACGGATTCGGTGGAGTATCCATGTTCAGCGATGACGGCTTCGAGCGAGCCTTTTTTGCCGAGCGCGGTCGCGTATTCGGCGCGCAAAACGTCGAGATTAGTTTTGGAACGGGTTTCTTCTAATTTTTTCTGTTCGATCAGGCGGCGCAACTGGCTGATTTCTTCGGTGATGCCGCTGACCCGCTGGGTGACGGTTTCAAATTCCAGGGCGAGTTGGCCGCGCTGTCCGCCGAAGGCTTCGACCTGGACGTTGGCGTTGGCGATTTCGGCTTCGAGACGGCGGGCTTCGCGGTCGGCTCCGGCCAGCCGCTCTTCGGCTTGCGTGAGTTGATTGCGCAGACGCGACGCGGAGGAGACGGTATCGAAAATGGCGACGCGCGATTCTTCCTGCTGGTGCTCGATTTCGGCGAGACTCGCGGTGGCGGCCGAGGCGTCCTGTTGGCAGAGAGCGAGATCGCTCTGCGCTGCGGCCAGGTCGGCGGCGGCGGATTCAAGAATCTGTCGATTGGATTCGCGCTCTGATTCAAGCGCGGTCAGGCGATGGCGAGCCTGCGCCAGTTCGGCTTCAGACGATGCGGACCGCACCAGCAATTCGGCGCAACGCTCTTCGTTGTGGCGGCGGCGGGCGTGGGCGCGATCGATTTCCATTGCGATCTGGCTGATGCGCTCGCGGTTCTCGCGCTGTTCGGCTTCAATGGTGTAGCCGCGCTGAGTGCGCTCGGCGTGCTCGGTTTCAAATTGCTGCACGGCTTCCGTGCGGTGCTGCATTTCTTCGGCGAGGGCGTTGAGCTGGGAGTCGATTTCGGCGCTCTCCTGCTCGATGACGGCGAACTTGCTCGCCAGCACGAGGCGCAGCTTGGCGCGCATTTCTTCGCGCAGACGCGCGTAACGTTCGGCCTTGGAGGCCTGGCGCTTCAGCGAATTCATCTGGCGCGTGACTTCGTCGAAAATATCGTTGATACGCGCCAGGTTCAGCTTGGCGTCTTCGAGGCGGGCTTCGGCGAGGCGCTTCTTGGTTTTGAATTTCGTGATCCCGGCAGCCTCTTCGAGAATGGCCCGGCGGTCGGTGGGGCGGCTGCTGAGGATCTGTCCAATGCGTCCTTGCTCGATGAGCGCGTAGGACTCGGGGCCCAAGCCGGTGCCCATGAACAATTCCTGAATGTCGCGCAGGCGGCAAAGTTTGCCGTTCAACAGATATTCGCTGTCGCCGGAGCGGAACAGGCGGCGGGTGACGACGATTTCTCCGTGGCGGAACTGCTGCTGGTTGAACTTGCGGCGACGGATCTTCAACACAACGTGCGGGGCCACGGTTCCGACGGATGCGTCGGTCGCCGGCGCGGTCACGTTATGCGCGGGCAGCGCGACTTGCACAGCGCCGATTGGCAGCGCAAAGCCGGGCTCGTCGTCGGGGAAGGCGACGGCGTTGATCGTCACTTTCGAGCGTGGAACTTCGACTTCTTCGGTCTTGCCGGGCTGTGCGTCTTCCACGGCTTGTTCGGTGGCCTCGGCGGCGCGGGCGCGGATGGAGGCTTCGTCCCAGTCGTCGGTTATGTTGTGGTCGTCAGAGTCAAAATCCCCACCCTGTCGCGAAGAACGCGACAAGGATGGGGCACCCACTTCTTGGGTTCCCGGCATGTCGTCTTGAAGATCGATTTCGGTGGGGGCGTTGGCGTCAGGACCAGCGTAGGCTTCGGGGTCGATGAGGGTGAGCGAGACTTCGGCCATGCCGGTGGGCTTGCGGTCGCGGGTGCCGGCGAAGATGACGTCTTCCATGCGGGCGCCGCGCAGGGTCTTGGCCGACTGCTCGCCCAGCACCCAGGAGATGGCGTCGGAAATATTCGACTTGCCGCAGCCGTTGGGACCGATGATGGCCGCCACACCGTCCCCGTGGAACTTGAGTTCGGTGCGGTCACAGAACGACTTGAACCCGAGAATCTGAAGACGCTTCAGTTTGAGCAACGTACACTCCTTTGGAACAGTGGCCAGTTGTCAGTAGCCAGTTGCCAGTCGTTAGTCCGGCGATCGTCGGTCAAGCAATCGTTGGACCGCATCGGCGTCGCGACTGTAGCTGGACACGGGTGTTTACCAAAGGGATTCCTCCCCTTGAGGTTCGATGCTGGCTGGACCACTTCTCGACGCCATTTCTCACCCCAGGCTGGATAGGGCGGGCACAAAGATAAGCTACTGTAACGGTGAAATCGGGGCGGGGTCAAGCAATATAACACCATATATGGTGTGACCTTACGAGGGACCGCGTTGGGTTGCACAGACATTGCGACAAATGGGTGGATTATGGGTGGAGAAGGGAAGGAGGTAGGAGGAACCGCGAGAGCAAGATGATCCTAGCGCAGGCGGATTGATGAGTGCAATTGGATTTTTCGTCAACCACGCTGCAGGTTAGATCGGCAATATTATCCGCGTGACAGCGTGATTTCTCCTCGGTCGGCCCATCATCCACCGCAATCGCTGCGAATGACTCGTCCCGTTTAGCGGTAGAAGCGGGATTCCTGGATCCAGTGGAAGCCTCGGTTGATTAGAACGAACTTATTGAGGTCTACGAGCCTGAGTTGTAAGCGTGTCTCGTGGCCGTCCATGTTGCCATCGAGGGTCAACTGATCTGGAGCGTTGCGCGCGAAAGTAAAGTTAGCTTTCCAGGTTTTGTCGGCATCGTCATTGAGCACGAGGGTTTTATCCTCGACGTTGATCGTAGCGGCATAGCGAGCGAACGAGTCGTCGATGCGCTGAAACGCCACTCGGGTGGGAGAGTCAAAGATCACTCGGCGCCATCGGCCGTAGTCGGTAAGGAGCGGCGAACGAAGTTGACCATCAATCGTCTGCTGGTCGACTTCCCAGATGCCGTAGAGTGGCGACTTGGGCTGGCCGCCGCCGTACTTGTACCAAGACTGCCGTTCACCGTAGGCGTTCATTCCCACGAGCCATAGGCCAAACAAGATCTGTACGGTAAGCGCGATCCGGTTAGCCCGGCGCGTACTGAAGAGTTGTGCTTGCGCCGGAGGCGCGGTGGTGCGATTTAAGAAGAAAAAATTGATGAGACGCGGCAGGTCGGGCGCGAGCAGGAACAACGCTAGGAGGATGAAGTGGAAGGTAAACAGTTTTACCGGGACATCATAGGTCATATTGAGCACGAAGACCTGAATCATCTCCGCCAGACAAACCAACGCGCCCAACATAGCCGTACGAGGAACAATCAGCAGCAACCCACCAAACACTTCCGCACAACCAGTGAAGATTTCGTAGGCAGGGGCGGCGCCCATGGACGACCAGAGAACTCCCATCGGAGAAAAATCGCCAAAATACTTAACTAATCGAGCGAGAGGAGGGAAAGGCATTTGTACTGGAATAACCTTGAACATGCCGTAGCTAAGCATCAGTCCCGCAAGGGAAAAGCGAATGAAAAGGCGAAACCACTTGTGCAACGTGACGTAGTTTTCCCGCCTGCGGTCGAGAATAGACCAGATGCCGGTCGCGGGGACGGAAATCACCAGCAGGCAGAATGCTAGCACCCATCCGAACATATCGTCTTGGCTGCCGCTGTTTCCCTCGAAAGCCAGAGTTGCCCGCACATGCAAGATGTGGGCGGCAGTCCAAAAAATGAGTGGGCGCAGGGGCCGGAGCGTAGCTGGGTTAATCCAACCAGTGGTAAATAGGCGCGCGATGGCTGCCGTGGTAAGACAAAACAGCCCGAGATACACGAAGCAGAATCGAAAGGCGACTCGAGAGGCTAGGCCCCACAGCGGAACTTGCAGCTCGTGCTGAACTGGATCGGTTAGGGTTTCGGTTTCCACTCGGGATCTCCATTGCGGAAACTGCTAAGAATTGGTCCTGCCAAACTGGCTCGGCTCTTTCGCTGGGTTACCTTCACACCGGAGCGAAATATTGCCAAGTCGAGGTGGAAATATTAGCAGAATTCAGGAATGAGGAACCCCGAAAGATTCGGATCATGATGATCGAGGCGTGTTTCCATAGTCTCAGGACTGTCGGGTATCCACGAAACGCCTCAACGAATGTGAACCCTTGCCAAGGCTCGCATGGCCGCGTGATAACCGCACATACCGTGCACGCCGCCGCCGGGTGGAGTTGATGAAGAACAGATGAAGACATCTTTAGCTGAGGTCGCATAGTGCTGCCAAGTCGGCCGGAACAGAAATTGGTGAAGGTCCATCACGCCGCCTGCTATGTCGCCTCCCACAAGGTTCGCGTCCAGGCTTTCGAGTGCCGCGGGAGAGAAAACGCGCCGCGCTACAACGCATTCACGGAACCCCGGAGCGAAGCGCTCGATCTGACCTTCGAGTTTCTCCAGCATATCCACCTTCGAACCATTAGGAACGTGGCAGTAGGCCCAAGCTGTGTGTTTCCCGGCTGGAGCCCGCGAGGGATCGAATATGGTTGGCTGGGCCAGCAGAACGAACGGGCGGTCGGCGTGCCGCCCGTTTCTCATCGCTTTTTCCGAAGCAGCAATCTCTTCAAAGTTTCCGCCCAAGTGGACGGTTGCGGCGCGCAAGCATTCGGGAGCTTTCCACGGGATGGGTCCGCTCAACGCGTAATCCACTTTGAATACGCCGCAGCCATAGCGAAACTCTCTCAGGCGACGCCGGTAGCTCTCCGAGAAGCGCTGGCCGCCGATGGCGAGAAGCTGTCGCGGGGTGACGTCACAGAGAATCACGTCATTATCTGACAACGCCGTAAGCGACTCAACCCGCGAAGAGGTCGTTACCTTGCCGTCGAACGTCGAGAGATAACGGCACAGTGCATTCGTAAGAGACTGGGCTCCTCCACGCGGAATCGGCCAGCCGACGGCATGCACGGATATGGCAAAGATTACGCCAAACGCGCCACTCAGGGGCTCATCGAGGCCGAGAAATGAGTGAGCAGCAAGACCTGCGAACAAGGCGCGGGTGCGCTCACTGTGAAAGCGATGCGCGATCGTCTTCGCAGAGAGAAGCGCGCGCATTCCAAAACGCGCCATCAGCCAGGGATGCTTCGGGATGCCAGAAATCGGGCGGAGGACATCCGGTGCGAACTCACGCCAGTTCTCAACAAACGGCCGCACGAGTCCGCTCCAGGCGTTCCCGTCTTGGCCCAGGGAAATCCTGGCATCTTCAAGGTTCCGTTCCAGAATGACTGCCGTGCCATCGTCGAGCGGGTGGGCAAGCGGAGCCGGGGAATGAATCCATTCCAGTCCGTGAGTTTGGAGAGGGAGGGAGGAAAAGAAAGGCGACCCGGCACCGAGCGGATGAACCGCAGATCCAAAATCGTGCAGGAAGCCGGGCAGAGTTAGTTCCATGGTGCGGACCCCGCCGCCCGGCGTCGGTTCCGCCTCAAGCACCTCTACCCGCAGTCCTGCCTGGGCTAGAACGATGGCCGCCGCCAGGCCATTTGGACCGGAACCCACAACGCACGCCTTGCGGCTCATGCCCACTATAGGTTACTCCCTCGGCTCGAAATGGACCCACTACCTACTCTTCTCCCAGCTTCTCGAAGAAGCGGCAGATGGTTTCGATGCCGTGGTGGAAGTTGGGGATGTGGAACTTCTCGTTGGGGGCGTGGAGGTTGTCGTCGGGGAGGCCGAAGCCCATCATCACGCTGGGAATTTTCAGCACGTCCTGAAAGTCGGTGACGATGGGAATCGAGCCGCCGCTGCGAATGAAGACCGTATCTTTCTTGAAGGTGTCGTGCAGGGCTTCGGTGGCGGCTTTGATGTAGGGATTGTCGGTGCCGACCACGGCGGCCGGACCCTTGCTCCAGACTTTGATGGTGGTTTCGATGCCCTTGGGCGTGAGCTTCTTCACAAAGGCCGTGTACTTTTTCAGGATGTCATCGGCATCCTGGTTGGGGACGAGGCGCATGGAAACTTTCGCGGCCGCCTTCGCGGGGATCACCGTCTTGGCGCCGGGGGCGATGAAGCCTCCGGGCATGCCGTGGACTTCGAGCGTGGGGCGCGCCCAGGTGCGGTAGAGGACGGAGTAGCCGGGCTCTCCGGTGAGCGTTTTCGATCCGACTTCGGTTTTGCGGTAGTGCTCTTCGTTGAAGGGCAGGCGCTTCCAGGCTTTGAGTTCGTCTTTGGTTGGAGCCTTCACACTTTTATAGAAGCCGGGGATCAGGATTTTGCCCTTGGCGTCCTTCAGTTGGCTGATGATTTCGATGAGGGCAAAGAACGGATTGGGGGCTGCGCCGCCATACACGCCGGAGTGCAGGTCGGTCTTGGCGCCCCGGGCTTCGATTTCGGTGTAGACCAGGCCGCGCAGGCCGACACAGAGCGTGGGAAGATTGGGCGCGAAGAGTTCGGTGTCGCAGACTAAGGCGAAATCGGCCTTCAGCTTGGCTTTCTGTTTACGAAGGTACTCGGCGATGGACTCGCCGCCGACTTCTTCTTCGCCTTCGAAAATCACTTTCACATTGATGGGCAGCTGGCCGCCGCCGCTTTGCATGAGGGATTCGAGAGCTTTGACTTCCATCCAGAGCTGGCCTTTGTCGTCGACCGCGCCGCGGGCGTAGATGTTGTTGTTACGCTCGGTGGGCTCGAAGGGCGGAGTATGCCACTCGTCGAGCGGCTCGGCGGGCTGCACATCGTAATGGGCGTAGCACAGGACGGTGGGCTTGCCGGCGGCGTGCAGCCAGTCGGCGTAGATGAGGGGATGGCCCTTGGTGGGGATGATCTCGACATTTTCCATGCCGATGCGGCGCAGGTCGTTGGCCACATAGTCGGCGGCTTTTTGAATGTCGGGCTTGTGCTCTTCGAGGGTGCTGACGCTGGGGATGCGGAGGAGATCTTTGAGTTCGTTGAGGAAACGCTGCTGATTACTGCGGGCAAAATCGACGGCGGACGAGGCCATGGGTTGATCCTTTCGTGCGAAACTTGAAGACTGCGGATTCGTGCGATATGGGAAACGCAATAGTATAGCGCGAAGGGGACGGGCGCCGTCGCGCAGAGACGTAGCAAGCTGCGTCTCTACGCGATCTCACGAGGGGTTCCGCGGCGACGCAGATGCCCACTTCTCGCGCACAAAACGCGCGAGAAATGGGGCACCCGCGGTTAGCGGAATCTTGCGGGGGAAAATGCGGTCAGGTCATGTTCGGGAGTGCGGCCTTCGATCACCGCTGCCATGACTTCTGCGGTGATGGGAGCTAAAAGGATGCCGTCGCGGAAGTGGCCGGTGGCGACGTAGTAGCCCGGAGTTGAAGTTGCACCGAGGATAGGGAGCGCGTCGGGAGTTCCGGGGCGGAGACCGGCCCAGTCTTCGAGAATCTTGGCGTGGCGCAGTTCCGGGACCAGAGCGAGCGCGGCGTGATGCAGACGCTGGATGGTGGCGAGGTCGGTGCGTTTGTCGAATCCGGCCTCTTCGACGGTGGCGCCGACGAGGAGGCGTCCGTCACTGCGCGGGATGAGATAGGCCTGGGGCGAGCGGATGACGTGCTTCAGGAGCGTGCGCGAGGGCATGAGCAGGCAGAGCATCTGGCCTTTGACGGGGCGGGTGGGGAAAGCTTGAGGCCCGATTTGTGCGGACCAGGCGCCGGCGCAGTTGACGACTTTCGACGCGAGAAAGGACGTCTTGGTCGTGGTCACGCCGGTGGCGCGGCCGTCGGCGATCGTGACGGCGGTGACTTCATCGCCGGAAGAAAAATCCACGCCGCGGTGTTTGGCCGTTTTCCACGCGGCGGCAGACAGTGCGCGGGGATCGACGCTGCGTTCTTTCAGGTAAAGGGCGCACGACTGAGGGCTGGCAAGCGCCGGCTCGAGTTCCTGCAGTCGGGTCGGAAGCGGGTGCTGGGCGACGAACTCGGGGCCTCGCGCGGCGTGCTCTGAGGATGGAAACAGAATCGTGCCCTGGTCCCGCAGATCGACTTTCATCCCCGACTCTAGTTCCAGTTCGTAGGCGAATTCCGGATACATGCGGGCGCTGGCCGTGGCCAGGGGCTGCAGGGCGGCAGGAGTTTCAAGAGGACAGTCGACCAGCATGCCGCCGGCGGAGTGGGAGGCTTCGCGGCCGGGTTCTCCGCGCTCGACGACTAAGACAGAAGCGCCCCGCTTACGAAGAGCGATCGAGAGCGAGAGGCCGATGATGCCTCCGCCGATGACGAGTACGTCCCAAGTCTTCACCTCGGCATTGTAAAAGAGCGCGACGGTCATGGCATCCGAGGAAGATGACAGGGAGCGCGCGGCTGCATAGAATGGCTCGCATGAGAAAGATATTTGTTGCCGGAGTCGTGATGGCGGTGATCGCGACGGCGGGCGCGGCCTGGGGGCAGCGCGATAAGGATACCGAACCGATGTCGTATATCTATTTCCTCGTCGTCAAGGATGAGAACGGGAAGCCCGTGCGCAATGCGGCCGTGATCATGCATGAAGTGAACCCGAAGGGCAAGCAGGAACGCGGGGGATTGGAGTTGAAGACCGATCTGGACGGGAAGGCGAATTTTGACGGCGTCCCGTACGGCATGCTGCGGGTACAGGTGCTGGCGCAGGGATTTCAGACGTACGGGGAAGACTTCGACATCGAGAAAGAAAAGACGGAGATCACGATCAAGCTGAAACGGCCGCAGGGGCAGTATTCGGTGTATGACGATCACCCGAAAGATCCGAACGCGCCGCCCAAGCAGGACGCACCGCCTCCGGATCAGAACAAGAAGCCAAACTAGAATATCGAACGCCGCAATTTACGAGCAGGGACTTCCTGACGATTGGGGATGCGATGGACTACCTTCTGAAGACCGAGCCGTCAACGTATTCGTTTGCGGATTTGCAGCGGGAGAAAACGACCATCTGGGACGGAGTGTCGAATCCGGTGGCGTTGAAGAATCTGCGCGGGATGGAGCCGGGCGAGCGGCTGATCATTTATCACACGGGCGAAGAGAAGAGCGCGGTGGGCACGGCATCGGTAGTATCGGTGGATGTGTCGGACGTGAAGAACCCGCAGGTGAAGATCAAAGTCGGGAAGGCCAATGCGAGGCCGGTGACGCTGGCGGAGGCGAAGGCGAACCAGATGTTCGCCGAGTCTCCGCTGGCGCGGCAGGGAAGGCTGAGTGTGGTGCCGTTGACCGAGGCGCAGTACAAATTTCTTGCGGGGGAATGACAGTCAAAATCTCCACTCTAAGGTCGCAAAGAACGCGAACGCGACGTTAGAATGGGGCACCCAGTAGCCCGGCGGTATGAGAGTCCCCACTTCTCGCGCACAGAACGCGCGAGTAATGGGGCAACCGCTTCATGTTTCCCGCCGCCCAAGGCATTCCAAGTCCCGCAGCCGCGCGACGCTGACTACGCGCGGGCGTCGCGGCGGATCAGGGCCGAGTCCAGAAGGTAGCCGAGGCCGAGAGTAAACGGGATGGCGCCGAAGGCGGAGGCGATCAGCGCATCGGGTTCGATTCTCGCGATGATGGTGAAGGCCAGCATGTAGCCGACGGCGCCGGCGATGAGCAGAATTCCGGCGCGGCGAGAGTGGGCACCCTCGCTGAGATCGGGCTCTATGGGAACGGTCACACCCCTCTGCATGGCCGCCAGCCGCTCTTCTGTGCGTAGTTTGCGTACGCGGTAAAACGTGTACATTCCCAATACAGCGGTGGGCATCCCGAAAATCATGATGACCGCTGCGAGACCGGTGATTCCGTCCATCGTAGTTCTCCTTCCCTATGCGCTGCCGGAGCTGAAATCGCTTACAACAAAAGGTACGGAAACTGGGACGGGAAAGTTCCCGGTGCGGCCAACTCGCGCCGGAGCAGATGCTTCCAAGCAAGAGGGTAAGTGCTTGGGGTAGTGCCGGGTCGTCGTCAGTGGAGAAAAAATGAACATACAAAGCTTGCGTGGTTCGCGTGCCGCGGCCGGCTGCCTTGCTGTGCTATTGGCCGCTCAGGCGCTCTGGGCGCAGGAAACGAAGGAAAAGGTCACCGTCGACGATGTGGACCGCAACTTCATGGTCCGGTTGCCGAAAGGCTACGATGCGCAAAAGCATTATCCGGTCGTAATCCTGCTGCATGGCATGAATCAGGACGCGGAAGACATGGAGCGGCTGACGGGCTTCGATGCAGTGGCGGACAAGGACGGAATTATTGTGGTTTATCCGATGGCCTTGCACGGGCGATGGAACGTGGGGGTTCGACCGCAAGAGAAGCGGCCGATGACCATGGGGCCCGGCGGAGGACACCGCCGCGGCGGCGGCGGATATCCGGGCGGAGGAGGTTATCCCGGAGGCGGCGGTGGAGGTGGATATCCCGGCGGGGGCGGGGGTGGAGGTGGAGGATATCCGGGGGGCGGGGGACAGCAGCCGCAGGGGCGGGAGTCGGAAGATCGAAGGCCGGCGGCCGCCGATGACGTTGCCTTCTTCAATCAAATGCTGGACCAGCTGGGAACCAAGTTTTCGGTGGATGCGTCGCGGATTTATGCGGCGGGCTTGTCCGAAGGCGGTTTTATGAGCCTGCGTTTGGGCTGCGCCTTGAGTGACCGAATTGCGGCGGTTGCGGCTGTGGGTGCGGCGATGCCGAAGACCATGATTTGCGTGCCTTCGCGGCCCGTGTCTCTGGTGATGATCAGCGGGACTTCAGATCCGGTGGTTCCTTACGGTGGTGGCACCGAGCACAACCTGTCCGTGGCGACGATTTCGGTGGAAGATAGCGCCAAGGCGTGGGCGAAGATCGACCGCTGCGCGGAAAAGCCGGAGAAGAGCAAGTTGCAGCCGAGCGCGAAAGGCGGCATGGAAACTAAGGTCGACACCTACGACGGCTGCCAACAGAGCGCGCAGGTTATCCTTTACAGCGTGAAGGGCGCGGGCAATACGTGGCCGGGCGGGGAACAGTATGAAGCCGAGAATACGATCGGCAAGACGAGTCAGGACCTGAATGCCGATGAATTGATATGGAAATTCCTGGGGACGCAGAAGCTGCCGGCTTCGGAGCAGAAGCCGTGAAGATTGGGAGTTACGTCGAAATCCCCACTCTAACGTCGCAAAGAGCGCGACGTTAGAATGGGGCACCCGACCCTAATTCAAATTCCCCACTTTTCGCGCACAGGGCGCGCGAGAAAATGGGGAACCCGGCTTCGTCTGTTTTAACGGGATGATTCTCAGGAGTTACGGTTAGCCGATCGATTTGCGCAATTCGCGGCGCAGGATTTTTCCTGAGGCCGTCTTGGGCACGGCGTCGACGAAGTGGACCTCGCGCGGCTGCTTGTAGTGGGTGAGGCGGTCGGCGACGAAGCTGCAGAGTTCTTCTCCAAGCTTGTGACTGTCGACAAAGCCGTCGCGCAGGGCGACAAAGGCCACGGGAATTTCTCCGGCTGCGTCATCGCGCCGACCGACCACGCCGCAGTCCTTTACCGCGGGATGTTCGAGCAGGACGGCTTCGACCTCGGCGGGAGCCACGGCGAAGCCCTTGTACTTGATCATTTCCTTGCGCCGGTCGACGACACGGTAGAAGCCCTCGCGATCGCGAGTGACGATATCGCCCGACCAGAACCAGCCGTCGCGCAGGACTGCGGCGGTGGCTTGCGGTTCCTTCCAGTAGCCAAGCATGAATTGCGGGCCGCGCATGACCAGTTCGCCGGGCTGGCCCGAGGGCGCTTCCGTAAGGTCGTCGGGGGTATCGGCGGGATCGATATCGGACTGCGAGAGTACGCGGCAGTCGGTGGCGGCTAGAGGATGGCCGATGGAGTCGGGACGGTAGAGTTCAGGTTCTAGGAATCCGACGTGGGTGACGGGCGAAGCTTCGGTCATGCCGTATCCCTGACACACCGCAATGTTGGTGAGCTGGGTGAAGCGGCGGGCGAGGTCGGGAGCGAGCGGCGCGGCTCCGGATTTGACCCAGCGTACTTTATGGTCGCGAGGGAACTGGCCGGCCTCGGCGGCCTGGCATAGAGCATTCATGGCGGGCGGGACCAGAGGCATCATGGTCACCGCCTCGTCGAGCAGGAGCTGGGTGAAGGTCGCCACGTGGAAGCGGGGCACCAGCACGAGCGTCGCGCCCAGAATCAGCGAAGGATTCAGAACTACATTCAGGCCATAGATGTGGTAGAGCGGAAGGCAGCAGAGAATGGTGTCGGCAGAGTTGAGCGCCGTGCCATGCGGGCCGAGTAGTTGATACACGTTGGCGACCAGATTGTAGTGCGAGAGCATGACTCCCTTGGGCAGGCCGGTGGTGCCGCTGGAGTAGGGAAGCGCGGCCAGAGCTTGCTCGGAAGATTGTTCAGGTTTGGGATACGCCCCCGACACCGAGCGGAGCAGGTTGGCGAACGGCTCAGTGCCGGGCGCGGGCTGGCGCGTGGTGTAGACGCGGCGGAGACTGGGCAATCCTTCGAGGTGGATGCCCTCGATGTTCGGGCCGTCGGTGATGAGGAGAACGGCGCCGGAGTTTTCGAGTTGATAACGAACCTCGCGCTCGCGGAAGGTGGGGTTGAGGAGAGTCGGGATGCCTCCTGCGAGTTGGATGGCGTGGAACGCAGTGCAGAATTCCCAGGAGTTCGCAAGGAAGATGGCGGCGATTTCGCCGGGCTTGAGGCCGGAGGCAATCAGGCCGCGGGCGAGGGATTCGACGGTGTCTCCATATTCGGCGTAGGTCAGGCGGCGGCCGCTGGAGGTGTCGACCAGCGCGGTCTTTGGAGCATTGCGGCGGCAGGAGTCGAGCACGAGTTCGTGCATGAACAGGTTATGAGGGTCAGCGTAGAGTTGGGTGCGCAACATGCCAGGAAACATGCCGGGAGAGATTCTACTGGAGATTGTACTTTAAAGACGGGAACGAAAAAGACGGGAACGAAATCGCTTTAGCTGGCCAGTCTCCGCAAAAACTCCTGCTCGTCCATGTGGTACTTGAAGGCTTTGCGGCCATCGATGAAGACCACGGGGACTTCGTCGTTGTACTGGCGGCGAAGGTCGGAATCGGCATCGACATCGACTTCCTGCCAGGTGAAGCCGCCTCGGCGGGAGAGCTTCGACAGGCTTTCTTTTACAACTTCACATAAGTGGCATCCCTTGCGGGAGTAGACCACGACGCTACGGGGCTCTTGCATGTGGGAGGATTCTAGCGCGGAGAAACGGTGTTTTTCCAGCAACAAAGTGAGGCTGGGGCACACGAAAGGACCGTTTTGGGGATGTGCGGATGGACCTGTCGTAATTCGCGTATGGCCATGGGGCGAGGCGGTAGAATCCCTGCATGCCAGACGATAAGAAAGACCTTCATTCAAAACCTCTTCAGGGGAAGACGGCGCTGGTTACCGGCGCAGCGCGGCGGCTGGGACGGGCATCGGCGCTGGCGCTGGCACGGGCGGGCGCGGATGTGGCCATCACGTTCAGAAACTCAGCGCGGGAAGCGCGGGACACCGTCGTGGATCTGGCAGGGTTCGGCGTGCGGGCATTCGCGCTACGCTGCGACGTGACCGATGAGGCCAGCGTTCGGGCGATGATGAAAGACGCCGGGCGCGAACTGGGGCGCATCGATATTCTCGTGAACAACGCGGCGAACTATGAGACGGCGGAGTTTGAGAAGTTGACGGTGCGGCAGTGGGATGCGATTTTCGCGTCCAACACGCGCGGGCCGTTTCTGGTATCGCGCGAGGCCTTGAAGTGGATGCGCCGCAAGCGCGGCAAGGGCTCGAACGGATCTGCCGTTCAGGCGAGGATTATCAACATGGGGTCGCTGGGCGGGCTGCGGCCGTGGGCAACGCACGCGCATTATTGTTCGTCGAAGGCGGCTCTGCACATGCTGACAAAGGTGATGGCGAAGGCACTGGCGCCGGAAATTGCGGTGAACGCGGTGGCTCCGGGGATGATCGAACTGGGCGAGAAGTCGGCGGCAGCATTTATGCGGCGCATGGCCAAACAGACTCCGATGCGGAGAAACGGTACCGGGGAGGAAATCGCCGAGGCGGTGCTGTTCTTCGCGACCGCGCCGCAGTTCATTACCGGGCAGATTCTGGCCGTGGATGGAGGGCTGGGGTTGTAAACGCGTCAGGTAACCTCAGGGGCTAAAGCCCGCGGCTTTATTGGCTTTAGGCGGCACGACTAAAAGTCGTGCCCTTCCCGGTGCGTGTCCGAGGCCAGTCTGTGCACGGTTCGGTCTATGCCTCGGACAGCCTATGCTTCGGCCGACGTGGGATCGATGACCAGCTTGACCTCGGAAACGCGGTTGGCCGGGAATCCGCCTTGCCGGGCGTGCTCGCGCACCATTTCTTCGTTGGGCGCGATGTAGACACAGTAGATTTTGTCCTGCGTGACATAGCTGTGCAGCCACTGGATCTGCGGACCCAGGTCGTTCAACACGCTGCAGGATTTCTGCGAGATGGCGATGACCTGGTCGGGGGTCACACTGCCGACGTTCGGGATGTCGCGCTCGATGACGTACTTGGGCATATCTTCCTCTCGGCAATGGCGGGCGTGACGGCACGCCTCGCCCCGGTTTGCCGGGGGAGAGTTTTAGGCGATCACGCGGGAAATAGCCATTGTTTCGTGGCCGCGATATATTGAAGGCAATGAAGAAATCGAAGGGCAGTTCTACTTTTCCGGAGGCGGCTCCGCGCGTGGCCGTAGCCATTATGGCTGCGGGCAAGGGAACCAGGCTCAAATCGCAACTTCCTAAAGTGTTACATGAAGCTGGGGGAAAGACGCTGCTGGAGCATGTGATCCGCGCGGCGGTGCGCATCGTCCCGGCGAAAGATGTGTACGCGATCGTCGGGCACGAAGCCGAGCGAGTGCGGGCGGCGATGGCCCATACCGGCGTCAACTTTGTGCTGCAGGCCGAGCAGCGGGGAACGGGGCATGCGCTCATGGTGGCGGCCGAGGCGCTGGCTGGATACGACCATGTCATCGTGCTTTCGGGCGATGCTCCGCTGATTACGGCGGAGACGATTGAACGCCTGCGCAACTTTCATCTGGGAGAGCGGGCGGCGATGACGCTGCTGAGCGCCGACCTGGAGAATCCGACCGGATATGGCCGGGTGCTGCGGAAGAGTGCGAGCAGCGCCGAGGTGCAGGGAATTGTCGAGGAGAAGGCGGCGAGTGCGGCGCAGAAAAAGATTCGCGAGATCAATTCTGGCTTCTACGTTTTTGACGTGAAGGAACTCTACAGGAATATCGCGAAACTCTCCACCGCCAATGCTCACGGTGAGTATTACCTGACTGACATGGCCCAGGTGTTGCGCAAGGCGAGGCAGCGCGTCGTGGCGTGGAAGACGGCGAATGCCAGCGAAGTGCTGGGAGGAAATACGCGGGCGGAACTGGCCGACATCGACGAAAAAATGCGGCTGGCAAAGTGCCGGCAATTGATGGCGGATGGGGTGACAGTTTTTTATCCGGCAACGTGCGTGATCGATGCCGACGTGGAGGTTGCACCCGACACGGTGATCGAGCCTTATGTGCAGCTGCTAGGCAAGACGCGGATTGGCACGGGCTGCCGCGTGCGGTCGTACTCGGTAATCCGCGATTCCGAGATTGGGGATGGAGTGATGGTCCGACCGGGATGCTTGATGGAAGATGCGCGGATCAGCGCCGGGGCCGTGCTGGGACCGTATTCGCATCTGCGTCCGGGCAGTGAGATCGGCGAGGGCGCGCATGTGGGGAATTTTGTCGAGACCAAAAAGATCAAGCTGGGCAAGGGATCGAAGGCGAATCATCTGACGTATCTGGGGGACGCAGAGATCGGCGCGGGCGTAAATATCGGCGCCGGGACGATCACTTGTAATTACGACGGGGTGAACAAGCACACCACCGTAATTGAAGACGGAGTCTTCGTCGGCAGCGACAGCACGCTGGTGGCGCCGGTGCGGGTGGGCAAGGGAGCGTATGTGGGGGCCGCTTCGTGTATCACCGACGATGTTCCCGAGGACGCTCTGGCGGTCGGGCGGGCGCGGCAGATTATGAAGGATGGCTGGGCGCGGGAAAAACGGGCCGCGCGGGAAAAGAAATAGGGATCGAGATCCCCTCGGCTTCGCTCGGGGCAGGCCTTCGACTTAGCGGGTGCTTCGTTTTGCGAAGCACCCGCTACGCTCAGGATGACAAGGGGCCTTGGATACGCGTTAGTGCGTAACGGCTGCGAACAGGTCCGAGTGCATGAGCGACTGGAACTGCTGGTCGTTGGCTTTGAAGTGGACTACCACGTTCGAGCCGTCGGAGTCCGCAGTAGTGTTCTCTACCGCGATCTTCTCGGCGGGCGTGGCGCTCATCTTCTTTAACATGATGCCGGCCTTGACCAGCGACGACATGGTGCCCGCGGTCACGGAATCGGCAGTAACCACGGTGAGATCGAAGTTTACGCCGCTGTTGAAACTCATGGTGTAGCGCGAGCCCAACAGGCGTTTCTTTACGGTTTCGTAATCCGCGACCTTCGAAGCGTCTCCCATGGCGGAGCGCATCATGTTCTGCGTGCCGCCCTGGTCGAGGATGCTCCAGACGGGCGCGGAGTCGACGCTGGACATCATGTCGGCCATGTCGCCGTTGGTATCGAGGCTCAGAACGTTTCCGTCGCGGGTATCGAGCGCAACCCGGATCGCGGTGGAGTCGGCGAACAGCAGCGTGCTGTCATCGAGGAAGCTCATGACGAAACCGCCGTCCATGGGGTAAATGTCGGAGTTGCCGTATTTCTTGGGCACATACTTCTGCAGCTTCATCTTTTTCAACACCGCCTTCATATTGAAGGGGCCGGCGGCTACGCCGACGGTTTTGACGCCTTGCTTGCCGGCGCGGAACGAGGCGAAGGTGAGGGTGTCGATATCTTTGTCAGGATCGAGGCCGATGCCCTTGAGAGCAGCCTCAAACTGCTTGATGTTGTCAGGCATGAGCTGCTGCTTCAGAGCCATCGCGGTGGGAGAATCCTTGAGCGCGCGATAGTCCACCGAAATCAGCTGCAACAGATCGGCAGGAACACAGGCACGGGCAGACGAGTTCAGGGGCATGGCGTAAGCCATGGAAACCAGAAGCAGAGAAGCCAGGCAAATCTTTACGAGTTTCATAGCGCCTCGAATCAGAAAACGTTAGGGTCGCGTGCACCTTTGGTTGGATGCACGTTCAGCCCTTGTAGTGAATAGATCGATTCATTGTATTTTACTTGCAATCCAGAGTCAGAAACAAAAGTACATGCCCATTGACCGGCTGGAGTCCGGGGGATTCTCTGGCTGTACCTCATCCTTTACGTCCGGGACAAGAGGGCTGCCCTCGACGTACTTACAAGAGGGCTGCGGTCCGTCGGCGTACTTCCGCGGCGAAGGCCGGATCCTTCAGCGACGCCAGGTTGATTTCGACGTTGGCTAGCGCTCCGGTGATGGCTGCGCCGGCCAGAGCCAGGGCCGTGGTCAAGTCTGATTTCATGTTGGGATTGGTGATGGGCCCGAGTGACTTTGCGATCTGTGTGATTTCGTGGGCTTTTTCGGCGACGCTCAACGGAACAGCCGTTGCGTGTTTAAGGGCGGCCTCGATCATCGCGTCGCCGGCATTTTCATCGGCGGCGGTTTTGGCCTGTTTGTAGGCCTTCATGACAGAGTTGTAGGACTCGGCGTCAGCGTCGACGGCGGCCTTGAGTTCTTCGCGGAGCGGAGTGAGCCGGGCGATGGCGGCGCTGAGTTGCGATTCGTATTGAAGATAGGCCTTTTTACCGCGCGACATGGAAGCGACCATCACGGCGAGCCCCGCGGCCATGGCCGCTGCGGCTGCAGAGGCGCTGCCGCCGCCGGGAGTCGCGGTGGGGGCGGCAAGTTGTTCGACGAAAGGCTCGACTCCGGCGCGCAGGCCGCCGACCGCCATTTTTCCGCCCATAACGGAGGCGAGACGGTTTTCCAGGATTAACGACGAATCGAAATTCTCGACCTGCAGGAACCATTCGGCGGCCTGCTCCAGAGCTTTCTTTGGGATCAGGCCAACGATCTCGCTCGATACGGGAGTGACGCCGTAGCGGGCGGCTTCGCGGTTGACCATCTCGAAGACGCGGTGGACGGGCGTTTGCTCGAAGTCGGTAAGGTTCATCGAAACCTGCGCCAGGCCGCGCACCAGGAAACCAGCACCCTTCACAAAGCGCATGCCGCCGTTCGAAAAGCGCACGGCTTTGGCAATCTTCTTGGCGACGTCGACGTCGGAGGTATTGAGGAAGACGTTGTAGGCGATGAGGAACTTGCGCGCGCCCACAACGGTTGCTCCTGCGGTGGGATGCACGCGGGGCTCGCCAAAGTCCGGACGGCGCGCCGGGTTGGTCGCGATCTCGGCGCGGATGCCTTCGAACTGGCCGCGGCGAATATTCTCCAGGCCCTGGCGTTCCGGAGTCCTGGCCGCCGCTTCATAGAGATACACGGGAATCTGGAAGCGCTTCCAGACCTGTTCGCCGACGTGGTTGGCCATGGCCACGCAATCTTCAATGGTGACGCCGTCGATGGGGATGAAGGGAACGACGTCGGCCGCTCCCATGCGCGGATGCGCGCCGGTATGGACGTTGAGGTCGATGAGCTCCGCGGCCTTTCCCACGCCGCGAATGGCGGCCTCTTGAATGGCTTCGCGCTCGCCCACCAGGGTGATGACGCAGCGGTTGTGGTCGGAGTCCATTTCGCGGTCGAGCAGATAGACGCCGGGCATCTTCATGGCGTCGAGGATGGCGTCAACTTTGGTTTTGTCGCGGCCTTCGGAGAAATTGGGTACACATTCGACGAGCGTGGACATACGAGGGAAGAATAGCTGGGGGCGGAGCCGGGAAGCAACTGAGTGTCGTGTTACATCCTTGTAATAACTTGTGAGTTCCGCGTAAAACTTTGTAAACCGCCCGTTTTGCGGCTCGCAGCCATGTAAATTAGAAGGTGCCCGTATGCAGAAGAACAAGAACACGGCAATCCTGATTTTTCTCTCTTGCGTGATCGGCGTTGCAGGTGCGGCGTCGCATGCGACCAGCCGGGCTCAAGACGTAGGCCAGCCCACCATCGCCAAGCGCATTGGTGCCATCAAAGCGATCAACGGAAACGTCATCACGCTGGCGCCGGATTCTGGTGCAGAAATCGCGGTGAGCGTCCAGCCCAACGCACGCCTGCTGCGCCTGGGGAGCGATAAGGATCTTAAGAACGCGACCCCGGTCCAGTTGTCGGACCTGCAGGTCGGCGACACCATTCGGGCGCGCGGCCAGGCCGCACCGGATGGCAAATCGATCGCCGCCTTGGAAATTATTGTGATCACGCGTTCGGCGGTGCAGGCGGTTAGCGACCAGATGCGCCAGGACTGGCAGAAGCGCGGGGTTGGAGGTCCGGTCAGTGCCGTGGATCCGGCTGCCGGAACGGTGACGATCTCGATCTCCAGTCTCGGCGGGAAGAAAACGATGGTAGTACGCGCGTCCAAGAACACGGCCATCCATCGCTATGCTCCCGACTCGGCGAAACCTGAGGATGCGAAGCCGAGTACGCTGCAGGACATCCACGTTGGCGACCAACTGCGCGCCCGCGGAGACCGCAGCGCCGACGGCGGCGAATTAGCCGCGGAAGAAATCTTCTCCGGCAATTTCCCCACGGTCTCGGGATTGATCAAGTCGGTCGATGCAAGTGCGGGAACCATCAGCGTTCAAGATGTGGTGAGCAAGAAAACCGTGCAGCTCAAAATCACTGCCGACTCGCAGCTTCATCAAATTCCCGCCGAAATGGCGCAGCGGTTTGCCACGCGATTAAAGGGGTCGATGCCCCCCGGAACGCCCGGCGCAGCTGCGAGCTCGTCCGCAAATTCTGCCCCGCCTGCCGGAGCGAATGCGCCGCCCGGCGCGGCGTCCGGTGGTTGGTCGCAAGGTTCTGGAGCAACGGGTGGCGGAGGAAATCCCGGAGGCGCGCGCCCCGGCGGAGGGTTCGATTTCCAGCGACTGCTCGACCAGACCCCCGCAGTGGCGCTGGCTGATCTGCACAAGGGAGACGCCATCGCCGTCCTCTCCACCGAAGGCACGCCCTCCGGCGGAAGCACCGTCATCAAGTTGTTTAGTGGAGTCGAACCAATTCTGCAAGCCGCTCCCAATGGCAGCCAAGCCATGATGCTTGCGCCTTGGAGCCTAGGGGGCGCTCCCGGCGGTGACGCAGGCCCATAGCGGCGCCGGCGTCGAAAAGTTTGGCCACGATTCATCCGCTCGCAAGAACAGACCCATAGGAAGAAACGCTCTTAAACTAAGACTCATTATGACTGGTAAGGACATAAGATTCGTTGGAAATGGAAGATGAGAATGAAGGTTGAGAAGTATTTGCGATTCCTCGTCATAGCATTTTTGCCGTTGTTGTCAGTAAGTTCGTTGCCGGCGCAAACCACCACGGGAGCTCTCCGCGGACAAGTCACCGATCCCTCGGGCGCAGCCATTTCGGCAGCCAGCGTGATCATGACTCCGGCTGCCGGGTCTCCGATTGTGGTGCAGAGCGATGCCCAGGGGATGTATGAGTTCAAGGCGCTGCCTGCGGGCAAGTACACGCTCACCGTCGCTGCGGCCGGATTCGCTCTCTATGAAAACGATAATGTCGTGGTCTCGGCCCAGGCACTGAAGCTCAACGTGACGATGGCCATCGAAGTGGAAACCCAGAAAATTCAAGTTTCCGACACCGCGCCCACGGTGGACGTGAATCCCTCCAACAACGCCGGCGCCATCGTGATCTCCGGCAAAGAACTCGAAGCCCTGCCTGACGATCCCGATGAGCTGCAGTCCGATCTGGAAGCGCTCGCCGGACCCGCTGCCGGTCCCAGCGGCGGACAGATGTATATTGACGGGTTCACCGCCGGTCAGCTTCCGCCCAAGTCGTCGATTCGCGAAATCCGCGTGAATCAGAACCCATTTTCTGCCGAGTATGACCAGCTGGGCTACGGCCGCATCGAAATCTTCACCAAGCCCGGAACCGACAATTTCCACGGACAATTTTTTGTCATTGGCAACGACTCTTCCTTCAATTCCACTAATCCTTTCGCGGGCCCGGAACCGCCTTACTACTCCACCCAGTACAACGGAAACGTCGGCGGTCCGCTCGGCAAGAAAGCTTCTTTCGCCTTCAATCTGGATCGCCGCAACATCAACGAACTGGCCCCGGTCAATGCGTATGTCCTTGACTCATCCTTGGAGCCAACCCAGTTGGTCGAGTCGATTCCCAACCCCCGCCAGCGCACCAACCTGAGCCCCCGCCTCGACTGGGCGGTGACCAAGAACAACACCTTGACCGCGCGCTATCAGTATTATCGCGATACCGAAACGAATAACGGTGTTGGCGTGCTGAGCATTCCGTCCCAGGCCTACTATTCGAAGTCGACGGAGCAGACCGTGCAAGTTGGCGACACCCAAGTGATTGGCTCGAAAGTCGTGAACGAGACGCGCTTCCAGTTCATCCGCGACGTCAACATCCAGACTCCTACCGACACCAACCCGGTAGTCAATGTGTTCGGAAGCTTCACCGGTGGCGGCAACGGTTCGGGCAACTATAACGACCTCCAAAACCGCTACGAGTTGCAGAACTACACTTCGCTCATTCACGGAAATCATGTGCTCAAGTTCGGCGGGCGATTCCGCGCCACGCGGGATACGAATTATTCCCAAGGTGGATTCAACGGTACCTTCACCTTCTCTTCATTGGATCAGCCGGCGGACGTTCCACCGCCTCCGCCGCTTCCGCCGCCAGCCCCGCAGCCACCATGCGTGATCGGGGGCAATCCTCCGTGTCCCATCTCCCTGCTCTATGCCGAGGAGGTGTTGAGCGGCCAAGTCAGCGGTACTCCCTACGCGACCCAGTTGACCTACACGATTGGCCTGCCGACCACCGAAGTCACGTACTATGACTTCGAACCCTACATTCAGGACGATTGGCGAGTGCGTCCCAATATCACGCTCAGCGGCGGCCTCCGCTTTGAAACCCAGAACTCCATTCACGACCACGGCGACTTCGCTCCGCGCCTCGGCTTTGCCTGGGGAGTGCGCGGCCGCAATAAGCCGCCCATCGTTGTGATTCGCGGCGGCTACGGCATTTTTTATAACCGTTTCCAGTCTGGACAGATCCTGCAGGCGGATCGCTTCAACGGCGTCGTCCAGCAGCAGTTCATCATCAACAATCCAACCTGTTTCCCGGGCAAGGACGTCGCGCTAACGAACTTCTCCAACTGCGGTCCCTCCGGCGCATCGGCCACTTACCAGATCAGTCCCACGCTGCACGCGCCCTATACTATGCAAGGTGCGGTGAGCGTGGAACGCCAGGTCACTAAGTCGGCGACTCTATCGGCCACTTATTTGAACTCGCGTGGCTTTGACCAGTTCATCACCATCAACGCGAACGCGCCCTATCCTGGAACGCCTTGCGCGAGCGTCGGCACCACTTCCACGCTTCCAACCTGCGCGACTGTAACCGGGGGCAACCTCTACCGCTACGTTTCCGAAGGCAATTTCAAGCAAAACCAGCTCATCGTAAACACCAACGTTCGCGTCGGCGCCAAACTTCAGCTCTTCGGCTTCTACACCCTGGGCTACGCCAATAGCGATACTTCCGGTGTTTCGAGTTTCCCTACGAATTCCTATGACATCAGCCAGGACTGGGGCCGCGCCTCGTTCGATGTTCGCCACCGGCTCTTTCTCGGCGGCAGCATTGCTCTCCCGTATCTGTTTCGCTTGAGTCCTTTCATGGTGGTCAGTTCCGGAGCCCCGTTCTCCATCATGTCGCCGCTCGACGAAAACGGAGATCAGCTCTACAACGATCGTCCAGGGTCTGTGTCCTCCACTACTTGCCCGGCAGGCACGGCCCCGCAAGGCTATATTTACTGCACCCAATTGGGAACGTTCGATGCCTCGGGGGCTACCGGAAAACTTCTCCCCGTCAACTCTGAAACCGGCCCAAACCACTTCGTCCTGAACTTGCGGCTCACCAAAACCTTTGGCTTCGGCCATAAGCTGAAGTCCACGTCCGGCAATCAGGCTCAGGGAGGGCCGCCCGGCGGTGGTGGTGGTCGCGGGGGTGGTGGACCTCGTGGTCCGCTGTTCGGCGGTGGACCCTCCATGATGTCGGCCAACTCCGATCGGCGTTACAACCTCATTCTCGGAGTGGGTGTCCGCAACGTTTTCAACAATGTGAACACGGCGAATCCTAACTCGGTTCTGGGCTCTCGTTTCTTCGACGTTCCCAATGCTCTGCAAGGGGGCCCGTTTTCGCCCAGCAGTTCGGCCAACCGCCGCCTCGAATTGCAAGCCACGTTCAGCTTCTGAGCGGGAGCCTGCCGGTGGTCATATCGCGAACCGGCGGGCTCGGGTTATCCTGAAAAGAGCGGCCTCCGTGCCGCGCAATCCAACAGGAGCAAGGGTCCGAAACCAATTGCCTTTTCTTTCTACGACCAGGCGGAGATTCATCCGCCTCGCAGCGGCCACCGGCGTGGCTGCACTGGCCATTGACTCCACACTGATTGAGCCTAACCGGCCACGGATCGTGCGCCGGGAAATTGCTCTCCGGCGCTGGCCGGCACGGCTGGATGGTTTCACCGTCGCGGTTCTCAGCGACCTTCACTACGATCCATATTTCTCGGTCCATCCTCTTCACTCGGCGATCGGAATGGTCAACGGCCTGCATGCCGAACTGATCGTACTGACCGGGGATTTCGTCAGCGTGCCGGTGGCCGGCGGCGACGCGGCGGCAGCAGCCTCTGCCGCCGAACCTTGCGCCCGACTGCTGCGGCAAATGAAGGCCCCTCACGGTCTGTGGGCGGTAATGGGAAACCACGACTGCGCCACCGATCCGGATCGCGTGACTAGCGCGCTTCGCGCCGAAGGTATTCAGGTGCTTTCCAACCAGTCCGTTCCCGTTGAGCGCGACGGTGGCCGCTTCTGGCTCGGTGGCGTGGACGACGTGCTGAGCGGCGGCGCCGATCTGGGCGCGACTCTGCACCATGTTCCAGCGGACGAAGCTACCGTGCTGTTAGCTCACGAGCCCGACTATGCTAACTATGTCTCGCGCTTTCCGGTGGATCTTCAGATCTCAGGGCACTCTCACGGAGGTCAGGTGCGGCTGCCTTTCGTTGGCCCTGTTTTCCTGCCGGATATGGCCAGGAAGTACGTTTGGGGTCTATACAAGGTCGGTGGTCTCACGCTTTACACCAACCCAGGCCTAGGCACAGTCGGAATTCCCGTGCGCTGGAATTGCCCTCCTGAAATCACGTTACTTACTTTGCGGAGCTCTGTCGGTTGATGCTCCGCTGGTCGCAAGCCGCGGTTTCTTCTGTGCAATTTCTTTCATCTGGAGATGTCCGGTTCGCTCCGTATTGCCAGTAACTCTTTTCATGCCAATGAAATGCCGGTCACTCGGAATGGTCCTGCATGTGCCACTGAAGGTCTTGGAGCAGACCACAAGCTTGTCAGGAAGGCACGAAACACTCATGCCACGTCGTCTCTGGCCTGCGATTCTCGTGGTAGTGCCGGCAGTTGCCTTGGCCGTAAGCACTCCCGCGCCCCGCGTCTCGTCGGCAACGCTGGCGCAGCGCGAGAGCCGGATGTCGCGGACGCTGACCCGCGCTTCGCAGTTCGTCGACGTGCGCCACATCAGTTCGCGGCCTGATTGCGAAGACGTTCGACCACCCGAGGCCCTGACCACTCCCGATCCGCTTTTCACCCCGTCGGCCCACGGCAGGAAAGTGAGAGTCAGCTTCATCATTGGAACCGACGGGCGGGTGCATAGCCCGCTCATTCTGGAGAGCGCCGGGCTGGCTGGCGACCGCCACGTTCTCGAGACCGTGCGCACCTGGAGATATCGTCCCGCAACCTGTAACGGGGTTCCGACCGAGACCGAAGGCAAGATCGAGTTCTCCAGCCGATAGGGGGCCGATGGCGCGAGCCCGAGCCGCTGGGCTAGAATGACCGCAGCCGCAGGGCGAGAGGATTCGGCGGCGGATTCTCGTAGCGTAGTCCGATTCGTGGACAGACTTCGTGGATCGATCGAGTGGATAAAGACAAGAAAAATCCCAGAGCTTCTGATGTTGCCTCGGATGCGCCCGCGTCGAATCCCGAGATGGAAGAAATCCTCCGCAAGCTGCAGCCGGAAATGCGCGGTGCCAAGCCCAGTCCAGACGCGATTGCCGCGGCGCTCGAAGCCGCGCAGCGTCTGGCCGCCGAAGCCGATGCGGAACAGGCCTCGGATGATGCGCTGCGGGAGCTCACCGGCGATTCGGCCACAACCGTTTGCCGCGTGTGCGGCTACCGCAATCGCCAAGGCAATAAGTTCTGCGGGAAGTGCGGCGTTTCCGTGATGGACGCGGCAGGAGCCGCAACTCCCGGAGTGCTAAAGGTGCCGTCACACGAGCTCGCGCTCCCGCCGGATTTTTTCCTCGATCACGAACCTGAAACCAGACCGGCAACGACGCGGCCGTCAGGGCAGGAAACCCACCACTACCATCATCACTATCATCACCACTATTTTCCGGGCGGGGAAGCGATGGCAGCGCGGTCTGCGGCGGATGCGATGCGCGATTCCGCGCGGGATCCAATGCGGGATTTGATCAGAGAAGACAAGCTGCGGCCGATCGCGGCACTCCGTGGCGATATGAGCCGCGCCGAGGCTGCCGTGCGGCGCATTGCGCACGAGTGGGTGCTGGCCTGCAACACCAAGCACCTCGACGACCTGCTCGACCTTTACGTGCCCGATGCGTTGGTTCTGCGGTCCAATTGTCCTCCGGTGCGCGGGGCCGCGGCGGTGCGCGAATTTTTCTTTGGCGCGCTCGACGCGGGGTTGGGAGAGGCGGAGGTCGAACCGCTGCGCGTGGAAGTGGTGGGCGATCTGGCTTATGAGGCAGGACGATGCAAGGCTCTGATCCCCGGCGCCACCGGTAAGCGCCGCGAAGAACGCGGTAAGTATCTGTGGGTATGCGCGCGCCAGAATAACGGCGAATGGAAGCTGGCGGCCGATTGCTGGGCCAGCGACCTGACCCTCAGCACGCAGGAATCCGATGTTCCTCTAAGCGCAGGAGTCAAGACCACGCAGCCGCGCAAGAACCCGTAGAAAAACTCGTTGCGCCTGTGGACCTCAGGAGCCAAAGCCCGTTCTAATTCTGGTCAGTCTACGCGGCGATAAAGGGCCGCTCTTCCACGGCGCCGCACGTTGCGCCGACATCCCAAAAGAGTGCGCGAATGATGCGGGGAAAAATAACAAAACCCGATGCCACGTGCTGTTCGGACAAAGAAGATGCGTGAAGGGGCGATAAGTTTGTCATCCTGAGCGAAGCGAAGGATCTGTGTACTCGCCCGGTCGACTACATAGGTCCTTCGCTTCGCTCAGGATGACAGGGATTTTTCTGAGAACTCGACGCCCTGGACCAGTTAATGTCTGTAGATCGTCGTATCGGGATGGTAGTTGCGCCAGTCGAACCAGTAATCTTTGAGGGCGGGGACGCGGTCGAGGCACTTGCCCTGCGCAGGCCCGGACACGGCGCAGCCCTGGAAGTTCCATTCGCTGGCGGTGGTGGTGTCAAGCAAGATCCAGGGCTTGGCAGGAACTGAGGGCGTGCTGGCCGGAGTCGCGGGCCCGGATGCGGGCGAAGCATTCGCTTTCGCATCAAGTGCTTTTGCGTCGGACGAAGTGGAGGGTTTCCCCTCTGCGGGCTTCTCCGGCTTCACCCCGGCCACAGGGTCGGCATTCTTGTCGCCCGTCGTATCGCCTTCGCCCTTCAGGAAGAATTCGGCATCCTTACCGTCGATGCGGCTGATGAACACGCGAAACGATTTTCCATCGGGGCCGACCGTTGCCAGCAGCGGCGTGCCGTGCACACGGTCGACGACCGGCGACTGTTTTACCAGCGTGTCCCAGGGATAGGCGCGGCTCGTGCCCTCGATCTCCAGGCCCACGACCACGTCGCGTGACTTGAGTTCGGTCCAGGGAAAGCTGATCACCACCGGAAGCTTGGCAACCTCCGGTTCCCAGTTGCTGTCGTATTCCTTCGCGTACTTCGGCACATCCTTCAGCACTTCGGCCAGCACTGCGCCCTGGGAAACTTCCGACTTCCATTCGCCGAAGGTCAGCTCATCACTCAAAACCAGTTGGAGCGACGCGCCCTGTAACGGGCCGTAGATGGCTTTGCCAGTGATCTGCTGCCACCACGTGCCGGTTTCTTTATCCCGCATGAGGAAGTTCTGGTTGTTGATGCCGGCCAGATAAAAATGCAGAACTCGGCCGTTCACGGTTCGCGTCCACACCAGACCGGTGTGACACAGCGTTCAATACGTTACAGCCAACGGGACGCCGGCGACCTCGTCGTTCAACACGTGATGGTAGGCCATTTCGCGGATGGGGTAAGCGCGAGCTTCAGCGCCGAAGCGGACGGCGAGAATCATTTCTCCACGATCGAGCTTGCTGGCCGATGCTGATTCGAACTGCGGGCTATCCACGGGATGGAACATCCACTCAAAGTAGTTCAGGCGAGACATGACGGCCGAAAACGTCACCAGCACCATCACGGCGGCCAGCACGGTCTTGTACGATTTCTTGACACTGCCCCACAGAACGAGCGCGAACAGGATACACACGCAGGCAGCGGCCAACGTCGCCCAGGGTGCACGCTGCCGCATGGCCATCGCTAGCGCCAGCGCTGCCGGGCTCTGGTGGCGGAATGGCCGGATGATGAAGGCGGGAACGAAAAACCATGCAATGCCCACGATGGCCGACGCGCTGAAAACGAACCACAGACAGGCGTGAAGATAAGCGCGACGATTGGGATTCTCAAGCATCTGGCTGGCCCTATGCAACGCCGCGGTGTGCCGCGGCAATGCGCCTATGATTGTACCGAATGCCCAAATAAAATGCCCCGGCTGCGCGCAAGCGAAGCCGGGGCGGTGGAACTGAGTTTCGTACCTTTACTGCGGTGTGAAGTTCTGGTGATAGCTCAGGTTGTCAATGTCCTGGAACTGTGGCGTAGCCGGTGGTAAGTTGCTCGGCGTCAGGAACAGCACATCGAAGTTGAAGTTACGGGGCGGAGGACTGTACACGTCGCCGCCCGGCCCGTCTTTGTAAGTGCCCGTGTTGTACTCCGCGTAGTACATGCTGACCAGTGAGCCGTTGTAATTCAGCGTCTGGCCCCAACTCTCCAGTTCACGCAGGAAGTTGTGCATGCCTCCGTCGGTTCCGAAGTCATTGATAACGCCCACCGCCCAGGCCGGTTGCGGGAACGGAATGTTCTTGCCGCCGGAGATCGCAGTGCGGTAATACGCCTGGGCAGCCGGAGTGCGCTTGCCCGCGACGTCCGGGTAGATCATGCTGTTCATGTTACTCCACGAGTTCGACAGAACCATGACCGAGTCGGCGATGATGGATGCCGCCGAATGGGGCGTCTGGGTAGGGCTTGCAGCGGTCTCGGTGGCCCAGAATGGATCCACCGCGCTGGTATTGTAGTTGCCTAGGATGTACACCGGGTTCTCGGAAACCAGCGTGAACCCGCCGCACCCCGTGGGGTTGGCCGCGCTTTGCGAACATCCGCTGGCCACCGGCATTTTTGGCAGATAGCTGACCCCGGCCGCGCTCATGCCACCATCCACCAGTTGCAGGGCATGGCGCGCTCCGCTGACCATGTTCGCCACGCCCACCTGATTATTGGCACTCATGGTGAGGGCGCCCGCAGCGTTGAAATTGGCGATCGTGGTGTTCCACTCGGCGCAGTTCTTGGTTACGCTGCTGACGGGGCCCGGGTTTGGAACTCGAACGTAACCGTTCAGGACTGCGTTGGTGTTGACGCCGAACCCATAGCCGAGGTTGGTCTCGCCCCAGTTGTCGAGAAATCCGTTCTGGTCGACGTCTTCCGGCGAATAGCTATAGTACGTCGTCGCTTCCAGAAATCCATCGGGCGTGGTGGAGGTGTTGTTCTGTGTCGAGTTCACCACGTCCTCCAGACCCGACTCTCCGCTGATCACGCCTGCCGGAGTCTGGCCGCCGTTGGAGGGGTTAGGATCAGTCCGCAAGCCCCGGTGATCGGAGAAGTAGAGAACATAGCCGTTGTTGGCCGTATAGTTCACGCTGGTGCCGCTGCCGGCAATGCCGCCATTCAGCCACTTGGCCAGGTTGCCCACATCCAGCTCAACCACGTTCATAATGCCCTGGACCGAGCAGGAAGAATAAGTATTGTTGCCGCTGGTGGCGTTGGCGGTCACGTTGTCGCGCATCTCGCCTTCGCGCGCGTCATAGAGGTTGATGGGATACCAATTGCCCGTGCCGGAGATGTTGGCCGCGGTCGCGGCCAGCGTAGGCTGAAGCTGCTGCAAGATCAAAATCGCATTGGGGTTGACGGCGTTCGAGCCGGGAGTCGTTGGCGGGGTGTCAAAAACTTGGCCGAAGCCCAACTGCAACCACTGGGTGGTGACGCCCACCCAGCCCGCCCCGTTGTTGTATTCGACGCGGATCCAGGGGCCCGTCATGCTCGCCGAGTTGCTTTGGCTGATACTGGCCGTGCTCGTAACTTCTCCGATCAGCGGCCACGAGGCCCATGTGGTTAAACCGTTGTCCGTGTAGGGTGCCACCCAGCCGTTGCTGCCTGCCGTCGCAAATCCGATGGCTTCGGTTCCACCGGGGGCTGTGGCTACAGCGACTTTGGCGTTTGTGAAGGGGAGGCCGGCGGTGGGGGCAGGGCTGCTAAACGTAGTTGCGTTGGGAAATTGTACATCCTGCCCGTCGCCGAGCAGGCCGCGTTCGGGGTGAAGGTCCAATTGCGTGTCGGCCAGCAGAACGCGGATTTGCGCCTTGTTGTACAGCCGCGAAGTGCCGAGCGCGCTGGTGATCGACTCGCCGGGCTGCGGCTTGCGGATAATCGCAATCGGATCGGTGCAGGGTGGCGGGTTGCTGGTGCAGCTATTCTGCACAAAGGGCAACTGCATGTTCGTGGCGCCGGTGAGCGAGTTGGTCAGGAACCCATTTAGAGTTCCCGAGGAAATGCTGGGGAAAAGGGCGTTGGCCGCGCCGCCTACCGAGGGATAACCGCCGCTCCAACTGGCATCGCCGGGAATCGTTGCAGCGCCGGGAAGAGCGACACAGTTGGGCTCGCCGACGGGCGGAACCGGAGCCAAAGCACAGCCCCCGCTGGCTTTTGGAAGATAGACGGTGCCGGTATACCCCACCGTGGTCGAGTGGCCGTTTTCCAGCTGATCCATGACGATCTGCTTAAAGGCTGAGACCTTGTCGTCGAATAACAGGTTCGCGCCGGAGGCCAGGAAGAGGTTCTGGTTGGTATGCACGCGGCCGCCGAAGGTGAAGTTCGGACCGGCAAAATAAGAGCAGTCGTAACCGCAGAATACGCCAAACTGAAAGACCGGAATCAGCGCGACCTCGATGTTGCGCGTGATGTTGACCGTCGCCCCGGCCGGGCGGCTGGCGATCACCTGCAGCGTCATGGGAATGAGTTCGGCATACAGCCCCTGATTGGAACCGGAACTGACCGTGTTCCAACTGGTGACCGGCTCGCCGCCGCTCATCGGATAGGTGATGTACTCTTGGTAGCTCATGTTAGAGACCATGGCCGCGGTCGGGGCCGAGGGCGGGTTGGTCGGGGGCGTGACCAGAGCCTGAATCTGGGCGTCGGTGGGGGCCTGGTACAGGCTGTACAGCGCAGAGAGGTCCGTGGTCAGTTTCTCCATGCCGGACTCAGCGCCATAGAAGGCCAGGTTGGACTCCATGTCGTTGCCGCCCATGCGGGCTTCGTTGCTGACCATGAAGAGAAGTCCGGCCGCCACTCCCGAAAGCAGCACCATAATGAGCAGCGCCGCAATCAGTGTGAAACCCTTCGAACTATTTTTTCCCTGTCCCATTTTTCCCTGTCCCATGAGTTAATCTCCTGCCCAAAGAAAACGTTAATAAACGTTGCGAAATGCCATGTTGCGCGCACTGATGTCGGTGGCCAGATACATGTTCTGTGATTTATTGCCGTTGTTGATGATGCTCTGGCCCATGACCACCAGGTTGATCTTCTGGATGTTGTTGGGGGACTCGCCGACGCCAAGTGGGTTGGCCTGATTGGCATCCAGGGCTCCGGTCGTCGTGTTATAGGTGTCGTAGGCGACTTGCAGGTTGATGATGTCGTCGGCCACGGGCACGGGAGTAAGTCCGTTGATTTGGCGCATCAGCCGCGGTGTCTGGCCGGCGGCGGGAACGGTCAGGTAATAAGTCACTGCAAACAGGCGGTACGCCACGGTGTTGGCTCCCCCGGCAATGGCCTTGATATTGTTGAAAGTCGCCGTGCTCTGATTAATGTTCAGGGGATCGAGGTCGGTAAAAGCGATGGTACCCGTCGTGCCGGCGTTGCTGACGGTGGTGGCCTCGCCCACCGCTGTGCCCAGGTTGTTGCTGAACATGATGAGGTCGCCCTTCTGGATGCCGCCCGCGGCGGTAATGAGGGGAGGCGAGGGATAGGCGACACTGGGGGTGAAGGTAACGGATGTGCCCGTTGCGTTGATGGTCACGGTGTTCTCAAACAGATACGGAAAGCCGTAGTCGCAATAGACCACGGTGACGGCGTCGTTGACCGCCGGCGCCGGCGCCATAGGAATAACGGCGCCTGCTTCCACTCCGTCCAAGTAGCCGGGAATGATTCCGTACATGTAATTACCGGGGTAGTTGAACGAGGTGATGTGGCAGGTGCCGCCCTGGTCGCAGCCAAACTTGGAGAGGCTGCTGCCGACGCCCGTGGGCAACTGGATTCCTCCCGAGGGCAGACCGGCGCCGGCCAGGCTGAGGTCTTTCGTCATCATATCGACGGCTGCGCGCATGTCCTGCTGGTTCTCTGCGCGCTGCGTGACCAGCATGACGGAGTTCATGCCGCTCTTGAACAGGCTGGCCATGGCCGTCATGACGAGCAGCCCCAGCGCCATGGCAACCATGAGTTCCATCAGCGAGAAGCCCTGTTCCGGGTTTTGTCTTTGCGTTCTCATGTTTTCCATTCCTGGCCTCTAGCGGAATTTTGAAATCAACGCATCCACGGTGTACACCCGTGGAACCGCAGAGGTGCCGCTGGTGTAAGTGACGGTCACGTTGATCTGCCTGAGATTGGGGTTGATGGAGCCGTCCGAGTTGAGGACCGGGGAGATCGTAATCTGGCGAGTGAAGTTAGCCAGGCTCATGCCCACGTCATCGGCTGTGCCCAGAATGCCGTCGGGACCGGGCAGTACCACACATTCCGGCCCGGCCGGGCAGGGTCCGGTGGCGGCGAAGTTGACGTCATCGGCCGTGTTTACCAGTCCGTCGGGACCGGCGGCCATAAGCGTGGTTGGGCCGTTGGTGAAAATTCCGCCGCTGGCGATATTAGCGATTTGCGCAAAGCTGATCTGTTGCGTGTTGCGCGCCGTGTAGACGCTCTCCAGGGCCTGCAGTGTCTTTTCCCGGGCGATCAGATTGAGCTGGGCGTTCTGCGTGGAACCGACCGCCGTGGCAAAAGTTGCGATCAGCGTGAGAATGCCGATGCCCATGATCGCGATCGCGATCATGACTTCAATCAGCGTAAACCCGCGCTGCGCCGAAGGCTGTGTTGAAAAACGAGATCTGCGTTGCATCATTGTTGCACCCAAGTGTTGACTCCGCTCTGGAGATATACCCGCCAGCCCCGGATTCTTCCCGTCGTGCCCCACACGGTCAGGGCGCGCGACCGGTAATAGTCGTTGGTCCGCGTGATATACACGATGCCACTGTTGTAATTGCCCAGGAGGTCCTGGGAGGAGCCGTCGGGCATGAACATCACATAGTTCAGGCCGCCCGGGGGCACGAATTGGTCGAAGTCGATGGCGGCCACTCCGGTACCGAATCCATCGGGAGCCGCTGCCGGGAACGCGGGTTGAACCGCGAACTGGATGTCGGACGGCAGCGTATAGGTGGCGACCGTTACCGGAGCCGGCGACACCGGAACCACGTAGTCCCAACGCTGCACAGTAATGGTGCCGGGAGCCGTGAACGTGACGATGTAGCGTTTGCTGGTGGAGATGGCCAGGTTCCGGTAATTCCGCATCACCGACAGCACCGTGTCGTAAGAATTGTCGATGTGAGTCTCTTGCAGCATCGGCATCACCGCCATGACGCTGAAGGCCGCCACCGTCATGCCGATGGCAATCACGATCATCATTTCCAGCAGCGAGAACCCGCGATTTTTTCTCGATGTCATAAATATCTTTCGGGGAGGAGGAGCGCTCGAAACGTGCTCGCACTCCCGTCAGCTTCGCCAACACGGAGCAGGATCGCAGTTCCCGCGCATACAATGGCGCGGCCACGCGTTCCGTCATCGCGTCATTGGTCATCGTAGGAACAGATCGCGGTTGCGTCAAAGCACGACAGGTCAATGCCCCGGTGTTGGCCTTTTGGGAGGACTCTGGTTACTGAGGTCACTGATTGACAACGCATCAGTTAAGCGCAACTAACCCGCGCCCGACCGTCCGGAGCGTGACCCCGGTAACTTGTGGCTGGAACCGTTGGAAACCTAGGATGGGTGCAGGTATGACTCTATCTGCCCTGCTAGTGTGCATTGAGGAGGCTCCGGCCGAGGTACTGCGCCGCGTCCTGGAAGAACTTAGCATTCGGGTTGAGCCTTGTCCCGACTTCGCGCGCGCTGCCATTCGGCTGGCCCAGGAGCGCTTCGACGTGGTGATTGTCGACGGAGATTCCAACCGCGAAGTGATTTCCCTGTTGCGCGAAACCCGCCTGTCGAGGCTGAACGATGCCACCCTGGCGGTCGCGGTCGTGGCCGTGGCCGGGCAGGAGCACACCCGCGAGCTATTCTCCCTGGGAGTCAATTTCGTCCTCTACAAGCCGGTGGCCTACGACCGGGTAGTCAGCAGCCTGCGCGCCGCGCGCGCCGCGATGCGCAAGGAAAAACGCAAGAACGCCCGCGCCGCCGTGCACACCCACGCCACCATCGATTACGCCAACGTCCAGCAGGATCGGGCCACGCTGATCGATCTGGCGCAAGCGGGCATGCAGGTACAGTTCGGGAAAAAGCTTCCGCCCACCAGCAAGGTCTATTTCCAGTTCAAGCTGCCCGGCCAGACGGCCAGCGTTCGCCTTTCGGGTCAGATGATGTGGCAGGACTGGAATGGCCGCGCGGGCGTGCAGTTCGTGGATGTGCCCACGGCCTCCCGCAAACTGCTGACGGATTTTCTCGGCGCCAATTTGCCCAGCGAAGCCCTGCAGGCACAATTTCCCGACGTGACCGTGGAAGTGGAAGAACCGCGGCAACTGGCTACGCTCTCCGTTGCCGAGCAGACTCACGGCAGCCGGCGGAACCGTAACCCTGTATTGGCAGATGCTCAGGAATCCGGCTCCGCAGGTCCCGATCCGGACCACCGGCGGCAGATCCGTTATGCCTGCCGGCTGGGCGCCGAGGTTTACCGCGCCGGGGTTGGGGTGCCGCACCACTGCTTCCTGACGGACCTGAGTTTCGGCGGATGCTATGTGGAAGTTCCGGCGCGGTTTCCGAAGGCGGCCGCGGTCGAAATCGTGATTCGAACCTACGACATGAAATTGCTGGTGCGGGGCACGGTGCAGGCCTCTGATCCCGGCTACGGGATCGGCGTGGCATTTGAGCTAACCAGCCGGGAAGAACGAGACAACGTGAAGAAGCTGATCGACTACGTGGCGTCAACCACGGAGCCCTCCAACTGACGGCTGCGCCGTTGGCGGGAACGGATTTACGGGACCTGATTTATTTCACCGCGGTTTCTTCGGCCACAGCTTGCTGGAAGTAAGCAAGCGATTTGCGCAGGCCGGTTTCCAGATCGACCTTCGGTTCCCATCCCAGCAGTTGCCGGGCTTTTGTGATGTCTGGGCAGCGCTGCTTGGGGTCATCCTGCGGCAGCGGTTCGTAGCAAATCTGACTCTTCGACCCGGTCACTTTCAGCACCATCTGCGCGCACTCAAGCATGGTGAATTCATGGGGATTGCCGATGTTCACCGGCAGATGTTCGTCGGATTTCGACAGGCGGAGAAAACCGTCAATCTCATCGCTCACGTAGCAGAAGCTGCGGGTCTGGTGCCCGTCCCCGTAGACGGTGAGGTCCTCGCCGCACAGAGCCTGCTTCACGAAGTTGGGCACCACGCGGCCGTCATTGATCTGCATGCGCGGCCCGTAGGTGTTGAAGATGCGGACGATGCGCGTGTCCACCTGGTGATAGCGGTGGTAGGCCATGGTGACGGCTTCGGTGAAACGCTTGGCCTCATCGTAGACGGAACGCGGGCCGATGGGATTCACATGGCCCCAGTAGGTTTCGGTCTGCGGATGTTCCAGCGGATCGCCGTAGCACTCGGAGGTGGATGAGACCAGATATTTCGCGCCGTACTGTCGCGCCAGGTCAAGGCTGTGAAAGGTGCCGAGGGAGCCCACCTTCAGCGTGGCCATGCCGTGCAGCATGTAATCGACGGGACTGGCGGGGCTGGCAAAGTGAAAAACGTAGTCGACGCGGCCGGGGTCAAACGGTTCGCAAATGTCTTTTTCTACAAATTCAAAGCGTGAATCGTTGCGAAGATGGTGAAGGTTGGCGCGGCGGCCGGTGATCAGGTTGTCGACGGCGACGACGTTCCAGCCTTCCCCGAGGAGAGCGTCGCAGAGATGAGAACCCAGAAATCCGGCGCCGCCGGTGACTACCGCGCGTTTTTCTCTCATGCCTGCTTGCCGTTCTTCAGCATGTTCCTGGAAACCGCGGCGGGAACGCCGTCGGGATGAGCTGCGGCTCGGCCAACACTATAGTATGTGAAACCCTGAGCGGCCATCACTTCGGGATCATACAGGTTCCGGCCGTCAATCACGATGGGATACTTGAGTTCCTGGCGAAGACGGCTGAGATCGAGGTTGGCGAATTCCTCCCATTCGGTGAGGATGAGCAAAGCGTCGGCGCCGTGGGCTGCTTCATAGGCGGAGTTGGCGAAGGTGATGCCAGTGGGCATGATCTGCTGAGTGCGCTCCATGGCCGCAGGATCATACGCCGTGATTTTGCTGCCCTCCTGCAGCAGCGCCTGCACCAGAAAGAGCGCGGGGGATTCGCGGATGTCGTCCGTACCGCCCTTGAAGGCCAGGCCGAGCACGCCCAGATTCTTGCCGCGCAGCGTCCACAGCGCGCGGTGCACTTTGCGCAGAAAGCGCTGGCGCTGGTCTTCGTTAATGCGCATGACTTCATCGAGCAGGCGGAAATCGTAGCCGCTCTCCCGGGCCACGGCGCGAAAAGCCATCACGTCCTTGGGGAAGCAGGAGCCGCCGTAGCCGATGCCTGGGTTCAGGAACCTGGACCCGATGCGCGTATCCGTGCCCACTCCATGGGCCACCTCATTCACATTGGCTCCCACGGCTTCGCAGACCGAAGCCACGGCATTGATGAAGGAAATCTTCATGGCCAGGAATGCGTTGGAGGCGTGCTTGATCAGTTCAGCGCTCTTGGTGCTGGTCACGATGACGGGAGGCGGAATCAGCGCGCGGTCGGGTTGGGGAATGGCGCCGCTGCGCTGGTAGTAGGTGCCGTCGGTCAGAGGCGCGTAAACTTCGCGCAAAACTTCCGCGGAGCGGATGTTGTCGGAGCCGATCACGATGCGATCGGGAAACAGGAAGTCGGTGACGGCCGAGCCTTCGCGCAGAAATTCAGGATTGGAGGCGACGTCGAACAGCTCCGGGTCAGTGCCGTTGCGGAGAATAATGCGCCGCACCCAGTCGCTGGTGTAGACGGGAACCGTGCTTTTCTCGACGACGACTTTGTAGCCGTCGATGCCGCCGGAAATCTCGCGGGCCACCGATTCCAGGTAGGACATATCGGCTTCTCCGCTCTCGGTGGGCGGCGTGCCGACGGCGATGAAGATCACCGAACTGAGGCGGGCCGCCTCCGTCAGGTTGTCGGAAAAAGTGAGGCGCTGGCCGCGGTGGCGGCTGAGAAGCTCTGGCAGAAATCTCTCGTGAATCGGTACCTGGCCATCGCGCAGAGCCGCCAGCTTCTGTTGATCGTTGTCCACCAGGATGACGTCGTGTCCGAGATCGGCAAAACACGCGCCCGCCACCAACCCAACGTATCCCGAACCCACCACCGCAATCTGCATCGGCTTTACCCCTCGAGAAGATTCCACCATCGTACCGCGTGAGGCGCGCCCGCTGAAAGTTTACCAGCCGCTCTGATTTTACAAATTCTCTTGCCTGGTTCGCGTACTGACGAAGAAAAACTTGCAAGGGCGCGTACCTCGTCGCCAAAACGGGAATCATGTTGTCAGTGCCTGTGCGCTCACGGTTGAGCGTTTGTCGCGACATAGAGTGCACCCCGTCATCTGATGTTCTCGCCTTTGAGGTTGACATCCTCGGGGATTCGCGCAAAACTCCGCTTAATGACGCGCAGCCGCTGATCCAGGTCCCTTGCATGTCTCAAAACCCCATGCCGCAGCCGGATCCGTACGGGACATCATCTCCTTGGGATGAAGAATCCGGGGACACGGAATCCCCCGGCCGGGTGGGTGATGTGGTTTCGGCAGGAGATCCCCGCGACGTGGCGGAAGTGGCCCGGGCCCTTGCGGTCCATGGCGGTGGAGAGGCGTCGTTCGAACTGGCCCTCGACCTGGTTCTGCACCAAGTGGTCGAGGAAGCGCGTGTGGCCACCGGAGCGACGGGAGCCGCTATCGCGCTGGCGAGAGCCGGGGAGATGGTGTGCCGCGCCACCAGTGGCCCGGATGCTCCCGACCTCGGCGTTCGGCTCGAAACCAATTCGGGCCTATCAGGAGCGTGCCTACAGACGGGGATGATTCAACAGTGTGGCGACACCGAGACCGATCCGCGGGTGGATGCCGAGGCCTGCCGGCGTCTGGGCGTGCGATCGATTCTGGTTCTGCCGCTGGGCGATGGGCCGGAGCCATTCGGAATCCTGGAAGTGTTCTCTTCGCTGCTCGATGCGTTCGGCGATCAGGATGTGAGCACGCTGAAAAATTTGGCGCGCCGCGTGGTGGCCGACCATGCAGCCAGCAATGCCGCGGAGAAAGCCGCGAACAACGTGGCGAACAAGATAGACGCGGAGCCGGTTGTTCCAGTTCTGCCCCGTGTAGACGACAAGTCCCTTGCGCCTGAGATTGCGCCTGCCATCGAAGTGAAGACTCCGCCGGAAGCGGAATCGATGGCGGAAGCCGCTGCGCCGCCTGCGGAGGAAGGATTCCGGCGAGGGCATGACCTGTGGACCGCAATCCTGGGCATTCTCGTGATTCTGACGGCGGTAGTGTTAGGGCTTGCGCTGGGATGGCGGGGAGCGATTGTTCGCGGCTTGCATGGAGGATCAACCGGGAGCTTGAACGCGGGGTCGCAGGCGCGAACGAGTCCTTCGCCGGTGGAAAAATCGGCTGAACAAGCGGATGGTGGGTCAGACTCCGGAACGGAGCAGGCTGTAGCTCCGTCCCGCGATGCGGCGAGCCCGATACAAAGTGGTTCGCAGTTGCAGCAGGGGAGTTCAAGGGCGGCCAGTTCCGTCGAGCCGCCGAGTGGCGGGTTGGTGGTGACGCAGAATGGGAAGGTGATCTACCGTCTGGCGCCGGGTGAGCCGGGGGCCGGCGCGAGGAGCGTGCCTGAGTCGCATGCGACTAGGAACGGCGCGGGCCGGCCAGTATCAGCGGAGGTTTCCGCGACGCGGCTGATCCATCGCGTGGAACCGCAGTATCCGGAGGAAGCGAGAACCCAGCACATTCAGGGCCTTGTGACCTTGGATATTCAAATCGGAGGTGAGGGAGCCGTCCACAACATAACGGTGGTCGAAGGGAATCCGCTGCTGGCCGAAGCCGCCGCTCAGGCGGTACGGCAGTGGAGGTATCAACCGTATTCGGAGAACGGGCGTCCCGCCGAGATGCAGACCCGAATCACGATTCGCTTCACTCTTCCCCCAACCTAGGAAACCTCCTGCGTCGGAGGGAGAGACGAGATTCGGCGTGCTTTCAGTACTCATTGAAAACACATGGGTTAGTGTTCATATGTTAATTTTTGGTAACTACCACCTTCTGGCCATTGCCAGAACTTGCAAGAGTGGATTAAACTCACGCTACTTGATGTACGATTTGCGCCCTGAGTTGTGGGCGAGTTCACAAAGTGATTAACACCCCACGAATCGAACCCCGCGACGGGTTCTCGCATAAGCAGGCTCAAACCGACGCCAAGTTCGCGTCCATGGACCTATTTTCAGTGCCCCGAATGTGAGTTAGAGGGCGAAGCCATGAACGCAGATGTTTACTAATGTAGTAGTAGTAGTAGTAGTTAGGTTCAAGACCCTGTTTTGAGCGGGCGTAAGCCCGTGACTCCCCCGCAGTTGTAACATCCTCCCCCCCGGGTTCGCGAAAAACTCTGTTCTGGAGTTCGAAGGATCCCCTATGCATATAAGTCGCAAAGTGTTTACTAGCGGGGTCAAACTGTTTGACCTGGTCTTGATGGCGGTAGCTTTTGTGGTGTCGACTCTGCCCCAGTACCGCCGGGTGGGTAGCTTCAGCTTGGCCGAGTTCTTCGAGATGCGGGTGAAACTCGGAAACTTGGTGCTGTTTGTGAGTTTTCTGCTGATTTGGCATTTCGTTTTCACCCTGTTCGGACTTTATGTCTCGAAGCGGTTGGCGAGCCGGTGGGAGGAAATCTGGGACATTACCCGGGCCACGACTCTGGGCGCTGCGCTGATTTCTCTGTTCGGTTACACGCTTCATATCGAATTGGTGAACCGAAGCTTCCTGGCGCTGTTCTGGGTGCTGACGACTGCGGCGATCGTAGTGAGCCGCTTGGTGATTCGAGCCGGGCTGGCGTACGCGCGGAGGCATGGCCGCAATACCCGTAACATGCTGGTGATTGGAACCAATGCGCGCGCCGTGCAGCTGGTACAGCGCATCCAGCGCAAGCCGGAGCTGGGCTATCGCGTCCTCGGATTCGCCGACGAAGAGTGGCTGGGGATGGAGGAATTCAGGAAACAAGGACATCGCTTGGTTTCCGACCTCGATGCCTTGCCCAGCTATGTGCGCCGCAACGTGGTGGACGAAGTTGTGCTCGCGTTGCCCATCCGTTCCTACCACACCTTCGCATCGGAAGTCGCGTCGGCATGCGAGCAGCAGGGCATTGTCGTAAGGTTCTTGCCCAACATTTTCGATCTGAAAGAGGCGCGGCAGCGGGCCGAGGAATTTGACGGCGATCCGCTCATCAGCCACGAGAGCACGATCACCGATTTCTGGGGATTGGCGGTCAAGCGGGTGATCGACATCGTGGTTTCCCTGACGGCGATCATTCTGCTTTCGCCCGTCCTGCTGTTGACAGCCCTGCTGGTGAAGCTGACTTCGGAGGGGCCAGTTTTCTTCGTGCAGAAGCGTCTGGGGCTGAACAAGAGGATGTTCAACATCTACAAGTTCCGCACCATGGTAGTCGACGCCGAGGCGCGCCTGAAAGATCTCGAGCACCAGAACGAAGCAGATGGAGCGGTGTTCAAGATCAAGAGAGACCCGCGCATCACGCCCGTCGGCGCGTTCCTGCGCAAGACCAGCATCGACGAACTTCCGCAGCTGTTCAACGTGCTGAAGGGCGAGATGAGCCTGGTCGGTCCGCGGCCCTTGCAGGTGCGCGATTACGAGCTGTTCGAAGTCCACTGCCAGGACTGGCAACGCAGGCGGTTCAGCGTCCGCCCTGGAATTACTTGTTTGTGGCAGATCATGGGACGCAGCTCCACCACCTTCGAACGGTGGATGGAACTGGATCTGCAATACATTCGGACCTGGTCGGTCTGGCTCGACCTGGAGATCTTGGCCAAGACCGTTCCTGCCGTGCTGCGGGGTTCTGGCGCGGCGTAACTTAACAGCGTCCTGCCAGTCTAGGGTTTTTCAAATCCCCACTGCGACTCGGATCCGAAACTGGATCTAGTCGCGGTGGGATTCGTTTTTAGGGAGCCTTCCTTTGCACTCGCCTGGGCGCCGCAGGCACGGCGAGCCCGCAGCCGGCGTGGTACACTCGATCCACTAAAACTGGAAGTCAGCCCGTTTTTTGCGCTACTCCAGAGCTCCTGCGCTTGAGGCATTTATGAAACCAGCCATCGAGACGCCCAGTGGTGTCTCTGTCGATCCCTATCAGAAGACGGTTTGCTGCCTGCGTTGCGAACAGAAGCTGCAACGCTATCAACTGATGCGCGCCAGCCTGGCGCCGGGCCTCTCCGGCCACGCCATTCTCTCCTGCCCGCGATGCGGACATGTGGAGCTTGTTGCGGATTCGAGTCCGCTGCTGCAGAACCTGGAATTGGTCGCGGTCGACACCGGAGATGGCGACTAACGAGATCGTGATTCCCTCTGCTGGGACGTTATTGTCGCTTCCGGTCTCCGCTCTCTGTCCTTCCAGCCTGGTCCTTCCAGCTTAAGATTCCGCCGGTTTACACTCTCTGCGTGTGACTGACTTATGCGTCTGCTTCTTATTGGCGGAAATGGCTTCATTGGGCGGTTCGTTGCGGCCGCACTGCAGCGGCAAGGCCACAGCATCGCTGTGTTCCATCGCGGCACGTCGGCCGTGCCCGCCGGCGTCGATGAGATTCGGGGTGACCATAACCAACTGCATGCCAGCGCTCAGGAACTGAAACGCTTTGCCGCCGATGTGGTAATTGATCTGGTCCTCAGTTCGGGTCCGCAGGCGGAAGAGCTGATGAATGTCTTCCGGGGCGCCACTCGACGCGTGGTCATGCTAAGCAGCATGGATGTCTACCGCGCGGTCGGCATTTCGCAGGGCACAGAAACTGGTCCGCTGCAAGAGGGCCCCTTTACCGAAGAGTCGGAACTGCGGCGCACTCTGCATCTCTATCCGCCAGAAGTCTTGCAGGTCATGCGCAAGATTTTCCCCTGGGTGACGGACGACTACGACAAGATTCCGGCGGAACGCATCGTGATGAACGACCTGGAACTTCCCGGGACTGTGCTCCGGCTTCCCATGGTGTATGGACCGGGCGATCCGCTGCATCGTTTTTATCCCGTGGTGAAGCGCGTCGCCGACGGGCGTCGCCATATCATTTTTCCCGAAACGCTGGCCGCCTGGCGCTCCCCCCGAGGCTATGTTGAGAACGTTGCCGCAGCCATCGCCCGGGCTGCCACGGATGATCGCGCCGCCCGGCGCATCTTTAACGTGTGCGAGGACCCATCATTCAGCGAACTGGAATGGGCGCGGAAAATCGCCGCCGAGATGCGGTGGGACGGGGAGTTCGTGGTCCTGCCAGTGGATCGCACGCCGCGCCACCTGCTCAAGCCCGGCAACGCGGCGCAGGATTGGACGGCGAGTTCAGCACGCATCCGCCAGGAACTGGGGTACGAGGAACCGGTTGCGCTCGATGAGGCGATCCGGCGAACGATAGCTTGGCAGCGGGAAAATGCTCCGGGCGTAGAGTTCCTGGCGCAATTCGACTATGTGGTGGAAGACGCTGCGGTCGCTCACAACAATTAAATAGCCATCTCGCAAACAGTCTGTCATCCTGAGCAAGGCGAAGGACCTGTGCACTCGCAGGCCAGTTCCAGAGGTCCTTCGCTTCGCTCAGGATGACAATCCATAATGAGGTACCAAGCGCGCACGGGATGCACCCTAGAACGGAATATCCTCGTCCGTGATCGGCCCCGATGCAGCCGGCTCGGGTTCGGGAGTGCGCTGGTCGAAATTGTTCCCGCCTCCGCCCGCGGAATGGGAGGCTCCGCGCGAGCTTCCGGCAAAATCGCCGCCTCCGCCGCCCTCGCCGCGTCCGCCCAGCAGGATGATGTCGCTGGCCACAACTTCGGTCATGTATTTCTTCTGGCCGGAAGTTTTGTCGTCCCACGAGCGGGTCTGCAGACGTCCCTCGATGTAAACCTTCCCGCCCTTCTTCAAATACTCCCCGGCAATCTCTGCCAGGCGCTGCCAGAGCACCACGTTGTGCCACTCGGTGCGATCCTGCCACTCGCCGGCTTTGTCTTTGAAGCGCTCGTTGGTGGCGATGGTCAGCTTGGCCACGGGTGTGCCCTGCGGCGTGTATTTGATTTCGGGATCCTTGCCCAGATTTCCGATCAGTTGAACCCGGTTCAGACTCTTGCCAGCCATGTCGGTGCTCCTTTGTTGGGGTTCACTATAGCAGAATGGGCACGGTGGAGATCGTGTGCGTATCGCAAACTCCGGCAGAGAGTATCATTTTGGGCGGGGCCACAGCTAAGAGCTAAAGGCTAAGAGCCAAGGGCCAAGAGCTGCTTGAGGTATAATGCGGCGCATGCCTCCTGCACCAGGCGCCGTCAAAGCCGTTGGGATGGTTCCCGACGAGCTCAAGTTTGAACCGAAGTCCAAAGGCTTAGCTACCCCTCGGAAAAAGAAGCCCAAGGAATTGGCGGTGATCACCGAGTGCTGTACCGGATGCGCCGGGTCGCCCGCCTGCGTGGAATATTGCCCGGTCGAAGACTGCATGTTCTGGGTGCCGGACGAGGATAATCCGCCGTTCGGCCGCATCCAGATCGACCCCATCCTGTGCATCGGCTGCAAGAAATGCCTGAGCAAGGGCCCCGACGGCTGCTTCCTCGACGGCTGCCCCTGGGACGCTATCGCCATGGTTGACACGGTTGAGGTGGAAAAAGAAGTCGGGCCGATGGCGATCTAAAGGAGCTTCTAGCCGCTAGCTCCTAGCTACCGCATCTGTCCTGTCATCTTGAGCGGAGATATGGAATTCGCGAAGCGAATTCCATATCGGAGTCGAAAGACCCCGTGCCCGCGTGCGGTGGCACAGGCCGAGCGGGGAGTTTGCATTTCTGAAGCCGGGGTTTGCTGTTCGCACGTAATCTCCGACTGGCTTTACGACTTGGCCCGCTGCCGAATGGCCTTCTCCGTTTCCACGGCCTGTTGGCGGACATCGTTGGAGATGTCGGGCAGGTCGCGCTCGTAGGGCAGAACCGCAGCCAGGTCGTCCATTTGTCCCACCAGATACAGCGCCCGCAGCGCCTCCCACACCTGCTCGGTTCCCGGATCGACGAGTGCCACTTCTGCGCCCGCAGCCACGTTGGCGCCCGGTTGCGCAACCGAGCGGATTCGTCCAGGAATTGGCGAGCGGATTTCAATGGGCGAGGAAGATCCTGCGGCCGCCAGCTTGGCCAGCAATCCGCCCTGACGAATGGCCGTGCCGGGACGGTCTGCGTCGACGATGCGGCCAGCGGCGGGCGCGCTGATCTGGGCCGGCTGCAGCAGCGCGACAATCTGCGGGCGCCCGGCCGCATCGCCGAACCGCACCAGCGACAACGCCGCATTGCCCCGCACCATGGGCGAAGAGTCGGCCAGCATCTTCAATAGCGTTTCGTGAAAGCCGCTGACCGAGGTGTCCTGCCCCATGACCCACGCGTCGGTGTTACGCACTTCTTCCACTGGATAGTTGGCCAGGCGGATCAGGTCTGGATACCACGGCGCCACGGTGGCATCCGGTGCTGCCTTATCGTGTTGCGCCTGATCCGGCCCCGTCTGGGCTTGGCCAGTTTTCTTGTCGCCGCCCATGCGCTCGCTGATCTGCACCAGCGCTTGCTGGATGTGCCGCGGCTTCTTGTCGTCGTGGAGGTATTCGGTCAACTGCTGGTCGGATAAATGTCGCCCGAACCATGTATTCCACCAGAACAAGAACGGCATGAGCACGATAAGCCAGCCGGTGGCAAAGAAGAGAATCTTCTGCGTGCGCGACATCGGGCGCTTGGGCTTGGGAACCGGGACGGTAGACCCTTGGGGAGTTTCGGAGGTAGGTGTCATTTGCACCATAGAAGAATCAACGCATCTTCGAAAATTATCAATTCAGCGGCCACCAGAGCGGATGGCCGGTAATGCGATATCCATACAGCGGCTTGCCGACGATGGCTGACGCATCCACGAAACCGAACGAAGCAGTTCTGCTATCGAGGCTCACATCTCGGTTGTCGCCCATCACAAAGTATTTGCCCGCCGGTACTGTGACCGGGCCGAACGTGTCAAGGTCGGGATTCACACCGGCAGCAAATTTGTGCTGGACATACGGATCGTCCACCTGCTTGCCATTCAGGAGTATCTGCTGATCCTTACCTTCGACGGTATCGCCGGCGATTCCAGCCACGCGCTTGATAAGCAGAAGCGTCTCTTCCCGGCCAGACGAAGTCGCGGAGCCGGGCAGGGTTCTGCGCAAGAGAACGAGTTCGCGCCTGCGCACCGGTTGGCGGTGAAAGTAGTGCTCATCGACAACGAGCTTGTCGCCCGCAAAAATGGTGGGCTCCATTGAAGTGGAGGTATTCTTCACCGGGTGAAAGCCTGACGCAAACAGCAGCGGAGTGAAGACAAGGTTTACTCCCATGTACGACAAGGGAATGCCCGCCAGAATCCACCAGCGAGACACTTTGGCTGACGAGGGCGAGTCACGCGCCATCAGAGCGTTGAGAATCGCAAACCAGGACAAAGGGACCAACACCCACAGTAGGAATAAGAGACCGGGGTAAGTGCGCGGCAGGCGAAAAGGCCAGAAGCCAACGGAAATCGCAATCAGCCCAATGAACAGGAAAGCCGCCTTCGTGTACCGCCGCAAGTAGAGTTGTCCCGCTCCCGGCAGAACGGTCGACAACGCGACGGCAATCAGGCGGCGCTTCAGGTCCGGGCGCTGCTGGCGAACGTTGCCCTCGCTCAGATTTGGGGTGCAAGCTACGTCTGACACAGGGGCAATATAACAGAGCTCTTTAGTGTCCGCCTGCCGAATCGTAGTTCGAAGTTGTTCACGAAAGCTTATTCTTCCCGCAGCATGTACCACGAACTCAGCGCGATGCCGAGGAAGGTTGCAGCAATGCCGATCAGCATAGTCCCGGTCAGGGCGGCCAGCCAGTTCCCATCGATCGGAGTTAGAGCGCTCGACGTCAGATGCCTAAATCCGAGGCCTGGCAGCCACGCAGGCCGCCCCGAGAACGCAAGAACCACCCACGGGGCCGCGAGGATCGCGAGGGCATAAGCGCAAGTGCGGGCTACCCGGATCGGTAGAGTTGCTGTGGCTAAGGCTTTTTCTCTAGCCCGGGCCTGCGCCTTTCGCACGATCACAGCCGCATCCGGAAGGCGCAGCTCGCGATCGAAGGATGTGCCTTCTTCGTGCAGGAACTCCGCAACCAGCAGAACCTCCGAGCAAACTGGACAGCCGCCAGCATGACCAAGAAGCTCGGCGTTCAGCGTTCCGCCGTGCAATGCCGCAACCACCGCTTGTTCCTTCTCGCAATAATCCTCTGTCATTTCTTCACCTCCGCACCGCTACCGCCCGAACTCATGCCAATCAGTTCGGCCAGCTTCCGCCGGGCGCGGAACAGTAACGGGCGGATGCTGCCTGCCCGCAGTCCAGTGCAATCCGCGATCTCTTTGTGATTCGAGCCCTCGACATACGCCAGCCACAACAGTTGCCGCTCGCGGGGCTTCAACCGCGCGAATGCCTGCCGCATCCCCAGTCGCTGATCGAGATGTGGTTCAGGCGATGCCGACTCCGGAATGCCCTCAGCCGGAGCCTCTTCTCGCGGACGCCGCCAGCGGTCGCGCGTCAGGTTGGTCGCGATCTGGAACAGGTAGCTTCTGGCCTGGCGTTCATCCATTTCGGGGGCTTTGGAGGTCAGGAATCGGCAGTAGGCCTCCTGCCACAGGTCCTCCGCCAGATCGCGTTCTCCGCAGGCGCGGATCAGATATCCCAGGAGCGGCCCCGCAGTCCGCTCGTAGAACGCGCGGAAAACAGTCTCGTCCATCCGGAGTCCACTCTTCATGTGGCGCTCGCCAACTTCTTCGGATGGCGAGAGTGCGATCTCCAAGTTCATGGCACGAGGCTGAGGTTGGTGCGGCATTGCAGCGCCTGACTACTTAGGCGTGGTTGCCGTTGAGCAGCCCAAAGGACTTCGACAGATAGTAGGAAGCCGCAGCGGACAGCCCGAAGCCCACTCCGAGCACAGTGATCAAGGTGCCGAATACCAGGAGGCCTTCTTCCGTCCCGGCCACCCGGCCACGCAGGAACAGCAGCGCCAGCCCCACGCACATCATGATAATGGCGGTCTGCAGGGCCCCGATGATGCGCGTATACGGGGAAGAGGCGCTTTCGACTCGCAGCGAGACGATCAACTCTTTACCTGCGTCGGTTTGAGCATACGCCAGCAACTCCTGGCCTGACCCAACTCTTTCGAGCAGCTTGCTCTGGACCTCGGCCTGCAACTTGGCAGTCTTGATCCGCCGGATGGTGCTGAACACCACCCACACGAACCACGAGAAAAAGCCGAAGACGATGGGTACGACTACAAATTCTGGTTGCATCGAAAGCTCCTTGTGGCGGCCCAAATTCTCCAAACCGTGGAATCGTCCGCTCTCACCTCCTAAAACGTCTGGCGGGGCATTTGGTTAACAGTACGGGAAGGGAATTCGGAGGGTTCCGGATTGTCGTGCCAGCCGGGTGAGACTGGTCTATTCTATGTCCGCGTCGAGTACGCGTTCCTGCTCCAGGTAGTGCGACAGGGCGTATTGTGCCAAAAGCGGCGTCTGCAGGCGAATTTCAGCCCCGATCCACTCACCCTTGGCATGCGGAGCATCGGGCGGATGGTTGCAGCGGCCGCCGCTGCCGAATTGTGGGCCGAAGTCCGCGCTTTGAATCTGATCAAACTGCTGGATCTCGCGCCACGCGGCGTCGCCGATCGTGCCGGAAACATCAATCTTGAGCTTCAGGACGGACATAAAGCTTCACTGGGATTTGAAAGGGTGCGGCTTCCGCCGCGCCGATAAAGAGCGAGAATGACCCGGCCTTTAGGCCCTGAGGGAGCGTTCCCTCCAGCGGCTGAAGCCCGCGTTATCGGCCGCACTTTGCGGCACGGCTGAAAGCCGTGCCCTTTCAAAACAGGCTATACATGGTACAAGCCCCGCTAGCTATGCGGGAACCACTGGTACAGCATGAAATACACAATCACGCCGGTGACGGAAACGTACATCCACAGCGGCCAGGTCCAGCGGGCGATGGCGCGATGCTGAGGGTAGCGTGCCTTCAGCCCGCGGCTCAACGTGATGATCACCATTGGCACGATGACAATCGCCAGTATGACATGAGGCACGAGGACCAAGAGATAGATCACGTGCCAGACACCCTGCCGAAGAAAACGAATGTCTCCGACGTGCGCGTGAAAATACACATAGCAAGCAAGAAACAAAGCCGACGAAACGATAGCTGCGATCATGCAGGCGCGGTGCGCGGCGAGTTTCCCCCACATGATCAAGCTGCGCCCAACAAGCAGCAGCACAGCGCTGGCTCCGTTTAAACTCGCAATCAGGGCAGGGAAGTAGGCGTATTGTTCAGCGATCAAGCAGCGGGCCTCGTGCTTCGGCGGTTGACCATCAGGAACGCCAGTCCGAACATGACCAGCGAGAACAGAACCAGCGTTGCCATCGCCGACGACAGCGGAAAGCTGGTCTCCGCACCCGGATACAGGAGGCCGCGCAGCGCCTCGACTCCATAGGTGAGCGGATTCAGCCGCATGATGAACCGAATCCATCCCGAGGCGCCTGCGAGCGGGAACAGCGCTCCCGACACCAGCCACAGCGGAATCAGAAACAGGTTCACGATCCCATGAAATGCCTGCGAGGAATCCATGGGCCAGGCAATCGCGAAGCCCAGCGCGGTCAGGGAAAACGAAACCAGGAACACCACTACCGCAACCAGCAGCACTTGCAATACGTCGAGGTGCACACCGGCGAAAGGGGCGAAGATCAGGAAGACCATGCCCTGGAATGTGGCCAGGGTCGTGCCACCGAGCACCTTGCCCAGCACAATCGCCGAGCGCGACACCGGGGCCACCAACACCGATAACAGAAAGCCTTCCTTGCGGTCGTCGATCACCGACATCATCGTGAAAATCGAAGTGAACAGCACAATCAGAATCAGCGTGCCGGGGTAGAAGTAATCCAGATAGTGCTGCTGACTCGATCCAGCGCTGGAACGGAACGAGTTCCCAAATCCCGAGCCCAGTACCAGCCAGAACACCAGCGGCGATGCCAGCACGCCCACGACGCGCGTGGGTTGGCGGTAGAAGCGTACGATTTCCCGCCACCAGAGCGTGAATGCGGGCAGCATCGCGCGCGGCAAAGTTGCTGTCTGGGTTGCCATCGTTTTAACTCGCCTTCGCTGCTGGAGCTTTAGCGGGCTCAGCGGCCTTCTTGCCAAACATTCCTCGGTCACGCATTTCCCAGAACGCGTTCAGCAGAAAGCAGCCCGAAAGCGTGAGCAGGATCAGCGTCATGAAGAGACCGTCGATGCTGACCGAAAACGGCCATAGCGTGATCATTCCGGTCGCGAAAATCCAGACTACGCCGGCCAACGGCACCACACCGAGCACGAGAGAAAGCACCAGAATCATGGGACGCAAGCTACCTCCTCTTCTTCGTTTTTATTGTGTCGTCTGCGGAACCTGCTTCGCGCTCTTCACTCCAGAACTTATGTCCCGTGCGGTGAATGAATACATCCTCCAGCGCGGGCTTACTCACCGAAATCGCCTGAATCTCGCCGGGAAATGCCTCGACCACATCGGGGACGAACCGGTGTCCGCCCTCGCGCTCAATGCGGACCTGGTTGCCCAGCACAGCCGCCTCCACGCCGAAACGCGCCCGAATGTGTTCGGCCAGCAAAGCGGCGTCGCGCGCGGCGTCCAGCAGGATCACGTCGCCGCCGATTTCGCTTTTTAATTCCGCTGGCGTCCCCAGCGCAACCAGCTTCCCTTCGTTCAGGATGGCCAGCCGGTCGCAGCGCTCGGCCTCCTCCATCAAATGGGTGGTCACGAGCACGGAAACATGCTCTTCATCGCGCAGCACTTGCAGGTACTGCCACAAATCGCGCCGCGCTCCGGGGTCGAGACCGGTGGTGGGCTCATCCAGCAACAGGACTCCCGGGTGATGCAGCAGGCCCTTGGCCAGTTCGATGCGCCGCTGCATGCCGCCGGAAAATGTCTCGACCCGCTCTTTGGCCCGATCGGCTAAACCCACGCGCGCCAGCATTTCCCCGATCCGCTGCTGCAGCGCCGCTCCACGCAGGCCGTACAGATGTCCCTGATGCCAGAGGTTCTCGTATGCCGTCAGTTTCGCGTCGACGCTGGGCGCCTGGAAGACGACGCCGATCTGCCGGCGGAGACTCGCAGGATCTTTCGCCGCATCGCATCCCATGACCTCGGCGCGGCCGGCGGTAGGGATCATCAATGTCGAGAGGATACGAAAGAGCGTGGTCTTGCCGCTGCCATTGGGGCCGAGCAGTCCAAATAACTCCGCCGGGCGTACGTCGAAGGAAACGTCATCCAGCGCCGTGCGGTTTTCATAACGGTGGACGAGATTCTGTACGGAAATCACAGGCGCGGCGGCTTGCTCAACTTCCAGACGGGTTTCAGCGAGTGCGGCGACTTTCGAGACCAAAGAGAGACTCCGAAGACTCTTACCAGTTTACGACATCACGCTCGCAGCGAGGAAACAGGAGTGCTCGAACCCTCCACGATGCGAGAAGTTGCGCCTCGCCTTGGCTTTAACGGTAAGACATGGCTACGCCGCGGAGGCATCCCGTTGCGCCTGCGGCAATCCTTCTTCAAAAGCAACCGGAACATGCCTCCACACCTGGATCGCCAGGATCACGGCCGTGGCCAGCAAAAGCGCTCCCACCGCTACGTGCGTCACGGTCGCCATGACCATGGGAAGCTCCGGCTGCACCGCATCCTTGCCCCACGCCACCCGCGTGAGGAAGGCGGTAAAGCCCAGGCACAATTGGGCAATCACTAGCGACAGCATCAGAATCGCCGGGCGACGAACCGCCTCGATATGCGGATAGACCGTGAGTGCCCGCACGGCCGTCCACGCCAGCACGAACGACACCACGACTGCGTGCACGACGTGCGGCCACCAGCTCAAACCGTGGTGACGGAACATGGCTCCCAGAAGAAGCTGCACGTAGAGAACGAAGATCGACAACAACGTCAGCGTGAACAGGCTGGGGCGCCGCTGGTCGAATTCCACTCGGGGCTGCTCTTCCACCCACTTGCGCCCGGTGAATAATGCCATGGCCACTGCAATGCAGAAGAATGTCTGGGCCAGGGCCGCGTGCGCCGACGAAACTGCCGGAGGCAGATAGAAGAGAACTGTAATGCCGCCCAAAACTCCCTGAGCGATCACCGTTCCCAGGGCGGCGAAGCCCAGAACCCGCATCCAGCGCCGTTTTTCCGCGCGCCAGGTCCAGACGGCGAGGATAATCGTCAGCAGTCCCGCGCCCTGCGCGATCATGCGGTGGGTATGCTCGAACTTCACGCCGCCCACCAGCTTCGGAATTTTGTACAGGGAACCGAACGACGTGGGCCAGTCCGGGACCGACAATCCCGCATCATTACTCGTGACCAGCGCGCCCGCAATGATCAGGAGAAAAGTCCAGCAGGCGAGGACCACGGCGAGCCGATGCAGCCCGCGATTGTAGGGTGTTGCAATCGCTTTCAGAGTAGTGCCCCTCGGGTCTTCCGTGCTTAAGCGGCCGGAGCAGGCCGCACAGTGCGGGCGACCTGCTCCGTCCAACCGGGTATTCTACCAAAGCAGCGCCGGTTACTCGGCAGCGGGCTTGAAGCTCTGGTCCACGGTCTTCATATCCTTGGCCGCGACGGTGACCTTCTGGTCCTGCTCTCCGAGCTTCTCGTGCACGAATGCGAGGGTATAGTCGCCCGGCGGCAGGCCTTTGATCTCATACTTTCCGTCCTTGCCGGTGACGGCGAAGAACGGACTCTTCACCACGTTGACATACATTTTCATCCACGGGTGCTGGTTGCACTTCACGGGCAGCATGATTTCTTCGCGTGCGAAATTCTTTTCGATCGCGGGAGATGACGGCGGCTGCGACTCATTCCACTCCCGGTTGTCTTTGGGCGTGGGATGGATGTTGTGCGTGGTCGGATCAGAGTTCTTGATCTGAACCGTTTGCCCCGCCATCACGCCGAGCACGTGTGGATGATAACGGCAGCCCTGCTGCTCCAGCACCACGGGATCCTTGGGAACATCGAAGTTGCGGTTGCCCAGTCCGTCCTTCACGTAGACGAATACGTTGGCCAGATCGCCGCCCGTAACCACAACGTTTTCGGCTTCGTTCATGCCCTTGCAGCCGGGGTCCTGGCTCATGTCGATCTTCGAGGCCTTTGGAGCCGCACCGTCAAATTTCACTGTGCCATCGATCGTGGCCACGGTGGCTGGATCAATGGGAGTCGCCGCTGGAGCCGACATGGCCGGCTGATCCGCCATGGGACTCGCAGCCGGAGTCTCCTCTTTCTTGTTGCAAGCTGCCAGCGCCAGCAATGCGCACAATGCCAGCACGCTGACCGTAATTGCCCAAGCTGTCTTCTTATTCATGATGTCGCCCTTTCTTGGAAGCGGGTTTGAATCTAAAAGTTTTGTCATTCCGAGCGAGCCGGAGCGAACGCGACGGCGACTCGAGGAACCTGCTTTTCCTGCCGGGATGAATTCTACCGCGAACCCCCGCTCGCCGTATGCTGCGATTCCACTGCTGCTTGCTTTTGTTTCGTAGCGGGTTGCACCGCCGCCCGCGCATGCGGCATCGATGCTGCCACCCGCCGCTGTTCTTCCGGGGTTAGCTGAAAGATATAATCGGTGAGCAGCTTGCGGTGATCTCCTTCATAGCCGTTGAACGTCGGCGGCGTCGGCCCGGCAAACACATAACGATTGTCCTGCTGCTTGAATAACCCCGACGGCATCGACGTGCCCGGACTCACCGCCTGCGGATCGGTAATCCAGCGCTCGACCCAGTCCGGCTTCAACCGCTCCTTCGCCAGCAGGAAATTCGGTGCGGTCGCGATCTTGTCATGCGATGGATCGCCAGTGGCGTGGCACTTCAGGCAAGGCGCGGCCGTGCTCGAGAACAGGCTCCGCGCCATATCCGTTTCCTGGGCCGTGAGCGTTGGCACTTCCTCCGGAATGTAGGGAAGCGGCTGCTGCGACAGGGCTTCAAAGAAGCGGACCAGTTTTCGAAGTTCGTTGTCCGAGAATGAAAACGTGGGCATGCGAACTTTTAAGTACGGCCTCACGCCGTTGCGATTCGTGTCCGTTGTGCTCAGCGCCGGGTTCGACAGAAATTTCCGCAGCCACTCGGGATCGACGCGCGCGCCTTCGGTCAGCAGCTTCGGGGGCAGTTGTTCCTGCACATCCTGATACTGCTTCAACCCCATAAGAATCGTCCGCTGCCCCGGGATGAACTGGTGGCATCCCATGCAGTTGTACTTCTTGATGATCCACCAGCCTTCCTGAATGTCGTGCCGCGCATCGCCCGGCTTGTATTGATAACTCTGGGGCAGGGAAGTCTCCTGGCTCCCCAGCAGGAAGGTCGTGAGATCGAGCACCTGATCTTTGGTGAGGTGCAGGTTCGGCATGCGCAGAGCTTCGGTCTCGCTCTTTACCTTGCCTTGATCGTAGATGTTCGGCTCGGCCAGCTTGTGCTCGAAAAATCCTTTGTGGTCGTACCAGGGCTCGGTCGCGGGACCGTCGGGCAGCCGCGCCAGATCCTCTTTATCTTTGATTGGTTCAGCATTCTTGCCGCCGCGCTGCGCGACTTCGGTGAACAGAGCGAAATCGAGACGCTCAATCGGCTTGCTGCCTTCATACGTCAGTTCGGTGCCGATGCGCCCTTCATCCTCGAAGCCTGCAATCTCGTGGCATCCCGCACAGCCGTAATGCCGCACCCACTTCTTGCCTTCCTCTTTCAGCGCGGGATCATCCATGAACGACGCCGCAGCGTAGGATGACGGTTCCTGCTTCTTCTGCGTCATCAGATATGTGGCGATGTCTTCCGCATCCTCGGGACTCAGGCGCAGGCTGGGCATCACCGTCATGTTCTGAACCTGCAGTTCGTGTCCGTCGTTCGGACAGCGGCTGTGATCCAGATCGAACACGTAGGGCAGACCTTTCTTGGCGTAGTCTTCGGGACCGATATCTTTCTTCTCATACGGACAATACGGCCGCGTGCGCTGCCGGGCGTTGTGGATCCAGCGCACCAGATAATCGTAATTCGCTTTTTCGCCTACACGCGTCAGGTTCGCGGCGAACGTTCCGCCCTGCATCTGATCGCCTTCGCCGATCGAGTGGCAGGCGAGACATCCTCGCTCTTCAAATAGTTCTTTCCCGTGCACCGCGTTTCCGGGCTTGTGCTTGGGCAGTTCGTCGGTGAAACCCGATTGCCAGATATACGCCGAGATGGCCTGAATCTGATGGTCGGTCAGGCGGAAGTTCGGCATCTTCGTCGTCGGCCGGAAATCGGACGGCTTCTTCAGCCAGACCGGAATCCAGTTCTTGTTCAGCTTCAGCCGCACGTCTTTCAGGTTGGGCCCAACCTTTTTCTGGTCCTGCATCAGGCTGTGCGACTGAAAGTCGAGCTGCTGCAAACGCCCGTCCAGCTTGCTGTTGGCGACTTTCAGATCGATCGCCTTGGTGTTCAGAGCGTTGGCTTCGTCGTTCGACTCGGCGGCGTCGGCCTGCTTCATCAGGTCCGCCGTATTTTTTACGTTCTCTTTCTTCTGCGTTTCAACCTGCTTAATCTGCTGGCCGACCGAGTTCAGATCTTCGGGTTCCTTGTCGTAGCCCTCGTAGCGATGGCAGCCCATACAGCCGCGCTGCCGGAACAAATCCTTGCCGTTGTTGATGGTGAGAAACTGCAGGTCGCCGCTGGCCAGAACCATGTCGGCAGCGTGGCAAGTTTGGCAGCCGGCCTGCGAATTTTCCTTGGGATAAAGTGGCCACAGCCAGTGCTCGTAGTTTCCGTGCGCCTTCTCGGCGCTCGTCGTGGCGCGGCCGTTGCCCTGGTGGCAGGGTGAGCAGCCGAACTTGTCAGGATCGTGAATCTGCAGCAACTCCGGCTCCGGATGGCTCACGAACGCCGCCGCATATTCATCGGGCCTCTTCTCGCCCTTGGTCATCATCGCGGCTTCGGTGATTTTCAGCGGCTCGCGCGCGCCCATGTGGCAGGACTCGCAGCGGTCCACGATGTTGGCCTCGGCCACGTTGATCTGCACTATCTTTGGATCCCAGTCTGCCGTTTTCTTTTTCAGGCCTTCAATCTGTGCCGGCGTCAGATCGACCATGTGGTCCGAGATGTAGTCGTCCATCTTGGCCCGGGCCGCAGTGACCGGTTTCAGCACGTCGCCGAGTTCGAGACTTAACTTGGTGCGCTCGTCGCGGATTTCGTTGTAGGTCTCTTCCAGTTGCTGGAACGTGAACTTCTTCTTGCTCCCGTCGGGAAACTCCACCGTGGCCTGCTCGGCTTTGTAGGCGTCGATTTCTTTTTGCTGGCTGGCTTTGGCGGAGGCGCTCGTGCTGGTTTCCAACTCGTAGGTGAGCGCGTTCACATAGGCGCGGCGGTCGGTAAAGACGCTCTGCACCGCGAGCAAACGCGCGCTGGCATCGTCTAGTGTTTTGCGAGCCTCATCGCTTTTCGCTTTCGAATCCTGATAGGCCTGCTCGTAATCCTTCTTCAGGGCAGCATACTGCGGGTCCTGCTCGACCGATTGCTCCGATTTCGCCGACTTCGATTTCGCCGTGTTCAGGAACGCGCTGTAGCGCTCCTTCCATTGATCCTGAAAGGCCTTCCACGGCCGCTGTCCCCAGGCTTCGTCATATAAAGCCCAGAACAGCGTACCAATCAGAATCACCGTCGCGATCAGATAATGGATCGCGTACGATTTTCCGGTGATCGGATCCTGCTCGGGAATCGGTTTCTCAGGCACCAGATTCTCCCTCGTAAACGTCGAACATTTCTAGCGAGAACTCCAAGCCAAGAGCTAAAAGCTAATAGCCAAAAGCTGCTTCTTCACACGTTAAACCACGGCGTAATCCATACATACTTGATGTGCCAGACCAGCCGCAGCGCCATCTTGAGCGGCAGTGCCAGCATGGTCAGCCACAAAAGCGCCATGAGCGAAAACTGCAGCAGGCTCATGCGCTGGAAATCCTTCGGCATTCTTCGACGGAACAGCGAATAGACTGCGCCGCCGCCGACCACGTAAAAGCCACCCACCACAATCGCGCCAAAGATCGCCTTCCCGACATTGGACGTGATCCCAAACAGATCGGGCAAATCCCGATTTACTTCATAGATCAGCCGGTTGTGGTCCCAGGTCTGCCCCGGCCAGAACCATTGCCAGCCGGGCCCGCGAATGAAGGTCCCGATGATGATCATCGCGACCCACAAGACGACAAAACCGAACATGAACGTCGAAATCGAAAACTTGCGCTGCTTCCAGGTGTAGTACCCGCTGCCCAGCGGGTTCGTATCGATGTAGGGAATCACCATCAGCCCGATGATGATCATGGTCGGCATGACCACGCCCGCAATCCACGGGTCGAAGTAGACGAGCATCTCCTGCAGTCCGAGGAAATACCACGGGGCCTTCGCCGGATTCATGGTCAGGTTAGGATTCGCCGGCTCTTCCAGCGGTGCGTTCAGGGTGATCGACCAGATCATCAGAATGATGGTGACGATGATGGCGGCCAGAAATTCAATGCGCAGCAGAAACGGCCAGACATGCACTTCCTTCGCCCATCCCGGCTTGAAGGGCCAGGTCTTGCGATGATGCGTCTTGGCCATCGCGGGATCAGCTTCGAGTTGCGCGATCAGCTGATCGTTGGCCCGCGCCTGCTTCACCGCCAGATAAATGTAGAAGCAAAGCAGCGGGATCAGGCCCACGATCGGCACGTTGTCCGGCGCCGAACAAATCTCCCAAAGTTGTCGCCAGTCCATAAGAGTCTCTGTTACTGAATCAGAATCTTGTCTTTAAGTCGTTGTCATTCCGAACCGGGCTGAAGGCCTGGTGAGGAACCTGCTTTTTGTTTCGCAGCCGCTTCTATTCTCCCGCCGCCTTCGGGCCGCGCCGCGGCTTGTCGGCTTCCGCTTCCAGCATCACCGGAGCCGGCCCCGAAATTCCGCCATCTTTTCGCACCCGCCAGAAGTGCACAATCATCAGCACCGAGGCCACAATCGGAATGCCGATGCAATGCCAGATATAAGATCGCAACAAAGCGTTCGCATCGACGATCGATCCGCCCAGCAACCCGAACCGTACGTCGTTGTAGGGAGTCATGCCCAGCATCGATCCGAACGGACCTTCATGACCAAGCAGCGGCGTGGCGCGCGCCATGTTCGTGCCCACCGTGACCGCCCAGAATCCGAGCTGATCGTCCGGCAGCAAATATCCCGTGAAGGAAAGAAGCAAAGTAAACACCAGCAGCAGCACGCCGATATTCCAGTTGAACTCTCGCGGCTTTTTGTACGACCCGGTCAGGAACACGCGGAACATGTGCAGCCATACGGCGATCACCATCAGGTGAGCCGCCCAGCGGTGCATGTTGCGCAGGATCTTGCCGAACGGTACATCGTGCTCGAGATAGAGCACGTCGCGAAACGCCTGCACCTTGCTGGGGTGGTAATAAAACATCAGCAGCACGCCGGTGTAGGTGAGGATGATGAACAGGTAAAACGTGATCCCGCCCATGCCCCAGGTATAGCTGTAGCGCACGGCATCGCGGTTGATCTTCGCCGGATGCAGATGCAGGAACACGTTGGAAAGCACGCCCAGGGCCCGGTTCCGCGGCGTGTCGTCGTGCTTGTGGCGGAAAATCGAAGTATAGACCTGCGTCTTGGTCGGATCTTTCAGGCCCTCGATCTGTTCCTTCGCCTTGGCGGGCATGTCGGTCTTGAGCGCCTGAATATCCTCTTTGACGCCGGTGGTGACGCGCTCGACCAGCCCGACTTTCCCGTTCTTACCAGGAGAGCTGCCAGAAGAACTGCCGTTAGAACCGTTGGGATTGTTTTCGTCAGCCATAAGATTCCGCTCTAATAATCCTTTAATCCCTGTCATTCCGAGCGCCTTGTTTCTGGCGCGAGGAATCGGCTTTTGCGCTGAGTTACACTCCGGTCAAAAATGCTCCCGGATCATTAAACTTGCTCGGCTGTCCCTTCGGCCACGAATACAGCTTCGACGTATCGACCAGGATCTGCCCGTCGGGCGCGAGTTCAAGATGCGCGCGATCCATGGGACGCGGCGCCGGCCCTTCAAAGTTGATCCCTTCGCTGTCGTAGCCGCTGCCGTGGCAGGGGCACTTGAATTTGTTCTCGCTGGGCTTCCAATCCGGCGTGCATCCCAGGTGGGTGCAGCGGGCATAGATCACGAACAGTCGGTCGGGCGTGCGATCGACCCAGATGCGATATTTCTGCTGAAATTTGGTATCAACGCCGAGGGCGAATTCCGAAGGATAGCCGATTTTGAAAACGGAGTTGGGTTCGAACAGTGTGCGCGGCAGAAAAAAGCGGAAGAACGCCAGAAACCACGCCATCAGGAATCCGGTGACCATGGTCCACACGAAGCGGCGACGATGGCGGTCAATCTCGGTCGACGGCGCAGTGCCGCCCACTCCGGCCGCTGCCGCCGCTTTCGAGGTCCCAACCGCTGGCGTTCCCACATACTTGGTGGGATCTTGCGCCCCCGCCGCGGGTCTTGCCGCTTCGGGATTGGGATTGACTTTCCCGGTCTCCGGCTCCGCCATGAACTCCCTCCTGTTGACTTGACTGACTGGCCCTAGTCCAAACCGGCGGCTGCCGCGTACTGCGGCACCGCCAACGACCTCCCGGAACTGCGAATGGGAATCAAGCTCTGAACGGCATGGTCCAAAGCCTCTCGCACGATCTGCGTCAGGGCTTGGATGAATCGCGAAGAATCATTCAGCCCAGCGCTCATTTCAAACTGAGTGATCCCAAGCTGCTGCGCCTGTTCGCGCGCCTCATGGTCAATTTCTCCCAAAGTTTCCACGTGATCGGAAACGAAGGCTACGGGCACGACGCAGACCTCGCGCTTGTGCTCGTGCGCTAACTGCCGTAAAGTTTGATGCAGGGAAGGCTGCAGCCAGCGGCTCGCTCCCACCTTGCTCTGGTAGCAGAGGCGATGCGGGTTGAGCCACCCGCCGCGCGCGGTCAGAAGCCGCACCGTTTCCTCAATCTGAGTCTGGTACGGGTCGCCTTTCTCAATTACGGACATGGGGACGCTGTGGGCGCTGAAGACAATTTCCGGCCGGTCGGGCGCCGGGAACCGCCCCAGGGCTTCGTTGACCTTTTCGACCACCGCGTCGAGATACGTCGTATTACGATAGAACGGCTCGACGCAGTGAACCGGCATTTCATCTTGGAACAGCCGCCGCCATTCGTTCAAACTCGATCCCGTGGTGGTCGACGAATACTGCGGGTACAGGGGCAAGAGCACCACTTCCTCGCATTGGGCTGCCCGCAGTTGCTCGATCGCCTCGCGCGTAAAGGGATGCCAGTAGCGCATCGCAACAAAGCAGTGCGCATCGATTCCCTGGCTTCGCAGCTCGGTCTCCAGCGCACCCGCCTGCTGTTCGGTGTGCCGCCGGATAGGCGAGCCTCCGCCAATAGTGGCGTAGTGATGTTGCACCTTGCGCGCGCGCGTAGTCGAAATCAGCTTGGCCAGAGGTTTGCGCCCGATGCGGGCGAAAGGGAAGTCGATAATATCTGGGTCGCAGAACAAGTTATACAAAAACGGTTCGATCGCTTCCAGCGTGTCGGGTCCGCCGAGCTGAAAGAGAACTATCCCCACACGCCGTGGTGTGCGCGTCATTTTCCCCAGAATCCCCAGAACGCATGGCAATGTACTCCGAACCGAGCGCGCGAGTCAATGGCGGATTGCAAATTTGATGCAAGATCTCGCGCGCGGCCGGCGGGTATTGAAAAAATCGGAAGTCTCGATGCAAGCTGGTATCCATGCCAGAGCTGCCGGACATCGCCGCTTACATCGGCGCCCTCGAATCACGCATCGTCGGCCAACCGCTGCAACGAGTGCGGTTGGCGAGCCCCTTCCTCGTGCGAACGGCGCAGCCCCCGCTGGCGAGCGTGGAGGGACACAACGTGGAAGAATTGCGCCGCATCGGCAAGCGCATTGCCATCAGCTTGGGCAGCGATCTCTGGCTGGTCCTGCACCTGATGATTGCCGGGCGGTTGCACTGGCGCGCTCCCGAGGCCAAGCTGGCGGGCCGTCAGAGCCTGGCAGCCTTCGATTTTCCCCACGGTTCGCTTGTGCTAACGGAGGCTGGGTCCAAGCACCGCGCGTCGTTGCACGTGGTCCATGGCGAAGAGGGCTTGCAGTCTTTTGACGCCGGAGGAATCGACGTCTTCGCTGCGGACCTGGATTCTTTCCGCGCCGCGCTGACGGCCGAAAATCATACGTTGAAGCGGGCACTCACCGACCCGCGTCTGCTCAGCGGCATCGGCAACGCCTATTCCGACGAAATCCTGTACGCGGCGCAGCTCTCTCCGATCCTGCTCACCAACAAGCTTGGGGCCAAGGAGTGGGGAAGGCTGTTCGCGGCGACCCGGCAGACGCTGCAACTCTGGATCACGCGGCTGCGCGTGGAGGCGCAGGCTGCCTTTCCAGAAAAAGTTACCGCGTTTCGAAAAGATATGGCCGTACATGGCCGCTATGGCCAGCCATGTCCGAGGTGCGGCGACAGAATTCTGCGGATTCGTTACGCCGACAAGGAAACCAACTATTGCGCGCGCTGCCAGACCGGCGGCAAAGTTCTTGCCGACCGTAGTCTTTCCCGCTTGTTAGGATCGGACTGGCCGCGCACCTTGGAAGAGTTGGAGGCTCTGAAGCGGCGTTGAAGTGAGTCCGTGGAGTCGCGAAAGACCTAGACCGGCGCTGGTTCGGCCGTGCTGCTCTGCATTTCTTCAATTACCGCGTCGGCAAACTGCGAAGTCCCCGCCTTGCCCCCAATGTCGCGCGTCAGCTTTTCCGGATGACGATAGACTCTCTCCAGCGCATTCCGAATCTGCGTTGAGGCCGCGTGTTCCCCGAGATGCCGCACCATCAGCAGTGCCGACCGCAGCAGCGCCGTTGGATTGGCCAGATTCTTGCCCGCAATGTCGGGCGCTGAACCGTGTACCGCCTCGAAAATCGCGCATTCATCCCCCAAGTTCGCGCTGGGAACAAATCCCAGCCCACCCACAAAGGCCGCGCACAAGTCCGAGAGAATGTCTCCGTACAGGTTTTCCATGACCAGCATGTCGTACTGATACGGATTCATCACCAGTTGCATGCAGGTGTTGTCCACAATGTGTTCGCCGTAGGTGATCTCGGGATAGTCCTTCGCCACATTCCGCGTGCACCGCAGGAACAGCCCGTCCGACAACTTCATGATGTTGGCTTTGTGAATGCAGTGAATCTTCTTGCGCTGGTTCTTGCGCGCGTACTCGAAGGCAAACTTCGCGATCCGCGTGGATGCCTTCTCGGTGATGATTTTCAGGCTCTCCACCACGCCCGGCACCACCTCATGTTCGAGTCCCGAGTAAAGCCCCTCGGTATTCTCGCGCACGATAATCAGGTCTACGTCCGGATACCGCGTGGGAATGTGTGGCAAATTGCGGATCGGCCGAAAGTTGGCATACAGCTCAAATTTCTTCCGCAGCGCCACGTTGATGCTAGGAAAGCCCCCGCCCACCGGCGTGGTCACCGGTCCTTTCAGGCCGACGTGCGTCCGCTCCAACGACTCGATCAAATCCTTGGGGATATACTCGCCGGACTTTTCGTAAGCCTCCGCGCCGACAGCAAACGTTTCCCACTCGAATTTTACCCCGGTCGCTTCCAGGATGCGCACCGTTGCCTGCGTCACTTCCGGCCCAATCCCGTCTCCCGGGATCAGCGTTACCTTATGACTCATAAATGCAATGTCCTGACATGAATCGTTATACGGTCTTTGCCTTGACTAAATCCTTCAGCTCATTCATGAACTCTTTCACGTCTTTGAAATCCAGATATACCGACGCGAACCGTACATAGGCGACCTTGTCGTAGCGCCGCAGCCGGTTCATGATCAGCTCGCCCAACTCACTGGTTTTACGCTCGCGCTCCGCCGACTCGATCACGAACGATTCCGCCTCGTTCACAATCTGCTCCAGTTTGCTGATCGGCACCGGACGTTTCTCGCAGGCCCGCAGCAATCCATTGAGAACTTTCTGCCGGTCAAATTTCTCCCGGCGCCCATCTTTTTTCACCACCATGTAGGGGATTTCGTCGATGCGCTCGTAGGTCGTGAAGCGCTTGCCGCACTTTAAACACTCGCGCCTCCGCCGGATCGATTCCGCTTCCTTGCTCTCGCGCGAGTCCACTACCTTGTCATTGGCAAATCCGCAAAAGGGACATTTCATGGCGCTGGGCTTGTTCGACCGCGACTCTGGCTAACGAATGTCGGACTTGTCCCTCCCGCCCATTGTCATTCCGACGCCGGAGCGAAGCGAAGAAGGAGGAACCTGCTGCCCTGTCCGGTTCCCCAAAATTGTAACAGTTGGAGAAGGCACAAGGCGGCTGCCGAAGACGCACCATTGGCGAAGCAAGTACCTCCAGGAAAGAGGGACCGGGCCCCAGAAGCAAAACGGCGCTCGCACCCCCTGCGGTACGAGCGCCCGTTTTTCCCCATGCCTTCCCGGTGACGGAAGGCGTGAAGCCCCCGATCCATGCTTGCGGGCGGAAAGTCCGCCCACTCGATGGTCTGCTTTAGAAGTTGCCCCAACGCAGGCCCGGTTTTGTCACAAAAGTGTCCGCAATTTGTAAAAGACTTGCCGGATACACTGCGTTCGCTTTGGGTGCCTTTTGTAATCCAGCCCTTCTGAACCCGGCTGCTATCATGAAACTTCCCCCGACCTAAAACCTTGCGGAGGCTGCTTCAGTTCGGATTTGTCTTGCTTGCTCTGCCGCTCTACGCGCAGAACAACGCCGGAGAACTCCGCCTTAAGGTGGCCGACCCACACGGCTTTGGGGTGAAGGCGTCGGTCACGATCACGAGCGACGCCGCGCAACTGCATCGCAGTCTCGTGACCGACGATGCCGGATCGCTTACCGCGCGCAATCTTCCTTTCGGCCCGTACCAGGTCACAGTCGAGAGCGACGGCTTCTCTCCGTTCAGCGGCATCATCGAGATTCGCTCCGCTCTGCCCGCCGAATACAAGGTGAATCTGAGCATTGCAGCCCTGAGCACCGCGCTGAATGTGACCGGGGATATTCCTTTGCTTGATCCGGAACAAAGCGGCTCCGCCAATCATTTGGACAAACAGGCCATTGCCGACCGCCCCGCGTCGCTGCCCGGCCGTTCCGTGGTGGACCTGGTCGACTCGCAGCCCGGCTGGCTCTACGAAGGCAACGCCGTGCTCCATCCCCGCGGCTCTGAGTATCAGACGCAATTTGTCGTCGACGGCATTCCGCTCACCGACAACCGCTCGCCCAGTTTTGGCCCGGAAATTGAAGCGGACGACGTGGACTCGCTGACCATTTACACGGCCGGCTTTCCAGCCGAATATGGACGGAAAATGGGCGGAGTGGTCGAGGTCAACACGCTCCGTGACGAACAACCGGGCTTGCACGGTGAGGCCGTTCTTTCCGGCGGCAGCTTCGACACGGATGGCGCCTTCGCCCAGGCGCAATACGGTTGGGGTCACAACTTTCTCGCCGTCAGCGCCACCGGGAACATGACGGCCCATTACCTCAATCCCGTGGTACCGGAAAATTACACCAACCGGGGCACGACCGGAGACGTATCTTTAAGCTATAGCCGCGACTTTTCGCTCAAAGACCGTCTCAGCCTCAGCGTCCGCCATGAACTTGCGCGTTACGAGATTCCCAACGAGCAGGTGCAGGAAAACCCGCAGTTGCAGGATCCGGCGCCGCCTCCTGGCACTCCTCGCCAACTGCAGACGGCGGACAATTTCGAGACCATCGGCATCGCCTCGTATCGCCACATTTTCTCGCCCGACGTTCTGCTCGATGTCCACGGCATGGTCCGCGACAACTCCAACGATTTCAACTCCACCACCTCGTCCTGGCCCATCATCGTCTTCCAGCACAACTACTTCAACGAAGGGTATTTCAACACTTCCATCTCGGTTCACCACGGCCATCACGAATGGAAAGCCGGCCTGGAATCCGATACTCTTTTCCTGCACGAGAACTACAGCGACATCATAACCGCTAGCCAGAATCCGAATCCGGTTACCGGTATGTGTTACCCTTTCGCCTGCGCTACCGCGCCCACCTTGAGTTTTGTTGGCAGCCGTCCTGACCTCGAACAAGCCGCCTTCGTCCAAGATCTGATCCACTTCGGTAACTGGACCTTCGATGCCGGCCTGCGCTGGGACCACTACCAGTTGCTCCTTAATCAAAACGCCGTCAGCCCGCGCCTTTCCATCGCTCATTATTTTCCAGCTGCCAAGTTGATCGTCCATGCCTCCTACGACCGGATTTTTCAAACGCCGTCGTTCGAAAACATCCTGCTCTCCAGTTCCAACCAGGTGCAGTCCTTCGAACCCACGGTCCTACGCCTTCCGGTGCAACCGTCCCACGGCAACTACTTTGAAATTGGCGCCAGCAAAAGCTTCTTCAACCAGCTTCGCTTCGACGCCAACTATTTCCGCCGCTACGTCAACAACTACGCCGACGACGACCAGATCACCAATACGTCGATCAGCTTCCCTATAGCTTTCCGCAAAGGCATTCTTTACGGCGCCGAAGGTAAACTTCAACTCCCGCACTGGAAGCGCTTTTCCGGTTTCCTCAGCTATTCCTACATCGTGGGTAACGCCTGGTTCCCGGTCACTGGAGGCCTCTTCCTCGGCGAGGGCGCCGTGAGCGCAACCACGCAGCTTACCGGCCATGTTCCCGATTCGCAGGACCAGCGCAACACAGCCCGCCTGCACGTTCGCTGTCAGCTAACCTCGCGTCTGTGGATCGCTGGCGGCGCAGAATATGGCAGCGGCTTGCCCTTCGACTACAACGGTACTTACCAGCTGGCGCTCGAAGAATACGGGGCGGCGGTGGTGGGTCGTCTGAACCTGAATGACGGGCGCATCAAGCCCACGCTCTCCGTCGACATTTCCGCGGGCTTCGATCTGTATAAGAAAGAGAGGCGTTCCCTGCGCCTGCAGGCCGACGTGGAAAACCTGAACAACCGCCTCAACGTGGTGGACTTCAACGGCTTGTTCTCGGGCAACGCCATCGGCCCGCCTAGAAGTTATTTCCTTCGCCTGGCGTCAACGTTCTAGTTTCCGTTTGCGTGCTCAGAAAGGCCCGGAATTCCCTCTGTGTCCCCTGTGTCCTCTGTGGTGAAGATCTTTCTAAACCACGAAGTACTTCGCTCCCGGATGATGCACCACAATCGCCGACGTGCTCTGCTCCGGCTCCAGCAGGAATCCGGAAGTCAGGCGCACGCCCACATTCTCCTCCGGTTTGAGCAGCGCAAACAATTTCGTCTGATCCTCGAGATTGGGGCATGCTGGATAGCCAAACGAATACCGCGACCCGCGATACTTCTGGTGAAACAGATCGCGAATCTCTGGGGCGTCCTCGCCGGCAATTCCCAACTCCTCGCGCATCTTCTTGTGATGGAACTCGGCCAGCGCCTCCGCGGTTTCAACGCTCAGCCCGTGCAGGTAGAGGTACTTCGTGTATTCCCCACCTTCGAACAACCGCTGCGTTTCTACGCTGGCCTTCGCCCCAATCGTAACCAGCGACAGCCCGATCACATCCATCTTTCCCGAAGCCTTCGGCGCAAAAAAGTCGGAGATGCACAACCGCCGCCCCTCGCGCTGCCGCGGAAACGTAAATCGCAAGAACTCATCCGCCGATGTACTCGCTACTTGCGACTCGGTACTCGGTACTCGATACACCACCACATCATTCCCGTCGCCCTGAGCAGGGAAGTACCCGTACACGACTGCCGGTCCAAACAATCCTGAACCTGCGACCTCATCCTCCAGCTTCCGCAGAATCGGCCGAAACTTCTCTTCCACCAATCGCACATAATCCGCCTGCGATGCGGTCTTCAGTTGCCACTGATTCTTGAACAGCGCCGTCTCATTGATGTACCGAAACACTTCGCGCAGATCGTAATCCTTGCGCACGCGCACGCCCCAGAACGGGGGGACCGGAATATTCGCAGCGTCTCCGACCACCGGACTTCGCTCAGCAAACACCGGCCCGGTTTCTTCGTCGACTGCCGCAGCCTTCGCGTACTCTTTTACCGTTCTTCCTTCGGCCAGCCGCGCCTGCTTCGCGCCGTCCTCGGTGGCCAGGTCCTCCATGATGTGCAAGCCGGCAAACGCGTCGTCGGCGTAGAAGACGGCATTCGCGTACTCCCGCCGCAAGTCATCCTCAACATACTTTCGCGTGAGAGCCGCGCCACCGCAGATCACAGGGAAGGCCAATTTCTGCCGCTCCAGATCCTGAATGACATATTTCATCTCCAGCGTCGACTTCACCAGCAGCCCGCTCAGCCCGATCGCGTCCGCCTGATGTTCCTGTGCCGACCGGATGATCGTGTCTCCTGGCTGTTTGATCCCGAGATTGACAACCTTGAATCCGTTGTTCGACAAAATAATGTCGACCAGATTCTTTCCGATGTCGTGCACGTCGCCCTTCACCGTTGCCAGTACGATCGTGCCTTTCTGCGACCCGGCCTTCTTCTCCATCTTCGGTTCGAGATAAGCGACCGCCGCTTTCATGACTCCCGCCGAATCCAGCACCGACGGCAGTTGCATCTTGCGCGCACCGAACAGGTCGCCGACGGTTTTCATGCCATCGAGCAGAATCGTGTTGATCAGTTCCAACGCGGAGTAACTCGCCAATGCCTCTTCCAGCAACTGTTCCAGCGATTTCTTGTTCGCTCCTTCGCCCACCGACTTCTCGCCGTTGATGATGGCAAACTTCAGCTTGTCCTCGACCGACAGAGTATCCAGATGCGCCGTGGTCGAAGCCGCGGGCTTGCCCTTCATGCCCGCGAAGTGCGCCATGTATTTCTGCAGCGGGTCGCCGTCGGAATTGGCGTCCCGATGAATCAGTTTCCGCGCCAGTTCCACTTCTTCCTGCGGAATCTTGTACAGCGGATAAATCTTCGTGTAGTTGACGATGGCCATGTCGAGACCATGGTCCACCGCTTCGTGCATGAACACCGAATTCAGTACCCGCCGCGGATACGCATCCAGCCCGAACGAAATATTGCTCACGCCCAGGATGGTCTTAACTCCAGGCAATTCTTTCTTGATGCGCTCTACCGCATTGATCGTCTCGATGCCGGCAGTGCGGTACTCTTCCTGTCCCGTCGAAATCGGCAAGGTCAGCGCGTCAAAGATCAGGTCGGTACTGTCCAGGCCGTATTTCTTGGTCGCCAGATCGTGAATGCGGTGCGCGATGGCAACCTTCTTGTCAGCGGTCAGCGCCATGCCGTCTTCGTCGATGGTCAGTGCAATCACGGCGGCTCCATAGCGCTTCGCCATGGGCAAAACTTTCGACGTCCGCTTCTCGCCGTCTTCCAGGTTGATCGAATTGATGATGGGGCGGCCCGGGATGCGCTTCAGCGCTTCTTCCACAACATCAGCCTCGGTGGAATCGACCAGAATCGGCGCGGGGACGCGCGTGGCGATTTTTTCCAGAATGGAAGTGATGTATCCCTTCTCGTCCTCGCCGACAATCGCGCAGCACAGGTCCAGCATGTGCGACCCGTCGTTCACCAGCCTCTTGGCCAGACCGAGAATCTCGTCGTATTTCTTTCCCTGAACCAGCTTGCGGAAATGCTCGACCCGCGTCGTCGTATTCATTTCCTCGGCGACGATCAGCGGCTTGGGCTCGAGATCGAGCGGAACGGAGGTATACGCGCTGGATGCCGCGCCCACACGCTTGACCTCGCGTTTGGCAGGTTCCACGCCGGAAACCGCATCCACTACGGCCTTGAGATGTTCGGGCGTCGTGCCGCAACATCCGCCTACGATGCGGACCCCGTAGTCCTTCACAAAGTGAAGGTGATACTCCGCCAGGTCCTCTGGCGAGAGTTTGTAGACCGCGTGGCCGCCCACGTTCTCGGGAAGACCCGCATTCGGAAGAACCGAAACTTCCTTGGTCGAATTCAGCGCGAGATAACGGACCGCATCGTTCATCTCCTTCGGCCCGGTCGCACAATTCAGACCGATGACGTCCACATCGAACGGCTCGAGCGCGGTCAGAGCCGCACCGATCTCCGTTCCCAATAGCATGAGTCCCGTTTCCTGCAGCGTCACCTGCACGGTTACCGGCAATCGCTTGCCCGCCTTCCGCATCGCTTCCAGCACTCCGATGGTGGCGATCTTCGCCTGCAGCAGATCTTGCGCGGTTTCGATGAGCAGAACGTCGACTCCGCCTTCGATCAGTGCGGCGGCCTGCTCTTCGTACGCTTCCACCATGGCGTCGAATCCAATGTGCCCCAGCGAAGGCATTTTCGTCGTCGGTCCTATTGAGCCTGCCACAAATCGCGGCCGATCTTTGGTCGAGAATTGCTGGGCCACTTCCTTCGCCAGTTGTGCGCCTTTCAAGTTAATCTCGCGCACCCGGTCGCCGAGATCAAACTCTTCCAGGACGATCCTGGAGCCCTGGAAAGTGTCGGTCTCGACTACGTCGCAGCCCACGCGGAAAAAGTCCGCATGAATGTCGCGAATAATGTCAGGACGGCTCAACACCAACACTTCGTTGCAGTTCTCCCGGCCCCAGTAATCATCCAGGGTTGGGTTCCGCTTGTGAATGTTGGTCCCCATCGCGCCGTCGTATACGACGACGCGTTCCTTCACGGTTTGTAAAAAGTCAGCCATAGTAAGCTTCTAGCTCCTAGCTGCTAGCTCTTAGCTTTCGGTCGATCGGTGTTGATCCGCGTGAATCCGTGGCGAAGAAGCCGCCTTGCCCCACATGCACGAACGCCGGTCTCGTGGACCGGCGTTGGTTGCACTCGAAACCTGCTTCGAAGTTAGCTCCCCTGCACCATTTGCGCTGGCGCCCCGCCGTCCACGTCGGCCTGATTGAAGATGACGTTGGCCCCCATGTGTGCTGGCCGGGGGGCCAGCATTTGCTCCTTGCGGTAAACCAGATTGCTGGCATTGAAGGTCGCCAGCTCAAATCCATGCCCGTGCGTAATCGCATCGGTCGGACAAGCTTCCACGCAGTAGCCACAGAAAATACAGCGGTTGTAATCGATGTTGTAAACCTTGGCGTAACGCTCGGCGCCGCTGACCCGGCTCTCGGCCGTATTTTCCGCGGCCTCGATATAAATGCAATTCGACGGACACGCGGCCGCGCAAAGGAAGCAGGCCACGCACTTCTCCAGTCCGTTTTCATCGCGCTGCAGGACGTGGGCGCCGCGGAAGCGGGCTTCAAAGCGCGCCCCTTTCAGCGGTCCCTTGCCGTCGGGATAATTCTCCACGGTCGTAGGCTGGAACATCTCCATGAAGGTGATGCTCATGCCCTTGGCAATGGCGGCGATGTTTTTCAAAACCGGCATACCGAACTAGTATACCGGAAGAGCCGCACGGCAAGGCGTGTCTGGATCAAAGCGCGGGCTCAGGCGCGTTATGCTGGCAAATGTCTGCGAGGAGATTGTGAAAGAGGAGAAAAAAGGAGCACTACAACCGCGCATAGGCCTCTGTGCCGATTGCCGGTTCATGCGGTTGATCGAGTCGGCCCGGGGTTCGACTTTCTACCGCTGCGAACTCTCCGCCACCGATGCCCGGTTCCCCAAGTATCCGCGCCTGCCAGTGCTGCAATGCGCGGGGCATGAGCAGCTGAGTGCAAGCGAGCCGAGCAATAGCCCAAAGTAAACCCGGCTCACTCCAGCCCAAGTTCCTTGGCCAGCGCCTTCCACTTGCTGTCGACCAGCGCCTTGGTCTTCGCATCCATCACGATCTCATCAGGCCACGGTCGCGCGAAACCTTCGCTCGCCCACTTGCGGGTGGCGTCGATGCCCATCTTCGATCCGTAGTTCGGCAGGCGCGAGGCGTGGTCGAGCGAATCGACCGGGCCCAGCGTGAATTGAATGTCGCGCTCCGGGTCGATGTGGTTCAACGCTTTCAGCGTCACGTCGCCGATATCCTGTACGTCGACGTCTTCGTCCACCACTACGATGCACTTGGTAAACATGGCCTGGCCCAGCGACCAGATGGCGTTCATCACCTTGCGGGCCTGCCCTGGGTACGATTTCTTGATGGAGACGATCATCAGATTGTGGAACACGCCTTCGACGGGCAGGTTGATGTCCACCAACTCTGGAATCGTCAGCTTCATCAGCGGCAGAAAAATGCGCTCGACCGCCTTGCCCATGAAAGCGTCTTCCTGCGGGGGCTTGCCCACGATCGTGGTCGCGTAAATCGGATCCTTCCGGTGCGTCACGCAGGTCACGTGAAAGACGGGATAGAGATCTTCGAGCGAGTAGAAGCCGGTGTGGTCGCCGAATGGGCCCTCGCTGCGCAGTTCGTCGAGATTCACGTAGCCCTCGAGCACGATCTCGCTGGCAGCCGGAACTTCCAGGTTGACAGTTTCACATTTCACCAGATCGACCGGCGCTCCACGCAGAAATCCTGCAATCAGATATTCTTCGATCTCCGGCGGCGCGGGAACAATCGCCGAAAACGTCACCGCGGGTTCAGTGCCGATGGCGACCGCAACTTCCATTTTCCCTGACGGCCTGCTGCCTTCTGCGAGAACCGAACCGCCCGACGAACGCGCCATGATGTCCACTGCCGCGCGTGCAGACTCGGTGCCAGCTGGACGGACGAATGCGTCCGTCCCTACGTGTTCGATGCTACTTCCCACGGCCGCCCGCATGCGCTCGCGCACGTGCTCCGCCGCATTTTTCTGCCGCTGCCAGTGCATTCCCGTCGTGCGCTCGTCATACACCTGCATGCGGTACATGCCAAGATTGCGCTTGCCCGACCTGGGGTCGCGCGTCGTGACGAGGGGCAGAGTAATGAATCGTCCGCCATCTTTTGGCCAGCATTGCAGGATGGGAAAATCGAGCAGCGAAAACTTGTCGCGCTGGATCACTTCTTTGCAAGGCCCGGTCGGCACCGTGCGCGGGAAAAACTTGCCCGCTTCGGTCAGCAGAGGAAGCATCTTCAGCTTGTCGAGAAATCCCTGCGGCGATTTCACGTCCATGAACATGCGGATGCGCCCCGCAATCTCGTCGTAGGAATTGACCCCGAGCGAGAGCTTCATGCGGGCGTCAGACCCGAACTGATTGATCAGAACTTGAGATCCGGCATGGCCCTTGAGGTTCTGGAAAAGAAGTGCGGGCCCGCCCAGAATGCCCTTGCCATCGCGGCTCTTAGAGACGCGGTCGGTGATCTCTGCCACCTCGAGAATCGGGTCGGCCTCGGTCTTTATACGCGTGAGTTGACCGGCGCGGTCAAGCGCCGCGATCCACTGGCGAAGATCGTTGAAGGGCAAAGGATTCCTCTCTGTTGGACTGTCTGCGTGACCGAAGATTATAAGGGATTTGCAAAACGGAAAACTTCTTCGCCGCGGATTCACGCAGATCAACGCGGATGGTCAGACTGGCGGTCGGGCAAGAGTGAGGCCCTGCTCAGGGTCACTCGTAGCGCAAAGCTTCGATGGGATCCAGATTGGCGGCGCGCAGCGCGGGAACCATTCCGCTGATCACTCCCACCACCGCCAGAATCGACGTGGCCACGATCAGAATCATGGGCGACACAATCAGCCGGATGTCCGCGGCCTCGGCATGGGAAGCCATGGCGCTATAGAACGTAATGCGGCCCGCCGCAACCGATACCGCGTAAGAAAGAATAATTCCCAGCACCCCGCCGGCAGCGGTGATGACCATGGCCTCCGCCAGAAACTGGAAAAGAATGTCGTGCCGCCGCGCCCCCAGAGCCTTCTCCACGCCGATTTCCCGTCCGCTGTGTCACCGACACCAACATGATGTTCATCAATCCCACGCCGCCGATGCCCAGAGTCACCGTACCAATGAACGCCAGCAGAACTTTCAATGCCGTCGAGATGATGCTGAACTGCGCCAGTTGCTTCTGCGCGTCGAACACAAATACGGCGCGCGGGTCGTCGGGCTTGAAGTTGTGGGCCGCCGCCAGAGTATCCCGAATCGTCTTGTCCATCTTGTCGTGGTCGAGCCCTAGCGAGTCCATCCAGATGCCGTCAAGGTAATGGTTGTCCTTGATTACATCCATCGAGTTATACGGGATGTAGATGACCCGGTTATTGTCGTTGTCGCCCTCCTGCATGCGGGGCGCTCCCACTCCAATCACTTCAAACGTCACGCCGTCGATGCGAATCGACTGGCCGAGCGCCGGCATGCCGGAGAAAAGCTTATCGCGTGCCTCCGACGCAATCACGGCGTAGAGCCCGTGCTGCATATTGTCGGCGTCGTCGAGAAACCTTCCTTCCGCAATGTCAAGGTTCCATATCGCCTGGATCGACGGGTCTAGACCCATCACGGGAAACGTGAAGGATCGATTGTCGTTCTGAACCGTAGACTGCTTGTCGGATTCGCGCACCACATGGCGGCACAGCGGTACGTTGTTGCGCAGCAGTTCGACGTCGTCATTGGTGAAGCGCACCACAACTCCGGCCTTGTTGCCTCCCGCTTGCTGCGACGTTCGCCCGGGGAACACGCCCACGGCAGTGGCGCCGAAGCTCTCAAAAATGGCCTCAATCGCCTTGCCGAAGCCGTTGCCGTAAGAGAGCAGCAGCACAACCGTGGCAATGCCCCACGCCATTCCCGCCATGGTGAGCAGGGTCCGGCGCAAGTCGTGGCGCATGGCGGAATACGCCTGTTTTAGAAGATCGCGGTACATGTTATTCCTTGCGCAGGGCCTCCACCGGTTCGAGCATGGCCGCCCGCCGCGCGGGATACAGGCCCGCGGCCACGCCGGCCACTCCCAGCGAAATTACCGCCAGAGCCGCCGTGGACGCGACCAGTTTCGGCGGATCAAATCCCTCGCCCAGGTTGACCCCGGAGAGCAGCGCCATCAGCCCCGCTGCCCCGGCAATGCCAATTCCCCCGCTCAGCAGGGTCAGGAAAGCTCCTTCCACAAAAAACTGGAACATGATGCTGGAATTCGTCGCGCCCACGGCCTTGCGCAATCCAATCTCCCGCGTCCGGTCAGCGACCGCGACCAGCATGATGTTGATGATGCCGATCGCCCCCAGCGCCAGCGTGACCAGCCCCACGCTTCCCAGGAACATATTCATCGCGTCGAAAATCTTGCCGATCTGGTCGACCGTCTTAACCGTGTCCCATTCGTCGAAAGAGTCCGGATTATTGGGGTCGAAGCCATGATTGCGAGCGATAATCTTGTGGACTTCCTGCTGTGCCTGCTCGTGCAGCGCCCGCGATTTGGGCTGATAGTTAATAAACGAGATCACATCCGTCGCGATCCCGGCATTCAGCGGACGGAAGTAGTCTTGCATCGAATGGAACGGCACATAGCTCTGGAGATTCTGGTTCATGTTGTCGCCATGGCCGATGCGCTGCAAAGTGCCGATCACCCGAAACTGAACTCCATTGAGAAGAATGGTGGCACCGATCGCCGGCCGTCCTAAGAACAGCGTGCGTCGGGTTTCATCGCCCAGAACAATTACGGGACGTTTCTGCGCGTCGTCCATTTCGTTCAGCCACCGGCCCTCGTTCATCGGCAGGTAGCGAATCTGATTGAACCCAGCGGGCACTCCCATGATCTGTCCGCTGGCCTGGTAGAAGTCGCTCACGGCGCGGATGTCCCCCCGCCGGATCACCGGCATGGCCGCACCAACGCTGGGGCACTCGCGGAGAATATCCTCGTAGTCGCGGTAATCGAGGTAATACTGGCGCAGCGCCGTGAAACTGCCCTGCATCACCGGGGCCCGGCCCGACCAGATAAACATTACGTTCTCGCCCAGGGAATCGAATTGCTTCTTATTTCCGGCGCGGAACCCCTCGCCCAGACCGACCAACAGCAGCAGGGAACCAACTCCCCACGCGATGCCGAACATGGTGAGAAAGGAGCGCAATTTGTGCGCCCATAGGACCCGGAGGGTCTGTCCGATGATGTCGAAAATGAGGCGCACAGTACTGCATTATTATACGGGTCGCGCGAGCGGCTGGTTCCCGGGGCTTCGGACCTCAGACCTCAGACCGCGGACCTCAGCAGAAACCGCCCGCTGACGCCGCTTCCCAAGAAGGCAGAAAGTCAAAGGTCTGAGGTCCGAGGTCCAAGGTCCGACGCCCGCCGCTCGATTTTCGTTCCGAATCGCCCGCGAGTTGGTTATTCTCTAGCGGGATGATGACTCTTGCCCTGAGCGAACTGCTCGGTGCCACGGTGTATGACCCGTCTGGCGCGTCGGGACACGTGCGCGAAGTGACGCTCGCTCCGCAAGAGGACCGTTCCCGCATCTCGTCTCTGATCGTGAAGACCAAGTCGGGAAACCGCATTCTCCCGCTGGCGGCCGTGTCGGCCATCAATGGCGGCATTCGGACGACTACCCCTTCGGCCGAGTGGGCAGCGTCCAACGGGACCGAGGGCCTGTTTCTGCTGGAACGCGACCTGCTCGACCAGCAGGTGATCGACATCAATGGCCGGAAAGTGGTTCGCGTCAACGACGTCGATCTGCATGTGGACGCCCTGAAAGACAAGGACGCCGGCACCTATACGGTGCTGCGCGTCCATTCCGTGGACGTGGGGGCCCGCGGCGCCATCCGTCGCCTGCTGCGCGGGCTTGCCCCCAAGACAGCCTTGCATGCCCTGCTCGACAGAATTCCTCCCCGCAGCATTCCGTGGAATTTCGTCGACGTGATCGAGACCGATCCGGCCCGCCGGGTCAAGCTCAAGATCTCGAACGAAAAGCTGGCCACGCTGCATCCGGCCGACATTGCCGACATCGTGGAAGACCTGGCCCCCGATGAGCGCCAGGCCGTGTTTCAGACCCTGGACGAAGAGACCGCGGCCGAAGCCCTCGAAGAGGTCGAGCCTAGGGTGCAGAAATCGATCGTCGAATCGCTCGATTCCGGCCGGGCCGCCGACATCGTCGGGGAAATGGATCCCGACGCGGCTGCCGACCTGCTCGGCGATCTCTCCGAAGATCGCACCGAACAGATCCTGGTCCAGATGGAACCAGAGGCGCAACAGGACGTCGTCGAACTGCTGGAGCATCGCGAAGAGACCGCGGCCGGCCGCATGACCACCGAGTTCCTGGCCCTGCAGGTTGCCGGGACGGTGGAGAACGCCATCGATTCGCTGCGCGAGTTCGAAGGCGGAGTTGAGGCCGTCAGCACCATCTACCTCGTGGATTCTCACGGAACGCTGGTCGGCGCGGTTCCGCTGGCCAGACTGGTGCTTGCGCCGCTCTCGACGCCCTTGCTGTCGCTGATTCAGGAGCCCCTGGTCCTCGCTCACGAGGGTACTGCGGAGAACGAGGTAGCGGAACTGTTCGACAAGTACAACCTGCAGACTCTGCCTGTCGTGAATGAGCACAACAGGCTGACCGGCGTCATCACCTCCGATGACGTGATCAGCATGTTGCGGGCGAAGCTGTAAGAAAGCGGTGTTGGGTCTTAGGGGACATGGAAAGCATGTTTGAGGACCTGCGCTACAGCTTGCGGGCACTTGCGAGGAGTCCCAGCTTCACACTGGTGGCTGTGGTGGGTTTGGCCTTGGGGATTGGTGCGAACAGCGCCATTTTCACCGCAATGAACGCCGTCCTGCTTCGCCCTCTTCCCTACAAGGAAGCGGAGCAGTTGGTTCTGTTGTGGGAACTCAACCGGCACAACGGAGACCACGAAATTAAGGCGAGTGCTCCTGACTATATCGACTGGAAGGAACAGAACAGCGTCTTTCAGGATATCGCAGCATTTAATGCGAACTCTGACCTTGGGCTGAACCTCAGCGAGGCAGGTCACCCCGCACGAATTTCTGCGACGTCGGTTACGGGTAACCTCTTTTCAGTTCTGGGCGTCACGCCATCCTTGGGCCGGTCATTCCTCCCGGATGAGGAGCGCCCAGGCTCCGCTCCGGTTTGCATTCTCAGCGATGGTCTTTGGAGGCGGCGATTTGGCTCCGATCCGAAAATCCTCGGGAAGGCAGTCACGCTCAATGGCGAGATGTGGACCGTAGTTGGCGTCATGCCGAGGGGTTTCCGTTTCCCACAGAGTGTCGATCTATGGGTGCCCGCAATAGTCCGGTCGACTGCAAGGACGAAGCACGCCCAACACTATCTTGGCGTCATAGCACGGCTTAAGCCAGGGCTTTCTCTTGATCATGCACAAGCCGAATTGGATGCACTCGCGCGCCGGATGGGATTGCAATATCCGGAGACAAACGCGGGCCTCGGAATCAGGCTCGTCCCCTTACGCACACAAATAACGGGAAACATCCGTCCAGCCCTTTTGGTTCTTTTCGGAGCCACAGCTTTCGTTTTGCTCATCGCATGTACAAACCTGGCCAATCTGTTGCTTGTGCGAGCCACGGTGCGTCAGGCGGAAATGTCGTTGCGTCTTGCCTTGGGTGCTTCACGGACGCGACTGGTCCGGCAATTACTCACCGAGAGTGCGCTGCTCGGACTGTTCGGCGGCATTTTGGGACTGATCCTGGCCTTCGTCGGGACGCGCTTTCTTCTTAATCACAGCCCCAGCAACTTTCCCCGGACGAATGAGATCGCCGTCGATGGCCGAGTGCTCGCATTCACTCTAGGCCTGTCGGTCTTCACAGCGGTCATCTTCGGCGTGGTGCCTGCGCTCCAGGCTTCGAAACCGGATCTAATCAGAACACTCAAGGTGGGGGGCAGCGGATTCGCCATGGGACAGGGCTGGCAGCGCCTCCGCCTCCTGCTGGTAGCTTCCGAGATGGCTCTGGCTTTGGTGCTGCTGATTGGCGCAAGCCTGATGATCAGGAGCTTCTTTCGTCTTCAGGAAGTAAATATCGGGCTCGATCCGCTAAACGTATTAACCATGAATACGACTCTCACCGTTGATAGATATCCGGCGCCCCGCCAGATCGCTTTCTATCGGGATGTTGTAGAACGAATCGGTGCTCTACCTGGGGTCACGTCCGTCGGCGCGGTTGATAATCTTCCTCTGGGTGGGAGTGATCTCCACACCTTCGGCATTGTGGGGCGCTCTGCTTGGGATCCGGGCGATGAACCCTCAGGTGAATTCGGCGTTGTAACGCCGCAGTACTTCAACGCAATAGGCATTCCTCTTACTAAAGGTCGTTACTTTACTGAGGGTGACGGTGAGGAGAACCCTAGAGTTGCGATCATTAATAAGGCTCTGGCCAGCCGTTACTGGCCGAAAGAAGACCCACTCGGCAAACACATCACAATCGACTTCGAACGGGAGGCACGAGAGATCGTGGGTGTGGTAGGAAACGTAAGGCACATGGGGCTTGACCAGCAGGAACCGCTGCAGGTGTACATACCACACCCTCAGATCGGCGGTGCAATGATGTGTTTGGTTATCCGTGCCACTTCGGACCCGCTGAACCTGGCGCCATCTGTTCGCGCCGCAGTCCAAGCGGTCGATAGCGATCAACCCGTTTACGATATTCAGACAATGGAGCAACGTCTCTCAGATTCAGTATCGCCCAGACGTTTTAATATGCTTCTGTTAGCAATATTTGCCGCGATAGCACTCGTCCTTGCAGGCGGGGGGACATATGGTGTCATGTCATATTATGTTACTCAACAAACTCATGATATCGGCATTCGCATGGCGATGGGTGCCGACCAGGTCAAGGTACTCACGCTTGTCATGGGAAAAGGTCTCGTTATTTTATTCTGCGCATTGGCGATTGGCGTGGCTGTGGCTTTTGCGCTTTCACGGGTCATCTCCGGTTTACTGTTCGGCATCAGTACCCTCGACCTTACCAGCATTCTGGGCGCTTCGTTCCTGTTGACCACGGTGGGGCTTGTGGCCTGCTACATTCCCGCCCGCCGGGCTTCTAGGGTTGACCCTATGGTTGCCTTACGTTACGAGTAGACAATCGCTGGCCGCGGCGCTTATGAAAATCCTCTGCGGAGGCGAGATGACTCCGAAAATAGATGCTTAGAGGTTAAGTCTTGGGCGAGAGCAATCGATGCTGACTTCCCGAGGCCTAAGCCCCAAGACCCAAGACCTAGACCTGGGCATACCGCCGCCCCCACTCCGCACCAACTCCGCCAGCTCTAATTTTATTTCCTAAGCACTTTTTGTTTGGTCAGATTCCACGCATGCGTTTATCCTGTGGCGTCGTACGCGGCAAATTGCTCCACCTCTATGTCAGCGAAAAGTGCGCATGAAGTTTCTGAAACGCTCGAAAACCCGGATCCTGTTGTTCCTCGCCGTCGTCGGGCCGGGCTTCATCACCGCGAACGTCGACAATGATGCCGGCGGCATCCTGACCTATTCCCAGGCCGGGGCCCAATTCGGACATCTCCTCCTCTGGACCATGATCCCGATCACGCTCGCCCTGATCGTGGTGCAGGAAATGTCGGCCCGCATGGGTGCTGTCACCGGCAAGGGACTGAGCGACCTGATCCGTGAGGAATTCGGCTTTCGCATCACGTTTTTCATGATGCTCGGCATCTTGATCACCAACTTCGGCAACGTGGTTACCGAATTCATCGGCATCGCCACCAGCCTGGAATTGTTTGGCTTGTCGCGATACGCCACCGTGCCCGTGTGTTGTGTGATCGTGTGGCTGATTGTTGTGAAGGGGCAGTACAAGAGTGTGGAGAAAGTGTTTCTGGCAGCGTCATTTTTCTATGTCGTCTACATTATTGCGGGTGTGAAGGCGCATCCCTTGTGGAGGGATGCGGCTATCGCTACCTTCAAACCGCCAGAGATGAAAGCCTTTCGCGACCAGGCCTATCTGTACATGGTGATCGGTGTGGTGGGAACGACGATCGCGCCCTGGATGCAGTTCTACCTGCAATCCTCGATCGTGGAGAAAGGCGTCACGCGCCGGCAATACAGGGCTTCCATGCTGGACGTAGTGACCGGCTGTATCTTCACTGATGTCGTGGCCTGGTTCATCATCGTCGCCTGCGCCGCGACGTTGTGGGTGCATGGTTTCCGAAACATTACCTACGCAGCCGATGCTGCTGCCGCCCTGAAGCCACTGGCCGGACAGTATGCCTACATTCTTTTTGCCGTTGGTCTGTTCAATGCCTCGCTGTTTGCGGCGTCGATTTTGCCGCTATCCACCGCCTACACGGTGTGCGAAGGTCTGGGTTTTGAATCGGGAGTCGGAATGAAATTTGGGGAGGCCCCTGCATTCTACTGGCTCTATACGGCCTTAATCATTGCGGGCGGCGCCGTCGTCCTGATCCCCGGCCTGCCGCTGGTGAAGATCGCCGTGCTGTCGCAGGTGGTGAACGGAGTCGTCCTGCCCTTCGTTCTAATCTTCATGCTGCTGCTGATCAACAAGAAAGACTTGATGGGCGAATACGTGAACACGCGGCTGTTTAACGTAGTCGCGTGGCTGACCACGGGCATCATGATTGTTCTAACATTGGCTTGGTTTTGGACGCTGCGCTCGGGCTAGAGCCGGAAGTGGGTGCCCCATGTCTCGCGCCTCTTCCGAGACGTGGGGATTTTCGCGCGGCCGCCGGGACTTCCGTGTCTGCCCGGGCAGGGTCTACAAAAGCCTTCCCGCCGCCAGGTCCTTCACGAGCGTGAGGTCCGCTTCCAGGAAGTCGTACTTCGGCAGTTCCTTCGGCTCGGCCCACTGCATATCGCGAAAGATGCGGTTCTCGAGTTCCCTCTCGTATTCCCGCACCACGAAAAAACGCAGCTCGACCATGCCCCCGTTCGGATACTCGTGCTGAATGCGTTTGACTTCGTCTCCGACGGTCGCCAGGATTCCGAGTTCTTCCTCCAGTTCGCGGCGCAGAGCGTCGCGCGGCTGCTCTCCTTCTTCGATTTTTCCGCCGGGGAACTCCCACTTCAACGGCATGGTCTGGTGCCGCGTGCGCTGGCACACCAGCAGCTTGCCGTCTTTCACGATCAGAGCGGCGACGACGCGCTTCATCGGCCGGAGGTTTCCAGTTTCTTCCCGACCAGCATGGCGCAGTGCTGCACCAGATCTTGATGTTCGGGAGTGAAGGCCGCCGGGAAGTGGCTGTCGATGTCCAGTTCGCCCACAACCGTGCCGTGGACAAACACCGGCACAACAATTTCCGACCGGGTTTCGAGCGAACACGCCAGATAGCGCGGATCTTTGCTGACATCGTCGACCACAACCGTCTGTCCGCTCGATGCGGCCGCGCCGCAAATGCCCTGGTTGAGCGGAATGCGCGTGTGGGGCGTCATAGCCCCCTCGAACGCCCCGAGTACGAGCATCGGCGGCTGCGCGCCCGGTTCCAGCAGGTAGAAGCCCACCCAGTTATATTTCAGCATGCGCTCGTGCAGCAGCTTCGCCATGGTCTGCATGAGTTCCTGGGCCGTAGGGACGGCCCGCGCCACCTCGCTGAGTTCGTTGCGGATTTCTTCGATTCTTTGGGCTACGGGCATGATTGAAATCTTAACTCACCGCGCCAGTATCATCTATTGGAAGCGGAAACATCAGTAATCCGCCTGATTCCCTTTGTGCCCGGAAAAAATTCAGGATGGATCGCGAACGCCAGCGCCTGCAAACCTTGAAGCAGAGTCGGTGCAGGCGTGTTCAAGAATTCGTCCCGAATGCAGAAGACTCGGCCAGAACTCGCCGCGGCGGTCTGTTGCCAGTCCCTGTCTGCAATGATTTTTTCGAGCGGGACGCGGTCTCCCGCGCCGCACCACGCCGCAATCACCACTTCCGGATCGAACTGGCGAACGTTTTCCGCCGTAGTCTGGCGGCCGGGCGTACCTAGGAATTCCCCTCCTGCGGCCTCGACCAGTTCCGCGACCCACGCTTGAGAAGCGATCAAGGGTTTGCCCCATTCCTCGCACCACACTCTGGGTCGAGCACTTGCGGCGGTTCGCCTGCGCACTTCTTCGATGTCGCGCTGCATGGCGGCAATCGCTTCTTCTCCTCGATCCGTCGCTCCCACCGCTCCGGCGATGATGGCGATGTCCGCATAAATATCCGCCAGCGTCTTCGGAGCCAGCCCAAGAAAACGCGCCCCCGCCCTGAGGATTTCGCTGACCGCCTTTTCTTGATAGGGAATCGCCGCAATCACCAGGTCGGGCTTCGCGGCCACAATCTGCGCGGCGTCAGCAGTCCACGAGTCGGCCAGAATTACCCGCGAACCGTCGCCGGCCTGGGGCACCACGTCGGCGCAGTACCGTGTACAGGCTACAACGCGCCCCAGTTCGCCAATGGCGTCGAGAATAACCGTCGCGCTCGGCTGCAGACAGGCGATGCGGCGGGGAGTGTGAGAGCCAGGCATGGTCTAGCCTAGGATTTTAGTTGCCGCAGTGCGGCAGAAAAGGTGTCCAGCGCCAGCTGCGCCGCGTGCGTCGAAGCCTGCGGCAGGCCGCCCACGGCGGCAATCAAAGCGTCGCGCTGCAGGGATCGGGCCTCTTCCGGACTTCGCCCCGCCACCAGTTCCGTCAGCGCCGATGCGCAGGCCATCGAAGGCACGCATCCCTTGGCCTTGAACCGGATCTCCGCAATGCGTCCGGCCGCGATTTTCAAAGTCAGACGGAGCACGTCTCCGCAAGCCGGGTTCTCAAGCTGCGCCACGGCGTCTGCGTCGACAACTTCACCCGCGTTCCGGGGATTTTGGAAGTGATCGAGCATCTGGGCGGAATACATGCAGTTCAAATTGTAAACGCCGCGCGACCGTTGGGGCTCTTGCCCGTCACGAGATAAGTTTGCCGGCGAAGGAAAAGGCATCAACCACGAAGGACAGGACGCTACGCGCGCGTGCCGTCGGGGAAATAGATGGTCCAGCCACGCTGCCGGGCAGTGGCTTCGAGGTCGGGATTAGGATTCACCGCGAACCCGTGTTTGGCCATGGCCAACATGTCGGCGTCCCATCGCGAATTGCCAAAAGCCGCGCCGACCGCCTCCCTGGCAACTTCGCGCAGCGCCTCAGGCTTGCCCGGCCCCGACGGCACGCGCACCAGCCGGTCGGTGACTATCCCGTTTTCGAGTGCGGCCTTGGCTGCGAGGATGCGGTCTTCGGGAATTCCAAATGCCTTCATGCCGGCGCGGATGACCCATTCGTTCGATGACGAAACCGCCCACACCTCGCAGCCGTCTTGTTGCAGTCGGCCCACCAGCTCCCGCATCTCGGGGAAAATCCGCCCGGGAAAGGCGTGCGCCATAAACTCCGTGGCGGCCTGCATCATGACGGCCTCGGCGATTCCCTTGTGCATCGTGACCATCTCGCCGCACATTTCGTCTTCGCCGACCTTGCCCGCCTTGTACTGGGCGTACCGGGCGCGCATGACCTGCCCAACTTCGGCGGGCACGACGCCCTGCTTGATCTCCCAGTCGAAAAACGTTTCTCCGGCGTCGCCGGACCAGAGGGTGCCGTCACAATCAAAGGCCGCGACCCGCGGCTCCAGCCGCAGAACCGATTCGAGAAACTCCTGCCGCGTAGGATCGAGCGCCTGTGCCCCAATGGTTTCCATGCTCTTCGACGATAACGTGCGCAAGCCAGAATGCGCAATTGCGGCAGAACGGAAAAAGAGAATGACCTTCGGGCTCAAGAAACGCTACAAGTGTGTGTAGGACCGTGGAAGAGCGGCCCTTCAGGGCCGCGTTAACGCGCGGAAAGAATCGCGTGGGCTTTAGCCCCTCAGGCTCAAAGCCGCGTAATCCTCGGGCGTATTGATGTTCAATGCCACAGACGGATCGCTCACTTCAACATACTGAATGTGGTCCTGATAGCGGCGCTCGACCTCGCGCGCGCTCGCGGTGGCCGGTGCCTGCAGAAAAACCTCCATCAACTCCCGCCCCGCAACATACGGATGCCCGTGCTTGCCGGAAAACTCCGGCACCACCGCCCAAATATTATCCGGAGCCAAATCGAGGGCATCCCGCAGCAATTGCACCGTCACCGCGCTGACCGGAGGCCGATCCACCAGCGTGATGATGGCAGCATCGCGGCCGCGGTTCAGCACTTCATGCAATCCCACCTGCAGGGAACTGAACTGGCCCCGGTCGGGATCAGGATTGCTCACCAGCGACGCTCCGCCGGCATAAACAATCGGCGCTAGAGCGGCCTCGTTCTTGCCCGCCACGATCAGCACAAAGTCGGTAGCCGACATCAGCGAACAAATTGCGGCCGAAAGAAAAGTATCCTTCGAAGGCGGCTGCCCGGCGATCTGCGGCGGCCACGGCAGCAGGGCTTTGTCCGTCCCCATGCGTGAGGAATCGCCTGCGGCCAGAATCACGCCAGCGAAACTCGGAGAGCGCGCCATGTTGCGGAAGATAGCAGAAAGTGAGAGGAAAGTCAGTGAGCGGAACGAGTCAGTGGTTGCCGTCGCCTTCATCGTTTCCTGGGATTGCCTCCCCGTGCGCCTCGGCCGTGGTGGCAGTTCCAGATTCTTCCCTCGCCCCCTGAAACCAGCTGAGATGCGGCAGCGCCGAAGTCGCATGTCGGCGGATCGCGATTAACTCCGCTGTGATGGCAACCGCAATCTCCTCCGGCGTGACCGCCCCGATATCGATCCCGATAGGCGCATGCACCCGGTCGAACAAGTGCGCCGCCACGCCCTCACTGAGCAGCGACTTGAAAATCCCGATCACTTTGCGCTTCGAGCCGATCATCCCCACGTAGCGCGCCCGCGTCTGTACCGCCCAACGCAGAATGCGCATGTCGTCGCGGTGCCCGCGGGTCACGATCACGATGTAAGAAGCTTCGTTAGGATCGAGCTTCCGCATAGCCTCGTCGAAATCAAGCGCGTGAACTTCGCGCGCCGCGGGGAACCGCTCCTTCGTCGCGTACGACGACCGGTCGTCGGTCACGATTACATCAAATCCTGCGCTGGCTGCCGCCTGACAAAGGTTCTTGGCTACGTGACCTGCACCGAAAACATAAAGTAATGCTGGAGGTAATACTGGCTCAATAAAAACCTCCAGCGTTCCGCCGCATATTAGGCCGGTGTCGTATTTCGGAGCCTGGTTCAAGTCAAACTTTAAGGTTCGCGGCTTCTCCGATTCCATGACTTCGCGCGCCGCCTGCCACACGTCAGCCTCCACGCATCCCCCGCCAATCGTGCCCACAATCGAGCCGTCATCGCGCACCAGCATCTTGGCCGTCTGAAATGAAGGAATCGACCCGCGCACGTTGACGATGGTGGCCACGGCCCCGCGCCGCCCTCCGCGGCGCAGCTCAACGATTTGTTCGTAGATGTCCATGGCGAACTTGCACTGATGATTATCAGTCGGTTAACAGCAGCGAGTCAACGCTCGATCCAAAAGCAAAAGCCCCGGGCATCACTCCGGGGCTTTTGCGCAAAACCAGTTGAGAACTGCACGGCTTGCCAAGCAACTTAATCGTGAACCGGCCAGAAGCGATTGTCAAGCTTACTTTTGAGTGCGGCTGGCTACCGCCTTCAATTTCCTGATGCGCCGTCATAACTCTTCGGTGAGTGGAACACAGAGGGTGGCAGAGTCGAACTGCAGTGGCTGATGAAGCCACTCGCCGGCTTGGCAAGCCGCGTCCAGTACCCACTGGTAACACCCTCTAGACATTCGGCTCGCCGATAAAATCCTACTCTGAAATTCAGTGACCGGCGGCCGTGGGGGCGCAATAAAAGTCGTCCGGATTCCTTATTGGGGATTTCCATTCAGCAGTATCCTGTGAGGTCGTCACGTTAAACAGGGAGAACGCCCTTATGAAAGCCGTCCGCATCCATCAATTCGGTGGCCCCGAAGTCTTAACCTACGAAGACGTCCCGGACCCGCAGCCGCGCAAAGATCAAGTACTGGTGCGGGTGAAAGCCTGCTCGCTGAATCATCTCGACGTGTGGGTGCGCAAAGGATTGCCAGGCGTGAAACTGCCGCACATCCTCGGCAGCGACATTGCCGGCGAAATAGCCGAGATCGGCGAATACGTCAGTGGATTCACCCTCGGTCAGCGCGTGCTAGTCGCTCCCATGCACTTCTGCGGACACTGCGCAAAGTGCCTCGCGGGATTGCAGAACCAGTGCCGCGAGTTCACCGTTCTCGGCAACGGCGTCGACGGCGGCAACTGCGAATTGATCGCCGTGCCCGCCGCCAGCATAATCCCCATTCCCGACACGCTGGATCTCAATCAGGCAGCCAGCGTCCCTCTCGTATTCGTGACCGCGTGGCACATGCTAGTCGGCCTCGCCGCGGTGCGCCCGGGGCAGACTGTGCTGGTGCTGGGCGCAAGCTCAGGCGTGGGCATTGCCGCCATCCAGATCGCCAAGATGTTTCACTGCAGGGTCATCACCACCGTCGGCGACCAAGCCAAACTCGACAAGGCCCGCGCCCTCGGCGCCGACTACGGCATCAACCACTACCAGCAGAAGATTTCCGAAGAGGTCCGCAAGATCACGAGCAAAGAAGGTGTCGATATTGTGGTCGAGCACGTCGGCGCCGCCACCTGGGACGAGAGCCTGCGCTCCCTCAAAAGCGGCGGCAAGCTGGTGACCTGCGGCGCCACCACCGGACCCACCGTTGCGCTCGATCTCCGCCATCTTTTCGCCCGCCAGCTGACCCTGCTCGGCTCCTACATGGGCACGATGGGCGAGCTGAACGAAGTTCTAAGCCATGTCTTCGCCGGCCGGTTGAAGCCGGTCGTGGACCGCGTCTTTCCACTGAGCGAAATCCGCGCGGCCCACGAGTACTTGGAGAAGAGTCAAATGTTCGGCAAGGTCATCTTGAACCCGTTCAGCTAGTAGAACCGAACCGCGCCCAGCGGGTAGAATAGAAAACACCATGTCCCCTGAGCTCAACTTCGGCCCCTACATCGACGTCGAGAACGGCACCAAGACCGTCAAGGATCTCACCTTCGGCAATCCCACGCCCGAAGGCGTCATCCTCACTACGCTCGATGCCACCGTCAACTGGATGCGCAAGAGTTCCATCTGGCCCATGACGTTCGGTCTGGCCTGTTGCGCCATTGAGATGATGTCCATGGGCGCGTCGCGCTTCGATATTGCCCGCTTCGGCGCCGAGGTTTTTCGTCCCTCCCCGCGGCAGAGCGATCTGATCATCATCGCCGGCCGCGTGTCGAACAAAATGGCTCCGGTCATCCGCCAATTGTGGGAGCAGATGCCTGAGCCGAAGTGGGTCATCTCCATGGGCGCCTGTGCGACTTCCGGTGGGGTGTTCCAGAACTACGCGTTGGTGCAAAGCGTAAACCAGGTCATTCCCGTGGATATTTACGTCCCCGGCTGCCCGCCGCGGCCCGAGCAACTGATCTACGCCATTACGCTGCTGCAGGAAAAAATTCAGAAAGAGCGCGGCACCATGCGGAAGGCGCTGAATCTGACGTAGCGACGACTTAAGAAACGGCGCTATAATTCATCGAAGTTGCCTTTGGGGTGTCTTATGCAACGTTTTCGCATCGCCTCCCTCCTGCTGCTTCCTGCTCTTCTTCCGTGTGCCCTTGTCAGCGCACAGAGCCCCAATCAAGCTCCGTCCTATGACAATCGTCCCGCTTCGACCTCAAGCCCTCAGCCGCCGCAGTCGCAAACTCCCGCGCTGCCCATTCCGGCCGACGCCCCGCGCATGTCGAGGCAGACGCGCTACGAAATCATCCGCGACTTCGAGACCCAGCTGGTTTACGCGCGCACGGTTTTTCCCATGGGCATGAAGGGAATCAAACTGAGAGACGGCGTGACCACCCCCAACGGTCCGGAATTGCAGCAGGATCTCGCTCTCTTTGGTCCAGCCGTACGGCCGGGCGATCCGTCCCGCATCTCGTTTGTGCAGATCAAGGAAGACCACATTCATCTCGAGATTAACGGCGGCCCGGTTCGCCACAGAAAGTGGTATGAACGCATCCAGGTCAGCGGCAACAGTGGAGTGCCGGTCACCGGGACGCAGCAGGAGTTGCCGCCCAATCCCCACGGAACCTATCTGGACGTCTACTTCAACAAGTATGTCCCGGAAATGAGCGCCCGGCAGTTGCGCGATCTCCTGTTGCCCGTGCTCGATTTCAACGCCCAAAACAAAGAGCAGGCCTATCTCAACACCGTGCCTCTCAAGGTGAAGGAGGCGATTCAGGCGCACCACGTGCTGGTCGGAATGAACACGGAAATGGTGTTGTACGCCAAAGGCAAGCCGCCGAAAAAAGTGCGGGAGCGCGAGGGCGAGACCGAATACGAAGAGTGGATCTACGGCGAGCCGCCCCAGAACGTGGACTTCGTCCGCATCGTGAATGATGAAGTGGTGCGCGTCGAAACCATGAAAGTCGGTGGCGAGAAAATTGTGCGCACCGAAAAAGAAGTCATTCTCGATAAGCCCGACAAAGATAAAGACACGGAAGCCAAAAAGGAGCAAGAGGACCGTCCCGCCAACGCCCCCAGCCTGCGCCGTCCCGGGGAAGACCCCGCCGACGTCCCCAGACCCGCGGACAGCCGGTCGCCGCTTCCCGTTGCCGCGCCCGATGGACCGCAGCCCTCGCCGCAGCAAACGCCGGGATCTCCGGGACCGGGCGGCATGGTGGCCGGCCACAAATGAACCGAACGCCGGCTTCCTGGGATATCTTTAAGTCCCCCGGTCAAGCCGACATTGTCTTTAACTTGCAGCCTGCTTCGGCGTCTCAAACGCGTATTTGTAGTCTCGCGAGAACTGCGCAAAGCTGATCGGTTTGCGGCCAAGGATCTGCTCCACTTCTCGAGTCACAGTGGCTGCTTTGCCCTCGCGATAGAGCCGCTGGAGATCAAGCAGCGCGTCGGCGCTCCACTCCGGAACGCCTGCAGATAGCAGAGCTTGCTTCAATTGTGCCGGCGGCAGATTGATGAACCGGATCTCGCGGCCAAGGGCGTCGGAAAGGATCCGAGCGATCTCGCTGTTGGTGAGAGCCTCCGGACCGGTTAGCGTATAAGTGTTGCCCACGTGGCCATCTTCCGTCAGAGCTTTCACCGCGACCGCCGCCACGTCCCGAATATCGATCTGGCTGACTCGGCCGTCGCCTTCGCTTCCATAAAATGCGTTCTGTGTGTTAATGGTCGGTGCATTGTAGTTCACCATGTTCTGCATGAATCCGTTCGGTCGTAGAAACGTATAGGGCACGCCGCAGGACTTTATGTAAGCCTCGGATTCGGCATGCTGCCGAGGAAATATTGCGTCGCGCCCGCCCATCGCCGAGAGCTTCACCACTTGCCGAACGCCCGACTGTTGAATGACGTCGATGGCCTTGCGCTCAAGCGCGGGAAGTTGCGCGGTTGGCGGCCCCACCAGAAAGATTCGATCCACGCCCTTCAAGGCGGCTCGCAGAGTTTCCGGCTGGTTGTAATCTACGCTGACGATATCGACTCCCGAAGGTGCTCCCGCGGCGTTGCTTGCCGACTGGAAAGCCGCCCGCACCTGAGCCCCGGTTTGGACGATTTGCTTCAGAACTTCTTTGCCAACGTTGCCGCTGGCGCCAGTGATCAGAATCATGACAACCTCCGTCCCTCACAGACTGGGTATTCGATGCTTCGCAGGGATGGGTTATCTCGGCTGTTGGCCAACCCCGCGTTCCCCACATTCTAACGGGAGCCGGGGCCGGACGTTTGAATCGAGGTCCACGATGTCCCTTCGGCGGGTGGCGTTACCGTGGCCCAACGCTCGGCAATTCTGTCGCCTTCGAATCGCCAGAGCACGAAGCCATGAAACTGCATTTTCTTGCCCGACGAGACATCGGTCCAGCGCCAGATGTTGCGGCATGCCACTTTGTCGCCCTCCGCGACGATGTCTTCAATCGTCAACTGCAGATCGGGCATGACCTTGTACATGCCCAGCATCATCTGTTCGTCGCCGTCGATGCCGGTAGGCTTTCCACCCGGGCCGTCATGGTCGTAGAAGTCCGGGGTCATGTTTTTGCGGATTACAGCGGCGTTTCGCCGATTGACGAAATCCTCGAAGTGGTCTTTGACCAGTTGTTTCATTTGCTCTAGGGACAGCTTGGTTGTCATGTGTATGCTCCTGAGATTTAGGATGGTTTTCTGGTAGCGGCTCTGCATCGAACTCGCCGGTTGCCCGGCACTCATTTCACCGCGACCGCCGCCCCCACATCCGCGAATGAGAACGCCAGCGAAACGTTCGCATACTGCTGCCCGTCCACTTCCACATAAGGATAGACAAAGTAGTTCAGCGGCTTACCTTCCTGCGGCGGAGTCAAGCGCAGGTCGCGTCCCATGCTGAACTGCACCCGGTTCACGTCGTGCGATCCGAAGAAGTAGTCGTGCTTCTCCTGGTGCTTCCAGGCTTCGGAAATGTCGACGGGGATCCATCCGTTGCCGTCGATGTAGAAATCGGACCAGCAATGGTAGCCCGCGATCTCGGCGGAATGTTTGTCGGGCGGCAGCGGGAACCCGATCTCGAAGCGGGCCGGAATGCCCTGCGACCTCGCCATCGCAATGAACAAAGAATGAAAGTCGGTGCAGTTGCCCTTCTTGGCGTCGCAGGCGTAAAGCACGTCGCCGTGTCCCCAGCCCGTGCCTGTCTTGTCATAACGCATGGTAGTGAAGACGTAGTCGTAAATGGCGCGCGCCTTGTCGAGCGGTTGCGTCTTGCCCTCGGTTACTTTGGCCGCAAGGTCTGCGGGCAGGCCGGTGATCGGCACCAGCGCGTCCGGCTGCAAGTCTTGTTCGCGTTCTTTACCAGTAAGCGCGGCGGATATCAAGTGTGACGCTGGATTCAGCGCCACCCGTTCGCGGCGCACCACATCGTATTCCACACCGAAGTGCAGTTCCGGTTGGGTCGCGCCGCTGGTCTCGGCATAATAAATCTCATTGCCATATTTCGATTCGCGAGTTTTTCGCACCGGCAAATCGCCCTTTTCCGAGACGACCTTCACTTCCTGAAACGCATCCGACTGAGCCGCAGGAATCCAGATGCGCACCTTCTTGCCCGCAGGCAGATTCTTCACTGTGAAATCGTAGTGAAATGTAAAGTTGCGCGAATCCTGAGCAGCGGAGATTAGAGCGAACAAAACCAACAGAGACGACAACGCACAAAGCCTGCGCAGCATGGACGGCATCCTTTCAAATTCTGGCAACTGGCCACTGGTTTTGGGAAACGACACACGGGCGTCTTAGAGGAATCGCCGTCAAGTAAAGCCGCGCCGTGGGATGCGCATGGGAAAAAGATGCGGAATCGTTCTTCCGCGATGCGGTATTTTTCGCCCAGCGCCGCTGTGGAAAAGCGTCGAGGAGTTGTAACAACAGCGTGCGCCACTCTACGTTAGAATGCCGTGATGCCCGCCGCCATCCAGTGCCGCGACCTGCGCAAGACCTATGACGGCAAACTCGAAGCCGTGCGCGGCCTGAACCTTGAGATCCAGCCGGGCGAATGCTTCGGCCTGCTCGGGCCGAACGGGGCGGGGAAGACTACGACCATCGAAATTCTGGAGGGCCTCTCCGAGCCTACCTCGGGCGAAATCTCGATCTTCGGCCACTCCTGGCGCGAGAACGAGCGCGAAATGCGCGAGTGGCTGGGCATCTCGCTGCAGGAAACGCGCCTGTCGGAAAAACTCACCGTGCGCGAGACCATCGAGCTGTTCGCCAGCTTCTACCGCGAACCCCGCTCGTCGGAGGAAGTGCTCGACCAGCTGCAACTCACCGAGAAGGCCGACTCCTGGGTCGGCAAGCTCTCCGGCGGCCAGCGCCAGCGCCTGGCCGTGGCGACCGCGCTGGTGTGTAATCCGAAAATTCTGTTTCTCGACGAGCCCACCACCGGCCTCGACCCCCAGAGCCGCCGCCAGTTGTGGGAAATCATTCGCGGCTTCCAGCGCGACGGTGGCACCGTTCTGCTCACCACCCACTACATGGACGAAGCCGAGCGCCTCTGCGACCGCCTGGCCATCGTCGATCACGGCCAGATCATCGCCGAAGGCTCGCCTGCCGATTTGATTAATCGCCTCGGCGGACATCATGTGGTCGAGTTTTCCGTGAGCAGCTCCGATGGCGCGGCGGCGTTGGTGTCGGCCAAAGAAGCTTGGAGCACATTGCCTAGCGTCGAGTCCGTTCGCGAAGACGATGGCCTCGTCGCCTTGAATGTAAAGCAGCCGCACTTGACCATCCCCGCGCTGCTCGATGCCATCGACCGCCAGGGAAGTCAGTTGCAGCATCTGACCACGCGCCAAGCCAGCTTGGAAGATGTGTTTGTGCGCCTTACGGGACGGCATCTGCGGGAAGAGTAAGATCGGTATCTTTAAGCTATGAGCATTACCCAGGAAACTCCGATCACCGCAATCAAGACACCACCGCCGGCGCCTCGCCGCAACGGCCGCTGGGCAGGCTATCGCCATCTGCTGATGGCGCGCCTGCTCGAACTGAAGCGCGAGCCGGAAGTCGTTTTCTGGGTCTTCGTCTTCCCGCTGCTGCTGGCCCTCGGCCTGGGTATAGCTTTCCGCAATAAGCCCGGAGATGCCGCGTCGATCGCCATTCTCGCGGGAACCGGCTCGCAGGAGGCGCAAGCGCTCCTCACCCATTCGCCGCAGCATGAGCTTTTCAAGATTCAGGTTCTGAACGCAGAAGAAGCCCACCAGGGCTTTCGGCTCGCCAAGTTCGACCTCGTGATCGAGCCCGACGGCAAGGGCGGTCTTGAATACCGCTACGATCCCGCGCGTCCCGAGAGTGTGCTGGCGAAAGCCGAGGTCAACGACGCACTGCAATCCGCCGCCGGCCGCAAAGACGTAATCGCGACCACGGTAGTTTCGTCGTCCGAGCCTGGTTCCCGCTACATCGATTTCCTCATCCCCGGCCTGCTCGGCATGAACTTGATGAACTCCGGCATGTGGGGCATCGGCTTCGCGCTGGTTGACATGCGCCAGCGCAAGCTGCTCAAACGCTACGTGGGCACGCCCATGCGCCGCGGAGATTTTCTGCTGGCCATCATGACCAGCCGCCTGTTGCTGATGGTCATTGAGATCGGCCTGCTGCTGCTGTTCGGCGTCCTCTTCTTTCACATGCGCGTCATGGGGTCGGTATTCTCGATCGCCCTGATCGGCGGCCTGGGATCGCTCACCTTCGGCGGCGTCGGCCTGCTGACCGCCAGCCGCGCACAGAAAATCGAAAGCATCAGCGGCCTCATCAACCTGGTCATGATGCCCATGTGGATTTTCTCCGGCGTCTTCTTTTCCTACGAACGATTTCCGGCCGTGATCCATCCCCTGATCAAAGCCCTGCCCTTAACCGCCTTGAATGACGCGCTCCGCGCCAGCATTCTGGAAGGCACTCCGCTCCTCCACCAATGGCCACGCTTACTGGTGCTTGGTCTGTGGGGTGGAATTTCCTTCGTGCTGGCCCTGAAGTGGTTCCGCTGGACCTAGCCGATATCGATTGAGAGGTCACTCAGTTCGCACTGTAAACTCGCGGTTTGTCATCCTGTGCAACGCGAAGGACCTCTGTACTCCCCTTGCGAATACATAGGTCTTTCGCTTCGCTCGAGATGACAATAACTAGGGGTTCGGGAGTGCTTCCGGCGAGGTTGTTTCTGACGAAAGCCCCGCTCAGGCCCCGCTCGTACATCTTCATAGGAAGTTACGAACGAGGCCGTCTGCGGCGCTTGCGAAATAACTACAATTACGACTTGACTAGCTTGGCTTCCTTCCGCACTTTTGCCCAGCGTAGTCGTTGCGCGTCGGCGATCCGCTTGCGGGCTTCTTTGCTCAAGGTTCGTCCTGTCCCCTTGAGCTTTTTTCCCCCAGCATGGCCTAGCGCGTTCAGTGCCTTCCCCACTCTTCCCATCTCTTTTTCCAGACGGGCGTACTCGTTCTGCAGGGAAGTGACTACCTTATTCAGGTTGGTCATGTATTACCCCCTCATAGGTCGAGGCTAACATGACTTGAGTCATAAATACCAAAAATTAGAGTCTTGATCGAGCGACTCTTCCGGTCGAGGCTAGACGAAGGTATAGCTCTACTGCGGCTTCACCTCGACGAATAACAATCCGTCCACCTTGCCTAGGTCGTCGGTCTCGCGATTGAAGACCACTTCGCGCCGCGAATCGGAGAAGCGCGTATCCCAAAGCAGAAACTTATGGATCACCGTGCCCGTCTGCTCCCCCGAATCCGGAGTTCCACTGGCGGTCCACTGATAAACGATTCCGTGTACCACATAGACGCGCGAATTCCACTGCATCAGCGCGGCATGATGGTTCTGAAACCAGGTGATGAGCATCCCGGAATTCACCGCGTCCGGCGTGAGATAGGTCGCGGTCACCAGGATGGGCCGGCCGTCGCTCAAGAAGTGCCGCCCTTGCAGCTTGCTGGCAACGTCCTTCAAAGACTTCGGATCGGCTGCCCCGGCGCCATCTTCGAGAGCTGAGTCTTTCCCGCAGCATATCTCACGATCGTGGAATATGGTATCGAGCGAAGTCAGCAGCACGTCGGCGGAGTGCGGCGACCGCGCCATTAACGACGGCAGCTCGCGCACCTCGATCACCTGATCCTGATAGAGGACTTGGCCCTGACCGAACCCACATAGAGCAAAGCACAGCACCACCAACTTAGTCAGCGCCCACGGCGCTGACTCGCAACCCTGAAGCGTGCTCATGAACCACCTCCCGCCTCATAACAATTGTAGGCGGCTGGTGGCCCTTTCATAACGACCTTTGCTAAACTTTACACGCTGCGCTGTCATCCTTCTATGAAAACGGGCGTACCTGTCCACAGGTATTTTTGCGGCGATGCGGACAGGCTTCTATTCGTGCTCGAGGCACATAAGGTATGTCCGGACT